>Ga0207835_1000016_pt1 | contig 203831 bp, 180 predicted proteins | sample LuqExpMetagenom8_FD_187766 | JGI IMG/M metagenome (GOLD analysis project Ga0207835, IMG submission 187766) | Tropical forest soil microbial communities from Luquillo Experimental Forest, Puerto Rico - Sample 8 (SPAdes) | ecosystem: Environmental > Terrestrial > Soil > Tropical forest ... | reverse complement strand
TCAGGAAATTCGCAATCGACTGGTCACACCTGATTCAGGTATGGGAGCCGGAACTTCAAGCAGTCTGAAGTGAAATTTGGCGTTTTTCAGGTACGACTAATTAACCTGACCGCTGACGATTGTGGAATAGGCGGCAATAAACCCTGAATCGCGTCCCATCAGCTTTACGAGGCCAATGCCGTTGCTAGCGCCTGCCGCCTCCGAATGCGCGGCATCTATGGCCCTTTGGGCCTCGGCAACAGCGGTTTCAAACCCGAATGTCTTTTGGACAAAAGATATGTCATTGTCGATGGTCTTGGGTATGCCGATGACGCTGAGAGGCAGGTTGCGCCGGCGAACTTCAGCGGCAATGGCCCCCGCGCCTTTCAATGTTCCGTCGCCACCGATGGTGAAAAGGATTTTGACCCCGAGTTCAACCAGGTAATCGACCATTTCAGCAGGATGCTGAGGCCCTCGCGAAGACGAAAGTATCGTGCCGCCCAACTCGCCGATGTCGTTAACCGACTCGGGGGTGAGGAGAAGAGGTTTGTGGTTGTAACGTTTGACCAGCCCCTCAAAGCCATACCGAAATCCGTATATCGACCGCACCCCGTAATGGTGGTGCAGGCTCATGACAACGGCACGGATTACGTTGTTGATTCCCGGGCACAGGCCACCACAGCTAACTATGCCGCAGCTAATGTATGTGGGATCAAAAAATATTTTTTCCCGTGGGCCGGCCAATTCCAAGGTCGGTGGTTCTTTCCCGGCATCGAGGAACGGTAGTAACTCGTCATAACGGGAATGGTACAGAATGCGTGTTTCCTCATCGATAAACCTGGCTCCCAGCATGGGAGATAAAAACCGGCTGTCACCTAATTGTTCGATCTGAAAATCAAGGTCATGATCCGTCATGCTAAATTCCTTTATTATAAAGAAGCGAGGTCCCGGTTCCCCGTAATTCGCTTACCGCACGTTCGACCCGCTCTGCCATCGCTTCTTCGGCTAAAGCCAGGTATGTGCGCGGGTCGTAGGCCTTCTTGTCTCCTACCTCCCCATCAACCTTCAGCACGCCATCATAATGTCGGAACATGTGGCCGGCAATTGGCCGGGTGAAGGCATACTGGGCATCGGTATCGATGTTCATCTTCACCACCCCGTAATCCAGGGATTCGTGGATTTCATGGATTTCCGACCCGGATCCGCCATGGAAAACCAGGTCAAAACGGGCTGACTCGCCGTAACATGACGCTACGGCATCCTGGCACTCCTTGAGGATACAAGGCTTGAGCTTTACGAATCCAGGCTTATAGACGCCGTGGACATTACCGAAGGTGGCCGCCAGCAGGTATCGGGCGCCGATGACGTTCAGGCGCCGGGCCACCTCAATGGTGTCCTCTGGAGTGGTATAAAGCTTGTCGCCGGCCTCGCCCCTGATGCCGTCCTCTTCACCGCCTACGACGCCTGTTTCGATCTCAAGAATCAGATCGTTTTTCTTGAAACGTTCCAGGAGGGTGACGGCGATGTCCAGATTTTCCTTAAGCGGCAGGGCACTGCCGTCGAACATGTGGCTGTTGAAGAGATTGGGCAGTCCGGCGGCACGCCGGCGTTCCGTCTCAGCCACCAGGGGGAGGACAAAGGTGTCGAGTTTGCCGGCCTGACAATGGTCGGTGTGCAGAGCAACGTAGATGGGATAGCGGTCGGCCACCCGGTGGATGTGCTCTGCTATCGATATCGCTCCGAGCGACATCTCTTTGACCGCCGCTCCGGAAGCGAAAGTTGCTCCGCCGGTGGAAATTTGAATGATGCCGTCGCTCTTTGCCGCTGCCAGCCCTTTAAGGACGGCATTTGCCGTTGTAAGTGAAGAAACGTTGATGGCTGGATAGGCAAATCCGCTTGCCCGAGCGCGGTCAAGCATCGCGCAATATATCTTGTAGTCTGCTACCGGCATGACTCCTCCTATCGCTGAACCTGTTATATTTCCCGTAAAAGTGGCATGAATTCCCTTCCTTGCAATTGCCTGTTCAACTCGTGTCGGCAAGTGCGTAGGCAACCATGGTTACGAACGAATGCGGCTTCACTTCATATGTTCCACCTTCTACCGCTGGAGCCTCATCCAACGTCACGATGTCGTCGGGTGAGTTAAGGGAGGTGTCGATCCAACGGTGCCAACGACTGCCTGACGCAGGATTTAGAGACGGTAGTTCAAACCTGAGAGACCCTCGCCAGGCATTGACCATGACATGGAAGGAATAACGCCGGGGCAAGCTCAATGCAGTTACGGCAATACTGTGCGACTCATGACTCCAGTCCGGCTGTCCCAATCGAACGCCATGCCACACCAATCGGGCCTGGCGAAGCAGTTGGTTGAGCGTAAGCCCAGGATCGTTACCGGACATATCTCCTCGCAATCGCGCAGAAACCAAGTGACGCACAAAACGGTGGACATCGGCATGCCGTTCGAGCAACCTCCAGTCGAACCAACCTATTTCATCCTGGCAATAGGCGTTATTGTTTCCGCCTTGGGTGCGGCGCACCTCGTCTCCCATTTGGAGCATCGGCGCGCCGAGGGAAAGGAATTTGCCAGCCCGCGGTAACACAGGGTGGGGCCTCTCCCATCCCCTTCGGCGGTATGGTTGAAAACCACGTCAATGATCACCTCTATCCCGGCCCGATGGAGCGTTTTGACCATGTCGCGGAACTCGTCCAGCGGGCCGAGAGGGTCCTTGCGTGTGCTGAATGCACCATGGGGAGCGAAGAAGGAGATCGGGCTATATCCCCAGTAATTGGTCAGCCCTGCCGGAGCGTCTTGGGGATCGAACTGGAAAACCGGCATAAGTTCCACAGCCGTGATCCCCAGTTGCTGCAAATAATGGATCTTTTCTACCAATCCAGCGAAGGTGCCTCGTTTTTCAACCGAGACGCCCGAAGAAGGGTGGCGGGTGAAACCACCTACATGCAGCTCATAGATCACCGTCTGGGAGAGGGGTCTCTTGAGCGGCGCATCCCCCTCCCAGTCGTAGCCCCGCGGATCGGCCACCACGCTTTTCATGGCAAGGTTGGCATTGTCGCCCGGTTCACTGGCAGCTCTGCGGCAGTAAAGTTCCGGGACGGCCACCGAACGACCGTAGGGGTCGAGCAGAAGCTTTTCATGGTCGAACCACAGCCCGCTCCGGGGTTCACTTGGGCCGGCAATGCGGTAGCCATACAGTTGCCCCGCCCCAATGCCCGGGACAAAGGCATGCCAGTAGTGGTAGGTACGATTCCGCCTCGGATCGAGCAATATCCTCTGAGATGGTCTTGCGTCTTCGACCCGGTCGAATAGCAGCAATTCGAGACTGATGGCGTCCCGTGAGAAGATGCTGAAGTTTACGCCGTCAGGACGTACCGTGGCGCCAAGCGGCGAACTCTCTCCCCGTCCCAGCTCAGCCGCTTCCTGACGGAAACGTACTCCTCTTCTCAAACGTCGTGAGTCCACGTTACCCATGTTTGTCCCCCATGGTGGAGCCGTTCGCCAGCAGATCGGCTTCAAAGGTCAATTGCTTTTGCCGACTCCCGCAGTGTCCTGGCACTCATTATCAGAGCGTCGTATTCTTCCGCGGAAAGTGAAGGCTGGAGCGTCGCCACCACGCCGCCGGAACCGAGTATGCGGGGCAATGACACACTGACGTCCCTTTCCTCTCCGATAAATAATTCATGCATGGAGAGGGTGAAAACCCAGCGTTCGTTGTTTCTGATGGCGCGGGCAATTCTCGATAGACCGGCGCCGATGCCGTAATAGGTTGCTTTCTTGCCTTCAATGATCCTGTAGGCTGCTCCCCACGAAACCGCAACCGATGATACCGATTTTCATGATGGCTCTCCTTTGGGATTGTCAGTCCTAAGTCTTATGGGAATTAAAATGGATACCCCAATCCGACAAATACCGCCGGACCCTCCTTTCCCAAGCCGACATCCACTCGTCCAACAATGTTCGGCCGGACCACGGCTCTGGCGCCCAATCCCGGATTAAATTCGAATGAGCGGGTATCAGCTTTGTCCAGAGACTTCATGACAGCTCCAAAGTCGATGAAGGGCGCCAGTTCCCAATCTGCCGTGACATCGAAAACCTCCCACCTGAAAAGCCTTATTCTCTCTTCCAGATTACAGAGAAGGGAGCTTGAATCTATGAAACGGTTTCGGCCATATCCGCGCAGGGTCGTTTCCCCCCCCAGACTGCTCCTTTCAAGAAAAGGCACCCTGGAACCAAGCGACTGGTTGTACTGTAGCCGGAAGACATTGATGTATCTGGCGTTATCCAGCGGTATGTACCCCTTCATCTCAACCTCGTAATGACGAAAGTCAGCACTGCTCCCTAATAATCTGGAACTGCATTCTACGGTTGCCCTCGCATAGCCGCCGAAGCTGGGAAGGGTCGGCGTGTCGAGGGTACTATAGATGAGCGAGACCCGTTGGGCATGGGTGGTGAAGCCGTCCAGTCCCGGTACTCTGGAAGCGGTAAAGACGTCTCCGGTAAACGGCACACTTCTCACTGCCCCGCGCTCTATGCTCACATTACGCAGACGTTCTCCGGCCAACAACTGGAAATGAGGACTGACCCGGAACATCCCTGAAACGTTGAACCCCTTTTCGCTGTCCGTGTAGTTGGTCTCGTTGTTCTTGGCAGAACACTGCTGAAAGCCGAAGAAACGTGATGAGCCGTCGGAAAAATCGAACAGGGAAGCATTGATCTCCAGGTTTCCTTCCCTGAATGAAGCGTCATTGACCCGGATTTCATAGTCTTCGTTTATCGTGGTTGATTTTGAAAGGTTAACCTCCCACGATTGTTTGGCAGAGGGGAAAAAGGCTCCATACAGGGAGGTGGTCACCCCGAAATACCTGTTATGATTCACCTGAGTTGCCATAAGCGAGGTAACCTCATCCCGCTTGTTGTGCAGCAGGAACGCGGACAGCGCCCCTCCGGTAATCCCCTCGTCGGGACTGGAGGCAATCACCGGTAGCGGTATGGTAACGGTCTTCACCTGGTCATTCGAATCTTCCGTGGCAAGCGGGAACGGCAGTTTCTCTTTCGGCACCATGACAGTGCAGGCACAGAGGAAATACGGAAGGGCTATGCAGACCAAGAGACGATAAATTGTCAAACAGTTCACGATATCAAAATCTTCTTTCCGCCACAGGAGCACAAATCAGCGGGCTTGGCGGCATCAATCCGTGAGTTCGCCTGTGAGCCATACCAACACAATGCACCACTACTACCAGTCAGGACGTAATCATTAATTCCCAAATTGATCTACCTGCTGCGCTTATTTCTAGTGGTGGTGAGTGCCGTTGTTTTCCAGATATGTTCACAGTACTCTCTGATGGCGCGGTCAGAAGAGAATTTCCCTGTCCCGGCGACGTTAAGGATCGACATCTTGGTCCACTTTTTCCTGTTCCGGAACGCCGCGCTGACCCGATCCTGGCAGTCGATGTATGACTGATAGTCAGCCAGCAGCAGATAGTCGTCACGGCTTAAAAGGTTGTCCACCAGGGGGCGGAACAGGTCCCGGTCGCCGCGGGAAAAAGCGCCTTCTGCGATCTGGTTAATGGCCTCCCGAAGCAGCGGGTTCTCCTCGTACCAGCTTTGAGGCTCATAGCCATGAAACTTCAGTTCGGCAGCCTCGGCGGCATCAAGCCCGAACAAGAAGAAATTCTCTTCGCCGACCTCCTCACAAATCTCGATATTGGCGCCATCCAATGTGCCGATGGTAAGTGCCCCGTTGAGAGCGAGCTTCATGTTGCCGGTACCCGAGGCCTCCTTCCCGGCCATGGAGATCTGCTCGGAGAGGTCGGCTGCCGGATAGATCAACTGTGCGTTGGTTACGTTGAAGTCCGGAAAAAATACCACCTTGAGACGCCCGGCCACATCGGTATCGGCATTTATCACCTCAGCGACCGAGGTGATGAGCTTGATAATCAGTTTGGCCATATAGTAACCGGGTGCCGCCTTGCCGCCGAAGATAAAGGTCCGGGGGGTGATGTCTGTACCCGGATTCCGCTTGATCCGGTTGTAGAGGGAGATGATGTGGAGCACGTTGAGATGCTGACGTTTGTACTCGTGGATGCGCTTCACCTGCACATCGAAGAGGCTCGTCGGGTCAACCGTGATGCCGGTCCGCTCCCGGATGACCTTTGCCAGGGCTTCCTTGTTCGCCTGCTTCACCTTCTGCCATTTTTGCTGAAAAGCGGCATTGCTTGCATATGGTTGGAGCGCACTGAGTTCAACTTCCAGGTTACTGAGCCATCCATCACCCAGTTTTGACGTGATCAGATCCGTAAGCCCAGGATTGCTCAGCGCCAGCCAGCGGCGAGGGGTGACGCCGTTGGTCACATTGTGAAATTTTAGCGGAAACAGTTCGTGGAAATCGTGCAGCACCGTCTTTTTCAGGAGTTCTGTATGCAGTGATGCAACGCCGTTTATGGCATGGCTGCCCACACAGGCAAGGTTCGCCATGCGGACGTATTTCTCGCCACTCTCGTCGATTAAAGAAAGACGGGCGATTCGCGGGCCGTCTCCGGGGAAGCGGGAACGCGCTTCGTCCAGAAAACGGCGATTGATCTCAAAGATAATTTCGACAATACGGGGAAGGGTTGCGGAGAAGAGCGGCAGTGGCCATTTTTCCAGAGCTTCCGACAGCAGGGTATGATTCGTGTAGGCAAAACATTCTTTGGTTATTTCCCATGCATCTTCCCATTCCAGCTTATGCTCATCCACGAGCAACCGCATCAGCTCGGCGATCCCCATGGCAGGATGGGTATCATTGATCTGGATAGCAAAGGTATCGGGGAACCTCCTGATGTCTCTGCCCCAGGCGAGATGAAAAAAGATCATGTCCTGCAATGAGCACGAAACAAAAAAATATTGCTGGGCAAGTCGGAGTAACTTGCCGATTCCCGGCTCATCGTTGGGGTACAGGACCTTGCTGATGGTCTCGGAAAGCACTTTTTCGTCAACGGCTTCGTAGTAATGGCCGGTATTGAAGGACTGGAAATCGAACGACGCTACCGCCTCCGATTTCCAAAGGCGAAGCACCGTGACCCCTCCGGAACGGTAGCCGGCAACAGGGGTATCATAGGCTACCCCTTTGATGACCTTATCCGGGAGCCAGCGAACCGTCAGCCGCCCCTCTGGATCGTGGGCATACTCAGTCCTGCCGCCGAATTTGACTTCATGGGTGATGTCAGGTCGGCGGACCTCCCACGGATTGCCCCACTTGAGCCAATTATCTGCCTTTTCGACCTGCCAGCCGTTTATTATTTCCTGGTCGAAGATTCCGAATTCATAGCGGATTCCGTAACCTACCGCGGGGATCCGAAGTGTCGCCAGGGACTCCAGATAGCACGCCGCAAGACGTCCGAGCCCGCCGTTGCCGAGCCCCGGCTCCGCCTCTTGCCGGAGTATGTCCTCCAGGTCCTGTCCCAAGACAGTCAGAGCACTGCGGACCGGCGTCAAGAGGTCAAGGTTTACCAGGTTGTTTCCCAGATGCGGCCCCATAAGGAATTCTGACGACAGGTAGCTGACGACTTTGAGCTTTTCCTTACTCAGGGTAAGTTCATAGAAGGACCTCAACCAGTCATGAAGCATTTGATCGCGGACAGCATGAGCTGTCGCCATATACCAGTCGTTACGAGTCGCAAAAGGTATCGGTTTCGCCTGAGTGTGGTGGAGGTGTCTGAGAATGGACTTTTGGATCTCGGATGGGCTTTGCCCCATCCAAACGGTGTCGTGATTATTGACGCCCCGCTTTACTGTTTTTGCCATGGCCTAGCTCCTTGTGCCTTAATAAGTCAGCTGTGCGTCATGCTGTGGAAGCGTATGATACCTTCATACGTTCGCCGTCTTCTGAAGGGAGACGGCCTCCCAGCAGGCTTGTACGGCTACGGAAATCCGGTCATCGTCCAGGTAAAGGATTCCTGCTATGCTCGCACGTATCACCTGAATGGCAGGCCCCAATGCGAGCGCGATCAGCATGGCCGGCGGCATTTCCTTGAACAACTGTTTTTCCATCCCTTCCAGAAAAAGCTGCATGATGCCAAACTCTGTGTTAAAGAGGATGTTGGGACTCGCTGATTTTCGGTACGGCGAACTAAGGAATTGGTCTATGAAAAGAAACTCTTCAGGGAAAAGCGTCCAGTGCCGCATCAGCGCTTGCCCCAAGTGAAAAAAACGTTGCCGAATCGATATTTTTAACGGGTATCCCTTCATCACCGCCATAAAGCAGCGTCGTCCCAGTTCCTGGAAAGCCTCCAGTATCAAATGGTCCTTGCTCTCGAAATAGAGATATATTGATCCTGCTGCAACGCCTGCATGGCCGGCAATCATGCTTGTCGAGGCTCCATGAAAGCCGTGCTTTGCAACAACACTTACCGTTGAGTTGATGATATCGGTATGTTTTTTATTATTTTTCACATTTCACCCTTTATTATTAAAACATACCTGACTACTCAAATTATAATTTTGACATCTTTGGATATATATTTCCATTTACATGATCTATTAATATCTTTGATATCTTTTGTTATATTTAACAATCTGTTATATTATCATTTTTGCTACATACTGATAGAAGACACATCAATGATAGTCCAGTAAAACCTCCAATGAAAAATCCACATATAAAAACTATAAATACTATTTTCATTTTATTTACCTCAATATATTTAGACTACTATTTTATATTTTCTGTTTTCTATAAATTATTATTTATTATAAATAAACATAATACAATCATGATATATTCAAGTACAATTATTATATCAATCATAGGTTATTACCAGAAAAACGGTTCCAATTACCGGCATACACCAGAGCTGATAAGCCTCTTGACAAACCGTACGTTTTCATTTTGAGAGGCAGCTCACGCGGCATAGTCTTTACGAATTTCTTACGCGTAAAACATTTTGAAATAGCCATCAATCAAATCATTCTCAAATTTGAGAAGCCAATATGAACCGCAGCCGGCGGTGTACATTTTGCAGGCATTTTTGGGGATATATCTGACGTTGACCGTCGACAGAAACCGGCTAGCGCAGTCGCCCCGCTTAATAAAAAAGGTATTTGAAATTTCAAATTCATCGCAGGAAAATCCGTAGGCTCTGCTGATCTTGAAAAATTCTTGGTATTCCTTTGGTGTCAACATGTTGCACCTCCTGACATCTTAACTTCCGTTTTCCTGCAGCAAATTTATGCTCCCGAACTTATTGCTGTCATTGTTACTGCTGGTCAGCCTGCCAAGCGGTGCAGCGGCCTTGTTGCATATGAGCAGTTTTTTTCCTTTCCGCCCCAGGATCGAGGCAGATGGAACGAGTTGTCGGGAAACCCGCTCATAGTCCCCGGTTTTTATCAGTGCCGTTACCTGTTGTTCTCCCCGCCACAAACGGATGAAGTCAGCTTCATCCAGGAACCAGTCTGCCTGATCCCCTTGCCTGCTGCCGAAATCCAGTTCGCCCTTGTCACCGACAACGACAACCCGCCTTCCAGTGTAGAAGGGCAGGGACTGTTCGTAGCCGAAGGTTACCAGACAACTGTCAGGCGTTGCGGCCTGTCGCGTCAGAAGCGCCAGCTCTTTTGAAGACTTATTGTGTTCGATTCCCTCCATGAAAACCTGAATCCCTAAGACTTCAAGAAAATATGAACAGAAACAGATTGCAGCAAACAGCATGAAAACGTACCTTCTTCGACTGGCTAACCAAATGGCTGCCCCCATGAATGCCGTAAGTTGAGCCACTAATGCGCCTCCCGCCGGCGAAAGGATCGGCGGTTTCGTCAGCAGCGAACTGCCCGGTCGCACCAGTCCGCATTTTACCAATACCGGGGCAAGCTCCCGCACATGGGGATAAACGGCTGCCGCCACCGCCATAACCGCCAAGAGTCCTGCTAGGATACCGTTCTCAGGCCAGAATACCGCCCCCTGCTCCCGCTGCCCCATCACATCAGAAAACATCTTCCCCAGCAATAGCGCCAACGGCGGGAACACGGGGAGAATGTAGGGAACCAGCTTTGAGTTCGATACCGAAAAGAAAACGAAGATGAGCATCGCCCAAATCATCAGGAAAATCAGGCGCTCCCCATCCTGATGCCGCCGTTCGCGCCAGGCCCGCTTAAAAGCCCTTATAGCGTAAATGGACCAGGGAAACATGGTGGCCAACAGCACAGGAAGAAAGAACCAGGCGGGCTGATAACGGCCGTGCACTTTGGTGAGATAACGTTCAAAGTGCTCATGGATAAAGAAAAATCGGGCAAAATCAGGATTGCGTAGCGATACCAGCACAAACCAGGGGGCTGTGACAGCCAGGAAAAGGGCGGTACCGCCGGCGAGGCGCATCTCTCGCAGCAGATACCAGCGGCGAGTCACTGCTAAATAGATTCCGATGATGCCCACGGGAAAGACAAGCCCGATCAATCCCTTGATAAGCACTGCAAGGGCTGAGAACAGGTAGAATAGATAGTAGTAACGCCCTTTGTGCTCCTCATTGTCGTCGGCAGCGATAATGAAGCAGCAAAGGGCCGCCGACAGCCAGAAGGTCAGCGTCATGTCGGTGAGATTGATTCGTGACTGTGCGAGAAATCCGATTGATGTACCCAGAACAAAGGCTGAGACAAGCCCCTCGTGCCTGCCGAAAAGTTTACGTCCGGCATGATAGACAAGCAGTACCGTCAGTAGCCCTGCCAGCGCACCGGCAAAGCGGGCGGCAAATTCGTTCAGCCCGAAGAGCTTGAAGGAAAGTGCGGTCAGCCAGTAATGCAGGGGTGGCTTTTCAAAATAGGCGACATAATTGAGGGTCGGGGTGATAAAGTCACCTTTTTCCAGCATCTCCCTCGGTATCTCTGCGTAGCGCCCCTCATCAGGCTCGATGAGCCCGGTCCGACCAAGGAACATGAAGAATGCGCTGCCGAAGACCAGGGTCAATATGCCGAGATCCCGAAGAACGGGGTAGCCACGTTCGAGCAGACAAGAGCGGATGGATTTCATAAAGGAATTTGTTGTTTTAAACTCATCACAGAGGTATTCACAGGCCCTGTCGACACGAAATGATTTGTGTAATCCCTTTGATGAAAGCATCATGTCCTCCTGTTCCATGTCAAACCTTAGCCGCCGATTCTCTTTTCACTTTTTGTTATGCCCGATTGGTCGGCTCGCGCTTTAAATCAAATTTCACTGCACTCGCCGAGTATTGCCCTGAGTCTTTCCACTGCCAGTTGAAACTCAACCGATAAAGTACCATGTTCCCGGAGATGGTAAGTTCCTGCTTTTTTCTCCTCGATAAGCCCAAAAACAAGTGTAGCTTCTGCTACTTCGACTGCATTGATAAACTCGGTCATCAATTCCGGATCAGGAAATTGGCTAGCTACATCCCGAATAAAAGATCGTGCGGTTCCTGCAGAGTCAAATCTACCGGCATTCCTCTTCTGCACTGGATTCCATTCTTCAGTCATTCGTAGCCTCCTAATCGCATTGAACTGAGCTCGTCTGTTATCCTTTTCAACTCAGAATTGGCGAGCCGGCAGTGAAGAGGTGCGGCAACTACGCCATTTCCATTCTCAGAAACAATGAGCCAGCTCCAAAAGCATGCGTCGAGCCGACTCGTGATCTTCCTTAAACCCTAGTTTCGGTTCGTCGCCACTAATGAGTACCGTTTTCTGGGCTGTCACACCGAGGAAATTCAGAACTGAACGCAGGTATGCGACGCTAAGGTCCTGCTCATGTCCAAACTTGTAAGGCGGATGTGCGTGCAGATGCAGTGATTTCCTGTACGAGTCGGGAACGGTTCCTATCGCCCCGTGCGGCGTCACTCGGTAGGTGCGATCCGGAACACAGATTGCGTCGATGTACATCTTGAACTCCGCCGGGAACCACAGGTTGAGGCTGTGGGTAACGAAAACATACTTGTCGCACCTGCCGAACTGGTCGGCGAGACGCCAGATCCGGCTGATCTTGCGCTTCTCTTCATCCGAAAGGAGGCCGTAGTCGTCGCCCCGCTCGACCCGTACCCAGGCGTTGAGCACGTCCTGATCGACGCGCTGAATACTGTCACGGTACAGGTCGAGAACCTGCACCTCATCCTGTGGATTCCAGCGAAGGTATTCCTCAAGGAATTCCTGCCCGAGCGAAAGAGTGCGTGATCGATCCTGATGCATGACATTACAGGTTACGTAAAGCAGGTTGGCCATGACATTCTCCTTAATAACTGATAACCTTGTACTCAGTTATTTGCGAAGAGCATGCCAGTTTTTATTACATGTAATTCCAATAAGTTATGCAGTTGTCTTTGAATAAAAATACAAAATACAGCGATATTTTTGTGGCATATTGTAATTTGTGGCAAAAATATAATATCTGGTGATTGCGGATGAGTGGAATAAACACCTATTGGGCGCCTTTTTGCCTTATCAGCGCCACGGGCGACAATCCGCGCCCCGTTTTCCCGGATGCAGCCGGCCTGGCAATAACCGTACACGTAGTACCTGCCACCAACTGTACGTTATTAGGCTGGTCATCGATCTTGATACGCACTGGTACCCGTTGCGAAAGTCTGACCCAGTTGAATATCGGATTGACGTCGGACAGGAGTTCGTGTCCGGCGGGGTTGTCATGATCGGTAATCCCTTTGGAAAGGCTCTCAATATGACCCTTTAAGGGGGTGGTGTAACCAAGAAGCTGGATATCAACCGGGTCCCCCTGGTGTAATAACCTTAGCTTGGTCTCTTCAAAATAGCCGTAGACCCAAAACGAATTTTTATCAATTATTGCCAATTTAGCTGTCCCTGTAGATGCGAAATCGCCATTATGCACGTTGAGATTGGAAATATAGCCGTCTACGGGAGCAAGCACCCTGGTGCGATCAAGATTCAGTTTGGCCGTCTCAACCGCCACCTCGGCATCCTGATAGAGCGCCTCGGCGGACTCGGCCTGGGAACGGGCATTCTCGCGGTTTTCAGTAGATACGACGATCGAATCCAATAAAACCCTGCGATCGGCCTCTTGCTTCTTCATTATCATCTGGGACTTGCTTGCAGCCAGGCGTGCTCTGGCTTGGGACAGGGTCAAAGCGTAGCGATCCGGATCGACAGTGAAGAGAAGATCACCTTTATGTACAAGTTGATTGTCTTTCACCGCCACCTTAACGACAATACCCGACACGTCTGCTGCCACATTGACAACATCGGCACGGACTTTACCGTCACGGGTCCAGGCCGTGTTCATGTATCGATTCCAAAGCTCCCTGCCGATAAAGATTGAGACTGCGAATATTGAGATTGTGCAAACGAAACGTACAGCGATCTTGAGTTTCATGGTTAGTTCCTCACTCTAAATAAATTATGTCTGACTTTCTGATCTCCCGACTTCCGCTATCGCAGTACGAACAGGCCGAACATCCCGAAAATGCATACGAAACAACTCAACCGGAACAAGGGCGGATGCCACACATGTTTGTAAAGACCGCACCACAGAAGGATTTTGTCCAACACTACTTGCAAGATGATGCTTACAACAAAAACCGGGAACAGACTGGGGACCAGTGCGTCGAACATGGCAATTTCACGAAACATGACTGGGTTCTCCTTGGATGCCGGCCTGCGATCCGGCCAAAGTGACCGTGAGTACGGTATCCTCATCACATAAAGCGGTACGTAATTGATGCAGTGTCGTCATCATCCTGCGCAGTGTCTCAGGTAATTTATCATCTAGATCCTCGCGCTCCAATTCCATGGTAGTCAATTCCAAGCAAGATTCAGCATGCTCAAGGGCAGCAGCGAGGAGCTGCGCGGTTGGCTGCGCAAAAAGGCGGTCTATCGTCTTGATCGTGTGCCCCGCGCTGTCGGACAGCGATTGCGGCAGTGGCATGCTTTCCACTTCCTGTCGAAGTTCGATAACAGCCCGGCCGACTTCCAGGACGATGAACATCCAATCCAGAATTTCCCTGTCATGGGGATCCAGGATGGATTGTTTGCCGGCAAGCCTCTGGGGAATGTCCCGGGTGCCGCTTTCGAAGCGGTCGGTAAGCCCCGGCAACGGACCGGCACAGGCCAACCCCACCTGTCGGCGCAACAGCCGGGATGTCCGGCGCTTGAACCATCTGCCCGTCACCGGCACAAACAGTGCGAAGGTAACGGTTGCCGCTGCCACTCCCAACATCAGCGCGCTGCCGAAGTTGATATACTGAACCGGGTCGTACAACATTGCATTGGCGGGAGAGATCATGAAACAGAACATGGTGCTGTAGCCGAGGCCGATCATCGACAGCTTAGGGTTCAGGGCGAAAAACGGCCCCACGAGTATGAAAGGGAACATGCCGGCGCACAACAGGCTAAAACCGTCCATATGCGTGAGAACGAAAAATTTGCACGCGAATGCGGCAATGAAAGCGATAATGTTGCCCATGATCGCAACCTTAAGAGCCAGGGCCGGGTCCGAAGCCGGCGCGAACAGCGCGCTCACAATGCCCGCCATCATGACTGCGCTGGCGCCGTATGGCCATGCCGTGGCAATCCAGATCGTTGCGACCAGGAGCATTGCGAACATGGCCCGTATGCCGGTCAAAATTGCCAGGTTCATGTCTGTACGGGTTGCGAAACGGCTCCTATCCATCTTCTTCATGCTGAGCGGGTTGCCCAGAAAGGCAGCATAGGTGTTCATGTACTCTTCGAGTTCCAGAATGAAGCGGTCGAGCAACTCCAGGGTGGTCTCGACGTCTAATGTTACCTGTTTCTCTCGGTTGTCCCCAATTTGTTGCCGCACCGCTACCAACCGGCCCGGCAACGTCTCGCGGAACGCTTCGAGCCGCTGAACCGTCTGGCGAACTTCCTCGGCGGTGTAGGCCGGCATGTTCGCTGTTGAAAGAGCCTCAGCCAGGGATTCTCTCAACAAAATCAATGTTTGGATTGCCGGGGCATGGGCCTTTTGCAATCGTCCCACCAGTTGATGGAGTGAGTGCAACGTGGTGGTTGCGGCCATAAAATCGTGATTGAGACGGCGCAAACAAAGGTCTTGCGCACGGATATCGGAAGCTTCCATGGCTACCGAACAGCGATATGATTCAAGACCTACGATATTCCCGATAAGACGCAGATGTACCTTTTCGATCTCTTGGGGATCCAGCTTGCCGGAAATCATTGTCCGGACATAGCCGATCAATTCTGCGTAGCGGTTTTGAATCGTCCGTATAATAGTGGTGCTAAGACTCTGTGGAAAAATCACGTCACTTACGACGGCGGCGCACAGTATGCCGATAACCACTTCTGATACCCGGTTTACTGCAAAGTCAAAATAGCCGGTAGGCTGCATGGCCAAGGGGAGCGAAATCATCGCAGCGGTATACCCGGCTAGGGTGAAGCCGTAGGATTTGAAGTTGCGGTACACAGCCGCCCCAGTGGTGCAGAGGCCGATCCAGAGCGATAACGCCAGCAGAAATGGCACCCTTTCCTGCGCGAACAGGCCAAGTATCGCAAGGCTGGCCATCATGCCCGCCAGGGTGCCGCATACCCGATAAAAACATTTCGTCAGCACCATGCCGGTTTGGGGGTGCATGATGATATAGACGGTGACCATGGCCGTGACCGGTTGGCCCAACTCAAGCCGCAGGGAGACACCCAAAGCCAACAGGGCGGCAATGGTCGTCTTGAATATGAAGAGCCATCCCGTCCCGTCCGTTTTACCCCAGGAAACCAATTCCCGTTGTAAATTCGACAGCCACTGCCTCGCGATCTTTGCTTCGCTCAAAGTCATTTCAAGTCTCCCGCTGTTTCTGACGGGACATTAACCGGCACTCCCCCGCCGATGGCCTGCATCAGTGCAGCATAGGCGTCGAGAAAATACGCCTCGACCTGGGCTTTGCGCTGTGATTCCACGAGAGTCTGGGTCTGGGCGTTGAGGACCGTCAGGTAATCGCTGAGTCCAGCCTTGAAGCCGGACATTGCTATGTCATAGGCGCGAAAGGCCAGGGAATGGGATTGATATGTCTCTGTCCGCTGAATTTCCAGAGATCGCAGGGTGACCACTTCGTTAGCGACCTCTTCAAGAGCGTGGATCACTGTGTTGTTATACGTCTCTATAGCGATGTCGAATTCCGCGGTCGAGATACGCAGTTGCTCTTTCAGTCGTCCCCCCTCGAAGATGGGCAACGAGATGGCCGGACCGAAACCTTTGACCAGCGATTCGGAGGAGAGGAACTTGTCGAATCCGAGGGATTGCCACCCCACAAAGGCGGAGAAGTTTATATTCGGGTAGAATGACGCCTTGGCGACGTCAATCCCCTTGCCGGCCGCTTCGATGCGCCAGCGATTGGCCACCACATCGGGTCTCCGCCCGAGTAGGTCCGCCTGTATCGTTGACGGCAGTCCTATCGGCAGGTCAAGCGAGAGAGCTGGACGGTGAATCTGTTCTCCATACCCCGGCCCCTTGCCAACGAGAGCACTCAAGCGGTTGCGCAGAATCTCGATGTTCTCTGAAATCCTTTCAATTTCGGCCCTGGCCGCTGGCACGGCAGTTTCGGCCTGACGCAGTTCGATTTCCGTTCCAAGCCCGGCTGCATGGCGTTTCTTCAGGATGTCCCGGATCTGCTCGCGCTGCTGAAGAGTCTCCTTTGCCACGTCCAGTAGACTGTACTGAAGCGACAACTGTACGTACAGGCGGATTACCGCCGTTTCCAGCGTCAGCCGGACTTCCTGTGCCTCGGCCGTGGTCATCTGCACTTGGTCCAGCGCAGCTGCAAGGGCGCTACGGTTTTTCCCCCACAGGTCGAGATCGTAATACAGGCCGGTGGTCCACTCGTTGTACCAAGCCCAGTTCCCCGCGTAGGGGGGCGGGATGAAGTAATGCTCGGTGAATTGCTCCCGCGTGACCGACGCCGCAGTCTGCACCGTGGGCATCAGGGCCGATCTGGCGATTCCTCCGACCGCTTTGGAGATGGCGATACGTGATTGAGCGATATGCATGGTCGGGTTACCGGCGGCCGCCTCAGTCACCAGCATGTCAAGCTGCGGATCGCCGTATGCCTTCCACCATCCTTGAGAAGGCCACGGCAAAGGGTGCTTGGTTTCGGCACCGATAGCGGTACCCACATCCAACTTAGCTGACTCAACTATCTGGGCTTCAGGCTTGACTCCGATGGGAAGACGCGCACATCCCCCCAGTGCCACGGCGACAATGATTGAGATACATTTTATAATCGATGAGCTAGCCATAAGTTTTTTACCATGTGTCATAACGTTCCCTTTATATTTTTACTTATTGGTATGCGATGAGTATTGATAATTACTATTAATTGAGAGGCAAATTCATATAAACATTGCTATAAATAAGATTACTATTATTCAAAACAATATTAGACTCACTTTAATTTCAGTTCTCATGCAGTTTGGCCCTCACGTATCTTTGCCAACAGCCTGCCGAAGTCTGTACATTCTTTAGGGGAAATCTTAGTCATAAGCCTGCTATGGACATTCTCCGCTGCCATACAAAGATCGTTTTTGAGTTTCAGGCCACCGTCAGTCAGGGCAACTTGGCGAATGCGCCGATCTTCGGGAACTTTAGTACGTGTAACGAGCCCTTTCTGCTCCAGACGGTCAATGATTCCCACAATGGTGGTTCGATCGATTCCCGCCTTTTGAGAAAGGCAAACCTGTGAATCGGACTTGAAGCCCTCCATATGCATCAAGACGACAAACTGGGCTGGCGTGATTCCATATGGGGCGAACTCTTCTCCGCACACCGAGGCGACGTATCGATAAGCCCTTGTCAGAAGGAAAAACAGGTTTTCCCTGATATCGAAGACAGCACCGTTGTCGGAAGGCTCCATATTTTCAGTATTCACGGCGAAATACTGAGATTCGTCAACCATACCACTATCCTCGTTCAATCAGCCGTTCGTTTATTACTGCACAACGCGATCACAGCTACACAAAACCAGACGAGCATCATGAGAAAACCAGAGCTTTTCACTTTGTCCTCCAACCGGAGGAATTTTAGTCAGAAGGTGAGAGCCGCTTCAGTTACTTTTCCAAGTTCTTTTCGGATCAGGGCTTTGTTCTCGTCCAAGGCCGGGTTGGCTCCATCGATGGCTATACTTTTGAATTCATCAATACCCAGGAATTTCATTGTGTTCCTGATATTTGAGACGCAGTGAAGCTCCTTTTCGCCGTAAACAAATCCCTCTGCCGAGTGTATCAGCAAGCACTTTCTTTCCTGACCCTTCAGGAGCCCTTGAGGCCCGCATAGAGTATTTTGATAGGTTTTGCCGGAGACCAGGATCGAATCGAGATACCCCCACAATTCCAAAGGAAATCCCGGCTTCCACATCGGCGTCACCAGCACGTATTTCCCGGCACCGGCAAACTGCCCTGAAAGAGCCCACATTCGATTTATTTTTCGCTGTTCTGTCGTAGTAAGCGTCGCAAGGTGGTGTCCACGAACCATTTTTTCCAAGGCGCAGAGAACGTCTGGATCGGCTAATTGAACTGGGTCCCGATAGAGATCGAGCATGTCGACCTCGTCGTGGGGGTTACGTTTCAGGTATTCGTCAATAAACGCCGAGCCAGCCATGAGGCTACAGGATTGATCGTTCGGTCTTAGATCGCAGGTTATGTACAACAGCTTGGCCATGATCGGGTTCTCCTTCTGTATATTTTCAAAAGCCATTTTCATGCCAGCACATAAAACCATGCAATAACAGCTAGTTAAATAATTGAACCTATGCTAGATTAAAATATTTGGCAAGTCGTATTGAAATATTTCGTCGAATGCCATATAGTTACCAAATATTTGAGTAACTATCCGTAATCCCTTCTCGGCGGCTCTCAGGCTGGGAGTAACGCACGAAGAGCTGGATCGGCAAATATCACTCATGCGGAGTATTTCCTTGGTGGACAGGAACGAATTCTTCAAACAGGTAACCGTCAAGATATGCAGCAGTCTCGAGATAAAGACCGCTCTGGAGCGCACCTATTGCTACCTGAAGGAGCATCTGCCACTGGACGGAATATCACTGACGATCCGGGACCCGGAACTCGCGGCACTGCGGCGGGTGGTGAAAATCGATGGAGAGAGGTTGGAGCCGCTGGACGACATCTTTCCTCTTTCCGCAGATCTCTGGGAGGAGGTACTGTCGTGGGAAATTCACACCCCAACGATCATGAACCTGGACCAAGACAGGGTGATGCGTCAATTGATCCCGTACATTCAGTTGGAACAAGATTCTGGGATTCTGATCCCCCTCTGGGTTGACGATCAGTTCCTCGGCGGATTGGTGTTGCGTGCCTGCGGGAAAGGACGGTATGAAAAAGTGCATGTGAGGCTTCTTGCGGAGGTTGCCGAGCCTTTTGCCATCGCCCTGGCCAACGCCTTGGCGCACGAAAAGCTCATCACGTACCGGGACATACTCCTCGACGACAACCGGTTTCTGAACAAAGAGCTCTTTCTCCAAAACAGCTACGAGATCATTGGAGGCAATTCAGGACTGCGTTACGTGATGGAAATGGTGCGGCAGGTGGCACCGCTCAACAACTCGGTGCTTCTGTCGGGGGAGACCGGCACGGGGAAAGAAGTGATCGCGAACGCGATCCACGCCGGTTCGCCACGACGGGACAAGCCGTTTATCAAAGTCAACTGCGGAGCGATCCCCGAAAGCCTTATCGACAGCGAACTGTTCGGGCACGAGAAAGGAGCTTTTACGGGGGCGGTAACGGAGAAACGCGGCCGATTTGAACGCGCCGACGGTGGGACCATCTTTCTCGACGAAATCGGTGAATTACCGCTGTCGGCGCAAGTCCGCCTCTTGCGGGTGCTTCAGGAACGTGAGATCGAACGGGTCGGCGGTAGCAGACCGATCCCCCTGGATATCCGTGTCATCGCGGCAACCCACCGTAATCTGCAGAGCATGGTTGACGACAATCTGTTCCGGGAAGACCTCTGGTACCGGCTAAACGTGTTTCCCATCATGATTCCTCCTCTCCGGCAGAGGAGGGAAGATATTCCGGCGCTGACCAGGCACTTTGTAGCACGCAAAAGCTCGAACATGGGGGTTCACGAGCCGCCGGCGATCGCGCCGGGAGCGCTTCAGCGCCTGGTGGCCTATGATTGGCCGGGAAACGTACGCGAACTGGAAAACTTGGTTGAGCGAGAACTGATACTGCACCGCAGGGAACAACTGCTGTTCAATTCTGTTCTGCCTGCTGAGCAAAAAGTTATAGCAGCGGACGCGGCAGCAGTGACAATGGCCGATTCCCTCCTGCGGTTGGACGAGGTGGCGGCACTGCATATCGGCAGAGTTCTCAAGATGACTCAGGGGAAAATCAATGGTCCCGGCGGGGCGGCGGAATTGCTGGGTTTGGAACCGAACACCCTGCGTGCCCGCATGGATAAGCTAGGCATAACGTACCGGCGCACAAAAAAACTCCGTTGAAGTTGCAGTGAAAGTGCCCTTTCAAAAGACTGAGCTTAACCAACTCCCCGTGCTGCTTGGCCATTTCTTTTTCATACTCTTTATTCTATATCTTTCATCAGCACCTGCGCCATTGTTTTGCGACTTGACGACATTACTCAAACACTGGTACGCCCTGTATTCAGTTCATGTGCACCCGTCGGCAGCTTTGCCCCGGTTCCGCGCTTACCCTCCGTGACATTGCTGTAAGACCGTGATGTCGGATAGGCGAAATCTATATCATCACATTCGGCAAATCTGTCCAGCACGTCTTCCCATATCTCCTGGGTGCTCTCGCGCCTGTGACGGGATTGGCAGACATGACGCACAGTCAGGAGTATGCCGCTTGACTCGACGGTGGTAAAGACCCCCGGGGACAGGTCGACCGGGACTATCAGAAAATCCCTTGCATACTCCCTCAGTTTATTTTCCGCGGGCTCGGCCAGATGCCCGGCATGGGTAACGGCTATCTCACTCAAGATATCTTTGGCCCTCTTCCAATTACTTTCGAAGGTAACGAGGACTGCAACCTCGTTCCAGATGAAGTCGTGCATCCCCCTGCTATAGACTGCCAGGGGTTCGACGAACACTTTGCCGGTGGGGATATGCACGATTCGCCCGGTGATCTGGTCCGCATGGACCCAGTTGCCGATCTCAGCGAGGGTAAACCGGGAAGTCGTCAAGTCCATAACATCTCCCGCGTGAATGCCTATCTGGATGCGGTCCCCCACGGCAAAGGGCCTCCGCCAGAGAATAAACATCCATCCCACGAGATTCACCAAGGGGTCTTTCAAGGCAATAGCAAGGCCAGCCGTCAAAAGCCCAAGAAAAGTGGCCACGCCATGAAATCCCTCGAACAATACACGGCCCATCAACACTACGGTCAGCACAAACGCTGCATAACCGGAGATTCTCCGCCACTGGTAACGAACCTGTAAACTCTCCGTTTGCCACCATACCAACTTCAATATCAGCCATCGCAAAGACCAGAGGAATGCAATACATCCCAGTGAGCTGAATAAAAGGTTGTAAAGCCCGACAGAGATACCGGTAGCATTGCTAAGCCATACAATGAGATTTTGCAAAATTTCCTCAACTTTTCCCACAACTCATTCCTCTACTGTCAAATGTGGTGAAGCCACAACGATGTGACACAACTCGATCCGATTCATTGCGGCTGCGCGGCCCGCGCCACTTCGCGCAGAGCTTGGGCCAGGTCGCGGCTGACAGCAGCCAGTGCCCGGCTCTGGGCCGCCACCAGTGCGTCATAACCAGCAGCGCCGACCGGTTCGCTGACCACGGTGCGGCCGGTCTTCAGAACACCGCCATCGCTTCTGCGAACCGACCAGAGGGCCTCCAGACCGATCCCCTCCCCGACAGTCATCTCGAAACGCTGGATATCGAGCAGTACCCGATAGTCAGCATCCTGGCCCGCATTCTGTGGATAGGTCGATACACGTGCCGGTTTGAGCAGAATACCAAGGTCGGCCGCTATGATGCGCGGTATCTCGCTCTTCAGCGACTCGGCCCATCGGTGGGTTTCCAGGATGTCCACCCGGTTGGTGGCAGTTCGCACTACGAGCTGCGGACGGTCCAGCAGGTCGGGAAGGGTTATGGGACCGATGGCCACCGAGACGAGGGCTGGGGCTGGCGCCTCGTTTGTCGCGGCGATGTTCAGTGTGTAAAATGTTACCCTCGGCGAGCTGCTGCAGCCAGCCAGCAGGGCAGCCGCCAGACAGAGGGTCAAAATGCCGGTTATGGAGCTGTGCAACTTCATGGTTTATCCTCCTGTTTGCCGCGGATCAGCGATTCGGGGTGACGTTCAAGGTAATCGGTCAGGATTCGCAACGACTGGGCGGTACGGCCCAGTTCCCGGAGCGTCACCCGCAGGTCCTGCTGAAGCGGCGCATCGGCCGACAGGGTCTGTTTCGCAGCGCCCAGGGTCTTGCGCGCTTCCTCCAGTGTCATCTGCATCTCGGGCATTACATCCTTATCCACCTTCCGGATCATTCGGTCAGCCCCCTTGAGGGTGACATCCAAGGTCTGCACCGTTTGGCGCACATCGTCGACGAGCTTGTCCAGCGGCAGTTTATCGAGTTTCTTGACGATCTGCATAAGTGTTGCCTGCAGTTCCACCAAGCTGCCGGGCGTGGTGGGGAACCGGGGCGGATTTGCGGCCCAGTTTACATTCGCTTTCGGAGCATCTGGGAAGAAGTCGAGGGCGACGATGAGTTGACCGGTCAGTATATTGCCGTTTTTGAGCTGCGCTCTCAGGCCGTGTGCAACCATTTCGTTGAGGATCGCACGATATTCCTTGGGGTCCGGCACCGCTCCGACAACTCGTGAACGGAGACGTTCCGGGTAGATGCGCATTTCGACCAGCATGTTGACCTCCTTGGTGCGGGCGTCATGTGCCACATGAATGCCGGAGACTTCGCCGACGGTCAGCCCCCGGAAATCCACCGGAGCGCCCGGCGACAACCCCCGTACCGATTCCTTGAAGATCATGACAAAACTCTGGCTGATCGTGTCGCGATTTTTCATCGCCTCATCGCGGGTGGCGAACAGGGTAAAGGCGGTGTTGGCACTGGTCGGCGGCGCCTCGCCCCCTTCGTCCAAGGTCTGGAAGGCTATCCCGCCGATGAGGATCGACATCAGCGACTGCGTGTCAAGCTTCAGGCCGTTGGCGTCCATGGTAAGGTCAACCCCGCTGGCGTTCCAAAAGCGTGTGTTCGCCCTGACATACTTATCATACGGCGCGGCGACGAAGACCTTGAAGGTCACCCCCGTGCCGTCCTTGTCGAGTTCATAGGAGACCACCTGTCCCACCTGGATACGACGAAAGTAGACCGGCGAACCGATATCGAGCGAACCAAGATCCGGGCTGTGCAACTGGAAGCGGCTCCCCGGCACATCCATGGCGACGGCCGGCGCCACTTCCAGGCCGGTGAACGCCCGTTGCGGCTGTTTGGATCGGCCGACGTCAACCCCGATGTAGGAGCCGCCCATCAGCGTCCCGAGACCGGTAATGCCACCCCCGGATATACGGGGCCGGACCACCCAGAACTTGGTGTCCTCGACCAGGTAGGGCGTAACCTCCTTCTTCAATTCGACGGTCGCAATCACGCGAGTGATGTCCTTGGAGATAGTGACATCTTTGACCAGGCCGACATCGACATCCTTGTACTTCACCTTGGTCTTTCCAGCCTCCAGCCCCTCGCCGGTTTTGAAGGAAATCGTGATGGTCGGCCCCTTCTGCAGGTAGGTCTTGACCACCAAGGTGCCACCAATGATGGCGGCCACGATCGGTATCAGCCAGACCAACTGCAGTGAGAATCGCTTCCTGGGCTCGGCCACCGCCTCGGGGATGTCGTTCAACTCCGGTTCTTGCCGCATGTCACTCATGATCGATTCTCTCTTTCTGTAGGGGGTCCCAAATCAGGCGCGGATCGAACTCCATGGCGGCGAACATGGTCAGCACCACCACCGCCCCGAAGGCCAACGCACCAGGCCCGGCATTGACGGTCGCCAGGGCCCCGATCTGCACCAGTGCAGCCAGGATGGCAACAACGTAGATATCCAGCATCGACCAACGGCCGACCAGCTCAACGACCCGGTAGAGTTTGGCCCTCTGCATCGGCTGCCAGGTGGAACGCCGCTGGACTGAGATCAACAGCAGGGTCAGGGCAATCAGCTTGAGCAGCGGCACCATGATGCTGGCGATGAACACCACCAGGGCCAGGTCCCATGATCCCGAATGCCACAGGTAAATAATCCCGCTCATGATGGTGTCAGCTTGGGCACCGAACAGAGAGCTGGTTTCCATGATCGGCAGGACGTTGGCAGGGATATACAGGATGTAGGCGGCGATCAGGAACGCCCAGGAACGGGCCACACTGTTCGGCTTGCGAAGATGAAGCGGCGCTGAGCAGCGTGGGCAGTGGAGCATTCGGCCGCCCCGGCCTCCCCGGGAGAGAAGGCCGCAGACGTGGCAGGAGATCAGACCGCGGGCGGCAGCGGTTACCGGCGGATCGCTCATCGGTTGCCTCCCCGCCGGGGCGCGGAGTGCACCCGGTTCCAGATGTCATGGATATTGAATGATGACGCCGTTGCTGTCATCAGCAGGGTCAGAACACCCAGCGACCAGAGGGCTATGCCGGGGATCAGGATCCCGTAGTGGGTCAGCTTTACCAGCGCCACCATCACTCCAATGATGAACACTTCCACCATCCCCCACGGGTTGAAGACCTGCAGCATACGCATGACAAGGGTAAAGCCGGCGGGAATGCGTCCGCGCCTCAGCGCCAGGAGGATATGGATCATGATCGCAAGAATAGCGGCTGGAACCAGAAACGTCGTGAAGAACACGAGTCCGGCGACCGGCCACATGCCCTGACTCCACAACATATGGACGGCGCTGACGAGCGAGGTGTCATTGCGCGTCGCCTGGATCTGGAGGCCGATGATGGGGAAAACATTGGCAAGGATAAATACTACCGCGGCCGCCAGTGTCAGGGCCAGCGTATGGTCGATGCTCCTGTATTCTACGCGGTACAGCTTCGCCCCGCACCGGACACAGCGGGCCACCCTGCCGGGCGGAAGTGGGATCTCACGCTGGAGCAGGTCACACTCGTGACAGGCTATGACGGTCATCGGACTGCTCATGAATTCCCCCGTTCACCCGGTGGGGCCGCAGGTGCGGCATACCAATCGCCTGCAGGGTCGAGCCGTTTCTCAGAAGACATCGGGGATAAACTTTAACGGATAGTCGGGCGACTTGTACTTTCCCAGTTTCTGCCGGTTCGGTAGCTTCACCTTTGTGCGCGGCACCTCTTCGTAGGGAATCCTGCTGAGGAGATGGGTAATAATATTCAGCCGCGCCCGCTTCTTGTCATCGGAACTTGCCACGTACCACGGCGCCCAGGGGGTGTCGGACGCCGCAATCATCTCGTCGCGCGCCTTGGTGTAGTCGTCCCATCGGCTATACGACTCGATATCCATGGGGGAGAGCTTCCATATCTTGCGTCCGTCATCGATCCGCCCTTCCAGCCGGCGGGTCTGTTCTTCCGGACTGACCTCAAGCCAGTACTTGAGCAGGATGATGCCCGAGTCGCACGCCAGCTTCTCGAAGTGCGGCACCACACTCAGGAACTCTTTGACCTCTTCCTTGGTGCAGAACCCCATGACCCGTTCGACACCGGCCCGGTTATACCAACTCCGGTCGAATATGACCACCTCGCCCGCTGCCGGGAGATGCGGCATGTAGCGCTGGGGGTACATCTGCGTCTTCTCTCTCTCCGTCGGGGCCGGGAGCGCCACGACCCGGAAGACGCGGGGGCTCACGCGCTCGGTAATGGCCTTGATCGTTCCACCCTTGCCAGCACCGTCGCGCCCTTCGAAGACGATGCAGACCTTCAGCCCCTTTAACTTCACACATTCCTGGAGTTTGACCAACTCCACATGCAGCTTGGCCAACTCCCTCTCATATTGCTTGTTCATCAGTTTTTCGCTGGCTTTTACGCCGTTTTCCTTCCCTTTTTCCTCAACTTTTTCACTTTTCATCGATATCAATCCTTTCTCACAGATTTTCATGTCACCTACGCCATGACAGACACACAAGGAGAAAAGAGCTCACGTGTGCAGTTGTCAGTCGTCTCAATACGAAGGGGCAATACCAACTTTAAAAGTATGATGCCGATCCTGCGGGTGTTGAGCTGGTTGATCTTTTCTCCCAATTATTTTCTTGTGCCCGACTAAACATTTATTACGTCGATAATCTGTAACCTTTGAAGGAAGCGGGCAAACTCACGAATTGCCTGCAAATCCTTATCGGGTATTCCCTCCGGGTCAAAATGCATGACGTCATTTCTGATTCTCGTTACATTCTCAAACTTTTCCATACAGGTTTTACGATCGACGGTAATGTTTAGTTTTTCCCATCGCTCCGGGTTTTCAAGTAGCCTTTTGTACTCTCCATAAGTAAGGTCAGCAACGGAGGTTACTACGCGTTTGCTATCTGACGGGTTTTTTGCTGACTCTAATTCTGGGGGTGTAAATCGTTGGCTGATGACTAGCCGCAAGTGGTTTTCTATTTCTCCAAGCAACAGGAATGGCTCTGCCAGTTGTTGAAACTGTAAACTCAGGTCACTTGCCGTAACGATGCCTGTAATCTTCTGATCATGGCCACGAACCAACACATACTGATATTCCGCAATTATTCCGATTGCTGAAACAAGTGGTGCATCGGAACGTATCTCATTGTGTTGTTCCATGAACTCGCGAGCTATTGAACAATGTTTACCCATAGCCAAGCGACTGCCGATGGATGCCCACGTAATAATTCCTTTGACGTCTCTTTCACTCGTCATCACTGGCATTTGAGAAAAGTCATTTGTGAGCATATGAGTAATCGCTTCTTCTAACTTTGTTTCCGGGAAAACGGAAAGAGGTTTACGAGTTGAAGCAGCAAGTCTGTTAATGCGATATATGGGATCGGCGTATGCTGGATGTGACCATTTCTCCTTTCCCCCTTCACCTTTCATGCCCATCACGTATTGTTCAAAATGCTTGGCTTGTTGAGAGAGATTTCCCTCCCCTTTTTCGCATTTCATCGAAAATAATCCTTTCTCCGGAAAGCTCATGTCCCCCACGCCGCTACAGACGCCCGGTAAAAAGAGCTTACGTATGTGGTGGTCATTTGACAGGGCTCTGCTTCGAATCTTTGACTTTACTCTGCAAAACCGTAGTAATTCCTGACCACGTACCGCGGTCTCTTGCGTACCTCCTGATAAACCCGGCCTACATACTCGCCCACGATGCCGATGCCCAAGATGATGATCCCAACGAAAAAGAATAAGATTGCAAACAGGGTGAAGACTCCCTCGACCTCGGTACCCACCAAGAAACGACGGATTAGCAGAAACAAGGCAAAAGCCAGGGACAGAGCCGAAACAATGAAACCGAACAGGGCGAACAATTGCAGCGGCATTACGGAAAAACCGGTCATCAGATCGAAATTGAGGCGAATAAGTTTGTAGAGAGAGTACTTGCTCTCCCCTTCGGCACGTTCCGCATGCCCTACTTCGATTTCCACTGGATTAGAGGCGAAAGATTGGGCCAGGGCGGGAATGAATGTTGTGGACTCGCCGCATCGGTTGATATTCTCGACGACACCTCGTCTGTAGGCCCGTAGCATACAGCCGTAGTCGCTCATGGCCATGCCTGTCATTTTATTCGCAGTGATATTGACGATGCGAGAGGCTAGCCGGCGAAACAGGGTATCCTGCCGGAGCCGGCGGATAGTTCCGACTACATCGTGTCCATCCTCAATCTCTGCCACAAGACGAGGGATCTCTTCGGGCGGATTCTGCAGGTCAGCGTCAAGAGTAACGACGACCTCTCCACGGGAAACCTCAAATGCGGCCAAGATGGCCATGTGCTGACCGAAATTACCGTTGAGTTCCAGGACTCTAACATCGGGAAACTCCTGAACCATGTTTCGCATAATGTAAAGTGAACGGTCACGCGATCCATCATCGACAAGAATGATCTCAAACGACTTGCCTAAGGCCTCAATTGTGGGATACAGGCGCTCCAGCAACGGTCCCAGATTGTTTTCTTCATTGTGGGCCGGGACAACAATGCTCAGATATGGATGACTCATGCTCGGTTCCATTGATTTTCTTCCGTTAGTTCTCCGTTGTAACATGGAGGTATCGTTACATCACCATACTGATGAATGAAGTATCGAAACAGGGAAAGTGAGAACAGATAAGGATCACCCATAAGCGATATGCGCCAGTCCCTTTTGAGCGAGTGAGACAGAGCAAACCTTGGCCACCACTCTTGCCGCTCACTCCAGTCGGCAAGCGCCATAAAACCTTTATCAGAAAAAACGTTGCCATCCGGCACCGACACCAAGGACGAAAAGTACCGGTTGATTAGATTGTGGGTAATCATTGTGATACCTCTGTAGTGGTGCTGACCAGTGCACGTGCTGATGTGTTCTTTTCTTTCTCCATTTTCTCTTCTTTTTCGCCTTTCATCGAAATCAATCCTTTCAACGAGATTTTTGTGTCCAGCCCACAGGGACAGATATATAAGCCGGGTTCCTGTGCGCCAAGTAAACTAACGCCCAATTCTGTGCGTCAAAGAGAAATATATTGCCGTTACCGTTACAACCCGCTCATTTCCATAGCGTTCAAGGCTTGCAAAATTGCTTCGGTTATGTCGGCCTTGTCGTCCAGGTACAACATGCTTTCATTTTTGAAAAAGATGCAGAGAAACCCTTTCTTCCGGCCATAATTTTGAACAGTTTTGAAGATGTTTCCGACAATTTTTTTGGTCAGCACTGCGTTCTCCACCCGAATATCCTCGTTAGTCTTCGCGACAAATTCCTGGTATTCTTGGAGTTTATGTTTGTAAACCTTTTGTTTTTCGCTTCTCTCTGTCTCCGATAGATGAGCCCCCTGCTTTTCCAGTTCAGCATTCAGCTTGTTCAACTCTTTTTCCTTGGAGTTCTTCTCAATTTCAGCTTTCAGCACATCACCATCCAGTTTCGCCTTTGCCTCCTTGCCGGCATAGGAGAGATCCAGGATTTTCTGAACATCCACAAAAGCGAATTTTGTCTCGTCGGCAGCCATCAACATATTAGGAATATCCGTCGCATCGTAGGAGGCGTGCGCCGAAGAGGCGAGTGCAAGCAATAGAGCAGGCAGGTAAATTGCGATGACCTTTTTCATTTCATTCTCCTTATGATGCAGTGATACATACCGAGCAAAATCGCCGGTTCACTTACCCCAATCCCTTACCTCGCGATCCTGCAGTACTTTTCCCCAAATCTTACGCTGATTGCAGTTGAAACCGCTCCACTGCCTGATCGAGCGTAAAGAACATCCGCTCCTCCCCAAACCGCTCCCAGATGGGCGATCGTTTGATCACCTCCAGAACATAGGGGTTCATCGCCACCAGCGAGATCATGGTACCGGCTTCGCTTACATGCTCTTCACCTTCGGCCAGCATCATGAGTGCGGTGTATTCCATGTCAGGCACGGCGCTCAGGTCGAGGATCAGAACATTGGGAGTGAACTGGGCGATGAGTTCCCGTATCTTCTGCCCCAGACGCGGAGCATTGGCAAAGAATATTGCTCCCTCAGGGCGAAGCAGCAGAAGGCCTGGATAGGTCTCGTCCTCCGGGTGCTCGGAAGACAGGGGACGGAATACGTTGGTTCCCGGTTTGTGCCCCAGAATATGAATGGGATGGGTATTGGCCCGGACGATAAGCGACACCATCGATACCAGCACCGCCATCAGGAGCCCCTTCAGGGTGCCCAGCGCCAGAACCCCGAAAGCTGCTATGAGAGCCCAGTGGAACTCCATGGTCCTGATGGTGTGGACGGCGCGAAACTCGGCAGGCCTGACCAAGCCGGCACTGGCAACGACGACGATGGCGGCCAGGGTTGCGTTGGGCATCATTCCGAAGAGGGGGGCCAGGAAGAGAAGCGTCGCCATGATGACCGCGGCGGTCACCAATCCGGAAATCTGGCTGCGCGCGCCCGCCCCTCGATTCACCGCCGTTTGCGAAGTTCCCCCTCCGCCGGGCATGCTGTGAAAGAAGGCCCCGGTAAGGTTTGCCAGGCCGGTCGCCACCAGCTCATGATTACCTTCAGGTGGCAGATCGCCCTTGTGGGTGAAGGCTCGCCCCGCGGCCGCCGTCTCGACGAAACTCATCAGGGCGATGCCGAGGGCCGCCGGCCAGAGCTGCCTCAACAGGCCAAGATCGGGAAGAACGAAAGTCGGCAGTCCGGCCTGGAGTGCCCCCACCTGCGAAATTCCGAGCCGGTCGAACCCCCAAAAGCTCGACAGGGCAATCCCTGCGGCCACTGTTATCAGCGGGGCCGGGAGTCGCGGTGCGAAATGTTTGAGCCCGAGCATGAGGCCGAGCATCGCCACAGCAAGCATAAAGGTGGGAAGCGACGCCCCCGGCAGGTGTCCGAATATCGAGAAGAGATCCTGGAAGAAGCCTGCCTTGGCGATATGCAGGCCTAGGAGCTTGGGGATTTGGTCCAGCACGATGACCAGGCCGATTCCCGCCTTGAAGCCGATCAGCACCGGTTCTGAGATCAGATTGGCCACCGCACCGAGCCTGAAGATACCCCCGATCAGCAGGAAAACCCCGACCAGGAGCGACAGGGTGGCGGACGCCGACAGCAGCCCGGCGGTGTCGCCGCCGGTGGCAACCGCAGCGAGAGCGCTTGCGGACAGAATAGCAATAGTGGAACTGGTCGTTACGCTGAGAAGCCGGGAGGTCCCGAATACGGCATACACCACCAGCATCACCAGCGAGGTATAAAGACCCACCACCAGCGGCAGGCCTGCGATGGCTGCGTAGGCCATCGCCTGCGGGATTATCACCGTAGCAGACGTAAGGCCGGCGACCAGGTCGAAACGAAGCCATTCCTTTCGATAGGAGGGGAGCCACTCCATTATGGGAAGTATCTTGCTGAGCTCGTTCACTGACATTGCGCCTCTCTAGGTCCGTCCCGGAGGTCATCCCGGAAGGATTCCCGCAGACGTTCCGGCAGTGAGCGGTTTTTAAGCACACGCATTCTGCGTCTCCTGCAGGGAAAACCGTATATCCTCCAGAAGTTTCTTCATATCCAGCGGCTTGGAAAATATTCGCGATATACCTGCCGTTGCCGCCGCCTCGAAAATTTTCGAGACAGTGCTTCCCGTTACCAGAACGACCCGCATATCAGAACAGTGCTCTCTCGCCCTGCTTGCCAACTCCACGCCGTTTATTCCGGGCATATTGAAATCGGTAATCATCATTCTGAAATTGTCCTGTCCCAGTATCTCAAGCGCCTTCATGCCGCCTGACGCCGCACAGACATCGAAACCCGCATCTTTAAGACACAAGCTGAATAGCTGCAGGCAATCGGTGTCGTCATCGACGACAAGGATGTCCCGTGTTTTCATTTCAAAATTTCTCCCTTTCCTTGGTGTGTTACGACATTACTGGTTAACGCCGGCCTTACCTGAGGATTTTCAGCTCCCGCTCCTGGCTGAAGAGGTATCGGACCATGCAGTATTCGAACGGATAGTCGCTGTCGTAATATCGGAAGCTTTCCCTGTAGCGCAGATCCACCGTTTCCAGGGCGGTGGTCCCCATCTCGATTTCAGTGCGGGCTCCTGTCCCGCCGAAGGGGTCGATACCGTTCATAATCGCCCAGCGGATCCCGCCGTCGACGGCAAATCCGCCTGCGCTCCGGGCCGTGTTGGGGCCGAGAATGGGCAGGACCAGATACGGCCCGGTACCGACCCCCCATGTTTCGAGAGTTTGATCAAAGTCCTCGTGCTCTCGCCTCATCCCGAAGGCGGTTGCCGGGTCGAAGAGGCCGCCGATTCCAATGGTCGAGTTGGTCAGAAACCGCCCGAAAGTCACCAGGGACTTCTTTCCTTTTGCTTGCAGGATGCTGTTGTAAAAGGTCCTGACCTCTCCAAGATTGGCGAAGAAGTTGCTGACTCCGGTCCTGGCAAAACGGGGAACCACCGCCTCATACCCGGAAACGACCGGAAGAAGCACGTAACGGTCGGCTTCGTAGTTGAACTTGTACATGCTCCTGTTGAGGCCTTCCCAGGGATCGCGCGTGCGCGAAACATTTTCGTCGTCGCTGAATTCACTCACCATGTGCTTTGGCGGAACGTCACCGGGAAGGTATGCCCTCCCCGCGGCACAGCCGGAGAGAAGCAGGACCAGCGCCGTGTTAAAGATTATCTTGCTGATATTGCTACGCATATAATACCTCCAGCCTGCCTACCACGATGACGATCGCAACCGATCGATCAGAAAGGCCATGTTGTCGCGATATTCGAGATTGCCGAGGTGCCCGCCGTGGGGATAGACCTTGAGACGGGGGCCGAAAACCCGGCGCAGGTAGTCGAGATCTCCCGGAGCAAGGATGAAGTCATCCTCGTTGGTGATCACGCCGACCTTGGCGGAGGAGGCGAGGTAACTTTCAATGCTTTTAAGGCTCAACGCATCAAGAAGTTCCTCCTTGGTCAGGCCGGGCTGCCTCCCTTGGAAGTAAGGAAGGAAATACTCGTTGAAGTAGTCCAGGAAGGAGAGATGAAGCGAGGTCCAGAAGTAATCGTCAAGGGAATCGCCGTTATTTAAATCCCTGTTCTTCGGCACCACGTAACCGCCATGGGTCATGACGTCGGATACGAAGATCATCCCGGCGGAACCGATGCGGAAGGAGACTGCGATCATCCCCCCTGCCTCGTCCCGATTGAGGAGGTGGGCCTGGTACGCTGCGAAGAGGAAATCGTCGTCGACTGCAACGAAGTCACCCTTGCGATAGAAGTCGGTACTCTTCGCCATGACGCGGTTGTAGAATACTCCTATCCTTCCGTGGCCCCCGGGGATCCGGTCCAGCAGTCCCTCGATCCTCGACACGGAATTGTAGAGGCTCACCGCAGGATTAAGCATCAGCACCCTGCGGAAATCGAAAACCTTTCGTTCCTCGTCCAACCTGGCGACAAATGCGGCATCGGTCCCGCCAAGGCTGTATCCGACGAGGGAAAAATCGGTGACCTCGATATTTGCTTTGCATTGGTTCCAGATCTGCTCCATGACCCGATACAGATCTTCGGCATCCTCCGACAGATATCCGGGGACATGGGTGGTGGAAGCGTCGACGATGAAGTTGGGAAATGTCGGCGAGGGAAGTGCGATTACATGGAACCCCGCATGGTACAGGTTCGACATGAGGGCAAGAATTTTCGACGACTTGCTGCTGCCGCTTGTCCCTGCAATGAGGAAAACCAGGGGAGCCTTGTGGTTCTGGAACGCCACAGTGTAGTGCAGCCCCCGGTCGTAAAAAAATATCTCCGGTTTTTTCCGGTCCGTTTCCAGGATCATGGTTTTGACCGGAACCTTCCCGGTGAGTTCAGGCCTAAGGTTCTGTGGAGTGCCTAGAATCGTCGCCGCGTAGGAGTCGTCAATGGGATAACCGTAACCTTCGCTGCCTGCCCAGACAAAAGCTGGCAGGAAGAGTAGGAAACCAATTAGAACGCCTGCAATCTTCATAGCTGATCCTTTTCTCTTAATCCACCGGCTTCTAAGGTTCTCCGAAAACTTTCCTGTTTCATTTTCTCGTGCCTTACTTAACATCTATCAGATCAATAGCCTGTGCCCTCAGAAGGAGGCGGGCAATCTCACGAAGTGTCATCAAGTCCTTTTCGGGTATTTCGTCCAAGTCAAAATACATAACGTCATTTCTGATCCTCCTTGCACTTTCAAACTTCATACCCTCTTCCATACTCATTGGTTAATCTTGCGATTCCTGATTTTATCCGATTTACCATTTGATCAGCATTCAGACCTTGTCTGAGCTTATTTAGTTCTGTCTGGTAAATAAGGACGCTTGCCATTTTTTTGCCTTTTATCATGTCAAGAATCCAGGCATCTTGACAACCAAGTGGTTCACCTTCTTCGATAGTTATTTTTGTCAATCGCAAACCAGCGTCAGATGCTAGTGATCTGGCAAGGTTATTAAGTATTTCAGTCATTACTTTTTCCTTAGTGAGAGAGATAGGAACACTTTCTACCAATATTTCATTTTTACTTAACGGTTTGCGCTGAGTTCACCGATTATCTTTTTCAGCTCGGAGTCGGCGAGTCGATATTGGAGCGTTGCCTGCAACTCCTGCATCTCCGCCTTTTTCAGCTCCGCAACTGTTTCGGCATGTTTTGCCGTTGTCACCGTCCCGGCCTTCAAACCGTTTTCGCTGAGCCGCGCGTTCTCCCTGGACAAGGAGAGCGACTCACGGACGACGTCAACCATCTGCTTCGACCGCTCCAGTTTCCGGTACGCCTTGTCGATCTCGATGTCGATCCGCTTGTCTATCCGTGCTAGGTTTTCCTCCGCCTGCGCCTTTTGGGCAACCCTTTGCCTGATTTCTCCATTCCGCTTCCCCCAGTCGAAGATGTTCCAGGTCAGCTCCGCCCCGAAGATCCCGACGTTATTCGGGAGAAATGGTGCTCCATCCTGATAGGCGTGGCGGGCAAAAATCGTCACGTCCGGAATGTATTCGTAGCGGGCGGCACGGACTGCATGGCTCGACTTCTCTACGGTTTCCCGAGCGGCAAGCAGTTCACCGTTCCCACGCCGGGCCTGATCAAATGCCTGGTCCTTCAACGGTTCTGTAAGTTCTGGCAATCCCGCCTCGGTTACTTCAAGCAGGTCGTTGCTCGGCAGTCCCAGGAGGTCATTCAGGTCCGAGGTTATGTCGGAAATGCTGTTCTCCGCGGTTATAAGCTCCTGTTTACTCTGGAGCAGATTCGCCTTGGCCGAGGTTACGGCAACATCGAGCAGATTCCCCGTCTGGACCGCCTTCTCCGCATCGCGCAGGCTCTCCTGCGCCGCAGTGAGGGCCGCCTGAGCGGCATCCTTCTCCTTGTTGGCCACCAGCAAGGCGTAATAGAGCTGGTGCACCGCAAGGACCGTCTCGTTTGCCGATCTTGTCAGTTCGGCTTCCGCAATGCCGCGGTCCGCCTTTGCAATCGCATGCGCTTCATGGATTTTCAGAAGCTGCGTCGTCGGTTGTCCCAGAGTCGTCTCGCTGTACAACATGGTAGACCGGCTTTGGCTCAACTTCACATCGTTGTTGGGGAACTGCCCTCCGCCGACATTCCCCAGGCTGCCGGCCGGTATGTTGATGAGCTGCTTGTCCGACAGCGCCATGTATTTGGTGCTGTTGGAAAGGAGCGGGAAATATTGCGCCCGCGTGGATACGATCTTCCCTTCTGTCTCCGTGACTTTTTCCCGGGCTATTTTCAGCACCGAGTTTTGCTTCAGGGCCAACTCGACCGCCTGCGAGAGGGTCAGGGAATGTTTCACCGGCGCTGCCGAGGCATCCCGCCCCGCCCCGAAAAGAACAACACATGAAATGACCGCGACGGTGACTGCCGTAGCCTGTTTGCAGGTCCCCCCCTTGTTGGAGTGGGATTTGACCGCTACGAAGATGACCGGAACGACCAGCAGCGTGAAGAACATCGAGAAGATGAGACCGAAGGCGATAACGCTTGCCAGCGGGCTCCAGAGGCTCGACCCGGAGATGATCATCGGCGTCACCCCCACGGCCGCGGCCATGGTGGTGAGGAAGATGGGGCGCAGCCTCCGCGCCCCGGCATCCCGTGCAGCCTGTTCCAGCGTTTCTCCCTCGGCGACCCGCTCATTGCAGTAGTCGACGAGGATGATCCCGTTTCTCACCACGATGCCGCACAGGCTTATCATCCCCATGAACGCAGTGAAACCGAAGGGGTTGTGGGTGATGATGAGCCCGAGAACCGCCCCGAACAGGGTGAGCGGGATCGAGGCCATCACCACGAGCGGGTCGGAGATGTTCCTGAACTGCACCAGCAGGACCAGAAAGATCGCCACCAGGCTGATGGCAAGGGCAGCAAGCATCTGCGGGAAGGTCTCGTCCTGATTATTTTTTTCGCCACCGTATTCAATTCGGTACCCGGCCGGCAGCTCCAGCGACTTGATCTTGGGCATTGCCTCCTCCAGTAATTTTGAGGCGTAGTGCCCCGGTTTCGCGTAGGCGCGTATCGTCAGGGTGCGCACCCCGTTTCTGCGGACAATCCTGCTGGTCTGCCATTCTGGGGCAAGCGAGGCAACGGCGCGGAGCGGCACCCTGGCACTGGTCAGGTCGGAGTTCAGGTACGTGTCGCCAATATCTGCAAAATTCGAGCGTGAGGCTTGATCCAACCGCAACTTGATGGAGACCGGGCGGTCCCCTTCCCAGAAGGTGCTGACCGCGGCACCGTCAAATGCGCCGGAAAGGGTCTGCGATACCGACGCATCCGTTATTCCAAGACGGTTTGCCAGTTCGTCGTTCACTTTCACGTCCACCATGTACGAATCATTGAAGTAGTCCCGATACACATACTGGGAGGACGGTATGCTCTCCAGAATTCCCTGCACCTTTTCCCCCAGGAGCTTCAGTTCGCCGATGTCGTCTCCGGAGATCCGCACTTCGATTGGCGCCTCCATCTGTGCCCCCTGCTGGAGTTCTTTCACGATTACCATCGCCTCCGGAGCCGCTTTTGCCAGCGCCGGCCGCAGCTCCTTCGCCAGCCGCGAGGTATCCTCCACCGAGGCGGTGTTGACGATGAACTGGCCATAGGCGCCGTCGGGCTGCTGCGGATTGACGTTGTAGTAGAATCTCGGGGCGCTTTGGCCGACAAAGGTGGCATAGTGTTCGACACCTTTGCTGGAGCCCAATGCCTTCTCGATCCGGGTCATGACCGCGTTCGTCGCTTCGATCCGCGTTCCCTGGGGCATCCAGACATCGATTACGAACTGGTTGCGCTCGGCAGAGGGAAAAAACTGCTGCGGCACCAGTGCAAAGAGCATAACCCCGAAGGCGAACGCGCACCCCCCGAGGGTGAAGGCGAGCCACTTCCGTTTTATGAAGATGTTGATCCAGACCCCGTAGGTATCCTGGAGCCGGTCGAGCAGGCTCTTCTTCTCCTTGCCGTGGTGATCCGCCGCTTCATGGTCGTGCAGTCCCTTCTTGATGAACGTTCTGCAGAGCAGCGGGGTCAGCATGACCGCCACGATGAAGGAGACCGCCAGGGCGATCGCCACCGTGAGGGGGAGCGCCATGATGAACTCGCCGACGGAGCCGGTCAGGATCAGGAGCGGCAGGAAGGAGGCAATGATGGTTATGGTCGCCGTGAGTACCGGAACGAGGACGTCGCTGGCACAGCGCCACGCCGCCTCCGCCTTCGGGACCTTGTGGTCCAGGAGTTCGACGAAGTTGTCGGCGATCACGATGGCATCGTCCACCACGATCCCGAGGACCATGATGAGACCTGCGATGGACACCTGGTGCAGGGCTATGCCGAAGGCATTCATGACGCCAAGGGTGCCGCACAGGGTGACCGGTATGGCGAGGGCGGCGATGAGAGCGACCCGCAGGGGGAGAAGGACGATGGTGACCAGTACGACCGAAGCGATGGCCAGCAGGAATTCGTGGCTGAGCTTCTCGGTCCTATCCTTTACGACCTCCGGCTGGTTGGCGATCAGATCAAGCTTGACGTCGGGGGGAAGGAGCACCTTGAGGCGCTGGAATACCGTATTCAACTGATCGCCCAGTTCGACGATGTTCTTGCCCTTCTGCATCTCCACTGAGAGCAGAAGACAAGGGTTGCCGTCGTAACGCACCAGGAAGGTCGGGTCCTCATACCGTCGCTCCACATTGGCGAAATCCCTGATGTAGACAGGGTGGCCATCCCTGGAGACGTCCACGAGGACGTTTCGAATCTGGTCTTCGGTATTGAAGACCCCCGTGGTCCTCATGGGAACCTTCGACTCGTCGGCATCGAAATGCCCCGCGCTCTGGATGACGTTTCGCTGTTTCAGGGCATTCGCTACCTGGCGCGGATCGGCAAAATACTGTGCTAGTCGTTCCAGGCTGCCGCTGATCCGGATTTCTTCCGACTGATCCCCGTACGTTGCAATTTTACCCACCTCGCGGACCGTGCGCATCTCGTCGTGGATCTTGTCGGCGAAGTCCTTCAGTTCGCGGTATCCGTACTGCTTGCCGTGGATGGCGACCAGCATGGCCACCGTGTCGCCGAAATCGGAATTCACCACCGGCCCCATGACCCCGGCGGGGAGTTCGGTGCTGCGAACCAGGTTCATCTCATGGCGCAGTTTCGCCCAGAACTGGTCGGAGTTCTTGACATTGTCCTCCAACTCCACATTGATGATGACCACCCCGGGACGGCTCGTGGAGTAGGTCTTCTCCTTGCGCACCTCGGGAAACTTGAAGATGTGTTTTTCCAGGGTCTTCGTTACCTGCTTTTCCACCTGCTCAGAGGTCGCTCCCGGGTACATCGCGGCCACGATCCCGGTCCTGATGGTGATCGTCGGGTCTTCCGTCCGTTGCATCTTCAGGAAGGCGTGAATGCCGATGAAGACCACCATTGCCGTCAAGATGAGCGTTACGGGGGGATAGCGAAGCGAAAACTTTATCGGTTTCATGGAATCTGTTCCTTTCGCGGTTGCCGGTCTATTTCCGGGTCGTCTGTTCTGCTGCCGAAACGATCTGGCCGTTTTTCAGCTTCGTCTGGCCGGCCAGAACGATCAGTTCGTTGCCGGAGAGTCCGCTCTTTATCTCAACGTCCCGGTTGACCGCCGCTCCTACTTCCACGCGTTTGGTGTACACACGCTTCTGATCCGGGTAGTAGACGAAGACCTGTGTCGCCCCCTGCGGATCACGCACCACCGCATCCCCGGGAAGTGTCACCATGGATAGCGTCCGGTCCCCTCGTATGGTTGCTTCCGCTACCATCCCCACACGTAACAAATGCTCGGGATTCGCCACGGAGATCCTGGTCATGTAGGTTCGGGTGCTGGGGTCCGCGGAGACGTTAACAACCCGCACCTTCCCCTGAATCGACTTTCCGGGCAGGGCCGGGATTGCAATGTCCGCTTTCTGTCCGATCCTGACAAGGTGCACGTCCGTCTCCGGCACGCCGACATTCACCTCCACGGGGTCCATTTGGACGATCTCGAAGACCGGGTGTCCCGGTGTAGCCATATCGCCGGGCTCTATCGACCTCTTGGCGATGTAGCCGCTGATGGGGGCATACAGGGTGGCATCCGTCAGATGTTTCCGGGTCAGCTTTTCCGACGCAACCGCCTGTTCGTACTGTTGCCTGGCGGAGTCATAGGCGGCCTTGTATTTCTGGAAGTCGTTCGGCGCCAGGCTTTTGGAGTCGTAGAGCATCTTCATGCGACGATACTCGTCCTCGGCCCGTTCGAAACCGACGCGGGCCTGATCGGCTTGCGCCTTGGCACCCGCCAACGGCAGTCGGAAATCGGGCGGATCGATGGAGGCAAGAGCCTGTCCCTTTCTGACGAATTCTCCCTCGCGCGGGCCAACGGACACCACTTTGCCGGACACGAGGAAGCATACCTGCGAGGGGGAATTCGGTGTTGAAACGGTACCGCTCACTGATACCGTCTCACGCTCCTGAACATGTTGGACTCTCCCGACAGTCACCGGAACGGCCTCATTGTTCGACTCCTTATTATGCGGCTCCTTGTTGCAGGCGGTCAGGGATATCCCGATAATGAACAGAGATGCCGTTACTAACGTGGATTTGCGTGTTCTTAGCATTTTTGCCTCCTTGTTATGTTAGTTTCTAAATTCTCCGCATCCCGGTCTGCTAAGGCAGCATATAGCACCCCGTTCATGCGCTGGTCTTATCTCTTAAAAGCGGCGCGCCAGCTCCACCAACCTGCGCCGAGCCTCCTCATGCTCTTCCGTGGGCCCCAGTTCCAAGTCGTCACCCTCAATGAACACCGTTTGCTGGTCGGCCACCCCGAGGAAACTAAACACTGAACGCAGGTAAACAAGGCTCAGATCCTGCTCCTGGCCAAACCTATATGACGGACATGCGTGCAGATGCAGTGATTTCCTGGGCAGGTCGGCAAGCATTCCCTTCGCCCCGTGGGGCGTCACACGGTAGGTTCGGTCGGGAACGCAGATCGCGTCGATGTACATCTTGAACTCCGCCGGAAACCAGAGATTGAGGCTGTGCGTAACGAAAACATACTTGTCGCACCTGCCGAACTGGTCGGCGAGACGCCAGATCCGGCTGATCTTGCGCCGCTCTTCATCCGAAAGGATATCACAATCCCCGCCCTGTTCTATTCGTCCCAAGGCGTTTAGCACATCCTGATCGACGCGCTGAATACTGTCGCGGTACAGGTCGATAACCTGCACCTCGTCCTGTGGATTTCTGCGCAGGTACTCTTGCAGGAACTCGTTGCCGAGAGACAGGCTGCACGATTTACCTTGAGGCATGACGTTGCAGGTGATGTAAAGTAGGTTTGACATAGTGTGCCCCTTAACGTTTCATTCTTTTTCCTCCTTATAGCTACAATCGTGCCAATAATAAAAACATTTAAAATCAAATATTTATAAATTGGGCGGTTATCATGACTACAATTTCTTGTAATTTGTATTGTTGTATATTGTAAAATATGGCAGTGTTGTGGCATATTGTGAATGCAGCTTTGGAATGAATGGTATTGAACCGCATCAGAAAAACAGGATCTGTCAATAAAGGAGAAACCGGACAATGGTCAGCCGCGACGAATTTATCAGGGAGATCACTCTCAGGATTTGCAGCAGTCTCGAAATAAAGGAATCATTGCGCAGCGCGTTCGAATACCTGAGGGAGCGCATTCCGCTCGACGCGATGATCCTGTTCATCATAGACGAACGACTTGGGGCGGTTCGGCGGATCGCACAGGCCACTGAACCCGGCGCTGTCCCCCACGATGAAATCATCCCGCTGCCGGAAGGAATGCCGGAGGCAATCGCGGCGCGGAACTTCCAAGCCCCGTTTATCGTGAACCCGGTCAAGGACAAGCTGTTCAGCATCCTTGGGCCGCTGGCAAAGACCGAGGGGAATTCAGACCTGATCATTCCTTTACACATAAGGGGAGAACTGCGTGGCGGGTTGACGTTGCGCGCATTGGGAGAGGGCCGATATACCGAGGCTCATATCGATCTGGTTGACCGCCTTGCGAAGCCCTTCTCCATTGCCCTTGCGAATGCACTTGCCCACGAGGAGGTGCTCCGGTACCAGGCAATACTGCTCGACGACAAGCGCTTTCTGCGGCGGGAGTTGGGCTGCAATATCGCGGACGAGATAATCGGCGGCAACACGGGTCTGGTCAACGTGATGGAGATGGTGCGCCAAGTAGCGCCGCTCAACAACACGGTGCTGATTCTTGGCGAGACCGGCACGGGGAAGGAGATGATCGCCAACTCGATCCACTTCTCCTCGCCGCGCAAGGATGGCCCGTTCATTAAGGTGAACTGTGGCGCCTTGCCGGAAAACCTGATTGACAGCGAGTTGTTCGGCCACGAGCGGGGAGCGTTTACCGGAGCGGTTGCCGAGAGCAGAGGGCGTTTTGAGCGGGCGGATGGTGGAACGATTTTCCTCGATGAAATCGGGGAGCTTCCACAGACGGCACAGGTACGGCTCCTGCGGGTACTGCAAAATCACGAGGTGGAGAGAGTGGGAGGAAAGCGTCCCATGCCTATCGATATACGCGTTATTGCCGCAACCCACCGGAACTTGCCGAGCATGATCAACGACGGCGCCTTCCGCGAGGACCTCTGGTACAGGTTGAGCGGGTTCCCGATCATCGTGCCGCCGCTGCGACAGCGTAAGGATGACGTTCCGGCCCTTACGCGCCATTTTGTGGCGGCAAAAAGCAGAGAGCTGGGAATCGCAGTCCCTCCCTCCATCGCTCCGGGGGCATTGCTGCGGCTCATGGAGTACAACTGGCCGGGCAACGTGCGTGAGTTGGAGAACCTGGTCGAACGGGAGTTGATCCGCCACCGCGGGGGGGCGCTGACATTTGAAGCGATTTCACGCGAGGTCGGAGCCGAACAAGTCGCAGCCGTTAGTGGTGGTTCTCCATCGCAGCTGACACTCGACGAGGCCATGGCAGCGCACATAAGCGAGGCCGTGAAAAAGGCGAAGGGAAAGATTCACGGCCCCGGCGGAGCTGCAGAACTTCTGGGAATGAACCCGAATACTCTACGCTGGCGCCTGGACAAACTCGGTATCAGTTATCGCCGCCGGGAGCGCGGACTGTCCTGATATTAAACAATTTACCACCAATACGCGATGTACAACATATATATGGCATATCGAAAACCATAAGAGCTCTGGGTTTTGTATAATCTCATCCTTTTCTTTTTAGCTGCCTGCTTACTGACTTGATGTATTTCCGGACTAGCAGTAACAACGATGCAAATGCTGCCCCTGCCCTGCCTCCCTTGGTCGGCGGAGGGAGCTACTGTAAATTGCTGCGGCGGGATCGACAAGTCATCTGCCCAGGCATGAACAATACGTTCCTGCACAAAATTTGTCGATCCTTTGGGTGGGTAGAAGACGATCCGCACGAATTCTTTCGGGACACCCAGCAGCTCAATAAATTCAAGATAACGCTTTGCTTGACAAACCCGCCAGCAACGTATCCCCCCTTTAGCAACGGTATAGTGATAAAGAAAAAAAATAGTACCAACAAAAATACTTGATTGCAGACTGAGATCCACGTCCCCGATATTCGCCCCGTAGAGATGACGGGTCATGCTCCCACCCTTTCGAGATAATGCCGGCTATTCTCAGCCATGTATCAATCTGGCCCCTCAATGTGTCGAAGGAACTTCCCTCGCTTTTTATAATGAGGCTTATTTTGGGCAGAATCAGTAAAAGGTGGGTGCAGACAATTGAAAGGCCTTTAAGGTGTGGGGGTGCATAGATGAAACTTAGCAACTCCTCTACGCATTGCCGTGAAGCAATACCTTGGGAACTGATATGGTTAAGCAGCTTACCCCTGTTATCCACGTTTGGTAGTTTTTCGGTCATAATAGAGCGCGGCGGTGCTTAGACCAAGCGCCTTAGCCAACTGGCTCTTGCTGCAGTCCGCCAACTCCGTCCACTTTCCGGCAGCGGTTCCAGCAGCCTGCCTGATCGCATCGATGATGCCGGCATTATCGATTGAAAAGATCAATGGCGTAAGAAAAAGATCGGCGAGACAGTAGCGCCCACCAATGACAACCTTAAAAGGGCTGGCCGCAAGGCCGGCCCTTTTTTCGTATGAAACCTGCCCCACATATTTATTTCCTTGACAGCTGAATAATTTTATTTTATCTATAGACCAAATAGATATGATCTCGAAAAAGACTAAATACGCGCTCAAGGCGCTCTATCATCTGGCCGAGCAGCCCAGCTCCCAGCCGGTATTGATCTCCGACCTGGCCAAGGCCGGGAATATACCCAAGAAGTTCCTGGAGTTCATTCTCCTGTCGCTGCGCAAGGGGGGTATCCTCCAGAGCAGGATCGGCAAGGGAGGCGGCTACTACTTGGCCTCGCCCCCTTCCCGAATCACCCTGGGCAGCGTGGTGCGGATTCTGGAAGGGGATCTGGCCCCGGTGCAGTGCTTGAGCGAGACCAACTACGCCAAGTGCGACGAATGCGACGATGAGCCCACCTGCGGCATCCGCCTGGTGATGGTCGATGTCAACAAGGCCCTGGCCCAGGCCCTTGACAGCCTGACCCTGGCTGATATGCTTGAGCGGAGTGAAGCCGAGCGGAACCGGCGGGCAAACGTGGTGGATTACAGCATCTGAGTTTTTTTGTCCATTTAATCTAGTATCTCTATAGGCAACAAATACCCGAAAGGAGAATTTCCATGAGCACCATCTATGCAGACAACTCCCAATCCATCGGCAATACCCCGCTGATCAAACTGAACCATGTCGTCGAGGGGGCCAAGGCCGCGGTCCTGGTCAAGGTCGAAGGACGCAACCCGGCCTACTCGGTCAAATGCCGTATCGGCGCCAACCTGATCTGGGACGCCGAGAAGCGTGGGGTGCTCAAACCGGGTGTGGAGATCATCGAGCCGACCAGCGGCAACACCGGCATCGCTTTGGCCTACGTGGCGGCGGCCCGGGGCTACAAACTGACCCTGACCATGCCGGAGACCATGAGTATCGAGCGCCGGCGGGTATTGGCCGCCCTGGGGGCAAACCTGATCCTGACCCCCGGTGCGGAAGGGATGAAAGGCGCCATTGCCAAGGCCGAGGAGATTGCCGCATCCGATCCCAAGAAATACTTCATCCCTCAGCAATTCAAGAACCCGGCCAACCCTGAGATCCACGAGAAGACCACCGGTCCCGAGATTTGGAACGACACGGACGGCGGGGTGGACGTGGTGGTGGCAGGGGTCGGCACGGGCGGCACCATCACCGGCATCTCCCGCTACATCAAGAATACCAAGGGGAAGAAGATCACCTCCGTGGCGGTGGAGCCGAAGGAGAGCCCGGTGATCAGCCAGAAGCTGGCCGGCCAGGAGCTGAAGCCGGCACCCCACAAGATCCAGGGTATCGGCGCCGGTTTCATCCCCGACACCCTTGACCTGAGCGTGATCGACCGGGTGGAGCAGGTGGAGAGCAACGAGGCCATCGAGTTCGCCAAGCGCCTTTCCCGTGAAGAAGGCCTCCTGGTGGGGATCTCCAGCGGTGCCGCCGCCGCTGCCGCGGTCCGGCTGGCCAAGCTGGATGAATTTGCCGGCAAGACCATTGTGGCCATTCTGCCCGACACGGCGGAACGTTATCTCTCCACGCCGCTCTTCGAGGGTATCTGATGGCCGCCCCGACCCCCGAACCATGGAACCGGGACCTGGAGCAGGTCGTGCGCGCGGCGCTGGCCGCGATCCGCTTTGGCACGGTAACCCTGGTGGTACAGGACGGCCGGGTGATCCAGGTGGACAAGAGCGAGAAGATCCGCATCAACAAGCCAGGATATGTGGGCGGCGGCGGAATCTGAGACAACGCCCTAAAACCGAATAGCGGGTATTCCGCGCTGACCGGAAAAACCGGAGGCCGGGGTCATGTGCCTTTCGCAGGCAGACCCCGGCTTTTGCGTTTCAAGCGTGGCGGCTTGCCGGCCAGGAACAGAGGCTACCAATGACAGAACACATCGCGTTATACGGCAAGGGTGGTGCAGGCAAATCCACCGTGACCTCCAACCTCGGCGCAGCATTGACAGAGGCCGGCTTCAGCGTCCTGCAGGTGGGATGCGACCCAAAGGGCGATTCGTGCAGCCTCCTCAACAACGGCGTACCCATTCCGACGGTGTTCGATCTGCTTCGGGAACATGGCCACATCTCCGTAGATTCAATCGCCCATAAGGGCTTCAAGGACGTTACCTGCGTCGAGTTGGGCGATCCGTTCTATTCCGGCAGGTGCGGTTCTGCCGAGATCACCCATGCCCTTGAACAGCTGAATGAGATCAAGCTGTTCGAGGCCGTCGCCCCCGACTTCGTGCTCTACGACATCTCCGGCGACAGCGCTTGTTCCAGCTTCTACACCCCGATCCAGCACCTAGGAATCAGCCGAATATTCGTGGTGACGACGGCAGACTTCATGTCGCTGCATGCGGCCAATGCCATCCTGAGGATGCTGGACCGTTACGGCGAATCGGACGCCCCGATCCCGGTGGGCGGACTGATCCCCAACAACATCGCCAATTCGTTCGAGGAATCCTTTATCGCCGACTTCGCCAAACGGACCGGCACGCGGACCCTGGGGCGCATCCCCCGCTCTCTCATGGTCAGGCAGTGCGAACTGTACGGCAAGACAGTGATCGAGGCGGCGCCCCTCTCCAACCAGTCCTACTTCTATCGCAGGCTGGCGAACCAGATCGTTGACGAGGCCAAGGGCCAGGCGGGCGCCGCTGTCCCAATGCAACCTGAAGAGCTGAGAGCATGGGCCAGGGAGTGGGGCGACCGGATTCACGCCCTTGAAAACGGCCTGGTTACCGATGGCGCGGCGATTTGAACGAAGTGTTGCAAAAACAAGCCGGCCCATCTATTTACCATCAAAATATGCAACAATTTTATAATGTAATATTATATACATATACTCTAAATTTATTAAAATATTGCCCACATAAGAGTGTTATCAAAAAAATACAACATAAATTTAGTAAAAAATTGCCACAAATTTATTGACATGTTTTGTGTAGTTTGTTAAACCTTGATTCACGACAACTGAATAGCAACCCAGACCTTATTGAGAGTGGTGGAGGGAAAGGCCCGACGAAACCACAGCAACCGGCCCCGCAAAGGGCGTCAGGTGCTAATTCCTGCCGATAACGGCAAAGATGAGGTGGGGTTACGAATTCTCTTCCTTCGTGACACCCATCCCATCTGTGATCAGATGGGATTTTTTTATGGAGATCTGCCAGAATGCAAACATCATTACGCTTTGATTCGCTGCTCGTGCACGGCGGCCTGGAACCGGGACCGGCGGGCGCCACCTCGGTCCCCATAGTTCAGTCCAGCTCTTTTGCCTACGAAAGCGCCGACGCCCTGGAGGACGTCTTTCGCGGCCGGGCGGCGGGCCAGGTTTACACCCGTCTGGGCAACCCGACCACCGAGGCCCTGGAACGACGTCTGGCGCTGCTGGAGGGGGGCGGTGCGGCCATAGCCACCGCTTCGGGCATGGCGGCCATCACTACCACGGTCACGACCATTGTCCGGGCCGGCGACGAAATCCTGGCGTCATCCTCCCTGTTCGGCGGCACCTTCTCCCTGTTCCGGGATACCCTCTCCAACTTCGGCATCACGGCCCGCTTCGTCGATCCCCGGGACCTGGAGTCGGTCCGGGCCGCCATCAACGATCGGACCCGGCTTCTCTTCGTCGAAACCGTGGGCAACCCCAAACTGGATGTGCCCGATATCCCCGGGCTGGCCGGGATCGCCCATCAAGCGGGGATACCCCTGATCGTGGATGCCACCGTCACCACCCCCTATCTTGCCGACGGCGCCAAACTGGGGGCCGATATCGTGATCCATTCCACCAGCAAGTATATCAACGGCAGCGGCACCTCCATCGGCGGCGTCATCATCGACCGCGGGGTCTTTAACTGGGACAATCCCCGCTTCCCCCATTTTGCAGCCTTCCACAAAAAGTATCGCCAATTTGCCTTCACCGCCCGCGCCCGCAAGCTCGTGCACAAGGATGTGGGGGCCTGCGCCGCGCCGTTCAACTCCTTCCTGCTGACCGAGGGCGTCCAGACCCTGGCCCTCAGGATGGAGCGGCACTGCAGCAATGCCCTGGCCCTGGCGCGCTTCCTCAAGGCGCATCCCAAGGTGGCGTGGGTCAATTACCCCGGCCTGGAGGACTCCCCCGGCCATGAGATCGCCACACGCCTGTACGGCGGACGCTACGGCGGGCTGCTGACCTTCGGCACCGGAGCCAAGGAAACGGCTTTTCGGGTCATCAATGCCCTGCGCATGGCGAAAAACCTGGCCAACATCGGCGACGCAAAAACCCTGGTGATCCACCCGGCCAGCACCATCTGCGCCGACTACCCCCTGGAGGACAAGGCGCTCATGGGGGTAAGCGAGGACTTGATCCGGGTGTCGGCCGGCATCGAAGACAGCAAGGATATCATCGAAGATTTCAGCCAGGCGCTGGACGCCATCTAGTGTTCCGTGCGGTTAGTCGTGGGAAGTAATTCCGAGCTATTTTGGCCGGTGTCAAGGCGCGGCGACGCAGGTGTAGCACGGTCTACATCAAGGAGCCGCAACGACGGCAGCGGACAAAAGAGCCGGAAGCACGAGTACGAACTAACCGCACGGAACACGTAACTACGGAGAATAGCCATGACCATAACAATCAACGGAAAAGAAACCGCCCTCGCCGAGAATCAGGCCCGTACCGTCGAATCCCTGCTGGAGGAGCTGGACGTGGCGCAGCGCCAGTATGTTACCGTGGAATTGAACGGCGAGATCCTGGAGCGGGACGCCTTCGGCAATACGCCGGTACAAGGCGGCGACACGCTGGAATTTATCTATTTCATGGGCGGGGGGCGCTGATCATGCTGAACGACGAGCAGATCGAACGCTACTCCCGCCATATCATGCTGAAAGAGGTGGGGGGCAAAGGGCAGCAGCGGCTTTTCGACGGTCGCATACTGATCATCGGCGCCGGCGGCCTGGGGGCACCCATCGCCCTTTATCTGGCTGCCGCAGGGATCGGCACCATCGGCATAGCCGATGCGGATGACGTGGACCTGTCCAACCTGCAACGCCAGGTGATCCACTTCACGCCCGATGTGGGCAAGCCAAAGGTGGAATCCGCCCGGGAGAAAATGGTGGCCATCAATCCCGGCGTCACGGTGAGAACCTACAAGGAATGGATCAGCGCCGCCAACATCGCGGACATCATCCGCGACTACGACTTTGTCATCGACGGTACCGACAACTTCGCCGCCAAATTCCTGATCAACGATGCCTGCGTACTGTCCGGCACCCCCTACTCCCATGGCGGCATCCTGCAGTTCGACGGCCAGACCATGACCATCAGGCCGGGGGAATCGGCCTGCTACCGCTGTATCTTTCCCGAGCCGCCCCCCAGGGACGCCATCCCCACCTGCTCCCAGGCCGGGGTGATCGGCGTCCTGCCCGGCGTCCTGGGGACCATCCAGGCCACCGAGGCGATCAAATTCCTGTTGGGCAAGGGCGAACTGCTGACCAACCGGCTTCTCACCTACAATGCCCTGCGCATGAAGTTCCGCGAGATTACACTGAAGCGCAATTCGGCCTGCCCGATCTGCGGCGAGCACCCGACCATCACCAAGGTGAAGGACGAACTGGATGCCCTGACAGTGTGCGATTTGTAGGCTGATTTGTGAAAAGAACTCACTCTCGCTCGCTCACTTGGCTTCGCTAATGCTCGCAGAGACACAGAGAAAAGGCGGGTGATTTTATAATTTGATTTCCTCTGAGCCCCTGAGGACTCTGCGAGAGAGCGCTTTTGACCGTTCTACCCGATTTGCGAGGTTTTAAAATGCTGAAAATCCCTGCATCAATTTATGAAGACCTGATCGCCCATGCCCGTGAGGGATTCCCGCTGGAAGTGTGCGGGATTCTCGGCGGGACAGACGATTCCGTCTCTGCAATCTACCGCATGACCAATAGCGACGCCAGCAACGAGCACTTCATGATGGAGCCGCGGGAGCAATTCAATGTGGTGAAGGATCTGCGGGCCAAGGGGCTCTCCATGCTGGCGATCTACCACTCCCACCCCGAGACGCCGGCCCGCCCGTCCCAGGAGGATATCAGGCTGGCCCTCACGCCGCTGGTTTCCCACGTCATCGTCTCGCTGGCCGACCCCGCGGGAGCTGTTGTGAAGTCCTATAAGATCCACGATGGAAATGTAGAGCCTGAGCCGCTTGAGACTATTTATTACCAAACAGATAAAAAATAGAAAAAATATTATTGACAATATCTATGTATTTAATATAGATTTAAATCACACTTTCGAGGGAGCAGGTAATGTCAAAGGCACAGCAGCCCACAAAAATAGATTTGAGCAATCTCAAGTCAGGGGGGTTCATCAAGGAACGGGGCAAGGACCTGTTCACCGTGCGCCTGCGGGTTCCCGGCGGCAGAATGTCCGTACCCCGCCTGAAAAAGATCGCAGAGGTGGCGGAAAAATACGGCGGTGAATTTGTCCACCTTTCCGTACGGCAATCCATAGAACTGATCAACATCAATTTCAAGGATTTCGACGTGGTGGTGGAAGAACTGGGGGAAGCAACCCAGAAGGTGGCCTCCTGCGGGGCACGGGTGCGCGTCCCGGTTGCCTGCGGCGGATGCGAGTACAACCCCAATGGCTTGGTGGACACCCAGAAGTCGGCCCTGGAAGTGGATGAAAAGCTGTTCGGCACCGCCACCGGCCATCACAAATTCAAAGTGGCCTTTGCCGGTTGTCCCTTCGACTGCCCCAAATCGGCGACCAACGATGTCGGGTTCCAGGGTGCGATCTACCCCCGGCTCGACAAGGAGGCCTGCATCGGTTGCGGCCTATGCGCCAAGAACTGCGTCCCCAGGGCGATCACCATGGGCGAGGACAACAAACCGGTTTTCAGCGCCGAACCCTGCATCTGGTGCGGCGACTGCGTCAAGGTCTGCCCCACCAGCGCCTGGAGCGAGAAACAACGGGGGTACACGGTACGCATCGGCGGCAAGTGGGGACGCAACCCCCTGGTCGGCACACTGTTCGCCACCTTTCTCCCCGAAGGGCATGTGGTCGATTTTATCTCTGCAGTGCTGGAGTGGTACAAGGAACGGGCCGAATCCCTGGGACGCATCAGGCTGGGGGACGTGATTATCAAGGAAGGACCGCAGGCCCTGCTTGGCCACCTGCGGAAACAGTTCCCGGAAAACACGGTTGCAGCGACCATACCGCCCCAAGTCATCGAGACCCAGGTGGGAATACGATTATGAAAGGAGCATGTCCATGCAGATGATCGATCTGCGGGGCGTCGGTTGTCCCACAAACTTCGTTAAGGCCAAGCTGGCCCTGGAGGATATCGCGGCCGGAGAAACGGCCCGAATCCTCCTGGATGACGGGGAACCGGTCAAGAACGTTCCCCGTAGCCTCAAGGCCGAAGGACACAAGCTGCTGGGCCTGCGGCAAACGGATGAGGGCCACTATGTCCTGGAACTGGAAAAGGTTGAGGATTAATGCTAAATAGTCTATTGTTTTAGAGTTTATTTCTATAAATTCTATAGACAAAACAGGAGGTACCAACAACATGCACCCACGAAAGCTCGTCACCCTGATCGCCGCATTGTCGTTAACCCTTACGGCTGCGTTGCCGGCATTCTCGGCATCGGCCGTCACCCTGCAAAACGTTTCCTATGACCCGACCCGCGAACTGTACCAGGATTTCAACAGCGCCTTTGCCAGATACTGGCACCAAAAAAGCGGTCAGGAGGTCACCGTCAAACAGTCCCACGGCGGTTCCGGCAAACAGGCCCGCTCGGTCATCGACGGTCTCGATGCCGATATAGTGACCCTGGCCCTGGCCTACGATATCGACGCCATCCAGGAGAAAGGGCTGATCAAACCCGGCTGGCAGAAACGCCTGCCCCACAACAGCGCCCCCTATACCTCGACCATCGTCTTCCTGGTACGCAAGGGCAACCCCAAGCACATCAAGGACTGGGGCGATCTCATCAAGCCCGGCATCTCGGTCATAACCCCCAACCCCAAGACCTCCGGCGGCGCCCGCTGGAATTATCTGGCCGCCTGGGGCTACGCCCTGCACCAGAAAGGCGGCAACGAGGCCAAGGCCAGGGAGTTCATCACCAAACTCTTCAAAAACGTGCCGGTGCTTGATTCCGGTGCTCGCGGCGCCACCAACACCTTTGTGCAACGTGGTCTGGGCGACGTGCTCCTGGCCTGGGAAAATGAGGCCTTCCTGGCCATCAACGAATTGGGACCGGACAAGTTCGAAGTGGTGACCCCGCCCGAGAGTATCCTGGCCGAACCGCCGGTGGCCGTGGTTGACAAGGTGGTGGATAAACACGGGACCCGCAAAGTGGCCGAGGAATACCTGAAGTACCTCTACAGCGCCGAGGGACAGCGCATTGCGGCCAAGCATTACTACCGGCCCATCGACAAGAAGGTGCCCACCAGGCTGGCCAAGCTGAAGCTCTACACCATCGACCAGGCCTTCGGCGGCTGGCAGAAGGCCCAGAAAACCCATTTCGCCGACGGCGGGGTGTTTGACCAGATCTACGGTGCAAATAAATAAAAAGTACCCTTTTACCGCATGCCGGGGGTAGGCACACCCTGCCCCCGGCATGACAAGAAACCAAATACGTTTCAGCATGATCCCGAGCGAGAGGAAGCGCATGAAACCGACATTTCCCATACCTACTGGGAACCGTCACGCCTCTTCTCCCGGCTCGGCAGCATCCAAGGGCCCCAATCATGAAACTTTTCAAGCGCCATAACAACGTCCTGCCCGGCTTCGGGCCGACCATGGGCTACACGCTCCTCTACCTGAGCCTGATCGTGCTGATCCCGTTGTCCGCATTGATCTTCAAAACCGCTGGCCTCTCCTGGCACGACTTTGTGGCTACCGTCACCGCACCGCGAGTTCTGGCTTCGTACAAGATCACCTTCGGAGCAGCCTTGGCGGCGGCCACCATCAATGCCCTGTTCGGCGTCCTGGTGGCCTGGGTGCTGGTGCGCTACCCCTTCCCCGGCAAGCGCCTGGTGGACGCCCTGGTGGACCTCCCCTTTGCCCTGCCCACCGCGGTGGCCGGCATCACGCTGGCCACGGTCTATTCCGCCAACGGCTGGGTGGGACGCTACCTGGAGCCCCACGGCATCAAGGTGGCTTTTACCCCCCTGGGGATCATCGTGGCCATGACCTTCATCGGGCTCCCCTTCGTGGTGCGCACGGTCCAGCCGGTCATCGAGGAGTTGGACAGCGAGATCGAGGAGGCGGCCTCCTGCCTGGGGGCAAACCGCCTGCAGACCTTCCGACGGGTCCTGTTCCCGCTCCTGCTCCCGTCGGTCTTGACCGGTTTTGCCCTGGCCTTTGCCCGTGCCGTGGGCGAGTACGGCTCCATCATCTTCATCGCCGGCAACATGCCCATGGTCTCCGAGATCACGCCGTTGATCATCATCACCAAACTGGAGCAATACGATTACCGGGGGGCAACCGCCGTGGCCACGGTCATGCTGGTGGCGTCGTTCGTCATACTGCTGGTCATCAACCTGCTCCAGAGGTGGAGCAGAAGGTATGCCGAGTAACCGGCCGATAGTGAACATCCGTCGCGAAGACACTGAGAAAAACGAAAACCGATAAACACATCGAGGGTCCCATGTCCGCACCTGCCACAACATATTCCGGAAAGACCAGCGCCAACCACCGCATCACCGAACCGGCCTCGGTGCGCTGGGGGTTGACGGTTGTCGCCCTGGTCTTCCTGGCCCTGTTCCTCGTCCTGCCCCTGGCTGCGGTATTCAGCCAAGCCTTTGAAAAGGGGCTTGACGTCTACCTGGCCGCCCTCAAAGAGCCGGACACCCTGTCGTCCGTCAAGCTGACCCTGATCACCGCCGCAGTTTCCGTGCCGCTCAATCTGGTGTTCGGCGTGATAGCGGCCTGGGCCATTGCCAAGTTCACCTTTCCGGGCAAGAACCTGCTAATCACCGTGATCGACCTCCCCTTCTCGGTCTCGCCGGTCATTTCAGGCCTGATCTTCGTGCTGTTGTTCGGCCGCCAGGGATGGCTGGGCCCCTGGCTCGACGCCCACGATACCAAGATCCTCTTTGCCGTGCCGGGCATCATCCTGGCCACCGTCTTCGTCACCTTCCCCTTTATCGCCCGCGAGTTGATCCCGCTCATGGAGGCCCAGGGGCGGGATGAGGAGGAAGCGGCTCTGGTGCTGGGCGCCAACGGCTTGCAGACCTTTTTCCTGGTAACCCTGCCCAACATCAAGTGGGGCATCATCTATGGCGTGATCCTGTGCAACGCCCGGGCCATGGGGGAATTCGGCGCCGTGTCCGTCGTCTCCGGCCATATCCGCGGCAGCACCAACACCGTGCCGCTGCACGTCGAGATCCTGTACAACGAGTACAACTATACGGCGGCCTTTGCCGTAGCATCGCTCCTGGCCTTCCTGGCCCTGATCACCCTGGCGGTGAAGACCGTGGCGGAGTGGAAGGTGCGGCAGCAACTGGATAACTGACTTTTATAAAACCAACGCCTGCCGCAGAGACACAGAGGGCGAATCCCGAAAGAACGAAGGACGGTTTTTCATAGGTCCTATGAGCCCCATACGTCATAAACGATTTTACAGGTGATCCCATGAGTATCGAAGTAGAAAACATCCATAAGCAGTTCGGCAGCTTCATCGCCCTGGACGACGTCACCCTCTCCATCCCCTCGGGGGAACTGGTGGCGCTGCTGGGACCTTCCGGGTCGGGCAAGACCACCCTGCTGCGCATCATTGCCGGCCTGGAACGCACGGACAGGGGGCGCATCCTCTTCAACGGCGATGACACCACCGAGCGCCATGTGCGCGAGCGCAAGGTCGGCTTCGTCTTTCAGCACTACGCCCTGTTCAAGCACATGACTGTCTTCGACAACGTGGCCTTTGGCCTGAATGTCAGGCCGCGCGGCACCCGCCCCTCCAAATCGGAGATCAGCGCCAAGGTCATGGAGCTGCTGCGCCTGGTACAGCTGGAGGGCTTGGCGCAGCGCTACCCGGCCCAGCTCTCCGGCGGCCAGCGCCAGCGCATCGCCCTGGCCCGCGCCCTGGCGGTGGAACCGCAGGTGCTTCTGCTGGACGAGCCCTTCGGCGCCCTGGACGCCCAGGTACGGGCCGAACTGCGGCGCTGGCTGCGCAAGCTGCACGACGAGATCCACATCACCAGCGTCTTCGTCACCCACGATCAGGAAGAGGCGCTGGAGGTGGCGGACCGCATCGTGGTGATGAACAAGGGACGAATTGAACAGGCCGGCACACCGGACCTGGTCTACGATCACCCCGCCAACCCGTTTGTGCTCAACTTCCTGGGCAACGTCAACCTGTTCCACGGCCGTCTGCACCAGCCGGGCGCCGGTCCACACGAGAGCAACGAGAACGCCGTTTCCTACGTCCGCTCCCACGATATCGAGATAGAACGCAGCCCCCAGGACTCAACGGCTCTGAAGGCCGAAATCAAGCACATCCAGAAACTGGGGCCCACCGTGCGGGTCACCTTGTCCATCGACGCTACCGGTGAGTTCATCGAGGCCGAGCTGACCAGGGATGTGTTCAAGAATCTCGGCTTGCAGCAGAGCGAATCGGTGTTTGTCAGACCAAGGCAGGTGAGGGTATTCGTGGAGGATTACCAGATATGAAACGCGACTTTTCCGCCAGCTCTGCGTAAGTCTTCGGTAGCCCTTGTGCGGCGTAGCGCTGCTACGCCTCCGCGCACTACCTCGACAGCCTTGATCTGACGAAAAATTCACGTTTCAAAAAAAGAAAGGCGACTAATGAGTGCAAACATTCCTGAAATATCGGCAAACGCCGCCCCCGTAGAGATCCTCCGCGCCGGCATCGAAGCTGCCGGGGGCCCGGTATCCCTGGCCTGCTCCTTCTCCCTGGAGGATGTGGCCATCATCCATATCGCCTATGAAGCGGGGCTCCCCCTGCGGGTTTTCGCCCTGGACACCGGCCGGCTCAACGAAGAAACCTACGAGGTGGCAGATGCCTTGGTGGAGCGCTATCGCCTGCGGATAGACTGGTTTTTCCCCCGCCACGAAGATGTTGAACAACTGGAACGAACCGAGGGCCTGTTTTCCTTCCGCGAATCCCTGGACAAGCGTCACGCCTGCTGCCATATTCGCAAGGTGGAACCGCTCTCCCGGGCTCTCACGGGTCTCTCCGGCTGGGTGACCGGCATGCGCCGCGAACAGAGCGTCACCCGTAGCGACCTGAAGGCCATTGAGCGGGACGATCTGAACGGCGGCATCATAAAGATCAACCCCCTGATCGACTGGAGCGAGGAGCAACTCACAAGCTACACCGACGAGCAGCGATTGCCGAAGAACCGCCTCTACAGCCAGGGCTACCGCTCCATCGGCTGCGCACCCTGCACCAGGGCCGTGCAACCGGGCGAGGACGCCCGCGCCGGCAGGTGGTGGTGGGAAAACCCCGAGAACAAAGAATGCGGATTGCATCGCAGATAACGGTATGAGATCAGCATGAAGAAAAGACATGTCGTGATAGCCATGAGTGGCGGCGTCGATTCATCGGTCAGCGCGGCCCTGCTGAAGGAGCAGGGCTACGAGGTCACCGGGGTGTCGTTGCAGTTGTACGACCCGGTCCCCAGGGAGCCGGGATGCCGGATAAAAACCTGCTGCTCCCTCGACGATGTCATGGATGCGGCCAGGGTGGCGAAAAAGCTCGGCATTCCCTTCGAGGTAATCGACATGCGGGCCGAGTTCAAGGAGTTGGTGATCGACCACTTCATTGCGGAATATGCTGCCGGTCGCACCCCCAATCCGTGCATACGCTGTAACGACCTGATCAAATTCGACCTCCTGTTGAAGAAGGCGCATGAGTTGGGCGCCGATCTGCTGGCAACCGGTCATTATGCCCGCACCACTGGGGACGGGAACGGAAAAAAATGGCTTCTGACCGGCCTCGACGGCACCAAGGATCAATCCTATTTTCTCTTCACCCTGACCCAGGAGCAGCTACAGCAGGTTCTGTTTCCGGTCGGCATGCTCGAAAAGACCGCTGTCAGGAAGCTCGCAGCGAAATTTGACCTCCCCGTGGCGCAAAAGCATGAGAGCCAGGAGATCTGCTTCATTCCCGACAATGACTACGTGAACTTCCTGGAGAGCCACGGGGTCGCGCAGAAACAGGGGGACATCGTGACCGGCGACGGAACCGTTGTCGGCCGCCACGCCGGCGTGCACCGCTACACGGTCGGACAGCGAAAAGGGCTGGGGATCGCTTGGGCGCATCCGCTGCACGTACGGGCCATCGACACGGCGCACAACCGGGTCGTGGTGGGGGGGAGCGAAGAGTTGGCGGCCCTCTCCCTGACGGCTGCCCGCGCAACCTGGAACAGCCTCCCGGCAACGGCGAGGTTCCGTGCCGCATGCCGCATTCGCTACCGCCACAAGCCGGCGCCCTGCAACGTGGTCATGTTTCCGGAAAACCGCTTCGAGGTGCACTTTGATGAACCCCAGACCTCGGTGACACCAGGACAGGCCGCAGTGCTTTATGACGGGGAGCGGGTACTAGGCGGCGGCTGGATAGAGTGATGCTGATGCGGATTTTGCGCCAGGGCTGCGTAAGTCTTCGGAATCCCTTGTGCGGCGTAGCGCTGCTACGCCTCCGCGCAATCCCTCGACAGCCTTGCCCTGACGCAAAATCCGCATCAGTTGGACATTAAGGAGATGATATGAGCAAAAACCTGACCCATTTACAACAGCTCGAAGCCGAAAGCATCCACATCATCCGCGAGGTCGTCGCCGAATTCGGCAACCCCGTGATGCTCTATTCAATCGGCAAGGATTCGGCGGTCATGCTGCATTTGGCCCGCAAGGCCTTTTACCCGGCTCCGCCGCCGTTTCCCCTCCTGCATGTGGACACCACGTGGAAGTTCCGCGAGATGATCCGGTTCCGGGACCGCATGGCGGCCGAGTGCGGCCTGGATTTGATCGTGCACGTCAACGAGGACGGGGTGAGACGGAGCGTTTCCCCCTTTACCCACGGCTCGGCGCTCTACACCGACATCATGAAGACCGAGGGGTTGAAGCAGGCGCTGGACCACTACAAGTTCGACGCCGCCTTTGGCGGTGCCCGCCGGGACGAGGAAAAATCGCGGGCCAAGGAGCGGATCTTCTCCTTCCGTAGCGCCAATCACCGATGGGACCCCAAGAACCAGCGCCCGGAGCTGTGGAACCTGTACAACACCCGCATCAAGCCGGGAGAGAGCATCCGCATCTTTCCCCTCTCCAACTGGACCGAGCTGGACGTCTGGCAGTACATCCACCTGGAACAGATCCCGATCGTGCCGCTCTACTATGCCGCCGTGCGGCCGGTGGTTGAGCGGGACGGCATGCTGATCATGGTGGACGACGAGCGCCTGGAGCTCAAGCCGGGGGAAGTCGTCCAGCACAAATCGGTGCGCTTCCGCACCCTGGGGTGCTATCCCCTGACCGGCGCCGTGGAATCCACCGCCGACACCTTGCCGGCAATCATCCAGGAGATGCTGCTGACCCGCACCTCGGAGCGCCAGGGACGCCTGATCGACCACGACCAGGCAGGAAGCATGGAGAAGAAAAAACAGGAAGGGTATTTTTAAGGCAGGCTGAGAGACAGGTTAAGGTTGAGGAAAACCTTGACCTTAACCGTAACCTCAACCTGATTCCGGAGGAATCACACATGGCACACCAGTCGGAACTCATAGAAAAGGATATCCTCGCCTATCTCAAGAGCCAGGAAGAAAAGTCGCTGCTCCGCTTCATCACCTGCGGCAGCGTGGATGACGGCAAGAGCACCCTCATCGGGCGTCTCTTGTGGGACTCCAAGATGGTGTTCGAGGACCAGTTGGCCGCCCTGGAGTCGGACAGCAAGAAGGTCGGCACCCAAGGAGGCGCCATCGACTATGCTCTCCTCCTGGACGGCCTGCAGGCGGAGCGGGAACAGGGAATAACCATCGATGTGGCGTACCGGTATTTCTCCACCGACCGGCGCAAGTTCATCGTCGCCGACACCCCCGGCCACGAGCAGTACACCCGCAACATGGTCACCGGCGCCTCCACCGCCCAGGTGGCGGTAATCCTGGTGGATGCCCGCAAGGGGCTTTTGACCCAGACCAGGCGCCACAGCTATCTGGTATCCCTGGTGGGCATCCGCCACATTGTGCTGGCGGTCAACAAGATGGACCTGATCGATTTCGACCAGCAACGTTTCGACGCCATCCTGGGCGACTACCGGCAGTTCGCCGCCCCGCTCGGTTTCGACTCCATAACGGCGATCCCCATCTCCGCCCTGAACGGCGACAATATCATCGAACCGAGCGCCAACACCCCCTGGTATCAGGGACCGACCCTGATGAACTACCTTGAGACCGTCCGGATCGAGGGGGAGAACAGGGAAAAGCCGTTCCGGCTTCCGGTCCAGTGGGTGAACCGCCCCCACCTGGATTTCCGCGGTTTCTGCGGCACGATTGCCGCCGGCATCGTTCGTCCGGGTGACGAGGTGCGGGTCGCCTCGTCGGGGCGCACCAGCCGGGTGGCCCGCATCGTCACCATGGATGGCGATCTGCCGGAGGCAACCGCCGGGCAGGCGGTGACCCTGACCCTGGCGGATGAAATAGATATCAGCCGGGGCGATATGTTGTCGGTTCCCGATGCCCCGCCGTTCCAAACCCGTTTTCTGGAGGCACACCTGGTCTGGCTCCACGACGAGCCGCTGCATCCGGGGCAGAGCTACCTGGTCAAAACCGCCACCGCCATGATCCCGGGTCGTATCACCACCCTGCGGCATGTTGTGGATGTCAATACCCTGGAGCAGAAACCGTCATCCACCCTGAAGCTCAACGAGATCGGCGTCGGACTCCTGGAACTGGACCGTCCGGCGGCCTTCGATTCCTACCGGCTGAACCGGGCCACCGGCAATTTCATTGTCATCGACCGCTATACCAATGCCACTGTGGCGGCAGGCATGGTTATCACGGCGGCGCCGGACATCCTGCAACCCGGGGAGTTGGTGGCGGGGGCCACCCGGAAATCGGCGGCCGAAGGTGACGCCGCTCTCAGGCGAATTAACCTGGAGAGCCGCTTCATCAGCAGCGACGAGGGGAATCTGGTGGACCTCACGGAAGAGCAGGGACAAATCCAACTCGACGTCACTCCGGCCTTTCTCGACGCCCTGGCACGGGGGAACCGGGTGCTCTTCCGCCTGCGGGATCCCGGCCAGCTCCCGGCGGTGGCCACGTTAGCCTACGAACATAACCTCCAGTGCACTTTCAGCCGGGCGGGCGACCGGATAGACCTGATCCTCTTCAGCGGCCCGGCGCTTACGGTGCCCCTGGATGAGGGGGGCGACACGGGCTTCTAATTTTTGCTATGAGTATCTGCCGGATTCCGGTAGGATTCATACGATGTAGTGAGCTTGTCTGAAAGGATTTGCACCACCCATGGATCAGGTACTGCTGAATAAAACCACGGAACTCAAGGAACTTCTCGCCGGTATGGGGGGCTGCGTGATCGGCTTCTCCGGGGGCGTGGACTCGACCCTCCTGTTTGCGGTAGCGGCGGAAGTGCTTGGGACGCGCGCCCTGGCGGTGACCGCCACCTCCGAGACCTATCCCGAACGGGAGCGGCGGGAAGCCGAGGAGTTGGCCAAACGTATCGGCGGCCGCCACCGGGTAGTCGTATCCGAGGAGCTGGATATCCCGGAGTTTCAGGACAACCCCCCCAACCGCTGCTATTACTGCAAGCATGAACTGTTCGGCAAGCTGCGCGCCATTGCCGACCAGGAGGGGCTACCCCACGTACTGGACGGCACCAATGTGGACGACCGGGGCGATCACCGTCCCGGCCGCCAGGCCGCGGCAGAGATAGGGGTGCGCAGCCCCCTGGAGGAGGTGGGCTTCACCAAGGCGGATATCCGCCAACTCTCCCGGGCCATGGACCTCCCCACCTGGGACAAACCGGCCTTCGCCTGCCTCTCCAGCCGTTTTCCCTACGGCACCGCCATCACTGCTGAGCGAGTCCGCAAGGTGGGGCAGGCCGAAGAATCGCTTCGAGAGTTGGGTTTCCGCGTCCTGCGCGTCCGCTACCACGACAGCGTGGCGCGGATCGAACTGGGGCCGGAGGAGTTTGCCCAGGCGGTCGGACCGTTGCGGGACGAGGTCGGCCGCCGCGTCAGGGCGGCGGGCTTCACCTACGTTGCCGTTGATCTCCAGGGGTACCGCACCGGTTCCATGAACGAGGGGATCGCCGCCGGGACACCATGATGCACGACGAATCGGCCTGATGGGCCAATTTCCGACCTTGAAAGAGGGTTGACACGTTTGTGCCGACCCTCTTTTCTTTTTCCTGCCTCCTTTTAAACCTCCATCCGCCATCTTGACGCTTTTTTGACGCATTCCCCCTGCATTTTCACACCATCTTTACCCGGTACGTCCTATCGTAATGATGAAGCATAACAGTACGCCCTGAGGGCTCAACCCAAAAAGGAGTTGGAGACATGGTAAACTTTCCGAACGACATGGCACGGAGTGTCATCGTGCCGATCAATGCTCACCCAACGGAGAAACGGTCATGAGCATCTACGAATGGTCGCAAACGATTGTCTTTTTCATTGTCCTGCTGGCCTTGGTAAAACCGTTAGGGACTTTCATGGCCAAGGTCTATCAGGGGGAGCGCACCTTCCTGTCGCCCCTCCTTGTCCCCTGCGAAAACCTCCTCTACCGGATCTGCGGGGTGAAGAAGGACGAGGAAATGGATTGGAAGCGCTATGCCTGGGCCATGGCCCTGTTCAACCTGGTTCTCTTCGTAGCGCTCTTCGCCATGCTGATGATGCAGCATCTGCTGCCCCTCAACCCGCAGAAACTCCCGGCCTTTACCTGGCAACTGGCGCTCAACACCGCCGTCAGTTTCGTCACCAACACAAACTGGCAGGCCTACAGCGGCGAATCGGCCGCCAGTTACTTCACCCAGATGGTCGGGCTGACGGTGCACAACTTCGTCTCCGCCGCCACCGGCATGGCCATCGCCATTGCTCTCATCCGCGGTTTCGCACGGCGCAAAGCTTCGCTCCTGGGCAATTTCTGGGTCGATATGACCCGTGGCACCCTCTACATCCTCCTGCCGTTATCGTTGATCGGGGCCACCCTGCTGGTGTCTCAGGGGGTGGTCCAGAACTTCAGCGCCTACAGGACCGTACCGCTCGTGCAGGCAGTAACCTACGACAAGCCGAAGCTGGACGACAAGGGAAACCCGCTCAAGGACGCCAAGGGCAATCCGGTCACCGGGAGCGCAACGGCGAAGGAAGTCACCATCCCCATGGGGCCGGTCGCGTCCCAGGAGGTGATCAAGGAGTTGGGGACCAACGGCGGCGGCTTCTTCAACGCCAACTCGGCCCACCCCTTTGAAAACCCGACCCCTTTCTCCCATTACCTGGAGATCCTCCTGATTCTCCTGATCCCCGGCGCCCTCACTTGCACCTTTGGCGCCATGGTGGGCAATACCCGCCAGGGATGGGCGCTTTTGGGCGTTATGCTCTTCCTGCTGCTTGCCGCTTTTGCCGTGCTGCAAGGGGTCGAGGCGAACGGCAACCCGCTCCTGGCCAAACTTGGCGTTCAAGGGGCCAACATGGAAGGCAAGGAACTTCGTTTCGGCCTGTCCGGCACCAACCTCTTTGAGGTGGCCACCACCGGCACCTCCTGCGGCGCAGTAGCCGCCATGCACGACTCCCTGACCCCCATCGGCGGTATGATGCCCTTGAGCCTGATCCTGTTGGGCGAGATCGTTTTCGGCGGCGTCGGTTCCGGCCTCTACACCATGTTGGCCTTCGCGGTGATCGCGGTCTTCGTGTCCGGCCTCATGATCGGCCGGACCCCGGAATATCTGGGCAAGAAGATAGAGGTACGGGAGATGTGGATGTCCATCGTCACCATCCTGACGGCCGGGATCGTAGTGTTGATCCTGTCGGGGATCGCCATGATCAACATGCAGGCAACGGCATCCATGGCCAACCCCGGTGCTCACGGGCTTTCCGAGGTGCTCTACGCCATCGCCTCCATGGCCAACAACAACGGCAGCGCCTTTGCCGGCCTGAACGCCAATGTGGATTTCTATAATATTCTCGGATCGATGGCCATGATACTCGGCCGTTACGTTCCGGCTGTGGCTGTGCTGGCCATGGCGGGCTCTCTGGCCGGCAAGAAGTATGTTCCTCCCTGCCTGGGCACCCTGCCGACCGACAAGGTGCCGTTCGCCCTCTGGCTAACCCTGGTCATCCTGATCATCGGCGCCCTGACGTTCTTTCCGGCCCTGGCGCTTGGGCCAATTGCCGAGCACCTGAACATGATTCAATGAAGCCTGCCAGTGACCATGAGAGCGCAAAAACAGGAGATAAGGTAATGTCAAAGTATAGCGAAGCACAAAAATCCATGTTTAATCCGGAACTGTTGAAGGGGGCTTTGGCTGCCTCACTTATGAAGCTCGATCCACGTGAGCTTTGGCGCAACCCGGTCATGCTGTGCGTGGAGATCGCCAGCGTCGTCACCCTGGTTACTTTTGCCTTGTCGCTTACCGGGGCCAACAGGGAACCAGCCTGGTTCACCGGAACCGTTTCCGTCTGGCTCTGGCTGACGGTCCTCTTCGCCACCTTTGCCGAAGCACTGGCCGAGGGACGGGGCAAGGCCCGTGCCGCAAGCCTGCGGAAGTCGCGTACCGACGTAACCGCCAAACTGCTCGCCAAACCCGACTTCACGAGCGCCTTCACCACGGTCGGCGCCAGCCAGCTCCACAAGGGGGACCTCATCCTGGTGGAAGAAAATGAAATGATCGCCGGCGACGGGGACGTGGTGCTTGGCGCAGCCCTGGTGAACGAATCGGCGGTAACCGGCGAGTCGGCTCCGGTGGTCCGGGAGTCGGGCGGCGATCGCAGTGCCGTTACCGGAGGTACGACCGTCATGTCGAGCCGTATCGTCGTCAGGATTACCGCCAATCCCGGCGAAACCTTCCTGGACCGGATGATCGGCCTGATCGAGGGGGCCAAGCGACGCAAGACCCCCAACGAGATCGCCCTGGAGGTATTGCTCATCGCCCTGACCGCGGTCTTTCTGTTGGTCTGCGCCAACATCAGCCCGCTCTCCATCTACAGTGTCAAGGCCGCCGGACAGGGTACGCCGGTATCGCTGACCATCCTGGTGGCCCTGTTCGTCTGCCTGGCACCCACGACCATTGCGGCCCTGCTGCCGGCAATCGGCATCGCCGGCATGGACCGGCTGTTCCAGAAGAACGTCATTGCCCTGTCGGGGCGGGCCATTGAGGCGGCCGGCGATGTGAACGTGCTGCTGCTGGACAAGACCGGGACCATCACCCACGGCAATCGGCAGGCGGCGGCCTTTGTCCCGGTGGGCGGCCATACCGAGCAAGAGGTGGCCGAGGCCGCCCTGATGGCGTCTCTGGCCGATGAAACCCCGGAAGGACGCAGCGTGGTGGAACTGGCACGGCAGAAGTACGGACTCACCAGAGACACGCTCCCGGACGGCGCGGAGGTTATAGCATTCAGCGCCGAGACGCGGCTTTCCGGAATTAACACCGATGGCAAGCAATACCGCAAGGGCGCCTCCGACTCGACCATCGCTTTTGTCGAAAAATTGGGAGGGGCGCAGTTTCCCGGCGATTTGGCCGAAGTTGTGGATCGGATCGCCCGGGGCGGTGCGACGCCGTTGGTGGTCAGTCGCGACAGCGAAATTTTCGGCGTCATCAACCTGAAGGATATCATCAAAAGCGGCATCCAGGAGCGCTTCCTGCAACTGCGCAGCATGGGGATCAAGACCGTCATGATCACCGGCGACAATCCGCTGACCGCAGCAGCCATTGCGGCCGAGGCCCAGGTGGACGACTTCCTGGCCCAGGCCAAGCCGGAGGAGAAACTGCGCTTGATCAAGGAGTATCAGGAGGGGGGCTTCATGGTAGCCATGACCGGCGACGGTACCAACGACGCCCCGGCCCTGGCCCAGGCCGACGTGGCCGTGGCCATGAATACCGGTACCCAGCCGGCCCGTGAAGCGGCCAACATCATCGACCTGGACAGCAACCCGACCAAGCTGCTGGACATCGTCGAGGTAGGCAAGCAGATCCTCATGACCCGGGGGAACCTCACCACCTTCAGCATATCCAACGACGTGGCCAAGTACTTCGCCATCATCCCCGCCATGATGCTCTCCATCTATCCCCGGTTGGGAGTGCTGAACGTCATGCATCTGGCCAGCCCGTACAGCGCCATCCTGTCGGCAGTCATTTTCAACGCCGTCATCATCCCGCTCCTGGTCCCGCTGGCACTGAAAGGCACGAAATTCGTCCCCATGACGGCCGAGAAACTCCTGATCCACAATCTGCTGCTCTACGGAGCGGGGGGGATTATCGCCCCCTTTATCGGGATCAAGGCCATCGACATGGTCGTGGGGATGATTGTGTAGGAAGGCAAAAAGACCGGGCCCTATAGGTCCTATAGGAAAACAAAAAAGGAGAAACCCCATGAAAGATATACGTCCCGCCATCCTGATGCTGATACTGTTTACCGTCATCTGCGGCGGCATCTATCCGCTGGTGGTCACCGGTGTTGCCCAGGCCGTTTTCCCGAAGCAGGCCAACGGCAGCTTCATAACCGACAGGAGCGGCAGGGAACTCGGTTCGTCCCTGATCGGCCAGCCTTTTTCCGATCCGAAGTACTTCTGGCCGCGCCCCTCGGCAACCACTGATTTTGGCTACAACCCCATGGCGTCGGGCGGCTCCAACTCGGGTCCCACCAACCCCGATTACCTGAAGACGGTCGGCGACAGGGTAAAGGTGCTGCGCGACACGGGGGTGGCCGGCCCGATTCCCGCCGACCTGGTCCAGGCATCGGCCAGCGGGCTCGATCCCCACATAACGGTGGCCTCGGCGAAGCTCCAGATTCCGCGAATAGCCAAGGTGCGCCGTTTAGGGGAAGAAACCGTGACCGGACTCCTCTCCCGTTCCGTCGAAAAGCGCCAACTCGGCCTCCTGGGAGAACCGCGGGTGAATGTGCTCTCACTGAACCTGGAACTGGACAAACTTGCACCTTCGACGAGATAACAGCCCAACACGGCGTAAAAACCGCTCATAATGCAACTTGAAACGGCCTCTCTCACAGGGAGGCCGTTTCAAGTTCACGCGACAATGGCAAGCACGGGGCCCTACGACAAATTATATATAAATAAGTATAATTATTTGACACGACATCTGAACGGGCATATAAATATGAATCGATAAGCTGCTACTGTTATGATGATTTTTACTCCAGGAGATAGCCATGTTCCTACTTCCGAAAGGCAGCCCTCTTTTTGAGAATCTGGCGGTCGGCGTGCTGAAGCTGCCTGAGGTCTTGTCCAAGCTCGGTACGGGCGGCTTTACCGGTTACGCCAGCTTTGCCTTTCAGGCATCGACGGTCATACTGGTATTTGAAGCCGGGAAACTGGTCAGCGTGCTGCATGAAGAAAAGGACGGCGCACGGGAAACCGGCCTTGAGGCCCTGTCGGCCCTGAGTCACCTGATGGTCGGCACAAGCGGTGGCGTCCTCAATGTCTACAAGCTCTCCAAAGACCTCACCATGTGTATCCATGCCCTGCTCCAGGGCGAAATTCTCTACAAAGCGCAGGAACTCAAGCTGATCGACATCAAGGCCCTCCTGGAAAAAGTCGGCTCCGAACGGATGAATGGTTGCCTGCGAATCTACACCGAGGAGCGCTCGGCCATGATCTTCTACAAGGAGGGCGCTCCCCTGGGGTTCTTTCATGACGGCTCCCAGGATATCGAAACATCATCCACCGAATCCCAGAAGATCGCCGGGCTGCCCGGCGCCAAGATCGACCTCTTCTCGACGCAGGGGGTTGAACACCTGATGGGTCTGGACCTGCTGGAAGTGATTAATATCCGGAATATCTGGGAAACCGCCGTCGCACACCAGAAGGCAGAAATCGACAAGATCAGCGCGGCCCGCGAAGAGCGGGAGCAAAAGAACGTCGCCGCCAAACTTGCCGAGCTGGAAGAGCAGGTTAAAACCATTGTGGCCGGAGCGGTGGGCAGGGTGGGACGCGGCATCGTCGATAAAGAATTAGCGGACCAGGGGGGCAACACCTGTCTGCTCGACGAAACCAATGTGGTGAAATTCCTCGCCGGCATCGAGCGTTCGGCGAAACTCCTTATCAGCGCGACCAGCCTGAAGGGTATGATGGATCAGCTTTCCAGAACCATAACGGCGGCCAAACGGGATCACTGAACAACGTGGGTACGAGCATAATCGGAGGCGAAGAATGGAACAATTCATTGAGCTGCTTTCCCAGATCAATTCCTTCGAACTCATCAGGGTTATCTTATGGGGCTTGGCCGGCGCCGTAAGTTTTTATTTCAGTATCGGAAACGCCCGGGTATGGACGAGTATTTCCATCGGCTTTTTTCTCATTTTCCTCGGCCAGGCGTATGCCATCAATCCATGGGTCCATTATTACAAGCTTTCCGCATTCCATAATATTGTCGGGACAGTGGCGATTGTGGTAATCACCCACGGCTTTCTGGAATACTATGTCTTTTGCCGCACCTTCGAGATTTCAGGGAAAAAGGTCGCCGTCTATCTTTTCTCGTTATTGATCCTGGCAGCAGGCGGGATATTCCTGTTCGTTAATCCTACGCCCAGCCCCAACACCATCAGAAACTTCAAAATAGTCGAGAATTCCATCTGGGTGTTTCTCTCGATCATGAACCTGGAGCTGATCCGCAAGATTTACGTCACCATCAAAGACTCCCCCATCTCGAAAGGGTTCATCGCCTTTGGCATTGTATTTTTTCTGATCTTCCTCTGGAGGGGTTCGGAACTCTATTTGCAGATTTTTCAATGGGACAAGGATTGGCAGGACATCATCGCCGTCATGACCGATGAGGTGTCGGATATCGACAAGTTTGCCGACAGGGTCCAGATTTCGATGCTCGTCAACAAATATGCGGGGTTCCTGTCCAGCCTTTCGGTGGGCGGAACGTTCATCTACATCTATCGTCTGCTCAAATAGTCTCCGGACGGAAACTTGAAAATGTCCTGCCGTTGAAACACATGCTGCGCATTTTTCCAGGAGGATCGGATATGGTCTCAAGAATTATCGCCGCATCATTGCTTCTGGCAACGTTTCCGTTTGCCCTGGCCGGTTGTGGCGAGAAAACGGTTACGGCCTCCGGCACCACAAAACTGGCCCAGTCGGAAGCATGTTTCAACAATAACTGCCATCAAAACGCCGTCAGCCCCGGTACCGGCAAGAATATCCCCGACGAGTGGAAGCTCTCGGTTCACAACACCCTCAACGCCGCAGGCTGCGCCGACTGCCACGAACCGGAGCCGGGGCACCCCAACAGTTGCAGCCTCTGTCACGGCGGTACGCCGAGCGGTACACCGGGCAGCGCAAATCACGTCAGTAAAAACCCCGATACCGACAAAAAGTGTTCCAAGTGCCACGGCTCCACCTATGCCGACAGTGGAGTTTTCAACAACTCTACCAGAGACGGCATCACCACGGATGTGAAGTTTTACCACTTCAGCTCCGGCACTCGCGCGAACTATGTCGCGACCAATTATATCGGATATTGCCGCAAGTGCCACAACCCTCACGACACCACCAGCGGAAGGGATGAGCGGCAGCAATGGTCCCGCTCCGGACACGGCAATACGGTTTCAAGCGCCCGGACAACGTATGATTTCAAAACGCGCGGCAGTTCCATTGCCGCAAAGGACAACTTCGGCAACTCCTGCGTGCGTTGTCACACGACGACCGGCTTCATCAACTATGTATCCTCCGGCTTTAGCGACGTCAACGCGCTACCGGATTTTAACGGCGCCAGAAGCAATTACCCTAGGGTTCCCTCAGGTTCAACATCATATGCGGACAAAAGCCGGGAACTTACCAGTTGCAATGCATGTCATGACGACGGACGTTCCAACGACGGGAGCGCATACAGCGGCAAACTCCGTGTCATACCCACGGTGACGACCTATTACAATTTTTCCGCGGCAAAGAATCTTGCCGGCGTCCACGACAGGGCGTGGGATGTCAAGTATGCAAAAATATTCCTCAATCATAAAAATAATGACTATGGAGCTTCAAAGATCTGCGTGGCTTGCCACAGCGGCAGGGAAATCGGCCTCATTGCCAAAATAGCCAACGCCAATGGCCTTGACTTCACCAACGTCTCCTACCGGAGCATTTTTGCCCATGACAGGGTTGCCGCCGCGACCCTTACCGGTATCAGCGGCTTCCAGTTCTATTCGAGCGCAACCAAGTATGCCGTTCAAAGCTATTTCAAGCACGACCTGATCGGCACGTCGGATTCCGGCAATATCGGTGGCAGCAGCGGTCCCTGCATAGGTTGCCACCTCAAGAATAACCTTTCCCACTATTTCCTGCCGGTAACCCGTGACGCCAGTGGAACGATCATTGACATCGTGAGCAACGCCCAGGTCTGTTCGAATGCGGCCTGCCACAGCAGCGCCAATATCAATAGCGCACCCTGGGCAGGAGGAGCCAACGGCAATCTTCAGGCGGTCAAGAATGGCCTGGCGGCCGCTCTGGGAGCCTTGAACCAGATGTTGCTCAGACCGGGCCAGAACCCCGCCAACAAGCTGAAGCCAACCCCCACCGGCGACTACAAAACCAACTGGACGCTGGCTTTCGGCAATGGCATCGTCCCCGGATCGGGAGATCCGCGAAGCGGCTCGTCCCCTGCCGGCGACGCCGTTACCCAGGCGGCCTACACCTTGGGCGCTGCGTTCAACTACGAGATGTTAAAGGGGGATCCCGGGGCCTATGCCCACAACTCACTGTACGTAAGGCGTCTGATCTACGATTCCCTGGACTGGTTGAACAACGGGGCCATGGACAACGACGCCAAGGCGGCTCTGGATTACCTTGTCGCCCAAGGCGCTCTTACCTCCGGTACACCCGACAGTCAATATGAGATGGCGCTGTCATATCTTTGCGGAACCAAAAGCGATCCATCCGGAGCCCTCGGGCAACGGCCGTAACATCGGAACCCGTTTTGATTCAATACCCCATGAATGCAATACCGGAGGGTGACTTCATGCAACAGAAAAATGTTCTGATAATGCTTCTCACGGTCATGCTTGCCCTGCAGTTGACGACTCCCCAAGACTCACACGCCATCCCGGCGTTCAGTCGTGCCTACAAGGTCGAATGCAGCACCTGCCACACCATCTACCCCGAGTTGAACGAATACGGCGAGGCGTTCCTCAAAAACGCCTACGTCTACTTCGGCAAGGGACAGAAGGCGGCCAAGACAAGGGAAGCCGCCCCCCTGCCCGCCTCCAAGGCCTCCGCCACGCCAACCACCGGGACCATGGAAGTTAAGGGGGAAGGCGACGCCGACAAACTGAGCAAATTGAAGGCCGGAGCCATGGGCGCCTCCGACGCGCCCACGCCCGAGCCGGCCCAGGAAGCGGCTGCACCTGCCGCCGCTCCGGGAGGGGAGGCCAAACCCGAAGGGCTTCTCCTGGCGGCCATCCCCGAATTGCTGCCCATATCGTTCACCGCCTCGGTACAAGCGACCTACGACCACAACGCTGTAAATGAGCTCGACCTCTCGACGCGGGTCCTCAAGCTGAACGCCGGCGGCAACTTCCGGGAAAAGGCATCCTTTTTCGCCACCTATGTGGCCTACAGCGAGAATACCAGCAACATTACGAACACGACGAGCACGACCCCGGCCAATAACAGTACCAACATCAATGAACTGTTCGTTATCTGGCGCCATGCCTTTGACACCCCCATCAACTTCAGGGTTGGCCGCATGCAGCCGAAACTCAGCCTCTGGAAATCAAACAACAAGCTGTCGGTCACCAACTCTTTCGCCCCCTACGCCTACACGGTCGGTGTCTCCGAATTCACCATCCAGCAGCCCCAGGACGCCCTGGAGGCCAATGCCGTCCTGGCAAACCGTTTCTTCGTGGCCGGCGGGGTGGTGAACCGCAAGAATCAAAACGCCAAAGAGGGTTACGGTCATATCTCCTATAAATTCGGCGGGGCGGATTACCTGGCAAACGAACCGGAGGTGGACCTGGCCAAGGAAGAGAGCATCTTCGACTTTCTGGCCGTTACCCTGGGCGCATACGGCTACTATGGCAAGAACGGCCAGCCCAACACGACGCCGGGGGTATCACCCATCCAGAACCGCTATTACCGCACCGGCGTGGACCTCGACCTCCTCTACAAGCTGTTCCGGCTCAGGCTGGCCGGTGTTCTCGGCAAAGACGACAATGCCTTCCTGTCGAATATTCCGACCGAGGTAAAGTCATACGTCGGCGCCGTGGAGAGTGAATACATCTTTCTGCAGAACCTCATCGGCGCCTTCCGGTTCGAATACCAGGATGACGGACGCGGCCTGGTGCGCCGTTACATCCCGACGCTCGCGTACGCTCCGCTCGAAAACGTGAAGGTTGTCCTGGAATACAAGCACGAGATCGCCACATCGTACACATCAACGACGAGCCTGGTCGCCCAGGATTTCACCAACAGGATCGGGACGTTCGGCGTAACCTTCGGTTTCTGATGGTTTACCCCATGAGAGAGGTTACGTTACCCCGTTTTTTTTGCTATACTGACTACGACAATTTTGTCTGAAGGAGTCCTATATGCGGAAGATCATCTTGCTGGTTGCGCTCTTTACACTTGTCATGGTCTCGATTGCCGACGCGCGCATCAGGGTAAAGGGACGCGGGGACAAAATGAACTTCGACCCCGACAGCATCCCCGCCCATTTCAAGGCGACCTTTGATCTCATGTCGCGAAAATGTGTCAAGTGCCATACCATGGAGCGAACCGTCATTGCGGTGCAGACTGGGAGAGCGCCCATCACCGGCCAGCCGTTCGACCGGCAGGCGGTTAAGGCCTACGGCATCAAAATGCTGCGGAAACCCAATTCGGATATGAACAAACAGGAGATCAGGGATGTTGTCGTGCTGTTGAATTTCCTGCTTGACGAAAACGCAAGGTAAGATCAGCCCGGCGCCCCCAGGCCTCGACTACAGAACGCTCCCCTGACACCATCCTTTGGCAGCCTCGCCCCTTCCGGAGCGAGGCTGTTTTTATATTATAATCATTTCATTTTATCTTGAAAATTCCCTCCCGATTATGCAGAGTATGATCTTGCATCGGGCGGTGTCGGGAGTCGCTCTCCAAACAGTGCCGTTTCCGTTATCACGCCATCAAATCCTCGGGCAAAGGGGCGCATCATGTCACTGACCAAAGACCTTCTGGATGTCCTTCATACGAGTGAAGACGCATTGCTCAAACAGCTTGCCCGTGATGTGGAAGAGGTATTCTGTACCATGGTGGGCATGGAAGACCTGCTGCACCTGCCCGTCCAGGTGGCCCCGGAAACCCATTTCAAGGACTGCATTACGGCAATGGTCGGTTTTGCCGGGTCGTATAACGGCCTGGTGAGCCTGCATGCTCCCCAGCAACTGGCGCTTGCCTTTACGTCAGGCATGCTCGGCATGGAGGTTACCGTTCTGAACGACGATGTGCACGATGCCCTGGGCGAGATCACCAACATGATCGCCGGTTCCTTCAAACAGCATATCTCACGGGGGGGAGCGGATATAAAACTATCGACGCCGTCCATCGTCAGTGGCGATGACTACTTCGTCAATGCCGGCAGCAATCTCGACACCCTTAGCCTCCGGTTCGCCACGGATGAGGAGTGGTTCATCGTATCGATCGTACTCGGGAAAGAATGAGCTCAACCCGACCAGCCCCGGGCCGGTTCACGATCCATGGCGGACTGCCGTTTCTCTCATGGCAGGGGGTATCTCCATAAAATAATTATTGACACGATTGGTGTCATATCGTAGGTTTTACCCATAAAAATTCTCACAAAGAATACATAAGTTTCTTATCGAGAGCGACCGAGGGACTGGCCCAGAGACGTCGCGGCAACCAACCCGTAAGGGTAAGGTGCCAATTCCAGCGAAACCATGCGGTTTCGGGAGATAAGGAAGAGAAGCCCTTGAGGAATCCTCTTCCACACCCCGGAAGGGGATTTTCATTTTGGGAGGCAGCAGATGAACATCGGAACACAAGCGGTTCAAATCGGCCTGGAGTGGGACACCAGAACAGGTGCGGTTTCCGTGCCCATTTACCAGACCGCCACCTTCAGGCACCCGGGACTCGGCCAAAGCACCGGCTATGACTACACGCGCTCTGGCAACCCCACCCGCCAGTCGCTGGAAGACGGCATGGCCCGCCTCGACAATGGGGCCCGCGCCTGTGCCTACGCATCCGGCATGGCCGCCATCGCCAACCTGCTGCTGTTGTTCCGCGCAGGGGACCACCTCATCGTCACCGAAGACCTGTACGGCGGCACCTGCCGCCTGTTCGACAAGGTATTCGACCAGTTCGGGCTGACCTTCAGCTATGTGGACACGAGCGATGTCGAGGCCGTGCAGGCAGCGCTCACGCCGCAAACCAAGGGGGTGTTCGTTGAATCGCTCACCAATCCCCTGCTGAAATTTGCCGACATCCCCGCCCTGTCCACCCTCTGCCGCGCCCACAACCTGCTTCTGATCGTGGACAACACCTTTCTGACCCCGTACCTCCTGCGTCCACTGGACCTGGGGGCGGATATCGCCGTCTACAGCGCTTCCAAATACCTGGCCGGCCATAACGACACCATTGCCGGGCTGGTGGTGGTGAAGGACGCCGAATTGGCCGAGCGGGTCTACTACCATCAGAATGCCGCCGGGGCGATACTGGGGCCGCAGGACTCCTGGCTGGTGATGCGCGGTATCAAAACCCTGGGGGTCCGCCTGGACCGCCAGCAGGAGAACGCGGGCAAGATAGCCGGATGGCTGAAAGACCACCCGGCCGTCGCCAAGGTTTACTACCCGGGTCTCGAGGATCACCCCGGCCATGCTTTGATCAAGCGTGACTCCCGCGGTTTCGGCGCCATGATCGCCTTTGAGGTCGCCAGCCATGCACTGGTGGAACAGGTGCTGATGAAAACCCGCCTGATCTCCTTTGCGGAGAGCCTGGGCGGTGTTGAAAGCCTGATCACCTTTCCCGAGGTGCAGACCCACGCCGACATACCGCCGGAACTGCGGGCACGGCTGGGCATCAATAACACCCTGCTGCGCCTGTCCGTAGGCATCGAGGACGGCAGTGACCTGATCGAAGATCTGCGCCAGGCGCTGGAAGCGTAAGAGCTTGTTCGTGAATAACTGCCGCGGGGACCACGCCCGGTTTTGCGGCAGATGTGACCTGGCCGATTGAGCAACACCGCAGACGTAGCAGGGCTACGCCGAGGCTCGTGCGATTGAGGCCGGGGCGAAGATGCGGTGAAGACGGGATGCTGGACCGCACAGTTATTTACGAGCAAGCGCAAAGGAGACTACCATGAAATTTGCAACCCAGCTCATCCACGGCGGCCACACCGCCGATCCCCTGACCGGCGCACTGGGCGTACCCATCTACCAGACATCAACCTATCGGCAAACGTCGGTGGACCACTTCGGGAAATACGACTACGCCCGCTCCGACAACCCGACCCGTGAGGCGTTGGAGGAGGCCATCGCCGGCTTGGAAAAGGGCACGCGCGCTTTTGCCTTTGCCTCCGGCATGGCGGCGATTTCGTCAACCCTGCTGATCTTCTCGCCTGGTGACCACCTCGTGGTGTGCGAGGATGTCTACGGCGGCGCCTACCGGGTGCTGACCAGCATCTTCCAGCGGCTCGGCATCGCTTCCACCTTCGTGGACGCCACCAGCCTTGAGGCCATCGAGGCCGCCATCCGTCCGGAAACCAAAGGAATCTACCTGGAAAGCCCGTCAAACCCGCTGCTCAAGATAACCGATCTGCGCGGGGTCGTCGAGCTGGCCCGGCCGCGGGGCATCATAACCCTGGTGGACAACACCTTCATGACCCCCTACCTGCAACGGCCCCTGGAACTCGGTTGCGACATTGTCCTGCACAGCGGCACCAAGTTCCTCAACGGGCACAGTGACGTCATCTGCGGCTTTGCCGTTGTCGGCGACCCGGAACTGGGCAACCGTATCCGCTTCATCCAGAACGCCTTCGGCGCCATCCTGGGGCCCCAGGATTCGTTCCTGACCCTGCGAGGGCTCAAGACGCTCAAAGTCAGGATGGACCAAAGCCAACAGAGCGCCGAGAAGATCGCCGCCTGGCTCCGGACCCGCACCAGCGTCCTCAAGGTGCATTACCCCGGCCTCGCCGACCATCCCGGCCATGCCGTCAACGCAGCCCAGGCGGACGGCCCCGGCGCGGTCCTCTCCTTTGAACTCGACTCTTACGAAGTAACCAAACAGTTGCTGGAGAAAGCGCAGTTTTCCGCCTTTGCCGTAAGCCTGGGGGGTGTGGAAAGCATCATTTCCTACCCGGCCAAGATGTCCCACGCGGCAGTTCCCCGGGAAGAACGGGAAAAGAAGGGAATAAAGGACACCCTGGTGCGCCTCTCGGTTGGTCTGGAGGATGTCGACGACCTGATCGCCGACCTCGGACAGGTTATCGGCCACTAGAAGGTTGTTGAAAGACAGCCATCTCGCCGCCGCCTCGAACGCCCTTTTGTGCGGGTGCGACGATCTGGCTATTTTTGAACAACCTGAGTTTTGCAACAGCCTGCTGAGGATTTATAGTGTCTTCCCGGCCGGTCGGGCTTACCCATCCGGCCCGCTGTTCCACATCGCCGAGAAAAAGTAGCGAGTTATGCGCATACGGATAAACGAAATAGGGGCTGATGTCTGTCCGGGAACAACCCTGGCCTCCCTGGCAGAACAACGGAAGCCGGGCGCGGACGTGCTGATCCTCAACGGGTTTCCGGCTCCGGCCGAAACGACGCTGCAGGAAGGCGACGAGGCCTACCTGATCAAACGGGGAGAGCAGCCACCGGAAGAGGAGTTGCAACGATTGATGTCAGCCCGCCACACCCCCGGCGTCCAGGCTCGGCTGAAGGCGGCCACGGTCGGCATCGCCGGTGTCGGTGGGCTTGGTTCGGCGGTGGCGGTGGCTTTGGCGCGGGTCGGCATCGGAAGACTTGTAATCGCTGATTTCGATGTGGTTGAACCGTCGAACCTCAACCGGCAGCAGTATTTCATCGACCAGTTGGGCCGGCCCAAGGTGGATGCCCTGGCCGAGAACATCGCCCGGATCAACCCGTATATCAGCGTGGAATCTCATCAGGCCCTGTTGGGACCGGAAAATATCCCTGCTGTTTTCGCCCCCTGCACCATTGTGGTCGAAGCCTTTGACCGGGCCGACATGAAAGCCATGCTGGTGGAAACGCTGCTCGGCCGGCTGCCGGCGGTTTCCATCGTTGCCGCTTCGGGACTGGCAGGGTATGGCCCCAACAATGCCATCGTGACGCGACGGGCGGCCTCACGGCTCTACCTGGTGGGGGACGGCGAGGCGGAGGCTCGTCCGGGCTGCGGACTGATGGCGCCGAGGGTGGGGATCGCGGCCGGCCATCAGGCCAACCAGGTGGTCCGAATCATTCTCGGTGCGGAAGGGGCATGATGGCTGACGAACCAAAACCGGTCATTGCCGTCGCCATGAGCGGCGGGGTGGATTCATCGGTCGCCGCTGCCCTGTTGAAGCGCCAGGGCTATGAGGTGATCGGCATTACCATGCAGCTCTTCGCACCGCGCAGCACGGGCAGCGGTTCAGCCGCCCATGATGCCGCGGCCGTGGCCCGGCGCCTGGGCATCCCTCACCATGTGATCGATCTTGAAGCGGATTTTCGCGAACTGATCATCCAGGACTTTATCGACGAATACCGCTGTGGCTGTACCCCAAACCCCTGCGTGCGGTGCAACCGCTACGTCAAGTTCGGCCTGCTGCTGAAGCAGGCGCAAGCGATGGGGGCCGACCTGCTGGCGACCGGCCACTACGTCAGAAAAACCGTCGATGAGGCCGGTATCAGTCATCTGTGCCAGGCGCGCTGCATCGGCAAGGACCAGTCCTACTTCCTGTACACCCTCTCCCAGGAGCAGTTGGCGCGGGTGCTCTTCCCGCTGGGGGAGATGGAGAGCAAGGATGAGGTTCGTCGGCTGGCGCGCGAGTTTCACCTGCCGGTGGCCGAGAAGGGTGATAGCCAGGAGGTTTGTTTCATTCCCAACGATGATTATGTGGCATTCCTGGAAGGGTGTGGCGCTCTGAAGGGGGTAGCGGGAGAGATCGTCCACGTCGGAGGCCGGGTCATCGGCCGTCATCGCGGGACACACCGCTACACAATAGGCCAACGCAAGGGTCTGGGGATCGCATGGAGCACGCCTCTCTACGTGACCGCCATCGATATCGAACACAATCGCGTCGTGGTGGGCGAGGAACGTTATCTGGCTGTTGATGGCCTGCTTGCCACAGAGACGGGATGGGTCGTCCCGCCACCGGCCACCGAAGAGTTCAGGACCACGTGCAAAATCCGCTACCGCCATCAGCCGGTCCCCTGCCGGGTCAGGCTGCTGCCGGAAGACGGGTGTGAGGTGCGCTTCGATGAGCCGCAGAAAGCGGTCACTCCGGGCCAGTCCGTGGTCTTTTACCGGGATAATGAGGTACTGGGGGGCGGAATAATTGTTGGGGCAATTCTTTCGTGAACCCATGCGGAAAGCATGGACCGGTACCGGGCCGAGTCAACCGGGCCTTGACCGCGCCTCGCCCATTGCTCCCCGCTATGGCGTGTTCAGCTTGTCCCAGGTGGGGCTCTCGTCGGGCTTGCGAATCTTGAACTCCAGATAGTTCGCCGCCATCTTGAGCTTATCGGTGGAGGCTATTGTTTTTGAAAAGGTCGCCAGCGACTCCAGAATCCGCTGCTCGACATGCCGGCTGGGCAATCCTTTCCCTTCGACCATGTTCCGAAGATGGCCGAGGACGGCCTTTTGCTCCTCTGCCGTATCAAACCTCTCGGGACCTGTTATGAAGAGAAGGTACTGTGCCGCTTTTCGGATATCCTCCGCCAGCTTCTTCTCGTTGAGCAATGATTCCATCGCCGTGGCGATGCTCCCATTTTCGGCATAGTTGAGGTTCTTGTCTTCCGCATAGGATGTGAGGTAGTCGAGGGCCACAGCCCGATTCCGGGTATCCCCCAGCTTGAAGATCAGTATATTCGCCGCCAGAAGTTTGAGTGCATCGCTTTCCGAGGGAAGAAAAAAACAGTGCAGCATGAGGGCGACCTTGTCCCGTGCAGCCTCGCTGAGCGCTTCGGTATCCAGCTTTGTCCTGATTTGTTCCAGCAGTTGGCGCTTGTCGGTATATTCGCCATACATGATCCTGATGATGACTCCGCGGACCTCGGCATCATCGCTCACGTCCCACAACTCTTCAAGCGATGCGATGATACGACGACAAATCTTTACGATCTTCTCTTCCTTGGGCAATTCGTCATTATTCCAGTAATCCGGATAGATATCCATAACCGTGTCGACTTCTTCAGGATTCCGCGCTTTTTCCAGCACAAACTTAAAATAGTTGAGCATCTTGAGCTGAAACGTTTTGCCGCCGTCGTGCAAAGGGCGCAGCAGGTCTTCGAGAAAGGTGGCGTTCAGACCTGAGGCGCCGCTGCACAGATAGCGGTAGACCCCCTCGGCCTTCTCAATCTGCTTTTCGATGTACTTTTGCCGGAGGGCCGCGCCGAGATTTGTTGACTGCACCTTCTTGAAGAAAACGCTCAGCAGGTTGGAAGCGTGATGCTTGATGTTATAATCGGCATCGTCGGAAAGAACGATATCCAGGCAGGCGTCGAAGATTTTGACCTGCTCGCGCTCGTCCTGGGAGGAGTCGATGTAGCCCTCCAGAATGGCGATGATCTCGGCCATATGGGCTCGGTTTCTACTGTTGAGCAGGGTCATGAAGGTATCGCGCAGGCTACTGGAATCGATAATGCCGAACAGGAATCTTATGGCCGCATTGCGGTGGGTCCCCCCCTTGGTGTCCACCGTTTTGAGCAATTTGAGGATGCTTTCGGCCGGATCGGAGACCCAGCCGGGGAGCAGGTCCTCCAGCATCATCTCGGCTTTCCTCCGGACCCGGGCGTCAAGGTCATAGACAAAATATTTGGCGATCTCGATCTTGAAATCATGGCTGCCGGACGAAGCGGCGACAATATCGAAAGCCACCGCCTTGTCCTTTGCGGAAAGTTTGGCTATATCCTTTTTGGCCTTGGCGGCATCATTGATTTTAATGTAAAAACTGACTATGTCTTTAACCGACACTTCCGCTTCAAAGGCCATGGCAGATCACCTTCCCAAAAGAGTGGAGGAATTATAAACGCATCCTCATCCGAGTGCAACCACCAGATTGGCAAATCCGCTGGACGATCAATGATTTGCATACCGAATAAAAAAGGAGCCCGCATGAAAACCGTCCTGCCAGCCATCATCCTGCTGCTGACAACTGCTGTCGAGGCCTGCGCCGCCGGTCGAAGCGCCACCCTCTTTTCCGATGGCGCGGCCGTGGAGCTTGAAGCCGTTGCCGTCAGGGGCATTGCCGAGATCCCTCTGCCGGCCGGCATGCTGGCCGGGACGTTGCGGATCAGACCCGAAAGAGGCACCAGCATTCTTCGCGTCGCCCCCCAGCCGCCACGGCGGGATACCAGGGGAGAAAAGGAGCTTGATGCACTGATCGAGCAGCGGAGTCGCCTGGAAGACCGCCTGAGAGCGTTGGCGACGCGCGAGGACATCTTTAAGTCCGCCGCCAAATCCCAAAGCGGCAAAGCCCCCCGCAAAACCAAAACGAACCCGGACCCCCTGTTGTCGATCCGCCAGGGAACCGACTTTGCCATCGCCCAACTGGAAACGGTCTATACGGCACGACGCAAGACCGAACAGGAACTCCGCCGCATCGATGCCCGCATCGCAGCGGCACGCACGGGAGGAAAAGACGCCGGGAGCGTGGTGCGGGTGGTTGTTTCTCCCGGACACGGGCGGGTTACGGCCCGCTTTGCCATTGCCGGGCCGGGCTGGACGCCCTGGTACGATATCCGTGTTGACCGGGGAGGAAGCGCTCAGGTCACCCTCTACGGCCACGTGCCGGCATTTTTTTCCGGCTACAAGGTCCGCGTCTCCCCCACATCTTTGGCCAATGCCCCCACGGAACCGCCAGGCGTGCCGCTCCCGGCTGCAGGGCAACGCGCCCGTTTGGCGGAATACCGGATGGCCATCGAGGGAGAGGAGTTGGGAAACGGGCCCCTCCCGTCATTTACTTTCATGCTGAAGAACGAAACCGGCGCCTATCTGTCGGCGGGAGAAGCGGCTTGCTACCGGGCGGGGGAATACCGTGGGGCCATCAGATTCGCAGGTTTATCATCAGGACGGAGCATAAAAATTTCATCCGGAGCGGTACGATAATCAGTACCCGTGCGGTTAGTCCATCGTCGTTTGGCTCTTTGGGCAGCCACCTCCGTTGCGACCCCTTGATGTGAGGCTATCCTGATACGCCTTCGCCGCCGACCCTGGCGCCAGCCAAAAGTGCACACAATCCCCTCCTGTGGCAAACCGCACCGGGCACAAGAAGGGCCGGCCCGTCTTTGACTGGGCCGGCCCTTCTTGGCCTTTTCAGTTCCGGTCAGGAGACTGATTACTTCAGCAGGATTTCAATCGTGGCCGTTTTGCGGGTTTCCGCCACAAAGTCGCTCACTGCCCCACTAATCTTTTGCTTTTTCAAGTAGTCCTCTATCCTGGAGCGGGCGGCGCTGAAGGGGACCGTTTCGGCCTTTGTCCGTTCCGTCTGCTTGATGATGTGATAGCCAAACTGGGTCTCGATCACATCGCTTATCTCGCCGGGTTTGAGAGCAAAAGCTGCCTGCTCGAACGGCGGCACCATCTGTCCCTTGCCGAAGAAGCCCAGGTCGCCTCCCTTCTTGCTGCTGGGGCAGGTGGAATTTTCCTTGGCCACCGTGGCGAAGTCCGCCCCATTGGCCAACTCCTTACGGAGTCTTTCGGCCTTTTCGCGGGCTTTTTTCTTCTCCTCGGCACTCGCCTTGGCGTCTACGCCACACAGGATATGGCTGGCCCTGACCTGCTCATCCTGGCGGAACTTGTCCACGTTCAGGTCGTAAAACCTCGTGATCTCCTCTTCGCCGACCGTAGCCTTGGGAGCGATTGTTGCGGCAACAAAATTAGTGATAATCAGCTCCCTGCGGGTGTACTCCCGAAGATCCTTCTCGCTCATATCAAGATCGCGGAGCGCCTTGGTAAAATCCGCTTCACTGCTGAACCGTCCCCTGGCCTGGGTTATCTTGGCCTCCACCTGCTTGTCGAGATCCTTCAGGACCAGCTTTTGCCCCGCCTGGTAGAGCAGCTCGGCGGAAATGAGCTGGTCCACCACCCGCCGGTCAAGCTCCTTCTGATCACCAGCGGAAAGCTGTGTGTCCGGTTGGCTGGCCAGCAGCACTGTGCGCGCCCGTTTCAACTCGGCGGCCATGATATCGTTGCCGTTAACCCGCGCAACCGGCCCCGAAATGGCGGCGGCATCCTTCTCTGCAGCGGGTGGCGTTACTTTGAGGTCAGGTTCCGCTGCCGAAGCGGAAACAGCGAACAAGCCGAGCGCTGTCATCAGGGTCAGCGATCTGCATGCGATATGGCGGAGCGTGCGCATGAAACGAATCTCCTTCTCTAAAAGTGGGATAATTTCATATATATCACGCTTTACCGGCCAGGCAAAGACAAACATATTTTTGACATTCAGCCCCTTTTCGAGTACATTCAAGCCGCTCATTAAATCTTGGACAATCCGGCAGCAGCGACCGCAATGCGCACCAGGAGGAGACCATCACATGAAGAAGGTTCTTGTCGTTGACGACAGCCTTTCCGTAGCCCGCCAGCTCGAGAAGATCATTTCCGAATCCGGGGAATTCACGTGCGTCGGGCATGCCAAAAACGGCGCCGAGGCCATCAAGATGAATCATGCCGAGGACCCGGACATCATCTGCATGGACATGAATATGCCGGGCATGGACGGCTTGACCGCCCTGCGCAGCCTCTCCATGCTTGACAAGGAGGTACAGGTGGTCATGGTTACCTCCCTGGGCGGCGTGGGCGACAAGTTTACCGAAGCGCTCAAGCTGGGTGCCAAGAATGTCATCTCCAAACCGTTCGAGGCCGCCGATGTCCTGAAAATACTTCGGGACCTCTGATTTTCAGCACCAATCAACTCACGAAACAAGGGGATATGTGCATGGCCGTCAAATTTTTCGGGCAGTTTCTGGTGGAAAAGGGGATCATTTCGCGGGAGGCCCTGCTCAAGGCGATAGAACTGCAGGAACAGAAGAATCTCAAACTGGGCGAGATGGCCGTGGCAATGGGTTATGTAACCCAGGACGACATCGCGCGCGCCCACCACGCACAACTCTCCCGGGACATAAAGCTGGGGGACCTGCTGGTGGAGATCGGCAGCCTGACCCTTACCCAGCTTAACGAGATCATTACCCGCCAAAAGAACAACCACCTCTATATCGGCGAGGCGCTGATACTTGTCGGCGCCCTCTCCGACGAGCAGCTCCAGCAACATTTGAATGAGTTCAAGGCCGACCAGGCGCAGTACGTATCGGATCGGGTCGAACTTCCCGGGGGTATTGCAACCCCTGAAGTATGGGAGATGGCCGCGGACCTGACCTACAAGATGATTACCCGCGTACTCGGGCTCCCCTTCAGAACCGGTAAATGCCAGGCCATTACCAGTGTGGATACCAATTATATCATGGCCGCCATGGACCTGTCCGGCGATGTGGATGCCCGCTTTATCATCTCGGTTTCGCAGGAGCTTCAAAAATCGGTGGCCAAGGCGATCCTGCGCGAGGCATCGGTTGACAACGAACCGCCGGAGGTCCTGGAAGACACCGTCATGGAATTCGTCAACGTGGTGTGCGGCAACATCGCCGCCAAGGCGTCACAAACCGGCAGGATCATCAATATCAACCCTCCGGTGACCATCCGGCCCGACGCGACGGGCCTGGCCGTACCCGCCGGATATGCCGGCCTCTGCTTCCCGATCCTGGCCGGCGAGGGCGAAACCATGCAGTTGGTGCTCTTTGTCAGGAACTGAGGGCACAGGAAATCAGTGAATTTAAAAGGGCACTCCGTAAGGAGCGCCCTTTTCCATGTCTGCCGAACCGTTCTCTTAAACGCCCAGAATGCGGCGCGCCTCTTCCGTGTAGTCGCCCCGCTCATCGTGAATGAGCAGGGGAGGCAGTACCAACGTATCCCCCTTTTTCCCCTTGGCAAGTTGCGCCAGAAACATCGTGGCCGGTGCGGCGGCAGAACCGTGCACCATGCGCAGCCTGAGCAGCGCCAGTTTAAGTTCCCCGGCGCAATGGATAAATTCAGCCAGCCGCGAAGGGTGGCTGATGAAGCACATGGCTCCCGAGGGCGCTGCCAGATACTTGGCGGCCGCCAGGAAGTCCGCCAGTCCGGCAGTCGATTCATGGCGGGCGAGATCACGCCCGGCCTTGGGGCTGACACGGCCGCTGCCCGGTTTACGGTAGGGGGGGTTGGCGGTCACCAGGTCAAACGATGAGACCGGAAACCTTCTGCGCAGGGAGAGGATATCGTCGCATACAATCTCGATCCGGCTCTGGAGCCCGTTCAGGGCAACATTGCGGGTCGCCAAACCGGCCATCTCCTCCTGGAGTTCCAGACCGACAAAAGAGGCACCGGGCATCCTCCGCGCGAGGATCAGCGGGATGACCCCGCAGCCGGAGCCAAGGTCAATGGTGCGCCCGGCAGGACCACCACCGGCAAAATCGCACAGCAACAGCGGGTCGAGGGAAAAGCGGTAGCCGTCCCGGGGCTGCTGGATCCGCAGGTCGTAGGCGCGGAGTTCGTCGATGGTCTCGGTTTCTCCCGGCCTCATCGATGGTTACCCTGGAGACAGACCTGACTATTTTTGGGTGTACCTGACGTTGATGGAATCATTTCGTGCCGTTGAATATCATGAGTATCTCGGGAATTTTGCTTTCACAGCACATCCTTCGTCACGCAAAAAGGTCCGTGGCCTCTCAGGCCGTCAGCTCTTACGGTAGTCTCCTCGGGAGAGATATTTTTCCAGCCAGATGTACAGGCAGATGAACAGGTAACGGCTCCCCATCTCCTTGATCTTGAGCTTGGCCACACCGGTCCGGCGGTTTCGCCAGGTGATGGGAATCACGGTCCAGCTGTAACCGCGAACGATGGCCTTCAACGGGATTTCAACCGTAAGGTTGAAGTGAGGTGCGATGAGTGGCCTGCAACCGTCGATCACTTCCTTGCGATAGGCCTTGAAAGCATTGGTCGTGTCGTTGAGCTTGAGCCTGAAGAACATTTGGAGGAACTTGTTGGCAAGACGGTTGATGAACAGCTTGACCCTGGGGTAATCGATGACCCCGCCACCTTTGATAAAGCGGCTACCAAACACACAATCGTACCCCTTGTTGAGTTCCTGCCAGTATCGCACCACATCACGACAGTCATCCGACTCGTCGGCCATCATAATGACAACCGCATCGCCGGTCATGTTATCCAGCCCGCAAATAATCGCCCGCCCGAATCCGTGCTGTCCGTCGTTCTGCACCGGCCTGAGCTCCGGTATGGTTTGTCGCAACTCTTGAAGCAACGACCAGGTACTGTCACTGCTGCCGTCATCCACCACCACAATCTCATGGGGAATATTATTCAGCCGCAACTCCAGGTGCAAATGTTCCACCGTGGAGCAGATGCACCCCTCCTCGTCCCGCGCAGGAAGGACAATCGACAGAAGCTGCAGGGGTTTTCTTTCCAGTGCCGTCGTGTTCATGTGAGCCCCGATAATTCCAGCCAAGCGGGATGCTGCTCGGCATGATGTGCGATTTCAGTGAGTATTTCTTCCAAGGTGGTCTGCGGTGTCCATCCCCACGTTTCCCGGGCCAGGGCGGCATCCATGACCATCCAGGGAATGTCGAAGCGGCGCATGTCCGGATTCCCGGATACGTGATGGTCGCCATAGCGATCACGACACCAGGTGCTCAATTCCGCCAGGGACATGGCGTGATCGGCTCCGCCTCCGAAGTTCATCACCCGTTGGGAGCCGGCGGCGGCAGCCATTTGCCTGCGGAGAAGCGGCGCTAAATCCCGTGGATGCAGGCAATCCCTGACCTGATGACCATTGCCGCCGAAACCGATATAGGTAAGTGGCCGACGTCGCAGCCAGGCATTGATCCAGAAAGCGAATATCCCCTGGTCGGGACGGCCGAACTGGCCCGCACCGGCCAGGACGCCGCAACGGTTGATCCAGACCGGAAAACCAAAGGTATCGCCGTACTCAAGGGCCAGTACCTCGGAAGCCAGCTTGGAACTGCCGTACAGCGAGATCGGCGGCGTAGTGCTGAATGTTTCGGCGACGCCGGCGCCGGTCAGGCCCGTGGGGAGACGCTGACCTTCTTTAAGCCTGAACGCTTCCCCTACAGCCTCAACCTCGATCTCCGCCAGCGGCGCTATGGAATAGACCCGGCTGGTGCTTATCAGGATAAAACCGGCACGGCATCGTTTGCAATACTCCAGGATATTGATGGTCCCCACCAGATTATGTTCGATCAGTTGCCGGCTGCTGGTCTGGCCGTCAATGCCGGCCAGCACGCTCGGGTTGGCGGCCGCATCGATGACCCAATCTACAGCGGGCAAGGCCTCGAAGTCGGAAGCGCAACGGATATCACCGTGGAGCAGTTTCACCCCGAGCTGCTGGAGCCGCTGGCGGTTTTCCTCGCTTCCCGGCCGGATAAAGTTGTCCAAACCATACAACGCGGTTCCCGGCATAGTTTCCAGAAGGGCTGCAGCCAATGTGCTGCCCACGAATCCGCAGATACCAGTGATCAGGATTTTCATGGTAACTCTCTTTTGAATTAAATCACAGCCTCTTCCGGCGGGCAGCGATAGCAGGACGAATTTGCCCGCGCTACTGGCCCAATGTCGTCAGTCTGCCGCTCATTCGCGTATTTCAGCGATCTTCCCCTGGCAGGAGTTTTGAATAAAATAATGCTTAAGGTCCACCAAACCTCTCCCAACCACCTCTCGAGCATGCTCGTTATCCACGAAAAACAGATCACGCGTATGCGCGGCAACGATCTGATTCAAATCTGCACCTGCTTCAATAGAGCGGTCTATCTTTCTCGACTTCCCGTCAACAAACAGTGGGAACCGGACAGCAGTCGCCCCATGAAAGCAAAACATGATGAGTGTCACAAGCCAGAGCCCCTGGGCTGTTCTCGCCCATTTGTTCAGCAGACAGGCAATGAATAAAGCACATAAGAGGGGTACCATCAGCAAAGAATAATGACCGTCAATCTCATGGGGCCACCCTCTTCCCCCGCGCCCCCACCCCAAGCCAAGGGCGAGAATCAGCATGGCAATGACAAAAACAAGGAGATCGCCTTTACACCAATCGATTTTCCTTCCGTCAGACCTGTTATGCCGTATCTGCTTGAGTGTTTGCGCAACAACAAGCAGAGCAAGAAAGAAGATAATAACCCCGGCAATCAACCCGGCAGGTCCGAAACTCAACGGGGCAGAGAAGACATGCATGACAGCAGCGACAAACTGAAAGAGGTCGGGATCGCTCCAAGGGTGCGGTATGGAGTGATATCCGACAAAGATCATCCCCGTAATCAACGCAGCAAATACGGCTGAAAGAAATATCACCTTGCCCCATAGCCCTGAACGGGGGGTACCGGCATGAAACACCTCGCTTCCACCTCGTAAAAGAAAGTACGGGATCAGAACGAAAGACGGCAAAACCCCATTCATCCCGCATAAAGGCAGAAGCAGCAAAACGGCAGATGCGGCAATGGCCGGGAGGCCGACTAGTGAAGGGGTGCCGCTGGACTGCGTGCAAACGATCGAGCACAGCAGCAGGCACAAAAGGATGGTGCTGGAGGCGAACTGAATATGAAAGCCCCAATGATGGTATCCCAGCGTCATGTTCAACAGAAGCATCGGAAACACCAACAACAGCAACGGGTTAAAGCTGTTCAGCTTTTGAGTCACGATCATCATGACCAATGAGCAGCCCCCCATGGCAATGAGGGTCAGAAGAATTGGCACCTTGAAATCAGGAGCCATGTTGAAAGAAAACAAATAGACCAGCTTGGGAATTATGATCCTGTGTTCATTGTGTTGCGCCCAGAGCCACTTCAAACTGACGGGGGTTGTTCCTGTCAGCATCGGTATAAATTCCCATTCGTCAGACCATGGGTAGCGGAACCCCTGAGTAAAGTCGAGACAGAGACTGAACATTATAATCAGCAAACAAATTGCATATGCAATTCGTTGAGTTGTTTGCGTCTTACCCAGTGTCATAAATTATGGGTCTTCCTTTTCCTCACGTTCCTCATGGTTCTCCCCACCGGCCCCTAGTAAGTGAGTCGTTCCTGCCAGGATTCCACGATTTCTTTGACGGTTTGCGTCAAGGACTTCGTGATATCCCATCCCGGATAGTGGGCCTTCATCTTGGCAAGATCACTGTAATAGCAGATATGATCACCGATGCGATTCTCGTCCACGTAACTGTAGACCTGCTTCTTGCCGCTGAACCGTTCAGCCAGGTCAAAGGCTTCGAGGATGGAACAGGAATTTCCCTTGCCGCCCCCCAGGTTATAGACCTCACCGCAACGGGGATTTTTGTAGAAGGCCAGGATAAAACGGGCCACGTCCTCGGAGTGGATATTGTCCCGCACCTGCTTGCCCTTGTAGCCGAAAACCCGGTACTCGCGCCCTTCCAGGTTGCATTTCACCAGATAACTGAGAAAGCCGTGCAACTCGACCCCGGAATGATTGGGCCCGGTCAGGCACCCTCCCCTCAGGCAGCAGGTCGGCATGTTGAAGTAACGGCCGTATTCCTGCACCATGATATCGCCCGCGACCTTCGAGGCGCCGAACAGTGAGTGCTTGGACTGGTCTATGGAGAAGGTTTCGGGGATGCCGTTCAGGTAGGCCGGATCGGCGTATTCCCAACGGGTGTCCAACTCCTTGAGGGGAATGGTGTTGGGCAGGTCGCCGTAGACCTTGTTGGTGGACATGTGAATGAAGGGGGCCTCCGGGCACGCCTGGCGTGCCGCTTCCAGCAGGTTCAGCGTTCCGGCGGCGTTGGTGTCGAAATCGTCGAAAGGAATGGCAGCCGCCCGGTCATGGGACGGTTGTGCGGCGGTGTGAACGATGCCGTCGGGCTTCAATTCCTTGACCAGGGCAAGGACGCCCTGGCGGTCGCGGATGTCCAGCTCATGATGGCGAAAATTGGGCAGAGAATCCACCAGGCGCTGCTGGCTCCAGCGCGTATCCCCCTGGGGGCCGAAAAAGACCGCCCGCTGGTTGTTGTCCACCCCGTGGACCACATAGCCCTCGCTATGGAAGAACCGAACGACTTCTGACCCAATCAGGCCCGAGGAACCGGTGACAACAAGCTGTTTCACGTTTTTTCTCCTAATAATTTGTAATGGCACACCATGTAATATGAATTTTCATTCCGGGAGCGCCTGCTCAGTTCAAGGTTTTCCTCAACAGTCGTTCCCGCACCAGCAGCAATGCAAAAAATGCCAACGACGCCAGGGTCAGCCACTTGCCTACCTTGAACGGCAACGGATCAAAGACAAACTCCACCCGATGGGTGCCGGGGGTGAGATACACTCCGCGCAGGATGTGATCCACCGGCACGATCTCGGTTTTCTTCCCATCCACGGAGGCGTACCACCAGCGATAGTACTTCTCGCCGATCACCAGCAGGCAGTTTTTGAGTGCCTGGGCCTCAACCACGATCCGGTTCGGCTCATACGTGCGGACATCGGCCCTTCCCACGGCGGAGACGGCCTGGGACGGATACGGATCAAGCTGCACGGGCGGGGGCGATTCAACCAGGGCAACCTGGTTCGGCTTGAATTCCGGGGCGCTGGTCATGATTCCGAGGCGCTGCTGCGGGTCGGCAATCACCACAGCCGACGGCACCAGCCACGCCTTGGGCAGGACGGTCTTGTTTTCCAGTACCACCGAGCCGTTGGACGAATTGAAAACCGGCTGGTATTTCGTTGCAAGGAGGGTTTTCTGCGCTGCAAAATCCCCGGAAGGCATTATGAGGTATTTCAGGTTCATGATGTCCGGCATGGGGCTCATGAGCGACAGGGTATCCAGAAACTGTTTGTAACGCCGTTCGCTGATGGTCACATAGGCAGACACGTTGGCAAAGCCGTTGTCGGCGTAGAAGTGGGCATTCTCGTCATTCAGGGGCTGCATGCGGTAGTGATCGATACGCGGCTTGAGGAAGTCCACGATGTCGTTCTTCACCGCTTCGTGTTTGGAAGCCGGCGGGGATGTGACGACCAGGAAACGGCTGTTGACCCGCCACAGGTCGCACAGCGCCAGGAGTATCAGCAGCGGCAGCAACAGCCGTACCGGCAGCCAGCGCTTGAACCAGGCGAGGACTGCGGCCAGGTAGACGGCGGCCACCCCGAGTGACACCACGCCATCCCTGAACATATGATTGAACCGTTCCGCAGCCAGTTGCGGGCCGCTCTGATAACGCGTGGGCGCGGTGATGTACTCGCCCATGGCCGCCATGATCGGTCGGCCCGCCACCGACACCAGGATACAGATCAAACCGATGAGCACGGTTACCCCGCCACACCACCAGACCCACCGGTCGAGCCTTTTCCGCTCGATCGTTTCATCCGCCAGCACGTCCAGCCCACGGCCCGCCAAAACGGCAATACCGAAGGCGAACAGGAAGAGGATCATCTTCGGCACGCGAAACTTGGAGAAAGCGGGGAGGTACTCGAACATGAGACGGTACACAACGGTGTATTTGCCCAGGGCCATGACCAGGGTCGCCGCCATCAGGAAGGAGAGGAACCAGGTATAACGGTCCCGCCGGAACAACAGCGGAAGCGGTATGAGCAGCCAGGGCAGGAGCCCCAGATAGTCGCTGGTCTGGGTAAAGCGCATTCTGCCCCAATAGTAGACCTGCCCCGGGGCGGGCACATCCCCACCCTCCTGGCGGGAATAGCCGAACAGCCCCGGTACGAAGAAGGTCAGTATTTCTTCGGGAGGCATGGACCAACTCATCCCCTCCTCATAACCGATGCCCTTTTCTGCTGCCTTCGCGGCGCCCGAACCGGTGCCGCCGCTGACGGCCTCGCCCCGTTCGGACTGCTGCGACCAACTGTAGAGCGGGGCAAACGACATGGCTATGGTGCTGAAAAAGAGCACCAACAGGGCCAGCGCCAGCAGGAGATCCTTCGAAAACGGCCTGCCGTATGCCCCCCCCAGCTCCCGGAATTTTCCCGCCTCGTACCAGAACCAGTAAGCGCCGACGGCCAGGCACGAATAGAACGATATCTGCCAATGCATGTGGAAAAACTGGATGGCCAGCATGAGCGCCGTCATGGCATAGTGGAAAAGCCGTCCGCTTCGCAGCGCTTTTTCCAGGAAGAGGAGAATCCAGGGGAACCAGCAAATGGCTTCGAACTTCTGGATATGGCCCGCATTGATCAACGATGAATTCTCGGTGCATATCACGTACAGGAGCCCCGCTGCGAACGCCCCCAGGCGGCCGACGCCGATCAGGCGGCAATAGAGAAAGGTGCCGACGGCTCCCCAGCACATTGCCAGGACGATCAGCCACGCGATATCCGCGGGAAATGGAAAGAGATGCTGGATGAGGTAACGATGGAGTAGAAGTCCGATGGCGTTCCACCCCCCTTCCAGGGTTCGCCCGCCGTCGCTTAAAGGATCCCAACCTGCCTGAAAAATAGCCGGGAATGAACGAACAAAGTCAAGAAACGATTGTTCCTTTGCTGCCTTCACGCTCCAGATAAGCTGGGTAATAATGTCGGATGCCCGGATAATCTTATCGGTAAATAGAATCCTGCTGTAACTGCCGATCAGAATCGCCACCATCAGGGTGATCCAGAACCAGTTTTTTCCGAGCAACACCTTCTTATCCTGCGTCATGGAATCCTCCGTTATCGAGAAACAACAGCGCACCATTTACAGCGCTGCATACAACTCCGTCAACCGCGCGAGATACTTGTCGACCGACCGGTCGGCCACCTCACGGGAACCGGCGGCCGCGATTCTTTCCCGCAGTCCGACGTCTTCATGCAGGGAAATGATCTGTTCCGCCAGATCCCTGGGGTTCTCCGACGCAAAGAGCAGTCCCGTTTCCCTGTCCGCGATGATCTCGTCCAGCACCGGGGCATTGCTGGCAATGACCGGCAGCCCCATGGTCCAGGCTTCGTACAGGCACATGGGCCCCGCCTCCGAACGGGACGGGATGACCATGAGGTCGAAACCGGCATAGACCCGCGCCGGTTCATTGACATAGCCGAGAAACGAGACGCAATCATCAAGGCCGAGCGAGGAGGCCAGCACTTCAAGCTCTTGCCGTGCAGGGCCCTCTCCGGCAACGATGACCTTGAACCCTCCCAACCGCTCCTTCAGTATCGGCACCGCACGGAGCAGGACATCACACCCTTTGATTCTGCTGAGCCCCCCCAGGTAGCCGATGACAAATTCGTTCTTTCCGGACGGGTCGCCGGCACCTTCCGCGAGACCTCTGCGCACCCTTGCCGTATCGACAAAATTGTACATGACGCGTATTTTTCCAGCCGGCACGCCGCACCGGCACATCAGGAAACGCTTCCGATACTCGGACAGGCTGACGAACAGATCCGCACGTCTCCCGAACAGCTTCACGAAAAGGCAATATCCTTTGCTGTAGTCGAAGATCCCCCCGTGCTCGTGGGCGATGATGCGCAGCCCCGGATAAAGGAGCTTCGCAACCACACCGAAAATGATCGACTTGTTTCCGTTCAGGTGCAGGATTTCGATATTCCGATCTCTGATGATCCCGACCAACTCCAGGAACGACGAGAGGCTGTAGCGGGAACGGGATCGGGAGTAAAGGACGTTGGAATGTTCCACCTCCCGCATTCCGAAGCGGGCATCGAGATTTCTGAGGAAGAAATAGGTCATCGAGACATTGCTGATGGAGTGATTCATCAGGGTATAGGCAATTGTCTGGATACCCCCGAAACCTGATTTATCCACCACGAACAGAACGTTTCTTTCAGCCATTGAGACAATCCTCGCTGGTATTGAAATGGCGTCTGATCAAGGTATCATTCAAATAAAAAACCATAAAGCACCGTTTGGGGCTACCATCTCCCCAGTTTTCGTTTTATTGCCGCGAATCGCTCCCCCCGGACAAAATACCGCTCCGGTGCTTCAGCCCTCCTCTTTACCACCCGTTCCCGCCGCTTTTCCAGAAGTCCCGGCAATTTCCCACATACTGCAAGCCTCGCCCGCAACGCTGCACTGCCGCGTCCTTTGAAAACCGCGAGAGCAAAGGCCGCCATATCGATCGCCAGAATAAGGGGAAAACACCTCGCCAACAGGCAAACAGGCCAATCCATCAGAAGCACATACCACTTGTTTCGATGGATATGATAGATGGTAAACGAACTTCCAATGCCGCTCGTCGCAGAATGCACATGCCGGACAACGGCACGCGGAGCCGTCACGCACCGCCAGCCGGCAAGACGTCCGCGCCACGCCAGATCGAAGTCCTCCGAATAGGCGAAAAAATCACTATCGAAAAAGCCCACCTCATCGATCATTTTGCGGCGGTACAGGGCCGCCCCCCCCGACGGGCCGAAGACCTCCCGCTGTTCGTCCCACGGGGTCCCCACCGGTTCTCCGTGACCGAGGCAATAGCCAAGCCCGTCGAACCCCGGAGCAATTCCGGCGGCGTCGATACGGCCGGGTGTATGAAAATTAACCAGGAGAGCGGCAACCATCCCCGCATCGGGCCGGAGTTCCGCAGCCTCGACCAGGTGCTCGAGAAACCGGGGATCGGCGACGGTGTCGTTGTTGAGGGTGACGATAGAGGCGCCCCGGGCCAGCGCCAGGCCACGGTTGTTCCCCTCGGCGAAGCCCACGTTCTCCGGCAGCTCCAGCAAGCGGACCCAGGGGAATTCGCTTCTCACATAGTCGGCCGTGCCGTCGCGGGAGCCGTTGTCCACCAGGATCGTCTCGAAATCGCGGAAGGTCTGCCCTGCCAGCGACTCCAGGCATCCCTTGAGATACGCGCGCCCGTTCCAGGTAAGGATGATGACGCTGACTGCGGGGTTCTGGCCCTGGATCACCGGTAGTCACCCCGCAAGAAATTCTCGGTGATCGTCCAGTCGAAGGCCCGCCCAACCGCCGCGCGGATCTGCTCCCCGGAAACGGCCGTCCCCCTGGCCAGCAGCGCCCGAATCTCCCGGACCATCTCCCCATGACTGCCGACCACGGTCAGCCCCTCTTCCCGCTTCAGATCGATCCCCTCGGCACCCGCCGGAAAGGCCACCACCGGGGAACCGGCCATAAGCGATTCAAGAACCTTCACCTTGATTCCGGCCCCCAGGGTGATCGGGGCCACCGTCAGGAGCGCATTAGCCAGATAACCATGCGGCTCCGCAACGAATCCGGTAATGACGATGTTGTCCCGCCCGTTATAATGCCGCAAACGCGGATGAGGACGGGAACCGACGACGTAGAACCAGAGATCGGGAAACTCCCGGTGCAACTCCGGCCAGCAGCGGCGGATGAACGAGAGGGCCGCCAAATAATTCTCCGGCCGGGCCATGGCGCCGAAGTAGACCACATAGCGTTCGGGCAGCCCCTCCAGACCCTCGCTGCCGTTGAGAGGGGGTTTCTCGGCATAAGGCGCCACAACGCTCACCCGCGCCGCATGCCGCGGAAGCAGCGCCGCATCCTTGCCATTGAGGACGATGACCCGGTCGGCCGAGCCCAAGAACCGGTTTTCACTCATCCAGGTGAGGAAAAGATCCAGGTTGCGCCACGGATTCAGAAAAAGATGTTTCGCGGCCTCGCGGCCTTTTTTCTGGAAAACGATATCGTGGGCCACATAGCAGACCCGCTTGGCGGGATACCTCTCCTTCACATAACGCACCCAGGGGAGCAGCTCCGTGAATTCAACATGCACCAGGTCCGCCGAACCGATATGGGCGTCGATGAGGCGGCCGAAGCCGGCGCTTCTCCGGGCGGCCAGCGTCGGCGAGAGGAACCAGCCCCTGAGGATATTGCCCAGTTTCTCCCTCTTTCCGAAATCGTGGAGCACGATCTTCTCGCAGAGCGGCTCCAGAGCTCGGTAGTCGTTCTCGTCGCAGCCGTTGTAGGCGAATGAGAGGAGAACGATGCGGTGCCCCAGGCGGTGCAGCGTCTCCATGAACTTGAAGGCGGTCTTGTCGCCGGCCGCTCTGTTCATGGACGGCAACGACGGGTAGAGGGCGAGGACTCTCGGCCGCTGCTCCATCATCACCGCCCGGCCCCGTGCGGGATGCGCGCTGTGGCGTTTTTCCCATGCAGGGTCGTCCGCACCGCACCCTTGTGTGCAATCGGACGGGAAATGGCATCGGGACAGCCGGTTGCCCTTTTATGGTCATTGCAAATCGTCATTACCGCACCTTGACCTGTGAGATGCTAATTCCTTGCGGCCGGCATGCGCCCTGCCCTGCCGAGCAAAAAGTCCCTGACGCCCCGGAATCCGGCAAGAGCCCCCGAAAACCGCCGCTTCTTGATATTCACCAGCACATGCTCGTACAGGTCATACCACAGGGCCCGGACAAATTTTGCGGGAAAATTCCGCTTCACGAAATAGAGACGGTTGCGGGCCGTGTAGTACACTACCGAGGGCGATGCAGCACCTCCCGCGCTGACGGACTCCTTGTGCCGCACCACAGAGGAGGGGGCATACATGAGACGCCACCCGGCCCGCCGCGCCCGCGCGCACCAGTCCACATCCTCGAAATAGAGAAAAAGCCCCTCATCCAGGAGGCCGGCAGTTTCCAGCACCGCGCGCCGGACGAGCAGGCTGCACCCCGTAACGTAGCCCGTTTCCTCCACCGTATCGTACTGCCCCCGGTCGTGCTCACGAAGCCCGCGATGTGCGGGGCGATGGGGTCGCGCCGGGTCGAGTACGGCCCCGGCATACCACAAAAGCTCCGGGCGGTCGTAATAAACGATCTTGCTCCCCACCATGCCGGCCCTGTCGTCCCCTTCCGCGACGCGCACCAGCGAGGCGAGCGCATCGGGGGCAACCACCGTGTCGTTGTTGAGGAGCCAGACATGGTCCGCCCCCTGTTCGAGCGCCCGCCGGATGCCCATGTTGTTGCCACCGGCGAAGCCCAGATTGGCCCCGGTCTGGATGAATTCCGTATCAGGGCAGCGCTCGCGCAGGATCGCCTCGGAACCGTCGGTCGAGCCGTTATCGACGATAATGATGCGGAAATCGGGATAGGCCAGCCTCCGGCACGACTCGACGCACTCAAGAGTGTCGCGCCAGCCGTTCCAATTGAGAAGAACGACAAAGACCAGGGGTTCTTTCATATCCGGCTCACCATCCCGCGCCCGGAATGCAGCGAGCGCCTTCCGTAAAAATCATCATAATGTGCCGGGAGCATCCGTCAAGACGTCTCGTACGACTTCCAGGAATTTCCTGCCATTCTCCAGATCGGGCTCAAGGTGGCAACCTTCCGCCCATTCGTTCCAGGCGTTGATAAATACTATCTGTTCTTCCTTATCATAGCGCATGACGGACGTAAGCGATTGCCGGAGCCATTCTCCGAAGAGATCGGCATCTGCATTCTGGATTACGACCGCATCCCTCTTTTTTCTCGCGCTGTTGTCCCACGTCGGAAAGACGCATGGAAATTGCGTAACCTTCCCTTGGGGCCGGGAGAGGACGTCGGCGACATACCTGCCATAATCATAATGACTATAGATCGGGAACTTCTTTAACGCATCGCAGCCGAACAGGCGGAATAAAGAGTTGATCCGCTTGTTGAAAAAACGCCTGATCCTGGCCTTATCGGGCCGGGGAAACAGTTTCGGGTGCGGATGGAAATTTACCAGCGCGTCGAACCCGAGCGCGATGGTTTCTTCATCGCTCAGACCGTAGCGGTGGCTTTTCACGGCGCAGACGTAAATGTCGGTTTGAAGAATTCTTTGTGCTTCTTCCCTCCAGACGTTCACAACATCTCCGACATTGGGTATGTGGTCGGCCCAATACAGGAGAAACAAGGGTTTGCCCCCCACCCGGATATACCTTGGGTCCCTGAACGCCCGGGCAAGCCATTCCATATGCCGCGCAGGATCGTATTTTTCATAGTCCTGCGCGGCAAGTACCTCCTGTTCCAAACCGTCCCAGCGGCGGCTCCAGTTCTCGTTCGCCCAGCACAGGCAAAACGGGAAATCCGGCCTGCCCGACGCCAGCACCTCATTGAACGGCCGTTCCAGCAGCATCTTATCGTTGAACCAGTAATGGTAGTAACAAAACCCTCCGATACCGTGTTCCTCGGCCAACCGGGCCTGAGCGATCCGCGTTTCCTCCAGCCTCAGGTCGCAGAATCCCAGGTCGGCCGGGATCTGCGGCTGGTGGTGTCCCTTGAAAAGCGGCCGGGCCTTGGCGACATTCGTCCACTCCGTAAAACCTTTTCCCCACCAGGCGTCGTTTTCGGGGATCGGATGGAATTGCGGGAGGTAGAAAGCAATCGTCTTCATTCAGGGCCGCCACTCATTTGGTGAAATATTCAGTAACAGCATCAAAGACCCTTTTGACGGGAATATCCGCCGCGGGTCCGTCGTGATAGAGTATTTTTGCATTTTCGCCACTTTCGTAGCCACCACTGTACGGCAGGTAACGTTTAAAAATCCGGTACTCGCCAAGAAGGATTATCCCGAACGTACCGACTGCATTCGCCAGATGCGCCGGACCGCTGTCGATCCCGATAAACATTTTTGCACGCCTGATCACTTCCGCAGTTTCAAGCAATGACAATTGACCGCACAGATTCACGTAACGGCCGGATTCGAGATCCAGTAGCGGCTGCAAACCAATCTCAACGACCGGAAGATCGAGGTCGCTTATGATCTTTTGCGCGAGCTGCCGCCATTTTTCCTGCGTCCAATCCCGGCTCTCCTCATTTGACGAGCAATGGACGGCGACGAAACGTTCCGGCAGCCCGAGAAGATCAATACGCCGGCCCGTCTCACGGGGGATAGAGAGCTTCGGCTGATCCTCGATGACGGGAATCCCGGCGCTCTGGCAGTAGGCCGCCAGCAGATTGCCGTAATTGTAGTACGTTTCTATGGTGATCCCGGCATTGCCGACATGTTTCAATAACGGCTTGCGGCAAACCGGACATTCACGATTCTGCGGGTGCAGATCTATAATCTCGTCAAACAGCCCCGATGCGGCGATATACATCCACTCCGTAAGGCAGTAAAGAACAAACACCTGGTCGATTGCCGGGTTATGGAGGACAAGATCACGGTACGGCTTCCTGACCATCCAAACAAGGTACGCATCCGGATGACGGCTCTTAACGTAACGTGCGACCGGTTCACACGCCACGATATCCCCGAAATGCTCGATGAGATTGATGACGATGAACTTGCGGTCAGGCGTATCTTTCTTAATGCTGCGCCGCTTCAGCCATAACCTGAGATAATCCAGCGCAAAGGTAACGAACACCCTAACCCGGTGAGGCAGGGGAAGGATGCCCTTGACGTATTTCACTCTGCGCCAGTTGATCTTCATGACAATCGCATTACTGCAGCTTCCTGACGATACACTGAATCTGCGCCAGAACACCCGGCCGGAGCGTTTGATCCACCGGAGAGAAATGGGACCGAACGATATCCATTGATTGGAGCCGAATTGAAGTTAAACTGTTCAATAGCCTGTATCCTCTCATCATCAGTCGCGTCATCAGGGTAGGCTTATCAATGCCTTTGTACTGTATGCTTCTATCGTACCCATGGTCATGAAGGGTAATGCTGATAAGCTGCGACTGCGGTAATGACTGAACGAGGTCAAAAGCATTCATTGATACCGGCGACCAACTCTTTGCCTTCGATATGGTAAAGGTGGCCTTATGGTCCGGATTGAACCTGCTCGGGAAAACCCCCTGCTCATAAAGGTCTTCATCGGGGACAATCAGAACAAGATACCCACCCGGTTTCACCAACGTCCACCAATCCTGCAAAGCCTTCTTTGGGTCGTTCATATGTTCAAGACAGTGCGATGAATAGACAAAATCGAACCGGTCATTGACAAAATGGAGGATATCGTTCGCATCTCCATCCCCTATGTCGAATTTCCGGGCATTGGGGCTAACCGGGTCGGGCCCGCAGCCGATGTCTATCCCTTGACCCGTGAGGATGGAATTTTCGAATGAAGCCCATATTTTTTTCGTTTTAGAGGTTTCATCCATAGCAACTGGGGCCTTTCATCTATAGAGGAAAATGTTATCTGACTTTGCCAAGTGGATTAAGCTTCGATAAGGTCAAACGGTCGAACTGATCGAAATAACTCCCTTTTAACATGACAAAGGATACGATTGCAAAGTATATCAATGATAGAAGACTCAAGAGGATATAACCTTTAAAGGGTAACAGCATGTTTATTACAACTAACATGGCGCATAAAGCTGTCGAAACTATGATTGGTTTTACATATATGTTGGTATACAGACTCCAACTCAATCCATGAATTTCTTTGTGCACCATGAAAATAAATGTCAGGCTAAAGATTGCTATAGTTGCTAAAATACCAATGATGATCCCATAGTAACCGAACTGCTGCACAAGAATGAAACAGAGGACAAGGTTTGTTATTCCGGCACCTATGGAATTCAGCATGGGGATATGCGGCTTGTTTATTCCGTGCAGAATAAAATTTCCCGGCCCGGGAAGCAGGTTGATCATGTAGGCGAACATGAGAAACTGCATGGTATAAGCGCTTGTCGTATATCCTTCGCCAAGCCATGTCCGGACAAAGGGATGGGCCAGAGCAATGACAAGGGCGGAAAACGGAATGGCCGCAACGGCCATGTATTTCATTGACCTGTTATAGAGCCCGCGCAGTTTGTCCGTTTCATCGGTGGCCTGCAACGACGAGGCGGCGGGGACCATGGGAGTAAATACCGACGCAATGAAAACCCTGGCCTGGGTGGCAATCCGATTGGCGACCTCATAACTGCTGACCGCCCCCAGCCCAAGGTAATGGCTGAGTAGTACCCGGTCCACCTGGTAGACGAGCAGATTTGAAATGGAGGACAACTGGACCTTCCAACTGAAACTGAAAATAAGTTTCAGGGTCTCTCTGCTGAAATGTTTAAAGGGATTCAGCCGCATCTGCGGGAAAAGTCTCCAGGCTACGAACAAGTTCGAAACAATGACAAAGATGGTGATGAGCGCATTATTGTGGATCAGTCCCTCAAGCCCCAACCCCTGGGACAAGACAATGAAAGTGCCGCAGGCCATCATGATAGTCGACACGAAGGAGATGAGATTGCTGTATCCCATACGCTGAAAACCGACGATCAAAGAACCGAAGACACTCATGGTCATATTTACAAAGAAGAGGGCTATGGCAATGGTAAAAACATACGTGGCCTTTTTCACAAGTTCAGGAGGAATGTTCAGAATTGTAGTGATTATGAGCGGCAAGGCAAAAAAGAAAATCGCACAAAAAACGATACTCATGAAAATATAGACGACAAAAGCGGTATTGACGAGCCTGTTGAGCTGATGATGATCGTTTTTGGCTTTGTATTCAGCCATGAATTTAATAAGGCTGTCCGTAATCCCAAAATCACTCAACTGGGCATAGGAGGATATGACGCCAACCAATGCCCATATACCGAACTCTTCCCTCCCCACATGCTTGATGATAAAAGGGGTAATTAATATTGTTATGGGGATAGTGAGTAACGTTCGCGCAAAGTTGAAAATCGAATTTTTTGCGATTCTGGACCCTACTTCTGAACTCAAGCCTTGCTCCAAGTCATGAAATATTTATTTTTGAATTTTCGTTGAAACGCTATTCTGTTGTTCAAGGAGAAGCCCCTTTAAATATTCACTATCTTTGTAGGTAAGGGACTGGGGAACCGTTTTTTTCAGATTAAACATCTTATCGTAAATTTTATCGATACCGCTTATCAGTTTATTTTTAACCGCAAGGCTATAATTCAGATTATCTGTTTGAGCGAAACTAATATTATCTATCCTTTTTTTAGAGAAGATGTGTGTATCTGCATTGTTTGTATAGAAATTGTAACCGTAGTTATGTGCAATCATCTCCAGGCATTTTACGGAATAAAATGATATATGCTGGCCATTATATTCACCGAGATACCACCAATCCTTCAATTCACTTATTGTCAAGTTGTCATTTAAAAAAGTGGTAAATAATATATCATCACTCAACGAGAACATTTTGGGAATCTCTTCAAGTGGATCTTCGAAATGTTCTATTACTTCAATACTTGTCAGCAATTCAAAGCGTGCAATCCTATCCTGAACATCTGAAAAATCAAACCCGATAGAATATACGTTCGCAGCATATTTATCGTACCGGTAGAAATTGAATCCTTTATCGCGCATCATCCGGACAAAGACACCGTTACCGCCGCCATAGTCCAAAAAAACTCCGGCCGGATCGAACCATTTCATTATCACACCCTCAGCGGTCTTGCTGAAGTTCATGGGCCTCATGATGAGGCCCGTATCGGTAGCCGACAGCGGCGATGAATACGCCTCGTGAATCCAGTACGGCTCCTCCGTCTGCATGAATCCGCAATTCGCACATTTGAAAAATGCGACGTCGTACTTGAACAGTACTGTTTTGTTAAAGATGTGTTCAGACGAGTTACCGCAGATTTTACATTTTGTTTCTGATAGAGTCATATTCTGTCCAATCGAACAAGCACCCAAAGATTTGGGCAACCCGTACCGTCACTTCATTTGTACTTCAGCGAAAAACGCCCCTCAGCATGCCCAGACCTGACGACGCCGGTTGCCGTCGCATCGGGCCGGAGCCCTGGGAATATCATCCCGCTTTCTCCTGTTCCCCGTCCGGGAGCTTTGTCGTCAAGACCCTGGCCGAGGCGATGCCAAGCCGGTCAAGGGCTTGCCGCAGTTCGTCCCGCCGCTTCAGGGAGGAAATCACCAGCGGAACCTGCGACCGCGACACTCCTTCTGCCAGTGAAACCACCGGTACACCGAAAAAACCCTCCCCGCTCCGTGCATCATCCATGACCGCCACCAGCTTCAACCCGGTTTCCTGCAACGACAGATACGCCACCTCGGCCACCTCGTCCACGCCGCAGAAGGCGACCTCCCGCTGGCCTGCGGCTTCCAGGCGGCGGAACAGGTTCAGGTAATCCTGGCGGGCCACGGTATAGAGACTGGTAAAGTAGCTGAGATGCTGATAGGCGAGGCGGCTCTTCTCGGCCAAGCCTTGGGGGGTGAGGAGATAGGCGTAGCGGTTGCGGGGGAAGTCCTTGACCCGCACGTACCCTTTTGAAACCAGGTTTTTCAGATACGAGTTGACCAGGCCGACGGCAATACCCAACCGCCGGGAGAGTTCGCGCTGGGACAGCGGCTCTTCGCCGGTTATTTCGGAGAGGAGCAGGAGGGAGCGATAGGATTCAAGCGATTTTTCGTTGTCGTTCATAGAATGAACACTAACGAAAAACAAGGGGGAAAAGCAAGCAAAAAGTGTTCATTTTATGAACGGACACAAGAGCAGATCAGCCCCGGATCGCCCCGGAAGCCAAGGCGTCGAGAAACCAGGCATAGGTCTCCCGCAACCCGTCCTCAAGGGCTTTACGGTGCCGCCAGCCGAGAGCGTGGAGCCGGGACACGTCGCAGAGCTTGCGCGGCGTGCCGTCGGGCCTGTTGGTGTCGAAAACCAGGTCCCCCCCGAATCCGACCACCTTTTTCACCAGCAGGGCCAGGTCGCGGATGGTCAACTCCTCGCCGCTGCCGATGTTGATCAGCGCCGGGGCGGTAGGGTCCTCCAGCAGCCGGCCATACTCGGCGTCCGGCAGGTTGATCAGGTGCAGGCAGCCGTCCGCCAGATCGTCCACATGGAGGAATTCCCGCAGGGGCGTGCCGCTGCCCCAGATGGTCACGGTGGCATCGCCCCGTTCCTTTGCTTCGTGGCATTTGCGGAGCAGGGCCGGCAGGACGTGGGATGAGGTCAGGTCGAAGTTGTCGTTGGGGCCGTAGAGATTGGTGGGCATGGCCGCCAGGTAGCGGGTATCGTACTGGCGGTTGAAGGAGCGGCACAGGGCGATGCCGGCGATTTTGGCCACGGCATAGGCGTCGTTGGTCGGTTCCAGGGGGCCGGTCAGGAGGTATTCCTCCTTCAGCGGCTGGGGGGCCAGCTTGGGGTAGATACAGGTGCTGCCCAGGAACAGGAGCCGCTTTACGCCGACGCTCCACGCGGCATGCACGATGTTGTTCTGGATCATCAGGTTGTCGTAGATAAACTGCGCCGGCCGGGTGCTGTTGGCCACGATCCCGCCCACCTTGGCGGCGGCCAGGAACACATAATCCGGGCGTTCCTCCCGAAAGAAGGCCTCCACGGCAGCCTGGTCGCACAGGTCCAGTTCCATCCGGGAACGGAGCACCAGATTGGCATAGTCTGCGCGGCCCAAGCTGCGTACGATGCCCGAACCGACCATCCCGCCATGCCCGGCCACATATATCTTGTCCTGCGTGTTCATTCGGCGCTACTCCCGGCTATTTCAAATATCCGAACTTCTTCATCCGGTAACGGAAGGCATCGATACCCAGGCTGAGCTTCTTGGCTGCCTTGGACTGGTTCCACTCCGTGCTGTCGAGGGCCTGGCGGATGAGTTCCTTTTCCACCTCCTCGATGTCGATCCCCTCGGCCGGAAGCCGGAACGTGGCCAGCGGCGGGCCGCTTTGGGGAGTGGTCTTGGCCACGATCTCCAACGGCAGATGCTCCAGCATGAGGGTGTCGTCGTTGCCCAGGATAATGGCCCGTTCGATGACGTTTTTCAGCTCCCGCACATTACCCGGCCAGCCGTAATCGGCCAGGATGCGCTCGGCCATGCCGGCAATGCCCTGGACCTTCTTGTTGAAGTCCCTGTTGTAGACCTCGATGAAATGGTTGGCCAGGGGGATGATGTCCTCCTTGCGCTCCCGCAGGGGCGACAGGTGGATGGGGATGACCTGCAGCCGGTAATAGAGATCGTTGCGGAAGGTCTTCTCCTCGATGGACTTCTGCAGATTCTTGTTGGTGGCCGAGATGATGCGCACATCGACGGTGAAGACCCTGCCGCCGCCGATGCGGCGGAACGAGCGGTCTTCCAGGAAACGGAGCAGCTTGGCCTGCATCCCCATCTCCATGTCGCCGATCTCGTCCAGGAACACGGTGCCGCCGTCGGCCAGCTCGAACAGACCTTTTTTGGTATTCTTGGCGTCGGTGAAGGCACCCTTCTCGTGGCCGAACAGCTCACTTTCCAGGAGGGTTGCCGGCACTGCGGCGCAGTTGATGGCAATGAACGGCTTCTCGGCGCGGTTGGAGCTGTAGTGGATCCACTTGGCGACCAGTTCCTTGCCGGTCCCGGACTCGCCCTGCACCAGCACCGTGGAAGCCTCGCTCTTGGCCACCTTGTCCAGCACCTCCAGCAAGCCTTTTATCTGCTTGCTGTCGCCGATGATGTTGGGCGGGACCGATTTCTTCGTTTCACAGCGGAGGCGCGCCACCTCGCGCTTCAAGTCGGTGGTCTCCAGCGCCTTTTTGACGATGATGGAGAGTTCGTCGAGATTGAACGGCTTGCTGATGTAGTCGTAGGCCCCCAGACGCATGGCGTTGACGGCGGTTTCGAGGCCGCCGTGGGCGGTTACCATGATGACCACGATCTCCTCATCGTATTCCTTGATCTTTTCCAGCACCTCGATGCCGGTGATGCCGGGCATCTGGATGTCGAGCAGCACCAGGTCGGGCTGTTCCTCCCGGGCCAGACGCAACGCCTCTTCGCCGTCACCGGCGGTAACAACCTCATAGCCCTGCTTTTTCAGATTTTGCTCCAGCGACCAACGGATCAGGTGTTCGTCGTCAACGACCAGAATCTTGTTACGCTTCATGCTCTCTCCTTGGTTCATCGATGTCATGAACGCTGCAGGCCGGCAGCTCTATGGTGAATATGGTGCCGCGGGGGGTGTTGTTCGAGACGGTAAAGAAACCATCGTGAAGATTGATCAGCTTATAACAGATCGGCAGCCCCAGGCCGGTGCCCTGCGCCTTGGTGGTGAAAAAGGGCGTAAAGATCTTCTCCTGTATCTGGGGCGGGATGCCGGGACCGGTATCGGCCACGTCAATGCGCACATAGTCACGCCCCTGGCGTGTCGTCAGACTGGTGCTGATGGTCAGCATTCCCCCTTCGCTCATGGCCTGGAAGGCGTTCAGGATGAGGTTGAGAAAGACCTGCTGCATCTGCTTGCCGTCGGCATACACGGTGGGCAGGCCGGGGGCAAACTCGAGCTGGCGCTCGATATGCATTACCCCCCGGTGCTGGGACGCGAACTTGAGGGTTTTTTCGATGACATGGCTGATGTCGATGCAGGCCAGTTCAGGGACCGACGGCTTGCCGAAGAAGAGCAGGTCATTGACCGTCTTGTCCAGGCGCTGCACCTGCTGCAGCACCTCCGTGAGAATGCCGCTGCGCGGGTCGTCCGGTTCGAGATCATCCCTGATGATGCTTACGGCGGCGGAGATGCCCGCCAGGGGATTCTTGATCTCGTGGGCGATGCCGGCCGCCATCTCACCGATGGAAGCCAGGCGGTCCGCACGTTCCAACTGCTGGAAATGATACTGCTCCAACTCCTTTTTGGCGACGTCGAGCCGGTCCACCATGGAATTGAAACTATCGACCAGCTTGCCGATCTCGTCGGTGCCGCGATAATCGATGCGCACGCTCAGGTCGCCGTTTTCGACCCGCGACATGTGGGCGGTCATCTTGTCCAGAGGTTTTTTGACGAACTTGAAGAGGATCAGGGAAATGGTGACCGAGAGAAAAAAGGTGATGGCAACCGAAGAGGCGATAAAGATGCGCGACGTCTCAAGCATCTGCATCTTGGTCCGGTAGAGGGAATAATCGACATTGAGGATGCCGATGACCTTGGCCTTGCTGCCGTGGCAGGCATGACAGGCGGCCTCGTTGTAAATCGGCTTGACCATGGACAGCACCTCCCCATAGGGGGGGAGGTCGAAGATGCCGTAATGTTTCGGATTCAGGTACAGCCGGTAGTCGTTCGCACTGACCACCTTGCCGACCTCGGCCGGGTTGGATGAGCGCAGGATCACGCCGTGGGGATGGAAGATGCGCACGCCGACCAGTTGGTTGTGCTGCCCGACCATGGCCAGGATCGAGCCCACATCCTGGACGTTCCCCAGGTGCATGGTGTTGTAAATACTGTTTTCAACCGTATGAAGCAGCAGCTCGGTACTTTCGCGGGCCGTCTCGATCAGCTGGGACTGCTGCTGCCGGACGTTGAAGAAGGTATAAATGAAGATGCCACCCACAAGCAGGACGATGGTTGTGGCAATAATGCGGGTTGTCAGGCTCTTGAACACTAATGGTATCCCTGTGCGCTTTTTGCGCACCCTCGTTGCGGTCGTTCCTGCCGATGTCGAAGGACCGTACGTGAACCCCTCTTCGAGATAAAGCCCACACAACCGGGACTATTTTTCATTGGCGCCGAAAAAGGAGAGGATGGCGTCATCGAGATTGACCACCTCTTTTGCCGGATTGCCGCGACCGGCCGGCTGTTGCCCGGCGGCGCGGTCATGGGGCTTCTGCGCCGGCGGGGCAAACAGGAGCGAGAAATCGGCCTTGGCGGACGGCCGGGGCTGGGGGGCGGCCTGCGCCGGGGACACTGCGGCGTTGCTGGCCGCCGCGGGGACCGAAGGCCTGGTCTCGCCGGAGGCTGCCGGGGCAGACGGTGCCTGAAAGGCTCGCTGGTCGAATTCTCCCGACTTGAGGCGCCGCATCATCTCCTTGTGTTGGTCCTTCATCAGCTCTTCCACCACGGATTCCAGGTTCTCGATCTTGAGGATGTCGGCGTAGCTGGTCTTCTTCGAGCCCAGAATGACCCCTCCCCGGTAGAGCAGGGTTATTATGTGAGGGGTGGCGACACCACTATCCTCGGTCTGAACGTGGAACACCTCACCCTTGTACATAACGTTATGATTGAATCCCAGGACCATGAGCAAAACCATACGCGAAATAACGTAACGAAAAGGACGTTAACACAAAACCCAAAGTAGCTGCAACATGTTAAAGAGCTGAATACAAAAAGGACTCACCGCCAAATCACCGGAGCGGGTCACCCCTCAACCGCCAGCAACTGCTTGATCCTGGCGACCGCCTCCATGGCGTCGCGGGCATAGAGGTCGGCGCCGATCCGGTCGGCGTACTCCTGGGTGACCACCGCCCCCCCTACCATGGTGAAGGTCTTGATCCCGGCGGCCTTGAGCCGTTTGATCACGTTGCCCATTTCGGACATGGTGGTGGTCATCAGGGCCGAGAGTCCCACCGCGTCAACGGCATGTTCCTTTGCCTTGGCAATGATGGTCGCGGCAGCGACGTTCTTGCCAATGTCGAAGACCTCGAAGCCGTGATTTTCCAGAAGGGTGCAGACGATGTTCTTGCCGATGTCATGAATATCCCCCTCGACGGTGGCCATCAGGATACGGCCGCGGCTCTCGAACCTCTGCCCCTTCATCTCTTCTTTCAGGCGGGCGAAACCGGCCTGCATGGTGTCGGCGGACTGCATGACCTGGGGCAGAAAGAAGATGTTCTTCTCGAAACGTCGCCCCACCTCCTCCAGGCCGGGCAAGAAGCCTTCATTGCTGACCTGCATCGGGACCAGCCCCTCGCGCAGGGCTTCTTCCACCAAGGGGACGATGCCGTCCCGATCGCCGTCGATGACCGCCCGGGCAAGCCGTTCGCGGATGGCAAGGGGGGCATCGGACGCTACGGCCTGGACCGTTACCGGGCTCTGTTCGCCGCGGTAGGCCTCGATGTAGGCCGCCGCCTGGTGGTCGCGGTTCAGGAGCACCATGGCCGAGCGCCAGGCGTCCATCATGGCTCGGTCCCTGGGGTTGATGATGGCGGCGTCCAGCCCGGCCTCCATGGCCATGGCGAAGAATGCCGACGAGATCAACGGGCGCTGGGGCAGGCCGAAGGAGATGTTGCTCACCCCCAGCACCGTGGAGAGCCCCAATTTCCGCTTGACCAGCCGGATGGCCCGCAGGGTTTCGGCCGCCCGCTTCTGTTCGGCGCTGACCGTCAGGGTCAGGCAGTCGATGATGATATCGGCGTCAGGGATGCCGTGCCGCCGGGCAGCGTTGCGGATGCGGCGGGCGATGGCCAGCCGCCCCTCGGCGGTATCGGGGATGCCCTTCTTGTCCAGGGCCAGGCCGATCACGGCGGCACCGTACTTTTTGGCCAGGGGCAGCACGCGGCGCAGACTCTTGGCCTCGCCCGAAACCGAGTTGATCAGTACCTTGCCGTCGGCAGCCTTGAGCCCCCGCTCCAGGGCAGCCGGGCTGGAGGAATCCAGCACCAGCGGCACGCCGGCGGTAGCGGCGGCGCAGAAAACGGCCCGTTCCATGGCGGCCGGTTCGTCGATGCCCGGCGCACCCACGTTCACGTCCAGCAGTGTCGCGCCGGCCGCGACCTGCTCCATGGCCTCGCGGCGGATGTAGGCCACCTTGCCTTCCTGGAGCTCCTGGGAGTAGAGTTTTTTCCCGGTGGGATTGATGCGTTCCCCGATGATGGCGGTCTTGGTGTCTCCTCCCACCGCCGTCCAGCCTGAACGGCTGGAAAGGAGCGTGGCGCCGGTCGTTTCCGGGTGGGGTCGCCAGGGTTTCTGCATCGTGCCGAGCGCTTCCTTCATGGCGCGGATATGGGCAGGGGTGGTGCCGCAGCAACCGCCGATCACCCGGACCCCCAGGCCGATCATTCGCTCATGGTAGGCGGTCATCTCCTCCGGCGTACCGGGAAAAACGGTTGTACCGTCGATAAGTTGCGGCAAACCGGCATTGGCCTGGGAGATCAGCGGCAGGCGGGTCGCCGTGCGCATCCTGCACAGGATGTCGTAGATACCGTCCACCCCCAGTCCGCAGTTGGAGCCGATGATGTCGGCCCCGGCTGCGGCCAGGGTGATGGCGGCGGACTCGGGCGGCGTTCCCAGCACCGAGCGGCCGTTATCGTCAAAGGTCAGCATGGCGATGACCGGGATCGTTTCGGAAACCTCGCGGATGGCGATCAGGGCCGCGCGGCACTCCTTGATATCCAGAAACGTCTCCAGGGAGATCAGGTCGGCGCCGGCAGCCACCAGCGCCGCGGCCTGCTCGCGGAAGGCGGCCTTCATCTCGTCGAAAGGGATCTCGCCCAACGGCTCCACGAACTGGCCGGTGGGGCCGATGGAAGCGCCCACATACGCCCGGCCCCTGGCCTCCGTGCGGGCGATCTCCACGGCACGGGCGTTGATCTCGGCCAATCGCCCCTCCAGGCCGTAATGAGCCAGCTTGAAACGGCTTCCGCCAAAGGTATTGGTGATGATAATGTCGGCCCCGGCATCCACATAATCACGGTGCACCGACGCCACCACCTCCGACATGGTCAGGTTGAGTTCCTCCGGAGACTGCCCCGGCTTCAACCCCCGTTCCTGGAGCATGGTGCCCATGGCTCCGTCGAGAATAAGCACCTTATCCTGTATCGCTTCGAGGAATGGTTTCATGGTTTTTCCTTTTTCGGCAGGGATGGCGCGGCGGCCGGGGGCTGCCCCGGCGCCCGTTCCAGGGAATAATCCGGGGCCAGTGGTTCGGACAGGTCCAGATGACCCAGGACGGTCGCACCATTCCCCTCGACCGTCAGCTTTACCCGGCTGATCTGGGGATGATTGACGCAGATCGTATCGACGAGGGAATACACTGCCATCATTTCGGCCGAACTGCCGGAAGGCAGGTCTGTGGCAAACCCCCGGTTCAGATCTACGACGGCCGTGGCGCCCTCCAGGCGAACACTGTTCAACGCCGTGCCTTCCGGCAAGGCTTCCTCGTAATCCCCCAGCGGCCCGCTCAAGAGTGCGTCCAGCGTCTCCTTGATGCATGCCCCGGTCTCGCTGCACGGTTCAAGTTCGCGGGCCTCCCGCGCCAACCTGCTGCCGTCGGCCACAAAAAACAGTACCGCCGTGCGGGAACCCGAAGGCTGCTTGGTATGAGGGACCGGCGGAATATCCCGGCTGGTCCGGTATTTTTGCCAGAGCATTCCCCCGAACACCAGGGCAATCACCAGAAACGGCAGTACCAGACCGATATTGATGCGCTTGCGCCGTATCGATGGCATGGATCAGCACTCCTCCCCGTCGTTGTCAAGGTCCACTTGATACACATCCCCCAGGCGTCCCCCCAGGAAGCGGTTCCCCACCCGGATGAAGCCGGCCGGGATATCACTGACGTAGTAGTGATGGTTCCCCTTCTCCGCCGCCGGACGCAGGAGATGCTTGTCGGCCAGGATGGCGGCCACGGTCCGGGCCGTCTCTTCAGCCGAATCCACCAGGGTGACGTCCGGCCCCATGATCTCCGCGATGAGCGGCTTGAGGAGCGGATAGTGGGTGCAGCCCAGCACCAGGGTATCGATCCCGGCCCCTTTCAGCTCATGCAGATAGCTCTCGGCCGTCAGACGCGCCACCTGATTGTCAACCCATCCCTCCTCCGCCAGGGGGACGAACAACGGGCAGGCGCGGGTCAGCACGCAGGCATCCGGCTTGAGCCGTTTGATGGCACGGGTATAAGCGCTGCTCCTGATGGTGCCGGACGTGCCGATCACCCCCACACGCCCGCTACGGGTCACTTCCACCGCCCGTCGCGCTCCCGGTTCGATCACCCCCACAACCGGGAGGGAGAATTGCCGTTTCAACCCGGGAAGAGCCACGGCCGAGACGGTGTTGCAGGCCACGACCAGCAGCTTGATATCCCGCCTGACCAGAAATGAAGTGATCTCGTGGGCGTAACGGGACACGGTTTCGGGCGATTTGGTGCCATAGGGCACCCGTGCCGTGTCGCCGAAGTAGATGGTATCTTCCTGGGGCAGGACCCGTGCGATCTCGCGCAGCACCGTCAACCCCCCCACCCCTGAATCAAATATGCCAATGGCCTGCCAAGACACGCCTCGTATCCCTCCCGGTCTTCCCCTGGAATATTCCTAAGCTCTGGAGAATTTGGAATTATATACTTCTTTGGCTGACCGAGGCAAGCCATTTGACCGAGAGGTGCAAACGCCGGAGTATCTCCCGGAGCTTGTTCGTAAATAACGTTGGCCAGGGACCACGCCCGTCTTCGGGGCGCATTTCCCCGGCCTTTTGCAAGCGTAGCGCGGCTGCGTCAAGGACGGTGCGATTGACCGGCAGGAGCAGACGCCCTGAAGGCGGGATGCGGGCCGCAAAGCCTAATTTGCGAATAGGTTCCTCATTGTCCTTGACAAATCTGGTACCGCTTATTACCTTGAAGTCAAGAACTAGCACTCCCTGATGTTGAGTGCTATTTTTTTGGGGTTTGGCCATGGATGTGGAGCTGTCAACAAGAAGCAGACGGATACTCGAAGCGATCGTCGAGGATTACATCGCCACCGCCGAGCCGGTCGGCAGCGGCTCCGTGGCGCGCAGACATGCCCTGCCCCTCTCGCCGGCCACGATCAGGAACGTCATGGCCAACCTTGAAGAGATGGGGCTTCTTACCTCACCTCACACCTCGGCCGGGCGGGTGCCGACCGAAAAGGCCTATCGGCTCTACGTCGACTCCCTGGTGACGTTGCGGCAGGTGACCCGCGATGAAAAAAAACTGATCATACGACGTTGCCGCGAGGCCGGATCGGGATTTTTGGGAATCCTCAGGGAGACCAGCCGGACCCTGTCGTCGCTTTCCAATTACATGGGTCTCGTCGTAGCGCCCAGTTTTACCTCGGACGTGTTCCGCCATATCGAATTCATCCGCATCGGGAGCCACAAGATACTGGCAATCCTGGTGTCCAGCAATGGAACGGTGCAGAACCGCCTGGTGGAAACCGACACGGAACTTCCCCTGGCCGACCTGGTCACCATGGGTAATTACCTGAACGAGCTAATGCAAGGGCTCACCATCTCCCAGGCCCGTCAACGTATCCTGGAAGAGATGCGCACCGAAAAGGCGCAGTACGACAGTCTGATGCTGCGCGCCCTGCGCCTGAGCGAACAGGCGGTTTCCGTCGAGGGGGACGAGGTATTCGTCGAGGGGCAGGCCCGCATCCTTGACCAGCCCGAATTCAATGACGCAGGCCGCATGAAGGGTGTCTTCCGCGCCTTCGAACAGAAAGGGCTGCTCTTGAAGCTGCTGGAACGCTGCATGTCGGCTGACGGGGTACAGATCTATATCGGTTCCGAATCCCCCTTGAGCCAGTCGGCCGGCGTCAGCCTGATCACATCCCGTTTTGTCACCAGCAGCAATACGGTCGGGCTGTTGGGGGTGATCGGCCCCACCCGCATGGGCTACTCAAACGTCATACCCATTGTCGATTACACCGCCCGCCTGGTAAGCAGACTGCTTACCGAGACGTGAGCGGGAATATACTATTAACCCAGCAAAAAGGACTACGAACAACCATGAAAGCGAACGATACCGTTGAATCAAATATGTCCGAACAAGCCGCCAAGGGTGGCGACACCGCTGACCAGACCGCTACCGGAGCACTTGAAGCCGAGCCCCTGACGATCGAGGAGCAACTGGCCGCCAGGGAAAAAGAGGCACGGGAGAACTGGGACCGTTTTCTGCGGGAGCGCGCCGACCTGGAAAATTTCCGCAAACGCGCCAACCGCGAAAAAGAGGAGTTGCTCAATTACGGCTACAAATCCCTGATCGAAGAGATTCTGCCGGTGCTGGACAACCTGGAAAGAGCCCTGAGCCACGCCTCCGAGGACGGTCTGCCCGCCCTGCTGGAAGGGATCCGCATGACCCACACCATGTTGCTCACCTCGCTCAGGAAATTCAACGTGACCCCGGTCGAAGCGGTCGGCGCCCCTTTTGATCCGGCCTTTCACCAGGCCATGGCCCAGGTGCCGACCGATGTGCACCCGCCCAACACCGTTGTGGAGGAATACCAGAAGGGTTACCTGTTGAAGGACCGCCTGCTGCGCCCGGCCATGGTGTCGGTTTCGACGGGAGTCAAAGAAGAAAATCGTGGCTAGGACGAAGTGAATGGCGCAAGGCCGGTGGCTGCGGGATTTCCCCTATTCGCCACTCACCTTGCACTTTTTTCCACCACGCCCTTGTTTTTTCCCAAACCAATGACTAGCTTGATCACAAGAGAAGATATGCAAAGGAGGATTATTCGTCATGAGTAAGGTAATCGGAATCGACCTGGGAACCACCAACTCCTGCGTCGCAATCATGGAAGGTGGCGAACCGGTTGTTATCGCCAATTCCGAGGGGAGCCGCACGACCCCCTCGATGGTGGCTTTTGCCGACAACGGCGAACGGCTTGTGGGTCAGCAGGCCAAGCGTCAGGCCGTCACCAACCCGGAAAACACCCTGTACGCCATAAAACGCCTCATCGGGCGCAAGTTCGAATCGGACGCGGTAAAAAAGGACATCGCCATCTCCCCCTTCAGCATCGTCAAGGCCGATAACGGCGACGCCTGGGTCGAGGTGCGCGACAAACGCTACTCCCCGCCCGAGATCTCGGCCATCGTGTTGCAGAAGATGAGAAAGACCGCCGAGGACTATCTGGGCGAGGCTGTCACCGACGCCGTCATCACCGTGCCGGCCTATTTCGACGACTCCCAGCGCCAGGCCACCAAGGACGCCGGCAAGATTGCCGGCCTGAACGTCCTGCGCATCATCAACGAGCCGACCGCCGCCGCCCTGGCCTACGGCTTGGACAAGAAGAAGGACGAAAAGATCGCGGTCTTCGACCTGGGCGGCGGTACCTTCGATATCTCCATCCTTGAACTGGGCGACGGCGTCTTCGAGGTCAAGTCCACCAACGGCGATACCTTCCTGGGCGGTGAGGATTTCGACCAGTTGGTGATCGACTGGATCGCCGACGAATTCAAAAAGGATCAGGGTATCGACCTGCGCGGCGACAAGATGGCGCTTCAGCGTTTGAAGGAAGCTGCCGAGAAGGCCAAATGCGAGCTTTCCTCGTCCATGGAGACCGACATCAACCTTCCCTTCATCACCGCCGACGCCTCCGGCCCCAAACACCTGACGCTGAAACTTTCCCGTGCCAAACTGGAATCGATCTGCGCCTCGCTCCTGGCCAGACTGGACGGCCCCTGCCGCACCGCGCTCAAGGACGCCGGCCTCTCTTCCAGCGAGATCGACGAGGTGATCCTGGTGGGCGGTATGACCCGCATGCCGTCCGTGCAGAAAAGGGTGGAGGACATCTTCGGCAAGACCCCCAACAAGGGTGTCAACCCGGATGAAGTGGTGGCCATCGGGGCCGGTATCCAGGGCGGCGTGCTGAAAGGCGACGTGAAGGACGTGCTGCTTCTGGACGTTACCCCCCTGTCGCTGGGTATCGAAACCCTGGGCAGCGTGATGACCAAACTCATCGAGAAGAACACCACCATACCGTGCCGCAAGAGCCAGGTATTCTCCACTGCGGCCGACAACCAGCCGGCGGTGTCCATCCACGTCCTGCAAGGTGAGCGTGAGATGGCTCGGGACAACAAGACCCTCGGCAACTTCGAGCTGACCGGCCTTCCGCCGGCGCCCCGCGGCGTGCCCCAGATCGAGGTAACCTTTGACATCGACGCCAACGGTATCGTCCACGTCTCGGCCAAGGATCTGGGCACCGGCAAGGAGCAATCCATCCGCATCACCGCTTCCTCGGGCCTTTCCAAGGAAGAGATCGACAAGATGGTGCGCGACGCCGAGGCCCACGCGGAAGAGGATCACAAGAAACGCGAGGCCATCGAGGCCAGAAACCATGCCGACAGCATGGTCTACAGCACCGAGAAATCCCTCAAGGAATTCGGCGACAAGATCGATGCCGTTGAAAAAGGGAATATCGAGAACAAGATCGCCGAGTTGAAGAAGGTTATGGAAGGCGAAGACGCCGAAGCGATCAAAAAAGCCACCGACGAATTGGCCCAATCGGCCCACAAGCTGGCCGAGGCCATGTACGCCAAGACCCAGGAAGCAGGCGAAGGAGAGGCGGCCGCCGGTTCCGACCAGTCCGGCTCCTCGAAACACAAGGATGAAAAGGTTGTTGACGCCGATTTCGAAGAAGTGAAGGAAGACAAGAAATAAGCGGAGTCACCTGCACAACGACCCGTAACGGGTAATTTATCAGGCTCGGGCAGGGCCCTCTTCGGGGGGCGCTGCTCGTTGCTTTATCAGAGCTGTTGAAAAACTCAGGTTGTTCAAAAATAGTCAGATCGTCGCACCCGCAGAAGACCCTGCGGAGGCGTAGCAGCGCTACGCCGCACAAAAGGGCCTTCGAGGATGGCGGCGAGATGGCTGTTTTTCAACAACCTCATCAAGGATACTATTTTGGCAAACGGCGAAAAACGCGATTACTACGAGGTGCTGGAGGTCCATCGCAACGCCTCCGAGGCCGAGATCAAGAAGGCCTTCCGCAAGATGGCCATCCAGCATCATCCCGACAAGAACCCGGATGACAAGGCTGCCGAAGAGAAGTTCAAGGAAGTGACCGAAGCCTACGAAGTGCTTTCCGACGCGCAGAAACGGGCCCAGTACGACCAGTTCGGCCATGCCGGCATGTCTGGAGCGGGCGGGTTCGGCGGAGGCGGGTTCGGGGCAGGGACTCCCTTCGGCGACATCTTCAGCGACATCTTCGGCGATATTTTCGGTGGCGGGACCGGACGCGGACGCACCCAGGGAAGACGGGGCGACGACCTGCTCTACAACATGGAGATCAGCTTCGAAGAGGCCGCCTTCGGCACCGAGAAGAAGATCGAGGTGCCCTTTGCCAAACGGTGCGGGACCTGCAACGGTTCCGGCTCGAAGCCGGGCACCGAGCCAAAGGTTTGCCCCGCCTGTCGCGGGGCGGGACAGGTACGGTATCAACAGGGTTTTTTCAGTGTCAGCAAAACCTGCGGCCAGTGCAACGGCGAAGGCAAGGTGGTGGACAACCCCTGCCCGGTCTGTCGCGGCAAGGGGAGCGTCAAGGACACCAAGACCCTTTCGGTCAAAGTGCCCGGCGGCGTGGAAACCGGGTCGCGCCTCAAACTGACCGGCGAGGGGGGGCAGGGTAAAGGGGGTCCCAACGGTGACCTCTATGTTGCCATCAGTGTTACTGAGCACGCAATCTTCCAGCGTGAAGACACCAACGTCATCTGCGAAATCCCCATCAGCTTCATCCAGGCCTCGCTGGGATGCGAGCTGGAGGTGCCGACCCTGGACGGCAAGGTGGCCATGAAGATTCCCGACGGCACTCAGTCGGGCAAGGTCTATCGCCTGCGGGGCAAAGGCATACCCTCACTGCAGGGCTACGGCCGTGGCGATCAGCTGGTGGTCATCAGGGTGGAGACTCCCACCAACCTCAACAAGAAACAGAAGGAACTGCTGGAGGAATTCGCCAAGATCAGCGGCGAGGATGTGCATCCCCTGAAAAAGGGGTTCCTGGACAAGGTGATGGATATCCTGAGCTGACGCCTGTTCGACCCCGGCAGGGACCAGGCAGGATGCCCGCGTCAAATTGGCTTGCCGGGCATCCTGTTTTGCATTATCATTCCATAAATTTGTACCTGGAACCGTGAAGGCGCCACAAGTCCAGGTTGCAGGCAAATCTGCCGGGAGCGGAGTACGTTCATGGATAAAGAGCAGCTTGCGGACAAGGCCACCGAGGCACTCCGCCCTTTTGAAACCGCCAACCTCATGAACACGATTCAGACGCTCACCCTGAAGCAGATATTTACCCATCCGGTGTTCCTGATCATCATCACGGCCATCTTTTTCTTCGGCGTCGTCAAGCGTTCGAAGACCGTCCTTTTGACACTGTTCGCCCTGCTTGGCCTTATCGTCATCGTTCGTTTCGCCATGCCTGCACCGGGCGAGGAATTATCCATGAAATCCATGCTGCCGTTCATAAGCGGCGGATTGGTTATCGGCGGCGTGATCATCTACTTCTCGCTCATCAAATCAGACTGACTCCAGAAAAGAGACGTTATCCATGAAAATCGACAAGCGTGACTGGCTGTTCATCGGACTCATCGTTGTGGTTCTGGGCATATTCTTCGCCATCTCCGGCAAAGAGAAGACCAAGTACGTACCTCTGGACGACAAACATAAGCCGTTCTACGAAACCTTCGCCAAGACCGGCAGCAAGAAAGAGGCGGAAAAGGGGTGCGAAAGCTGCCACAACGAACAAGGGGTGCCCTTTCCCCCCAATCACCCCCCCAAGAACCGCTGCCTGCTCTGCCACAAACTGAAACGCCAATAGATCTGCCGGGCAGCCTCTCTAACGGGAGGCTGCCTATTTTTTAATCTCATCCGACTCTTTTTGTTCATCCCCCCAGCCTGCTTTTGGTCGATTCCGCCTCCAACAGGTTGTATAATTGGACAATTTTAAAGAACATCCGATTTTGGCCCTGATTTTGCTGCAATACACAGCAAGCCGCACACACCACCTGTAAAGAGACGAGTGCGTTATGGCAGCCAACTCCTCTGAAACATTTCAGAAGCCCCGCATCTCCTACCACGAATTCTATACCGATGGTTTTACCCCCCGTGAACACTACCGGCCCCTCTGGGAGCATATCCAGTCGGTCGGCCAGAACGCCTTTGAGGCCAAGGTTCACGAATCGCAACTGGCGCTCCATGCCGAGGGGGTCACCTTTACCGTCTACGGGGATTCGGACGAGGGGATCGAACGTATCTGGCCCTTCGACCTGATCCCGCGCATCATTCCGGCCAGCGAGTGGAACACCATCGAGTCGGGCCTCAAGCAGCGGGTCCGCGCCCTGAACCTGTTCCTCAAGGATATCTATCACGACCAGCGCATCCTCAAGGACGGCGTTGTGCCGGCCGAACTGATCTATCAGGGCAAGGATTTTCGTCGCGAGATCATGGGTATCGACCCGCCCCACGACATCTACACGCACATCAGCGGCATCGACATCATCCGGGACGAGGACGGTAAGTACCTGGTGCTGGAGGACAACCTGCGTACGCCGTCCGGCGTGTCCTACATGATCGAGAACCGGGTCATCGAGCGGCGCATACTTCCGGAGTTTTTCGCCAAATACCGTGTACGCCGGGTTGAACACTACCCTGCCCTGCTGCTGGAGGCGCTGCGCGCCGTGTCGCCGCGCGGCAAGGGTCAGGCCGAGATCGTCGTGCTGACGCCGGGTATCTACAATTCAGCCTATTTCGAGCACACCTTCCTGGCCAAGGAGATGGGGGTGGAATTGGCCGAGGGGCGCGACCTGGTGGCAAAGGACGACGTGGTCTACCTGAAAACCACCACCGGCCTGCAACGGGTCGATGTCATCTATCGCCGCGTTGACGACTATTTCCTGGACCCGCTCGTGTTCAGGTCCGACTCCACGCTGGGGGTGGCCGGGATCATCAACGCCTGGCGGGCCGGCAACATCGCCATCGTCAACGCCCCGGGCAACGGTATCGCCGACGACAAGGCGGTCTACCCCTATGTCCCGGACATCATCAGGTATTATCTGGCGGAGGCACCCATCCTGCAGAACGTCCCCACCTACCAGATGACCAACCCCGAGGAGCGCGCCTACGTTCTGGACAACCTGGAACGCATGGTGGTCAAGGCGGTCAGCGAGTCCGGGGGGTATGGCATGTTGATGGGACCGGCTTCAACCCCGGCCCTGCGCAAGGAGTTCGCCGTCAAGGTTCAGGAGGACCCCCGAAACTATATCGCCCAGCCGGTGGTGCAGCTCTCGCGCCACATCTGCTACATGGACGGAGAACTGGAGGCGCGCCACCTGGACCTGCGACCGTTCACCATTTACGGCGACGATATCAACGTGGTTCCCGGAGGCCTGACGCGCGTCGCCCTGACCAAGGGATCGCTGGTGGTCAACTCGTCCCAGGGGGGCGGCAGCAAGGACACCTGGGTCCTGGCCGAATAAGGAAACGCACCGCACACTGACAGACTGCTGAAAAATCAAGGCTGTTCAAACGTAGTCAGATCGTCGCACCGCTAGACAGGACCTTTCGAGGACGGCCGCGAGATGACTGTTTTTCAACAACCTCCCAGTATTTGCAAAGGACCCACCATGCTGAGCCGCATAGCCGATTCTATCTACTGGATGTCCCGCTATCTGGAGCGGGCCGGCGATACCGCCCGCCTGATGGAGATCAACCTGCTCTACCTGCTGGAGGCCGAGGAGGACATGTCCGAGGGCGACAAGTGGCGGCCCCTGCTCAGTATAACCTCGGCAGAGTCCGCTTTCAGCGGGCTGTACGGAGAGGGGCAGATCACCCAGGGGCGGGTCTTGCAGTTCATGACCGCCGAAAAAAGCAACGGCAACTCCATTCGCACCTGCCTGCGCCTGGCTCGGGAGAACGCGCGCATTGCCCGCGACCGCATCTCGCGGGAGATGTGGGAGGCCATCAACGAACTCTGGCTGAACGTTGACCAGCAGTTGAAAACGCCACTGCATCCCCTGCGGGCCGGCCAGTTTTTCTCTGTTGTACGTAGCGAGGTCGCCCGTTTCCACGGCCTGACCACCACCACCATGATGCGTGGCGAGGCTTTCGGCTTCTATCGGCTGGGGACGTTCCTGGAGCAGGCCGACATGACCGCCCGCATCCTGGACGTGAAGTACCACCTGCTGCTGCCGGACCTGAAGCTGGTCGGATCGGCCCTGGATTATTATCAATGGGCGGCCCTGCTCAAATCCCTGTCCGGCTACGAGGCGTTCCGCCGCAAATATCACGCCGGATTTCGCCCCATGGACGTGGTGGAGTTCACCATCTTCGAGCAGGAGTTTCCCCGTTCCCTTGCCTACACGGTCAAACGCATGCGCCGGGCGCTGGTTGATACCGGCATCACCGGCAAACAGCGCTCGCCGGCGGCCCTGGAGCAGTTGGAGGGCATGCTGGCCGGCAACTCGGCGGAACAGATCTTTTCCACTGGCCTGCACGAGTTCCTGGAGAAGTTCCTGATCGCCATCGCCGCCCTCAACCAGGCGGCCCAGGCCGATTTCCTCGATACCCACTGGGAAGAGCTGTAATATGCGCTACCTCATAGAACACGAAACGGTTTTGGAGTACCCGGAAGCGGTGCGTGAGCACCACGTCGAACTGCGCCTCACGCCGCGCGAAGACTCACACCAGAAGCTGATCGGCATGGAGATAGAGACGGAACCGGCTGCAGAATTGCGCAACTACCGCGACTATTACGGCAACCATGTCAATGCCTTCAACGTCATCCCGCCCCACCGGCGCCTGGTGACCCGCATGCGCGCCCAGGTCGAAAACATTCTGGAAAACCCTTTTGACTTCCCGCTGATACCCCACGGCAAGGAGAGGGAATGGCTCAGGGATGCGTTGTGCACAACCCCTTCACTGTACGATTACATCCTCAGCCGCAGCCCGGCCACACCTCATCTTGGACTCCTGGACCAGCACCTGGTTTTCCCCCGCCATGAACCCGGCTGCCAGATCATCGAATCGGTGCAGCAGGCCATGGAGTGGATCGGGACGGTACTGCACTACCAAACGGGCGTGACCAATGTCCATTCCACCCTGGCCCAGGCCCTTAGCGCCGGAGCCGGGGTCTGCCAGGATTTCGCCCACCTTTTGATCGCCATCGTCAGATCGTGGAAAATTCCCGCCCGATATGTTATGGGATACCTGGCATCCCGTCACGAGGGGGAGGAATCGTTTCCGCCCGCCACCCATGCCTGGGCCGAGGTGATCATCCCCGGCCGGGGCTGGACCGGTTTCGACGCCACCCAGCGAATCCTCGCCAACGACCAGTTCATCCCCGTGGCCGTGGGGCGCGATTACCTGGACGCCGCCCCCCAGCGGGGCAGTTTCAAGGGCGATGCCGCGGGCGACACCCCGGTGATACGGCTATCCATTTCACAACAATAACCCTGGAGCAACGACGCGCCATGTCCGAATCATCCCTATCCATCAGCACCTCGTCCATCCTGTCACTGGAGATGCCCTATAGTGAACAGCTCTGCATCCGGCGCACCGTGTATCACGGCGGCGACGGCCCCCGGGCGGCCATCGTGGCCGGCGTCCACGGCGACGAACTGGAAGGGCTCTACGTCTGCCAACTCCTCGCCGACTGGCTGGAACAACTGGGCCGGGACAATCCTGCCGGGCTGGCCGGCACCGTGGAACTCTATCCGGCCATGAACCCCCTTGGCCTGGACACCCTGACCCGCGCCATACCAGTCTTCGACACCGACCTGAACCGCAATTTTCCCGGAAACCCCAGCGGCGACCTGCCGAAACGGATCGCGAACGCCGCCATGGAGAACCTGTCCGGCGCGGCACTGGTCATCGACATCCACGCAAGTAATATCTACCTGCGGGAAATCCCCCAGGTCCGCATCAACACCGACTTTGCCGACAGTCTTGTGCCGCTGGCCCAGCGCCTGAACCTGGACCTGATCTGGCTGCACGGCGCCATGACCGTGCTGGAGGCGACCATCGCCCACAGCCTCAACAGCATCGGCACCCCTTGCCTGGTGGTGGAGATGGGGGTCGGCATGCGCATCACCCCCGACTACTGCCGGCAGGTGATGTCCGGCATCCTCACCCTCTGGAAGGACCTGGGCGTCTTAGCCCCCGACGTGGAACTGCCGCCCCTCAACCATCTGCCCCTGATCGCCGATGACAGCAACGTCCACTACCTGAACGCCCCCACCTCGGGGCTCTTCGTGCCGGTCATCGAACACTGGGCGGACGTACGCAAGGGCCAGGTGCTGGGCAATATCGTTTCTCCCCTGCAGGGGGGCATCCTTGCCGAGGTGCGCTCTCCGGTGGACGGCGTCCTCTTCACCCTGCGGGAATATCCGTTGGTGTACGAGGGATCACTCATGGCCCGGGTCATGGCCAGAAAAGGGAGGTTGTCATGAGCAGCCGCGACCTGGTACTGATGACCGCCCCGCTCCGGGAGGACTTTACCATCCCGTGCCACGAGATCGGTCCGATGGCTCCCCCCTTTGTGTCGTTCGTTTCCGGCCTCCACGGCGACGAGATCAACGGCATCTATATCCTGGCCCGCCTGGCCGATTTTCTCAAGGCGGTGGAACAGGGCGCCTATCCGAAGCTGCGCCTTGTGCACCGGGTTCTGATCATCCCGGCGGTCAACGTCCTGGGTGCCAACACCCTGCGGCGCGCCTGGCCTTTCGACCAGAGCGACCAGAACCGCGTGTTCCCCGGCAACCAGATTGGCGAAACCACCCAGCGCATCGCCTACACCGTGCTGGAGACGACCAAGAAATCGACCTACCGCGTGGACCTGCACAGTTCCAACCTGTACTTCGAGGAACTGCCCCAGGTACGACTCTACGACCCCTCCCCCGAGGAGCGGGAGAGTGCGCGCCATTTCGGCCTTCCCGCCATCATGGAGCGTTCGGTGAGCCCGGTATTCACCACCACCCTCATGTATTCCTGGAAATACTGGCCCGGCCAGAATTTCCTGTTGCAGGTGGGGCAGGCGGGCTCCATACAACTGCCCCACTGCCAGCAGGTCTTTCGGGGGCTGGTTTCTTTTCTGGGAAAAGTCGGCGTACTGGAAGGATTGGAGGTGGCCGATGCTGATCAGGAGGCATTCTACTTCACCAGGGAATGCTCCGTCCGCATCTATGCCGACCGGGCCGGCATGTTCGTCTCGGACAAGAGCCTGGGGGGATGGGTCAGTAAAGGGCAGGAGCTGGGGTACATCTACGACAGCTTCAACGGCAACGTCCGCACCAAGGTGGTTGCGTCGGCGGCAGGGCTCTTGACCGGCATCCGCCGCCAGCCCATGCTGTTCGAGGGGGACCTGCTGGTGCGGATCTGCACCAGGCCGTCCTGACGGGCCACCCGGTCGTGGCGTGAGTAAACTCTTCTCACCCGCTCACTAGCGTTCGCTCAAGCTCACGAAGGCGCAAAGGACACCAAAACCACGTGTTTTATTGGCAGTAAACCAAAGATCCTGCGGTTCTCCGTCGGAGGTCAGCCTTTTCTCTTTCCTTTGTGCCTTTGTGGGCTTTGTGAGAGGCAGCCTTCAATTAATTGTCTCTGCACCATACTGTTGCGGTAGCCCGTCGCACGACGTTGTGTCGCTCGCGTTTTGCCTCCGGTCAGTACAGCTCGTACTTCAACAATCGGCACTCGATCGGCCCGTTGAAGAGCACATAGCGGCGCGCGGCCTTGAGGCCGATGTATTTGGCCAGCTCCAGGTTGCCGGTCAGGACGAAACCGGTCCAGCCCCGGCAGCGCTGCTTCAAGATATCCCCGATCCGGCAGTAGAGTTCCCTCAGATCTTCCTCATCCCCCAGGCGCTTGCCATAGGGCGGGTTGATGATCACGACCCCCTTCTCCCCCTCCGGCCGGAACTCCTCCAAAGCGGCGTGGAAGAAGTGAAGCTGGCCTTCGAACCCGGCGGTGGCGGCGTTGCGTGCCGCCAGGACCAAGGCCCGGCTGTCCAGGTCATACCCGGTGACCAGGCCGACGGGAAGCCGTTCGATGCCGTTCTCCGCCTCCCTGAGCAGCCTGTTCCACAACCGTTCGTCGAAATCCCGCCAACGCTGGAACCCGAAGGAACGCTTCAGCCCCGGCGCCACGTGGGCGGCCAGCAGGGCCGCCTCGATGGGGATCGTGCCCGAGCCGCACATGGGATCGGCCAGGGGAAGGGAGCCGTCCCAGCCGGTCAGGGCGACCACGGCGGCCGCCAGGGTCTCGCGCAGGGGCGCCTCGTTGCGTTCCAGGCGGTAGCCGCGCCGGTCGAGGGCGTCCCCCGAACTGTCCAGGCCAACGGTACAGACATTCTTGGCCAGATGGACGTTAATGCGTACGTCGGGCGCAGTCGTATCCACATTGGGGCGGCTGCCGCAGCTCTCCCGGATCCTGTCCACAACGGCGTCCTTGGTCTTGAGGGCCACGAAACCCGAGTGGGTCAGGTTGGAGTCGCGCAGGCTGCAATCCACCGCCAGGGTCATGGCCGGGGTAATCAATTCCGGCCAGGCGATGGCATGCACCCCGGCATACAGTTCCTCGGGGGTTGCGCAGGGGAACACGGCGAGTTGCACCATGACCCGGCTGGCGGTGCGCAGCCAGAGGTTGGCCCGGTAGAGCCCCTCGCGGTTGCAGGCAAACGAAACCCCGCCCCGCCCGGCCGTGACATCCCCAACCCCCAGGCGTTCAAGCTCGTGGGCCGCAATCTCCTCGGCGCCTCGGGGCACGGCGGCAAAACAGGTCATCTTCGGATCGGGGCGCGGGGCCGGTCGCGGACCGGGCCGCAGAATATGCTTCTTCTCACTCATGCTGTTCCGTTATCTCCCGTTCCCAAATTGCCGCCAGCAGACGTCGCGTCTCCTCGGGGGTCCCGCTGTTGTCGATCACGACCCTGCCGTGGCGTTCCTTCTCGGCCAGGGGCATCTGGCTGGCGATGATCCGCCCGGCCTCTTCCCGGCCGATGCGGTCGCGCGCCATGAGCCGTTCAAGCTGGATCTCGGGCCGCACCGTCACCACCCAGATCTCGTCAACCCGGTCGGCAACGCCCGCCTCGATCAGAAGCGGGGCCATGTATATCACGACCCGCTCTCCCGCAGCCGCGGCCCGGGCAATGCGTTCTTCGGCCAGGCGCCGGATCTCGGGGTGCAGGACCGACTCAAGGAGCCTTCGTTTCTCCGCATCCCCGAAGACGATGCCTCCCACCCGCTTGCGGTCCAGGCCGCCGTCCGCGTTTATCACCCCGGCGCCAAACAGCGCGGCGAGCCTGGCCAGACAGGGGCTCCCCGGCTCCACCGCCTCCCTGGCCAACAGGTCGGCATCGATGACCGGCACGCCGCGCTCTTCGAAGAAGCGGGCCACGCTGCTCTTGCCGGTGGCGATCCCACCGGTCAGACCGATAACGCGGATTCCGGACGGCCTCACTGTAACTCCTTCAGTTCGTTGTAAGCGCGGCGGAAATTGGCATCGAAAAAGGTCCGGAATCCGGGCATGCCCTGGAATTGCGGCAATGAAAACCCCCGTTTGGCGGCATCGACGTCGAGGCCTTTCGCGGCAAGGCGCAAAACCTCGGTGGTAAAATCACGGAAAAAGGACTGGAAGCGCCTGATGCCGTCGCCGTTCGTCACCGCGCCCAACCCCGGAACGACCGTGCGTGCTCCGAGCGCCGCCAGGATGTCCAGGTCCGCGATCCAGTCCCGGAAGAAGCCGTCCCCCATGTAACCGCCCACGTCATTGAACAGGAGGTCTGAGGTGAACAGAACCCCGTCTTCGGGAAGATAGACGAACACGTCGCCCTCGCTATGCCCGCGTTCGGTGGCGGTCATGATGATCTCACGGGAGCCGCGCTTTATGGTAAGCCCCTGCTCGAAGAAGATTACCTGGTTCTTGATCCGGCCCGGCTCTTTTCTGAGAACCTGCCAGGTCCGCTCCGATGTGATGATATCGGCATTGAGGGGAAAATCCGTATCCAGGGCGTCAAAACCGCTGTGGTGATGGGTCAGGACGACGTAGCGCACCTGAAGCGGCGTGATGCTCCTGACAAAGTCGATCAGCTCTCTGGTGGTAGCCTTGGTGAAATGGGCGCCGGCCAGGATGACCTGATAATCGGCCACGACGATCAGGCAATTGCTGGCGGCCCTGCTCCCGGGTTCGGCAAGGGCCGCATAGACATCCTCCCTGACCTTTTCAAACCTGAAACTGGCCGCATCGGCCATAACCGGCACAGCCAGCGCGGCAAGGAGCGCTATGATGGCGAACAGGCATTTCATGTTTCTCTCCCGAAGCCGCATTCTAACAGAGCATCCATCAAAATGACAGATTTTTGGCTTGAGTTGGCCGCTCAATTAGTGTAATTTGGTTGGATAAAGTCCGGAAGCGGACAGGAATGGTACGGGCGGTTAGCTCAGTTGGATAGAGTACAGGCCTCCGAAGCCTGGGGTCGTGGGTTCGAATCCCATGCCGCCCGCCAATCTTGCAACACGGTTTAATTTCAATACGTTACTTTCTTGACGCCCTCTGTGCTGCCTCTTTTGCCACACAAAGAGGGCACGATGTACACGAACCTGCAGGAACGAAAAGGGCATTGTTACCTCCGCCCCGGCATCCCCACCGACCTACGCAACATAATTCCAGAGCCACACATCTACACGTAACTTCGCACGAAGGACCGGAGGCCTGCGCGCTTGCCTGTCGCCTGCCTGCTCCCCAAACGCCTTGAAAAGCCATGGACGGGCAAGATTCCTATTTGAACTCCAGCTTGTAGTAGAGGTCGGCGCCGCTCTCGGCACCGGTCTGGGTCTCAATCTGCCACTTTTTGAAAATATCGTACCGGAGCAGGAACAGGTTGCTTCCGGTGAACAGGGACTTGCCGTAGCTGATGTAGAGCTGCGGCGTCAGATACTTGCCCACGGTGAGCATCGTCTCGGTGACGCCGGGCTGCTGCGTCGTCGGTATGGTTCCGGGAGGGGTCACCTGAAGCGGTTTGTACCCCATGGGGCTGGCGGTTCCCCCCACCCCTCCCCGAACCTCCAGGGTGCTCAAACCGAGGTGACTCTTTATCTGGTCCTGGAGGGTTCCGGCCTGGCTCGACGTGAGCAGGGCACCGGCAGCCTGGGCCATGAGAGTGGCCTGTTGACCGTTGCTGCCGAGCGGGTGGCCGAGAACGATATATGCCAGGATATCCACATCCGGCATGGCGGGCTCGGAGTAGAGTTTGGTAACCGGTTTCTGGAGGGTTCCGGCAACCGTCACACCGGCACGCACATCGCCAATGGTACGGAGGGCCAGAAAATCCAGGGACGGGCGACTGATCGATCCTCCGGCAAAGAACAGGCGTCCCCGGGCGATTTCCAGGTTCACACCGTAGGTCCGGTAACTCCCTTTGACCACCTTGATCTCACCTCTACTGGCGATGCTGTCGAGACGGCTGCATGACAGTTCCAGGGCTCCGCCCAATTGTGCCTCGATGCCCGCGACCTTGACGAAGACCTTGTCGCCCAGCAGCACCCGGACCTGGGCATCCAAAACCAGGGGAGGCTCCTTCGCTACCGGTACGCCCCTTCCCTCCACGACGACATCGCTGCTCGGCGCGATGGTTGAACGGGACGGCGCCCCGATGATGTGCAGTTCGGGCAGGCGCAATTCACCCCGCAGCGTGAGTTTTCCAGGGGTCCCCGTGAAGCTGAGCTTCGGCGTGCTCAGGATCTGGAGTTCGGGAAAATAGACCGTCTGGAAATTTTCACCCGTTATGGTGCCCTGATAGCCGACCACCCGCCAACCGGCCAGGGTGAGAAGCGCCGTTCCCTCCAGATGGCCGGGGCCGGAAAGAGCCCGGAAAGAGTCGATCCGGATGAGGTTTTTTTCCAGGCGGGCCGCCAACTGGACATCCTTGAGGCGAATGCCGGCGGTGGGGAGGTACGCGCCGGCCTTGGCCAGCCGGAGCGTGCCGCCGACCTGTGGGGTACCCCAGCTCCCGTTGACGGCAAGATCGGCGGCAAGTTCTCCGGAGCTTTCCTGGATCAATCCCGGAAACAGGGCGGTAATAAGGCCTTTTTCCTGGAAGCGCCCGGTGAGCGATACCCGAAGCGGCCCATTCTGATCAACGGCAACCGGAAACCGTGCCGGAACCGGCAGTTGGAAATGTGCCCGCGCCTGGCCGTGATCAGCCAAGGCGAGGGCCAGGGTGCCGGCAAGGGTTGCTCCTCGCCAGTTCCATGCGGCCTCCGCGGAGTCGAAAGCGAGGTTCAGTTCCCCGTCGGGTCTGGTCAGATGTAACGCCCCCCCGTGCAGCACGGCAGTGCCGGCCAGTTCAAAACGCTGCCCCGGCAGCAGGATCACGTGCGCCCGGCCGGTAATAGAGCCTTCCAGTCCGGTGTCGCGGGGGAGCCAGGACTTGAGCAGCGCCGCGTCGATCCCCCCCAACTCCGCGCTCAGTTCCCCGTGCTCGGGCATAGCCAGGCGGAGCGGAGCCGGCGACGAAAAAACACCTTTCAGTCTGCCGCCGCCTGCCGCAGTGATATCCAAAACTCCACGCACACCCTGTTCGCTGCCGTTAAAGGTGACGAGGCTTCGCTCGATGGTTATTCTTGTCCCCAGCCCGTTGAAGGTCCCGCTGCCGGAGACGTCACTCGACAGGGTGAGGCGCTTCCCGGGCAGGAGGCCTAACCGGATCGTGCCGCCGCTGCTGCCGGTGAGCTGCATATCCTCCAGATAGGGGTTGGCCCTGGCGAGGTTCAGGCCGGTCCATGTGGCTCTGGCCTGCCCGACCAGCGGATTCAGGGCCAGATCGGCGGACACTTCGAGACGCTCCGATGCCCCGGCGGTGAGGGAAAGCGGAGAAAGGGCGAATCTTCCTGTGCTTATGGTGAATGCCGCCGGGGCGGTCAGGCTCCACGGGCCGGAACGGTCCCGGCCTGAGAGGCGGGTGATTTCTCCCTTCCAGACACCGGCGTAGTACCCTGCCGCAAGATCGAGCCGCGTCTCGCTGTCGCCTGAATACAGGGTTGCGCTGACCCTGTGACGGGGCAGCGTCCCATCCACCGCCAGGGTACCACTACCCAGCGCATGACCGTCATAGGCCGTATCCCGCAGGGATACGGCGGCGTGCAGTGGAGACCCCGCCCCCTCATCAAGCCGGGCGGCCAGAGTGGCCGCTGCCGCCCGTACCCCATGCCAGGCGAGTTCACTCCCCCTGCCGGTCACGGCGCCGTTGAGACGCCCGTCGCGCCGGCGCACCCACCCCTCGGCCCGGAGCACCCCGGCCGCCCCCGGCACCAGCCGGGAGAAGTCGGTGATCCCCACGGTTACGGCCAGCCGCCGGTTCAGTTCCCCGGAGGCGTGCAGGTCAAAACCTTTGCCCTGCAGCTCCAGCCGGGTGAGGGTGAGGTCGGTGCCGGTAAAGTCCGCCTGTACCCCGCCGGTCAGCGCTTGTCCGTGAAGGCGGCTTTCCAGGAGGACGCCACGGATGCTCCCCGTGAGAGGCGCCTTCCCGGACCGGGCCAGAGAACCGTTGACATTGAAATTCGCCACCCCCTTCCAGTCAGGCGCAATCCTGGCGGGGTTGAGATTCCTGCCGTTGAGCGCCCCGCGCAACTCAAAGCCGTCCCGCCAGTTCATATCCAGGCTGCCGGCCAGGGAACCGTCCAGGAGCCGGGCATTCAGAGGGGCCAGCTGTATTCCGTCACGCGTGCCGCGATAGGTTGCCGAAACAGACGCCACGTGCCATCCTTGCGCCCGGTTGGTCAGGGCGATCTCGCCCCGATAGCTGTCCGGGGTCCCCGCGAACCGCATGGTGCCGGAGAGGTTCGTCGGCACGTTCAGCTGGGGGCCGAGATCCAGGCCGGTAGCCGTGACCTGCAGCGACAGGGCCGATTCCCGCGCGGTGAACGTCAGCGTTCCATCGGCAGTGAGCAGACCCTTTTGACCCGGCCTGGTCAGGCGAAGCCGGCGCAGATTGATGGCATTGTGCGCCATGCCCACATCGCCGGCGACCTCCAGCAGTTTCCGGGCGCCCGCGGAACCGGCAAGGGCGACCGTCCCGGTAAACGGTTCGGGCCCCGTGCCGCTGCTGCGTCCCACCTTCACCAGGAAGCGGTCCATCCCCGCCATGGCGTGTGCCGGGACAATGGCAAGCTCTGTGGTGAGGGAGGGACTCCTGAAACCAGCGGAGACAACACCGGTTATCCGGCCGGAAGGTGCTGCCGCCGTAAGATCGCTGATGGCGAGGACGCTATCGCGCCAGGTGACGGAGCCGGCGAGGGACGTTAACCGCACCGGCTGTTCCTGCCGACGGCGATAGCTGAGATTTGTCACCTGCAGTCGTGTGATGAGCCCGTCGAACTGTTGTGCGATTTCAGGCGCCCTCGGCCAGGCCAGGAGCGGCGGTTTGTTGTCGGGAGGGGCATGGTCCTGGATCCGCACCCCGGTGACGGCCAGTTCCTGGATGGCAACGGTGCCCGTCAGGAGCAGGAGCGGCTTCCAGCGGAGTTTAAGGTTGTCGAATTCGATGTTTTGCTGTGACCGGCCGATCCGCACCCCGGTGAGGAGCAGATGGTCGGCGACCCTTCCCTCGACCTTGTGCACGGAGAGGCCGCCCCCGCTGAGAGAACCGACCGCCGCCAGGAGCCAACGGGTGCCCTGCGTCGTGGCGACGATCCAGACGAGGGCCACAAGTGCGGCCCCTGCCGCGGCAATCGCCATTGTTACGGCGAGACGCTTCAGTGCCGGCCGTCTCATAGCTCGAACCCCACGGTGAAATGGAAGTGGAGCGCCTGCCTGTCCACCCCCAGCGGCTGGGCCACGGAGAGGTTCAAGGCCCCTACCGAGGTATAGTAGTGCAGGCCGACGCCTGCCCCCTGGAACAGTTTGATGGCGGAGAAGTTATTGAAGGCGTTGCCCGCATCGTAAAAGAGGGAGGCGCCCCAGTCCTTGAAGAGCGCCCGTTCCAGCTCGATGCTGGAGGTCAGGAGCTGCTTGCCCCCCACGACCTTGCCGGAGGCATCGCGCGGGCCGAGGGACTGGTAGGAATAGCCGCGCACGCTCTGGTCACCGCCGGTAAAGAAGCGCAGCGAAGGCGGGATGTCGGTCAAAGGATCGTTCAGCAGGGTTACCCCGGCACTGGCCCGCGTATGCAGGGAGAGACGCCAGGGCAGCGGCAGAAGGTAACTGCCCGAGCCAACGACCTGGACCAGTTTCGTGTCCGAGCCAAGCAGTTGATGGGTGCCGTGCAGGTCAAGGGTGTAGCGGAAACCGCGGCGGGGATGCAGGGGATTGTCGTAATGGTCATCGGAAAAACGCAGGCCGGGCAACAGAAGCCGCGCGGTGGATTTCTGGACGCCCACGGTATAGTCTTCGTATTGGGCCTTCACATAGGCGGTACCCAGCTTGCCGGCGCCGAAACTCCGGTTGCGGTCCAGTTCCAGGGCCACGATGCGGCTGAAATAGGTTGTGACGTCCTCCTGCTGCAGGTTCAGCTGTAGTGTCGTGGAGCTTCTGACATCCGTCGGGCTGGGCAGGACATAGCCGGTTACCAGCCCCTGGAGCCGCTCGGCGATATACAATTGCGAATGCAGCTCATGCCCCAGGTGAAACATGTTCAGGTCGCGGTAGCGAACGGTGAACCGGGCCCCCGTGTCGGTACCGTAACCTATGCCCGGCCGTACGCTCATGCGCGGTCCGGGTTGCAACTGTATGGCTATCGGCACCCTGTGTGCCTCGGCATCCTGTTTTTCCGGCGTGATGAGGACCTCTTTGAAACGCTCGGAGTTGGTGAAATTACGCTGTGTCTCTCCGAGATGGGGATAGGAAAAAACCTCGCCGGGGGCGTAGGCCAGATGGCGGCGCAGAAAAGCGTCCGGGTAGTCGGGCGCCCCCTGGATGCGCGTTGCGCCGAAATAGTACTTCCCGCCCGTATCCAGAACAAGTTCAAGAGAGGCGGTTGCGGCCGACGGTGCAACGCGGATTTCATGCCGCGAAAAATCGGCATCCAGATACCCGAGATCCCGGGCCTGCGATGTGAGCGCCGCCTTGGCTTCTTCGTACTTCTGGTGCAGCAGTACGTCCCCCTTGTGCAGGGGGAACGCCGCTGTCAGCCTCGCCAGGCGTTTCTCCTCCCGGCCCGGCCCCATAACCGTCACGGTCACTTCGGTCAGGCGCACCGGTTCTCCGGGCGTCACCGCGACCAGCAGGCGATAGCGCTCTCCATCCTGTTCGACCCTGACCGCGGCCTGTGCACGGTAATAACCGAAGGGTTCCAGCGCGGCCCTGGCTTTGTCGCTCGCCTGCCCGGCAAAACGTTCGAGCCAGAGGCGGTCCACCATTCCTTCGCGCACCAATCCGGCCGGGAGTGCGAGCGTTTCCTGAACGTTTTTCAGAGCATCGCCCTCCACACCGTTGACAACGATCTCAACCGGTTCGGCGGCATGTACCGGCACCGCGAGACAGAGCCAGAGCACCAGGAAGGCAAAAGCGGCCAACGCGGCACCGCGGTACGGTACGGCATACCGATGTGCACATCGTGACGTGGAACCAGGTATATATGAGGCGGGATGACTCAATTCAAGCCCTATGCAGCGGGGGGGATATCCAGCCCTTCGATCGCCCCGCGGACCACTCCGGCGCTGGCTCTGAGCGCTGCTTCTTCTCCAGGGGGCAGGGCCGGCGAAAAGGTTGCCAGCACGCCGGATTCGCCCACCAGATGGGGCAATGAGACGGTCACGTCGCCTCCCCCCCACGATTCCGGCAAGGGTGTACAGACGGTGAGGATGGACCTTTGGTCGTTGAGGATCACATCGACGATACGTGCCAGCGCACTACCGATCCCATAATAGGTGGCCCCCTTGCCCTCGATGATTGCGTAAGCTGCTTTGCGCACATCGTGGTCGATCCTCTGCCGCTGGCCGTCGTCGAGCTGTGCGCCGCGCAAACGGCAGAACTCTTCCAGCGGTATCCCGCCTACCGTCACCAGGGACCAGGTCAGGACCTCGGAATCGCCATGTTCTCCCAGTACGTATCCGTGAATATGATGCGGGTCAACACCCAGGTGGCTGCCGAGAAGGGTGCGAAAACGGGCGGTATCGAGCATGGTGCCTGCGCCCAGGACCCTGCTGGAGGGAACACCGTGCCCCTTCGCATAACGTGCAGCCAGATGGGTCATCACATCCACCGGATTGGTGGCAATCACCAGCACGGCATCGGGGGCATGGGCAAGCACCTTCGGTACAACATCACGAAACACGGCAGCGTTGCGTTGCAGAAGTTCCAGCCTGCTTTCGCCCGGTTTCTGGTTGACGCCGGCGGCGATGATGACGGCGCGGCTCCCCTTCAGGTCCGCATAATCGCCGCTGGCCACCTTCAGAGGGCGGGCAAAGGGAACGGCATGATAAATATCGTTAGCCTCGGCGCGGCTACGGTTCTCATTCTTGTCAACCAGCACGATCTCCCGGCCGATCCCCTCCATCACCATGGCGTACGCTGCTGTTGCCCCGACAAAACCGCTCCCGACAATGCCGACTTTCATCGTATTCCTCCTTGGTAGCCCGCGATCCAACACCAGTGCAACCGCCAGACAAAGATAGCCTTTTACAGGAGATGACGCCATCATTTTGCTCCTGAAGTCGCGCTTTCCGTTTTATTTTACCACCCTATTGGACCAATGTCCCCACGAGCCGCCAAGAGCTCCGAACCCAGCGGCTACCTTTACGTCCCATTATTATTACTCCCGGTGAGTCGCCTATGGCATAAAGGGACCGAATTCACGTAAGCGGAGACCGGCATTGAATCCTGTGAAACCCAAAACCGATATAACGGAAAAGATATTCAAACATGCCCTGAATCAACAAATGACCCCCATGAGCGATGCGTTCGAGCGGGGCCTTATGGCCGCCCTGGCCTTTCGGTCAACGGGGATAAAGGTAAACCTTAATTGTCCTTACACATCAGGAACAGCAGATTTTGAGGAATTTTGGGCCGGGGCAAATGAAGGACACAAATCCTGGCAGGCACACGAGGAAAAGAAAAAACTGCAACAGAAAAAGTAAGAATAGGTCAGAATACTTGGGGGGCAAGGTCTACATCACGGAAACGCAGCGACGGCAGCGGCAAAAAGAGCCGGAAGGGCGAGTACGAACTGAACCGCACGGGACACGGGGTTACGCTTTTGATCAGGGCGGTTCCCCAGCGTCTCTGCATGGTTCGTCAGCAGCTTGCCGTTGCCAATGATCCGAAACGTTCCTCGTCAAAGGGAGGTGTTGCACTCTCAAGCAGATCACAGGGGAATACGTAAACCTTGTTTTTGCCCGTCATCTTGGCTTGATAAAGAGCCTGGTCAGCCTGCTTGACCATGTTGGAAGCTAAAATGGCGTCCCCGCCTCGCCAGGTTGTCAAGCCTATGCTTGCAGTTGCCTGAAGTGGCTGGCCGTCAAAGGTAAAGTTCTCTTGTGCCAATCGGTCTCGAATCCGTTGGGCAATGGCATGGGCCGTCACCGTTTTGGTCTGGGTGAGGATGATGGCAAATTCTTCACCGCCAAAGCGGGCGATCACGTCGTGACCACGGCAGCTTTCCTTGAGAATCCTGGCAAATGCCTTCAAAACCTGGTCACCCGATTGATGCCCAAAGGTGTCGTTCACCCGCTTGAAATTGTCGAGATCCAGGAGGAGAAGAGAAATCGGGTGTTTGTTCTGACGCGTAACATGTTGGGCCAAGGCTTCGTCAAAAGCCCTGCGGTTGAACAGGCCGGTGAGGCCGTCACGCATCGCAAGGTCTTTCATTTTATCGTGCTGCTGAGCGTTTCTGATTGCCTGACTGAAACAGGCCACAATGTTTCTCTGAAGAGAGTCTGAAAAGGCCCGGGCCTGACCGGCCGTATAGGAAATCAGAATGGCACCCAGGTTGTCCTGCAGGTTAAAGCGTACGGAAGCGCATGAACGCTCGAAGACCGGGGAAGACGAGCACGCTGTGCTCACGGAGACTTTTGACCTGGCGCTCAGTATCCCTTTCCGGACCACGGGGGAATACGTGATGGTCCTGCCTTCGGGATTCGCCGGAAACATGAAGGCGATTCGATGGTAGGGGGCATAATCGTAAAGGGCGCGAGCTGCGGTTGAACAGATGCTGTCGAATTCAAGGGAAGCGCAGACAGCTGCCATGAAACTGCTGATGAAGTTTGCCTCTTCAAGCTGAGTTTGAAAAACTTCCGATTGGCTGCTGACATCGGCACCCCAAAGTGATGGGTTGTTTTCGACGTGTATGCTCTGTGAAGTAGTTTCCGGTATCATAACTGTCTCCCACAACGGAGTTGCCATCTTTTCGGGGTCTGCTCCTCTTTGTTGTCATTTTACTGACAAATCAATATCAAGCAAATAATGTGCCATATTACCCAAAATAAAAATATACTTTAATATTATGCATTTACTACTATAAGCAGCAGGCGCAGTCATCACAAACAATAACTGCCTGGCGCAAAACATGAAATATAGTCATGGTTTTGACACTAATTCTGGTCCCGAACAACGGCCCATCATTCTTCTGCAGAAACAACGCCGGTATCAACACCAACAAGCTCAAAAATGTGGACTTCCCTCCCTTTGCCTGATAGAATTCGCGAAGCAAAACCAGGGACGAGAGAAATTTTCAGAAGACTGCCAAGACGGGTAGGAGTAAAACTACACGGGGTTACCGCTGATTAACCCAGCGGGAGAGAACCCCGGCTTACACAGCCTGAGGGCGGGCACGAATCACAGCCGCTCGCCAATTCTGCACTTTGGGACGGACATCCCCCCTTTGTTCTTTATTGTTTTCGCGGGTAACAGCCCCATGCCGACACGTGGCACAATAATTTCCCAAAGCCTGCTCCATCCGTCTCCCGGCACCATTTCCGCCATAAACAGCGTGCTGCTGATCATTCTCGGCTGGCTTGACTATATAACCGGCGATTACTCACTGATTGTCTTCTACCTGATCCCGGTATGCCTCGCGGCGTGGCACGTGGGTACAACAAGCGGTGCGCTCTTTTGCGTCCTTGCGCTCGTCACCCGCCTGATCGCCGACGGGGCCGGCACCTCTTTCTCGTTTTCCTACTCACCGCTGCACTACTGGAATATTTTTGTCGAATTCGTCTTCTTGCTGATCATGAGTTTTCTGGTCTCGACTTTGAAACGGCACATGGGGGCCCGATAATCGGCGAATTACGGCTCTCACGGAGGGACTTCATGGCAAAAGGAAGCTTTGATGCAACCGGCTTGTTGGCTCCACTCATGTTGCGGATACCGCTAGGACTGATCCTCATGGCCCACGGTTCGCAGAAGCTGCTGGGGCTGTTCGGCGGCCCGGGACTGACCGCCACCTTTAAAACCTTTGAACTGAAATTGGGAATCCCGCCGATTTTCACCCTGTTGGCGATCATTGCCGAATTCGGCGGCGGTTTCGGCGTATTGACCGGCTTCCTGACCCGGCTTTCAGCGGCAGGCATATCGGCGGTCATGCTGGTGGCCATCTACAAGGTCAGCTGGGTAAACGGTTTTTTCCTGAACACCTATTGCATCCCGGGCCACGGGCACGGCATCGAATTCAACATCGCATTGTTGGGAATGGCGCTCTACCTGGTTATCGCCGGTGGCGGCCGCTGGTGCCTGGACCGTCTGGTATTCAGGTCGTAGTCTTAAAGCTAAGGTTGTTCAAAAATAGCCAGATCGTCGCACCCGCAGTATAATCGCCACCGGCGATTATCGGTGACGAAGCGCGAGCTGCGTTCATCCCGCAGGGACAGAACCGGAGCGGTTCTGCTAAATGTCCTGAGGAGGCAAGCCCTCTCTCTATCTCTCCCCCGGGAGACGGATTGGGTGAGGGACCGCAGCGCTACACTGCTCGAAAGGACGTTCGAGGAGGGCGGCGGGATGGCTGTTTTTCAACAACCGCTTCAATTGATAGGGGAGCACACGTGGAAATGCACAACCAGCAGGAAGTCAACAAACGCCGGACCTTTGCCATCATCAGCCATCCTGACGCCGGCAAGACCACCATCACCGAAAAACTGCTGCTCTTCGGCGGGGCCATCCAGCAGGCCGGGGAGGTCCGTGCCCGGAAAAGTTCCCGCCATGCCACCTCGGACTGGATGGAACTGGAGAAACAGCGCGGCATCTCCGTCACCTCCTCCGTCATGAAGTTCACCTATGCCGACTGCGAGATCAACCTGTTGGACACCCCGGGTCACAACGATTTCTCCGAGGATACCTACCGGGTCCTGACTGCAGTTGACTCGGTGCTGATGGTGATCGATTCGGTCAAGGGGGTGGAAAGCCAGACCAAGAAGCTGCTGGAGGTCTGCCGCCTGCGCCATACCCCCATCATGACCTTCATGAACAAGCTGGACCGGGAGGGCCAGGACCCCCTGGACCTGCTTGACGACATCGAAAAGAACCTGAATATGCAGACCGCGCCGGTCACCTGGCCGGTGGGGATGGGCAAGCGCTTCCGCGGGACCTACCACCTCTACACCAAGGAGTTGACCTTTTTCGATCCCGATGCGGCCAACGGCACCGGCCAGGTGCTGACCGCCGCCGGCCTGGACGACCCACGGCTGGACGAATTATTGGGAAGCCAGGTGGACGAGTTGCGCCATAACGTGGAACTCCTCGAGGGGGCCGCCCATCCTTTCGACAAGGAGGCCTACCTGGCGGGACAGCAGACACCGGTCTTTTTCGGCAGCGCCATCAACACCTTCGGCGTCCAGCAGCTTCTGGATGCCTTCGTGGAGCACGCCCCCGCGCCGCAGCCCCGCGAGACGACCAGCCGGATGGTGTCGCCCTACGAGGAACCCTTCAGCGGCTTCACCTTCAAAATCCAGGCGAACATGGACCCGGCCCACCGGGACCGGATCGCCTTCTTTCGCATCTGCTCCGGCAAGTTCACCCGCGGCATGAAGGTCAGGCACGTCCGCCTGGGACGCGAGGTACAGATCGCCAACGCCACCATCTTCATGGCCCAGGACCGGACCAACGTGGAAGAGGCCTGGCCGGGGGATATCATCGGCATCCACAACCACGGCACCATCAAGATCGGCGACACCTTCACCCAGGGGGAGGAGTTGAAATTCACCGGCATCCCCAGCTTTGCCCCGGAACATTTCCGCAAGGTCCGGCTGCTCAACCCCATGAAATCAAAGGCTCTGGAGAAGGGGCTGGTGCAACTGGCCGAAGAGGGCGCTACCCAGGTATTCAAGCCGCTCATGGGAGCCGACTGGGTTATCGGGGCGGTGGGCCTTTTGCAATTTGAGGTGGTCATGCACCGCCTGGAATTCGAGTACGGCGTCAAGGTGGCGTTCGAGCCGGTCAGCTATGTAACCGCCCGCTGGGTCACCGGCGAAAAGAAGAAGATCGAGGAGTTCGAGAAAAAGGAAGTCATGCATGTCTATATCGACGGCGAGGGAAAACTGACCTACATGGCCGGCAGCCAGTGGCGACTGGACAACACGGTTGAGAACTGGAAGGAGCTGGAATTCCACGAAACCAGCGAGCACAGCTAGTGCCGAAAACCGCCATGGAGACCGGAAGACGCGCAGAACGACGGGGAAAGTGCCGGGTACGGGCTACATGGCACGCTATCAGAAGGCTTCCCTTGGGGAGTTTTCCGTTGATCCTCCCCCATGTCCATCCGATTGCCGCTTTTTTCATACTGAAGCGCCTGAAACGGCTGGGGTTCTCCAACTGCAAGGTCGTGACCACCCCAAAAGGCTTGATTGTTCACGCACAGAGATAGGACGACAAAGGGCGACCCACCATAGGGCCGCCCTTTGTCGTTTCGTGTTTTCAGAAGACAGTCTCGAATCTTACCCCATGAACTTGGATATTTCAAAACCGATCTGCCCCAAAGGCAGCACTTCATCGGCCACCCCACCCTCGACGCAGGCCTTGGGCATGCCGTAGATGGTCGATGTTGCCTCGTCCTGGGCAATGGTCAGCCCCCCCTTGCTTTTCAGGAGCTGCATGCCCTTGAATCCGTCGTTGCCCATGCCGGTCAGGATAACTCCCAACATGGAGCCGTTGGTAGCCTCGGCCATGCTCGACATCATCAGGTCCACCGAGGGGATGTACACATATTGCGGATAGGCGCTGACAGGGACCGTCTTGACAATGACGTTCGCCCCCTGGCGAACCAGGGTGGTATGCATGCCGCCGGGAGCGATCAGCGCGAGCCCCGGCTTGAGCACATCCCCATCCACCGCCTCGCGAATGGTCATGGAACATTTGGCGTTCAGGCGATCGGCATAGGGACCGGTAAACGCCTTGGGCATATGGATGCCCACGATGATGCCGTAAGGGAAATTGACGGGGATGCGGGAGAGAACCTCCTGGAGTGCCACCGGACCCCCGGTCGAGGCCCCGATCCCCACGTAATTGATCTTTTTGCCGGTAAATCTCGATGCCGTGGGACGCCGCGCCGGAGCTGCGGCGACGGGCGCGATACCGGCAGGCCGGGCCGGCACGAGGGGCGCGATACGGCCGAAATGCGATTTCCCGGCTTCCCTGACCTTGCGCAGCAATTCCTCGCGGAAGATATTCTGGGCCTCGGTTGAGTCGGTGACATTCTTGGGAATGTAGTCGATGGCGCCGGCATCGAGTGCCTCAAAGGTGGCTTTGGCACCTTCGTTGGTCAGGGTGGAAACCATGAGCACCTTGGTGGGCGCCTTGGCCATGATCTGGCGCAGGGCCGCAATGCCGTCCATGCGCGGCATTTCCACATCCATGGTGATGACGTCCGGCTTGAGGGCAATAGCCTTCTCCACCCCTTCCATGCCATCTGCCGCCGTGCCAACGATATCGAAGATGGGGTCCTTGGAGAGGACGCTCCTGATCGCCATGCGCATGAACGAAGAGTCATCAACGATCAGAACCCGTGTTTTTCCGGTTCGGGAAGTAAGCATCAATCCCCCGCCTGTTCTTGTGAATTGAAGATCGAACGGACCAGTTCCTTGACGTCGGGAATTGCGTCGTCCAGTTCGTAGCAGAAGCGTTCCACATCAAGATTTGCCAGGTTCGGGGCCTCGTTCCTGAGGATCTGCCAGGCCTCTTCCTCGGACAGGTTGAAGCTGACCCACTCCCTCCCGCCGTAATTGAGCTCCCGTACGCTGCAGAACAGGTCCGACAGGTTGACAATGGCGCACAGGACCGGGTCGATGGTTGCCTCCGAAGGCGTATGATGATACGAGATCAACTCGCAGTACACCTCGGGAAAATTCCACTTCCGAGCCATGCACAGGCCGATCTCGCAGTGGGTCGTACCCAGCCGCTCGGCCTCGGCATCCACCAGCTTGATCGGCTTGCCCTTGATGCTGTCCAGTACCGCCTGAAATTCCTCGCGCTGATACTGGCTCAGAAAGACTACGCCAAGATCGTGGATAATCCCGCCGATATAAGCCTTTTCAAGATCCCGATAGCCGATCTTCTCGGCGATGATCTTGGCGACCATCCCGACCCCGAAAGAATGCTCCCAGAAAGCACTGATCTCAAAATCACCCGTATCGGAGTTGAAGGCGTCGATGAGGGATGTGGTCAGGGCCATTTCCCGGATATGCTTCAAGCCGAGGTAGACAAGCGCCAGCCTGAGAGAGGTAATCTCGTGCCCCGGCTTGAAAACCGGGGAGTTTACCATTTTCATGACCCGGGCCGTCATGACTTGGTCGGTCAGCATCAGATCGGCAACATCCTCGACCCTCACCTCCGGCTGGTCAAGCAGAAGCAACACCTGGGTGGCGACCACCGGTATCGTCGGCAAATCCTCTATTGTGCCGACCAACTCTTCCGCCCTCTTTACCATCGCAAGCTTATCCATGTCATATACCTTTCAGGCTATTTTTTGTAGGTGAAGCCGCCGGGGAAGTGGACCGTCTTGAACTTGTCGTTAACCCCGTGCAGGGACTCGGATTGGCCTACAAAGAAGTAACCGTATGGCTGCAGGTTGTTGTAGAAATGCTGGACGACCTTGGATTTCGAAGCGGTATCGAAATAGATCAGCACGTTGGCGCAAAAGATGAAATCAAAACTCTTCATGAAGATCATCTTGGAATCGTCATACAGGTTGAGCTTGTTGAAGGTAACGAACTTTTTGACCTCCGGCGAAAGCAGGAACTTGCCGTTTTCCTCCTTGATGTACTTACGCTTGTAGACATCGGGGATGTTGCGGACCGAATAGGCATTGTAAACCCCCTCCTTGGCCTGGGAGATGACGGTTTCGTTGATGTCGGTGCCGACTATCTCGATGATCCAGTCCTTGAGGAGCGTAGCCCGCTTTTCCAGCAGCATCATGGACATGGTATAGGCCTCTTCGCCCGAGGACGAACCGGCGCTCCAGATTCGCAGCTTGCGGAACCCCATCTTGTTTTTCGTTTCGACGATTTCCGGCAGCAGCTTGGTTTCCAGCGCCGTCAACTGGGGTACATTGCGGAAAAAATATGTTTCATTGGTGGTGATCTCATCCATGAGATACTTCAACTCTTCGGCGCCGCGGGGCGATCTGAGGAGTTGATAGTATTCCACGTGCGCCTTCGTGCCGGTTGCATCCATTCTCCGGGCAAGACGGCTCTCCAGGAAGTACTTCTTGGTGGTATGGAAGTACATGCCGCAGATGTTGTAGATAAAATCACGCAGTTGTATGAAATCGTTATCTGATATTGACACTGTCAGTCCTTTTGAACTTGTGGTTGGGGCTACTCAAGAACGCCGGCAAGTCCATGGCGGCGCCTGGACAGGGAATCATCCCTGGTATCATTTTCATTTCCGGTCCGCTATACACGGCCGCAGCACGACACTCAGTCTTGTCGCCGGGAAAGGTCTCGGGGGGCGGGACTATCTGCCCGGAGCGGCTTCGCCGTCATCGATAAGCCCGACCGGATCGACAATCAGGGTGACTCGGCCATCGCCGAGAATGGTTGACCCGGCGATGCCGGGGATGTTGGCCAGGTAGTTGCCGAGCGACTTGATGGCGACCTCCTGCTGTCCCACCAGACGTGTGACAACCAGCCCCATACGCTTGTCCGCGGCGCCGACGACGACAACGTAGCAGAAATCATCGTTTTCGTAGCGCTGTTGCACGTTAAACTTCCGTTGCAGCCGCATCAGCGGCAGGACCGATTCACGCAGCTTGAGCACTTCCTGGCCGCCGACCATGTGGAACGTGCGCTGTTCGACCCGCAAGGTCTCAAGCACGGAGGAGAGAGGAATGGAGTAGATCTCCCCTTCCACCTCAACCAGGAGGGATTGGATGATGGCCAAGGTCAGGGGGAGGCGAAGAATGAACTCCGATCCCTGCCCCTTTTCGCTCTTGATCTCGATCAGACCATTGAGCTTCTTGATGTTGGTCTTGACCACATCCATGCCGACCCCACGGCCCGAGAGATCGGAAGCCTTCTCCTTGGTCGAGAAGCCGGGCAGAAAAATCAGGTCGAAGAGTTCGCGCTGGCTCATGGCGGCCAGTTGTTCCTCAGTCACCAGCCCCTTTTCAAGCGCCTTGCGTCCGACCCGGTCGGTGTCGATGCCCCGGCCGTCGTCCTTGATGCTGATGATGATCTGGTTGCCTTCGTGGACCGCCGCGAGGATGAGGGTGCCCACCCGCGGTTTTCCGGCGGCGACACGCTCATCGGGGGTCTCCAGGCCATGGTCCATGGCATTGCGGATCAGGTGGATGAGCGGATCGCCGATCTCGTCCACCACCGAGCGGTCAAGTTCGGTTTCTTCGCCGAATATTTGCAGATCAACTTCTTTGCCGAGGTCGCGGGCCAGGCTGCGGACGATGCGGGGAAATTTCTTGAAAACCTTGTCCACCGGGATCATGCGCATCTTGAGGACCTGCATCTGCAGCTCCGAGGTGACAAAATTCATCCGCTTGGTGAGCTTGCCGAATTCCTCATTGAAATCGAGCCGTTCGGCGTCACCCTGCTGCAGGTCCTGGTTGAGCTGGATCATACGGTTGCGCTCCAGCACCAACTCCCCCACCTGGTTCATCAGGTCGTCCAGACGCTTGACATCGACGCGAACGGTTGTGTTGTCGGAAAGGTCCTCGCCCTTTCCCTCGGCCGGTTTGGGGATCGGAGCCTTCTTGGCGACCGCATCACCGGCAGGCTTCTGCGGCGCCACCGGAGCAACCTCCTGTTTCGGGGGTGACGGCGCGGGAGATTCGGATTGCGGTGAGGGCCCCGCACCCGGCGAAGGAACGGCCGACGGCTCGGCGGCCGCTTGCGATGGCGCCGCAGGCGCCGGTTCCTGCACGGCCTGGGCCGGAGCCGAAGCAGCGACACTCTCGGAAAGAAGCGGCAGCAATTTGGCTATAGTGCCGTCGATCTCGCGCTCCTGAATCTCACCCGCCTTAATATCGCTCACCAGAATCTTTACCAGGTCGGTAGCTTCGAGGATGACGTCCATGATCTCGGGAGTTACCGCTAATTCGCCCTTGCGCAGGCGATTCAGGACATCCTCCGTCTTATGGGTCACCTTGACCAACAGGTCGAACCCCAGGAAACTTGAGGCGCCCTTTACGGTGTGAATGGACCTGAAGATCCGGTTGAGCAGCTCAGGATCATCCGTTGCCTTCTCCAAGGCAACAAGATCGTCGTCGAGCTTTTCAAGCAGTTCGGTCGTCTCGGTAAGAAAACCTTCAAGCAACTCCTGGTCTTCGCTATCAAACGGTGGCATGAACCTCTCCTTGAATAACGCTGAAAACTGCCAATACTACATCGATGCGAAAAGCCGCCTCTCATCGCCGGAGAACATCTTCTCCAGATCGAGCAGCACCAGCAGACGCTCCGCCTGGTTTATCACACCGGCAATGCACTCCTGGTCGATACTGCTGGCCACTACCGCGGGAGAGGGCTGAATCTCACTGCCGGAAATACGAATGACCTCCGAAACGGCATCGACGATAAACCCCATCAGTTCGCCTTCCACATCCATGACCATAATGCGGGTCTGCTTGTCGTTTTCGACTTCCATAAGACCGAATTTCTTGCGCATTGAGATGATCGGGATCACCTTGCCGCGCAGATTGATGACGCCGTCGACATAATGGGGGGTATTGGGAACGCGGGTCACGTTCGGCATGCGGATGATTTCCCGAACCTTGAGGACATCCACGCCGTATTCCTCCTGGTCCAGGTTAAAACTTACCAGCTGAATCAACTTGTCACTGGATTCACCGGATTTTACCGGAACGAGCGCATCGTTCATCATTTCCTCCTCTTGTATCGTATAAAACAGGTCCGGAGCAATCAAAACACCACGATCATCCTGTCCGGGTGACGCCCCTCGCACAAAATTAGAATACTGAGTTGTGCCTAATATTTACCATGCAGATCAGTATTTATCAAGCATGATAAACGTAAACGCCGGGACAAAACGACCAAGCGAGCAATCAGCCCGGCAGCCGCAAAAAGCACAGAGTCATTTTCTTGACATTCGTGTCAAGACCATCTATCATTCATAGCCTGAAGCCCTTCGCAAACACCCTGGGCAAACGTGGCAACCCTTCGCAGCAATGGATAACGCATGGATACGCCGGGCACCATTTTCATAGTTGATGACGACCGCAAAACCCGCGATCTCGTGTCGGCGTTCCTGAAATACCAGGGATACGGGATCGTCCACGCCACACCGACGTCCGATATTTTTGACACAATCCGTGAGAAACATATCGGCATAGTGGTCGCCGACCTGAAATTTCTGGCCGATATCGCCCCCGACTTCATGGAGCGGGCCCCAAAAACAGCCCCTTTTCCCATCCTGATCGGCTACGGCAGTAATGCCCATATCAACTCGTCAAACACAGAAAACATCTTTCTCATGTCCAAGCCCCTTAACCTCGACGAGTTGGAAAGCCTGGTTACGCGCGCCAGGGAGTCCCAGACCATGAAGCTCTCCGATACTTCGGCCGTATCGCACCAGCCCCACAAACTCTGTTCCTCCATAATCGGGAAAAGCAGCAGAATGATTGCGCTGTTCGACCTGATTGAAAAGGTTGCCGAGTCCAACGCCACGGTATTGATCCAGGGCGAGTCCGGCACTGGCAAGGAACTTGCAGCCCGTGCCATACACCAGTTGAGTTCCAGAAGCGGCAAGAATTTTGTCCCGATCAACTGCGCGGCCATACCCGACGACCTGATCGAAAGCGAATTGTTCGGCCATGTCAAAGGCTCCTTTACCGGCGCATACGCCAATCGCGTGGGACGTTTCGAGATGGCGGACAAGGGCACCCTTTTCCTGGATGAGATCGGTGACATGAAGGCCAATCTGCAGGTCAAGCTCCTGCGGGTTCTGCAAAGCAAGGAGTTTGAGCCGGTTGGGGCGACGAAATCCCAAAAAGTGGATGTCCGCATCATTGCGGCGAGCAACAAAAAGCTGGAAGCCCTGGTGGAATCCCAGGACTTTCGCGAAGACCTCTTTTACCGGCTCTCGGTCATCCCCATCACTATCCCTCCCTTGCGGGAGCGACGTGATGACATACCGCTCCTGATAGAGTCTTTTCTGGGCCGCTTCAACAGCGAAAAACGGCATGCGGTGACAGGCTTTTCCAAGGAGACCCTCGGCATTCTCTGTGCCTACGACTGGCCGGGAAACGTTCGGGAGCTGGAAAACCTGGCCGAACGCCTGGTGATCCTCAAAGACAGTGGCCTTGTCGTCCCGGGGGATCTACCCGAGAAATATCTTTCCCGGAAAACCCAGATACAGGCCCCGGCAGTGCCTGGTGGGAACGAATTCCCGGAAAGCGGCATCTGTCTTAATTCAGCGCTTGAAGAGTTTGAAAACCGCCTGATCCTCCAGGCCCTGGAGCGGACCGGGGGCAACAAGAAAGAGGCGGCCATCTTGCTGAACCTGAAACGGACAACCCTGATCGAGAAGCTGAAAAAAAAGAACCTGTCCCCGGGCAGGGAGCAAGAAACGCCATGAGCATTGGTATCAACGAAAATCCGTCGCTTCTCAGATCGGTTCTGGAACTGGAAGCTCGCAAGAGCGACCGCGAAGGTGCCGCCGGTCAGCCCGATGGCGTCTTCGCCGAACGGCTCGACCGCGCCATGGCGGGCTCGACAACAGAACAGACGGAACAGGCCAGCGCCCAAAACATCGCCGAGGCGCTCAGCCTGCAGATGCTCCATACCACCCTGAGCCTGGCGGGAGACGGCTCAGCCGATGCCTCGCCGTTCCCGGCGTTCGGGCAGCAGCCGTCCATACTCCAACCCCTTATCAAGGCTTATACCGACGCCGCCGCACAATCGACCCAATCCCGGACGACCCGCGGCGCCACGGAGCTTCTTGCGGAGCAGGCAAACTCCGCCGCCCCGTCCGTACAGCCTTCGGCCGCCCTGGAAAGCGGAAAAGAGTGGCTGGAGCCGATCATCGCCAAAGCCTCCCGCCGTTACGGGGTCGAGACAGGACTTATCAAGGCCGTCATCAAAGCCGAAAGCAATTTCAATCCCACGGCCGTCTCCTCGGCAGGCGCCCGGGGCCTGATGCAGCTCATGCCCGGCACCGCCCGCTCCCTTGGAGTCAACGACTCCTTTGATCCCGAACAGAACGTCATGGCCGGGACACGCTTTCTGCGCGACCTTCTCGACCGCTACAACGGTGACGTGGATTCGGCCCTGGCCGCCTACAACTGGGGACCGGGCAACGTGGACAGAAAACCGGAACGCATGCCCCGCGAAACACAAAATTATCTGGTACGGGTCAAACAGCTCTACGCATCGTACAGCGCCTGATCCCTGCCATCTTTACCGCGCAACAATCTGTGCGGCATTCACTTAACAGGCAGTTTAAAAACTCAGGTTGTTCAAAAACAGTCAGATCGTCCCGCCCGCTAGACAGGCCCTGCGGAGGCGTAGCAGCGCTACGCCGCACAAGGGGGCTTTCGAGGACGAAGGCCTGATGGCTGTTTTTCAACAACCTGCTGACAGGTGATTCCATGCCCCCCCTGTACATCATCGGCACCGGCCCCGGCGACATCGTCCACCTGACCGACGCCGCCCGGCAAGCCCTCGCTGAATCCACAACCATTATAGGCTATGACAGTTACCTGGAGCAGATTGGCCCGCTCATCACGGAGAAAACAACGGTGGCAACCGGCATGATGCGGGAGATGGAACGCTGCCGCGAGGCTATCGCCAGGGCGCGTGCCGGCGAGGCGGTCGCCCTGGTTTCCGGGGGCGACGCGGGCATCTATGGCATGGCCGGCCTGGTGCTGGAGATATTGGAAAACGAGGCCGCAAGCGGCCTACCCCAACCTGACGTTCGCGTCATACCCGGCATTTCGGCCATCCAGGCGGCGGCATCCGTGCTGGGCGCACCGCTCATGCACGACTTTGCCGTCATCTCCCTTTCCGACCTGCTCACCCCCTGGAATCTGATCACCACGCGGCTGGACGCCGCCGCCCGGGCCGATTTCGTGATCGTGCTCTTCAATCCCCGCAGCACAAAACGCGTCACCCAGATCGAAGAGGCCCGCCGCATCATCCTGGAGTCCCGGCCGGCCGGGACCCCGGCGGGCATCGTGCGCAACGCCTGCCGCCCGGACGAGCAGAGCACCGTCACCACCTTGGGCGGACTGCTGGAGCAACAGATCGACATGTCAACCATCGTGGTTATCGGCAACAGCAGCAGTTTTGTGGACAGCCACGGCCGCATGGTCACCCCCCGCGGCTATGCCGGCAAGTACGGCGGCACCGATTCCCCATCGGCGAAGGCTGTTTTTCAACAACCTGCCCGGCCGGCGGCGGTCATGTTCTGCGGCACCGCCTCGGATGTGGGTAAATCGGTCATCACGGCCGGGTTTTGCCGCCTGCTGGTCAGGCGCGGCATCAGCACCGCCCCGTTCAAATCCCAGAACATGTCCCTCAACTCCGGCGTCACCCCGGAAGGCGGCGAGATCGGCCGGGCCCAGGCCATGCAGGCCCAAGCCTGCCGTGTCGAGGCCCATACCGATATGAACCCGGTGCTGCTGAAACCCAATTCGGATACCGGCAGCCAGGTAATTGTCCAGGGCCGGCCGGTCGGCAACATGAATGTGGCACAGTACGATGCCTACAAGCCCCAGGCTTTCGAAAAGGTAACGGAGAGCTTCGAACGCCTGAAAAACGCTTACGGGTTCATCGCCATCGAGGGTGCCGGGAGCATTGCCGAGATCAACCTCAAGCACAGCGACATCGCCAACCTCAGGGTTGCCGCCATGGCATGCTGTCCCGTCATCCTGGTGGCCGATATCGACCGCGGCGGGGTCTTCGCCCAGATCGCCGGCAACATCGACCTGCTGGAGCCCCACGAGAGGGCTATGATCCGCGGGATCATCATCAACAGATTCCGCGGCGACGCCACCATCCTGAAGCCGGGCCTCGACTTCATCGCCAAGAGGACCGGCATCCCGATCATCGGCGTCCTCCCCTGGCTTGCAGACCTCAACCTGCCGGCCGAGGACAGCGTGGCGCTCAACCGCCCTTCACGCCCGGTCAGCGGGCCCCCTGGTCCGGATACTATCGGCATCGGGGTCGTCAGGCTGCCGCGCATCTCCAACTTCACCGACTTCGACCCGTTCCACTGCGAGCCGGACTGCACCCTCACCTATCTGGAGTCGCCGCAGCAGATGGAAGGGCTGGATGTCCTTATCCTCCCCGGCAGCAAATCCACCATCCCCGACCTTCGCTACCTGGAGGAACACGGCTTCCTTGAAGCCATCAAAGGCTTCAAGGGGTATATCGTCGGCATCTGCGGCGGCTACCAGATGCTCGGCCTCCGGGTGCTGGACCCGCACGGCGTGGAATCGGACGTTCGGGAGTTGCCCGGACTCGGCCTGCTCCCGGTGGAGACGGAACTCCTGCCGGAAAAGACCACCCACCAGGCGCTGGCCCGGCTCGACACGGACGGACTTGCCGTTGCCCCTGGCTGCGAGTGCGACCTGGCCGGCTACGAAATCCACATGGGCATCACTACCCCCGTCGGCCCGGTGCGCCCCTTTGCCCGCATCTCCCGACGCGGAGGCAATCCGGTCGATGTCGAGGACGGAGCGGTCGCCTCCGACGCCAGAATCTTCGGCACCTATCTGCACGGCATCTTCGATAACACCGGCTTCCGGGAGGCCTATCTCAACCGCGTCCGCCGCGACAAGGGGCTGTCGGCGCGGCATGCTGCCCATAATGCGAATCCCGGCGATCCGTTCGACAGGCTGGCCGATCACCTCGAACAACACCTCGACATCCCCCTCCTGCTGGATATCTGCGGGCTGGAGCGGTGATGCCCGCGGAACCGGCAGTCCTGTTCCTGGCCCTGGCGTTGGACCTGGCCCTGGGCGATCCCCGCTGGCTGCCCCACCCGGTTGTCCTGATCGGCCGCTTGATCACCCTTCTGGAATCGGGCCTGACCAAGCTCGCCAGCCATGAACGGGCGGCCGGCATCCTCCTGCTCTTCCTCACGGCGGGAACGAGCGCGGCAATGACCTGGCTGGTGTTGTACGGGCTCTCAGCGGTGAATGCCCTTGTTGGGTTCCTGGGCGCGGCATATGTTTCCTACACCTGCCTGGCCGTCCGTTCCCTCCACCGGGAATCGGCCCTGGTTGCCGACTCCCTGACAGCCGGTAACCGGGAGGCCGCGCGGCGCAATCTGTCGTATATCGTCGGCCGGGATACCCATGACCTTTGTGATGCCGATATGTGGCGGGCACTGGTGGAAACCGTAGCCGAAAACACCGCCGACGGCATTGTCTCTCCGTTGTTCTGGCTGACCGTCGGCGGTCCGGTGGCCGGTATGGCCTTCAAGGCGGTCAATACGCTGGACTCCATGGTGGGCTACAAGAACGAGCGCTATCTGCGGTTGGGCTGGGCATCGGCCCGCATGGACGACCTGATGAACTTCATCCCCGCCCGCCTTACCGCATTGCTGATGGTCATAGCGGCCCCGCTCGCAGGGCTGTCATGGCATGGCGCCGCCCGCATCGCGCTGCGCGACCGCCACAACCACCCTTCGCCCAACAGCGGTCACCCGGAGGCGGCGGCGGCCGGGGCTTTGGGGGTGCGTCTGGGCGGGGCGGCACGCTACGGTGGCAGACCTTCCTGGAAGGAACACATCGGTGATCCGCTGGTCCCCCTTGACGGCCGGACATACCGGAGTATGATCAGACTGATGTACGCCACCACCCTGCTCATGGCGGCTGTTTGCCTTGCCACCGCCTGGGCACTGAAAGGCTTTCATGTCCCGCAGCCATGATCACGGCGGCACCATATTCGCGACAGCACGCCGCATGGGCGTCCCGTTGTCCAGCCTGACCGATTTCTCGGCCAGCATCAACCCGTTGGGACTGCCACCGCTGGTGAGAGCAGCTATCGGCAATGCCCTGGACAGCCTGGTGCACTACCCCGATACCGGCCATGAGGAGTTGAAAGAGGCCCTGGCCCATTATCACGGGCTCCCTTCAGGTCACTTCGTTGTCGCAAACGGTTCGACGGAACTCATCTATCAGGTGCCGGCCATCCTCCCCGGAAGACGCGCGCTGCTTGCAGCACCTTGTTTCAGTGAGTACGAACGGGCCCTGGAGCGGCAACAATGGGAGGTGCACCACTTCCCGCTCGCACCCGAGGACGGTTTTTCGTTGGATCTGCCCCGGTTGGAGGCAAAACTTGCCGAGGGATACGACGCCTTCTATCTCTGCAATCCAGGCAATCCCAGCGGAACACTCTATCCATCCCATATTGTCGAGCGGGTCTGTGAACTGTGCCGCGCCGCAGGCACCTTTCTGGTGCTGGATGAAGCTTTTATGGATTTCTGCGAAGAAGCATCCGCCAAACATGTCGTCGTAAATTGCGACAACGTCCTTATCCTGCGCTCCATGACCAAGTTCTTCGGCATCCCCGGCCTGCGCCTGGGGTATGCCATGGCAAGCGAGCGGGTGTGCCGAAGCATCGATGCCCGCGGCGTGCCGTGGAACGTCAATACCCTGGCGCTGGCGGCCGGCGTAGCCTCCCTGGCGGACCCGGAATACAAGCGGCGAACCATCCTCTTCGTCGATCAGGAGCGGCGATTCCTGTGCGACCTGCTGGGCAGCCTCCCCCTGCTCAAGGCCTATCCTTCCCGCGCAAATTTCCTGCTGGTGGAGATACTTGGCCCGGTGACGGCCCGGGAGCTGGCGCAAAAACTCCTGACCGAATTGGTCATCATCCGCGACTGTTCCACCTTCAACGGCCTTACGCCGCACTTCTTCCGCCTTGCGGTGCGGACGCGGGATGAGAACAAACTGCTCGTTGCATGTCTGGAAAAGATCCTGAACTGACAAGTTGTTGGAAAACCGAGGTTGTTCAAAAATAGTCGGATCGTCGCCCCCGGAGCAGGACCTGAGGAGGCAGCCCTCTCTCTATCTCTCCCCCAGAGGGGGAGAGCATGCCGTGCCCTCTCCCTCCGGGAGAGGGATTGGGTGAGGAACCGCAGCGCTACGCCGCACGAAAGGGCCTTCGAGGACGAAGGCCTGATGGCTGTTTTTCAACAACCACCTAAAGGGGGGAGTGATGGGAGAGACCATACGTTTCGGCATATCCATCGACGACGGGCTGTTGGAGCGTTTTGACCGGCTGGTGACGGAAAAAGGCTACATCAATCGTTCGGAGGCCATCCGTGACCTGATCCGCGACGCCCTGGTGGAACAGACCTGGGAAGCGGGCAACGAGGAAACGGTCGGCACGGTGACGCTGGTCTACGACCACCACGTCCATGATCTGGCCGACCGGCTGACCGCCATCCAACATGACCATCACGATCGCATCATCTCGACCCTGCATGTGCACCTCGACCACCATAACTGCCTCGAAGTCCTGATCGTCAGAGGGCAGGCGAGCCGGATCAAGGCCATTGCCGACTCCCTGATCGGCGTGAAGGGGGTCAAGCACGGCAAGCTGGTGATGACAACCACGGGACGGGAATTGGGCTAGTTTCCGTCCGGAAAAGGACCCTTTCCGGGTCGGAAACCAGGCTAAGTGATGTCACGCCTATCCTGAACCCGTGAGCCTCCCTGCCCCCGTGTCCGGAAGAGCCGGGGCCTGACCGCCGCCATGTCGTAACAGCTCACCTGCGTGGTCCGTCCGCCGCCAGGTGGTCGCAAACCCTTCAAACGCAATGGCAGAGGCCTTCCGGACCAGTGGGGGCAGGGAGGCTCACGGGTTCAGGTGTACAAAAAAAGGGGAAGCGCGAGGCTTCCCCTTTTTTTACTCATTCTCTCCACCCTGCCGTCAGCTTAAAGGACCTCCGGCGAGTTTCCTCAACCGTGGGAGTCAGTATGCTGCTTCAGGCAAATCCCGCGCAATGGGGCAGCACACCACAGCAGGGAGCGACCCCCGTTTTGTTTAGCATTCCGCCCGGGTGCTACCGCTGACAAACAGGGTAGAGAGAACGATCAGGTGGTTTCATTATTACACCTGCGGCCAAAGCATTACAAGAGTTTTGTAAGCGCTAATGGCCGTTGAAAAACCCAGGTTGTTCTAAAACAGCCAGATCGTCGCACCCGCTAGACAAGCTCTGAGGAGGCAGCCTCTCTCTATCTCTCCCCCGGAGGGGGGAGAGCATGCCGTGCCCTCTCCCTCCGGGAGAGGGATTGGGTGAGGGACCGCAGCGCTACGCCGCACGAAAGGGTTTTCGAGGACGAAGGCCTGACGGCTGCTTTTCAACAACCTCCTAATAACCCAGAAAGGCGGTCAATCGCCGGACCTCTTCCATCAAATGCCCGAACCCCGGAAAGGTGAGGGACTGGGGACCGTCGGAGAGCGCCTTTTCCGGTTCCGGGTGTACCTCCACCAACACGCCGTGGGCGCCGGCCACCAGCGCCGCAAGCGCCATGGGCGGCACGAGGCTGCGCTTGCCGGTGGCATGGGATGGATCGACCATGATCGGCAGGTGCGACATTTCCTTGATCAATGGAGCAACGGCCAGGTCGAGGGTGTTGCGGGTGGCGGTCTCATAGGTGCGGATACCCCGCTCGCACAGTATGACCTGATCGTTCCCTTCGGCCAGGATATATTCGGCCGCTGCCAGGAACTCCTCCACCGTGGCGCTCATGCCGCGCTTGAGCAGCACCGGCTTGCGGATTCTGCCCAACTCCCGCAGCAGGTCGAAGTTCTGCATGTTGCGCGCCCCCACCTGGAGCAGGTCGGCGTAATCGGCCACCAGCCCCACGTTGTCCGGGCTCATCACCTCGGTGACGATGGGCAGGCCGCTCTCCTTCCCCGCCAGGGCGAGCAGTTTCAGTCCCTCCTCCCGCAGTCCCTGAAAGGTATGCGGTCCGGTGCGCGGCTTGAACGCCCCCCCCCGCAACATGTCGGCACCGGCCTGTTTCACGAAGAGGGCCGTTTTGACGATCTGTTCCTCGCTTTCCACGGCGCACGGCCCGGCCACCACCACCGGACGGCATCCCTGGCCGACGCGGACGCCCTGGACATCAACTATGGTATCCCCGGGATGGAAATCGCGGGAGACCAGCTTGTATGGTTTTGACACGTGGATCACCTGCTGTACGCCTGCCAGCTCCAGAATCTTGCTGTCATCGACGTATCCCTGGTTGCCCAGCACGCCGATGGCGGTGCGTTCGCGGCCCGGAATCGGCGCCGCCGTGAAACCCATCTCGCTCACGGCCAGGACAACGGCATCGACATCCGCCGCAGTGGCATTATGACTCATGACGATCAGCATGAATAGCTCCTTTTGCTTGTATCAGACAAAATTTTACTATGGAGATACAGCGAGTCGGTCCGGTTGCCAAACCGTGCAGGTTTCAGATCTTCTCGATTCAGTTGTTCTCCGCGCCTCCAAGGCGTCATGGCAATTATGTTGTCGGCCTCATTCATGGCGTTCGGACAGTTTCTGCAGTTTTTCCATCTGCAGGATCACCACCCGGCTACCCTGCACCTCGATAATCCCTTCATCCTTCAGCTTGCGCAAGGTGCGGGAAATGGTCTCGCTGGCGGTGCCGAGCCGCGAGGCGAGCTCGCCCTTTTTGACCCCCAGGTCAACGTAGGTGATACCGCCGTAACTGGTCGATTTCTCGTCGGAGCGCCGAACCAGAAAAGAGGCCAGCCGCGAGGTGACGTCGGCAAAGGAGAGTTCCTCGATCTGGCGGGCGAACTGCCGCAGCATGAGCGACAGTGAGACCACCAGGTTGAGAGCGAAACCGGGATTGCGCCCCATCAGCTCAAGAAACCCCTCCTTGGGCAGGTAAAGCGCCTCACCGGCCACCAGGGCGCGGGCCTCGGCCGGATAGCGGCCGTCGCCGAAAAAAGCCGCCTCGGCAAAGGTCTCCCGCGGTTGCACGAAGTGCAGGACTTTTTCCCGGCCGTCGTGGGCGATACGACAGAGCTTGATACTGCCGGAGACCAGAAGATAAAAGCCGGTGGCCTCATCCCCTTCACTGAAGAGCGACTCCCCCTTCCGGAAGGCGCGGCGCACCGTGATGGCCGCAAGTTCGGCCAGGTCGTCATCCTTCAACCCGGAGAAGAGCAGAGACTTTTTGAGCAGCTCAATCAGTTCCATACCGACACCTTACATCTGCCACAGAGACACAGAAACACGGAGAGCAGCACGGACAAAAACTTTTCAGGCTGACCCCAAAAGACTTTGTAGTGGCTTTCCCGATTCTGCCTTTCCTCCGTGGCTCCGTGGCTCCGTGGCAAAAATCTACGCTTATTTCTTCAAGAACGCAGCGATCTTCTCCGCCACCTGGGGTGCGGTGAAGCCGAACTGTTCCGCCAGTACCTTGTCAGGGGCCGAGGCGCCGAAGTGTTCCATGCCGATAAACAGGCCGTCGCAGCCCAGCAGTTTGCCCCAGGATTCGCCGCGGCCGGCCTCAAAGGCCACACGGGGGACTCCGGCCGGGAGCACCTCGTCGCGGTAGGCCGCCGGCTGGGCCTGAAACTGTCCCAGGTTGGGCACGGAGGCGATGCGGGCGGAGATGCCCCGTGCGGCGAGGGCTTGTGCCGCATCAACCGCCACATGCACCTCGGAGCCGCTGGCCATGATGACCACATCGGGTCTTCCGGCGGGGGAAGCGACCACGTAGCCCCCCTTGAGCCCATCGGCATTGTTGAAGGAGGCGGGCCGGTCGATGACCGGCAGCTTCTGGCGGGTCAGGATCAGGAGGGTCGGCCCATTATTGTGCTGCAATGCCGCCTGCCAGGCTTGCGCCGTTTCCAGGCCGTCGGCCGGACGGATCACCTGCAGGTCGGGGATCATGCGGAGCGAGCCCACATGCTCGATCGGCTGATGGGTCGGGCCGTCCTCGCCGACAAAAAAGGAGTCGTGGGTAAAGATGTAGATCGCCTGCAGTTTCATCAGGGCGGAGAGGCGGATGGAAGGACGGCAGTAGTCGGAAAAAACCAGGAATGTGGCGCCGTAGGGGATAAAGCAGCCGTACAGGGCCATGCCGTTAACAACCGCGCCCATGGCATGCTCGCGGATGCCGAAATGCAGGTTGCGGCCGGCAAACGCACCCGGCTGCACGGAAGGCGATCCCTTGATGTCGCTGTTGTTGGAAGGCGAAAGGTCGGCCGATCCGCCCGCCAGGGCCGGGATCAGGGCTGCTGCCTTCTGGAGAACCGCGCCGGACAGGGCGCGGGTGGCGCCGTCCTTGCCTGCGACAGAGGCGATCAGCTCATCTGCCAGCGTGGCCGGGACTATCTTGTTCCACATTTCATCCCACAGCTTGGCTTTTTCGGGATTGGCGGCATGCCAGGCAGAGAACCCGCGCTGCCAGGAGGTATAGCGCCGCTTGAGCGCTTCAACCCGCTCACCGCAGATGGCCCGGACCTCCTCGGGCACCTCAAAGGGGGCATGCGGCCATCCCAGGTTAGCCCGTGTTGCGGCAATCTCGTCTTTGCCCAAGGGCGAGCCGTGAGCCCCGGCGGAGTCCTGTTTGGCGGGACTGCCGTAAGCGATGTGAGTGGTGGCGATGATGATCGACGGGCGTTCCGTCTCGGCCTTGGCAGCGACAATGGCGTCCAGGATCCGGGTGTAGTCGTGACCGTCTACCTTCTGCACATGCCAGCCGCTGGCGGCAAAACGCCCAGCCACGTCCTCGGACCAGGCCAGATTGGTCTTGCCCTCGATGGTGATACCGTTGTCATCATAGATGTAGACCATGTTGCCCAGCTTGAGATGGCCAGCCAGGGCGGCGGCTTCGTAGCTGATCCCCTCCTGCAGGTCCCCGTCGCCCACAAGCGCGTAGATGGTATGGTCGATGGGGCTGAAGTCGGCAGTATTGAAACGTTCCGCCGCCATCTTGCTGGCGATGGCCATGCCGACGCCATTGGCGAACCCCTGTCCCAACGGCCCGGTGGTCACCTCAACGCCCACGGTATGGCCGAACTCGGGGTGTCCGGGGGTCTTGCTGCCCCACTGGCGAAAGCTTTTCAGCTCTTCCAGCGGCAGGTCATAACCGAACAGGTGCAGGAGCGAATAGAGCAGCATTGAGCCGTGGCCTGCCGAGAGGATAAAACGGTCGCGATTGGGCCAGCGGGGGTCTTCGGGGTTAAAGGAGAGAAAATTGCCCCACAGGGCAAAGGCGCAGTCTGCGGCCCCCATGGGTAATCCAGGGTGGCCTGAATTGGCCTTTTCAACTGCGTCAACGGCGAGAAAACGGATGGCGTCGGTACAGAGCCGGGCCTTATCTGCGGGAATGACTGCCTGCTGCATATCGTGTGATGCTCCTTTCGGAAATTTATGTAAAGTGGTTATATCCCCTGCTTTGTGGAGCATAGGTGCTGCCGTCGGCCAAAACGGCCGTTACCCCGGGTGAAGCGGTTACTATACCAACAGGCTGTGCACCAATGCCACTTTTTTTCATAAGTTGGACAATTTTTTCGCGATGGGCGGCGGGTGCGGTAAATGCCAGTTCGTAGTCTTCACCGCCGGCCAGGGCAAAATCATGGGAGGAAAGAGAATGTGGTGGGGAGACCGCACGCAAAACAGGGGAAAGAGGGAGCGTATCGAGACGGATCGTGCCGCCGAATCCCGATTGTTCGGCAATATGGCCAAAATCGGCCAGAAGTCCGTCGCTGACATCGATCATGGCCGATATGAGTCCTGCCTCCGCCAGCGCCCGGCCAACCTCGGTACGGGGGGAGGGGTCGAGCAGGCGAGAGGCGAGGTATTCCTTCTCCTGTGCCGTCAAGGTGGAGGGAAACGCCCCTTTTTCCAGCGACGCCAGCGCCAGGGCGGCATCTCCCAAAGTCCCGGTCACCCATATGTCGTCATCGGGCTGCGCGCCGCCACGCCGTACGATCCTCTCCGGCTTCTGTTCCCCCATGATGGTGACGGATATGGCCAAACCGGCGCGTGAGGAGCAGGTGTCGCCGCCGATCAGGGCTACGCCGTGTTCCGCGGCCAGGTCGAGGAAACCGCGGGTGAATGCGTCCAGGAATTCAAGGGAACTGTCGTGAGGAACGGCAAGGGAGAGTAGCGCCCAGCGGGGGATACCCCCCATGGCGGCAATGTCGGAAATACTGACCGCCAGGGACTTGCGCCCCAGGCGATACGGGTCATGCCATGAATGGCGGAAATGCACCCCTTCCAGCAGCATGTCGGTCGAGGTCAAGAGCTGCATGCCAGGGGAGAGGGCGGTTACGGCGGCGTCATCACCGATACCGGTGATGACGCCCTCGCCATCGGCAACACTGGAGGCAATACGGGAAATCAGGCCGAATTCGCCCAACTCTCCAATCTTCACCCCTGCGCCCCGGCCGAAATTTCCTTGCGGGGCCGCATCAGCACCTTGGGGGTCGATTCACCGGTACGCGATTTTTTCGCAGGCTCCTTGGGGGTTGACGGCGCAGGTGGCGGAAACTTTTCCAGGGCCAGCTTCAGCACCTCACCTACCTCATGCACCGGGACGATCTTGACCTTCTTGAGTATCTCGGCCGGGATATCCTCCAGGTCCTTCTTGTTCTGTTCAGGTATGATGACCATGCGCATCCGCGCACGTACCGCCGCCAGGATCTTCTCCTTGAGGCCGCCGATGGGAAGCACCTTGCCCCGCAAGGTAACCTCGCCGGTCATGGCCACGTCCTTTTTGACCGGAATGCGCGTCAGGACCGACACCAGCGCCGTGGTCATCGCGATACCCGCCGACGGACCGTCCTTCGGGATGGCGCCGGCCGGAACATGGACATGGATCTCATGTTCCTGGAAAAAATCGGGGTTGATGCACAGGATGTCTGCGTGGGCGCGGATATAGGAATGGGCCGCCTGGACCGACTCCTTCATCACGTCCCCCAACTGCCCGGTCAAGGTCAGGCCGCTCTTCCCCTTCATCAGGGTCGCCTCGATATGCAGAATCTCGCCCCCTACCGGCGTCCAGGCCAAACCGTTGACCACGCCGACCTCGTTTTTATCCAGGTCTTCTTCCCGCAGATACTTGGGCGCCCCCAGGAAGGTGTGCAGATTCTTGACCCCGACCTTGATGGCGCGCGTCCCCCCCTCGGCCACCTTGCGCGCCACCTTGCGGCAGACCGTGCCGATTTGCCGTTCCAGGTTGCGCAAGCCCGCTTCACGGGTGTACTTGGCGATAATCTCACGGATAGCGTCGTCATCGAAGCTGATGTGTTTCGCCTTGAGGCCGTTTTCCTTCATCTGGCGCGGCACCAGGTAGCGGCGGGCGATCTCCAGCTTCTCCTCCTCGGTGTAACCGGCCAGATTGATGACCTCCATGCGGTCGCGCAGAGCCGACGGCACCGGATCAATCTGGTTGGCCGTGGCGATGAACATGACGTTGGAGAGGTTGAACGGCATGTTGATGTAGTGGTCGGAGAACGAGTGATTCTGCTCCGGGTCCAACACCTCCAAGAGCGCGGACGACGGATCGCCCTTGTAGTCGTAGCCCAGCTTGTCCAACTCGTCCAGCATGAATACCGGGTTATTGGTGCCCGCCTGCTTCATGCCCTGGATGATGCGTCCCGGCAGGGCGCCGATGTAGGTCCGGCGATGGCCGCGAATCTCGGCCTCATCACGCACTCCCCCCAGGGATATGCGCACGAACTTGCGGTTCATGGCCCGGGCGATGGATTTGCCCAGGGAGGTCTTGCCGACCCCCGGAGGGCCCACGAAGCAGAGGATCGGCCCCTTCATCTTTTTCTTCAGCTTGCGCACCGCCAGGAACTCCAGGATGCGCTCCTTGATCTTGTCAAGGTAGTAGTGATCATCGTCCAGGATCTCCTTGGCGCGAACGATATCCAGGCTGTCCCGGCTGGACTTGCTCCAGGGAAGTTCCACCAGCCAGTCCAGATAGCTGCGTATGATGCCGGCCTCGCCGGCGTCCGGATGCATGTTCTCCAGGCGGCTCAGTTGCTTGAGCGCTTCCTTCTGGGCTGTTTCAGGCATCTTGGCGGACTCGATGGCCTTGCGGATCTCGGCGACATCCTCCTTGCCCTCGCCATCCCCCAACTCCTGCTGAATGGCGCGCATCTGTTCCCGCAGATAGTATTCCCGCTGGTTCTTGCCCATCTCTTCGCGGGCTGCGCTCTGGATTTTGGCCTGCACGCTGAGCAGTTCCACCTCGCGATTCAGGAAATCGTTGACCTTGGTCAGCCGCAGAATCGGGTTGTTCATCTCCAGCAGCAGTTGGGCATCAGCCACCTTCAGTCCCAGATTGCTGGCGATCAGGTCGGCCATGCTGCCGGGGTCCTGGATGTTCTCCAGGATCACCATCACCTCGGGGGACACCTGCTTGCCCAGTTCGATGACCTTGGTCAACTGCTCGCGCACGGTGCGGACCAGCGCCTCCGTCTCCAGGGAGATGTCCTGAAGGGGGCTGTCAACCATCTTCTCGACCCGTACCGTGTGAAACGGCTTCTCAGTCACATATTCGGTGATGCGGGCCTTGCTCAACCCCTGGACGAGGATCTTCACCCTGCCATCCGGCAGCTTGAGCATGCGCATGATCATGGCGACCGTACCAACCTCATAAATCTTGTCTGGAGTGGGATCCTCCTCGCCGATCTCATGCTGGGTGGCCAACAGGATCATCCGGTCTCCCGCCAGGGCGCTGTCAACGGCTTTGACCGACATCTCACGTCCCACGAAGAGCGGGATGATCATGAAGGGATAGACCACCACATCACGCACCGGCAAAAGCGGCAACACCTCGGGGATCTTCAGATCTTCCGGCTCCTGTTTTTCCATATCCTTGTCTATCTCGCTCAATCCTGTATCTCCTTTATTGTTACCTTCCGGTCGCCGGACTTGGGATATATCACCCGCAGGACGCCGTTGCGGTATTCGGCCTTGATGGCGCAGGTATCAATGCAGCCGGGGATATGCAGCGCATGGCGGAAGCGGCCATAACTTCGTTCGAGGCAGATAAAGCGGGCTCCATCGTCGGCCTGCTCGCAAGGGCGCTGGGCCTCAAGCACCAGTGTTGTGCCATGCTGCGTCAGGCAGATGTCCTCGATGCGAAAACCGGGCAAGTCGAATTCCAGGACAACCTCGCTGCAGGTTTCATACATATCCACCGGTGGATGGTTCTCACCCTCGCCGAATACATCACGAAGCTCAAGGGCATCCAGCAGATCGCGAATCTCGCCGAGATGCTGGCCGAAGAGTTCCTGCTGGAACGGTTGCCTGCGGGAAAAGCGTGGCATATAACCACCTTGCGCACATTGTTAATAGGCCAAACTTTGAGGCTGGCTGAAAGGTAAACATTCCCCACCACAAAGTCAAGGTACACATTCGAGCATTCAAAGGCCATCTTCACGGCATCCGGGCCAGCAGGCTCCTTTGAAGCGGCCCGGAACCGGCCCGCGACCCAAGTAATTTTTTATTTGATTGACTTACGCTGGAATATTCAATAGAAGAACAAATTTGTTCAATCTGTTTTGAAATGCGCTCCCGGCCGACGCATCATGGGGCAAAGCGCTCTCTACCCCCATTGCATCAATGGGGATCGGCAAATAACGACGAAAGTTGGTAAACGGCCTATGGAACGCTGGTCAATCAATGAGTCCGTAAAACTCTATAATATGGACAACTGGGGCGCCGACCTGTTTTCCGTCAATAAAAAGGGAAACATCTGCGTCCATCCATCCTCCAGTTCCAAGCAGTCCATTGATCTGCGCGCCCTGGTTGACGACCTGATCAAGCGCAAGATCAAGCCCCCCATTCTGCTGCGTTTCATGGACGTGCTCCAGGGACGTATCGCCAGCATCAACCGCGTGTTCAAGAACGCCATCCAGGAGAACGACTATCCGGCAAAATACCAGACCTTCTTCCCCATCAAGGTCAACCAGCAACGCCAGGTGGTCGAAGCCATCGCCAACTTCGGCAAACGCTACAACATCGGCCTGGAGGTGGGCTCGAAACCGGAACTGGTTGCCGGTATCTCCATCTCCACCGGCAACGGTCTGCCGATCCTCTGCAACGGCTATAAGGATATCGAATATATCGAAACAGTGCTCTATGCCACCAAGATCGGCTACGACATCACCTTGACGGTGGAAAAACTGTTCGAGCTGGAAAAGATCGTCGAGCTGTCGAAAAAAACCGGCATTCAGCCCAAGCTGGGCATCCGGGTGAAGCTTTCCTCCAAAGGGACCGGCAAATGGGCCACCTCCGGCGGCGAGGACGCCAAGTTCGGCCTGCGCATGTCCGAGATCATCGCCGCCATCCGCATGCTGGAGGAAAACGGACTGCTCGGCTGCGTCAAGCTGCTCCATTTCCACATCGGCAGCCAGATCACCAAGATCGACAAGATCAAGACCGCCCTGATAGAGGGGACCCGCATCTACACCGAGATGCGCAAACTGGGGGTCGGCATCGACTTCCTCGACATCGGCGGCGGCCTGGGCGTGGACTACGACGGCTCCAAGTCCAGCTACTTCTCCAGCGTCAATTATACCGTGGAGGAGTACGCCAACGACGTCATCTACCAGATCAAGAACATCTGCGACGAGGCCGGCGTGGAATGCCCGAATATCATCTCCGAGTCGGGACGCGCCACGGTTGCCCACTATTCGGTACTGGTCACCAACGTTCTCGATACCAACACCCAGAACCTGATGCCCGACTTCGAGGAGATCCTGGCCCAGGCCGAGAACCTGGCACCCACGGTCAAGAAGCTCATGGACATCTACAAGAGCATCGACCGCTACTCCCTGCGCGAGGACTATCACGACACCCTGCAATTAATCAATGAAGCGGTCAGTCTGTTCAACCTGGGCTACCTGACGCTCAACGACCGCGCCATCGCCGAGTGGCTCTACTCCAAGATCATCAGAAAGATCAACAGCATCGTCGAGAAGATCAAGCCGATCCCCGAGGAGTTGCAGAATTTTCAGCTGGCCCTGCGCCAGACCTATTTCGCCAATTTTTCCCTGTTCCAGTCGATCCCGGACTCCTGGGCCATCGACCAACTCTTCCCCATCATGCCGCTGCAACGGCTCAACCAGAAACCGGACGTCATGGCCTCCATCGCCGACATCACCTGCGACTCGGACGGCGAGATCACCAGTTTCGTCGGCGAGAACGGCCGGACCAAATCCCTCCCGCTCCACCGCATCCGCAAGCAAGAGGACTACTTCATCGGCTTCTTCCTGATCGGCGCCTACCAGGAGATCCTGGGCGACATGCACAACCTGTTCGGCGACACCAATGCCGTGCACATCACCTTCAACAAGAAGACCGGCTACCTGATCGACACCGTGATCAACGGCGACGCCTGCTGGGAGAGCCTGAAGTACGTCCAGTACAAGGGGCCGGAGATCCTCAAGCATGTCAGGGACAACCTGGAGAAGAGCGTCGCCCTGCGGAAGATCTCCATTGAGGAGAGCAGCCACTTCATCGAACTCCTGGACCGGACGCTCTTGGGCTATACTTACCTGGGCGAGTAACGTTTGACAGGTTGTTGAAAAACAGCCATCTCGCCGCCATCCTCGAAAGCCTCCTTGTGCGGCGTAGCGCTGCTACGCCTCCGCGGGACTTCCTGCGGGTGCGACGATCTGACTATTTTTGAACGGCCTGAGTTTTCAACAACCTGACAGTCCATTACTTTGTAAAAGTTTTGTTACGGGCATTGCGCCGACAGGCGAATGTCCGTAGTATCTTATGCACTATTTTACCAAACTGAGCAGCGTTAGATTCGCGATGATAACGGCGCTGGCGAGGAGGCAGGCCCGCAGGCGTAGCAGCGCTACGTCGAGGAGCATGCGGACGAGCCAACGTCGTTAGGGCGCGAATATGACGCTGCGACTCCGGAGGGAACATGAGCAAAGTTCTCATCATCGGCGCCGGCGGCGTCGGCCAGGTTGTGACCCACAAGTGCGCCCAGCGCCGGGACATCTTCAGCGAGATCACCCTGGCCTCCCGCACCAAATCCAAATGCGACGCCATCGCGGCCCAGATAGCCACACCGGTCGCCACCGCCCAAGTGGATGCCGACAATGTGCCGGAGCTGGCCGCGCTGATCCGTAAGGAACAGCCGAAACTGGTGATCAACGTGGCCCTGCCCTACCAGGACCTGCACATCATGGATGCCTGCCTGGAAACCGGCGTGGATTATCTGGACACCGCCAACTACGAGCCGCTGGACACGGCCAGATTCGAATACTCCTGGCAGTGGGCCTACCAGGAGCGCTTCAAACAGGCCGGAATCATGGCCCTGCTCGGTTCCGGCTTCGATCCGGGCGTGACCAACGTCTACACCGCCCTGGCGGCCAAAAAATATCTCGACGAGGTCCAGGAGCTCGACATCATCGACGCCAACGCCGGCTCCCACGGCCAGCCGTTTGCCACCAACTTCAACCCGGAGATCAACATCCGCGAGGTGACCGCCACCTGCCGCCACTGGGAGAACGAGCAATTCATGGAGACGCCGCCGCTCTCCACCAAACGGGCCTTCGACTTTCCCGACGGCATCGGCCCCATGAACATCTACCGTCTCTACCACGAGGAGATGGAGTCCATTGTCAAGCACATCCCCACCATCAAAAAGGCCCAGTTCTGGATGACCTTTTCGGACAACTACCTGAAACACCTGGAGGTGTTGCAGAATGTGGGCATGACCCGCATCGACGAGGTGGAGTACAACGGCCAGAAGATCGTGCCGATCCAGTTTTTGAAAGCCCTGCTGCCCGACCCCGGCTCCCTGGGGCCGCTGACCAAGGGGAAGACCTGCATCGGAGTCATCGCTCGCGGCCTCAAGGACGGCAAGCGCAAGCAGGTCTATATCTACAACATCTGCGACCACGAGGCCTGCTACAAGGAAGTGCAATCCCAGGCCATCAGCTACACCACCGGCGTGCCGGCCGTGGTGGGTGCCATCATGATGCTGACCGGGAAATGGCACGCACCGGGCGTCTGGAACATGGAGCAGTTCGACCCGGAGCTGTTCCTGGAGGTGCTGGGGCCCATGGGGCTGCCGACGGTAGTGGTAGACGGCGGCGAGTGGCCGGAGTTGTGAGGGTCAAAAGCCGTTGCCGTTGACCACGGAGGACAGACTTCATGGACGAGCAGGCAATTCTTAAGCGGAGAAATGAGGCATGGGAACACTGTGGGAAATGCGCTAAGTACGTTGGTGCTTTGACGGTCGAAGTCATCCGCCATGCGTTGAAGGACAATGGTATTCCTGTTTCTGGACGTGACGTATTCATCCGTGGAATCCCGATTGAGTTTGACCTTCTTGTTCCGCGACTTGGCACACCCTGTCCCGCTGACGAAATCCTTTATGAACCTGGAGACGTAATTGCCGTATTAGAGATCAAAGCTTCAGGATTGTTTGATCATAATTCTAAAAAACGCATTGAAGATTGCCGCAAAGAAGTTCTGAGAGCAAATCCAAATATTTTCTATGGATATGTGACATTAAGCGAACGGAAAGGCTTTCATGAGAAAAACTTCCGTGAAGATGATTGGGCTTATCCACTTTTTTGGTATAAACAATTAAATGGGCAGCAACCTTACGAATCGACAGAACTTTGGGAAAAGCTGTTGTCTGAACTCCGTAAACGCATCAATACAAAATGAAATGTAACTCGTCAGAGTTTCTTACAAAAGTCCCCTCCCCCCTTGTGGGGGAGGGTTAGGGTGGGGGGTAGTGGAGGAGACGATGCCACTGAACCTGACACAGGCGGCACGGGAGTTACGAAAAAACTCCACCGATGCGGAACGTCTGCTATGGAAATACCTGAAGGCCAAGCAACTTGACGGTCTGAAATTCAGGCGCCAGGAACAAATAGGTCGATTCATAGCCGATTTTGTCTGTTTTGAGCAGAAGCTGATCATTGAAGCAGACGGCGGTCAACACGCACTGGAAGCGGAGAAGGATCAGGAACGTACTGTCTGGCTCAACACGCAGGGATTCACCGTTCTTCGTTTCTGGAATAACGAAATCCTTTCAAATATTGAGGGGGTCATTGATGCGATCAGGAGACATTGTGGCAGTAGTTAGCATGTCGCCCTCTCCCCAACCCTTTCCCACAGAGGGGAGAGGGAGCAATAACCAAAAGGCAATTTTGTGACCGGTATCGATATCGACAAAACCCTTGAACTCGCCCCTTCCCCGGCCTACGTGGTGGACCTGGGCAGGCTGCGCCACAACCTGGCCATCCTGGACGAGGTCCAGAAACGGAGCGGCGCCAGGATCCTCATGGCGATGAAAGCCTTCTCCATGTGGAGCGTGTTCCCCATCATCCGGGAGACCCTGCAGGGAGTCTGCGCCAGCTCCCCCTGGGAGGCGCGCCTGGGGCGGGAGGAGTTCGGGGGCGAGGTGCACAGCTTCGCCGCGGCCTTCAAGGAGAGCGACGTTGTGGAGTTGCTGCCCATCTCCAACCACCTGGTCTTCAATTCCTTCAACCAGTTGGAGCGCTTCCGACCGCTGTGGGAAAAGGAAAAGGGACGGGTCTCCATAGGCCTGCGGGTCAATCCCGAACACTCCGAGGGGCACACCCCCATCTACGACCCCTGCGCCCCGGCCTCGCGCCTGGGGATTCCCCGGGCGGAGTTCGAGGGTCAATCTCTGGAAGGGGTGGAGGGACTGCACTTCCATACCCTCTGCGAGCAGTTGTTCGAACCGCTGGAGCGGACGGCGCGGACGTTCGAGGAGAAGTTCGGCGAGTTTCTGTCCCGCATGAAGTGGCTCAACCTGGGTGGCGGCCACCACATCACCCGCGAGGGATACGACCTCGATGGCCTGGTGGAACTGGTGACGTATTTCCGCGAGAAGTACCGGATCGAGGTCTACCTGGAACCGGGCGAGGCCATCGCCATCGGTACCGGCATCCTGGTAGGCGAGGTGCTGGACGTGGTGCACAATGCCATGGATATCGCCATCCTGGACGTCTCGGCCACCTGCCACATGCCGGACATCCTGGAGATGCCCTATCGCCCCGGCATCGAGAACGGCTTCGACCCCGGCGAAAAGACCCATACCTACCGTTTGGGCGGCCCCTCCTGCCTGGCGGGGGACATCATCGGCGACTGGTCCTTCGACCGGCCGCTCATGGCGGGCGACCGGCTGGCCTTCCTGGACATGGCCCACTATACCATGGTCAAGACCACCACCTTCAACGGCATCCAGCATCCGGCCATCTGCACCTTTGAACCCCGGACCGGCGAATTGAAGGTGGTGCGCAGCTTCGGCTATGCAGATTTCAAGGCAAGACTTTCGTAAGCCAAGCACCACGGTAACAAAAACCGGTTTCTCACCCGCTCACAGAGGCACGGAGAACACCGGAACCCCAAAAACTATTCTTAATGATGGTTTTACCCAGAACTGTTATTTTGCTTTCGGGAGTCAGCATTCTGATTTTCTCTGTGCCTCTGCGAGCTTTGTGAGAGATAGACTTTTATTTTTCGAGGTATTCCCATGGAACTGAAAACGAGAATATGGATGACCGGCGCGCTGGAATGGTACGGCTATATAGGCGACCAGCAGATGTTCCTCGGCCAGCGCTCCTTCCCCAATCCCCTGGAGGAGGGGGACGAGTGGACCACCGAGGTCGGCGACATGTTCAAGGTCATCGACGGCGAGATCCGTTTGATGGGGAAGACCGAGCCCCCCAGAAAGTTCTGGTAACACCGGTCCAATCCTTGATTTGAGCTCGGCATGGCCCTGCGGGGCGGCATTCCCGCCCCACTCCCCTTTCGCGTCTCCACGCTTTACTTCGTGCCGGCGCTCTGCTATCACCATCCCATGTCCACCCATTCGTCCCACATCATAGAGGTCGCCATTCCGGTTCCCCTGGACCGCACCTTCCACTACCGCGTCCCCCGGAGTATGGAGGGAAAGGCCCTTGCCGGGCGGCGCGTTTTCGTCCCCTTCGGCCGCCGCCGGCTGACCGGCTACATCCTGGGCGATGCGACGGAAACCCCATCCCACGAGCTGAAGGATATCCTGGAGGTGCTGGACCCGGACCCGCTCTGGACGGACGGAGAGCTGGAGTTTTTTCGCTGGGTGGCCTCCTACTACCTGCACCCCCTGGGGGAAGTCCTCAAAACGGCTCTTCCCGCCGGCATCAACATCCAGGACCGCAAGGGCTCGGACCGGACCGCCCCCGGCGTCAGCGGCGGGAAAGCCATCAAGACCGAGATCGCCTACCGCGCCGCAACGTCGTGTGAGCCCGCCCCTCACCTGGGCGCCAAGGCGGCGGCCATCCTGGACGTGGTCAAGGAGGCGGGCGATATCCCGGCGGCCGAATTGCGGCGGCGCTTCGGCGCCTGCTCGCCGCAGCTCAAGCGGCTGGCTGAATTGGGCCTCGTGACCGGCGAGACGCGGGAGGTTTATCGCGACCCGTTCGGCGACGACGTGGTGGAGCGCGATAGCCCCCGGCTCCTCTCCCGCCACCAGCAGGCAGCCCTGAACGCCCTGTGCGCGGCGCTGGACCGGCACGCCTTCGCCCCCTTCCTGCTGCACGGCGTGACCGGCAGCGGCAAGACCGAGGTCTACCTCCAGGCCATCGCCCAGGCTCTGGAACAGGGAAAGACCGCCCTGGTGCTGGTGCCGGAGATTGCCCTGACCCCCCAGCTGGTGCGGCGCTTCCGCGCCCGCTTCGGCCACGGCATCGCCGTCCTGCATAGCGGCCTTTCCGACGGCGAGCGCTACGACGAGTGGCGGCGCATCAGGCGCGGCCAGGCCCGGATCGTCATCGGCGCCCGCTCGGCCATCTTCGCCCCCCTGGCCGGGATCGGCGTCATCATCGTCGATGAGGAACATGAGGCGTCCTTCAAGCAGGCCGACGGTCTGCGGTACAACGCCCGCGACCTGGCGCTGGTCCGCGGCCGGATGGAGCAGGCCGTGGTCCTGCTCGGATCGGCCACGCCGCTGGTCACCAGCCGGTATGCCGCGGAACACGGCAAGCTGGCGCTGCTTACCCTGCCGGAGCGGGTCGAACAACGTCCCATGCCCACCGTCGAACTGGCCCCCATGAAGGGGGTTGCAACGGCCATCAGCCCGCTCCTGACCCCTGCCCTGGAGAAAACCCTGGCCGCCAGCGAGCAGGCCATCATCTTTCTCAACCGGCGCGGTTTCGCCACCTACCTGGTCTGCGGGGAGTGCGGCGCGCCGCTGACATGCCCCAACTGCTCCGTGTCCCTCACCTACCACCGCCAGCGCGGCCAGAGCGTCTGCCACTACTGCGATTATGCCATCCCCGCCCCCGGTACCTGTCCGGCCTGCGGCTGCCCGGAGTTGAAGGAGTTGGGGGCCGGCACCGAACGGCTGGAGCACGACCTGCGGGAACTGTTGCCCCAGGCGCGCATCCTGCGCATGGACAGCGACACCACCGGCGGCAAGGGAAGCCACGGACGCCTCCTGGCCCGCATGTCCGACGGCAGCGCCGACATCCTGGTGGGAACCCAGATGATCGCCAAGGGACACGACTTCCCCGGCGTGACCCTGGTGGGGGTGGTCAATGCCGAAGCCAGCCTCGGCATGCCCGATTTTCGCGCCGCCGAACGCACCTTCCAGATCCTGTCCCAGGTCATCGGCCGGGCCGGGCGGGGGGACGCCCCCGGCCGGGTGATCGTCCAGGCGCAGAGCGGCGACCATTACGCCATCCAGTGCGCCGTACGGCATGACGACTACGCCTTCTACCGCCAGGAGCTGGAATTCCGCCGCGAGGTCGGCTACCCCCCCTTCAGCTTCCTGGCCTGCCTCGGTTTTTCCGGCACGGCCGAGAAACCGGTGGCAGAGCATGCCGAGGCGATGGCCCGGATGCTGCTGCAATTGAAACGGGAAAAAGGCCTGCGCGTGGAGATCCTGGGGCCGGCGCCCGCGCCTCTTTACCGTCTGCGGGGCCGTTTCCGTCGCCAGATCCTGCTCAAAGCAGTAACCCGCAACGATCTGCGCCGCCTGATCGTCGCCTGGCAGCACAACCGCACTCCTGCTTCGCCTATCCGCGAGTATGTGGATATCGATCCGGTGGATATGCTGTAACGGAGAGCAGACGCAAAAAAATCCGACCCTGCCTCTCAGGGGTTCTGCGGCAACCAGCTTTTCCGGAATGAAAAAACGGCCCTTCCGCTTGCGGGGAAGGGCCGTTCGCATGAAACGGTTGCTGCGACGGGCTCAGCTCCGGCGCAGCCCGGCTGTCAGGAAGATTTCCACGGTTACGATCTCGTTCACCAGATGCTGGCCCAGTTTCTCAAAAAATCGCCCCGAGCCGTAAATGGCCCCCCAGCGGGTGCGGTCGAGATCGCACAGCACCCTGGCCTTGATGTGATCGTCCGGCAGGAGTGCCATCTCGGCCGTAAGCGGCAGCTCCCGGTGCACCCCCCTCAGTTCGAGGCTGCCCGTCACCTGGTAGACAAGGGAAGAGCTGGACGCCTCCGGCAGGAATTCCGATCCGTTAATGGCATAGACCGCAGACGGGTAGTTCTCCACATCGAAAAAATCGTCGGATTTCAGGTGGCTGACCAGCATGCTGCGGTATCCCTCATCCGCCAGATCCAGGTCTGCGATGGAGCGCATGTCAAGGGAGACGCTTCCGCCCGTCAGCAGTCCATTTTTTATGCCGACCTCCCCCCCCGATACGGCGATGGTGCCGTAATGCCTGCCATTCAGGTTGCGTCCCAGCCACTCCAGCCTGCTGGCGGCACTATCGACGGCATACAGTCCGTCCTTGAGGGTCATTTCCGCGGCACCCGGGCCTTCGCCCGCTTCGAGCCCATAACCGGCGGCCAGCCAGGCCGCCAGGCCACCGACCAACTCACGCACGTCGCGATATCCCGCGCGCCTCAGCTTATCCACCGCAACCGCGGCCTCCCGCGAGCGGGCGCTGGCGCCGTACACCACCAAGGGCGTATCCCGGTCGTTGACGATGCCGGTCAATTTTTCCAGAAACGCCATCTCATACACACACGCGTTGCCCGCCCCCGGGATATGCCGTTCACCGTAGTATTCGGGGGGGAGCACGTCGATCAGACAGACGGGGCCGCCCGAATCCAGCAAAGATTTCAGTTCATCTGCCGAGATATTGGATAACATGGTCATCACGCACCTTTCACCTTCCAATGTTTGTCCCCGCAACCGCCCGGCCGGTTTCGCCATGGGTCGCCCCCGGCGCGAGGCCCGGCGATGCGCCGCATCCCGGACGCCAACCTCCTTCATCCGGCGCAGGCACCCCTCCTTCCGCCGGCAACGGATACGATATACCGGCAGCAATTTTTCCGCCGTGGTTTTAATTATATGCCCATATTGCAACCCGTCAACATGACTGTTTTTGTCCCGTTTTGCCGCCAATTTTCCTTTGCCCCTCCTCACCGCTTCGTGCTATACAAAATCTTTATTTTTACCCACTGTTTCACCCCGACTCGACAGGAGCACTCGATGATTACCTTCAAAGGCGTGCACAAGTGGTTCAAGAGCCTGCACGTACTCAACGATATCAACCTGCACGTGACTCCCGGCGAAGTGCTGGTCGTTTGCGGCCCGTCCGGCTCCGGCAAGTCCACACTCATCCGCACCATCAATCAGCTTGAGCCTATCGACAAGGGGACGCTGGTTGTTGACGGCATGGACCTCCTGGACAGGAAGACCGATATCAACAAACTGCGGGCCGAGGTCGGCTTTGTTTTCCAGCAGTTCAATCTGTATCCCCACCTTTCCGTCCTGAACAACATCACCCTGGCCCCGGTGAAGATCCGCAAGACCGCCAGAAAGGACGCCGAAGATCAGGCCATGGCGTTACTGGAACGGGTCGGTCTGGCCGAAAAACGCAACGCATACCCTTCCCAGCTTTCCGGCGGCCAGCAGCAGCGCGTGGCCATTGCCCGCGCCCTGGCGATGAAACCGAGGATCATGCTCTTCGACGAACCGACCTCGGCCCTTGACCCGGAGATGATCGGCGAGGTTCTGGCGGTCATGAAGGATTTGGCCGTGAGCGGCATGACCATGGTAGTCGTCACTCACGAGATGGGGTTTGCCCGCGAGGTGGCCCACCGGGTGGCTTTCATGGATGCCGGCACCGTCCTGGAAGAGGCGACGCCCGCCGAGTTCTTCAGCAAGCCGAAGCACGAGCGCGCCCAACAGTTCCTGAGGCAGCTCCTGACGCCGATGCACTGCGAATGCCCCTAAAACCGGGATTTCCGGTCTTTACCATCACTCTTGAAGGAGGAATGAACATGAAGAAACTTGCGACGTTATTCATGGTTACGGTACTGGCCGCACTGGCCGCCAAAACGGTACTGGCCGCTGACACCCTGGCCGAAGTGAAGAAAAAAGGGGTACTGGTGGCCGGGGTCAAGGACTCCCTGCCCCCCTTCGGGTATGTGGATGAGAAGACCCGCACCATCGTGGGTTACGACATCGATTTCATCAACGCCATCGCCAAGAAACTGGGCGTCAGGGTTGAACTCAAGCCGGTCACCTCGGCCAGCCGCATGCCCCAGCTGCAGGAAGGGCACATCGACATCATCGCCGCCACCATGACCAAGAATCCGGAGCGGGCCAAACAGATCGACTTCAGCCATACCTATTTCTTCACCGGCCAGAAGTTCATCACCAAGAAAGGGACCGTCAAGAGCCTGAAGGACCTGGACGGCAAGAAGATCGGGACCGCCAAGGGCTCCACCTCCGAGCAGAACGCGAAGAAGGCGATCCCCTCGGCCACCGTGCTCTCCTTTGACGACTATCCCCAGGCGCTGCTGGCCCTGGAACAGGGCAAGGTGTTCGCCGTGACGACCGACGAGGCGATCCTGGCCGGCATCCTCGCCAAGGCCCCCGGCAAGGAGCGCTTCGAGATCCCCAATGTCCAGATCTCCGACGAGCCCTACGGCCTCGGCATGCGCAAGGGTGACAAGAACTTCGTGGATTTCGTCAACAAGACCATCCTGGAGATGGAAAAAACCGGCGAAGCCGCCAGGATCTTCACCAAGTGGTTCGGTCCCGCGACCCAGTTCCATCTGCACCGCAACTTCAAAATCACGGCTGACAGGTAATCCGGCAACGCAGGGGGGCGACGGGCGGGGAGAAAGGCCCCTGCCCGTCGCCCCCCGCACTTCATGAGGGCTCCACGTGCTTAACTATAAATTCGACTGGTCGATCGTAACCTCGGGCAAATACTTTGAATGGCTGGTTTCGGGATTCAAGGTTACCTTGCAGCTTTCGGCACTCTCCATCGTGCTGGCATTCCTGCTGGGGCTGTTGATCGCCGTCATGCGCATGAGCCACAACAGGCCGATCCGCTGGCTTTCCCTTGCCTACCTGGAGTTTTTCCGCAACACCCCGCTTCTGGTGCAGATCTTTTTCTGGTACTTCGGCTCGTACAAGATCCTGCCGACCGCCGTCAACGACTGGCTGAACAGCACCAACTTCGAGTTCGCCGCCGCCGTAATCGCCCTGACCATCTACACCTCCGCCTTCATCGCCGAGGACATCCGTTCCGGCGTGCTGGCCATCCCCAAGGAGCAGATGGAGGCGGCCCGCAGTGCCGGATTTTCCTACCTGCGCTCCATGCAGTACATCATCCTGCCCCAGGCGGTCCGTCTCACGGTGCCGCCGCTGGTGAACCAGTTCCTCAACCTGGCCAAGAACTCGTCCCTGGCCATGACCATCGGCGTCATGGAACTGACCTACCAGGCCCGGCAGGTGGAGAGCTATACCTTCAAGGGCTTCGAGGCGTTCACCGCGGCAACCGTGGTCTACGTGGCCATTTCCCTCGTCATCACGGCCCTGGTGAACCTCTACAACGAGAAAGTCCTCAACATCCACAAGGCGGCCTGATATGGATCAATTCTTCAATATATCGGTGATTGCCGACAACTTCACCTACTTCATGATCGGCCGCTTTCCCCACGGCCCCCTGGGCGGCCTGGGCCTGACCCTGTACCTGGCGGTGATCTCCTGCATCCTCTCCTTTTTCGGCGGCCTGATTCTGGGATTGCTCAGCATCTCCCGCTTCCCGGCCGTGCGCTACCCCGCCATCGCTTTTATCAACCTCGTGCGCGGCATGCCGCTCCTGATGGTCATCTTCTGGATGTACTTCCTCATGCCGGCCCTGTTCGGCAAGGTTGCGGAAAGCCAAACCGTCATCATGGGACTGACCCTGTTCACCTCGGCCTACATGTCCCGCATCGTGGTGGCCGGCATCGAGGGGATTCCCAAGGGACAGACCGAGGCGGCCACCTCCACCGGCCTCAAGCCGTGGCAGGCCATGCTCTATATCGTGCTTCCCCAGGGTCTGCGCAACATGATCCCCTCCTTCGTCAACCAGTTCGTGTCCCTGATCAAGGACACCTCCCTGGCCTTTATCGTCGGGGTGTCCGAACTGACCCACGTGGGGACCCAGATCAACAACCGCACCATGGCCTATCCTACGGAAATCTTCGTGTTCATCGCTGTGGTCTATTTCATCCTCTGCTACGCCTTCACCTCCCTTTCGCGCTGGCTGGAACAGCGGCTTGCCTGGCGCAAGGCCATTTGACACGCCGGACACTCCGCGGGCATCGAGGCGGCTTGTCACAGGTCGAATTTCTGGTACAATGAATTCCGGTATGGACCATACCGGACTGTGACCTCTTTTTCGTTTGGGGAACATCGTGAACCGTCATGTCCCGTTCAACCCGGCCCCACTTCTGTTGAGAAAAACTCCACCCCGGCGCCCGGCGCCAAGCACGACCTCCCCGGCGGGAAAATCCTCCTGCCACCCGGTTCCCGGCTTCTATTTCCCCGTTTATCCCTGTCCCGCAGCTCCCTTTCGCCCCGGCGGCAAGCCGGGACCATGCTTCGAGGGGTGACATGACGCCCGATCACGTACCGGCCGATATCACCATTCTGTACGTGGAGGACGAAGCCACCTCCCGGGAACAGGTCAGGCGTTTGCTCACCATGCGGGGCTATCGGCTGATAGTGGCCGAAAACGGGCGTGACGGGCTTGAGCTTTACCTGGAGCACACCCCCGATATTGTGCTGACCGATATCATGATGCCGTTCATGAACGGGCTGGAAATGGCCCGGGAGGTCCGCACCAGGGCGTCCGACGCCCAGATCGTCGTCATGACCGCCTTCAATGACATAGATTACCTGCTCCAGGCGATCGACATCGGCATCAACCAGTTCGTCCCCAAACCGGTTGACTTCCAGAAGCTTTTCGAGGCCGTCGAGCGCAGCATCAGCGTTGTGATGATGCAACGGCAGCTCCGCCGGCAGAACGAACATATCCGCCTGCTTTCCAACGCCCTGGAGCAATCCCCCAGTATGGCGCTTATCACCGACACCACGGGCGCCATCGAATACGTGAACCGCAAGTTCTGCGAGACAACCGGATTCGAGGCCGATGAAGTGATCGGACAGACGCCGCGCATCATCAGATCGGGAGAAACCCCGGCCGGGGTCTATCAGGAGCTGTGGGGCACCATCCTGCAGGGCAATGAATGGCACGGCAGCATGCTTAACCGCAAAAAAAACGGCGACCTCTTCTGGGAGAACATGAGCATATCCCCCATCAAGGCGCCGGACGGTTCGGTGGTCAAGTTCATCAAGAGCGGGGAGGACGTGACCCGGCAGAGGACCCTGGAGACGGAGAACCTGAGGGCCCGGAAGATGGAGGCCATCGGCATTCTGGCCGGCGGCATGGCCCACGACTTCAACAACCTGCTGCAGGTGATTCTTGGCTACATCTCCCTGGCCAAAATGCAGGCCGACTCCCCCCAGACCATCGTCGGGATGCTGGAGACCGCGGAGCAGACCTCCCTGCGTGCCAAGGAACTGAGCCTGCGCCTGCTGGCATTTTCCAGGGGTGGCGACTCTTTCATGCATCCCGCCCCCCCGGCCCCCCTGATCACATCGGCCGTCACCGCTGCGCTGGGGGACAGGGCCGACATTACGGGCGAATTCAGTATCGCGCCCGGATTGCGGCCGGTGAGGATGGACAGGGTCCAGATGGAGCGGACCTTTGCCAGCCTGGCACAGAACGCCGCCGAGGCCATGCCCCACGGCGGCACCCTGCGCGTGGAAGGGGAACACGTGACCGTAACCGCACAGGATACCCTCTCCCTCCCGGCCGGGGAGTACGTACACATTATTCTCCATGATAGCGGCAGGGGCATCCCGCCCGAGATCCTGCCCAGGATATTCGACCCCTACTTCACCACCAAGGAGATGGGCAACCAGAAGGGCATGGGGCTCAGCCTGGCGCTCTGCCACTCCATCATCCGCAAGCACCGGGGCGCCATCAACGCCGAATCCGCACCCGGCAAGGGGACGACGTTCCACATCTACCTGCCGGCCCTTGCGGAGGAGCCGGGTGCGGTGCCGGTTGAGTCGGCAAATGAAATTTGACAAGCTCTCCCGCACCGAAGGCGATCCAGCCGGATATCTTTTTCTCTGGCCTTCGTGTTACTGAAGCGGGAGTAAAAAGAAAACGAGGATGAGTGTGGAATGAGCCTAAATGAATTTGCCATCCCAGGGAATATGAGCTATTAATATATAACCTTTTGAAGAGTTTACGAGAAACAGATGCCATCACGAACCGTTAGGGACATAGCGCCGGAAGCATTAAGCCAGTTCCACCCTTTCAGACTCCTGCCTGATAGAGCGAGCGTCTCCTCCCGCCAAAAAGCGGCCCAGGAGACCGCCGCATCTCTGGCCCAGGGGTTAAAGGAGCATTTCAAAGCTTCAAGGGTTCTGCTTTTTGGCTCCGCCACCCGCGCTGATTTCAGCGAATGGTCTGATATCGACCTTGCGGTCTGGGGCATCGCCGCCGAGGATTATTTCAAGGCCGTTGCCTATGCCAGCGGTTACAGCAGTCTTTTCAGAATCGATCTGGTGGATGGGGAAGACTGCCAGCCAGCCCTGCTCCGGCATATCATCCGGCAGGGGATAGCGTTATGACCCCCCACCCACAGGCCGCAATTCTGGCCGCCAGAATTGATACGGAACTATCGGAACTCAGGCTGGTGGTGGAGCGGACCCTCCAGGCTTGGATCAAGTCTGTCGAACAGGATGACGATTTTTATCTGGATAGTGTTCCCTGAACCTTCACGCCTTTTATTCCGGCCTGGAGCGGATATTCGAGAAGCTTGCGGCGGTCGTTGATGGGGCGGTACCCAGCGCCGCCAACTGGCATCAGGAACTACTGATACAGATGCAGACAGAAATCCCTTCCGTGAGACCTGCCGTGATCTCGGAGCCATTAAAAGAGGCTTTGGAAGAGTACCGGGGGTTCCGACATGTAGTCCGTAATGTGTACACCTATCACCTCAAACCGGAGAAACTCAAGTTGCTGGTAGACAACCTGGAAAACACGTTCAAAACGGCTTCGGAAGAACTGACAGCGTTTGGGGACTTTTTGAAAACATCGAACTAAGAAAGTCAAACCATCTCCCCCTCTCCGCCCGCTTGCACAGCGCCCAGCGCGGTGCAAGGCTGTTTAACCCCTCACTCCCCCTACCGGAAGACACCATTTCACTTCCTTCGCCGATTCTGGTATCGTGGACACATCCACACGTTCGGAGCACCAATGCACCACGGCGGCATCTATGAAGAAGAAATAGCGGGCAAGGCGTACGACACCCGCCTGTTGGCCCGTTTTATCCGTTACGTCGCCCCCTACCGCACGGCGATCGCCACCGTGCTGGTCACCATACCGCTGGTCGCCGCCTGCCGCCTGGCCCAGCCCTGGATCATCAAACTTGCCATCGACGGCCACATCACCACCGGCAGGCTGGCTGGGCTGGAGGGGATCGCCCTGGCGTTCCTGGGGGTCCTGCTGGCGGAATCGCTCTTCTCCTTTCTGCAGGTCTACCTGCTCCAGTCCGTGGGCCAACGGGTCATGGCCGACATGCGCGAGGAACTCTACCGCCACGTCATGCGCCTGCCGGTCTCCTGGTTCGACCGGGTGCCCACGGGCAGCGCCGTCACCCGCCTGACCAGCGACGTGGAGGTCCTGGGCGAGATGTTCGCCTCGGGGATCATCACCATCGTGGGCGATGTCATGCTGCTGGCGGGCATCATATCGGTCATGCTCTGGATGAACCTGAAGCTGTCGCTGGTGACGTTCAGCATCCTCCCGCTTCTCCTGTACGTCGCCTGGGCCTTCCGCCGCAGGATGCGCCAATCGTTCCGCGAGGTGCGGGCGCGCCTGGGACGCCTCAACGCCTTTCTGGCCGAGTGCATCGGCGGCGTCAGCATCATCCAGGCATTCGGCCGCGAACACGATGAAGAGCGGCGCTTCAGCGACCTGAACGCTTCCTACCGGGACGCCAACATGCCGGTCATCTTCTGGGATGCGTCGCTGTACGCCATCGTGGAAGCCCTCTCGTCCATCGCCGTGGCCCTGATCATCTGGTACGGCGGCGGCGAGATCCTCCGGGGGGCGCTCACCTTCGGGGTCCTGGTGGCCTTCATCCAGTACATCGAGAAATTCTTCACCCCCATCCGCGACCTGTCGGCCAAGTATTCGGTCATGCAGGGCGCCATGGCGGCCCTGGAGCGTATTTTTGCCCTGCTGGACACGCCGGCCGGGACCACCGAAGTCGAAGCCCCCCCCCAGGCTCCAACTGGCAGGTTGTTGAAACACTCAGGTTGTTCAAAAATAGTCAGATCGTCGCACCCGCAGGAAGCCCCGCGGAGGCGTAGCAGGGCTACGCCGCACAAAGGGGCTTGCGAGGACGGCGGCGAGATGGCTGTTTTTCAACAACCTGGGCCCCTGATCGAATTCCGTAACGTATCCTTTGCCTACCGCGAGGGGGACAATGCCCTGGAGGACTTCAGCATGACCGTCCGGCGCGGCGAACGGATCGCGCTGGTGGGCGAGAGCGGCGGCGGCAAGACCACCATCACGCGGCTTCTGACCCGCCTTTACGAGATCGACAGCGGCAGCATCCTCATGGACGGCGTGGACGTGCGCGCCCTGCGGGGCAGCGACCTGCGCCGGCGCATCGGCGTCGTCCTCCAGGACCCCTGCCTGTTTGCCGGCAGCATCGAGTTCAACATCTGCCTGGGCGACGAGGAGGCGCGGGCACGGGTCCGAACGGCGGCGGCCGCCGTCGGCGCCGACCGTTTCATCGAACGTCTTCCCCACGGGTATGGGGAGGATATCAGGGAGCGGGGCAGCAACCTTTCCGTGGGAGAAAAGCAGCTTATCTCCTTTGCCCGGGCCGTGGCCTTCGATCCCGAGGTCCTGGTGCTGGACGAGGCGACCGCCAGTGTCGATTCCGCCTCGGAGCAGATGATCCAGGAAGGGATCAGGGGGTTAATGCGGGGCCGCACCTCGCTGATCATCGCCCACCGGCTTTCCACCATTCAGGATGCCGACCGGATCGTGGTGGCGCACCACGGCCGCAAGTCGGAAGAGGGAACGCACCAGGAGCTCATGAAGAACCAGGGGATCTATTACCGGCTGTACCAGTTGCAGTTCAACGGCCTTTGAGCAGGTTGTCGAAAACAGCCATCTCGCCGCCCCTGCCGTAGCAAGCCACTCACCACGCCGGTCCTCCGCCGGACGGCCGCTTATCTCCTCGAATGCAAAGGCTGAGGCTTTCCGGGCAAACGGAGACATGGAGGCGTCGCGGATTCAGGACTGTTGCATAACAGTGCGGAAACTGATACCGTTACACAATCAGCAGGATTCACACCCGGAGGAAACGTATGTGCACCACTTGCGGCTGCGGCCCGACCGATACGCATGACCATGACCACCACCACGGCGACCACCACCACAGCCATAGCCACAGCCATGAGCACGGGAAAGACGACCATAACCACAAGCACGATCACCACGGCCACGACCGCCATGATCACGACCATGGCGGCGGGAAGCGGACCGTCATTGCCATCGAAGAGGATATCCTGGCCAAGAACAACCGCCTGGCCTCCTTCAACCGCGCCCTGTTCAAGGACAAGGGCATCTTCGTCCTCAACCTGGTAAGCTCTCCCGGCTCGGGCAAAACCACCCTTCTGGAGCGAACCCTGCGGGACCTGGCGGACCGGTTCCGTTTCGCCGTGATCGAGGGGGACCAGCAGACCGACAACGACGCCCAACGTATTGCCGCCACCGGCGTGCCGGTCCGTCAGATCAATACCGGCGCCGGCTGCCACCTGGACGCCCACATGGTCATGCACGGCACCGAGGGGTTCGACCTGGACAGCCTGGACGTGCTGCTGATAGAAAACGTGGGCAACCTGGTCTGCCCGGCGTCCTTCGACCTGGGCGAGCACCACAAGGTGGCGGTCCTCTCGGTCACCGAGGGCGAGGACAAGCCGCTCAAATACCCCCAGATGTTTCACAACTCGACGGTCATGCTGCTCAACAAGACCGACCTGCTCCCCCACCTGGACTTTGATGTGGAAAAATGCAAGGAATACGCCCGCCGGGTCAGCCCCGCCATCACGATCTTCGAGGTGTCGGCGCGTACCGGCGAGGGGATGGATGCGTGGTATCAGTGGCTTACGACGGGAACGGCACAACCATAATCCGCAGGCGTTTCCTCATCAGCGGCATCGTCCAGGGCGTCGGGTTTCGCCCCTTCGTATTCCGCCTGGCCCGCGAACTCGGCCTGAGCGGTTGGGTGCGCAACATCCCCGCCGGGGTGGAGATGGAGGTCCAGGCGGCGGCAGAAGCGCTGGATTCCTTTCAGCACTCCCTGACCCACGACCTGCCGCCCCTGGCCGTTGTCACGTCCAGTTCCGCAGAGGACATCCCCCCGATAACGGAACACGGCTTCACCATCCTTCCCAGTGCCGACGGCGAGAAGAACATCCAGGTGGCCCCCGACTCGGCGCTCTGCGGCGACTGCCTGCGTGAACTGTTCGACCCGGCCGACCGCCGTTACCGCTATCCGTTCATCACCTGCACCAACTGCGGCCCACGCTACAGTATCATCACCGCCATCCCCTACGACCGGCCCAGGACCACCATGGCCGCCTTCCCGCTCTGCCCCGACTGCCGGCGGGAATACGACGACCCCGCTGACCGGCGTTTCCACGCCCAGCCCATCGCCTGCCCGGCCTGCGGCCCAAAGCTCCGTCTGCTGGACCATGACGCCACCCCGGCCGCGGAGCGGGACGATGCGCTCGTGCAGGCCGTCCAACTCCTCCGGGCGGGGTATATCCTGGCGGTCAAGGGGATCGGCGGCTATCACCTGGCCGTGGACGCCTGCAACCCGGAGGCGGTCCGGCGCCTGCGCGAGCGGAAGAAACGGGACGAAAAGCCCTTTGCCGTCATGGCCGCCGACCTGGCGACCGCCCGCAGGCTTGCGGTGCTGGGCGCAATGGAGGAACGGCTGCTGACCGGCCCGGAGAGCCCGATCGTGATCGCGGCCAAGGCGCCGGATTGCCCGGTCGCGCCCCTGGTGGCCCCGGCCAACGGCTGGCTCGGCCTGATGCTCCCCTATGCGCCGCTCCACCACCTGCTGATGCGGGATCATTTCAGCGCGCTGGTGATGACGAGCGGCAATGTGTCCGACGAGCCGGTGGCCTTTGAAGACAGCGATGCGCTCAAACGCCTGAACGGCATTGCCGATTACTTTCTCGTTCACGACCGCCCGATCCACATACGCAGCGACGATTCGGTCATGCGCGTCTTTCAGGGCAAACCGCTCTTCTACCGCCGGGCCAGGGGCTATGCGCCACGGGCCGTGCGACTTCCCTTCGGGACGCCGCCGCTTCTGGCCGTAGGGGCGGAACTGAAGGGTGCCGTCTGCCTGGTGCAGGGGGAACAGGCCTTTCTGAGCCAGCACATCGGCGACCTGCAGAACAGCTCCACCTGCGACTCGTTCCGCCACACCATCCGGCACCTGTCGGGCATTCTCGAGATAAGCCCCCAGGCCGTGGCCTGCGACCTGCATCCCGACTACCTCTCCTCGGTCCATGCGGCTGAATCCGGACTGCCCCTGACCAGGATTCAGCACCACCATGCCCACCTGGCTGCCTGCATGGCCGAAAACGGCCTGGATGGCACGGTGATCGGCATCATCTTCGACGGCACCGGTCTCGGCGAGGACGGCACCATCTGGGGCGGTGAATTCCTGGTGGGCGGCTACGACGGCTTCCAGCGGGCCGGCAACTTCCTTCCCGTGCCCCTGGCCGGGGGGGATGCCGCGGTACGCGAACCCTGGCGCATGGCCCTGGCGTGGCTGTACCGCTCCCTGGGAAAAGAGGCCTTCAACCTCGACCACCCGGCTGCCCGGCGCCTGAACGATACGGAGAAGGGTATCTTCGCCGCCATGCTGGAACGGGGGCTTAATGCGCCGCTCACCTCCAGTTGCGGCCGGCTGTTCGATGCCGCGGCGGCCGTGCTGGACGTGCGGCAGACCGTCTCCTACGACGGCCAGGCGGCTATCGAACTGGAGGCCCTGGCGGAAGAGGCGGAGGTTCCGGGGACCTATTCCTACGACATCCACACCGACGAACGGCTGGTCATCGATTTCACCCCTCTTTTTGCGGACCTCCTGGCCGATCACGCTGCCGGCGTCGGCACGGGCGCCATGGCCTACCGTTTCCACGCCACCGTTGCCCGCGCCGCCGTGGATGCCTGTACCCGCATCGCCGCGCAGTCCGGCCTGAACCGCGTGGTTCTCTCCGGCGGCGTATTTCAGAATCGCCTTTTGACCGAAATGGTATATACTGGTCTGCTTGATCGGGGACTGCACATATTCACCCACCGGCTGGTGCCCCCCAACGACGGCGGCATCGCCCTCGGGCAGGCGGCCATCGCCGGATGGCAAAGAGGTTGTTGAAAAACAGCCATCTCGTCGCCGTCCTCGCGGGATGAACTCCGCTGGCGCTACGTCACCGATAATCGCCGGGGGCGATTATGCTGCGGGTGCGGCGATCTGACTGTTTTTGAACAACCTCAGCCGCGAGGACCGCGCTCGGATTTGCGGCAGATTTGCCCCGAACGACTGAGCAAAACCGCAGACGTAGCAGCGCTACGTCGAGGACTTTGCGATTGAGGCCGGGGCAAAGATGCCGTGAAGGCGGGCGCGGAGAAAAGGAGATAAACAGGTATGTGTCTTGGTGTGCCCATGAAGATTCTCAGTAGGGACGGCGACAACATCGTGGCCGAGGTGGACGGCGTTCAGAAGGAGGCCAGCGTCATGCTGCTGGGCGAGGAGGTCGGGGTGGGCGACTACGTCATTGTCCATGCCGGATTCGCCATCTCGCGCCTGGATGAAGAATATGCCCAGGAGACCTTGCGGATAATGAAAGAGGTCTTTGCTCCGGAGGATATGCGATGAACAGAGGGGCATCCGGCCCTGAAAGGTTGTTAAAAAACAGTCACCTCGCCGCCATCCTCGAAAGCCCTTTTGTGCGGCGTAGCGCTGCTACGCCTCCTCGGAGCTTGTCTAGCGGGCGCGACGATCTGATTATTTTTGAACAACCTGAGTTTTTCAACAGCCTGCTAAGGAGAGAGAATGAAATTCCAGGATGAATTCCGCGACCGCGAACTGGTCGGAAACATGGCCGCCAACATCCGCCGCATGGCGGAGCGGCTGACCAAACCGGTCAACTTCATGGAGGTGTGCGGCACCCACACCATGTCCATCTACCAGTTCGGCATCCGCTCCCTGTTGCCGGAGAACGTACGGCTCGTCTCCGGCCCCGGCTGCCCGGTCTGCGTGACCCCCGTCGGGTACGTGGACAAGGCCGTGGCCTGCACGGCCGATCCGGCCAATATCGTAGCCACCTTCGGCGACATGCTGCGCGTCCCCGGCAGCCGCTCGTCCCTGATGGAGGAACGGGCCAAGGGCGCCGACGTGCGTATCGTCTACTCCCCCCTTGATGCGGTGGCCCTGGCAAACGCCAACCCCGGACGCCGGGTGATCTTCCTGGGGATCGGCTTCGAGACCACCGCCCCCACCATCGCCGCCAGCATCCTGGAGGCGACGCGGCTCGGACTTTCGAACTACCTGGTTCTTGCCTCCCATAAAACCATGCCGGTGCCTATGGATATCCTCACCGCCGATCCGGACCTGGCCCTTTCCGGTTACCTCTGCCCCGCCCATGTCAGCACGGTCATCGGCGGCAACGCCTACAAGCCGCTGGCGGAGAAATACCGTATCCCGTGCGTGGTGACCGGCTTTGAGCCGGCCGATGTCATGCAGGGTATCGAGATGCTGCTGGCTCAGGTGCTGGCCGGGGAAAGCAAGGTGGAAATCCAGTACAGCCGGGCCGTCAACTGGGAGGGCAACCCGAAGGCCCAGGCCATCATGGAGCGGGTCTTCGTGCCGTGCGACGCCGCTTGGCGCGGCCTGGGGATGCTCCCCGGCAGTGGCCTGGCCATCAAGCCCGAACTGGCCCGTTTCGACGCGGAGAAGGTGCTTGAGATAGATGCGGGCGAGGAGCGGGAGAATCCGGCCTGCCGCTGCGGCGAGGTGCTCAAGGGGAAACTCTCCCCCTTCGACTGTCCGCTCTTTTCCACGGTCTGCACGCCGGAATCGCCGGTGGGGGCCTGCATGGTCTCCAGCGAAGGGACCTGTGCGGCGGCATACAAGTACGGAAGATAACCACATACAAAAGAGGCTCAAAAGGTTCCATTATGACAACCATGCAGGATCTCAAGAACCATTATGGCTTCACCAACGACGATGAAGAACAGCTCAGAGCGTTTCAGCCCCTGGCGGCCCAGCATCAGGAGCGTTTCACCAACCAGTTTTACGACTACCTTTACGGGATGCCCGAAACCACCGCCATCCTCAACAACAGCAACCTCAAGCACCTTCGTGAGGTGAACGGCGCCTGGTTCATGTCACTCTTCAGCGGTACCTACGACAACCATTACATGAACCACCTGACCCGCATCGGCCACGCCCACGTCAAGGTCGGCCTGAGCGTCCACTTCGTCAATGTGGCCATGAACCGGGTCCGCCATTTCCTGCTCAACCTGATCGACGAAAACTACCCGGACCGTGACGAGCGGCGCGCCCTGCGCGAGGCCACCGAGAAGATGCTCGACATGAATCTGGACGTCATGAGTTCCTCCTACCGCGAGGAAGAGCTGAGAAAGGTCTTCGTCTCCCGCAAACTGGAATCCCACCTCATCCGATTGGCCGAACGCTTCACCTATGGCCTCAACCTGGTACTGGTGCTGGCCCTGGCCGGCGTGTCCATCTCGGTTGCCCTGCTGTTCGGCTGGGATCTCATCAACATCTTCCGGGGGGATGTGGAGAAAGGCATCCTCAGCGCCTTGGGCGAGATGTTGATCCTCTGGATGATGATCGAGTTGATGGACAACGAGATCAAGAACCTGAAGGGAGGCAAATTCAACATCCTGGTCTTCATCGGCGTCATCATCGTCGCCATGATCCGCGAGATCCTGATCTCCACCCTGCGTCACGACGACCTGGCCACCCAGGCCTTCCTGGCCGGTACCCTGCTGATCCTGGGAATCCTCTACTACCTGGTTTCCCGGGCACAGAAAGACCTGGACAAGGCGTAACGCATGCCCCCTTTCGCGCACGTTCTCGCCGGGTTCGCCCTCGGCTTCACGTTCCGGAAGGAACTCGGCCGGATCCTGCGGGAGGCCCCGCCCGAATCCTCCATCACGAGCCTTGACCCGGCCCGGCTCATGGCCGACGGCATCAGCGCCCTGGCCCTGGATTTCGATGGCGTCCTGGCCCCCCACGGCTTCCCCGCGCCGCTCCCCGAGGCGCGGGAATGGCTGGCCCGTTGCGGCGCCGTTTTCGGCGCGGACAGGATCTTCATCCTCTCCAACAAGCCGACCGAGGAACGCAAGGCCTGGTTCGGGGACCATTGCCCCGGAATCCGCTTCATCTCCGGCGTCCGCAAGAAACCCTTTCCCGACGGCCTCAAAAAAACAGGGGAACTGGCCCACGTTCCCCCGTCCGCTATCCTCATGGTGGACGACCGCCTCCTGACCGGCTGCCTGGCGGCCCTCAACGCCGGCGCCCGTCCCCTCTACATCCGCCGCCCTTACCGTTCCTTCCGCCACCGCCCCCTGGCCGAGCTGTTCTTCTCGCTGCTGCGGGCCGGGGAGCGCTCGCTTCTCAGATGGCTCGCTCCCGCCATGCCCTCGGGGCAACATCGTCAGCGGAGTTGACTATCTGCCGAAGACGTCAGGCAACCAGCCGGAACAACTCGATGTAATGGGACCGGCACGTCTCTCGGGAAGCCACTTCACAGACGCCGGGGGTTCCCCCCGCCACCAGGGTATAATTCCGTACATTTTGGTACGTTTCCCTCCGAAACGTACCTTACGGAACGCCCGAAACAGGGCAAACTTCATCGCGCCGGCCACAAACTCCAGCCAATGACCACATAATTCCCACTCGTCCACAAAACGCACACCAAGCATAACAATATAATATTATTACACAACATATAAAGCACGCTGAAGATGCGCTGCCACTTTGCCGGTTGCCGCCGCTAAAAAGAACCGATTCTGGCATGCTCCCTGCTCTTTAGGACGACAAGCGCTGATGAACCGGTTCCAGAAACCACCCATTACCCATCACACAAAGGAGAGGTATCATGACCAGGAAAATAGCCATCTACGGCAAAGGCGGCATCGGCAAATCGACGACTACCCAGAATACCGCGGCGGCGCTCGCGCACTTCCACAACAAAAAGGTCTTCATTCACGGCTGCGACCCCAAGGCCGATTCCACCCGTCTGATCCTGGGCGGCAAACCGCAGGAAACCCTGATGGACATGCTGCGCGATCATGGGGCGGAAAAGATCACCAACGACATGGTGATCAAGCACGGTTACATGGGCATTCAGTGCGTCGAGTCGGGCGGCCCCGAGCCGGGCGTCGGCTGCGCCGGCCGCGGCGTCATTACCGCCATCGACCTGATGGAAGAGAACGGCGCCTACACCGACGATCTGGATTTCGTCTTCTTCGATGTCCTCGGCGACGTCGTCTGCGGCGGTTTCGCCATGCCGATCCGTGACGGCAAGGCTGAGGAGGTCTACATCGTGGCCTCCGGCGAAATGATGGCCATCTATGCCGCCAACAACATCGCCAAAGGCCTGACCAAATACGCCAAGCAGAGTGGCGTGCGCCTGGGGGGCGTCATCTGCAACAGCCGCAAGGTGGACGGCGAGCTGGGTTTGATGGAGGAGTTCACCGCCGCCATCGGTACCAAGATGATCCACTTCGTGCCGCGCGACAACATCGTTCAGAAAGCGGAGTTCAACAAAAAGACCGTTACCGAGTTCGACCCGACTGAAAACCAGGCTCACGAGTATAGTGAATTGGCCCGCAAGATCATCGAAAACGAGGACTTTGTGATTCCCAAGCCGCTGACCATGGACCAGTTGGAAGAAATGGTCGTCAAGTACGGTCTGGCCGACTAGTGTCGATTCCATTTCAAGCTACAAGGAGATTGCGCCATGCCATATCATGAGTTCGAATGCAGCAAAGTCATTCCCGAGCGTAAGGAACATGCCGTTATTAAAGGGGAAGGAGAGGACCTGACCTCCTGTCTGCCCAAGGGCTACCTCAACACCATCCCCGGCACGATCTCCGAACGCGGCTGTGCCTATTGCGGCGCCAAGCACGTGATCGGTACGCCCATGAAGGACGTCATCCATATCAGCCACGGGCCGGTCGGCTGCACCTACGACACCTGGCAGACCAAGCGCTACATCAGCGACAATGACAACTTCCAGCTCAAGTACACCTTCGCCACCGACGTGAAGGAGAAACATATCGTCTTTGGGGCCGAGAAGCTGCTCAAGCAGAACATCATCGAGGCCTTCAAGGCCTTCCCGGACACCAAGCGGATGACCATCTACCAGACCTGCGCCACGGCCCTGATCGGCGACGATGCGAATGCCATTGCCGAGGAGGTGATGGAAGAGCTGCCGGATGTGGACATCTTCGTCTGCAACTCCCCCGGCTTCGGCGGTCCCAGCCAGTCCGGCGGGCACCACAAGATCAACATCGCCTGGATCAACCAGAAGGTCGGCACCCTGGAGCCGGAGATCACCAGCGATCACGTGATCAACTACGTGGGCGAGTACAACATCCAGGGAGACCAGGAGGTGATGCAGGACTACTTCAAGCGCATGGGCATCCAGGTGCTGTCCACCTTCACCGGCAACGGTTCCTACGACGACCTGCGCGGCATGCACCGCGCCCATCTCAACGTGCTGGAATGCGCCCGTTCCGCCGAATACATCTGCGACGAACTGCGCGACCGCTACGGCATCCCACGCCTCGACATCGACGGTTTCGGCTTCAAGCCGCTGGCCGACTCGCTGCGCAAGATCGGCCTGTTCTTCGGCATCGAGGAGCGGGCCGAGCAGATCATCGCCGAAGAGACCGCCAAGTGGAGGCCGCAACTTGACTGGTACAAGGCCCGCCTGGAGGGGAAAAAGGTCTGCCTGTGGCCCGGCGGCTCCAAGCTCTGGCACTGGGCGAACGTGATCCAGGAGGAGATGGGCGTCAAGGTGGTTTCCGTGTACACCAAGTTCGGCCATCAGGGGGACATGGAAAAAGGGGTTTCCCGTTGCGGCGAAGGCGCCCTGGCCATCGACGACCCGAACGAACTGGAAGGGCTCGAGGCACTGGACATGCTGAAGCCGGACGTGATCTTCACCGGCAAGAGGCCGGGCGAGATGGCGAAAAAGGTCGGCGTCCCCTACCTCAACGCCCACGCCTACCACAACGGCCCCTACAAGGGGTTCGAAGGCTGGGTGCGCTTTGCCCGGGACATCTATAACGCGGTGTACTCGCCGATCCACCAACTGGCCCTGCGTGACATCAGCAAGGACGAAATCCCCGCCGGCCAGGGCTTCGTCACCCGGCGGATGCTCTCCGATACAAACCTGCCGGATGAGATCACCTCCTCGCCGGTGCTCTCGGAGTATACCGGCACGTACGACAGCGTCAGCGCTCTGCGCAAGAAGACCTATCCCGAATTTCCGCGAACCTCGGCCACTACGCTAAAGGACGCGGCCTGATAAAGGAGTTTTTACTTATGGCTGCCAATCGCAAGATCAAGAACATGGCCGAACGGAAGTACGAGAAGGTCTACACCAGCGACCCGCTGGCCTCAGCTTCACCGGAAACCAGGGAACAGATCGGCCACCTGGAAAATTACATCATGAAAAACTGCCTCTGGCAGTTCAATTCACGGGGCTGGGACCGGCGCAAACAGAACGCCGGCATCCTGGGCCAGACTACCCAGCTGCTCTGCGATGAAGAGGTGGCCATCACCTCGCCCCTGGAGAAATGCTACTGGGTGGACGCCACGTTGCTCAATCGCGCCTACCGGGAGCGTTTCCCCTGGATCATGGAGATGCCCAAGGAGGACGTCAAGGCGCTCATGCAGCTTTTGAATGCGCGCCTGGATTGGACGACCATCGACGGGTCGCTCAACCTTGAATTGACCGTCGTCAACTACTAGGAAAGAAGGAAACCGCCATGAACTGCGAAATAAAGGAAAAAGATCGCATCGGCACGATAAACCCCATCTTCACCTGCCAACCGGCCGGAGCCCAGTTCGCCAGCATCGGCATCAAAGACTGCATCGGCCTCGTCCATGGCGGCCAGGGGTGCGTGATGTTCGTGCGCCTGATCTTCTCACAGCATTTCAAGGAGAGCTTCGAGATCGCCTCGTCGTCGCTGCACGAGGACGGCGCCGTGTTCGGCGCCTGCCACCGGGTCGAAGAAGGGGTGGACGTCCTGCTGATGCGCTATCCGCACGTCAAGGTCATCCCGATCATCACCACCTGCTCCACCGAGATAATCGGCGACGACGTCGATGGTGTCGTCAGGAAGCTCAACGAGGGCCTGCTCAAGGAGAAATATCCCGGCCGGGAGGTGCATCTGATCCCGGTCCATACCCCCAGCTTCGTCAACAGCATGATCGGCGGCTACGACATCGCGGTGCGGGATTTCGTCAAGCACTTTGCCGCCAAAGGGGAACCGAACGGGAAGCTGAACGTGCTGACCGGCTGGGTGAACCCGGGCGATGTCACGGCGATCAAACATCTGCTGAACGAGATGGATATCGACGCCACTGTGCTGTTCGAGATCGAGAGCTTCGATTCGCCCCTGATGCCGGACGGCAGCGCCATCTCCCACGGCAGTACGACCATGGACGACCTGCGCGGCACCGCCAATGCCGTCGGCACCATCGCCCTCAACCGCTACGAAGGGACCAAGGCCGCCGAATGGCTGAAGAACGAGTTTGACCTGCCGACCGTCATCGGCCCGACGCCCATCGGCATCCGCAATACCGATACCTTCCTGTACAACCTGAAGGAGCTGACCGGCAAGCCGATCCCGCCGTCCCTGGTGAAGGAGCGCGGCATTGCGATCGATGCCCTGACCGATCTGGCTCACATGTTCCTCTCCGAGAAGAGGGTCGCCATTTACGGCGCCCCCGATCTGGTGATCGGGCTGGCAGAGTTCTGCATCGACCTGGAAATGAAGCCGGCCCTGCTGCTGCTCGGGGACGACAACGTGAAGTACCAGGAAGATCCGCGCCTGCTGGCCATGAAGGAAAACGTGGACTGGGACATGGAAGTCGTCACCAATGCCGATTTCTGGGACCTGGAGGACCGCATCAAAAACAGGGGGCTGGAACTTGACCTGATCCTCGGCCATTCCAAGGGGCGCTTCATATCCATCGACTACAACATTCCCATGCTCAGGGTCGGCTTCCCCACCTATGACCGGGCAGGTATGTACCGCTACCCGGTGGTGGGATACGAGGGGGCCACCTGGCTGGCCGAGCAGATGGCAAACCTCCTGTTCACCGACATGGAACACAAGAAGAACAAGGAGTGGATCCTGAACGTCTGGTAACGCGCCGGCGCCTGCCCGGCGGCAGGCGCCGGCCGCGTGGACCCGTGCCGAGGTGAACCCATGAAAATAGCAAGCTATGTTAATATGCACGACGCTGTGACCGGCTTTCTGGAAGAGGGGCGGATATGTCTCTACGAAAGAGATACGGATGGCTGGCTGAAAACCAGGGAGGTTCCTCTTGCCCTGCATCCCGACCTGTCCCTCTCGGAAATCAAGGCGGCTATCCGCCGGGCCGTCGCGCAACTGGACGACTGCACGGTGTTTGTCGTCCGCGAAACGAGGGGGGTGCTGAACGCCGTGCTGCAGGAAGAGTTCGGCTTCCGCACCTGGAAATCGGAAGGTCTGCTGGTGGAACAACTGGATTCCGTGGCCCGGCACGACCAGGAGCTTGTTGCCGAACAGGCCGCCAAAGCCGCAGTCAGCCATGCCTGCGGCACGCAGGCCGGCCGCTCCGGTTGCGGGGGCGGATGCTCTTCACGCACGTCCGTCCCTGCCGAAGGCCTGCCGGATGCCGCCAAGCCGGTGCCGGCGCCGGAGTCACTGGGAAACGGCTGTTACCGGATCGACCTGGCGGAGATCCTGGCCAGCGACACCGGCCTCAACTCCAAGCAGGTGTTGGTGCCGTTCATGGCCGCGGTACCCTTTACACAGTTGGAAGTGCTCTGCGATCATCCGCCGCGCTGGTTTGCCAGGGAGCTGCACAAACTGGACCTGACGGTTTCTGCGGAACAGCCCGACAGCAGCGGAAAAGGGGTCAGGGTGCTGGTGGTTCCGGTCGCGCCCGAAACAGTCCCGACGGGACATGAAAGGGGTACGTGCCCATGAGCGACCGTCACCACCTGATTTTTTCCTATGCCGCCAACATGAACCCCGAATTGATCGCCTCGCGCTGCTCCAAAGCGGAGTTGTGCGCCATCGCCCGGCTGCCCGGTCACGCCCTTGCCTTCTTCGATTATTCCAAGCGCTGGGACGGCGCCGCGGCGACCTTTATCGAAAGCCCCGGCGAAGACCTGTGGGGGGTCGTGTACCGGCTCTCCTTCCGGGATGCCGAGCGTCTCGATGCCTGGCTGGATGTCAAGCTGGACGGCACCGGCGACTATTTCCTGTTCCCCACCGAGGTAATCGGTGTGGACGGCGCAACCTATCCGGTATTATTGTACCGGAAATTCTACCACGGTGGCCCGCAGCAGCCGCCCAGCGAAGAGTACCTGGAGACGATCATGGCCGGGGCCGCCTCCCGGGGCCTGCCGGCCGCCTATCTGGAAAAGCTGGGAAGTACTGCAACCCGGAAGGCTTCGTTTCCGGTACCCGCGATCTTCGAACATGAACGCTCCGTCACGTTCGGGAACAGCTCCTGTGATTGCGGCGGTCTCAAAAAGACCGGCGGTAAATAATCCGAAACAACAGAAAGGAACCGTTATGTCAGATGCAACGGCAAAACACCACCACGCCGCCATGCGGCGCAAGGACCGGGAGATTATCGACCGGGCGGAGATCGACGCCATCATCCGCTCGGCCCACCTCATGCACATCGCGCTGGTCGATGGCGACATGCCGTTCCTCGTCCCCGTGTTCTACGCCTTCGACGGCTCGGCGCTCTACTTCCACTCGGCACACGCCGGCTCGAAGATCGAGATCCTGAAGCGCAACAACAACGTCTGCTTCGAGGTCTGCATCGATCAGGGCTTTATCGAAAGCGACGAAGCCTGCGATTTCGAGGCGCGGCACCGCACGGTAATCGGTGTCGGAAAAGCGGCATTTGTGGAGGATGAAGCGGAAAAGATCAAGGCCCTCGACCTCATCGTCGCGCATTTCTCGCAGAAAAGGTTCGAATACCCGAAAACGAACCTCGACCGGACGGCGGTGATCCGCATCGATATCGCATCGGTCAAGGGGAAGAAGCACGGCGTGTAAAGGCTACCAGAGCCGCTGCACGTGATACTCGCCGCCGATGACCAGGTACTCTCCCTCGCCCTTCATGATACTGCCGGGGAGCAGGTCGTTGTAGAAGAAAACCTTGGCAAGCGGCACAGACGTCTTCCAGACCGTGCGCCCGAACTCCCAGGCCCGCTCCTGCTCGCAGGTGAACGAAACCAGGTTGTTGAGCCGGACGATCTGTTCCCGTTTGCCCAGGTTTTCCAGGACATCGTATTCCTCGGCATCGTGCGTGCCGCGGAACAGGGTTATGGCGTTCATGCCGGGATACTTGCGCAACAGTTCGAACTGGCCGTACTCGTAGAGCAGGTCCAACTGCGACTGAATGGCGCTGGTGCAGGCGCTCCCCTTCATGACATCGACGGAATACTCGTAATACGCCTCGCTGTTGATATCGCCGATCCGTGCCTTGTGGAACGCGGGGGGGATGCCCATGCGGCTTTCGACCCAATGCTTGAGCACCGCGCCGGAGACCGAATTCGAGTCGATCATCCACCCTTTCAAAAAACCCAGGTAGCTGTTGCGGATGCTCATGCGGGCCGCTTCGGTTGCCTGTTCCTGCCAATGATGCAGATGGAATTTGACTGACATGAAGTCGTTGAAGAAGAGAGCCCGTTCCTGGCAGGACGGGAGGGCCGCCAGTTTCTTGAACAGGAAGCGGTTACTCTCCTTGACCCCCTGGATCTCCAACGGTTGGGGATTGTCGTTGAAGTGGTGCGAGGCGATGACCCAGGGGGGCAGGTTGCAGTAATTGAACGAGGCGTATCTCAGCAGCTACCTCACACAGGGGAGATGGGGACCAGGGACCCGACAGGGGAAAGAACCGGCCATCACCGGAATGTCTTATAGTCGAGATTGAATTTACCGAGCCGCAGTCCCATGATCCGCCGGGTCAAACCCAATTCGCGAGCCGCTTCGGTCATGTTCCCGTGATGCGTCTTGAGCGCCTCGACGAGCATCTCGTATTCGACCGAGGCGAGCTTCGCCTCCAGGTTTCCTTTATAAACCGAGTCGGTCAGGACCGATATTTGTAACGACGGCGGCAGGTTGCAGCCATGAATGACGTCATCCTCGGTGAGGATGACGGCGCGCTCGACCACATTCTCCAGTTCGCGAACGTTTCCCGGCCAATTGTAGCTCATCAGCATGTTGAGGGCCGGCGTGGAGATCCGTTTGATCTCCTTGCCCGCTTCCTTGGCAAAACCGGCCACGAAGTGGTCGGCCAGCGTTATGATGTCACTGCCCCGGTCGCGCAGCGGCGGAATGGTAATCGGGAAGACGTTCAACCGGTAAAACAGGTCTTCACGGAACTGCCCCTTGGCGACCATATCGGCCAGATCCCTGTTGGTTGCCGTGATGATACGGATATCGACCCTGATCGCCCGGTTGCCTCCCACCCGCTCGAAGGTTTTTTCCTGGAGTACCCGCAGGAGCTTGGCTTGCATGGCAAGGGACAGCTCGCCCACTTCGTCGAGGAAGATGGTTCCTCCATCGGCGTCTTCAAAACGTCCCGCGCGTTGCGTGGCGGCACCGGTAAACGAACCTTTCTCATGGCCGAACAGCTCGCTTTCGATGATGCTCTCAGGCAGCGCGGCACAGTTGAACTTTACGAAGGGACCCTCTGCCAGCTTGCTGTTGAAATGAATGGCGCCTGCCACCAGCTCCTTGCCGACCCCGCTTTCTCCGAGGATCAGGACGGTTGTTCTGGTGTTCGTGATCTTACGGATCAGTTCGTACACCTCCAGCATGGTCTTGGAACTGCCGATGATGTTCGCCGGTTTGAACTTCTGTTTCAAAGCGTCGTTGAGCCGCCGGTTTTCCCTTTCCAGATCGACCTTGTCGAAATTCTCCATCAGGTATAACTCGACAGCCGGGGCGATCATGGACGCAAAGGTGGATAGGAGTTCCACGTCCTGCTCCAGAAGATTCACGCTGTCATAGATTCTTTCGGCGCTGATCGTGCCGAGCACCTTTCGGCCGCGCTTGATCGGCACGCAGACAAAGGAAAATTCCTGATCGAGGCCAAACCTGAGGCCGCGGGTGCGGTCGAGGAATGCCGGTTCATTCGTGATGCTCGGCAACATTATGGCCTTGCCGGTCTCGACCACCTTCCCGGTAACACCTTCGCCCAGGGCGTACACGCCGCGCGAAGCCTCCTCCTCGGTCAGGCCGAAACTCTCATGGACCAGAATCCTGCCCGATTTCTGGTGGTAGAGGCTGATCATGCCGCAGACGATATTCATCTCCTTTTCCATGATCTGCTGAAGGATGCTGAGGGTATGGGAGAGGTCGGAGCTTTCGGAGATGACCCGGCTCATCTGGTAAAGCAAGGGGAACACCTTGGCCCGGCACTCGCGGTTACGGCACTTTCCGACCGTGGCCAGATTGAGGCGCAGGGCGGTGGGCTGGGCGGTGTCATTGCTGAAAACCACCTTCAGGCCGGCCGTTTCGGTCCCTGAGTCTTCTTTTTGCGGTGCCGACATGATAGTCACGCCCTTTTCCTTTTCACGATCCGCCCTTATGCCACTCGGGGTGAAACAGCCTCCACCCTACAAGCGCACCCTGCCTTATTCTTAGACAACATGCCCGGTTTTCCCGCTCCGGCCATTTGGAACAGAGGGGGATACGTGCCGCTGTTGCCTTATTCTTTACCGCATGCCGATACGTTGTGTAAAACACTGCATAACGCTTGCCAAAACGCACCCCCGCCGGAACAAATTCAAACAGCCGGCACCATTACCCGAACAGCGGCCGAAAGAGGTGGAATTGCGCCCCGAAACAATCCCCGATCCGCGTCATACCCTCCCCAGCGCCGCCTCGATCCGTTCGCAGAGCGTCTTCAAGATCTTGATGCGGGCATAGTGCTTGTCGTTGGCCTCCACCAGGACCCAGGGCGCAATATCGGTGCTGGTATGGTCGATCATATCGCAGACCGCCACCTCGTACTCAGCCCATTTTTCCCGGTTGCGCCAATCCTCTTCGGTGATCTTGAAGCGCTTGAAACCGATCTTTTCCCGCTCCTTGAAGCGTTTGAGCTGCTCATCCTGGCTGATGGAGAGCCAGAACTTGACCACCACCGTATTGTTGCGGACGAGCTGTTCCTCGAAGTCGTTGATCTCGCCGTAGGCCCGCATCCAGTCGCCCCGGCTGCACAGGCCCTCTACACGTTCCACCAGCACCCGGCCGTACCAGGAGCGGTCGAAAACGGCAAAACGTCCCTTGTGGGGGATGTTGCGCCAGAAGCGCCACAGGTAGGGCTGCGCCTGTTCTTCATCGGTGGGCGCCGCCACCGGAATGATGCGGTACTGGCGGGCATCCAGCGCCTGGGTGACACGGCGAATGCTCCCCCCCTTGCCGGCGGCGTCGTTCCCCTCGAATACTGCCACCACGGAGAGCTTCCTGAAATCGGCGTGGCGGGTCAGCAGGTTAAGCCGCCCCTGGTACTTTTCCAACTCCTCGTCGTAGTCGGATTTTCCCAGTTTCTTCGACAGGTCCAGGGTCCTGAGGATCAGGAGGTTGTCGATGGCCGATACCATGGGAGGGATCGGTTCGTCGTGGCGGGGCGTTTCAGCGGCATCCAGGCGCTGGCGCAGGGCACTGAGCAGGGCTTTGCCGATAGTCAGGTAGCGGTAATGGGGGTCGCTCCCCTCCACAATCGTCCAGGGGGATTCAGGGGTGCTGGTGGTGCGCAGCATTCGTTCCGAGACCTTGCGGAACGTGTCGTAAAGCTTGTAATGCTGCCAGTCGGTATCGGTGACCCGCCAACGGGTCTTGGGGTCCTTTTCCAGGCTCTTCAGACGTTTCTTCTGTTCGTCCCGGGAAAGGTGCAGCCAGAACTTGAGGACCAGCGCCCCCTCGTTGCAGAGCATTCGCTCGAAGCGGACGATCCGTTCCAGCCGCTGGTCGAGCTCGGCGTTCTTGATGGTGCCGTAGACATTTTCCAGCAGCGGGGCGGAATACCAACTGCCGATGAAGATGCCGATCTTGCCCTTGGGCGGCAGCACCCGCCAGTAGCGGAACATCTGGGGCCGCTCCAGCTCTTCGTCCGTCAGATCCCGCAGGGCGTGGGTCTCGATGTGGCGCGGGTCCATCCATTCGTTGAGAAGGTTGACCGTTTCCCCCTTGCCGGCGCAGTCCACGCCGGCCACCAGGATGATAACCGGAAATTTCTTCGACAGGAGCAGGTCGAGCTGGGCATCGAGCAGGCCCTCACGCAGCTCCGGAATTTCCTTTTTCCAGACGGTTTTACTGATCTTGTGCCCCAATTCGGCGGACTCGAACATGACGCCCCTCCTTCAATATCTCAACACCTTGTCCAGAAAGCCCCGCATTTCAGGGGTGGACGGCTGCTCGAACAGTTGCGGCGCGTCTCCCCACTCCAACACCCGCCCCTCGTGGAGAAAGACTACCTGGTCGGCCACCTTGCGGGCGAAACCGATCTCGTGGGTCACCAGCACAAGCGGCCTCCCCTCCTGGCGTAACTCGGCGATCAGGTCCAGCACCTCCACGGTCATCTCCGGGTCAAGCGCCGAGGTGGGCTCGTCGAACAGGAGCAGGCGCGGCTTTATGGCCACGGCACGGGCGATGGCCACCCGCTGCTTCTGGCCTCCCGAAAGTTGGGCCGGCGTCTTGAGGGCATGCCCGGCCAGGTGGAAACGGGACAGGAGTTGCAGGGCGTAGGTTGCCGCCTCAGAGGCCTCGTAGCCGTGCACCTTTTCCAGAGGAAGCGAAATGTTGCCCAGGGCGGTCAGGTGCGGGAACAGGTTGAATGACTGGAATACCGTCCCGATCCCCCGCCGGTGGCGCAACAGGCACTCCTCGTTGAACCGTATCGGATCGCCGTCCAGGGAGATCTCGCCCGCGTCCGGGGTCTCCAGGCCCGCCAGGATGCGCAGCAGGGTGGACTTCCCGCCGCCGGAGGGCCCCAGCACGGCTACCGTCTGCATGGCGGGTATGGTGAGCGTCACCCCGTCCAGGGCCAGGTGGTCGCCATAGGATTTGACGATACCCTTGGCCTCAAGTCGCATAACGGAACCTCTTCTCCAGGCGCTTGGTCCAGAGGGAAATGGGCAGGGTAAGGATGAGGTAGCCGACCGCCAGCGGCAGGTAGCTTTCCAGGGTGCTGAAGGTGAAGGCGTTCACCTCCTGGGCGTTGAGGGTGAACTCGTTGACCGAGATAATGGAGAGCAGCGACGAATCCTTGATCAGCGACGCGAATTGCCCCGCCAGGGGAGGCAGGACCTGGCGCGTCACCTGGGGGAAGATGACATAGCGGTAGATCTGGGCCCGGGTGAAACCGATGGCCCGGGCCGACTCCAATTGCGTTTCGCCGACGCTTTCGATCCCAGCGCGGATGATCTCGGAGATATAGGCCCCGGCGAACATGGCCAGGATGAGGACCCCCACCAGGTAACGATTGTTGATTCCGAAGGCATCGGCCACCACGTAGAAAAAGATCAGGATCTGCACCAGGAGGGGGGTGCCGCGGAGGATTTCCATATATACCCGCGCCAGGTAGCGCAGCGGCAGGAAAGAAGCCCGCTGGGCCAGGGCCGTGGCCAGACCGACCACCAGGCTGAGCAGCATGGCCGCCGAGGAAACGGCCACCGTCACCAGCCATCCCTGCATGAATTTGTAGCGGTAGGCATAGACCGCACTCCAGCCCCAGGCGAATCTGACCTGGCTGAAGGCGAACCAGAACAGCAGGGAGAGGAGCAGAAACACCATTAGCCAACTGGCCGCTGCGGCAGCGGCCGGGACCCCGTCTCCCCGGCTGTCGGGGGTAATGTAGAAGTATCGTCGCACCGTGCCCCGGTCAGAAAAAGAAAGGATATTTCAGCTCTTTGAAGGTGGCCTTTTGCTCCTTCAGCCAGGCGTCCCCCAATCGCTCGAAACCGCCCTGGGCGCGGAACGTTGCCAGAAAGCGGTTGATCTGTTCCTTGAGCTGCTCATCCCCCTTGCGCAGGGCAATCCCCCACTTCTCTTGCTGGAAGGGGTTCAAAAGGGCGCGGGTGGTATCCTGGTTCTTCTTCCAGTTGGAATAGGTGGACATCTGGTCGTAGATGAAGGCGTCCGCCTTTCCCTGAACCACCTCGAGCACGGCGGCGGCCTCCTTGTCCAGCACCAGTACCTTGGCGTTCCTGATGTGCCCGGCTGCATAGGTGTGGCCGGTAGTGCCCTTTTTGACCGCCACGGTGGCGCCGGGCTTGTCCAGGTCGTCGATGGAGTTGACCGGTGCGGTCTTGCCCACCAGCAGGCAGAGCCCGGTGGAGAGGTAGGGGTCGGAAAAATCCACCGACTGCCGGCGCTCGTCGGTGATGGTCATGGAGGAGATGATCAGGTCGATCTTGCCGGTTTTGAGTGACGGGATCAAACCGTCGAAGGCGGTGTTGCGAATGACGACCTTTCTGCCGAGCGCCTTGCCCAGCTCATTGGCCAGGTCAACGCTGATACCCTTGGGCGCCCCCTTTTCATCGGTCATCTCAAAGGGAGGGTAGGCCAGCTCCATGCCCACGGTCAGGGTATCTTTGCCGGCCGGTTCCTTTCTGTCCATGCAGCCCACTGCAGCAAGCATCGCGACCGCCAGCACGACGAACGCAAAACGTCGACGGATGCGCGGCATCATCATATTCGAGCCCCCCTTGTTATGTGGCAGAGAATTATTGTAATGAATATTACAAACTATAACACAGAAAACACGTGACGTCGCAGCCCCATCTTTTACAACTTTTTTATTGGAACATGGGATTAAAATGTGGTAGAAACAGTTGTTACTAAAAATCAGGAGGTTGCAGGTGAAAAAAATAGTATTATTCCTTCTTGTTATCGCCGCACTCGCCTTTGCCGGGTGCAAAGAGAAACCCAAAACCGAAGCCCCTCAACAACCCGCTGCACAGGGCCAAATGCCTCCTGGACACCCTGGCGGGGCTGATCCCCACGCCGGCATGAAAGCACAGGAAATCCCCGCCGGTGCCGGTCAGAAGGGCAAGGTCACCCAGACAATGAACTCCGGCGGCTACACCTACGTGGAAGCGGCCAATGACAAGGGCGAAAAGGTTTGGATGGCACTGCCCGAGTTCAAGGTTGCTGTCGGCGACACCATCGAGTACCCGGTTGCCCCGCCGATGGTGAACTTCCAGAGCAAAACCCTGAACAAGACCTTTGACAAGATCATGTTCATTCCCGGCATCAGGATCGTGAAATAGTCCGATCTCCGACTGTCCGACAATAAAAAAGCGGGGCTTTCAGCGCCCCGCTTTTTTTGTATCCAGTGCCGCTCTGTGGTTCGGCACCAGGGCAAGAACCCTGCGATAATATTCCCCGGCCTCCCGTTCTTCGCCCCGTTCGGCATACAACTCACCCAGCAGCAGCCATCCCCAGGGATGATACGGCTCCTGTTCCGCTATCTCCCGGAATTCCCGCTCGGCGGCCTCGATGTTGCCCACCTGCCGGTACCACTCTCCCGCCAGTATATTTGTGGTAGCGCAATACCCCAACAACGCCTTCTGTTGCCGAAAACGCTGTTCCCGCCCCTTCCCGGTCCCGGCCGCGAGCGCCCTCAGGATCCTGTGGGATGCGCGTCCCGGTTCTCCCGCGGCATAGAGGGCCGCGGCGGACGTTTCCTCGAAGACACCGGGGCGTATCAGGCCGTTGGCAACGGCCTGCTCGAACAACCGGGTGCCGGGATAGTACACCAGCGGAGATACATAGCCGTCATCCGGTTTGATACGCCGGACAAGCTCGATGGTCATGCGGATATCGTCTTCGTTCTCCCCGGGCACATCGGAGATCAGGTAGATGGAAAGGTTGATGCCGGCCTTTCTGACAAGCGCCGCGGTCTGTTCAACCTGCCAGGGGTGGATCGATTTGTCGAGCTGTGCCAGGATGCGCGGCGACCCCGACTCGACCCCGAGCTGGACACATTCGCAGCCGGCACGCTTCATCCAGGTCAGGACCTCCTCGTCCAGGGCGGTGACGCGGGATTGACAGTTCCAGAGCACGGAGACCCGACGCGTGATCATGAGCCGGCAGAATTCGATGGCCCTGGCACGGTCGGCGGTAAACGTATCATCCCGTAACGAGAAATAGATCAGGCCGAACCGGTCCCGGATGTACAGGATCTCGGCGACGATGTCCTCAGGGGAGCGGAACCGCACCCGTCGCCCCCAAAACCCCGGCGAGCTGCAGAAACTGCACGCAGAGGGACAGCCCCGGGCGGTCAGGATAAATTCGGGCTGCAACTCCAGATCGACGCCGACCGACTGTTCAAGATAACGGGCGGGAAACGGGAGCGTGTCGAGCGTCATCCGTGGCACGCGCTGTTCCGTGAGCACGACGCGGCCGCCATCGCGAAACGCAATCCCGGCCACATCCCGCCAGGGCCTTCCCTGTGCGACCCTTTCGGCAAGCTCTCGCAACGTCTCTTCGCCTTCCCCCACTACGACGATATCGACCGGCGAGCCGTCGGCAAGCATCTCATGGTACCGGAAAGAAGCGTGTCCGCCCCCCATGACGATGATGCTGCCGGGATTCGACCGCCGGGCCAGGCGCGCCGTTTCAAGCGAGGCGTGGCGGTTGTGGGTCCATTGGGAAATGCCGACGATATCCGGCTGCAGGGATGAGAGTTGTTTTTGGATTGCCGAAGATGACCAGCCGGAAAAATTGGCCAGGAGAGAATCGTGACCGGCTTCGCACAACACGGCGTGCAGATAGCAGAGCCCGCTGGGAAGCAGGTTGATATATGGGTCGCTACGGCCGGGTTCCCCGGATATGTAGGTCAAAAGTATCTTCATAGGCGGACAAAAAAATCCGGGCACAAGGAGCCCGGATTTTTTTCGTAACATTGATCGTCGGATGAAAGCTACAGGCTATTGAAAACCCAGGTTGTGCAAAATAGTCAGATCGTCGCACCCGCAGAAAGAGCCGCGAAGGCGCCCGAAGGGTGAGGCCGCAGGCCTCAGTCACAAGGGGGCTTTCGAGGACGGTGGCGTATAATTATGCGTAAGCATAATTATCGGTGACGGAGCGATGGCGTTTGCGGGACGCCGACAGGCGCTAAGATGGCTGCTTTTCAGCAACCTTCTAGTTCACGTTGAGGGAGAGCCCCAGCGTGTCGTTCCCCATAACATCCCCATCCTGTTCCTCCTCCACCCCTTGCAACAACTCGCCGAAGTTGATCGACTCGCCGCCGCCGACAACCGAGCCGATGCGGCGCGCGCCCAGATAGCGCGAGAGGTAATAGGGGGTATCCATGGAGGAGATTACCACCCGGCGGTCACGGGAGGAGGCATGGATCATCTTGCGGTTGCCAAGGTAGATGCCGACGTGGGAGGGAAAACGGGCATAGGTTTGAAAAAAGACCAGGTCGCCCTTGCGCAGATCGCCGCGTACGACCTCGCTGCCGACATTGAACTGTTCGCGGGCGGTCCGGGGAAGACTGATCTTCTGCTCGCGAAAGACCTGCTGCACAAAACTGGAGCAGTCGAGCGAGCCGCGGCTGTTGCCGCCAAAACGGTAGCGGGCGCCCAAAAAGCCGTAGGCGGCTTTCTTCAGGCCGTTGACGCCCTGGTTGTTCTCTTCGATATTTTTGGCAAGGTCAACCGGCCGGTCGGCATCGATATCGCTTAATTCCGCAAGGGTCGCCGAAAGCTCCTGCTCGTTCAAAAGCTCTTTGCTGACCAATTGCAATCTGTTGGAGGCAGCAGCGACGGGCGCCCTTTCCTCGGCTGCCGGTGCAGGCTCGTTCAGGGCCAGCACTTGGCCCACCTTGACCCTGTTGCCCTTGATACCGTTCAACCGGCGCAGATCGGACATCTTGACACCGGTTTTCTTGGCGATCCTGGGCAGGGTATCGCCCTTGGCCACCTTGTACGACTGGGCTTTTACCGTTTTCGCCGATTTTTGTTCGGCATGGGACGGGATGATGATGCGGGTCCCCTGTTCAATGCGGGTGCTGCTCAGATTGTTGACCGATTTGAGTTCGTCGACGGAGACGTGATATTTACGCGCGATGGAATGAAGCGATTCGCTTCTGCGGGCCACGTGGGTTTTAGAGGCCAGAACCAGCTGCGGGAAGGATAGCAGGATGAGACAGATCGCGGAAAAAGTGCGGATATGTGTCATTTCCCCTCCTATTCTGTTCTAGTTTTAGTTCGGCGGTTTTGTGTTTATATAACAATGATCCCCGTTTGTCAATCCTTAACTGCCCACTGCCGCCATTATTAAATGCAATAAATGTTCCAACAAATACGCATCATCTGAATATTTTACGCGACTGATCGGCAGCGGGAAGTAATCCCGGGGCATTTTGGCCGGCGCCAGAAAGCCGCAACGACTGTAGTACAAAAGGAGCCGGGCGACGATGAATCAATCGCGCGGGAGCCTAACGAGCCGGGTGGCGGGGCACAAGCTCCAGGGACAACGGCTCATCCCGCAGAATAGTGACGTTTTTTGTCGGCGGCAGCAGGTTTTTCCGATATTCCTTTCCCCTGGTGAGCTTGGCGGCATCGATCTCCTCCGTCGCCACCGACTCAAGCCGCGCGATCTGGCCCGACGGCCCTTCGACCTCGACCGTCGCGGGGGATGCAACCACCTGATACGCCGCCAGGCCGCGCGGTAGCCGCCCGCGCAGGACGACCCTGACCGGCACGGTTTTTCGCACCTTTTTCTCGGTCACGATGCGAATGGACGACGGGGTGACGTTGCCGACAACCATGCCGGAAGGGAGCTTGAAGTCCGACGCCCTGATCCGTATGGTCGCCTGCCCCTCACGCACCTCCGACAGATCGATATCAGCGGCGATATCGAGTTTCGCCGGCGTGGGCGTCAGACTGGAAAAGGATTTCACCTGAACCTCGACCTCTTCGGGAGCACTCCGCACCAGGACCATATTCTGCGGGATGCCGTGCAGCCTGACGGGGGCCGTGACCGTGGCGACCGCCCCCTGCCGCAAGGTAATCAGCGCCCAGAATGCCGTAACGATAAGCAGAACTGCCGTTTTTGCCAGCAGATCGGAAAAGAGCCGGTGCCGCAAGGTAACATGGGGCTTTTCCTTCTCCGGGGAGATCAGCGTCTCAAGGAGCGTAATCAATTCATCGGCGGACGCAACGCGGCGCAATTCCCCCCCCACGGCCAGCGACACCTCGCCCCGCTCTTCCGAAACAACCGCCACGACGGCGTCGGTACGTTCCGAGAGGCCAAGGGCGGCCCGGTGCCGGGTACCATAGAACTGGGGCAGCTCCGGATTATGGGACAAGGGCAGATGGCACGACGCCAGGGCGATCCTTCCGTCCTTGATCAAGGCCGCGCCGTCATGAAGGGGGGCGCCGTCGTAAAAGATGGCCCCCAGCATCTGCGGGGTAATCTCGCAATCCAGGCTCACGCCGTTCAACATGAGGTCCGCCAGCGACTCACTGCGCTGGAAAACCACGATGGCCCCGGTCCTTGTCCCCGCCAGGCTGAACAGCGTCTCGACGATCTCGTGAAAGCGGCTGAGCTGTTGCGGTTCCTGGCGGCTGCCGAAAAAATGCCGCATAAGGCTGAAACGGTACAACGCCTGCCGAATCTCAGCCTGAAACACCACAATGATCAGGACGATGAGTACCGTGCCCAGTTCCTGCAGAATCCAACTGGTCATATAGAGGCCGAGGAAACGGGTGACGAAATAGATGATGGTAACCACCCCCAACCCCAGCAGCACCTGCATGGCGCGTGTCCTGCGGAACCATGAATAGAGCTGGTAGAGCAGCACGGCCATGATCAGGATATCGGCGACATCCTGTATCCGAACAAATGAGGGCACGTCAACTCACCTTTGCTTTTCTGCGGGGCTTGTGGATGGACGGCTTTTCCTGCCGGATTGAGGTGGAGCGGTTCTGCATGGCAAGCCGGGCCGCGTCATGCCTGCGGATATCCTCCAGCACCTGTTCCCTCAAGGGTGGGTTGGGGTTCGCTTCAGGCAGATTTTCCTGATAGGCCGCGTCGGTATAAACGTTGCGGGCGTTCCACATGCTGAAACCGAACACTTTGGCGTCACGGGCGGCCTGGATCTGCTCAATGATCATCTTTTTGTCGTAGACCGCCCCCAGCTTGAAGTCCTGCAGCCAGGGGCGCATCCTGGCCCGTTTGCCCTCAAGCCGCTTCATGCCTCGCAGAGAGGCGTCGTAGATGACGCGATAGGGGTGCTCGGCCGGATTTTTCAACCCCAGATGGCCGCGGGGGTAATGGGACGGATAGATCATGGGGCAGACAAAATCCACGTAATCGGCCACATCCTGGATACGCTGGCCGATGTTCATGTCATCGTCCACCATGGTCGTGAGACCGAAGATGTCAGCCGAGGTCAGCACGTCCACCGGCTTCATCTGCTGGTCCACGTACTGGAAAAAACGCCGGATGATCTCGTGTTTCGGCACATCGCGCTTGTAGACCGGATAGGTCATGGTTTTCAGTTTCCCGTCGGTGGGAAAGCGGACGTAATCGAACTGCACCTCGTCAAACCCTTTGGCGGCAACCTCTCTGGCAATGGCCAGGTTATAGTCCCAGACCTCTTTCGATGCCGGATCGACCCAGGCCAGCCCCTTGCGGTCCCTCCAGATCTTCTGGCTGCCTCCCCCCACCGCCAGGTCCGGGCGCGCCTTGGCCAGGTTGGGATCCTGAAAAACGGCGATGCGGGCAATGCTATAGATCTTCTTGTCGCGGCACTGCCTGAGAATGGCGTCCAGGTCGCGGATACGCTTCTCGTAGGCCCCCGTCTGCGCCACCATCGGCACCCTGGAGTCGTAGCCGACCTTGCCGGTACTATCCTTGACGTCGATCACCACGGCATTCAGACGCGAATGGGACACCATGTCGATCAGGGTCTGAAAACGGCTGATCCCGGCAGTCCAGGAGGTTATATAAAGCGCACGGGCCTCGGTATTCAGCAATTGCTGGCGCTTGGATGGCGGAGCCGGGGAAACCGGTTTGGAAACGGTTGGGGCTGGGGAGGCGGGTTTCCGGTCATTCTGGCAGGAGACAAGACCGCAACAGGTCACGATGATCAGGGAGGCAAAGGCGACAACGTTTTTCACTCACGACACTCCGATGGTTTTTTCTGGTTTATGCCCCAAAAGTGTGCTACAAGGCAAAATTGTAGTTTATAGCAGTAAATTATCGTAAAAGGTAGTATAAAACTTATGTTCAGACTTTCCGAAAAAGGCGAGAAAATCCAGGTGATGTTCGGGAGTATCGCCCCGCGTTACGACTTCCTTAACCGTCTGCTCAGTTTCGGCATCGACCGGCGCTGGCGCAAAAAAGCCGTACGGCTTATCAAATACCGGGAGGGTTCCCGGATCCTGGATGTGGCGACCGGCACCGGCGACGTGGCACTGGAGATCGCCCGCTCGACCCCAGCGTCGGTGAAGATTACCGGGGCCGATTTCTGCCAGGAGATGGTGGAGCTCGGCCAGGCCAAGGTGGCGACCTCCTCCTACGCCGAACGGATCGACTTCAGGGTGGCGCCGTGCGAGGACCTTCCCTTCCCGGACAATACCTTCGATTCGATTACCATCGCCTTCGGGATCAGGAACGTGGTGGACAGAAGGCTGGGACTGGCGGAGATGTGGCGGGTATTGCGGCCCGGGGGGCGGATGATCATCCTGGAGTTTTCCACTCCGCGTTCGCAGTTCTTCAAACAGGTCTACTACTTCTACTTCCGCCGCCTTTTGCCGGTCATCGGCGGACTCTTCTCAAAATACAATGCCTACAAGTACCTGCCGGACTCGGTCCTGGAATTCCCTTCCCACGAGGAGTTCTCCCAGATGGTCGCCGACGCCGGTTTCCGCAACGTCCACATCCATCCGCTGACTTTCGGCATCGCCACAATATACGCCGGGGAAAAGGAATAGCAGGTTGTTGAAAAACAGCCATCTCGCCGCCATCCTCGAAAGCCCCTTTGTGACTGAGGCCTTTGGCCTCACCCTTCGGGCGCCTTCGCGGTCCAA
>Ga0207835_1000015_pt1 | contig 220867 bp, 164 predicted proteins | sample LuqExpMetagenom8_FD_187766 | JGI IMG/M metagenome (GOLD analysis project Ga0207835, IMG submission 187766) | Tropical forest soil microbial communities from Luquillo Experimental Forest, Puerto Rico - Sample 8 (SPAdes) | ecosystem: Environmental > Terrestrial > Soil > Tropical forest ... | reverse complement strand
GGAACTGAAACACGGTCCAGACTCCTACGGGAGGCAGCAGTGGGGAATTTTGCGCAATGGGGGAAACCCTGACGCAGCAACGCCGCGTGGAGGATGAAGTACTTCGGTACGTAAACTCCTTTCGATCGGGACGATTATGACGGTACCGAGAGAAGAAGCCCCGGCTAACTTCGTGCCAGCAGCCGCGGTAATACGAGGGGGGCGAGCGTTGTTCGGAATTATTGGGCGTAAAGGGTGCGTAGGCGGTTTGGTAAGTCTGATGTGAAATCTATGGGCTCAACTCATAGTCTGCATCGGAAACTGCCGGGCTTGAGTATGGGAGAGGTGAGTGGAATTCCTGGTGTAGCGGTGAAATGCGTAGATATCAGGAGGAACACCTGTGGCGAAAGCGGCTCACTGGACCATAACTGACGCTGATGCACGAAAGCTAGGGGAGCAAACAGGATTAGATACCCTGGTAGTCCTAGCCCTAAACGATGACTGCTTGGTGTGACGGGTACCCAATCCCGCCGTGCCGTAGCTAACGCGTTAAGCAGTCCGCCTGGGGAGTACGGTCGCAAGGCTGAAACTCAAAGGAATTGACGGGGGCCCGCACAAGCGGTGGAGCATGTGGTTTAATTCGACGCAACGCGAAGAACCTTACCTGGGCTCGAAATGTAGTGGACCGCGGTAGAAATATCGCTTCCCCGCAAGGGGCCGCTATATAGGTGCTGCATGGCTGTCGTCAGCTCGTGTCGTGAGATGTTGGGTTAAGTCCCGCAACGAGCGCAACCCTTACCTCCAGTTGCTACCATTTAGTTGAGCACTCTGGCGGAACCGCCTCGGATAACGGGGAGGAAGGTGGGGATGACGTCAAGTCCTCATGGCCTTTATGTCCAGGGCTACACACGTGCTACAATGGCCGGTACAAACCGTCGCAAACCCGTGAGGGGGAGCTAATCGGAAAAAGCCGTCCTCAGTTCGGATTACAGTCTGCAACTCGACTGTATGAAGCTGGAATCGCTAGTAATCGCGGATCAGAATGCCGCGGTGAATACGTTCCCGGGCCTTGTACACACCGCCCGTCACATCACGAAAGTGGGTTGCACTAGAAGCCGGTAAGCCAACCGCAAGGAGGCAGCCGTCCAAGGTGTAATTCATGATTGGGGTGAAGTCGTAACAAGGTAGCCGTAGGAGAACCTGCGGCTGGATCACCTCCTTTCTAAAAGAGAACCGGATGAAGCATTATTCCTTCCGCGATAGCGGACCGCCGAGAGGCGGCGAATGATGGACTTCATCTACCCCGTAGCCGCTACCTGACGGCGATCGGGAGTTCGATACAAGCCTTCTTTTCCTGGCCGATCTTCTTACGATGGTCGCGATGAGCTTAGCTCGTCAGCATGTTCAACCTTGTCCTCGAAACCTTTTAGCACTGCATGAGATTTGCATGAGCCGTCGGAATTGATCGCCGGCGGGGGAGCCGGCCAACGATGGGCCTGTAGCTCAGTTGGTTAGAGCGCACCCCTGATAAGGGTGAGGTCGGTAGTTCGAATCTACCCAGGCCCACCATCTTAGCCGAAGCGCCTCCAAGGGGCTGTAGCTCAGCTGGGAGAGCACCTGCTTTGCAAGCAGGGGGTCACCGGTTCGATCCCGGTCAGCTCCACCAAATCAAATGCTCTGCTTCCAGATCGCTTCCTCAAAGGAGAGGCATCGATCTGGAAGCAGACTGGCGCGGCCAGCACGACGAGCTGTTGCCGGTAGGTTTCAACCACCTGAGGGTGGGCTTCTCTTAAGGGAAGTCCGGATGTTTGACAACGAAATTGATTGGGTAACGCACTTGAAATGCTGCTCGGCTGCCGTGAGGCCTCCGACGCGCGTACGATTCAAGGGCGTATGAATACAAGGCCGAGCACATGTTTGAGTCGCAGCAAGAGCGCGACGATGATAAGTGTTCAGAATTGAAGAGTGTCTTTAGGAGTGCAGCGACTGCATGCGCAAGCGTGTAAGGCTGTCCTCAAGGCGGATAACAGGAGTTATCTCAACCAGGAACCGAAGTGATTCGGACCCTGCGCTGGAGTTAATTCTATGGTCAAGCTACTAAGGGCGCACGGTGGATGCCTTGGCAGAGACAGGCGATGAAGGACGTGGCAAGCTGCGATAAGCTTCGGTAAGCCGCACACAGGCGTTATAACCGGAGATCTCCGAATGGGGAAACCCTCCTAGGCAAACCCTAGGAACTACCCACTGAATACATAGGTGGGATAGAGCGAACTCAGGGAAGTGAACCATCTCAGTACCTGAAGGAAAAGAAAGAAACCTCGATACCGCTAGTAGTGGCGAGCGAACGCGGTAGAGCCCAAACCCGTAGCATTTCGGTGCTTCGGGGGTTGTAGGGTCCGCAATAGTAGAGTTACCAATCTGGCCGTTAGCCGAACCCTCTGGAAAGTGGGTCCATAGAGCGTGACAGGCGCGTAGGCGAAAATGGTCCAGACTCGAAGCGGATACCTGAGTAAGGCGGGGCACGTGAAACCCTGCTTGAATCCACGGGGACCATCCCGTAAGGCTAAATACTAGTCTCTGACCGATAGTGAACCAGTACCGTGAGGGAAAGGCGAAAAGAACCCCGTCGAGGGGAGTGCAAAGTACCTGAAACCGTGTGCCTACAAGCAGTGGGAGGACTATGCCCGCAAGGGAATGTCTGACCGCGTGCCTATTGCATAATGAGCCGGCTAGTTATTCTTGTCAGCAAGGTTAAGCGTAAGCGAGCCGTAGCGAAAGCGAGTCTGAATAGGGCGATTGAGTTGGCAGGAATAGACGCGAAGCGGGATGATCTACCCATGGCCAGGATGAAGGTGGGGTAACACCCACTGGAGGTCCGAACCGGTGTTTGTTGAAAAAAGCTCGGATGAGCTGTGGGTAGGGGTGAAAGGCTAATCAAATTCCGTGATAGCTCGTTCTCTCCGAAATAGCTTTAGGGCTAGCCTCGGATGATTTGCGCTGGTGGTAGAGAGATGGATGGACTAGGGGGCTTTCCGGCTTACTGAATCCAACCAAACTGCGAATGCCAGTGACAACCAGTCCGGGAGTCAGACTGCGGCGGCTAAGCGTCGTAGTCGAGAGGGAAACAGCCCAGACCGCCTGCTAAGGTCCCCAAGTTACAGTTAAGTGGAAAAGGAAGTCGGAACGCTCAGACAGCCAGGAGGTTGGCTTAGAAGCAGCCATCCTTTAAAGAAAGCGTAATAGCTCACTGGTCAAGCGGTCCGGTGCCGACAATACAACGGGGCTAAAACTGTACACCGAAGCAGCGGATGCACACACTTGGTGTGTGCGTGGTAGGAGAGCATTCTCAACAGCTGCGAAGCCAGACTGAAAAGACTGGTGGAGCGTTGCGAAGAGACCCTGCCGGCATAAGTAGCGATAACGGAGGTGAGAACCCTCCGCGCCGAAAGTCTAAGGTTTCCTGAGGAAGGTTAATCCGCTCAGGGTTAGGCGGTTCCTAAGGCGAGGCCGAGAGGCGTAGTCGATGGACAAACGGTTAATATTCCGTTCCTCCCAATGTTCGTTATTACGATGGGGTGACGCAGAAGGATAAGCATGCCGCACTATGGCTATTGCGGTTGCTGCGCGTAAGCTGGATTCGATAGGTAAATCCGTCGAGTCTTAACAGTGAGGCGTGGCACAGTCCCTGAAGGGGCTTACGATGCTGAGTTCACGCTGCCGAGAAAAACCTCTAAGGAGAACAAAGGGAACCGTACCCCAAACCGACACAGGTAGACGAGGAGAATATCCAAAGGCGCTCGAGTGAAAGCTCGTTAAGGAACTCGGCAAATTGGCTCCGTAACTTCGGGAGAAGGAGCGCCCACCTCTGGTGGGCCGCAGTGAAGCGCGAACGGCGACTGTTTAACAAAAACACAGGTCTCTGCTAAGTCGAAAACGACGTATAGGGGCTGACGCCTGCCCGGTGCCGGAAGGTTAAAAGGAGAGGTTAGCGCAAGCGAAGCTTTGAATTGAAGCCCCGGTGAACGGCGGCCGTAACTATAACGGTCCTAAGGTAGCGAAATTCCTTGTCGGGTAAGTTCCGACCTGCACGAATGGCGTAACGATCGTTCGACTGTCTTAACGAGTTGCTCGGCGAACTTGTAGTACCGGTGAAGATGCCGGTTACCCGCAGCTAGACGGAAAGACCCCGTGCACCTTTACTACACCTTAACTATGGGTTACGGTTCTCGCTGCGCAGGATAGATGGGAGGCTTTGAGACCAGGTTCTCGGACTTGGTGGAGCCAACGGTGAGATACCATCCTGCGAGTGCTGTGATCCTAACCTGCTCCCGTGATCCGGGAGGGGGACATAGTTAGGCGGGTAGTTTGACTGGGGCGGTCGCCTCCTAAATTGTAACGGAGGCGCGCGAAGCTACTCTCAGGCTGTTTGGAAATCAGCCGTCGAGTGCAAAGGCATAAGAGTGGTTAACTGTGAGACCAACAAGTCGAGCAGATGCGAAAGCAGGCCTTAGTGATCCGGTGGTTCTGTATGGAAGGGCCATCGCTCAACGGATAAAAGGTACGCCGGGGATAACAGGCTGATCATTGCCAAGAGTTCATATCGACGCAATGGTTTGGCACCTCGATGTCGGCTCATCGCATCCTGGAGCTGTAGAAGGTTCCAAGGGTTAGGCTGTTCGCCTATTAAAGCGGTACGTGAGCTGGGTTCAGAACGTCGCGAGACAGTTCGGTCCCTATCTGCTGTGGGCGTAGGAGATTTGAGGGGGGCTGTCCTTAGTACGAGAGGACCGGGATGGACGAACCTCTTGTGTTCCAGTTGTCCTGCCAAGGGCACGGCTGGGTAGCGAAGTTCGGTTGTGATAACCGCTGAATGCATATAAGCGGGAAGCACGCCCCAAGATGAGATCTCCCTGAAGGGCCCAGAAAGACCATCTGGTTGATAGGCTGGAGGTGGAAGTGTGGTGACACACGTAGCTTACCAGTACTAATCGCCCGTTCGGCTTGTCCATAGAATTAACTCCGCGCAGTACAAAGCGGACATTCTTCAAGCCTTGTAGCAACCAATCAATTTCGTTGACCTTCTGCTTCAGCAAGTTGTAGCGCTAGATTGCAGTTCGCGTTCCTGCAGGGACCCGGGAGAAACGATCCGGAGCATGCAGATGCCGCGACAGGCTGCGGGCAACCACCCGCCAGGCGCTCTCAAGTTTGCCGGTGACCATACTGCGAGGGATCACCCGTTCCCATCTCGAACACGGAAGTTAAGCCTCGCTGGGCCGATGGTACTGCACGGGAGACCGTGTGGGAGATTAGGTGATCGCCGGCAATTAATTCAAAGAAAAGCCAAGCCTTCGGGCTTGGCTTTTCTTATTTTCGCGCATACATCGCAAGCGCATTAAAGGAAAGGCCATGCCCTCTCAGGGCATGGCCTTTTGCTGTTTGTGGGGATGGTTTACGAGCGAGCATGCGTTCCCGCAGCGACGGCGCCTCGCTGTTGGGGCGACGCGCTCAATGCCTGCAACATCTGTGTACCGATTGGCGTGCCTAGTCCTGTGCAGGCGTCCCAACCGTAGCTCGCGGAGTAGGCTCCATTGTTTCCCGCCGTAATGTCGTGGAAGCAGTGGAGGGGAGCGTCGGCATAGAGCGTGGGGTTCATGAAGCCGAGCCGCCGGTTCAGCTTCTGGTTCAGCAGGACGACCAGGCCGGCGTAGAGCGGTGCAACAGCGCTGGTTCCGCCTACGATCATCTGTTGCCCATCGACGAGAATGTTGTAGCCGGTGTCCGGGTCGGCGTTGCCTGCCATGTCTGGTACGCCGCGGTTGGCCATGGAGACCATGTTGTTCTGCCAGCCGGGGCGCGCAAACTGCGCACTATAACCGCCGCCCGAGGCGCCACCCTGCATGCCATCATTCCAGACAACTTCATCTTGAATGGCTCCGTTCGACGCGGTGAGTCGTGTGCCGCCTAGCGCGAGGACGTGCGGGCATGAGGCAGGGAAATCCGTATGCGTTCGCCCGTCTGTCATGCCGTCGCTGGAACCGCTGTCGCCTGACGCTACAGTGATGGTGATGCCTAGCAGGGCGGCTTCCTGCGCGACCTGGTCGAAGTTGTCCATTGACTGAGCGCTCCAGGAGGATTCAGGGGCGCCCCAGCTGATGGAAATCGCGGAAGGCGTGCGCAGTTGGTCGTGGACTGCTGTTGACAGTGCGTCGTGGAAGCCACGGGCCGAGTTGGGAGCAAAGTAGACCGCGATGGCACATCCCGGCGCTACTGATCCGGCAACTTCAATGTCGAGCATGACTTCGCTGTCGGCGCTCTGCGGTGTGGTGGGACGATTGTGGGCTTGGTCTATGGACACGGTCTTCATTGCAGGGGGTGCCATGCCGAGGTTCTGGAAGTAGTTCCGTAGGTCGGCTGGGCGATATCCGCCACTGAACTCGAGCAGGCCGAGGGTCTGTCCGGCGCCGGTAGCGTCTCGCGGAAAGTCATACAGCCGGGCCACCTCCGGAGGGTTATAGGATTGGGTGCTTTGCCGCATTCCGAAGGCGCGCGCTCCACCGGAACGGAAGCGGATATGGGGATGGACCATGGGGCGGTTGTCCAGGCCAAGTATCCCGGTAACGCAGCCTGCAAGTTCCTCCGGCACCTGGATGGGGCCGGAGTGGCCGCGGTAGCTGCCCTCTGGGTGTTCATACTCCGTAAGCTCAACGCCGAAGGCTTTTTCCATGGCTGCGACGGTGCCGGAGAGCGTTACGGTGCGGCGCAGGACTTCATCGCCACGTTCGAGCATTTGCAGATGGTTGGTGCGCGCGAAGTCGCGGATCTTCTCTACATGGGCGGGATCAGCGCCGTAGGTCTGCGCGAACTCGCTGTGGTTCATGCGCTTTTCCTGCCCGGTAAGCTTCGGCAGGGGCTGCCGGTGCTTGAGCAGCACTGAAATATCAATCAGCTGGTGGGGGTCGATGGGCCCAATGGCGTGGGCGCCTGGAAGTGCAGCGTGTTCGGTGCCGCGCAGGGGGACACGTTTCGCATTAGCCATGCGTTATCTCCTTGGAGGGATGGCGAAGGGGGATGCGCGCAAAGCCGTCGCGCCGGCGGTGCAGCCCGGCGGCGCGGAGAGATGGCTTCGCAGGTCCGTTTTTTTGAACGTGCCGGAGCGGCCGCATAGTGCTAGCAGCTGCCCTGTCTTCACGAGCAGGCGGAGAGCAGTTCGGGAGCCGAACTCGGAATGGCGCAGGGTGAACAACCGGGGGGAGCCTGCGGCCTTCTCCCGAGGCACTCAATATACGCCAGAATGGCTGCGCGAGGTCTGTGCATCTCCACTTTCTTTCTCGCGGCCGCGGCCGGAGCCAGCAGCCGGGAGCGTAGACTCCGGCGGCCACCACGCATACCTGCATGTTCTCCTTGACAATCTAGGAAAGCGACGCTACCTTTTCTCCTAGATTGACAAGGGGAACGCGTTGACTCCATCCAATCCCGACAAATCGAACGAGCTACTGCAGGGCACGCTTGACCTGCTGATTCTGAAGGCTGTTTCGCTGGGGCCTCTGCATGGCTACGGAGTGCTATTGCGCATTCAGCAGATCTCCGGCGAGGAGCTGGTGGTGCAGCAGGGGTCGCTTTACCCGGCGCTCTACCGGCTGGAGCACCAGGGCGCGATTGCGAGCGAGTGGGGCGAGAGCGAGAACAATCGCCGCGCGAAGTACTATCGCCTGACGGAGCTGGGCTGCGAGCGGCTGGAGCAGGAGACGGCCAGGTGGAACCGCATGGCCGGGATCATCAACGGCATTCTGCGCGCAGAGCCGGAGGGGGCCTGACGATGGTTCATCAACTACGGCGCCCCCTCGCTTCGCTCCGTTCCTGGCTTGCAGCTCTTACACATCGCCGTCGCCTTGAAGACAACATGGACGCCGAGCTTGCCTCGCATCTGGAGTTCCGCACCGCTGACCTGATCCGCTCCGGGCTGGCTCCAGCAGAAGCTTCGCGTCAGGCGCGCATTGAGCTGGGCAATCCGCTGACGCATCGCGAGGGCATGCGCGCTGCGTTGGGGCTGCGCTGGATGGACGAGTTTGCGGCCGATCTGCGTTTTGCCGTGCGGCTCCTGCGTAAGGAGCCGGGCTTTACGGCCATCGCGGTTGCGTCTCTGGCGCTGGCCATCGGCGCGAACACGGCGATTTTCTCGCTGGCGAAATCCGTTCTGTATGACCGGCTCAACGTCCCGCATCCGCATCAGCTTCGCCTTTTCCGCTGGACCGGGGATGACAAGGCGGTTGCCCACATGATGTGGGGAGAGTTTGAAGATGTTCCCGGTGGCACCACAAGCAGCTCGTTCCCGTACCCTGTTTACCGGGAGATGGCGAAGCATCCCTCGGGCATGCAGAGTCTTGGAGCATTCAAGGAAGACAGTATGAACGCCACTATCCGCGGTACGGCGCGCCGCGTTGTGGTCGACATGGTATCGGGCAATTTTTACGACACACTCGAGGTCCAACCACAGCTCGGGCGCGCGATTCAGGTGTCTGACGATGCTGTGCCTGGTGCGGGCGGAGCTGTGGTGATCAGTGATCGTCTATGGGATAGCGAGTTCAGTCGCTCACCGCAGGCCATTGGGCAGGTCATCACGCTCAATCAGCAACGGCTCACCATTGTCGGGGTAAATCCGCGCGGCTTCACAGGTGCCAAGAACGTTCTCAGTTCGCCGGATCTCTTTGTCCCGATCAGCCTCGAACCTCTACTGAGCACCCAAAGAAACAGGCAGACGGACCTTGTTAATCCCGATTTCTGGTGGGTGAACATAGTAGGGCGCCCTGCGCCGGGAGTCTCTATTTCTCAGGCTCGAGCCGCCATGGCCGTACAATTTCAGAGCGCGGTTAAAGCCCTCGTCGCAACGAAAAAGGGCGAGACGATCCCCTATCTCGAGCTCGCCGACGGCAGCCGCGGACTCCATGATGCTGACCACCTGTTCGGCAAGCTTCTGTATGTGTTGCTGACGCTGACGGGATTTGTGCTTCTGCTGGCATGTGCCAATGTCGCCAATCTGCTGCTTTCGCGTGGCGCAAAGCGGCAGCGAGAGATGAGTGTTCGCCTCGCGCTTGGGGCAGGCCGCGCGCGTGTAGCTTGTCAGCTTCTTACGGAGAGCCTTCTGCTTGCCACGTTGGGAGGTTGCGGCGGGCTGCTGCTGGGCTATCTTTGCCGGAACGCGCTTCCGCATCTGTTCAGCAATGCGTGGGAAGATGCGAGCATTCGCGTTTCGTTTGACTGGGGCGTGTTTGCCTGCATGACGCTGGTCGTCCTTGCCACCGGCATTCTGTTCGGCCTCGCGCCCGCGTGGTTCGCGGCGCGCGTCCACATTTTCAGCAGCCTCAAAGAGTCCGCGCTGACAGCAACGCGCCGCCGTCGCGGCCTGAGCAGTAAAGCACTTGTCGGGGTGCAGATTGCACTTTCCACGTTGCTTGTTATTGGTGCAGGGCTGTTTTTGCGAACGCTTACGGCGCTCACCACGCAGGACGTCGGATTCGATACCGATCATCTGCTTCTGTTTGAGATCAATCCTCCGGCGGCACGTTATCCCGCCGGTAAGGATGTCGCACTTCATCAGGAGCTTGAGCGCCGTTTTGCCGCGCTGCCGGGTGTGGAAACCATCTCACCGGGTCAGATGGTCTATCTTGCGGGTTCGATGAGTAACTCCGATTTCCTGCCTGAGGGTGAAGTGTACGATGCTCACAAAAAGCAGGCTGAAGACTACAACGTGGTGGGCAACACGTTCTTGAAGACACTCGGGATTCCCGTCGTGGCTGGACGCGCGTTCGGTCCACAGGATACGGCCACATCGCCGAAGGTCGCCATCATCAACCGGGCGCTTGCGAAGAAGCGGTTCCCGGGCCAGAACCCCATTGGCAAGCGATTTCGTCAGGGGCAGGACTCTTCGACGGACCCGCCGATTGAGATTGTAGGTATTTGCGCGGATTCCGATTACTACTCGTTGCGCGAAGACCCTCCCGCGCAGTTCTTCCTGCCTTACGTGCAGCAGCGCAATGTGGGCGGAATGACGTATCAAGTGCGCACGTCGCTGGAGCCTGCCGCGCTGGCGCCGCTGCTGCGCAGTACGGTGCAGGCCGTGGACCGCGATCTGCCGGTGACGAGCCTGCGTACGCAGCGCGAGCAGATGAACGCGACGCTGCAGATTGAGCGGACGCTGGCGGCGCTCACCTCGGGCTTTGGGCTGCTGGCTTTGGCGCTGGCTTGTGTGGGGATTTACGGCGTGATGGCGTATACCGTTGCGCAGCGGACCAACGAGATTGGCATCCGGCTGGCGCTGGGCGCGGAGCCGGGGCGTGTGCGGCGCATGATCCTGCGGGAGAGCACAGTGCTGGCGGTGGTGGGCATCGCAGTGGGAGCTGCAGGAGCAGTGGCTCTGGCGCGGCTCGTCAAGTCCATGCTGTACGGTGTTGCTCCGTATGACGCGGTGACGCTGGCTGGCGGAGTAGCTCTGCTGCTGGCCGTGGCGCTGGGCGCAAGCTGGATTCCGGCGCGGCGCGCGGCGGGAATTGAGCCTATGCAGGCGCTGCGGCACGAGTGATGCGTCTGGAGTGCAAACGAAAAGGCCGGCGGCAGATATATTCTGCCCCGGCCATTCTGTGAACTGCGAACTTGTCTTATTGCCCCACGCCTACAGGGAGAACGGGCACGGCGCCCTCGGCTTTGATCTCCGCTACGACGGCGTCGAGTTGTTCCATGACTTCAGGCACGCTCATGGTGTAGATCTCGCGGCGGGCGTCATAGCCCTGCTCAATGAGCTGCTTGAGGTAGCGGCCAGCAAGCTGCGCGGCGAGCTGATCCGTGATGAGCTTGCCGGAGCGCTTCTTTTGCTCGTCCCAGGCGTCGTAGGGCACGGCGATCCACATCGGCCGCTCGTTCACGTCGAAGCGGATATCGACGGCGTTGGCGTGGCGGGTGGCGATGGCCACGATGTTGGCCTTCCAGCGGCAGTGGAGGTCTTCGCCGCTCCAGCGATCGGTAACGTGAAACTCCTCGTACATGCTTCTAGCCTATCGTTCCGGGTTCGGTTGAGCAAGCATGCAGGGCGATTTCATCTGCTGAATCCGGGCGCTCGTGCTTTGACGCGCGCAGCCGATAAGGAACGGAAGGGACGGGGAGGCGGATGCAGGTAACCCTAACGGTATCGGACGCGATTGTGCGCGAGGCTGCGCAGCAAGGCCTCTCAGTGACGGAGTTCGTGGAAAAGCTGGTGGATAAAGGCTTTGAGCGCTCGCGGCAGAACTCGTCTGTGTCGAGCGCGATCGAGCGGATCCGTGCGCTGCGTGCGCATCCCAAGGAGTTCGACCGCGGCTGAGGCTTCCGGTGGACTCGGCTCAGAGGCCGCTGATAAACTACTGGGGTTGCAGTCTCTGCACCCGCCGTGTGTGCGTGCGCGTCTGCACTCGAATCGAATCAGCGATCGAACTTGGCATCAGCAAGGACTCGAAGACCCCGTGGATAATCAGACTCGTCATGCCCTGAAGGGCGACAAATTTGCCGAGGCTACGCAGAGCAGCGTGACCTGGATCGGCGAGCACCGCTCAAGCGTGGTGCGCACTGCGGTGATTGCAGCGGTTGTTGTGGTTGTGCTGGCCGGAGTGCTGGTGGCACGCTATGTGCGCTCGGCCTCTGCCGATGCTGCGCTGGGCGCGGCGATGGACACCTACACGGCTCCGCTGGCAGTTCCCGGCGCACCTGCGGAAAAGGGCGTTTATGCCAGCGGCACGGACCGTGCCAAGGCCGCCAATCAGCAGTTTGTGGCGGTGGCGGACCAGTACGGCTGGCTGTCGGAAGGCACCAAGGCGCATTATTTTGCCGGCGTGACCTATGCCGAGCTGGGCCAGAACGGGCCGGCTGAGACGGAGCTGAAGAAGGCCGCCGGAGCATGGGACCGCAATGTTGCCAACCTGGCCAAGCTGGCGCTGGCAGGGCTCTACCATGAGACTGCGCGCGATCAGCAGGCCATCGATCTCTACAACGAGATCGTTGCCAAGCCCTCACTGACGGTTTCTGCCGCCGCCGCGCAGCTGGATCTGGCGGATCTGTATGCAGCCTCTGGCAAGACCGACCAGGCCAAGGCACTGTGGGCGCGCGTGAAGGACGGCGATAAGGAAGGCGCTGCCGGCTCAATTGCCGCGCAGAAGCTTTCTGGCAACGCCCAGTAAGCCTTTCGGTCCCGGCGCCTGAGCACTTTCCAGGGCGGCTGCGTCTTGTCTTTTGATGAGCGCTAGTCAGTCCGTTTTCGCAGGTTGGATGGAGATTGCCCCAGGCGCCGTGCGCGACCAGACCCGCCAGGACGACCAGCAAGCGGCGCTCGCCGCGCTCGTGGACGAATATGCGTCCACGCTCTACCGGGTCGCATTTTCCGTTTTACGCAATGCAGCTGACGCTGAAGACGCGGTGCAGGAAGCATTTCTGCGCGTGTTGCGGCATCGCGACACGCTGGGTGAGGTGCGCGATCACCGCGTTTGGCTGATTCGCATTGTCTGGAACATTGTTCTGGACCGCAAGCGGCGCGCGAAGACGCGGCCGGAAACAGACGACATTGCCGACTTGGCTCGCGTGCTTCCCGCTCGCGGGCTCACCGCTGAGGAGCGCGCCCAGGCGCGCCAGCAGCATGATCGCGCGCTGCGCTGCGTGGAGCAGCTCCCCGCCAAGGAGCGCGAGGTAATGCTGCTGTCAGCGTTTGAAGAGCTGAACAGCGTGGAGATTTCTGAGGTGCTGGGCATTACGGAGTCCAGTGTGCGCTCGCGGCTGTTTCGCGCGCGCAACCTGCTGTCTGACCTGATGGGCCGGAGGAGGGAGACAAAATGAATCAGCCGAGTGCGATGAAGACGGAGTTGAGCCGCGCGGCCGATCTGGAACTGGCTGAGGCCACGCTGCGCCGGGTGGCTGCGCTGCCCGCGCCCGCTGGGCTGGAAGCGCGTGTGCACGCCGCGCTTGAGAAGGCTCCGCGGCACGCAAAGGTGCTGCCGTGGCCCGTGGCTGCTCATGGTGGTGGAACTCCCAACTGGCTGCGAGGCGCGGCGGCCGCGGCGATTGTTGCGGTAATTGCGGGCGGAAGCTGGGGGATCTATGCGCGGGTGCAGCCGGGCGAGCCCTCGCGTGCGGTAACTCTGCCGCGGGTGAACGCAACGGGCGGCTTTGCGAATGCAGGAGCAATGCGCACGCCACAGACGCTTTCCGCTCCTGCGGTGAACGCTCAACCCAAGCCTGCGCAGACGAACGCCGCGACACCGAAGCCAGTGGCCCCGGTGAAGAAGCACACCACGGCGGTGCGCTGACGGTCTGTTACACGGATTGGAAAGGTTGTAAAAGGGGCGCTCCATGTGGAGCAGCCCCTTTTTTCTTTTGCCTGAAGAACCTAATGTGGCGAATCTGAAGTTTGTGGCAAAACGGGCGAAGGGCAACCGCTGGTCCTTCGACTGATCACCCACGGACGAAGACCTGTCCGTGGGGACCCCGACTCCGTTTGGCCGAAGAGACGGCCAAACTACGCTCAAGGATGACAGCAGCATTTCTGCTGCGGGCTTTAGCTGTGAAGTTTCAATAGGTTGTTGTCCATTCGGTCGAGAACTGGGAAGCTGATGTTGTCGAAGCACGAGCTTTTTCAGGAGGCCGAATGGACTATCACCATAATGCTAGCCTGTTGATTTTCCGTCGAGAGCAATTGGCCCGGAGTGTTGTCGAGGGCCGGCTGAGGCTGTGCGAGGCGGCAGCCGAGCACGGCCTCAGCCGGCAAAGTGCAGCCCGGTGGGTGCGCCGTTATCGGCTGGGCGGTGTGGCGGCGCTGAGCGATCGTAGTTCGCATCCGCGAGCCCGGCTGCCGTGTCACAGGCGACAGGCGCAAAGTGCCGCATGGCGTCGGTTATGAGTATCTGTATATGGCTGTCAACGATTACTCTCGCATCACCTTACCGCCATCCTGCCCGACGAGAGCCGCCATCTCCGGTGCAGAACGATATCCAGCAGATCAACCGTCGAGCGCTTCCAAGTTAACAAGGGGCCTTATCCCTAGGCAAGTATTTGATAAATATAAAGTTTACATAGGTTAACCATTACGGCAACCGTAAACCCATTGCGGCATTCAAAGGCGGCTACCTATAGTCGTGGACGTTCTTGATGCCATTCACGATTTGCTGCAGCGGATCGCCCTGATGGACTGCTGCAGCAACCTTCGGGTGAGAAGCGGCAGATTCAACAGCGGGGCGACGCGATGGCGGAGAGACTCGTCAGAGGGATTTTAGAAGTGTCAGCCATCGAACGAACTGCGCCAGGAAGGATTTCAACGAGCTGGAGACCTGGCGAAACAGAAAGGCAGTTGGCCAAAAGGCGAACACTTTCGTCGCTGCTTGGCGGTATCGGTATGTCGCGGCCTGGCTACTCTCATTGCCCGTTGCCCTGGCAGCACGGATGACCCCATAAATTGTTTATCTGCCGACCAAGATAGAGGTGGTTCGGCAGAATACGGCCCAGGCAGCGGCTTCGCACCGGACAGGTTTTGCAGAGACGCGCATCAGACAGATTTCAAAGCTTTGAGGAGTGATATGAATTGCAACAAGTCGAGTGCTGGAGATCTAGCGAGAGGTGGGCGCTCGGCGTCTGGTCTTGCATCCTGGCTGGTGCCCGTGGTGGCACTGCTGGTGTTTCTGGCGGTACCTTGTGGAGCGCAGAGTTTTTACGGGGGCATTTCTGGCACGGTGATGGATAGTAGCGGTGCTGTGATTCCGGGCGCGACCGTTACGGTGGTCAACGCTGGCACGAACGAGACTCACAAGACCGAGAGCAATGCAATTGGCGAATTCCGCTTTGTGAATCTGGTTCCTGCCAACTACAAACTGATTGCCGAGGCCGCGACCTTCAAGCTCTTCGAGCAGCAACCTGTTGTGGTTCAGGTGAACGCCACGGTCCAGATTGACGTGCACCTGGAAGCGGGTGCTGCCGACGAAACCGTGCAGGTGACCTCAGAAGCGCCGCTGCTTCAAACAGAGTCCGGTACGGTGGGTGCGGCTGTCGAAGGACAAGTTGTCCAGAATATGCCGCTGAACGGTCGCAACCCGATGAACCTTATTGGATTGGCGCCGGGTGTGGTGGCGGGACAGAATACATCTGGCTCCTCGAGCTTCAACGCTGTAAACCGAACATCGATTGGCTCGTGGAATTCGTATCAGATTGCCGGTGGCTTCAATAACGAGAACTCCGAATACATTGATGGAACGCCAATCAACATGCTGGGGGGCAACACGCTCTCGCTTGTTCCGGCTCAGGATGCCATCCAGGAATTCAGAGTGGACGCCAGTGCCGCCAGCCCCGAGTTTGGTCGCTATGGCGGTGGCGTGATTTCGATGACCACCAAGAGCGGCTCGAATGGGTTTCATGGCACGGTGTATGAATACGTTCGAAACACAGTTTTGAATGCGAACTACTTCTTCAGCAATGCAGCCGGTCTGCCGAAGGCGCCATTTCATCAGAATCAATATGGCGGGGCACTCGGTGGCCCGATCAAGAAGGACAAGTTCTTCTTCTTTGCTCACTTCGAGAAGTTCAAGTTGCGTGCGGCGACACCGACATCGACCAATGTTCCGGGTGATGGAAACAACGGGACAGTAAACAATCGCGGTGGAGTATTTGCCACGCCAATTGCCGATCCGGTCTATACCGCATCGGGCGGCACAAGCGGATGCAACGTCCAGAGCGACAGTGCGGCTGGAACTTACACGATTCCGACGTCGTGCTTCGATACCACGTCGCAGGTGATGATGGGCTACTTCCCGGGTACGAATCAAAACCCGGCGACGCATAACAGCTATAACTACTCTGCGCAGCCTGTGGTGGGTGATGACACACTCCAGGTAAATGGGAGGCTGGACTACACGATCAACGAGAAGCAGCGTGTCTTTGCGCGGTTTACTCGGTATGAACTGGATGATATCGGCGCAGACGAATTCGGCAAGAACGCGACGTTCTCGACGATATATGCAGCGTCACACAACCTGACGCACCAGATTGTTGTGGGGGACACGTATAGCATCAGCCCTGTGACGGTGCTGGATGGGCGCCTCTCGTACACTCGGCAGTTGTTCACGAACCCAACCAGCCAACTCAACAAGGTAGACCTGAGTGAGTTTGGGCCTGCATATGACGCACTGGCATCGCAGGTGAGCTACAGAGCGCTGCCGAGCATGGCACTTCAGGGCACTCACAACATCTACAACCTGAACCCAATCAGTGGGGTTGAATTTGACCATTTCGATAACTACTCCGCGAATGGGAGCCTGACGAGGATTATCGGCAGTCACACAATTAAAGCTGGCGGCGAAGCAGTTTTGCGGCTTCACAATGGCACTGGCTACTTCCGCATGCCGTCGGGGTATTCGATCTTCCAGAGCGCGATGACCGCTGTGTCGGGAGTACAGGGATCAGGAGACGAGATTGCGTCGTTTCTTCTTGGGGAGTTTTATTCAGACGTAATTCAGACGATTCAGCCGAGCACAACATTCAACTATTCCTATGCGCTCTATGCCTTAGACACCTGGAGAGTGAATCACGGGCTTACGGTGAACCTTGGCATTCGGTGGGAATTGCCGGGCGGGATCATGGAGAAGAAAGATCGGGCAACGGTGTTTTTGCCGGATGCGATGGACCCGATCACGGGATACAAAGGCGCCCTCGTTCTGGTCAAGTCATCTCTCTACGGGAGCAGAAGCGTTGAACCCATCCACCACAACTTCTTTGGGCCTCGAGTCAGCTTTGCGCAAACCCTGCGTGGTGATGCTGTTCTGCGTGGAGGATACGGGCTTGCGTACCTGCCGCCGGACATGCCGCCCGGTTTGATGGCCTTTACAAATCCGTTGAACGCTGGTGTGACTACCGCCTTGAATGGTTCAGTGCCAACGCACTTTCAAAGCGACCCTTTTTCTGGCGGAATCATTCAACCGACGCAGCGAAGCAACTTTTCAGCATTTGCACTGAGGCAGTTGAATCAGACTGTCACGGCTGTGGTGCCGACAAGCAACTATCCGTACATGCAGCAGTGGAACCTGTCGCTGGGCAAGCAATGGAAAGGCGCCTGGTCTACAGAGCTCAGCTACGTGGGGACAAAGGGAACTAAACTGCCCATGAATGTGTCGATGGGCTTGAACCAGATAGCCACCTCGGATGCCGCGATTCTGCAGTCGTACGAGGCGACCCAGGCAGGCTGCGTTCCACCTGCGCCATGTTCGTCCGCGGCGCAAAGCGCAACGGTTGCTTACGCCAAGACGCAGGGAATGATTCCGTACCCTCAATACTCAAACCTGTACAACGCTGCCGATTACAGCGGTGGTTCGACCTATAGCGCGATGTATCTGGTGCTGCAGAAGCGATTCAAGCAGGCCGGTCTGCTGAACGCCAACTTTACGTGGGACAAGATGCTGAGCGATACAGATTCACCAAGTGGTGGCAATACATCGACCGGCGGCACGGAGGCTCCGCAGGACTACTACAACAGGAAGGCAGAGAAGTCGCTTGCGTTCACTGAAATTGAGAAGCGGCTGGTGGTGAACTACGTTCTGCATCTTCCAGTGGGTAAGGGACAGACATTCTGGTCCGGTGCGCATGGTGTGGTGGGTGCATTGATCTCAGGATGGGCGGCGAATGGAATTACAGTGATTCAGTCAGGACTGCCGATCGCGATTGCATACAACGGAAGCCCTCTCACGAAGAATCTGAATGCAGGGATTCTGCGGCCAAACTATGTAAAAGGCTGCGGCAAAATGGCTGGTGTTCCGGCAAAGCCGTTCGACAGATGGAAGAGCCAGAACTGGTTCAACGCGGCCTGCTTTGCCTACCCGGGCGATTTTTCCTGGGGCGACGAGCCACGCGTGGATCCCCTGCTGCGGGCTCCCGGTCAGGTGAACTTCGATTTCTCGCTTTCCAAGGCAACGGCCATCCGGGATGGCTTGGAGCTGCAATTCCGCGCCGAGGCATTCAACCTGTTCAACCATCCGTACTTTGGTGCGCCAAACGGGACCATGGCTGGAAGCGGCTACAACGATATTCCGCAGCAAGGCAACCCAATGGCACCCAGGCTGTTGCAGTTGAGTCTGCGCCTCAACTACTAAGAAACAGTTTGGAGTGACTGCTGGCAGCGGAAGTGCTTGATTGATCTAGACGTCACGAAAGGCCCCTATGCGGGGCCTTCCGTGCATGCGGTGAAATGGCTGTCTTGCGTCAGAAGTATTCTTGTCCAGTTGCAACTGGAGCGCTGTGGATGCGCGGGGAAGCGGAGCACGAGGAGGGCGCGACGTTTACCAGCACTTGACGGTGACGACGTGTATATCGCCAGCGGTCGCGTTTGCGAGCTTGATTGCCAAGAGAATCTGGATATTCTTATTCGTCCAGCCTTTGGGCAGGTATGGGCCGATGGCGGCCATCTCCTTGGGGTCAACCACAATGCGATTGGCAACCTTGGTGCCGATTCCGGTGAGGCCAGCGATACCGATCCACCAATGGTTGGTGGCGTTGTCATGGATACGGCTAATGACAGCGTAATCGTAGGCGAGCTTGTCATCCGGCGTGGAGAAGTGCGTGGCCCAGGAGTGATTCCGCGGATCCTCGGAGTCCTCAATCCAGCGCAGGTCCTGGTTGGGATCTTTGCGGAAGCGGAGACGAAGATCGGTGCCCAATTGAGCAATCCACTCCTGCTGGAATCGTCCATAAAGGGCAAAGGAGTGCCGCGTCCGATGTTCCACCCAGGTGATGGGCGCTGGAAGGATTGTGACGACCTTTCCTTTCGATCGCACAAAATCAGCCAGATCGACAGCCGCGTTCATGTCCATCATGCCGACCTTGACGATTTCGTCAGAAGCCAATGGCTCAGACTTGCTGACGCTTGCAGCGGAAGGGGGCAGAGGCCAGGTGGAATCCAAGGGGGAGCCTACAAGAATATCGAAGGCGTCATCGTTGGAGAGAACGGGTGACCAGAATTGATTGATCGGCATGGAGCGTTGCACCAGCCGATACGAATACATACCGGCAGCGAGTAGGAGCGCAGCTGTGGCGAAAACGAGCGCCGCCCTGCCAGTGAATGGGAGTTTGATACGGTGGCCCCGTTTGACCGGAGATTCGGCCGGAGTGGGTTCGACGACTGCATCGGAAGCCGCACTGCCCTCGGGTTCTGGGAAGTGAAATGTCGCGACGTATGAGCGTACCGGAATCTCGATGCGCAGTTCGTTCTGATGTTCGGCAGCGGCATAGTACTTGGCGAGACGCTTGCGTATGGAACTGGCTGCGACGCGAACGGTCGGGTCCGCGCTGGTGTCATAGGAGGCTTCTTTTCCGAATACCTCAGCTCCAATGACGCGCTCTTTCAAGTTGTCTGTCCGCTCTTCGAGCGTAGTTTCGACGATGTAGCCGAGCAGATCGCAATAGCGGCGGCTTCCGCTGAAAAGCGGATCATTCAGCACGCGCTGCATCTGCGCGTGGACGAGATTCTTCTCTTCTCCGCTGAACTCGACGGTGGAACTTCCAATTCGATCTGATGGGTGGTTCACAACTTAGCTCACAAAAAAGCGGAAATTGCTATTGATAACGCTTGCTCGGCGGCATCGCACATTTTGCCGCAAGTGATGATCTGCCGATCATCACTTGCGGCACGGTGAGCGCGATGCATCGAGCGGAAGTCCACACGGCACGGGCAACAGCAATCCTCTGATGTCGTTGATCTATTTTGCGCGTAGCGGAAGGCCGATTGCGTGATTTGTATCACGGTCTTTCATCGTTAACATCCGAGGGATGCTGCAGGAGAGGAACGAAAACTCAGCGTGCCACATGGACGATGCGGTTGCTGGGCAGAGGCGCCTTCCGGACGATAGATTGCCGTTGTTAACAATGGCCGTAAGGCGCTGATAATAATTGTGATGATCTGTGCGGAGCGTGAACGTGCAGAGGATGTGGGATTCAGATGATAAGCGGGTTCCGCCGGGGTGAGAATCAGTCATGGAATGGGGTGGAAGGGGGACGAAAGGGAACCGGGGAAGATGGACGCGAGCTGAAGTGAGGAATCAGGAAGGGAAGCTGCTACCAAACTGCGTAGGTGAGAATGCGGCTGGCACCGAGAACGTTTCTGGCAACGTGGATTTCCATGACGATCTGAACGTTCTTCTTCTGCCAGCCGCGAGGCAGTTGCTGCTCAATCTGATGCAGGTTTCTGGGATCAAGCATTAGCGCGTTTGCGGCGCGTGTCCCTTGTCCGGTAAGGCCTGCGATTCCCAAAGTCCAGTGCTTGTTGAGCTCACTCTGGACACGAGTGATGAGGGCGTAGTCTTTTTCGATGGGCGCATCCGGGGAGTTTCTATGGATGGCGAAGGAGCGGTCCAATGGATGCGCCGCGTTCATGATCCAACGATCCTGGCCCTCTGGGCCGCTGATCATGCGAAAGCGCAGATCGCTGCGCAACTGGGCATGCCATTCATTGAGATAACGTCCGTACAGGACTATGGAGTTGTTCTGCGCGTCAACCAAGTCCGCTCCCAGTGTCGGACGGATCCGTGATTCCTTCCCCTGGCTTCGCAAGAAGTCTGCCAGATCGTTTGCAGAATGGACGTCGATGAGGCCCACGCGCAACTGTGTATCCTCGGGAAGGTTTGCTGATCCGACGGAAGCGTGATTGCCCTGTCCGACAACTGCAGGGCTTCCAGTGGGCTCAATTGAAGCACCGATCCCAATCAGAACAGGCCCCGAATCTGCCACGAGTGGCTTCCACATTGGATCGACAGTGAGCCGCCAATTCACAGACCAGAGCAACGCGCCAGCGAGGGCGCAGAGTACGGCAGCGCAAACAAGGGCAAGCGTGATTCTTCGATTCTTGCGTGGGGGGCGCTGCAGCGTCGGGATTTCCAGCGACGGACCTGTTTGCGGAATGGATTCCGGGGACTGAGGTGCGGCATGAAATGCGGCAACGTACGTCCCTAAGGGGATGTCGATGCGGAATTCGCGCAAGTGCTCAGGCAAGCTGTAGTACTGGCAAATCCGTTTCCGGACCTCGCTCATCGCCACGCGGACGGTGGGGTCTGCACCAGTGTCGTAGTCAGGAGAACGGCCAAAGACCTCGATGCCGATGATCCGTTCTTTTAGATCAGCCGCGTCTCCGGCGAGGGAGCGACTCACAATGTGACGCAGGAGGTTGCTGTAACGCTGGCTGGAACGAAACGACTCGCTGGCGAGGATCGAATCCAGTTGCTTCAGCGCTGCTTCATGAATTGCAGCATCAGAAATTGCCTGCTCGGGAAGTCCGGAATTGGCGGAACTGCTTTGAACTTCCAGTGACATTGTCTGGCCTCACCACAGTTTAGATCACATTCATCGCAGAACCCTGTTGCCGGATAAAGCTAACCCGGCCATGAGTCCTTTGGCCAGTGCTGCTTGCCTGACGTGCGGTTGCTACACATTGAAAAAGCTACAGAACGGCAGGCGAGAATATCTGGCCAGATTCAGCAGTGTATGGAACCTGGCGAGATGTTGGACGTGGATGGAAGGCCCCGAGGGCTATCGGCGGCTTGGGGTTCAGCCCCAATTCGTGGACAAGTTATGGCCGATGGCTGCCGCGTGAATGAAGTCGGCGACGCAACAGGTTGTTAACCTACGTAAAACCTCATCCTATGTCTTTTTATATCAGTGAGATTACATCGTTCTCCTGTTCTTGCAACTGTAAATAGATTGACGATGAAATGAGGGCCTCCAGATACTTCTGTTCGTTCAGGCGCAGGTGCATTTTCCGGAACTGGAGCAATGCAGTGGAAGCCAACAGGGATGACGCCAGGCGGAGATGCAGTTGCGAAGCTGGACAGGCGAGGAAGCACTCTGCCAGTGGAGCGGCACCAGCAGGGGACGAACATGCTCAAGAGCGCTCCGGCGATTGCGAGTGCCATGTCCCGGAGAACAGGTAGAGGCCTCAAGCGAGTGGGGAGGTAGGGCCGGACAACGAGGTCGAGGCGAAGGCCGAAGTTCTTGACCGCACGGCGCTGAAGCGGAAAGAGGAAGTCATTGCATGTGGTCAGTCATTGCGAACGGGGCTGGAAGAGCGAACGACGGCGCGAAGGAGCATCCCTCTCTCTACCCAATATTTCGAATCAAGGGCACGACCTTCGATGAGGAAGGAGTCCGCAGACGGGCAAGCAAGCGATGCCCTCTGTTAACCAAGAGCTGGATCCGATGGAGCAGGCAGTAGAAGAGAAAGCGGGAAAAGAAATTGCGGCGGGTTCTGCAACAGCTGGAGGGAACCAGATAGCAACAGGGAGAAAAGCCTGAAGCAAGCTGTCCGACTGCATGGCATGTAGCGAGCCTAGGCACCGGAGTTGGAAAGCGGCTTGATCCAGGGCTTCTTTCTCAAGGGTTCCAGACAGAGAGCCTCGACTCAAGGAAAAACAAGCATAGGAAATGGCGGAGGGATTGGAGCCTCCGAGCCAGATACCCGAAGTGTGTTTGGTTCAGGCCGTCAGTCGTCAGGCCCGAATGTAACACCGCAACAGAAGAAAGGAAAAATTGTAATGGCCAGTGAAGAAGGCATCATGCAAGCGATCTTGCGCAGGGTCCGTCAAAGCGGATTTGCCAAAGTCGCTGCCGGCACGGTGGCCCTCAGTTTGTTGTTAACTGCACCTGGAGTGAATCAGATGGTGCAGGCGCAAACTGCGGCACAAGTGAAGAACCAGATAACGACGCTGAAAGGACAGGTTGCCGACCAATCGGCCCATGGAGTCGCCGGTGCCAAGGTGGTTGTTGAGAACCTTGCAACACACGAACAAATGGAGGCGACCAGCGCGAGCGACGGAAGCTTCAGCATCGCGAAGATTCCCTCTGGCAAATACAAACTGACTGTGACGATGAACGGCTTCAAGACGTTCGTGGTTAGCACCATGCCGATGTTGGCCGGTGATGTCGCCAAGGCGGACATCAAATTGGAAGCCGGCTCATCTTCTGAGATACAGAGGGGCGAGAGCAACAGTGTGACGTCGAGCCAGGGCACCTCGCTCGGTGGCAAGGAAGCGAGCGAGATTCCTGAGAACCAGAGGAATTTCGTCAACATTGCGCAGTTGGCAGCTGGTGCGAATGAGGCGCAGACCAACACTGGCAGTGCGAATGCGGGTGCAACCTCTAGACCGGGTCAGCAGCACGATTCGTCCTCGGTGTCAGTCGGCGGCCAGCCTGAATGGTTCAACAACGCGATGATCGACGGTATAGACAACAACTTCCGGGTGCAGAATACCGTTGCGCTTCGCCCTGTGGTTGACGGTATCGCCTCGATTCAGATCATGAGCAACGCGTATAGCGCGGCTTATGGTGGGGCGATCGGCGGTGTGGTCAACCTGATTTCGAAGTCGGGATCGCCGAAGTTTCACGGGGAAGCCTACGAGTTCTTCCGTAATGATGCGCTGGATGCGTACCCGTTTGTGTTTGGTGCACAGACGCGCAAGCCGGAGATTCGCCAGAATCAGTTTGGCGGCGCGGTGAGTGGGCCGATCACTAAGCGGATAGTGTTCTACACGGACTTTGAATCGTTTCGACTGATCCAGAGCATTCCTGCTCAAACCTTTGTGGTTCCGACAGCCTACGAGCAGGACAATATCGGCGACTTTTCGGATGTGGGCGGTCCAGTTCTTTCGGATAGCCAGATTGATCCCGCGGCTCGCTACTATTTCATGCTGTATCCGCGTCCGAACAACGGAATCGCAGGTAGCAACAAGTTCATCGCGGTTCACTCGGGGAGCAACTTTTCCAACATGGGAGATGGGCGTCTGGACGTGAAGCTGACCAATCGAGATCAGTTTTTCACGCGCTTCAGCATCAACAGCGTGAATACGGTTCTGCCGCCTACATTTCCAAATGTGACGATTAACAACATGGTCATTACGCCGACGGCGTCCCGTGAAGGTCCTGGGTCGATCATGGCCTGGAACGGCATCATGAGCCTGACGCACATTTTTTCACCGCGTCTTTCGCTCAACGTGAAGGGCGGATACGCAGTTCACCAGGAACATCAGCTGGCACAGAACATGGGCAAGAACGTGAACGCCCTGTTCGGAATGCCGGGAGTCAACCTTGACTCCACGACGACGGGTCTTGCTCCTGTCAGCGTCAACGTGGGCGCGCAGGTTGGCAACAGCGGTTGGCGTCGTCCGATGTCTCAGGACGAAGACGTATTTGACTACAAAGCTGAAGTAGGTTGGATTAAGGGCAAGCACGAACTCTACATCGGCAGCGGTTTGCTGCGCCGCAAGTGGCTCGACTTTGCGGGAGACTATGCGCTTGGCATGTGGCAATTTACGAACTATCCAGCGCTGTTGATGGGGCAGTTCTCGAGCGTCCAGCGCTCGATGTATCTGGTGAACCCGCCGCACTACGCATACTGGGGAAGCAACGTATACGTAGAGGATCATTGGAAGCTCACGCCACACATGATGGTGACTTATGGGCTGCGCTACGACGTCTTTATGCAGCCTACCGAGGAAAAGGACCGTCTGTCTGCGTTCGACAATACAACGGGAAAGATTCTGGTCGCCGGAGTAAACGGAGTATCGCGGTCGGCCGATATCCAGACCGACTACAGTCACATTCAACCGCGCGTCGGTATTTCGTATGAACTCAACCCGAAGGTTGTGATCCGGTCAGCGTTTGGTGTGACCGCAGGCACGCAGGCTCATATGGGCCAGTTTGCGATGCAGCCTTTCACGTATGCGTATGGTACATATACGTACCAGAATGCCCCGACCGGATACCAAACTCTCTCGAGCGGTCTCCCTGTTCCATCTACACCGGACGTGAACAATCCGAACGGAACGATCACGTACTCGCGCGAGAAAAACTATCACACCATGGGCGTGAAACAGTGGAATGCTGCGGTGGACTCCAAGTTGAGTTCCGTGGACAGCCTGTTGGTGGTATATGCGGGATCGCATGCCGATCACGTGACGCAGGTGGTACCGGACATCAACGTTCCGGCGCCCAGCGCCAATGGTGTGGTGAATTCAGCTCGTCCGTACTATTCAATCGACCCTGGACTCACATCTATCTCCCAGGACCAGGGCCACGGAATTGCGAATTACAACGCGTTCCAGGCGACTTATTCGCACTCTACCCGCTACGGCGTATCGGGTAACTTCAACTACACCTGGGCGCACTCGCTTGATGATGCGCGCACCTTTACTGATCAGGCAGGTTTCGGAATCGTTCCAAGCCAGATCCGTCAACTGGATTACGGCAACAGCCTGCAGGACGTGCGTCAACACCTCAGCACCCTGGTCAGCTACAAGCTCCCGTTTGGCGCGAATGCGCACGGAGCCGAGGCGCTGCTGAAGTCTGGATGGCAGACAAACGTGACATTCGTTTGGGGCACGGGCCTTCCGTTCTCTGTGCTTAACGCGAGCAACCGCACGGGTACCAGCCAAGGCGGTGCGACTGACAGGCCGAATGTGGCAGGGAAGGTGAAGATTTCCAATCCTACGAACGCGAAATTCTTCAATACTGGCGCATTCACGGCTCAGACGCTGGGTGAGATTGGCACCGAAAGCAGGAATCAGTATTACGGTCCGAACTCCCGCCATGTGGACTTCTCACTTTTCAAGAACTTTGCAGTGTGGGAGAGCGTGAAGGGGCAGTTCCGCGCAGAGTGCTTCAACCTTACGAACACGGTCAACTACGCCAATCCGGAATACATCCTGGGTAAATCTAACTTCGGAACGCTGGATGCAACTACGCGTGGATATACGCCCCGCGAACTCCAGTTTGTGATGAAGCTGACCTTCTAAGTCAGGTGTTGGGGGGGGGTACGTGAAAGTATCCACTCCCAGCATGTACGCCTATTACATAGTCAGCGTGCGGCACTGCTGGCAATGCTGCAGAACTGCACGAAAGATGTGTGCCGAGATATCTCAGGGGACCAAGCGTGAAGACGATCACAAAGTTTCCAACTCACAGGAGTTCGACGCGATTGAAGAAGCGTATCTCTGGGCTCATTTTCAGTCTTATGCTGCTGCCTTTTTGCCTGCATGCGGCGACATTCCCGCTGGATGTCACTGTCAAGAACGGCAGCATGGCCGGGGTTGCAGAAGCAGACAACGTCGTTTCATTCAAAGGCGTTCCGTTTGCTGCACCTCCCGTAGGCGATCTGCGCTTCAAGGGCCCCGTTGATCCATCCGCATGGACGGGAGTTCTGCGAGCAGATCACTACAGCAAGAGTTGTCCTCAATTCGCTAAATACGAAGATCGCTATACATCGGGGAAGGGACCGTACTCTTCCGAATTTTTCGAACTCGGTGAAGTGAGCGAAGACTGTCTCTATCTCAACGTGTGGACGCCTGCGAAGGAGCCGAGCGAGAAACTCCCTGTAATGGTCTTCTTCTACGGCGGCGGTTTCTTTATGGGATCTGCATCGACGCCGGCGTACAACGCACATGGACTAGCAAGCAAAGGTGCAGTCGTTGTTACCCTCAACTACCGGCTGGGCATCCTTGGCTTTCTAGCATCAGCGGAACTGGACAAGGAGTCCGCGCATCATGTGTCAGGTAACTATGGGACGCTGGATCAAGTCCAGGCCCTCAAGTGGGTGAAAGAGAACATCAGGGCATTTGGTGGAGATCCGACGAACGTCACCATCTTTGGGCAATCGGCAGGTGGAGGATCGGTACATTTCCTGAGTATCTCGCCCCTGGCACGTGGTCTGTTTGCCAAGGCGATTGTTCAAAGCGCGACGATGTACCCGCAGGATCCGCTCTTGAATCGCGGCGCGATGTCATACAAGACGCTGAATGAAGCGGAAGAAGCGTATGCGGCGTACTTGCGCAAGGCGGGCGTGACGTCGTTGCAGCAACTTCGATCGATGAGCCTCAAAGAGATCATGAGCCTTCCGTCCGCACCATTTCCGCCGGCCTTCTTCTGCCCGCTTGTAGATGGCTATGTGTTGCCGCAGTCGTTTCGCGAAACATATGCAAAGCATCTGCAAGCGGACGTACCTTTTCTTATCGGTGGAAACTCCGAGGATCTGGGCGGAGTTCCGGAGATGACGACGACCGTTCCAGAGTACGTCCAATGGGCGGAGAAGAAGTTTGGAACGCTCAAGGACGAGTTCTTGCGACTATATCCAGCTACAACCGATGCGGAGGCTGGTATTCAAGAGAACCAGGCAATCCACGACCAGAACCTTATCTCCAAGGTCCTCTGGGCGCAGGAATTTGAAGCCGGTAACCACCAGCCGCTGTTTCTGTATTACTGGACGCACCCATTACCTGGCCTCCACACAGAGCGTTTCGGAGCCTTTCACACATCGGATGTTCCCTACGTAATGGGGAGCTTGGCGACAATGAGCCGGCCCTACACGCAGGACGATTGGAAAGTTGCTGCCATGATGGCCCGCTACTGGGTGAACTTTGCAACTAAAGGCGATCCGAATGGGCCGGGGCTTCCCAAATGGCCGGAATACCGGAAGAGTGGCTTGGCCATGCGTCTCGATAGCAAAAGCGAGCCAATCTTTGCAGGTGGAAGCCGAGCAAAGATTCACTTCTTCAAGGAATACTTCGCAACGTTTCCAGCAAAGTAAAGCGCGGCGTCAGACCTCCGCATATCAAAGCACAGGAAGTTAGAAGAGGAACTCGAATGGAAAGTACAAACGTTGCACGTCAGTGCTTAAGCTCCATCCTGCTTAGCGTTGTGGTTGCGGGGATGTTCGCTTGGGCACCCACGATCAGAGCAGAAGAAAAGGGCAGGAATGAGGGTGTGTCGACACCGAATCCTGCACTGGTGGTGCCAGAGAAGGACTGGCACGCGCTGCAGAAGCAGCAGGTCTGGGCCCAAGAAAAGCTAGACAACGTCAAGCTACGTAGTGAGTGGGTGAAGGTCAAGAGTGGAACCAGGTCTATCAACGCCTGGGTCGTCTATCCGAAGCGCAAGAAGGCGCCGGTTGTGCTGGTGCTTCATGAGGCATTTGGCATGACGAATTCGACACGCCTCACGGCCGCGGAAATTGCAGAGATGGGGTATGTGGCGATTGCTGCCGACATGGTATCGGGCTATGGTCCGAACCATGGCGACGCAGATTCATTCGTGGAGCCGGGGACACTCACGTACACTCTTGCGCACCTGACCGACGCAGCGGTAAATGCCGACATCAACGCGCTGGGAGACTACGCGGCGGGGCTGCCCGAATCGAACGGAGAGCTGGCGATTGCCGGTTTGTCGTGGGGCGGTGGAGCGGCGTTCCGATACGCAACCACGCAGCATCGGAAAGATGTACGGGCCATTTTTGTCTTCTATGACATTGGGCCTCCCAAGGAGACGCAGAAGGTTCCAGATGCGGCGACGCCGCTCTCTGTGGAGGCCATCTCTGTTCCGGTATATGGCTTTTACCCCACAGGCGATAAGCGAACGATGTCTGGCCTGCAGCCCACCAAAGAGGCGATGGCTTCTGCGAAGAAGCCTTTCGAGTGGACGGTATATCAAGGCGCAGACCACGCTTTCCTACGAGTGTATGAAGATCCATCGAACAACAATCCGGCGAACGAATTTGCCTATCACGATGCGATGAAGCGTCTCAAGAGCGCGCTCAAGGTGTGCTTCTAGGGCACGCCTAGTCACGGTAGGTTATGCAGCAAATCGTCCACGAGAAGCAATGATGTGAATCTTTGCAGGGCGGAATGGACTCAATTGCGGCGAGTGCAGCATCCGATCGTAAAACACGCCCTCCGCAATCAGTGCACAAGGAGTTAGAGATGCAAACGAGGAAGCGAATCAGCCAGGCCGGAAGCCTGGGAGCCATGTTGGTGAGCGTGCTTTTGGCAGGCGCAGTACACATGGGCCACGCGCAACAGCCAGATTACCTGTCTTCATTAAGCCCCGCAGAGTCGAAGCGATTCGATGCAATCGTCGATGCAGAAAAGCCACTGGGCTCTGATGCATGGCGCATGGAGTATCTGAAACAATCCCCGCGCCATCACGAGATCATTCGTCTTGATGGAGCGGGACGGCGGCGAGAAGCACTGGTCACGATGCCGCTTACACACGAAAGGTCTGCAGTGGTCCTACTGATCCCAGAAGATCAGGGGATTGGGAACTGGGCCTACGACATGGCCGACCAGATTGCAGCGATGGGATACATCGTAATTGCCCCGGACTTTCTCTCCGGCTATGGAGCGAATGGGGGCGGCAGAGGAACATTCACAGACATTAAGTCTGTAATGGTGGCGCTGATGCACCTGAAAGAGGCCGATCTGCAAGCGGATATCAGTGCTTGGGCAGACTATGCCCAGAAACTTCCGCAGGCAAACGGCAAGCTGGCTATTGCAGGATTTGGATGGGGCGGTGGGCGCGCTTTTAACTTCGCACTCCAGCGCAAGGATCTGAGCGCAATCTACATCTTTTACGACACCGCACCGCCGGCAGAGCGGCTATCGGAACTCAGCGCTCCGGTCTATGGGTTTTATGCCGAGCATGATCCACGCGTTTCGCGGTCGCTGGAGGGCACCAAGACGGCGATGCAGGCTGCAGCCAAGAAGTACGAGCCGATCGTATATCCGGGTAGTGACCACATGTTCATGCGTCTAGGGGAAGAGCCTGGAAACACAAACTCCGCCAACATTCTTGCGCGGTCACAGGCGATGGCGCGACTTCAACTGCTGCTGCAGAACATGTAAAGGCATGCTCTCTCAGTGCATGTCCCAACGCGCTGGAGACAAGGAGCCAAATCTAGTGGAGACATTGCAAGCATTTTGGAAGAGCGAGATGGGCGGCAACAGACGGTTCCTCGCGCTGATGATATCAACCGTCTTTCTTTGGATGCCGCTGAGCCCCAACACTGCGTCAGCACAGGGGCACAGTTGGCAGCAGATTCAGCAGGAACAGGAGTGGGCAACACAGCGCCTCGCGAAATCGCCCAGGGAGAGCGCGTGGGTGACGTTCAAGCAGAACGACAGAACGATGAAGGCTTGGATTGACTACCCGACAGCAAAAGGCAAAGCGCCGGTCGTGATTGTTCTGCATGAGGCTTTTGGGTTGACTGACTCAACCCGCAACACGGCCGACAGGATCGCGGAGATGGGGTACATCGCGATAGTGCCGGACATGCTCGCCGGGTTTGGTCCTTCTGGCGGCGGCGTAGATTCCTTTGCTGAAGCAGAGTCACAGATGAAGAAGCTTATCAGTCTGAGCGATCAGACTGTTACCGATGAGATTAATTCCTGGGCGGACTATGGGAGGCATCTCGCAGGTAGCAGCGGGAAGTTCTTCGTCGTGGGCTTGTCGTGGGGCGGCGGGGCGGCTTTCCACTATGCGACGATGACCAACCGTGAAGACCTCAAGTCGATTTTTGTGTTTTACGATGTGGGGCCTCCGAGAGAAACGCAGAAGTATGCGGACGCACCCGCACAGGTTCCAGTTGACACGATCACTGCGCCGATCCACGGCTTCTATCCGACGAACGATACGAGAGTCATGAAGAGCTTCCAAGCGACGAAAGACGCCATGGCGGCTGCGCACAAGACCTTCGATGCGGTGGTTTACGAGGGCGCAGATCACGCATACATGCGGCTCGCCGAAGATCCATCAAACACGAATCCGGCAAATGTTGCGGCATGGAAGGCGAGCCTTGAACGACTGGAGAATCTTCTAAAGGCAGAGTGAGCCCGAAGCCTACGCAGTATCGGCCTCGATAGAAGGGCGGCTTGAACAAGGAAGTTTCAGGAGCGCGGAGCAGATGCTGAATTCTCTGTTGCGTATAACCACTTAACCACATCAGGAAAGGGAACCATGAAGTTGCGCCATACATCATCTGCCATTGCTCTGCTATGCACCCTTGGCATCCATGCAATCCAAGCACAACAGCCTGCTTTGAAACTGGCAGACGCAGGCGAGGCTCGTATTGAATATGTCTCACCCGATGTGCGTGCAGACCGTACGATTGGCTTTCACATTTCCGCGCCCACAGCAAGCAGCATCAAGGTGCATTTTGGCAATCAGGATTATCCGCTGACGAAGGACGATGCAGGGTGGTGGCACACTACCATTGGACCGGTTCAGCCCGATGTCTACACGTACAACTACAACATCGACGGGGCGAACGTCTATGCCGTGATTGATGGGGCGGGTCTGGATAATAGCATTGTCGAAGTGCCCGGGGCATCGACGCCTCGCTATGACGAAGAGCAAAACGTTCCACACGGAACGATCATCATGCACAGTTACTACTCGAACATACAAGGGCGCAATCGGCATTTTCGCGTATATCTTCCGCCGGACTATTACAACGAACCTGATCGCAAATTTCCTGTCCTGTATCTATTCAATGGATTCGACGACATCCAGTGGACCACTGTCGGGAAGGTGAATGTCGTCCTCGATAATCTGATTGCGCAGCAGAAAGCTGTGCCCATGATTATCGTGATGCCTTTCAACCGAATCCACGGCGAGAACTTCGCGCAAGTCGCGCCCTTTGCTGCAACCGCGAAGACGCCGGAGGAGCGTGCCGGACTGTCTTCAAGCCTGGATACGATCGCCGTATTTGAAAAGGAACTGCCGAACGAAATCGAACCGATTATCGAAAAGGACTACCGCGTTTATACCGACCGTGACCACCGTGCGGTTGCCGGTCTCTCGTTCGGAGGCGGAACAGCATTTGGCTTGGCTACGCGCCATCCAGACTGGTTTGCGTATCTCGGCGAGTTCGCAACGGGCACATTTGGCGGTACGCAGAATCCACCGAGCGGCTATGTGGGCTATGGTCCGTGGATTCCAGATCGCATTGCACCGCACATGATTGAGCACATGCTGGCACCTGAGACAAAGTTCAAGCTGTTCTACATGTCAAGCGGGCAGGATGACCCACGCCACGTGTTCCAGAGAGCAGCTTATGAGCAGTTCAAGGCTGCTGGTGTTCAGCCTCTGGTATACGAAGAACTTCCTGGAAGGCATGAATACAAGTTTTTCCGTCGAGCGATGGCGAACTTCGTACAGCAGATATTCAAGTAAGGCGTGATTCTGTAGAAGCGCGCGGGCGTGTGCAATACGTGAAGCCAGCGAAGAGTTGATTCAGGGCAGATGCCTGTCAGGCTCGATTGCTATAGGCGTCAGGGGTGCGGAGAAGTGGGAGACGAAATGGCGCCCTTTCTCTGCACCCCACGTTATTTGCCTGAGAGACATTCAGCGGAAATAACACATGCAGCCTGAGCGTGAAGAGTTGCGGTCCTGTGCAGGAGTCGCAGCCTACAGTGAAACAAATGGCCAGTGATGTGCAGCACTGTTGAAGATGAAATGGATGCAGGAGTGACCGTTTGAATTACCGAATATTTATCAGGGCCGGTGTGACCAGCGTGGTTGCAGTCTTTCTGGCCGTAAGTTCCTGGGCAGGTGTTTTGAAGGCTGGCGCGGCGCGGGTTTCGATCACGCCGCCGGCAGACGAGTTTCCCTTTACGGCGGAGCATGAAAGAGCATACTACGGCGTGCATGACGATGTGTATGCGCGGGCTCTGGCGCTGGAAGACGAGCAACAGAACCGGGTCGTGCTGGTGAGCCTGGAGGTAACAGAGGTCCCTCACGCCAGAGAGATTGTGGCCGAGGTGGCGAAGGTGGCGTCGGTGACAGAGTCACACGTTCTGGTGATGGCGACGCACACGCACAACTCGCTGCTGGTGAGCTATCACGGAGGCGAGCCAGGGGCGGTACATGCACGCGAGATGGCACGGGCAGAGCAGGCAGCGGTTGAGGCTGCGAAGCAAGCTGTTGCGCAGTTACAGCCGGCGAAAATCGCTTTCGGCCGCGGCGAGGCGTACCTCAACATCAACAACGGTGAAGCCTCCGGGCAGAAGAGCTGGAATGATCCAACCGGGTTCTCTGATAAAGGGCTGGATGTTCTGCGGCTTGTGAACGAAAAGAACGAGCCTATTGCGTTGCTGGTGAACTATGCGACGCACGGCGAGGTGATGTTTCGCAGTGCGACGAAGAACGGTGGATATGAGGTGAGCGGTGATCTGCCCGGCGCCGTGTCGCACTATCTCGAAGGGCGCACAGATGCAGCGCCGGTGGTGCTGTTTACGAGTGCGGCAGAGGGGGATCAGCTGCCAGTCTTCAAGTCGCTGCAGCCCTCTGAGCATTTTGAGCAGGCTGATGAGGGTGCTTCAGGTTGGGTGCTGCTGGACGTGGAGGCGAGACGACTCGCGGATGCGGCGATCGATGTTGCGGGCATTGCATCGGAAGTCAATGCTGCGACGCTGCGAGCGGTTTCGACGACAGTGGAGTGTCCAGGGAAGAAACGCAATTTGCCACCGGAGCAGGCGGATGCGTACGCGGTGCCGCCAGTGTCCATTCCACTCTCACTGATCCGCATTGGCGACGTGACCTTGGAGGGCGTGGGTGGTGACCTGGCGTCCGAACTGGGGCAGAAACTGAAGACGGCATCGAAGGCAGCTCACACGACAGTTATCACGATGACAGCCGGTGCGGTGGGATACATTTTGCCGGATGCATCGTACCAGCGCAACAGCCATGGCGTGGCTGGGTCTCCGCTGAGGGCAGGATGCGCGGAGACAGCACTTATTCAGGGATTCAAGCGACTCGAGCAAGAGGCGCGCTGAGATTACGAAGGAAGACGAACGATGGCGTTGAATAGCATGCAGTGGACACGCAGGGGGTTTCTCCAAAGCGCTGTGGCAGCTTCGGTCGCAGCTGCATCGACAGTCTCACCGGCTAGAGCGGAAGCGCAGACCAAAATGTCTGAACCACTAACGGCAGACTCAATCCCGCAGGCTGCGCAAATTGCGATTGGTGATCTGCTTGAACATGGGGCGCACATGAAGCGTGGGCAGAAGGTACTGCTGATCGCGTATCTGGACGGACTCTACGGTGGCGATAACTTGGTGGACCGAACAGCGATCGAGTGGATTCGGCGGGGCGTGGAGGAGCGCGGCTCAAAGGCTGAAGTGCTGTGGGTGGATGCTCCGGCAAAAGCTAATCACTGGGAGCTTCCGGATGCGGTGCGCGCAGCGATGGACCGCAGTGATCTGGTGATCAATCATTCGTTCGATTTGACGGTGGAAGAAATCCTTGCTTTTCGCAATTATGTGGAGCGCGATCATCACATCCCGATGGTGAGGAACTTTGCGACGACAGCGCCGCTGCTCTGCACGGCCTGGGCGCAGACGCCGCAGGAACTGGTGAGCGAGATCCGGGTGCAGGCGTCGAAGCGTGTTGTGGCCGGCGAGAAGTGGACAATCACCGATCCGAATGGGACACACCTGGAAGGCGTGGTGCTGCCTGCGCGGAATCCGACATTGGGCTATGCGACGCGACGCGAGATTGGAAATTACCTGCCGTGGCCGGAGTGGGTCTGCCCGCCCATCTCACTCGGCAATACGTCAGGCGTCATCGCGTTTGATCGCACACTGAGTTGGTGGTCGCGCTATATCGGCATCGCGCCGTACTTTGAGTATCCAGTGACGTTGACGATAAGAGACAACCGCATTCTGAAGGTAGAAGGTAGGGAAGAGGCAGAAGCGATCCGTCGGTACATGGACTTCCTGAAGGACAAGCTTGGCCCGGAGGCTTACAACTTTGACACGCTGCACTTCGGCGTGCATCCGCAAGCACACGCGGCGATTCAACAATGTACAAGCGTGTTGTATCGGCGGCTGATTGAGCACTCGCAGTCAAACAATCTTCACGTGCATGTCGGATCGGCCAAGGGAAATGCGAGTTTTCCATACTGGCCGCACATCACCGGTGACATCCGGCACGCTACATTCCATATCGGCGACAAGGTGGTTTATGAGAATGGGCATCTGGCTGCGCTGCACGACCCGGAGGTGCAGGCGATCGCAGCCAAGTATCCTGGCAGGCCCGGCGTTACGCCAGAGCCCTTTCATGGATGAGGCGCACTTCAAGCTCCGAATCCGGGGGCGGTTGAGGCCTGGCGACAGCGGAACCATCTGCAATGCCAGGAAGTTGCCCCGCGCCCTTGAGACGGCGTGCCAGTAACGGGAGGTTGCGGGAGTCGTACAACGATGCTGGGTGCAGGCAGCGGTTGGCCGACGAACCAAGCAGACCTGCGGGAGTCGGAGGCAGATGGCGGCGGGTAAGGTGCTCTCAGAAGAACAGAGCCTACCAAGGGTAGACAGCTACCACCTTGGGAGGGCCTGCAACTTGATTGCTCACCTGCGTGCTAACCACGATTTCCAAATTCTTTTGCGACCAGCCTTTGGGCAGCTTGGATAACGCTGCGTCAAAGCTGCGCGGGTTGGTGACCAGATCGGCGGCGGCGTCAGAGCCGCTGCCGGTCATGCCAGCTACGATGACGACGAACTGCCCGGTATCGGAGTCGAGCAGGCGTGCAACGAGACCGTAGTCAACTCCTGGCGGCGTTTGCGCGTTCGGCCAGGAGTGCCCTTGCACGCCCTGCTCCTGAATTCGCATCCCCTTGTTGTCATCCGCGAAGTAATAGTGCAGGTCTTTGGTTAAATCGATGGACGATGGATTGCTATAGGCGCCAATAACAATGGCCGGGGAGTTGCGCAGATCCTGCGCATTATATCCGTCGCCGATTCTGACTTCATTGTCCTTATTCTGGCGGCCGAGGAAGTTGGAAATGTGGACGGCGGCAAGAACGTCACCTCGGCCGACCCCGTACTCCCAGTACTCGACGATGTCTCCCCAGGTGATGGGCTCTTTGACGTCGAGGTGAGGACGATGATTCATCCGGTAGACTTCATGGCCGAACTCGCCGGGAAATTTTTCGCTCCGTTTGTAGAGGTCGACGGAAGGGCGATAAAAGACGGGCTTGGGTAGACAGACGAGTACGGGCTTGGAGGAGCTTAAAGCCGGCAACCAGAACTGGGTGAGAGCGGGTTGGGCAATGCGAAGCCGACTGAAGTGGGTGAGCGCGAAGCCGGCAGTGAGGACTAGGAGAGTGATTGCGACGCCAGAGAGCAGCCCGAACCGATAGCTCCTGGGGCGCGGCTGGCTCTGAGCAGGTGCAGCAGGGGCGACGGAGTCACTAGTCGGAGCGGGCAGAGCGAGTGAGGTGCTGGTAGAAGTGGCGGGCAGGAGTTCGGTCTGGTGAGCTTCCAGTCGGAACTCCGGGGTGTAAGAGCCTGTGGGAAGGTCGATCCTCAGCTCGTGGCCGGTGGGGTAGGCCAAGTAATACTTTTCCAACCGGCGCCGGACCTCGCGGGCCTGAGCACGAACCACAGAATCGTCGCCGGTCACATAGTCTAGGGGACGGTGAAAGAGTGCCGCGCCGATCATGCGCTCTTTGAGCGGATCCGGGTGGCGTTCCAGACGGTACTGGACAACATATGTGAGGAACTGCCTTCCGCGGGTGCTGGTGCGGAAGAATTCGCTTTCCAGAATATGTTTGAGCGCCTCGATTACGAGTGCGGCCGGAGGATCCATGTCCGGTTCCGGTTCCGGCGGATAAACGGCGCCGGACACGCTCGTATCAGGTGCCTGCTCGCGGTGGCCCATGTGCGGCAACGAGTTTTCAGCATTCATTTGAGCATCTTTCATGAGCAGGCAATGACAATCTGGCGTCGAAAAAGGCAGCCGACAAGGAACGGATGATTATAGCGCGCGCTGAGTATGGTGGACCCTTTAGTGAATTTATCTTGTTTATTATCAATGAATTTATCATGATAAAAACCGTGATGATCTTGTCAGCTTTCTGATGCAGGTGGCTTAGTTGTGTGCGGTCAAGAGGAGGAGTATTTCGTGCTCTCCAATTTGTCCGGGTTGCTTGGGACCGAGTGGGGCAAGGGCGAAAGCGTCCAACTGAATTGACCAGTGGCTCTCAAGAATAAGCAGAGCGCGACGGAACATTGTCCGCTCACAAGGGCTGCTGAATCACGCACGGAGTGGAGCGTGATCAGGAAATGAGTAAGCGTTTACGCAATTGCCGAAATCGGATTTCGGAGGACAGATGACAAGAAGATTCAGATTGACGTGCCTGATAACAATGCTTGCCGCGCTTTTTGCGGCGGCCCTTGTCAGTGCGCAGCAGACAACCTCGATTACGGGACAGGTCGCGGACCAGTCCGGCGCAGTGGTGCCGAAGGCTGCCATTGTGGTGCATAACGAGCTGACCAACCAGGATGTGTCGACAGTGAGCACATCCACGGGCCACTTTACGATCACAAATCTGCGGCCGGGCCTGTATGACGTATCTGCTTCGGCGGCCGGGTTTGCAGTGGCGGCAGAGAAGGGGATCCGGCTGGAACTGGATGCCAGCGTAACGGTTCAGTTGACGCTCAAGCCGGGCACGGCCACGGAGAGTGTAGTGGTCCGAGCAGATGAGGTGCAACTGGACCTGACGCACCCGCAGCGTGGTGAGGTGTTCAGCCAGGACGAGCTGGAAAATGCTCCGCTGGACAGCGGTAACCCGCTGCTGATTGCCAATGTGGAACCGGGTGTGGTCTTTACGGGAAGCTCCTCATCAGGTTGGGTGCGCCCTTTTGACAATTCTTCGATCAACCAGTTTCAGACGAACGGCCAGGGATCCGATACAAACGATTTTCAGCTGGATGGCTCGCCGAACAATTCGAATTCCTTCGGTAGCCGGGATATTGGCTATGTGCCACCTGCCGCCAGCATTCAGGAAATGAAGGTGATCACCAACCCGTACGACGCCCAGTACGGGCACACCGGCGGCGCTGTCTTCGATATGGTGACCAAGTATGGCACCAACACGCACCACGGCCAGGTCTATGAGAACTATCGGCGTACCTGGCTGAATGCCAACTCGCACTACAACAACGCGCTGGGATACAGCAAAGGCAAGGAGTGGATCGACCAGTATGGCTTTGAGGCTGACGGTCCGCTGCAGGTGCCGCATTTCTATGACGGCCACAACAAGACGTTCTATGAGATGCAGTATGAGGGCTACCGAGAAGGATCTCCGCTGACCTTCCTCGACTCAGTGCCTCCGCTGGACCCGGATTCGACCACACAGACTGTCGCGCAGACTGGCAACTTCGGCCAAGCTTACTACTGGAATGGCAGTACGAATCAGCAGGTGACGATCTATAACCCGCTGGACACGACGAACCTGAACTCCAGTGACACGGTGTCTCGTACGGCGTTTACGAATAACCAGATTCCGACTGGATATCTGAATTCCGTTGCGCAGACGATTCTGAGCTACCTGCCTAAGCCCAACTTTGCCACGCCGTCGAATGAGAGCTGGGGCGTGGACAACTATAAGTCGCAGAGCAACTCCACGGATATGTTCAAAAGCGCGGTTGTGCGTCTCGATCGTAACTTCGGCGAGAACAACCGGGCCTATCTGCGCTATGCGTGGAACAAGCGGTTCGAGACGCGTCCTTTCACCGGCATTCCCGGAGCGGCAAAGATGGGCGTTTTCCCGCTGATTCGCCAGAACCACTTCTTTACAGCTGACTGGGTGCACACGATCAACCCGAATTCGCTGGTTGACCTGCACCTTTCCTATACCCGGTACTCATATGCGCAGAAGCAAGGTGTGTCGCCGTTCGATCTGTCGCTGCTGGGATGGCCAGATTCGTACAACACATCGATGCCGATGACGGCCTTCCCGCAGATTTCGATCAGCGGCTACAGTTCGCTGGGCGATGACTTCACGAATGGCGGCAACAAGGTGTCCGTCACCAATACGATTGCAGCAATGCCAGTGTGGACGTATATCCATGGAGCGCACACGCTGAAAGTCGGCCTCGACTACCGGTGGATGCATGCGACGAACTACACGGGCGCGGCATCGTCTCCGTATCTGTACGTGGATACACAGTGGACGCGTCAGTACTGGTCAAAGTGGACGGCGAACACGAACGGTAACTCATGGGCGTCGATGCTGCTGGGTACGATGTCAAGCGGCTATATCAACAACAATGCGAAGTTGATGTTCAGCTATCCGTACTTTGCACCCTTCATCCAAGACGACTGGAAGATCACCAGCAAGCTGACACTGAACTTTGGTCTGCGCTGGGATCTGCAGGGGCCGCCGTCGGAAGCGAACAACAAGATTGTGAGCGACTTCGACACGACGAGCGCGAACCCTGTGCAGAGCGAGATTACAAGTTCTGCGTTTCCAGCCAACATCTCACTCCTGGGCGGCATGACGTATGCCGGCGTGAATGGACGTCCACGCACGATCTACAATTGGGACTTCTTTGCCATCCAACCGCGCATCGGCTTTGCGTATGCGTTGACGCCGAGGACGGTTGTGCGCGGCGGACTCGGTACGACGTATCAGGCGAACACGGTTCAAGGTTACTCGCAGGGTTTCAGTCAGAGTACGAACTATGACGCCAGTGATGATGGTGGCATCACCCCGAACGTAAATCTCTCCAACCCGTTCTCGACGATCGCTCAGCCGAAGGGAGCGTCGATGGGCCTGATGAACGATCTGGGCGCATCATTCAGTGTCTCCAACCGTAACTTCCGGTTGCCCGGCGCCCTGAACTATTCGCTGGGTGTAGAGCGACAGCTTAATTCGCACACGACTGTCGATCTGAGCTACGTGGGTAGTCACGGATTCGATCAGGACAGCTCGGACAATATCAACAACATCAGCGCTGCTTATAAAGCGAGCTGCGATCTTGAGCAAGGCGCAACTGTTTCCCGCTACAAGGACTGCATCACGACAGCGGCAAACAGTGCGCATGTGGTGAATCCATTCAAAGGCGTAGACGGCTTCTCGACTGCCAACACAGGCAATCCGAATGGCTACTACACGAATACCTACCTGCAAGCGAGTGTCTACACGCGGCGCTTCCCGCAGTTCAAAGACATTACACAAACTGAACTGAACGACGGCTCAAGCTACTACAACTCCGCGCAGGCGGTGGTTACCTACCGGTGGAATAACGCTCTGAATTTCCACGGCAGCGTTGTCTGGTCGAAGACGATGGATTCCGGCGGATACAGCGATACGGTCTATCGGATTCGCAATCACTACCTTGATTCCGGGGATCGTCCGTTGCGGTATACATTCAACAGCACGTGGCACGTTCCAGTGGGCCGCGGACGTCGCTTCTTGGGCAATGCCAATCGCATTGTGGATGAAGCGGTGGGCGGTTGGGTGATCAGCCCGATTTATGTGTATGAGGTGGGCGTGCCGTGGATGGTGCCGAGCGGAGTGGAGTTGCTGAAGCGGCAGAACTACGGCGTACACCGCGTGACGGAAGGTGGAGTGAAGCTGATTCGCGGAGCCAGTAACTGTATCGAGTGGTACAACCCCAGCAATAACTACGAGCTTGAGATTTACGGTGCAAACTCGTTTGTCGAAACCAATTCAAACTGCGCAGTCGGCAATGCGGACTGGAAGATTTCACCTTCCTATTCGGCTTCGCGCAGCTACTCCTTTACAGGCTCTCGGACTCCGAACTCTCAGCAGTTTGACCTGAGCTTAGGGAAGGTCTTCCCCGTATGGCGGCAGCTGAACATTGACTTGCGTATCAACGCGTTCAACGTTCTGAACCACCCGACGTGGGAGGAGGGCTACTGGGGCGATCCGACAGATACGCACTTCGGCACACTCAACATGACCTATGCCGGGCAGACTAACGAGCCAAGACACGTACAGATCTCCGGAAAAATTGTCTGGTAAAACCATGGCGCAGCTCGCATGAAATGGAATGCGGGCTGCGCTGCGATGCAAATAGCAGGCCAGCGCGATCGAGTGTCGCGCTGGCTTGATCTGCATCTCTTCCCTTGCCATATCCGTCCGCTGGCGCATCAACCACCGAGGAGAATCAAAAAGCATGTATTCCAAAACTGGCAGGGATGTTCGCGCATCTGCATCCAGATTCAATTCCCGCCTCTTTCTTCTAATTGCTCTTGCCAACATCTTTTCACTTACGGGCCTGACTCATGCGCAGTCCGGATTGCTCGCGCCTGTTCCACCGATGGGTTGGAACAGCTGGGACGCATACGGCACGACGATTCGTGAAGACGAGGTCAAAACAAATGCCGACGCGATGGCTGCGGAACTGAAGGCGTATGGTTGGCAGTACATTGTGGTCGATATCCAATGGTATGAGCCTAATGCCAAAGCGCACGGTTACCGCGAAGGCGCAGAGCTCTCAATGGACAGCAATGGGAGACTTGTTCCGGCTGTCAATCGCTTTCCTTCTGCTGCCGATGGGGTTGGTTTCAAGGAGCTTGCCGACTATGTGCACGGTAAGGGGCTGAAGTTTGGCATTCATATCCTTAGAGGAATACCCCGCCAAGCGGTGGAGCAGAACGTGCCGATTCTTGGAACGAATGTGCGTGCGGCATCTATTGCCAATAAAGCCAGTGTGTGCGCATGGAATAAGGATATGTACGGCGTGGATATGTCTAAGCCAGGTGCTCAGGCATATTACGACTCCATCGTTAAGCTATATGCCTCGTGGGGCGTGGATTTTATCAAGGCTGACGATATGTCGAGACCATATCATGCTGCGGAGATAGCAGCGCTGCACCGCGCGATCGCGAAGAGCGGCAGGCCAATTGTGCTGAGCCTTTCACCAGGTCAGGCGCCTCTGAGCCAAGTAGGAGATCTGCGCACAAAGGCGGAGATGTGGCGGATCGAAGACGATCTTTGGGATAACTGGAAGGCCGTGAAGGAGGTTTATGCCGATGCGGCACGTTGGTTGCCGTTGGTGACTCCGGGGCATTGGCCCGATGCGGATATGCTCCCGCTGGGGCGGATCGGGATGCGGGCCGAGCGCGGGGATGACCGGCTTTCGCGCTTGACTCAGGATGAGCAGCGCACGGTTATGTCGCTTTGGGCGATGCTTCGTTCTCCGCTGATCTTCGGCGGTGATCTTCCGTCTCTTGATCCATTCACGCGCGGTCTACTGACAAATCGTGATGTGCTGGAGATTGATCAGCACGGAAGCAAGGCGCGGAGCGTCTATGCGCAGGATGAGCTTCACGTCTGGACTGCCTATGACGAACGGAGAGGTGCGCGGTATGTCGCAATCTTCAACCTGTCGGATGCGCCCCAACGGGTGCGACTGGATTGGAAGCAAGTTGAGATCAACCGCGCTCCGGCTCATCTGCGCGAACTTTGGAGCGGTATGACAGTGGATAGCCCCCGAGCGATTGATGCCACGGTGGTTGCACACGGAACGGTTCTTTATCGCGTGGAGTTTGAGTAGCGACGAGGGAGAGGACGGCGCTGTATTTAGGGGACCAGGAATATGGGGCTGGCAGAGTCGGCCAGCTCCATATTCTGCATACATGTGATGTCAGTTAACTAGTTGCTGGTTGCTGCGTCCGACCAAAGATTCCAGCCTGTCGCGAGAATCCATCAGATTTCGGCCTCTACCGAATGGAGGGGCTTGTCACGGTCAGGAAGGGCCGGTAGTGCGCGATCTGCATTTTGAGGGGTTTAGCGCTCCACGTCTCCCTCAAGAAAATTGTTCGGAGCACTCGACCATTAGCTGTGTGCCTGTTCTCCATCGACACGCTGGCGTGCTGCGTGAAGGTGCGGGTATCGGCGTGGCGAGCGCAGACCCACTTCGGTGCTAAACTCGAGTGCGTGAGCAGGTATTCCATTGCGCAGCGAAGGCAGCTGACCGTCCTCGGTCTGGCACTTTGCCTGCTTGCCGCGTTGTTTGCTATTGAGGCCAAGCTCACCTGGTATCAGTTCGGCGGCAACGCTCCTACGCACATCAGCAGTTCAAAACTGCAGACTGCCGACGCACCGCGTCGCGTAGCGCAGGCCATCGCCTCGTGGAAGCCCCTGGTGCATCTTCCTGAAGTGGCGACTATTCTCGCTTTGGTGCTGATGATCGCAGCCCTGCGATTTGCGCCTCCGGCTCAGCCTGAGCCTGTGCGATTCGTCATCGCGCAGTTTTCTCCTCACCTCTTCTTCCGTCCTCCGCCAACGCGATAATCTCCTTGCCGCTTCTCCGGCATTGGGCTGCGCATTGGCCAACTTCCTTCGTCAATCGCGTTAAGGATCTGGCCACTCGCTGCTGCCGGTGAAGTTTTCGGTTCGCGACTCAGGATCGCGATTCGCAGGTTGTTCTGCGTTCTCCATATATTCCGAGTCCGCCAGCGAATCCATTCGAGCATCGTGCTCCATGCCTCAGAGGCACCGCCAACCAGGAGTTACCTCTCAAATGCACATTACGTTTGGAAAAGCGGCGGCTGGCGTCAGCGCCGGAAGCGCCGCTCTGATTGCAGCCCTTGGAATGACCGCCTGTCACTCGCAAGCAGGAGGCGCTGAAGCTCACGGCAGCACGATTGCCTCTGCGCGCGTTGCTGTTGCTCAACGCGGCGATATCAGCCAGGTCCTGACGCTCGCTGGGCAGTTTCAGCCCTACCAAGTGGTCGACGTTCATCCCAAAGTCTCCGGTTACATGCGCCGCATCAACGTGGACATTGGAGATATTGTCCGCGAAGGCCAGGTCATCGCCTCACTTGAGGTTCCGGAACTCAAAGCCGAATTGCAGCAAACCGTCTTTCAAGTCGACCAGAGCAAGGAAGAGATGGTCCGCGCTCAGCATGAAATTAACCGCGCGGTGGCGCAGCATGCTGCGGTGCATGAGCAGTACGAGCGACTGAAACAAGCGGGTCAGGGACATCCGGGTCTCATCGCGCAGCAAGAGCTGGACAATGCGCAGGCCGCCGACCTCTCGTCCGAAGCGCAGGTGGATGCAGCCAAAGCCGCGCTGGCTGCCGCGCGTCAGCACATGGGATCCGCGCAGGCGGACAATCAACGTGTGAAGGCGCTGCATAACTATACGAGTGTCGTAGCGCCCATCTCCGGTGTTGTGGTGTGGCGCTATGCCGATACCGGCGCACTTATCCAGGGTGGCACAAATTCGAATAGCCAGGACCTGCCGATTGTGCGTCTCTCCCAGAGCACGTTGCTGCGTCTCCGCGTTCCAGTTCCGGAGGAAGACGTGCGCTATGTGCACGAGGGCGACCAACTGCAACTCCGCGTAGATGCAGTGAATCGCTCTCTGAGTGGGAAGATTGTTCGCTTCACGCGCGACGTGAACTTTGAAACGCGCACGATGGAGACCGAAGTCGACGTGGATAATCGCGATCTGTCAATTGCTCCCGGAATGTATGCCAATACCATGCTGCGTCTCGCACACGTTGAGAACGTCGTAACGGTTCCGCTAGAAGCGATTGTTCTGCAAGGACGCCGTCAGGTGGTTTACGCGCTCGACAGCTCCAATCGCGTACACATCCGCCAGGTCGATGTTGGACTTGAGGGCTCAAGACTGGCGGAGATCAAGAGCGGCCTCAGCGCGGGAGATCGGATCATCATCGGCGGCCAGAACAGCTATCAGGAGGGTGAAGCGGTTAACCCTGTTCTGACAAGCGAGCCTGCATCAGAAACACAGCAGCAGACGGGCGGCATGATCGATCTGAAGGCCGGTGACACCACCGGCGCTCCGGCACCATCTTCTGGTGGGCAGGGCGCAACGCAGAGTCCAAAGGCGTCGCAGCCAAAGGGAGGTGCACGCTAATGCCGAAGTTTGCCCTCACTTACCCCTACTTCATTGTGATGCTGTGCCTGGTAGTTGCGCTCGTCGGCCTCGTCTCTGTCGCGGGCATGCCCGTCGATCTGTTTCCAGAAATTGACATGCCGGTCGTTGTCGTTGCCACGTTCTACAACGGTATGCCTCCACAGCAGATCGAGTCAGACATCACCAACACATTCGAGCGATTCTTTACTCTCGCCTCCAACGTGGATCACAGCGAGTCGCGGTCGCTCACTGGTGTAAGTCTCATCAAAATTTATTTCAAACCCGGCACGGACCCGAACGCCGCGCTGAGCAACATTGCCAACCTTGCCATGGCCGACCTGCGCCGCCTGCCGCCCGGTACTCTGCCACCTGTGGTGCTCGGCATGGATGCCTCCACACAGCCCGTCTGCCTTGTGACTCTTAAAGGCGAGGGGCTGAATGAAACCAACCTCAAAGACCTGGCACAGTTCCAAGTCCGCAATCAGATCTCAAACGTGCAGGGCGCATCCGTTCCGCAGCCATACGGCGGCACGTACAGGCAAATCCAGATCTACGTTGACCCACTCAAGCTTGAAGCTCGCAACCTGAGCCTCAATGACGTAGTGCAATCGGTCAACAACTCTAACCTGATCCTTCCTGCGGGCGACGTGCGAATCGGCTCGAAAGACTTCAACATATACGCAAATAGCCAGTTCCCTGATGCGCAATCTATGAACGCAATGCCGCTCAAGACAGTTGGCAATTCCTCAGTGCTGGTAGCGGATATCGGCAAAGCCGTCGACTCCGGAGCGCTGCAATACAACATCGTCCGCATCGACGGTCAGCGGTCCGTTTACGTCCCCATCTTCAAGCAAGGCGGCAATAGCAATACGATCACTATCGTCAACGGCGTCAAAGCGGCGGTTAGAAAACTTGTGGACATCCCCGAGCAGCTGAAGACTGACGTTGTCTTCGACCAGTCGGTGTTCGTCAAACTCGCCATCAGCAATGTTGTGCGTGAAGCCACGATCGGACTTGTGCTGACTGGCATGATGATTCTCATCTTTCTGGGCAGCCCGCGCGCTACCGTTGCTGTGTTGCTTGCTGTGCCGCTTTCTATGGTGGTTTGTCTCATGCTGGACAAATACATGGGGGGATCCATCAACACAATGATTCTTGGCGGTCTGGCCCTGGTGTTTTCGCGCCTCATCGACAACGGCGTCATCGTGCTTGAAAACATTTTTCGCCGCATGGAGACGGGGGAAGCAGCATTCGTTGCCGCCGAGAAAGGCGGTCAGGAAGTCTCGATGGCAGTGCTGGCTGCGACGTTCACCACGTCCATCGTCTTCTTCCCAGTCACATTCTTCAGCGGGGTTAGTAAATACATCTTTACGCCGCTTGCTCTCGGGGTGGTGCTCTCTATCTTCGCCTCGTACTTCTTCGCGATGACAGTGGTGCCGCTCTACTGTGCACGCTTCATCAACATGCACGACGAAGAGGGCGATCACAAAGACCGGAAGACGGGCCTTTGGGCACGTTTCGATCGCGCCTTCAATCACAACTTCCAGAGACTTCTCGACTGGTATGAAGGCCTTGCTTACCGCGCAATGCAACGGCCAGCCTATACCGCGGGAGTCATTCTTGGCGCGGTCGCTGTTCTGCTCGCGGTTACTGCTCCGTTCCTGGGGCGAGCATACTTTCCGCGAACGGACCCTGGCCAGTTCGTCATTAACCTGCACATGCCCGCCGGCAGCCGCCTTGAAGTCAGCAACGAATACGTGGCCAAGGTCGAACAGATTATCCGAAGTGAAGTCAGCCCCGCCGACATGGACATGATTGTTTCCAATATAGGCGTCTATCCTGACCTCTCTGCCATCTACACCACAAATGCGGCGATGGACACCGCCTTTGTGCAGACCAGCCTGAAGGAGGATCACAAAACCGGCAGCTACGAATACATGCGCCGAGTGCAGCAGCGCATGCAGCGAGAGTTACCGGAAATCTCGGCCTATTATCAGGCCGGTGGTCTTGTCGATGCGGTTATCAATCAAGGACTACCCGCGCCTATCGATATTCAGGTCAAGTCGCAAAACATGGACAAGTCCTACGACCTCGCCACACAGATCGCTGCGAAGATCCAGTCGATGCCCGATGTTGCCAACGTCAACGTTCCGCAAAGCATCAACTATCCAGGGCTGGAGCTCAATATCGACCGTGAGCGTGCCAGCCTTGTCGGGCTCACCGCGCGTGAAGTTGTCGATGATGTAATCACTGCGCTTACGTCGAGTGGCATGGTCGCGCCAAGCTACTGGATTGACCCACACAGCGGCAACAACTATCTGGTAACTGTGCAATACGCGAATCACTGGATCAACAATATGTCGATGGAAGACCTCAAGAGCATTCCCTTGCGTGGTGCCCATCCACCGCGTTCACCGTTGACGCAGGTTGCATCACCCATGAACGCGGCCTTCACGCCCGGGCAGAATGCAACAGCGCCAATCAGTCTAGGATCTGTCGCAGAGATCCGCCAGATCAACACACCAACTGAAGTCGATCACAATCAGATTCGCCGCACCATCGATATCTATGTGGCCCCGAAGAATGAGGCGCTCCAGTCTATTGGAAAGCGCATTGACAAGCTGCTGGCGAACACACCGCATGACCGCAATACGGTCATCGACATGCGCGGCGCGGTTGTCAGCATGAACCAGGCCTTTCACGATTTCGGAATCGGTCTCGTCATTGCAGTACTGCTCGTCTACCTGATTCTGATGGCTCAGTTCAAATCGTTCCTTGACCCATTCATCATCCTGATGGCCATTCCGCCAGGGATTCTGGGCGTTGTGATCATCCTCCTGCTCACCGGCAGCACGCTTAACATCATGTCGCTCATGGGCGTGATTATGATGACTGGCATTGTCGTCTCCAATAGCATTTTGATCGTCGAGTTCGCAAATACCCTCCATGCGGAGGGGGTGCCTTTGCTCAAAGCAACAGTGCAATCGTGCCGGGTCCGTTTGCGCCCCATCCTTATGACCTCGCTGGCTACATTGCTCGGCATGATTCCCATGGCGCTAGGACTTGAAGCAGGCAGCGAGCAATATGCTCCGCTCGCTCGCGCCATCATTGGCGGATTGTCGCTCTCGGTCATCGTCACCATGTTCCTCGTCCCTGCCGTCTATCTCGCCATTCACTCTCGGCGCGAGAAGGCGCAGCCTGTTACGGAGGAGATGGCATGATAATCCCTCGCATGACTTTTCTACAGCTCACAGCCATTTTGCTCGCATCCTTCTGCGCCGCGCAGTTATCGGCGCAGCGGGCCTTGCCCAGTGCGCCGGCTGTGCAACTTCTCATGCAGACTGCTCAATCACCGGTGGTTGAGCAGTCTGCATCAAGGTCGGGTAGCAATCCCAACTTGACGATTGTCGAAGCCGAACACATCGCGCTCCAGCACAACCCAAACATCAGCGTTGCGCACTTGCTCCTACTTGCACAGGAGCAAGTCACGCGCGAGGCCCGTTCAAGCGAGTTACCCTTTGCCGTTGCCGATCTGACCGCTGTTGATGCGCATGACAACTCACGTCTCACCGCCGGAGCACTCAACAACCCCATTGTCTATAACCGCGCCGCAGGCGGTCTGACTGTCCACCAACTCGTCACTGACTTCGGCCGCACACACAATCTCATCCGCAACGCGCAGTCCAACGCCAGAGCGCAGCTCGAGACAGAGCGCGCCACAGTTCAGGACATTACCCTCGCCGTCGATCAGGCTTTTTACCAAACCCTGACCGCCCAAGCCGTGCTCAAGGTTGCGCGGCAAACTGTCGCTACACGTCAAACTACTGCCGAGCAAATCGCTGCGCTAACGCAGAGCAAGCTCCGCTCGACTCTCGACCTGAGCCTTGCACAGGTGCAGGTGTCGCAGGCGCAACTGCTCGTCCTTGATGCGCAGGACGCAGAGCAAACTGCAATGGCAACCCTCAACGCTCTGCTCGGATCGTCTGCCAACCAGCAGTACAATCTCGTTGACGAAACTCCGGCCTCTCCTCAGCTAGCACCCGAAAGCACAGAGGATATGGTCCAGCTTGCTCTACACAGTCGGCCTGACTTGGCCGCACTCAGCGAACGCGAACACGCAGCACGACAATTTGCGAGCGCAGAGCATGACCTGATGCGGCCAACGGTTTCCGCGCTCGCCACAGCCGGTGGATCTCCGGTTCGTGCAGACCAGATCCAGTCAGCCTGGTACGGCGCGGCTGGAGCCAACATCCGCATTCCTGTATTCAACGGATTTGCTTTCTCTGCACGCGCGAAAGAAGCTGACTTGCGCGCGCAGGCCGCCGTTGAGGAAGTGCGCAACTTGCAGGACACCATCGCCCGCGATGTACGTACAGCCGTGCTCAATGCGCAGCGTGCGTTTCAGCGCATCAGCGTCTCTCGGCAGTTGTTCGATCAATCCAACACCGCACTTGAGCTGGCGCAGGCTCGGTACAAAGTCGGCCTCAGCGGAATTGTCGACCTCACACAGGCTCAGCTTGCACAAACCGAAGCGGAGATCGGTTACACAAACGCGCGTTACGCTTATCAGACCGCACTGGCTGAAGTGCGCTTCCAGACGGGCCAGTAAGCTTAATTATCCTACCCTTCGTACTGTCAATCATGGTACGAAGGGTAGGACGCTTGCCGTTAACGACCTTAGTCTCAACTGCATCATGTATCCAGCCTTACGTTTGTGTCCTCACAACTGCCAGTGACGTCTGGCAGCCGAATCAGGAAGACCATGATCGGCAACCTGCATGCGCAGGCTTTCGTGCGTCAACCCGGTGCGCTCATACGGAGCGATCATGGCATTCTGTGACGTAAGTTGTTGCCATCATGACAACGCGCTCATCTACCCTCTGGGCGTGAAGGCGTCCTAAACATTTTGATCCGCGGCGATCTTGTTTCAACTGAGCGTTGAAAGAATTGCACGAAAGTCTATGTTGAAGTTACAAGAGAGCGCTTCACCTTCATGCAGGCGCGATGAGTATGTGAGACGTGTCTTCGGCAGATGCGAAAGATGTTAAATGCTTGACCTCAATAAACATCACGATGATAACGATCGGATGACTTCAATGCATCGACGTACTCGCAGGCTTGTTCTACGGACTTGCAACCTTGTTCCTGAATGATCCGACGAAGCGTGCAGTCCACGTCTTTGGCCATCTTGCGCGCATCTCCGCACACATACACACTCGCTCCGCTTTCCAGCCAATTCCAGAACATTGGTGCATTTTCAAGCATGCGATCCTGCACGTACACCTTCTCTTTCTGGTCGCGCGAGAAAGCGGTGTCAAGCCGCGTTAGATGCCCGTCTTTGAGCATTGGGTCAAGTTCGCCTTGGTACAGAAAGTCTGTCCTTGAGCTGCGCTCTCCGAAGAAGAGCCAGTTCTTCCCCTTATGCCCCAATGCCAGACGCTCATGCAGAAACCCACGGAAAGGTGCGATGCCTGTGCCGGGCCCAATCATAATCATGGATTGTGCCGCGTCTTTTGGGATCTTGAATTTGATGTTTGGCTGAATGAATATAGGCAATTCATCGGACACCTTTACGCGGTCAGCAAACATGGTGGAACACACCCCACCGCGTTCGCGGTTGTGCGAGGTGTAGCGAATGACTCCGACGGTTGCGTGTACTTCGCCCGCGTGAGCACTTGGGCTCGAAGATATTGAGTACAGGCGCGGAGTAAGCCGGGGGAGCATGGGCACAAGTTCTGCGGGCTCGAGGTCTGTAACCGGATGCTCCAGGAGCAGGTCGATCAGGCCGCGATCGTAGATATAGCTTTCGAGCTGTTCTCTGCGCTCCGGGCGGGCAAGCTCGAGCAACATGGCACTCTGACTGCGTGAGGCATAGTTTCCTACGGTCTTCCGCGTCAGACGCGTGATCTGGAGGTGTCGCATCAGAGCGTCATGCAGCGTTGTCGCGCCTGCCTTCTCGCAGTTCACGGCTTCGTTGCCGTTGCAGTGGATGGCCTGGAGAATCTCGGCAACGAGGTTCTCAGCGTTCTTCGGAAGCACGCCACAGGCATCACCTGCCTCGTAGGTGAGCCCTGTGCCATTGATGCGTAAGGCGAGGTGAATCGTTGCTTTTGTCGAACCGGCAATGTTCAGGTCCCTCCGATCGACAACGGGAGCGAGGAGCGGGTTATCGCGTGTGAATGCTGCCTTGGATGCGACCGACGTGGAATTTGACGCATGAGGAGTGAGTGGGGCTACAGATGCAGGGAGCGGCGCCTTTCTTTGCACGGGCTTCGCCAGATGCTCGAGAACGCCGCTCACCCAGCCTGCAAACGTCTCCCCGGTGTCAACGTCACTATCGACTCGCGGGTGAATGCAGTTAGCACCGAGAGCCTTGAGCTTCGCGTCAAGGTCCTTGCCGAATCTGCAAAAGTGCTCGTAGTGGCTATCACCTAAAGCGAGCAGAGAGTATGAAAGCTTCTCAAGCTTGGGGAAGTGCTCGACACACAGTTGCTCGTAGAATGGCTGCACGCCTTCTGGGGCTTCACCATCACCGTATGTGCTGGCAATGAGCAGTGCATGTTCTTCAGCGGCGAGCGCAGCGGGCGTGTATCCGACGAGCGTCGAGAGTGCAGGAGTGTGCCCGGCGGCTTTGAGCTCCTTTGCTAGTTTGCGCGCTAGGCCCTCGGCGGTTCCTGACTGTGAGGCATACAGCACAGCAACGCGACGAGAGATATTGGCAGGCGCTGGCGTTTCTGTGGCCTGCTGCGAAAAAAGGCCTGCAAGGAATCCATTCAGCCATGCGCGCTGCTCTGCGTTAAAGGGGGCGGTTTCCGGTATCGACGGCACGAACGTTGTCGTCATTGCTGGTTACTCCTCGTGACTGTGAAGCAGGTGCTTGAGTTCGTCAATGGTGTGGCGGCGCGCGAAGGATAGAAATGATTCGCTGTCCTGACGGCGAAGTTCAAAAGCTGTAAACAGCCTTTCCATCGCTGGAGGCAGATCAGTGAAGCGAATGGATGGGATTAACTCTCGCGCCAGTCCCTTATCGGTGTCAGAGCCTCCGCCGAGAACTACCTGATAGCCTTCCTCGCCGTTAACCTTGGTACCCAGAAGGCCAATGTCGCCGACATAGTGCTGCGCGCAAGAGTGCGGGCAGCCGGTGACATGCAGGTTTATGGGGTCGAGGATTGTGAAGCGTTTGTCGAGAAAATTAGCCAGCTCGACTGCATGGCGTTTGGTGTCTGTTGCGGCAAATCGGCAGCCCTGATTCCCTGTGCAGGAGACTGTGCCGCGCAGCACGGTGCCAGCGTCGCAGTCCAAACCGCAGGCGCGAATCGTGGCAATCGCCTTATCCAGGTTGGCATCTGTGACATCAGGGATCAGCAGGTTCTGCCAGACGGTGAGACGTATCTGCCCGGAACCAAACTGGCACGCCACCTCAGCGATGGCTCGCATCTGTGGAGCGGGGAAGCGGCCCACAGGGATTGAAACACCGATGTAGTTGAGCCCGGCCTGCTTTTGCTGATAGACGCCAATGTGCGCGGTACGATTCACTGCAGGCCGCGGTTCGTTCACATCTTCCGCGGCGCGCAGGGGCGCGAAGTCCAGAAGCTTTTCGGTTTCCGCAAGGAACCGCTCAACGCCCCACTTGTCCACGAGGTACTTCAGCCGTGCCTTCTTGCGATCAGTGCGGTCGCCGTTCTGAGCAAACACGCGAATCATGGCTGCGGCAACTGCAATGGCCTGCTCTGGCTTCAGCAGTACGCCGCAATCGCTGGCAAATTGCTTGTGTCCGGTGATGCCACAAAGCAGAACGCGGAAGTATACGCCTGCAGGAACCGGTTTGCCCTCTGCGACGCGGACCGCAACGAAGCCGATGTCATTGGTGTCTGCAACCACACTGATTGCGCCACCGCTGTCGAATGCGATGTTGAATTTGCGCGGTAGACCGTAGAGATCGCGCGAATTGAGGATGTAGTGGTGCATGGCTTCGGCATAGGGCGAAACATCGATGAGTTCCGTCGGGTCGAATCCGGTGGTTGGGGTGGCTGTGATGTTGCGGATGTTATCAGCGCCCGAGCCTTTCGCAGTCAGGCCCATTGAATGAACCTTTGCAAGCACGCGCACGATATTTTTCGGCGCGAACTCGCGGATCTGCAGGTTTGCCCTGGTGGTGATATCGGCCCGGCCCGAGCCCCACTCATCGGCGATCTCTGCGAGCTCAATCAACTGATGCCACTGCAGACTTCCGCCGGGAATGCGAAGGCGCAACATGAAAGAGTCTTGCGCGGGGGCGACGTAAAACAGGCCGTGGAATTTGAATCGGAATAGATCATCTGGTGCCGGCTTCTTGTCGGCATCGGCATGAGCAATCAGCTTGTCCCAGATGTCGAGGGGGTTCTGCTCGTACTTCCACAGCTCCTCGCGGCAGAGATCGGAGACGGGAGTGCCGTGCCAGAGTTCAATCTTTTCTTCAGCAAGGTTCTCGGCCCCTGTCGCAGATGTTGCCGTGAATCTTCCTGAAGTATTCAGGCCAACGAACGGCTCTGGGAACCGCTGCATCGCACCGGCGAAGAAGCCTTCGAGGTACTGCTTTTGTTCAGTTGTGAATGGAGCATGGTTTGCGGCTTCAGCGATTTCCATGGGACATCATCCTTCCGTGCTGTGACGCGTCCCATGCACTCCATGGGACGCGACGACTCGAAACTGAATTCCGCATGAATCGCGGATAGCTCAAGCTCGTCACGGAGCGGAGGAATAATGCTCAATCAGGAAAACGCCGGCACAGCCTGGTGCGCGGCTTGAAGGGGAATGTGGATTACGTGCTCCACATCTTGATCGAAGAATAGCCGATTCCTTCTGTGCATACAAGCAACAATCGTTGATTCTTTATGCGTCTATTATGGCTTACTTGCGCTCGCTCTCGATGGCGACTGAGGTGACATGCGGTTTCTACGCAGATCGTCATTCAGCAGGATCGCTTCAGCAATCTCGCGCATCGTCTTGCGCCGCTGTCGGCTTTCGCGCTGCATTGCGCGGTAGGCAGACTCCTCGTCTAACCCAAGATCACGTTGCAGCACACCTTTGGCACGCTCAATGTGCTTTCGTGATTCGAGCCGCTCAGAGAGTTGCGTGTTTTCTGTCTCAAGCCGGGCTCTTTCCAACTCGGCACCGACAAGAAAGCCGATTGCCGAGAGCAGACGCACTTCATCCTGCGTGTGCTCGCAGGGGTTCCGATGTTGCAGGTTGATGACGCCAACAAGCTTACCGCAGGAGAGAATCGGAACTGAGAGGAACGCTTCAAAGGAATCCTCTGATAGTGCCGGGAAACGCTTGAATCGTGGGTCTTTGAGGGCATTGGACGAGATGGCTACAGGCTCGCGATGCCAGCCTACCCAGCCTGTGATGCCCTGGCCCAACCACAGGCCCAACTGGTCCACTACGTCAGAGTGGGGATTCTTTGAGGCTCGCAGTACAAGACGGTCGTCTTCAAGCACATACACAAAGCACGAGTCGCATCGGATCACGGAACATGCGATATCGACAATGCGATTGAGCACGGCGTGCAACGAATCGGCAGAGGCAACACGACTACCGATGTCGTGGAGGAGATCGACAGCTGAGGGGAACTCGCTGATGGCTGGTGCGGGCGGCTGCTTGCCCAGCAACAGCGGGCTCACCGGAACGTCAGGAGCAGCAACGAGGTGTGCCGATGCGGATGTGCGCTTCTCTGCGAGCAATCGCTTCGAGTGGATGGCCATCTCATTCACAAGAAAGCCCATCTTGGATTGCGTCGGCTCGTAATCAGGGGTCAGTTGATAGAGTGAAAGCCCTTCCGTTGTGCTCGGCCCAATCGAGCCAATCAACGTTGTGCGCAGCCCTTCCTGGAGTGCTTCGATGTAGCCCATGCGCTCAGCCATGAGAAACAGGTGAGCAACCTGGCCAACATTCATGAAGAGAACAATATCGATATGTCCATGGGCAAGGGCCAGAACTGCCTCTCTTAGGGGCTGTACATTCTCGGGGAGTTCCCAGCGATAGACGATAAGGCGTGTGATTGCGACGTTCTTCTCGGCCAACGCAGTGAGGAGCTCCGGATTCGATGCCCCATACTCTTGCACGGCGATGTTCATGCCGGTCATGGCGTCTCCGAGCTTTTCCTCAATGGAGGCGATCAATGCACGCCAAGTGAACGGTTCAGGAGCAACAAACGTGATTGGAATGTTGAGTTCGCGTAATGCTGTTGAGGACTTTGGGCCACGCGCTGCAACCTTTACGCGCCGTAGTGCGGCAAGGAACTGTTCCTTGTCATAACGATTTGAAACGGCCGAAATCAAAGCCCGCACGCCAACGCCGGTGGTAAACACGACCATGTCAAAGGCACCGCGCATCAACGCGTCAGCAAATTCGTAGATCTTCTCATTGGTCTCGAGCGGGACTTCGCGCATTGCTGGTGCAGTCAGAGGCTCGCCGCCATATGTGCGGATTAACTTGGCCAGCTCTGCGGAACGGCGTGACTCCAGGCTTAAGACACGTAGACCTTCAAACGTGGCCTCAGGCATACGTATGCTCCAATCGGCAAGAATGTGAGTTCAGGTGGGTGCTCGCGTGCCGGTAGCGCCGCCGAATTGAATTTATCGTAGCATCAGTGACGCAGCCGAAGGCCGCGGATCAAATCGCTCAGCTTGCCAGCCCGTCGCGCTTCCCCTAGAAAACTATTCTGCTTGTCATCACCAGAGCATGATTGTAGGAGTGAAAGTGCGTTGCCGCGATCTGGTCACCCGCGCCGAACACCAGTGCCAGTCGATCACTGGGCGAACTGCGGAGTTTGATTTTGCTGATCATCAGCCCGGGCGTGAGGAAGACCTGCCTATTTCCATCGCTCGCGCCGCCACGGAAGAATGTGGCATTGACTTCCACTTCTGGCCAGAAGTAACGCGCGATCTTGTATTGAAAGGCCGTATTCCAAGTGACCGGCCGACCCATCGCAGAAGTGTAGCCCGTAGGCAGGGAAATCGATGCGGCAGTTTGCACGTCGAAGGCTCGGAAGCCTTTGCCTAAGTAGAGCGTTGGAGACACTGTCCCTGCGTGCGAGCCATTCTTGTAGCTTCCCGTTGGTGCGGTTGCAGCGAGTCCGGCGCTGATTGAGTACGCGCCCTTTGTCTCTGCGGTTGCTGCGAAGCGATACTTCAGGAGAAACGACAGGTCGCCAGCGCCATCTGCAACCTTCGGATTGTTGTGTTCGATGAGCGGTGGCAGGTTGAAATCGACCTCTGTTTTATGCCAGGGAATCAGGTTAAAACCCTTGCCTCCGTCGATATTCCAAGTAATCGTGTGGGTGGGCGTGATCTGGCGGTATGCATCAAAGCGTGCCAGTTGCACGAGGCCGGATGTCGGCGCGAGCAAGGGAACTGCCCAGCCGGGCTGCGTTTTTGAAGTTGCGCGCACGCGATCTTCCCAGTTGTGGAAGAAAGTGGCCTGCGCATTTCCTACGCACGGCATCAGAGCAGCGAAGAGACAGAAGACCATAGAGAGATGACGTGGCATCGTTAGACCTCGCGGAGTCGGGCTTGAGCTGCAAATGGAAAGGCAGAACGCTACTGGTGCGCGCGGCATCGAGCATGCGCTGCAGATCACCAAATGTCAGGAAGAAATGCGCACAGGCAGTGTGCGCCTGCAAGCGAGGAGTCGCGTAGCTCTGCGTAAGAACTGCGTGGATTCCTGGCTCATGGCGCGTCCTGGCGCCGGAGAGGATCAAGGGAAACTGATCAGTTGATTAACACGAATGTCAGATCGAACGCAATCAAGCTTTCATAAGTATCCGAAATGACCCGCACTGCGAACGCCTTTTGGAAAACGCCGAGATCTTTATGCGATCCTCCTTGCATTTCGTCCGGCTTCAGGTTAGTCTCAAGCGCAATCGCTTCCTTACGGCGTGCTTGCTTGCGTCGTATATAACCGGCTCTGCACGCCGGACTTCCCAAGATGGATGCGAATCAATCCAACGGCTCCGCGAAGAGTCGGGCAATAAAGACAGACTAGCCCGCAGGCGCTCAATTAGCGCCGAAGCATCTTCGTCCCCCGCCGCAATATGCGGCAGGAAAAGGAGTCGACGGTGGAACTTGAACTGCTATCACGCGCGATGCAAGACGAGCATGTTGCCCGCCTTGCTGCAACGGATCCAATCTCGGTTCCGCTGGCGGTGTTGTGCGGTGTGAGCGGTGCGACAAAAGTTCCGCCTTCGCCCGGAGTCGGCGAGCAGTACCGCTTCCATTTCGACATGGCCAAATGCATTGGCTGCAAGTGCTGCGTCGTGGCCTGCAATGAACAGAACGGAAATCCATCTGGAATTCTTTGGCGGCGCGTTGGAGAAGTTGAAGGCGGCATCTACCCGCACACGATGCGGTCATATCTCTCAATGGGCTGCAACCACTGTGTGGAGCCGACCTGCCTGAAAGGTTGTCCTGTTGATGCGTATACGAAAGATCCTTTGACGGGTATTGTGCGCCACAGCGCCGATGCGTGTATTGGTTGCCAATACTGCACGTGGAATTGCTCGTACGGCGTTCCGCAGTACAACGCAGAGCGTGGAGTGGTGGGCAAATGCGACATGTGCTACGGCCGGCTCACGATGGGTGAGTCGCCTGCGTGCGTGAACGCCTGCCCTGAAGGCGCCATTCGTATCGAAACTGTGAATGTGGAAGCATGGCGCAGCGAATATCACGAGCACGCTAACGCGCCCGGCATGCCGTCTGCTGACGATTCGCTCTCCACCACGCGGATCACGCTCCCGGCAAACATGCCTGCCTCAATTGGCAAGGTCACCCTCGAGTGGCTTGAGCCCGAACATCCGCACTGGCCTCTGATCTTCATGACTGTACTCACACAACTCTCAGTGGGTGCGTTCACAAGTCTCGCGCTCAGTGAGTGGCTCGGCTTTGCAAGACATCGTTACGCAGCACTCGTCGCTCTTGCCGTTGCTTTCTCCGCGTTGGCATCGTCCACGCTACATCTGGGCCGGCCCATTCACGCGATTCGCGCGTTGAAAATGTGGCGGCGTTCCTGGCTGAGCCGTGAGGTTCTGCTCTTTACGCTCTTTGCCGTAAGCGCCACGGCATACTCCGCCACGCTTTGGTTGGAGGTGAGCGCATCGCAATGGCTTGGCGCGCTCACGGTGCTGCTGGGGCTGTGCGGAGTCTGTGCCAGTGCGCGACTATATCTGGCACCTGGGCGTCCCGCATGGAACTCGCCGTTCACGATTGCTGAGTTTCTGGCGACAACGGCACTGCTCGGCACGTCTGGGGCGGCGGTTCTGAGCAAAGGATCTTTGGCAGCATGTTCAGCAATTGCAGCCTCGTTCATTGTTTCCGCTGCAATTCATTCTTTGAAGATTGCGTGGCTATTCCGCTCCGCGCGATATGAGCTGCGCGGTGCGGCACAACTGATGTTTGCGCATTTTGGCAACCATCTGTTTGTGCGGATTGCACTTCCCATGGCGGCATTGACCATACTCGCCTTGGCCCCAACACACGCTACGGCCATTCTTTCTGCCGTTTGCATGATCATCTCTGAATTCCTTTCGCGATATCTGTTCTTCGTTACTGTGGTGCCTTCCAACATGGCGGCCCAATACCTTTCCGCGGAGGCCGCATGACCTTCTTCAATCGTCTCGCGCGAAAACTCGGCATCGACAACCTGCGCGAACGCTATAGCTTCGGTGTAGATCCTGTGCTGGGATACACAACGCGGCGAGCGCACGCGAGCCACTGGGTGGCCACCACCTGCGGTTATTGCTCTGTGGGCTGCGGAATGAAGTTGGGAGTCAGAGACGGCAAGGTCGTGAGTGTTCGCGGCGATGAGGAGCATCCGGTAAATCGTGGCAAGCTCTGCCCAAAGGGGCTTGCCGAACATCACATGATTGTTGCGGAGAATCGCGCAAAGCATCCGCTCTTGAGCAAGAACGGCGTGCACCAGCAAGTTTCCTGGGACGAAGCTCTTGCCACGATGGTGGAGCGCTTCCGAGCCGTCCAGGAACGCTACGGACGTGATGCCGTTGGAGTCATCAGCACCGGTCAGCTAGTCACTGAAGAGTTTTACGCGCTGGGCAAGCTCGTACAACTCGGCTGGGGGACGCGGAACTACGACGGTAACACGACGCTCTGCATGGCGACTGCAGTAGCAGGGTACAAGCGGTCTTTCGGAAGCGATGGGCCGCCCGGTGCGTATGAAGACCTTGATCGCGCAGACGTGATCTTCCTGATCGGTGCCAACGTCGCTGAAAACCACCCGATCCTTTGCACGAGGCTCGAAGATAACCGCGGCAAGACGCTCATTGTCGCTGACCCGCGCGTGACCAAAACAGCGATGATGGCCGATATCTTCCTGCCCCTCAAACCGCGATCCGATCTTGCATTGATCAATGCGATGCTGCGCGTCATTATCGACGAAGGCCTATACGATCCTGCTTACGTAGAAAAGCACACCACAGGTTTTGAAGACCTACGGGCCTCGCTTGAACCTTACACGCTGGAATCTGCGGCACACATTACTGGCATTGATGAAGAAACAATTGTGCGCATAGCTCGAATCTATGCCAGTGCTAAGGCTGCATTTATCGGCTGGACGATGGGCGTGAACCATAGCACCAAAGGCACGGAGACAGTAAACGCAATCAACAACCTTGCGCTCGTCACTGGCAACATAGGCAGGGCTGGAGCCTCTCCATTCTCTATCACCGGTCAGTGCAACGCCATGGGCACGCGGGAGTCCGGCTTTTCATCCAGCCTTCCAGGCTATCGTCAGTTTGAATCTGAAGCGGATCGGCTCGAGCTTGCCTCGCTGTGGCATGTCGATGTTGAGCAGATTCCTGCAAGACGCGGACTTGCTTACCCGGACATCATCGAAGCCGCAGTTTCTGGCAAGATTCGCGCACTCTGGATCATCGGGACTAACCCGCTGGTGTCATTCCCGAACATTGACGTGCTGAAGCGCGCACTGAATGATCTCGATTTTCTGGTTGTTCAAGATGGATTTCATCCAACGCCAACGACGGAGTTGGCTGACCTCGTGCTCCCCGCCGCGATCTGGGGAGAGAAAGAGGGAACCTATACAAACTCCGAACGCCGCGTGAGCAAGGTGAATGCTGCTGTAGCTCCTCCGGGAGAGGCCCGCAGCGATTTCGACATTTTCCTAGACATCGCTGATCAGCTTGACTGTCGTAATAAGCTCTATCCCGGCTGGGAAAGGCCAGAGGATGCCTTCAACGAGTGGCGCTGTGTTTCGGAGGGGCGTCTCTGCGACTATTCCGCGATGTCTTACGAAGTTATCGAAAAATATAGAGGGCTTCAGTGGCCTTTCCGAGCAGAGCATGTGGACAAAGCCGCAGAGACACGCAGGCTGTACGCTGACGGAAGTTTCAAAACGCCGAATGGAAGAGCGCGCCTCTTGCCGACTGCGTGGGCGGCCTTTCCAGAGCAACCGACGGACGAATTTCCGCTCATTCTTAATACTGGGCGCACAGTTGAGCACTGGCACACACGTACCAAAACCGGAGCAATTCCGCTGCTCGAGCGGCTTGCACCGCGTGCCTGGCTTGAGATGAATCCGGTGGATGCCCGCATGCTTTCTCTGCGTCCCCACGAGCGCGTTGATGTGGTTTCACCTCGCGGCAAAGTCTGCAACATTGAACTACGTATTACCGAGATTGTTGCACCGGGACAGGTATTTCTTCCGTTTCACTTCGCAGAGTGGAACGCGAACCAACTGACTCAAAGCGCCTTCGATCCAATTTCTCGCGAGCCGAATTACAAGCAGTGTTCGGTACGTGTGGAAAAATGCTCAAGCTCAGCTCGCTGAACTGCGAATCTTACGACCACTCCCAAGGAGTCAATCGCAATGACCAAAAAGTCTTTCCTTTCGAGCGGCCATCTGCCGACGCTGCTCTCAGCATTCCTTTACTTTGACGTCAGCTTCATGGTCTGGGTTCTCTTCGGACCGCTGGCTCCTTTCGTGTCTGATCAGCTACACCTGAGCGCGACGCAGAAGGGGCTGCTTACAGCAATCCCTCTTCTCGGCGGCTCCTTCTTTCGCCCGATCCTTGGGCTTCTTGCTGACCGAATCGGCGGACGTCGCGCTGGACTCATTGGACTGACCGTGACTCTTGTTCCGCTCGTTCTAGGGTGGAGGGTGGCAACAGAGCTCTGGCAGTTTTACGCGATCGGCTTCCTGCTTGGTATCGCTGGCGCGAGCTTTGCTGTGGCGCTACCACTCGCTGGTCGCTGGTACCCTTCCGAGCACCAGGGACTGGCGATGGGAATTGCAGGCGCAGGCAACTCTGGAACGCTGCTTGCCACGTTCTTTGGTCCTCGCCTCGCACAGCATTTTGGCTGGCACACGGTCTTTGCCATCGCCAGTGTTCCTGTTGTTGTGGTGTTGATTGCCTTTTTCTTGCTCGCGAAGAACAGCCCAACCAAACCCGCGCCCAAGCCGTGGGCAAAGTATGCGGCGCTATTGACTCAGCTCGACACCTGGAAATTCTGCTTTCTTTACAGCCTCACGTTTGGTGGATTCGTTGGTATGGCAAGCTTTCTAGCCGTCTTCTTCCATGACCAATATCACCTAACCAAGGTGCAGGCGGGTGACTTCACAACCATCGTTGTTTTGTCCGGAAGTTTTCTTCGTCCTGTCGGCGGATTTCTTGCTGACAGGATCGGAGGGTTTCGTCTTCTTCTGATCGTCTTTGCAGGAGTATCTATCTGCCTCTTCGGCGTTGGCACACTGCCTGTGGTGTCCTATGCAGTGGCACTCTTGTTTCTCAGCATGGGAATGCTGGGCATGGGCAACGGCGCAATCTTCCAGATGGCACCTCAACGCTTTCCGGCTGATATTGAGATGGTGACGGGCATCGTCGGTGCTGCGGGTGGTCTCGGTGGCTTCTTCCTTCCGTCAGTTCTTGGCACCTTGAAAGATGCAACAGGGTCTTACGGAAACGGACTCTTCTGCTTCTCAGGCCTACTGCTCGTGAGCGTCCTACTGCTGCTCGAGTTTGGAGTGCAGTGGCTTCGCACTTGGCCACAAGATGCGACTAATCGTGCGCGGATCTTCTGCTATCGTGGCGAGCGGGTGACAGTACAGCAGGCTTCCGTTTCGCAGATGGCCGACTAGTGTTCTTGCTTATGCGAGACTGGCACGAAGCCGATTGCATCCTAGTTAAGGTCCGTCTGTAGCGTAACAACGAGCGTTAACAGAGACTTCCGCCAAGCCTCAGCTACAGACGGTGGCGCAGATTGAACGTGCCTTGCTTGGGGGCGCACGTCTTGCGGCCTAGTTAGTCAACGCGCGATTGCCGTGACGTTTAGCCCTTAAGGAAAATTGGCCGTCTCTTCCCTTTGCGCTTACCGGTGGGATCCGCGCATCTGAAATGCATAAATGAAGTCCCTCAGACCTCGGGGAGAGAACAGGGCGATGTAGCACGAGGCGAGGACTTCAACGTGCGAAGATTGCTGCGATCAAGTCAGAGGCTTGCACTCTCAAAACTCTGACTGATTCACCGCTTCTTCATGTGTCAGACGCTGGTTCTCAGCTTTTGCGTTAGAAATTCCTTCAGGGCTGCAGCATTGTTGTGCTCGACGTGCTTCGATCCGTAAAGGAGAGTGATTTTGCTGCGATGTGCCGCATCGACTAATGGTTGCCACGCGGCGGGGTGGGCTTCCAATTCATCAAAGTAACGGCGGCGAAATTCATCCCATTGTTCCAAGTCGTGGTGGTACCAGCGACGCAGTTCGTTGCTTGGAGCTGCCTCCTTACACCACCCCTCAATGGTGAGAGCCTCTTTTCGTAGGCCTCTTGGCCAAAGGCGATCGACCAGGAACCTGGCACCATCGGAAGGCTCAACGGGATCGTATGCGCGCTTAATCTGAATCATTTCTACTTCGCTCCATGAGCATTGCCGCGCTCCACGGCATTCTAACTCGTGGTGCTTCTACCATTCTCTCCAACCTTTTCTGGACCAGAATGCCATTGAGACCATTGATCAGAAATCCCGCTCGGTTCGGTGACCTGCGTTGGCTCTGGCATCTGTCTTCATCGCTGCGATTACAGCCATCTGGCCAATATGCGGGGGAGGCTGAGCGTTAGACACACCAGCGCGGTTGAACTCGAGGACCCTTCGGTCCGCGAAAACCTGCTCATATGCAGGGAGGACACTAGTGATCGCAGGCGGTTTATCCTACGCCTAACACGGAAAAGTGGACGTGCCTGCAGGCGCATTGCGCACCTCATTACTTGGCTCTGGTCCGGTGTTTCCGGTGCAACTGCAGGGCGAGCTTGACTTGAAGCTATTGATGATGAGTGCCGCGCAACTGGGCATGACGGCTAGCCTTCCTGCTTCCTTGTCTTGAAGCCGCTTTCGTGCGTATCGCCTTTACGTGTGGCTTGCTGGGTTTTTCCGCCGCGGGCTCAACCGCACCGGCTGCGGCATGTCTCAGAATTTCTCGAACGCCCGCACGCAGAATCCACAGCGTTCGCGCGTCGTCCAGTGCCGTCGGACTGAAGAGACGATTGATGGCGAGTCCGTCCAGGAGCGCACCGAACTCAGCGGAGTGCACCTTCTTTACCTCGAAATCATCTGCCCGCAGTTCCGGAACGACTTGGTCCACGCCCAACTCCGTGCAGATCATGCTGGCAGTCGACACCAGTGCGTCGAGTCTTTGTTCGCGTGCAGGGTGCCGAATCGCGTACCCCTTGAATTCCAGATTCAGCAGAATGCGACGCTCGTCTTTGAGCGTTCCGAGCATGTAACGCGCCAGCACGTCCACTCGCTCGTCGCAGGTGGTTGCTGCACTTAGCATTGTCATCAGCCGTTGCTTGTCGCGGCGAGTGTCTTCCTCGAAGATCGCGAAGAACACGTCTTCCTTGTCGCGAAAGTGGGCATAGAAGGCGCCCCGCGTCTTGCCAGCCTCGGCTGCGATCTCTTCCAGTCGCGTTTCGGCAAAGCCATCCCGTGCGAAGATCGTCCGTGCCGCGCTGATCAGTTGTTGCCGCGTCGCAAGTGAGCGGCGCTGCTTCCCGGATTCTCCGGACGCCTCTTCCACTCTTTTCACAATTGTTCCTGAATCTTTCACGCCTGCTCCAGAATCTCACACATTACATACATGCGTGTATGTATTTTTTCTGATCCAGTCCAGTCCAGTCCAGTGCCTTCGAGGTTGAGCATGTCACACCGGCAACATTCACATCTTTCCCCTTTTCAGTCACTTTCCTTTGCCACTGCCGTGTCCGTGTTGGCCTTGACCGGTGCTCTTGCGCTGAGCGGCTGCAGATTCAGCCACGCCGCAACCCCCGGCCCTGGAGGACCGATGCCCGTCACTGTCGTCCGTGTACAACCCTCGCAGGTCTCACTCAAGAGCGAGTGGGTGGGCACGCTCGACGGTTATGTCAACGCGCAGATTCAGCCCCAGGTGACCGGGTATCTTGTCCGACAGAATTACACAGAAGGCTCTGTTGTGCGCAAGGGGGCCGTGTTGTTTGAGATCGATCAGAGGCCTTTCCAGGCCGCGCTCGATCAGGCTCAGGGCCAACTCGGGCAGGCCGAAGCCCAGCTTGCGCAGGCGCGCGCACAGCTCACGCTTGCTGACATTAACGTGAAGCGCGATACGCCCATGGTCGCTCAGCGCGCCATCGCGCAAAGCGTGCTTGACAACGAATTGCAGCAGCAGGCGCAGGCCCAAGCTACGGTGAAGCAGGCTGAGGCCGCGATTGCCACCGCGAAGGCAAGTGTTTCCACTGCCAAGATCAACCTTGGCTTCACTGAGGTGCGCTCGCTCATCTCCGGTGTCGCCGGGCAGGCATCCACGCAAGTTGGCAACCTCGTCAGCCCGCAGTCTGTGCTCACAGCCGTCTCACAGCTCGATCCCATTAAGGTCTTCTTCTCCATCAGTGACAGCGAGTACCTTGACCTTACGCGCCGCGCCGGCAATGGCAATGATTTGCTCAAGGCCTCTGCGAAACTGCCGCTCACGCTCACTCTCGCTGATGGCAGCATTTATCCGCATCCGGGACAGATCGTCTTTGTCGACCGGCAGATGAACCAGCAGACCGGCGCTATCCGCATTGCAGCTGCGTTTCCGAATCCCGGCAACCTGCTGCGGCCTGGCCAGTTCGCGCGAGTCAGCGCAGCCACGGATGTGAAGCAGAATGCGTTGCTCATTCCACAAGTGGCTGTGCAAGAGCTACAGGGCATTCAGCAGGTGGCCACGGTGGACGGCGCAGGCAGGGTGCACATTGCCAACGTGACGCTCGGCGCGCAGTACGGCAACAACTGGGTGGTTACTGGCGGTCTCCAGCCTGGCGCTCGTGTCGTCACAGACAACCTGCAGAAGCTGCGTGAAGGCGCACCCGTGTCGCCGCGCGAAGTTTCTCTTGCCGCTGCGGCTGCTGCCACGTCCACGCCCAACAGCAGCACCCAGGCCGGGAGGTAACTGGTGTCGAAATTTTTCATCCGGCGGCCCATTGTCGCCATCGTCATTGCCATCGTCACTGTGGTGGTCGGCCTGGTGTCGATGTTCAGCCTCCCCACCGCGCAGTACCCCGACATCGTTCCACCCGAGATACTGGTGCAGGCCACCTATCCGGGCGCCGATGCCAAAACATTGCAGCAAGCCGTCGCCACTCCGCTCGAGCAGCAGATGAACGGCGTCGACAACATGCTCTATATGTACTCGGTGAGCGCCAACAACGGCCAGGCCACTGTCTATGTTGACTTCGACGTCAAGTCGAACCCGGACATTGATCAGGTGCTCACGCAGTTGCGCGTTTCGCAGGCGCAGCCGCAGCTTCCCGCCGAGGTCAATACCGCGGGCGTCACCGTGCAGAAGTCGCTCACCTCGCCGCTGATGCTCGTGGGTCTGAACGCGCCCGGCGGCCAGTATAGCAACGAGTTTCTCACCAACTACGCCATCATCAACCTGCAGGACCAGCTCACGCGCGTCAAGGGCGTGAGCCGCGTGCAGGTCTTCGGCGGCCAGTATGCGCTGCGCATCTGGGTCAACCCCGATAAGCTTGCGCAGCTCGGCGTGACCGCGTCGGAAGTCATCAGTGCGCTCACCACGCAGAACAACGTCAACCCTGCCGGCAAGATTGGCGGCGAGCCTGCGCCGCTCGGCCAGCAGTTCACCTACACCGTGCGCACGCAGGGCCGTCTTGTCACGCCTGCAGAGTTTGAGAACATCATTCTGCGCGCCAACTCCGATGGCTCCATCCTCCATTTGCGGGATGTCGCGCGCGTCGAGCTGGGCTCGCAGTCCTACGATCTCGTCGCGCGTTACAACGGTGCGCCCGCCGGCATGATGGGCATCTACCAGTTGCCCGGCTCGAATGCCGTCGAAACCGCCAAGGCCGTACGTCAGCGTCTCGACGAGCTTTCGAAGACCTTTCCCGCAGGCCTGCGTTATGACATTCCGCTCGACACCACCAAGGCTGTCACCGCTGGAATTCATGAGATTGTGCTGACGCTTGTCATCGCGCTCGTGCTCGTCGTGATGGTCGTTTTCCTGTTCCTGCAGGGCTGGCGCGCCACGCTTATTCCGCTGATGGCCGTGCCGGTCTCGCTCATCGGAACATTCGTCCTGTTCCCGCTGCTCGGTTTCTCTATCAACACGCTCTCGCTCTTCGGCCTCGTGCTAGCCATCGGCCTCGTTGTCGACGATGCCATCATCGTCGTCGAAGCCGTGGAGCATCACATCGAAGAGGGCCTGCCGCCGCGCCAGGCTACTGAAAAGGCTATGGAAGAGGTTGGCGGCCCGGTCGTCGCCATCGCGCTCATCCTCGCAGCCGTTTTTATTCCCACCGCGGCCATTCCCGGCATCACCGGCCGCATGTATCAGCAGTTTGCCGTCACCATCGCCATCTCGGTCATGATCTCGGCCTTCAACGCTCTTACACTCAGTCCGGCGCTTGCAGCCATGTTGCTCAAGCCCCGCAGCGCAGAGCAGAAGCATGGGCCACTCGCTCGTTTCTTCGCGTGGTTCAACCGCATCTTCAATCGCGCCACAGATAAGTACGTCACTGCCTCCGGAGTGCTCATCCACAAGTCCGGAGCGACTATGGCAGTGCTCGCTCTCATCGCAGTTGTTGCTGTGCTTACGGGATCGCGGCTGCCTACTGGCTTCATTCCCACGGAAGATCAGGGGTACATGTTCGTCGCCATGCAGTTGCCGGACGCAGCCAGCCTGCAACGTACGGACGCGGCCGCGCTCAAGGTGACGCACGCGCTTCTCAATACGCCCGGCATCGGCGGAGTGGTGCAAGTGAACGGCTTCAGCTTGTTGACGCAAACCCAGAGCACCAACACGGCATTCTTCTTTGTGTCACTCAAGCCATGGGAGGCGCGCAAATCCAAGCAGGAGCAGTTTGCCTATATTCAAGGCAGCCTGCTCAAGCAACTCGGCGCTGTCAGTGATGGTCTTGCCTTCAGCTTTCCGCCGCCTGCCATTCCTGGCGTTGGCACTTCGGGTGGCGTGACGATGATTGTGGAAGACCGCTCCGGCAACGACAATCCAGAGTTTCTTTCGAAGAACCTTGTGGCTTATCTCGGCGCGCTCTCCAAACGCAAGGAGATCGCCGCGGCTGTGCCCTCCTATCTGCCTGCCGTCCCGCAGATCTACGCTGACGTCGATCGCGAGAAGGCTCTACAGCAGCAGGTAGATCTGAACAATGTCTACGCCACCATGCAGACCTTCATGGGTGGCTATCTCGTGAACTACTTCAACCGTTTCGGCCGTCAGTGGCAGACCTACGTTGAAGCCGAAGGCAGCTCGCGTACAAAGATCGACAACATCAACCAGTTCTATGTGCGCAGTGCCAATGGCAGCCAGGTGCCGCTTTCTTCGCTTGTCCACGTCCGGCCCATCACTGGACCTGAATTCATCCTGCGCTTCAATGAGTTCAACGCCGCGCAGGTCAATATCGCTGGTGCACCGGGCTACAGTTCGGGCCAAGTCCGCGCCGCATTGGAAGAGGCTTTCCACGAAACGATGCCACAGGGCATGGGTTTCGACTACCAGGGCATGAGTTTCCAGGAGGCTAAAGCCGCACAGGGCGTTCCCGCATGGGCTGTCTTTGGTCTGTCAATTCTGTTCGTGTTCCTTATCCTGGCCGGGCTTTATGAGAGCTGGACGCTGCCGTTCAGTGTGTTGCTCAGCACGCCGGTCGCAATCCTAGGCGCCTATCTCGCACTGCTGATGCGTTCCTATGAGAACGACATCTTTGCCACTGTGGGCCTCATCATGCTCATCGGACTCTCGGCAAAGAACGCCATCCTCATCGTCGAGTTCGCTGTACTGAACTACAAGAGCGGCCACAGCATCGCGGAGGCAGCTCTGCATGCTGCGCGCCTGCGCTTCCGTCCCATCGTCATGACCGCCTTTGCCTTCATCTTTGGCTGTCTGCCGTTGTGGACGGCAACCGGCGCGGGTTCTGCTTCGCGGCGCATCCTCGGCACGGTCGTGATTGGTGGCATGGTGCTTGCCACCGCCGTCGGCATCCTCATGGTGCCCGTCACCTTCTCCGTCGTCGAGTACCTCTCACATCGCTTCCGTCGTGGCGGCAGGGATACATCCATGGATCGTCCGCATTCACCTGAGCCGCTGCATTCTGGCGACCGCGGCCAGAACCTGCCCGAAGGAGGCCAGGCATGACATCGCAACTTCGTATTTCAGGCCTCGCTCTCGCCGCAGCTTCGACTCTGTTCGCCGCCGGCTGTAACGTCGGTCCCAAGTATGTGCGTCCGCAGATCACCGCACCGCCCACATACCGTGGGGCCGATGAGGCCTCCGTATCGAGCGACGCCAACAACTCGCTCGGTGATCAACAGTGGTCGACGGTCTTTCGCGAGCCCGAGTTGCAGGAGCTGATCCGCACAGCGCTTGCCAACAATCTGGACCTGCGCATCGCCGCGCGTCGCGTGCTTGAGTCGGCTGCACAACTGCGTATCACTCGCTCGCAGGAATTTCCGCAGGTCAGCGTCGGCGGCACCGGCGTCGGCGCGCACCTTGAGTCCAATCCCTTCGGCAGTTCGCTCTCAAACCCCATCGCCACGGGCAGCCTGAGCGTCTCCGCTTCATGGACGCCTGATTTCTGGGGCCTCTACCGCAAGCAGACCGAGGCCGCGCGCGATCAGCTTCTTGCGCAGGAGTGGGCGCAGCGCGCCGTGCGTATGTCGCTCGTTGAGCAGGTTGTCACCACTTACATAGAACTCCGTGCTCTTGATCGTCAGCTTGAGATTGCGCGCGGCGCTGCGAAGGTGCGTGAGAGCTCTGTAGAACTTACACGCGCTCTCGAGAAGAGCGGCAACTCTCCGCTCTCTGATGTGCGCCAGGCCGAAGAGCTTTTCTACACCGCGACCGCACAGATTCCGCAACTCCAGCAGCAGATTCAGCAGGACGAGAACGCCATGCGTCTGCTGCTGGGCCAGGAGCCCGGTCCTGTGGCGCACGCTGCTTCTAACGTGCTGGCTCCCGTGCCGGAAGACCTGCCCACTGGCTTGCCTTCGCAGCTTCTGGAGCGCAGGCCAGACATTCAGCAGGCTGAGGCGCAGCTCAAAGCAGCCAATGCGCAGATCGGCGTCGCGCGTGCGCAGTTCTTCCCGCAACTCTCCATCAGCGCCTCAGGCGGCGTCAGCGGCTCCACGCTCAGTGACTTGTTTTCTACTAGTGGTGGCACAGTCTACGGTCTCGGCTCGCTCACGCAGCCGATCTTTCAGGGAGGCAAACTCCGCGGCCAGCTCGAGCTATCCAAGCAGCAAAAAGAAGAGATGATCCTCAGCTATCAGAAGACCATCCTTGGCGCCTTCCGCGATGTTTCCAACTCGTTGATCGCCGTCAACAAACAGCGTTCCGCGCGCGAGGAGCAAGAGAAACTGGTGGCCGCTGCAGAGGACGCCACACGCCTTGCGCGCATTCGCTATCAGGGCGGCTCCACCAGCTATCTTGAGGTGTTGACGACGGACTCTACGCTCTTCACGGCGCAGCTTAACCTTGTCACGGCGCAGCAGAATGAAGCGCTCACACTCGTTCAACTCTACGGCGCACTCGGCGGTGGCTGGCAGTTATAGCTCTCCGCCGCGTGGGCCTGGCACGATCCGTGAAGTTCGCAAGACAGAGGGGCCTGCCTGGGAATTGAAGCGCGGCCATTCTGCTCTCACGAAGCGCCCGATGGTACGCAGTTGAATATCTTGCAAACGAAGGCCGTATTCGCACATGCGAGTACGGCTTATTGTTTGCGTCTTTTTCTGCTCGATGCGAGGCGTTCGGAGTCGTTTGCCGTCTCGCGAGAGCCTGCGATGAGAATGTCGACGATGCGGCGGGCACTCTCCTCCCACCCGGGGAAGGCTGTGGTGTGGAAGACGCCAACCAGAGCACGGACAAAGTCATTGGGGTCGGTGTCAGCGCGCAGATCGCCGCTGGCGATGGCGGCCTTGACCAGCGCGATGAACGCGGTTTGGATGAGACTGCGCGATCCTTCGATCAGACGCATTGAGCCACCAGCAACGGTGTCCATTGCGGGAATGATGAGCTTCTTCTCTGAAACGTGGTCGATGAACAAGAGCATCCATGCACGCAGAGCCTCGATCGGCGGCATGGTTGCGGCCAAGTGCTTCTTCGCGGCGGCAAGCTTTTCGACCTCGACGCGATAGACGGCCTCGATCAGAACGTCGCGGGTTGGAAAGTGGCGGTAAAGAGTCCCGGGGCCGATTCCAGCCTGACGGGCGATGTCATCAAGGCTGGTGGCCGCACCATCTCGAGTAAATGCAAGTTTTGCGACCGCGAGAATCCGCTCGCGATTTCTCTCTGCGTCAGCGCGTAGTTTGCGGGTGGGCGGAGATGGCGAATTTTTCTTTTCAGGCATAGGCATTGATCCCGGAATTTCTTGCAACCGGAGACAGTCTCCGCTAATCTCTTTAATCGGAGATTGTCTCCGTTTTACCGAGACGGAGGCGCGGATGTCAATCCGGCGCGATTTCGATTGCGCCCTTCACTGTGGGAGAGATAGCTATGCGTGTCTTTGTTACGGGTGCAACAGGGTTTATTGGAACTGAGCTGGTGAAAGAGCTGATCGCCTCCGGACATCAGGTCCGCGGCCTTACGCGCAGCGACGTGGGCGCGGAGCAGTTGAAGGCAGCAGGCGCGGAAGTGCACCGCGGCGACCTTACGGACCTGGACAGCCTACGCCGGGGAGCAGCAGGAATGGATGTGGTGGTTAACCTTGCATTCAGTCATGACTGGTCAAAGTTCGAGCAGAACTCGCAGGACGAAATCGCTGCAATTCACGCGTTGGGCGGCGCACTTGAGCGCGGGAAGCTGCTGGTGGTTACCTCGGGGATTGGAATTACCGCTGGAGCGCCGGGCCATGTGCGCGTAGAGACAGACCCTCCAATTGATCTGCCGGCGATTCCCCGACGGCCGGAGCAGGCAGCCCAGGCTGTAGCGGAAAAGGGTGTGAATGTGGCGGCTGTGCGGCTTCCACAGGTGCATGACACTCGCAGGCAGGGGCTGGTAACGATGCTGATTCAGATTGCGCGCGAGAAAGGTGTGTCAGCGTATGTCGCTGACGGAGCAATCCGCTGGGCTGCAGGGCCGCTGAAGGATGTGGCACACCTCTACCGGCTCGCCGTTGAAAAGACAGGGCCGGGCGTGACGAAGTATCACGCGGTCCAGGAAGAAGGCGTGTCATTTCGGGAGATTGCGGAAGCAATTGGCAGGGGGCTGAACGTGCCGGTGGTATCGATTGCTCCCGAGAAGGCTATTGAGCACTTTGGCCCGTTCGGCCACTTTGTCATGCTTGACATGCCTGCCTCAAGCGCATGGACCCGGGCGATGCTAGGATGGGAACCCACCGGGCCCGGATTGATTGAAGATCTAACGAAGATGAAGTATTGAGAGTGTTGTTGATTGTTGTTGCGGCTGGCTGGGCGTTCTTCGTCCGGCCAGTCTGTGCTTATGGGGCCTGTGCATGTTGCGGGGCCGGGTGTTCAGCGAGTCTGTTGCCAGCTTTGGACCCGGCATGCGCTGCGGATCTCGCGGGGGTTGATGCCGAGAGTCTGGAGGCGGGAGAAGAGGGTGGAGCGCGGCATGCCAAGGCGGACGGCGGCGCCGTTGGGGCCGGAGACGCGGCCACCTGACTCCTCGAGCGCTTTGATGAGGAAGGCGCGCTCCTGCTGCTGCGAGCGGCCGGGGGATGCGAGCGCAAGCTGATCGAGTGAGGGAGTCGGGTCGAGCACGAAGTCGTTGGCGGGGACGAGGTCGGCTGCGGGGACGGCGAGCACGGAGCCGTGCGTCAGGATGACGGCGCGCTCGACGAGATTTTCCAGTTCACGTATGTTGCCGGGCCAGGGCAGAGCGGCGAGCCTGCTCATGGTTTCAGAGGGGATGGTATCGATGCGGCGGTTCATGCGGCGAGCGTACTTGCGCACGAAGTGGCGGACGAGCAGGGGGATGTCTTCGCGGCGCTCGCGCAGCGGCGGTACGACGATGGGGAAGACGTTGAGCCGGTAAAACAGATCGCTGCGGAATGTGTGGTCTGCAACCATCTCGCGCAGATTGCGGTTGGTGGCGGCGATGAGGCGGAAGTCGGAGCGGACGGTGGCGCGGCCGCCGACGCGCTCGAACTCGTGCTCCTGAAGGACGCGTAGCAGCTTGGGCTGGAGCTCGAGGGGGATGTCACCGATCTCATCGAGGAATAGAGAGCCGCGATCGGCGAGCTCCATGCGGCCGAGCTTGCGGGCAACTGCTCCGGTGAAGGCGCCACGCTCGTGGCCGAAGAGCTCACTCTCAAGCAGACCAGCGGGGATGGCTGAGCAGTTGAGCTTGAGCATGGCGTTGCCGGTGCGCAGGCTGAGTTGATGGATGGCGCGTGCTGCGAGTTCTTTGCCGACGCCGGTTTCACCGAGGATGAGTACCGTGGAGTCGCTGGCCGCGACCTGCTCGATCTGTGCGAGAACGCGGTGGAGAGCGGGACTTTCGCCGATCATCTCGTTGAAGTTGTGCTCGGAGCGGAGTTCCTCTTCAAGGCAGAGCTTTTCTTCCGCAAGGCGGTCGCGGAGACGGGAGACCTCGCGATGGACGAGGGCGTTCTCAATAGAGGGGGCAAGCTGGCCAGCGATTTCAGCGAGCATGCGGGCACGGTCAGCGGAACAGGCGCCGGGGTCCACCCAGTTAAAGCAGATGAGGCCAAGGAGCCGGTCACGAGAGGCGAGGGGGACAAGGCAGACGGTGCGGATGCCGCGGTCGACGAGGTTGGCGACTTCCTGTGAGAAGACGGCGGCACGGTTGAGGTCGTTGTGCTCCAGAACTTCAGCGCGGGGTGGAGAGAGCCGGGCACCTCGGAGCAGGAGACCGTCGGTGGCGAGGGGCGAGCCGGGAACGAACAGGTCGCGCTCCGCGAGCGAAGAGGCGGATTGCCAGTGGAGGATGCCGGGCTCGTCTTCGAGAGCAACATTGACGTGGCGGCAGCGGGCGATGGAGCAGAGGCGGTCCTGAATCTCGCGGAGCATGTCGTCGAGTTCGAGCTGAGATACGGCGGCGTTGGTGACTTCAAGCAGATCGCGGAGGTGATTGCGCTCGCGGGTGAGCTCGGACTCAAGGGCGCGCGCGGCCTCGGCGTTGGCGGTGCTTTCAATCAGGATGGCGATCTGGGCGGCCATGCGCTGGATGAACTCAAGCTCGTCGGCGTCATAGGCGCGGTCGAGTACGGAAGAGGAGAAGTGGACGACGCCGAGGCGCTTGTTGAGGGTGGTAAGCGGGGCGCAGCAAAAGACCTTGATATGCTCGTCGCGGCGAGATTCAGCATAGACAGGGAACTGGCGCTCGAGCTCGTCGATGACGCCGACGTAAGTGCGCTGATTCTGCCATGCCCAGTAGCCGGGGCCGTCGGAGAAGCGGATGTAGTCTGCGATGAAGGGCTGGACGCCGGGGAAGTAGAGGGTCATGCGGTCCAGGTCAGGATCGTAGAGGAGCAGGTCAAAGTTGCAGAACTCGAGGACCTTGTGAAGTTCCTGGGCGAGCTTGGAGACGAGGGATTTCAGATCACGCTGCGCGGCAATGATCTGCAGGACTTTAAGGAGCGCATCATAGCGGGCGAGAGCTCGGATGGGAGCGATCACGGAAACCTCGGACGGGGCCCAGGAGGGCTGCCTTGCTACCGAGATTACCGAGATAATCCAGACGATTTCGGTATTCGGCGTCACAGTTCCAATGGCTCTGCTTGGCGTAGCGCGGTTTTTGCTGCGGTAAACGGCTGAAAAAGAACGAGAACATTTCTTCCACAACCGCACTGGGCGGATGGCACGCGGCTTGCTTTTAAGTGAGGCAGGCATGCGCCGGAATGGTGCGTGCGGGCGCAGGCCGCCGCAGAGCACGAGGCGGGGCGGAACGCAGCGGCGGGACAGCCGCTCGACAGCCAGCGCCGACGTGACTCAAGGAGGAAGTGTGGTGCAGGAGTTGAAGATTGCCGTGACCGTGCGGCAGATGGCGCTGGCGGGGATGCTGGGACTGTGCGGAGCCTGGGCCGCGACCGGCGCAGCGCAGACCGAGGGAACGGCGAAGGCGAGCCGGGCGGAGTTTTTGAGCCCGGTGGGCACAAAGCTCGACCAGGCCGGGATTCATCCGGAGATCAACCTGGTGCAGTTCTGGCTTGGAAACCCGAGCCTGGGCGAGCGGGTGCATGAGCAGGAGGCGCTGACGCTGATTGCGGTGGGCGCGGATCTGAACCTGCACAAGATAGCGCGGATTCCGGGCGCGACGGTTCACTTTGAAGAGCTGTTTGTGCCGGCGACGGCGGACCTGGAGTATGGCGGGTACGTGGCGGATGAGATTGGCGGGCAGCCGCCTCCGTACATTCCCGAGGTGTACCACCTGACGTGGTTCACGTGGGACCAGACGCTGGTGGAGAACCGGCTGCGGTTCGAGATTGGCAAGGCGAATCCCGGGCGGTATTTTGCGAAGACGGTGTGCAACCAGGAGTTTACGTGCCAGAGTCCGCTGCTGCAGTACGAGGGCGGCGCGGGGGTGAACCCTGCCCCTTATGCCAACTGGCTGGGACGGGTGGTTGTGAACGTGACGCCGAGCCTGCAACTGCAGGCGGCAGAATGGCGTTCGACGGCGGCGTTTCCGTGGACGAATGGTTGGGAGTGGAATAAGACCGCGACTGACAGCAATATCTATGCCTTTGACGCATCGTACCGGACGCCGAACCCGATGGACCCGCGTGCGAAGAACTACGAACTGCTGTTCACGCACAACACGGCAACGCAGGTCGATCCATACACGCACGCGACCGAGCATGGCGTGAGCGGGCTCTACATGGGCGGCAAGCAGGCGTTCTGGGTGGGTGGCGCGCGGAAGGCTCCTGTGCCGCAGTCGCTGAGTGCGTTCGCTTCAACCAACATCGCCTTCAGCGAGCACAATACAACAGGGCTGACGGCGACGGCGAACTGGGGCGTGCAGGCTAACGGACCGTTCGCGAAGCGGCCGTTCGATAGCTACTCTCTGAAGATGACGTGGATGCGGGAGACGCCGAACGAGCAGCTTTATCTGAAGGCGCAGAACGTGGCGGCCGGTGGAGACGGCAAGATTGCAGGGCGGGACTCAATTGGTATTGGACCGGATGCGAACTTCATTCTCTCGAAGAGCGTGATCCTGAGCCCGTATATGGTGCACACATTTCACGCGAACACGATGATGGCGCCGACCTACGGTGGCAAGATGCAGGACGGCTGGACGGGCGGAGTGCTGTTTGTGTTTCTGCTGGACAAGATGACGGGCATGGCCCGCTAACGCACGAACCGGGGCCGCTTTGAGTGGCCCAACAGAAGAGCAATCGCAGGAGGAGTGAGGAAATGAAGCACGACAAGGATGAAATCGCAGCGAGCCGGCGGAGCTTTCTGAAGAATTCGCTGGTGGCTGGAGCAGTGGCTGGTGTTGCAGGCCTGGGAGCCGCGCCGGCTGCGATGGCGCAGGCCGAAGCGGCGACGACAGAGCAGCCGGCGCAACCGAAGCACAGCTGGGAAGTTGCTCCCGAGCCGATTGCGGCAAGCAAGATCACGCAGACCGTCGACACGGATGTGGTCGTGGTAGGCGCAGGCGTAGCGGGTGTGTTTGCGGCGCACGCTGCGGTGGAGAACGGCCTGAAGGTTGCACTGCTTGAGAAGTTCAAGACCTTCTCTTGCCGCGCGAAGGATAACGGCGCGGTGAATACCAAGGCGCACAAGCGCCAGGGAATGCATATTGACGAGGAAGAACTGGCGGCGCGCCTGATCTCGTTCTCGCAGAACCGCGTACACCACAAGCTGGTCCGCGACTGGGTGTATGAGAGCGGCCGTGTCTTCGATCACTACATCGACATGTGCGAGGCGAACGGTGTCAGCGTGGAAGTGTTGCCGGAGTATACGGTGAACAAGATCACGCCAGGATTTCCGACGGCGCATAACTTCTTCCTGAAAGATCAGGCGCACAGCAATGGCTCTGAGTATGTTCCGACGCAGGTCTATTTGGTGCGCGTGGTGGAGAAGTCATGCCGGGACAAGGGCGTTGACTTCCACTACAACACGGCAGTGAAGCAGCTGTTGAAAGACAAGAGCGGCCGTATCACGGGCGTGGTTGCAAAGGTGAAGGGTGGCGGCTACATCCAGTTCAACGCGAAGAAGGCGGTGATTCTGGCGGTGGGCGGCTACACGGAGAACGACGAGATGCTGGATGCGTGGGCGCCGTGGGCGAAATTTGCCGAGGTGCCGTGCTACACGCCGATTGGCGGCAACCAGGGTGAGGGCATCGCGATGGCTCTGTGGGCCGGGGCGTCGCTGATGAAGCCGCCGTTCCCGATCATGATTCACACGATTCCTGCGCCGCCGCTGGGCAATGACGCCATGGCGGCGAACCAGACGTTTCTGCACGTGAACAAGCTGGGCAAGCGATACGAGGATGAGAACCAGCCCGATCCATTCCAGTCGAACACGCGGTTCATGCAGCCGGACCGGAAGGCGTGGGCGGTGTTTGACGCGAGCTACTTCAAGGATCAAGCGCCGATCAAGACGTCGATGGGCGGACCGGTGAACGAGCCGCAAGAGGCACTGGAGGACTCGATTGCGAAGGGCATGGCGTTCAAGGGTGCGACAGTTGCGGAGCTTGCGGCCAAGATCGGTGTGCCGGCTGAGGCGCTCGAGAAGACAGTTGCCCGCTACACGGAACTGGCTAAGAAGGGCAAGGACGTGGACTTCGGCAAGCAGGCGGACCGTATGTTCCCGATTGATACGGCGCCGTTCTATGCGGTCCCGATTAAATCGCACCTGCTGGTGACGGTGGGCAGCCTGAACGTGAGCCCTGAGATGCAGTGCTTGGACGGAAACAGCAACCCGATTCCGGGACTCTATGCGGTGGGCAACACGATGGGCAACTTCTTTGGCGTTGACTACCCGCTAATGGCGCCTGGCATCAGCAGTGGGCGCTGCATTGTGATGAGCCACCTGCTGGGCGAGCGGCTTGCTAAGGCGTAACTGAGCATGGCGTGGAGGCAGTCTCGTCTCCACGCCCCAACCTGGAGTGAAAGATGCGAATCAGAGTTATTCTCACAGCCGCGCTGCTGGCCGCAACGGTAGGCCTGACCGGGCTGAGCGCGCAGAATCAGAGCGCGCCGCTGACGACAGCAGACGGTAAACCAACGCTTGCGAAGAAGCATATCGATAACGGGCTGGATTGCGTTGCGTGCCACGGCGAAGGGAAGAAGCAGCCGGTGGAAGCGGATAAGTGCCTGGAATGCCACGAGTCGTTCAAGGCAGTCTCAGAGCGCACCAAGGACATGAAGCCGAATCCACACGCGAACCACCTTGTGGAGTCGGATGGCGTGGAGTGCACGCAGTGCCATCACGGGCACAAGGCGACGACCGTCGTCTGCCTGCGTTGCCACACGAACGCCTCGTTCGACCGCCACAAGCAGTAAGGGCGCGAACTTAAGCGACAGCGAGTCGCAAAAGACTGCCTTTTATTCCCTCAGAGCGGCCAGTGGCCTCCCTTACGGCCGCTCTGCATTTTTGGGCAAAAGGCTGTGATAGCTGTGCGAGGCCGTCGCGCAGATCAGATACACATTTACCGGAAGGATTGTTTGTAAACCCATGCGCAAACCAATGCACATGCTGCTTTCGTCGTCGTGCGTCATTGCGGCCTCGGCGCTACTTGCTGTGTCAGGATCCCTTCTGTCTGCACAGGTGCAGCAGGATAGCCTGCCTGCTGAGGGCACACTGTTTCGCGGACTGATCAAGCCGAACCGGTGGGTCAAGGTGGATGCCGACGTGCTGATTGATCTCTCAGAGAACAACCGCTCAGACGCCATGGCACGTACCTACGGCGACGGCAATCTTCCTGTGGTGCCGGCAGACGAAGGGCTTTACATCAACACGGTTGAGCTGAATGTTCATCGCGAGCCGAAGTCGGATTCGATGCTGGGATTCGGGCCGCTGCCCGGACCGCGCCCAACGAAACCAGACTTTGGCTACATGGCGCAGCTTATCTATGGTCGCTGTTCGAGCGGGCTGATGGGTGGATGGGATCGAGGCTGGGGTGCGAACGCGGAAGCGGTGAAGACACCGAGCAGTCTCTACTACAACCGCACGAATACGCTGATTTTGCCGCTGTTCTATGGCTATGCCTATCTGCCCGTGCTGAACGGAATGAATGTGTACGCAGGCATTCTTGGTTCCGGGATCGGGCACGAGATTCACCCGAACACACGGCCTTCGCCGAACCTGTTTGCGTCACATAGCTACGCGTTCATGGGAGAGCCGGACCAAGTGCTCGGCGTGCAGGTGACGGGGAATTTTTACCGGGGCACAAAGGGACTGATTGGCTACGAAGTAGGCGTGAATAACGGCATTGAAACCACGACCTCGCCGAATGGGAAGCGGAACTATGTCGCTGCGCTGCACTACAAGTCGGCAGACATGCGCACGTCTGCGGATTACGCCGCCTTTCTTGGAGATGCAGAGATACATCCGAATAAGGATGCGGCTAACTATCCGGGAACGGTGTGGCACGGCGTGATTTCGCCGCGTGGGCAGTTCTATCAATATCACGACTTGAACCTTGCGAAAGGCTTTGGCCGAAACTGGAGCATGTACACCGAGGTGGTGGCGGCGCGCCAGGCGGGCGACGGCAAGAGCGACACAATCAATCGCTCCACTTCGGCTGCAAACTTTCGCGGAGCGCAGTGGGGAGGAGTTACCCTGGGCGCGAGTTATAAGGCGCGGGAGTCACTCTCGTATAACCTGCGCGTGGAGCACTTCCGCGATGCGAACGGCTACGCGCTGCCTGCGGGGATTGCGAGCGGGTACAACAATTCGACCCTGGGCGCACACTACGACTTCAACAAGTTCGTTCAGATCCGTCCGGAACTGCGATACGACTGGCAGAACAGCTACACGAGCCGGGCATACAACAGCGGGAAGAACAGCTCGCAGTTCACCGGGACGGTCGATATGATCGTCTACTTTTAGCGCTGCGAGTGACAGTGATGAAGGGCGACAAGGCGGTACACACGAAGCTAGACGCTCCGGCACGAATGCGCGGTGCAGGAAGCGGTTTTGGCAGATACGGCAGGGTGCTGATCAGCATGGAGGCTGTGCTGATGTGGGTCTCGAGCGGGTCGATTGCGCACGGGCTGAATGTGATTTTGCCGGCCATCGCGAAAGTTCATGGGCTGAACTACGCGCAATTGTTGGCATTCGCCACGCCTGCGTCTTGGATGTCGGTTGTGTCCGGTTACTGGGGCGCGAAACTGTGCCAGAAGATCGGTGCAAAGTCGCTGATTGTCGCCGGACTCCTGCTGGGCGGCGTGAGCTTTGGATGCATGGGGCTGGCGAATAGTGTTTGGGCATTCGCCGCGCTGTTCGCGATGGTGTGTATCTTTGACACGACGTTTGCGTTCATCGGGGGACCTGCGATGCTCGCGTCGTGGTTTCCGGAAAAGCGAAGCGCTGCGATGGGCTGGGTGACGATGGGCCAAACCATCTCGTCGGCAACCTATGTTCCGCTGATCGCGATGGTGTTTGCTGCGGTTGGTGTCGAGCGCGGATTCTGGGTGATCCCAGCGCTGATGGCGATTGCGGCGATGGCGTTTCTGTGGCTTCCTGCAGAGAATCCGCTTCAGTGGAGGTGCGCAGAGAAGTGTGAGGAGCGTGCGCAAGAGGCCGATCTGCAAGCGGTGCAACTGACGACGCGGCAACTTTTGGGGATGAGAGACGTGTGGTTGATGGGCGTCTCTTACGGCGGCCTTTTTATCGTGATTGTTGGCGTGATCAGCCAACTGGTGCCGCGACTGATTTCGCTGGGCATGACGGAGCCTCAGGCAATACAGGCGATGACGATTGCTGCGGTGACAGGCATTCCGGGTGCATGGGCGTGGGGCGCACTTGGACAGCGCTACGGAGTCAAGCGGTCTTCGATTCTCTATGCCCTGTGGTATGTCGTGGCCATAACACTTCACTTGGTCAACTGGAACAAGGGCACGCTGTGGCTTTCGCTCTTGATGATCGGCTTTGGGCTGAGCGGGATTACGAACTACTCGGTCTCTGTGGTTGGTGAGCGGTTCCAGGGAAGGCAATTTGTCTCAGCGTGGAGCGTGGTGAATCCGATTCAGTCAGTGCTGCGCTGCTGTGCATTTGCGATTCTCGCCTTCGGTATTCACAGCCTTGGCGGATTCCGTGGTGCCTATCTGATACTGGTAGGTGTAGGGCTCATATCAGCAGTTCTGATTACAAGGATTAGAGAACAAGCATCTGAATCTGCGGCTGCGGATGAACGCGCTGCCGGGGCTTGGCAAGAAAATGGATGAAGCTCAGAAGTGTGACAACGATGCCAGGATGTTGTGAAGGGCGCTGTGACCGCCAAGGGACTAACGTTGTCGAGCAAAGTGCTGAACTGGCGTGCATCACTGCGGCTCTAATTCTCTATAGCAGCGATGATGCGAATTGAGGCGTCTGTTGGTGGCGAAGATGGTTTGTGCATGCGAATTGTCTTCGCCGCAAATGATGTGATGATCTGCACAAGGCTCAATGAAAGTTGAGAGGCTATAGGTCGGGTGACAGCCCGAATTCTGGCTGTCATTGCGCCGCTGCAAATCATGCAACAAGGTGGATGAGTGCTGCGGCGGGGGCGACAGACGGGCTGGTTTGCTTTGCCCGGGACCGATCTGCGAAGCTTCCTTCGACGTGAGAATCCTGTGGACTATGCGCGGTGTGGTTCTGCTGATGGCAGTGGCTGCTACTGGGCAGGCGCAGAAGGCTGCCCGGGACGGAGTTGCCGTGCGCGACGAGTTGGGGCGCGCAGCGCAGGCGCTGGTGGTGGGTGACCGTGCAGAGGCGCGCCTGGCGCTGGATCATGTGCTGATAGCAGAGCCGCGTAACGCGCGGGCACTGAATTTGAAGGGCGTTCTGGAAGCGATGGAAGGCAACGCGCAGCAGGCTGAGTTGCTGTTTCGCGAGGCTGTGCGCGCGGAGCCTAAGCTGGGCGCTGCGCACGCAAACTTGGCGCGCTCTCTCCGGCAGCAGGAGCGGCTGGACCAGGCGGTGGATGAGTTCAAGCTGGCGCTGGAGGATGGCGAGCGCGGCGCGGCATTGGAGACGGAGTTTCTTGACACGTTGGAGGAACTGGTGCTGGCACAGAGGCGCGCCGGCGATCAGCAGGCTGCGCTGGTGGCGCTGGTGGCTGCGCGCAGGCTGCTGCCGGGGAATCCGCGCGCGCTTTTTGATTTTGGGCAGCAGGCGATGGGGATGGGCTTCAAGGCCGACGGGGTGGAAGCGCTGCGGCAGGCGCACGCGGCTGAGTCAGGAAATGAGAACTATCTTTACGGGCTGGCACATGCCGAGCAGTCGATTGGGCACGCGGCTGCGGCGGATCCGCTGTTTCGTGCTTATCTGAAGGCGCATCCGGAAGATGCTTCGGCGCACTTTGGTCTGGGGCTGGCATTGCTGGATGAGAACCGCGACGAGGAAGCAGGGACAGAGTTTGCGGCGTCGGTGCGGCTGCGGCCGGAGCAATCGGAGTCCTACTACCAATTGGGGCGGTTGGCCGAGGAGAACGGGGACGCGGTGCGAGCGCGGGAGCAGTATGAGACGGCGTTGCGCTATGATGCGCAGCACGCCGGAGCGGCGACGAACCTGGGCGCGATTCTGCTGAAGGCGAAGGACTACGAAGGAGCGCTGAAGCTGCTGCGCGGAGCGGTGGAGGCAGCGCCGGACTACGCCCCCGCGCATCTGCAACTGGGGCTCACGCTGGCGCGGATTGGGCAGCAGGATGAATCTCGCAAGGAACTGGACCGGGCGCGGGAGTTGACGGCGGAGGCGGACAAGAAGAAGGTGGAACGGCCCAGGCTGGTGCTTGATCCGGCGGGCACGCGGCGCTAGAGCAAAATCCGAGTCACAGTGCCCTGGTTGAGAACGTCGAAGGCGACTTTTTCTTGATTGAATAAGCCACTGAAGGGGAGTGCCCCTGGTGATAGCAACTCGGATTTTGCGTCAGTTGGCCAGCCCAACGCGACGCAGTAGATCGTCCATGCGCGGGTCAGAGCGGAGCGGGGCAAGGCAGGGGTCGATCTTGAGATAGACGAGCCCGACATCGTGGGCGTGATAGGCCTCGTCGAGCCAGTGGAAGGCCTCCTTCTTCTGGCCAAGTCCAGCATAGATGAGCGCAATTTCATAGCGGCCGACGCCTGTATCCTGCACGCTCTTTTCAAGCTGGGGAACGAGGTGGAGAGCTGCAGCAGTGCGGCCCGCCCGCCCGTAGGTGTTGCCCAGGTGGCCGAGCGCATAGGGGCCGTTGCCGGACTTGAGAAACATGGCGATGGATTCGTCGTAGCGGCCCTGCTCGGCGTAAATATCTCCAAGCAGGAAACTCCAGTCAGAGAGGCTGATGTGGAGACCCTGCACGGTGCGGCTGACGGAGAGAGCCTTGTCGTACTGGCGTGAGAAGTAGTCTATGAAGCCCGCGGCGTGGAAGGTGGTGCCGGATACGGGGTCGAGATCGATGGCGCGCTGGACCTCGGCCGCAGACTGGGAGAGATGACCGGTGCGCGCTAGGTAGAAGGCGTACTTCTCGTGCAGCGGGGCCGAGTTGGGGTTCAGGGACAGGGCGTGGCGGAACTCGGTTTCAGCGGTGGCCCAGTCCCAGTCGATTGTCATGGCGGTGTTGGCCAACTCGCCGTGGGCTTCTGCGTTGGAGTCGTCAAGTTCGATCGCCTTGGCGGCTTCAGTCTTCTGGCGCGAGAAGGCGTCTAGGTATGGAATACGCCCGAATTCGCCGAGGGCTCCGTAGCAGGTGGCGAGAGCCGAGTGGGCCTGCGAATATCCGGGATCTCGTGCGACCGCGCGGTTGAAGTCGTCGATGGCGCCGGTGTAGTCCTCGGCCTGGCGGAGGAGGATGCCGTGAAGGTAGGCGTCCTGCGCGTCGGGGTCGATTGGGCGGCGGCGGCTGAGGCGCTCCTGCTCCTGCGGAGTGACCTGGATGCTGATTTCACCTGCGATGGCCTGGGCGACCTCGCCCTGGCGGACGAGGACGCTGTTCAACTCGCGGAGATAAGTGCGCGCCCAAACGGGGCGGTCAGAGCGGGCGTCAATGAGCTGGGCGCTGATGCGGACTTGGTTGCCCTCGCGGAGAATGCCCCCTTCAACCACGCCGTCGACAGAGAGCTCGCGGGCGATTTCTGGCAGTTTCTTCTTGGTTCCCTTGTAGCTCATGGAAGACGTGAGCGAGATGACGCGCAGGTTCGAGACCTGGCCCAGGTCGTTGATCAACTCCTCGGTCATGCCGTCAGCGAAGTAGTCCTGGGATGGGTCGCCGGAGAGGTTCTCAAAGGGCAGAATCGCGATGGATCGGATGCCCTGGCGGGCGTTGCGGGAAGAGAGCCAGCGGCTGAAGGCGAATCCACCAGCGGCAAGCAGCAATGCGGCGAGGATGCCGGCGACGATCAGGCGCCAGGTGAGGCGAATGGCATTCTTTCCGGGAACGCGGGGCGGCGCGATAGCTGGAGCGGGAAGGGACGACGGGGCGGCTGGTGTGGGATCCGGCTGGGCGGTGGACTGTGGCACAGGATCGTCAGGCCGAAAGTGAAAGCGGGGCACGTAGGAGCCGCTGGGCAGCTCGATTCGCAGGCTCGACTGCGCGTTTTCCGGCAGGTCGTAAAACTGGGCGAGTTTTTTACGAACTTGGCTGGCTCGGACTCGGACCACGGAGTCTGAGCCGGTGTCATAACCGACAGGGCGGCCGAACATCTCGGCGCCGATCATGCGCTCGCGGAGGTTGTCGAGGTCCCCGGCGAGGGCATGGGTGACGATCAGGCGGAGGAAGTCCTGCGCGCGCCTGCTGCCCGCAAAGGCCTGGCTGGCGAGGATCCGGTCAAGGTGCTGATGCACACAGGCGCACTGCTCGGGACCGAGGGGCTCGAGCTTGCTTTCGGAGATGGAGTCAGACTTGAGCATTCCACCCTTCGATGGACAGCGTTCTCCTTCTGTGGGTTGATCTTCAGACACACACTATAGCACTGTGCGAAATGGGCGGCTGCGGGCTCGTAACGGGGCGGCTGAGGCGGGGAATGGGAATGCTCAGTCGCGTAGCCAAGTATAAGAAAACAATAGACAGGCCACCTCGTAACGGGGGCTGAAATCCGTTAAATGCGCAGAATAGCGTTGCCGACGATGGAGAAATGTTGGTTGAATGCGGCTGGATTTTTTAAAGGGGTTGGAGGTCACTTGAACTGGTAAACGCTTACCCATCGACTCGTAAGCGGCCACTCAAAAAACCACCAAGACCCAAAATCACAACGCCTTCGGGCCAAATCACAAGGCCGGAAAAACAGACGTAGAAACGATGCGAAACACTCCGGACCGCTGTAGCGAGACGGGCCGCCACGGGATGCGAAGGCACGGCCGGGCGGCTCGAAGCGGTTCTGGAGCCGGCCGGCAGCAAACCGGAACAACCACCCTGGCGTCCGGCGCACTGAGCGCCGGGGAGCACGGGGCAGGAGACCGGTCTTGATGGCAGGAGAACATGCATGATCCAGATCAGAATTCAGGAGGACGTGGCATGAGAAAGAGAAAACAAGCAGGGCGGGGACGGTTATTGTCGATCGCCACTGTGCTTTTTGTCCTGGTTTTAACGACAGTTGCACGCGCTCAGGTGAACGAGGGTGCGATTGGCGGTAATCTCCAGGACCCGCTGGGCTCTCTGATTGCCGGCGCCTCAGTGACGGCGGTCGAGACAGCGTCGGGGACGACCTATTCGACCACCTCAACCAGCGCCGGTTCGTACCGCTTTCCGCAGGTCCGCATTGGCACTTACACGTTGACGGTGACTGCATCCGGCTTCAGGAACCAGAAGCTGGAGGGAGTGATCGTCAACGTTGGCACAACAACAGCACTGAACATTACGCTCACGGTGGGCGCAGCGTCCGGCGAGACGGTGACCGTGGTTGCCGACGCGCAAACAGTCAATACAGAAACCAGCGAAGTCAGCGGCGTTATCACGGAAAAGGAGCAGACCGACCTGCCGCTGAACCTGAATGGCGGCACGGTGAGCAACATGCGCTCGCCGGAAGCGTTTGTCTTCACGATGCCGGGCACAGTCGGTCCCGGCACGTCGAATGGCAGCGGCCCGACGTTTGAAACCAAGCTGAGCGGCGGCCAGAACTACTCGACGGAAGTGCTGCTGGACGGCGCCAGCATGTACCGCTCTGAAAACGGATCGTCGTTTGACGAGACGGCACCCTCGATTGAAGCGCTGACTGAATATAAGGTGTACCTGTCGACTCCGGCGGCGGAAATTGGTCGTACGACGGGCGGCGTGGAAAGCTTCTCAACCAAGGGCGGCACCAACGATTTCCACGGTGTGGTGTACGACCTCTACAAGGACACGGCGCTGGATGCCACGAACTGGGGCTACGGCGTGCCGGGCTACATTTCACCGAAGGATAAGGACCATAAGAACGACTATGGCCTGACGCTGGGTGGTCCGGTGCGGATTCCGCACCTGTATAACGGGCGGGACAAGAGCTTCTTCTTCTTCTCGTGGGAGCAGTACCGTCAAAACACGGGCGGAAGCACGACGTCTACGGTACCGACCAATGATCAGTTGAACGGCGACTTCAGTGCCAACCTGACAACGACAGTGGCGGAAACCTACAACCCGTGCGTGGGCGGCCCGACGTATCGCGGCCAGATTTTTGACCCGAGCACGACGCAGACGGTGACCTACAACGGAGTGACGGAGACCTGCCGCACGCCGTTCGCGGGCAACCAGATTCCGCTCTCCACGTGGCGCGCGGCGCACATGGACTCGACCACGCAGGGGATTGTGAACAGTCTCACAGGCTACTATCCGACGGCCACGAACTCTTCGCAGTCGGCGATCACGAACAACTACATCTACTCCTGGAGCTACCCGATTCTGGACACGGCAATGACAGTGCGCGTGGACCAGAACCTGACAGCCCAGCAGAAGATGTATTTCACCTATAACTCGCGTGAGAACGCACGCACGTCGACGACACCGTGGAATCCTCTGGTTTCCGGTGCCGGGCGGCACCAGTCGTTCGTGACTCACTACATCCGCTACGGCTATGACTACTCGATCAAGTCCAACCTGCTGAACCACCTGAACCTGGGCTACAACCGCACCAACAGCGGCAACTACGGTGCGGGCATTGCCTTCGGCGGTGGTTGGGACAGCAAGATCGGTCTGGCCAATGGCGGCGGGCGCACGTTCCCGGGGATTGCGGTGGACGGTTATGCCGGAATGGGCGATACCGTTGACGGCGACACACGCGACAACGGCTACCGCTTGAACGACACGCTGGAGTGGACCAGAGGCCGTCACGACATCAAAGTCGGCGGCGACTTCCGTTACCAGATCTTCACGCCTGGCAGCGAAGACAACAACAGCGGCACGCTGGGTTTCCAGACGTATACGACGTCAGGCAGCACCAGCACGGAAGGCATCACGGGCAACGCGTTTGCAAGCCTTCTGCTCGGCCAGTTGGGTTACTCAAACCTGACGGCTTATGACAAGCAGCCGAAGTGGCTCTCACACTACTACGCGGTGTTTGCGCAGGACAGCTTCAAGATTCTGCCGAACTTCACCGTCAACTACGGCCTGCGCTGGGACGTGGACATTCCACGGAGCGAAGCGCACGACAACACATCGAACATTGACCTGACAGTGGCCAACGCAGGCGCGGGCGGGCTTCCGGGCGCGCTGGTGTTTGCCGGCAAGGGCACAGGGCGCACGGGCAAGACGGGCGAAACCTGGGTGGATGCCTGGCGCAAGGACTTTGGTCCGCGTGTGGGCTTTGTGTGGTCACCGAGGAAGCTCGACAACTCGCTCGCAGTTCACGGCGGCTACGGCATTCTGTATGCGGCCAACGACTACGCGGACTTTGGCACGGACCTGCGCACGGGCTTCGAGGCGACGCCTTCGTGGGTCAGCCCAGATGGCTTCAATTCGCCGTACGCACTCTCGACGGGCTTCCCGAGCTACACCAAGCCGCCGAGTCTGGACGCGACGCAGCTGAACTTCCAGTCGCCGACGTACGTTTCGCGTGATCAGGGGCGTCCGGCGATGATCCAGAACTGGAGCCTGGACGTGGAGCAGCAGTTGCCAGGGCAGTCGATCTTCAAGATCGCCTACGTGGCGCAGCACTCGACGCATCTGCGTTCAGACACGGATCCGGTCAACAACCTGTATCCCTCGAACTTCAACAAGGGCGAGTCGCTGAACAACTCGCTTGCAAACCTTGGCCTGGCGGGTCCGTACAGCGGCTATCCGACGGGCCAGACACTGGGTCAGTCGCTCAGACCGTATCCGCAGTACCTGGGCTTCAACACGGACTGCTGCCTGGAAGCTCGTGGTCAGTCCACGTTTAACGCGCTGGAAGTTACGCTGAAGCGGCGTTTCAGCCAGGGCGTGAGCCTGCAGGCTGCCTATACCTGGTCAAAGACGCTGACCGATGCCGACAGCGCACTGCCGTACTTTGCGAACCTGCATGGCGGTGGTGCAACGCAGAACCCCTACAACCTGAAAGGCGAGAAGTCGGTCTCCAACCAGGACACGCCGCAGATACTGGTGTTGACGTACATGGTTGAACTGCCGTTCGGCAAAGGCAAGAAGCTGCTGAACCAGAACGCCGTGGTGGACAAGGTGGTGGGCGGCTGGCAGGTGAGCGGCGTGCATCGGTACCAGAGCGCACAGAACATCTCGTTCTACTGCGCGACGGGCGTGGCCGGATTCGGCGGCTGTTTCCGCTATACGCGGGAGGACGGCCAACCATACGCCAGCCAGGCAAAGCGCTCCGGGCACTATGACGTGGCGCGGCAGGACGCTTCGACCTACAACGCCACAACTAACCCAACGCCGTATCGCTACTTCAACTACAGCTCGCTGTATGACCAGAACGCAGCGGACCTGGTGAATTCGCGCGGCTCATTTGCCTTCGGCAATATCTCCAGAACGACGGGAGAAATCCGAAGCTTCACGTACCTGGATGAAGACTTCAGCATCATGAAGCGGACGCGCATTACGGAGAGATTCGCCTTGCGCTTCCAGGCGGACATCATTGATGCCTTCAACCGGCACATCTTCAACCGGCCGACGAGCGACGGCCCCAACGACTTGACCAACTTTGGATTCGTTTCGCCCACCTCCATGGTGAGCGGACCGAGAAACATCCAGTTCCTGTTCAAGATCGAGTACTAGCTTCGTTCCCAACCAGAGAGCGGGCCGCCGCATCGCCGGAGGCCCGCTCTTTGCTATTCTGTCGAGTCCATTCAAATGCCGGAGGCTCAAGCAGTGCACCGGAGCTTCAGTACTTATACGTCAGTTTTTCTCGCCCTCTTATTGATTTGCATTTTTGCGCACCAGACCGGTGCGCAGCAGACGGCTGCCGAAGGCTGGCAGGAAGACTTCAACACGGGCACGCTGGCGCTGCGCGAGGGACGAGCGAGCGAGGCTGTGACGAGCTTTGCGAGTGTGACACGGAAGAACCCCTCGTTTGCGGCCGGGTACTTCAACCTTGGCCTGGCGCTGGCCTCAGCGCGGCGTCACAAAGACGCTGTGGAAGCACTGGAGCACACTGCGAAACTGGCTCCACGGCTACATGGCGTTCACCTTTTCCTGGGCATTGAGAACTACAACCTGAGCCACTTTCCGGCTGCAGAGGAAGCACTGAACACGGAGACGCGGCTGTTCCCGAAGGACGCGAAGGCGTGGATGTGGCTCGGCGTTGTGGATATGTCAGAGGCCAAGACCGCTGACGCGACACACGCGCTGGATCAGGCCGGAGCGCTCGACCCCGACGACGTGGACATTGCATACCACCGCGGGCGTGCGCACATGCAGCTCTCGCAGGAAGTCTACGCGGACATGTTTGCGCGGCATCCAAATTCGTGGCGAATTCATCAGGTGCTGGCGCAGTCGCTGGATCTGCAGGAGCGGAAGGCGGATGCGATCGTGGAGTACCGGCGAGCAATTGAGGTTGCGCCGGATGAGCCGGGGCTACATGAGGCGTTGGGCGATCTCTACTGGGAGCAGAACCAGATTGACGATGCGCGCGCTGCGTACAAGGAAGAGATACGCATTGACCCGACGAGTGCCAACGCGCTTTACAAGACCGGCGCGATCGCGGTGCAGCAGTCGGATGCGGCGGGGGCCGTGCCGCTGCTTGAACAGGCGCTTGCAATCAGTCCTGATCTCTATGGTGCGAAGTACTGGCTGGGGCGCGCGCAGGAGGGGCTGGAGAACTACAGTGAGGCGGCAAAGCAGTTCGAAACGGTACTGAAAGAGAGCGGGGATGATCTGGATACGCAGATCATCACGGAGTACCATCTGGCGCAGGCCTACCGCAAACTGCATGAAACCGAGAAGTGGTCTGCGGCGATGGCGCGCTTCAAGGAACTGCGCAAGACGCAGTCAGAGAAGAGTGATCAGCGACTGGCTGAGAAGCGTCGTGTGCAACTTGGTATGAACCAGGAAAATCTGGACGCTCAGGATCAGAAGCAGGGCGAAGGTCCGAAGCCGTAACGGCGCGCCGAAAAGTCTTTCACGCGCGGGTGCAGACGGGACGGAATGGCGCTACGCAACGATCTTAACGAGCACGACACAGTGAGGGTAATGCAGCGGATGGGGAAGTTGCGCACGGCGGGAGCCGCCACACTTTTGATAGCCGCGATCGTCTGCGCTGGCCTGCGTGCGCAGGAGCCGGTCCCCATGCCTGTGCAGAACGGCATGGGCGGCAACGCGACAGGCGCCGCAGCGGCGGCGATCTACGACGCAAAGCACAGGCCGATCACGGCGGGCGGATTTGTTACCGAGGGACCGATCGTTTTCCAGAACATAGCCAAGGCCGCGGGACTGGCGGGCTGGCAGCACAAGATGGGCAAGCCAGACAAGCCGTTGATCATCGATACCGATGGTTCGGGCGTGGCGCTGATCGACTACGACAACGATGGCTGGCTCGACATCTATCTGGTGAATGGCTCGACCTTTGACGCACTGGATGGCAAGGAGACGCCACCGCATGCGGCGCTGTTTCACAATAACCACGACGGGACATTTACGGACGTGGCGGTGCAGGCCGGCGTGACCAACGACCGCTGGGGTTTTGGCGTGACGGTGGGCGATTACGACAACGATGGCTGGCCGGACATCTTTGTGGCGAACTGGGGGAAGAACCGGCTCTATCACAACAACCACGACGGGACGTTCACGGACGTGGCGGAGAAGGCCGGGGTAACGCTCGGGGGCTGGTCGTCTGGTGCAACGTGGGGCGACTACGACGGCGATGGTCGGCTGGATCTGTTTGTCGCTGGCTACGTGCACTTCGAGCGCGACAATCTGCCTTACGCTGGTTCGAAGGCCGTGGGCTTCTCGTTCTGCCAGTTTCGCGGTGCGCCGGTGATGTGCGGCCCGCGCGGTCTGAAGGGAGAGGCAGATCACCTGTTCCACAACAACGGCGATGGCACGTTCACAGAGGTCACAGCCAAGGCAGGGGTTGAAGACAAGGACAGGTTCTACGGCTTCACGTCGATCTTTGTTTCAATTGCGGGCAACGGACGGCCCGATCTGGTGATTGGCAACGACTCTGTGCCCAACTACCTTTACGCGAACAAGGGCGACGGAACGTTTGAGGAGCAAGGCTATGCGTCGGGCTTTGCGCTGAACAAGGACGGGCGCGAGATTGCCTCGATGGGGATCGCCGCGGGCGACTACCAGAACAACGGGCTGATGGATTTTGCCATCACGGATTTTTCGGACGATTACAAAGTTCTGTATCACAATGACGGCGATGGCAGCTTCAGCGACGTTAGCTACGGGGCGGGAATCGCGCAGCCGACGATTCCGTTTGTGGGCTGGGGCGTGGGCTTTCTCGACTACGACAACGATGGTTGGCTCGACCTGCTGACGGTGAATGGGCACGTGTATCCAGAAGTGGACCGCCACGAGTGGGGCACGAGTTTTGCGGAGCGTCCGCAGCTGTTTCACAACGAGCAGGGCAAGCATTTCGAGGAAGTTCCGGCCGTAGAGGGAAGCGGGCTGTCAGCGGTGACGCCGGGGCGCGGCGCGGCATTCGGCGACCTGTTCAACGATGGCAAGATCGATGTGGTGATCAACCCGATTGATGGACCGCCAGTGCTTTTGCGCAACGTGAACCCGGACCGGCATCACTGGGTGGAGTTGAAGCTGGAGGGCGGCTCAAAGAGCCCGCGCGATGCCATCTGCGCGACGGCATATTTGCAGGCCAACGGGATGCGGATGCGGCAGGATGTCCTCTCGTCCGGCAGTTACATTTCATCAAATGATCAGCGGTTGCACTTTGGTCTGGGGGACGCGACGGTGGCAGGGACAGTGGAGATCCACTGGCCTTCCGGCGCGGTAGAGAAGGTGAAGTTGCCTGCCGTGGACCGAATCTACACGATCGCCGAGGGCAAGGGCATTACGGGAGCGCTGTGCGCTGGTGTGCCGTGCAAGGTGAAGCCTTGAGGAACGGCGGGAAAACGGCTGCGAGTGTGGTCGAGACTATGCGGAAGATCGTAGTGTAGACAGAGAATGGATCGGGCTATCAGGTTAATCAGAACGATGTTCATGGTGCGACGCCTGTCGGAAAGATTGGTGTGGTGTGAGGTGCTGCTGACGCTGCTGTGTGGCGCGAGCCTCGCGCACGCGCAGGAAGCGATGCCTGCGCAAGCACCCCAGGGAACCGGGCTGGTTCCGGGGCGGTTCGTGGATGTGACGGAGGCGTCGCGCGTGCGGTTTGAGCACGTGGCCCCGCACACATCGCGGAAGTACCTGATTGAGACGATGGGTTCTGGCGTTGCGCTGTTTGACTGCGACAACGACGGCCGGCTGGACATCTTCTTCGCCAACGGAGCACCGTACACGGACCCGACGCCGAAGGGCTACGTTCCACAGAAGAGCGGGCCCGCGGACTGGAACCGGCTCTATCATCAGAAGCCGGACGGAACCTTCGAGGACATCACCGAGAAAGCCGGATTGCAGGGCGTGGGCTACTCGATGGGCGTGGCTGTGGCCGACTACGACAATGACGGCAACGAAGACCTGTTCGTGACCGGCTACGGCGGTAACCGGCTCTACCACAACAACGGCAACTGCACCTTCACGGACGTGACGGAGAAGGCTGGTGTGGGCGGAGGCGGCTGGTCGAGTTCGGCAACTTGGGTGGACTTGGACAACGACGGCCGGCTTGACCTGGTGGTGGACCGCTACGTGACCTGGGACTGGGACGACCTCTGGTGCGGCGAGCACCGCGAAGGCTATCGCGGCTACTGCCACCCGGACGTGTTTCAGCCGATCCCGATGCTGGTCTATCACAATGACGGCAACGGGCACTTCACTGAGGTGGCGCACAAGCTTGGGCTGGATGTGCCGGCCAAGGCGCTGGGCGTTGCCATTGCCGATTACGACCAGGACGGGCGGATAGACCTTCTGGTGGCCAACGACTCGATGCCGGAGTTTCTGTTCCACCAGAAGCCGGACGGCACGTTCGAAGAAGTGGGACTGGACACTGGCATTGCAGTGAACGCCGAGGGCAAGACCTACGCGGGCATGGGCGTGGACTTTGCCGACTACAACAACGATGGCTGGCCTGATCTGGTGATCACGGACCTGGCCAACCAGCGCTATGCACTGTATCGCAACCTTGGGGACGGCACGTTTGACTACGCCAGCTTCACGTCCGGGCTGGGGTCAATGACGATGATGCACTCGGGCTGGAGCCTGCGCTTCATGGACTACGACAACGACGGCTGGAAAGACCTGTTCATTGCGCAGGGGCACGACCTGGACACGATCGAGAAGAGCTTTCCGCAGTTGCGCTATCGCGAGCCGATGATGCTGGTGCGCAACACGGGCAAGAAGTTCGTAGACGTGTCAGGGATCAGCGGCGACATCTTTCACGAGGCTTGGGTGGGCCGGGGCATGGCCATTGGCGACATCGACAACGACGGACGAGTAGACGCTGTGGTTTCCACCAATGGCGGAACGGCGCACGTGCTGATGAACCGCACCGATGAACAGAACCACTGGCTGACGCTGCGGCTTGTTGGGCACAAGAGCAACCGCGACGGTATTGGCGCGCAGGTGAAGATTGTGACCGCGCACGGGAGCCAGTGGGCAACTGTGACCACGTCGAGTGGCTACATGTCCGCCAGCGACGTGCGCGCGCACTTTGGCCTGGGCGTTGACTCACAGGTGAACCGCATCGAGATCCGCTGGCCGAGCGGCATCCGCCAAATTGTCGCTGACGTGAAGGCCGACCAGCAGATCACAGTCGACGAGCCTGAACAGAGCATGAGCGACAAACCCGTTGCGGTGGCCGATACACCAAAGCCGTAAGCGCTATTCCTGGCTGTGGGTGGAGTAGAGTTTCTGACTGATGGCGAACTCTGTGCGTGCGCGGTCGGCCTGCCCCGCTTGGCGATAAGCGCGGCCCAGTTCGTAATGCGTCTTGGGGTTCGAGGGGTCAAGCTCGGTGGCTCGCTCGAGCTCTGCAATGCCGCCCTTCGAGTCGTGCAGGGCGAGCAGAGTGCGACCGAGCTTCTCATGGGAGACGGCGGATTCGGGACGAATGCGCGCGGCAATGCGCAGCGGCTCAAGCGCCTCCTGCGGGCGATCCTGATCAAGCAGGAAGCTGCCGAAATCCAGGAAAGGCCACTCGTCGATGCCGTTGGGATCGGCCCAGGAAGCGGCGGTGCGCAGCGCCTGATCGGCGCGCACGGGCTGGTTGGTGGCGTCGAAGACGAGCCCGAGATTCTCTTCAGCCTTAAGGTTGTGCGGATCGATGGCGAGGATGGCCTGATAGACGGTGCCCGCGTCGGCGAAGCTCTGTTTTGAGTAGTAGCAGCGGCCGAGGGCGTATAGGACATCCGTGTTGCGTGGCTCCATGCGCACGGCTACCTGGAGCCAGCGAATGGCATCTTCGTAATCGTTGAGCAACACATAATCGATGGCCACGGAGCGCAGTTGCTCAGCCGTGGGTTTGCGCAGAGCAGCTGCACGCGTGTAGGCGTCGAGCGATTCATTGATCTTGCGTTCCTGGCGGAGAACGAGCGCAAGTTCGTAGAGCGGATCGGAGGCTTGCGGCTGCTCGGCAACGGCGCGCCGCAGCGTCTGCTCGCGCTCAGCGAGTGAAGCGGCTGCAGCGGATGCAACCTCATTGCGATAAGGAGAAGACGCGCCCTGAGCACCTTTGACTGCGTGGTCGTTTTGAGCGACGGCTGTGCAGAATGTGCTGAGCAACAGAAGGACAGAAAGAACGGGGCGACTTTTCGAACCCATGACCATGGATGGTCCGTTTGCAGCAAAGAGGACACCACGATTGTTACAGAGTTTGCGCGTGCCTGCCAGTGCCTGATGAGGGCAGGTGCTGAAAGCCGCGGATCAGGGTTCGAAAATCTGCTTCCAGCGGCATGCGGCAGGGCGACTCAGCGTGATCGGAAGAGGCGCAAAATATGTCTGCTCAGGCGCGTGGAGACTGATCGGCGCGGCCTCTCAATCGAGCGATTACAAAGTATTGGACTCGCGGTCTGGATCGTCCTAAAAAAGGTGTTGGCATTGGGAACGTGGTTGAACTGAGCGGCTGAACAGTCATCCATCGTCCTCGAGCAGGGGAACCGAACCGTAAGGCGCGGATTTCCGGCTCGAGCGCTTTGGCTGGGGGTGCAGGCAACATCGCCCGGAACGGCCGGCATCAGAACCTGCCAATTTTTGGATACAAGATGCGAAGTTGGCGCCGCAAGAGAAGCACTCGAGCGGACGGGAGTTCTGCGCTCAATTTTCGCGTGAACAGAGACTCATGGAACACCCCCTGAAGGAGGGGAACACGATGGCCAATACATACCAGATTCATGATTTGCGTTCGGCCCTGAAGGTGCTGGAAGGCATTCCCGGGCAGTTGCTGCGCACAGATCATCCGGTGGATCCAAATGCCGAGTTGGCGGGCGTTTACCGGCATGTGGGCGCTGGCTGCCCGGTGGAACCGCCGACGAAGATCGGCCCGGCGATGCTATTTCAGAACATCAAGGGCTATCCGGGCGCGCGCGTTGTTACGGGTGTGATGGCCTCGCGTGAGCGCGTAGCGACGCTGTTCAACACCACGCCGGAGAAGGTGACCTTCAAGCTGAAGGATGCAATCGACCAGCAGCTGCCGCCGGTGGTTTCCACGGCCGCAACTCCGGCCTGCCAGGAAGTGGTCTACACGGAGAACATCGACATCCGGAAGATCGTTCCCGCGCCGACGAACACGCCGGAGGACGCTGGTCCGTTCTTCACGATGGGCCTGTTGCGCGCGTCTGATCCGGAGACGGGCGCACACGACGTGACGATTCACAGGCTGTGCGTGCAGGGGCCGGATGAGATCAGCGTCTTCTTTGCGCCGGGACGTCACATTGACGCGTTCCGCCAGAAGGCCGAGAAGGAAGGCAAAGCGCTTCCGGTTTCCATCAACATTGGCCTTGATCCGGCGGTGTACATTGCAGCGTGCTTTGAGCCGCCGACGACGCCACAGGGCTGCGACGAACTGGCGATTGCAGGCGGATGGCGTGGCAAGGCCATCGAACTGGCGAAGTGCGTGTCGATTCCGGAGTACTCGATTGCGCATGCCGAAGTGGTGATCGAAGGCGAGATTCTGCCAAACGTGCGCGTGCGCGAGGACCAGAACACCAACACTGGTCACGCAATGCCTGAGTTCCCCGGCTACAACGGACCGGCGAATCCGTCGCTGAACCTGATCAAGGTGAAGGCCATCACCACACGCAAGAATCCGATTCTGGAGACGGTGGTTGGGCCTGGCGAGGAGCACGTGAACCTGGCAGGCATTCCGACGGAAGCCAGCATCCTGCACATGCTCGAGAACGCCATGCCAGGGCGTGTGCAGAACGTGTATGCGCACTCGTCTGGCGGCGGCAAGTTTATCGCGATTCTTCAGTTCAAGAAGTCGATTCCGTCCGACGAGGGCCGGCAGCGTCAGGCGGCTCTGATTGCACTGAGCGTGTACTCGGAGCTGAAGCACGTGATCGTGGTGGATGAAGACGTGGATATCTTCGACACCAACGATGTGCTATGGGCGATGACGACGCGCTACCAGGGCGATCGCAGCACGATCTTCATCCCCGGAGTGATCGGCCACGTGCTCGATCCCTCACAGAACCACGACTACAACCCGGACCTGATCCAGCGCGGCACGTCGTGCAAAACGATCTTTGATTGCACGGTTCCGTGGCCGGTGAAGGACCACTTCAAGCGTGCCAAGTTCCTGGATGTAGACCCGACTCCGTTCCTGGTTCCATCAACCAAGCCGCTGGAACTGTAACCTTCACGCGCCGCAAGCGACAAGCCATCGACCGGCCGTTTTGGTCAGCAGAACCGTGCGGCCAGCGGCCGGAGCGATGCAGAAGTCAGGACGTAGATTTGATGCAGTCTTCTTACCGTACTCCCAGATTTAATCCTTGGGTGGCAGTTGTACTGGCCACCTTGGTGGCAGGCTCGGCCGCAGTAGCCAGTGCAACAGAGAATGGCGCCACTGCGTACCCTGTCGGTGTCGATACCGTGCTCAGCGCACACCAGCCTGCGCGCGGCAAGACCAACTTCTACAACTACACCAACACCTACTTTGCCAACGAGACGGATGGCGCGGATGGCAAGCCCGCGGCGACTCCGTTCAAGCTGCGCATTGCCGCCGACGCGGTGAAGATTGTTCACGACTGGGGTGTTCCGTTCCTGGGCGGTACTCTGCACAGCAATATCGCTGTTCCACTGGTTTACCAGCAGATTGAGACGCCTGGCGGGCGCGCGAGCAAGACCGCTCTGGGCAACATCAGCATCGCGGTGCTTGGCACCAGCTACAACAAGGGCAACTTCGCCTGGTACTACGAGGGCGACGTGTTTCTGCCGGGCAGCAACTATGACAAGAACGACCTGGCCAACCCCGGCGCGCATCGCTGGGCAGGGGGTCCGGTGGCTGCGGTGACCTATCAGCCGTGGCACAAGTCCGCAGAGTTCAGCTCCAAGTGGTCGTACCTGTTCAACTCCTCCAACTCCGACACGAACTACAGCAACGGTCAGGAGTTTATGTGGGAGTATGACGCGATGAAGGAACTCGACAAGCATTTCGCTGTCGGCGTGAACGGCTTCTGGTATCAGCAGACGACCGACGACAAACAGAATGGCATTCTTTACAACGGTGGCAACCGCGGCCGCGATCTTTCGGTCGGCCCCGAAGTCCGGATCCACTTTGGAAAGATGGGCGGCGCCTTCAAGTGGGAGAAGGACACGCTGGTGGAGAACCGCCCGCGCGGCAGCCAACTCTGGTTCCAGTTTTCTGTACCGCTAGGCCGTAGCAAGAAGTCGTAGTTTGCACGAGGCATCGCCCGCTCCGCTGCTGGACCGGGCGATGCGCATCCGCTAGAAAGAGGATTGAAAGAGATGTTAACTTCAGCTTCCGTTCTCGCCCAGCCCCGGCCTGCGCAGGCGCCGTCGTTCTTTGCGCGGAACAAGCAGATCATCGGGATGATTCTGGGCCTCATTATCTGTGCGGCCGTTTGGCTGGCACCGCTTGGCGGGCTCTCTGATCCGGGTAAGCATTGCTTGGCGCTCTCACTGCTGGCGGTCTGTTGGTGGGCCTTCAATGTGGTGCATCCGGGCTACACATCGCTGGGCCTGCTGGTGGCATGGGTCTTGACGCACACGGCCGATCCGTCGGTGGTGTTCCGGCTGTGGACCACGCCGCTGATCTATCTGGTCGTCGGCGGGTACCTGATTGCAGCTGCGGTGGAGGGCTCTGGACTGGGCCGCCGCGTGGCGTACTGGTTCACGATCCGCTTTGTCTCGAACTACAAGAGCATGCTGGCGGCCTGCTACATTCTCGGCTTTGTGCTCAGCATCATGATTCCGCATCCGTGGCCGCGCTCGTTCATGATCATGGCAGTGATGACAATCATCATCCGCTCTGCCAAGCTGGCTCCAAAATACGCGGCGCAGGTTGGACTGACGGCGTTCGCTTCGTCCTGCCCGACTTCGATGATCCTGCTGACGGGCGACAGCTCACTGAACGTGGTGGCGATGAACTTTGCCGGTGTGGAACCGAGCTGGCTGAAGTGGCTGTTCTACATGGGCGTCCCGGGCGTGGTTACAAGCGTGCTTCTGTACCTGATCCAGATCACGCTGTTCCCGGCTCCGAAGGACTTTGTGGTCAACAAGGACGAGATCAAGCAACTGCTCAACAAAATGGGACCGGTTTCACGCAACGAGTGGGGAACCATTTTCTGGGTGGTAGTGGCAATCGGGTTCTGGATGACGGACTTCCTTCACCACATCCACCCGGGCTGGATCGCGATCAGTGCCGCGCTCATCATGACGCTGCCGAAGATTGGCGCGGGACTCAAGCCTGCGGACTGGAACAAGGTGAACATTGGCACCTTGTTCTTCCTGACGGCCGCTCTGGGTATTGGTACGGTGGGCGGTGTGACAGGGATGAACAAGTGGATAGCGGTGACGCTGCTGCCCGCGCACGTACCGACGAACATCTTCGTGTTTGCCCTGTTCATCACAGTGTTTGCCATCGCAATCCACATGGTGCTGGGCAGCGTGCTGGCGGTGATGGGAATCCTGACACCCGCGATCATCGCCTACACCGCGGGCAGCGGAATCAGCCCGATTGTGGTTTCGTTGCTGGTGTACACGGTGGTCAATCAGCAGTATCTGTTGCCCTTCCACAACATGGCGTTGCTGGTGGGCGAGGGAGAACACGGCGGCGGGTATAGCTCCGCTGAAGTGTTCAAGCTGGGCATTCCGCTCACGGTACTGGTCTTCGTCATCACAGTGCTTGTTGAGGTTCCTTACTGGAAGCTGATCGGCCTGATCCGGTAGAGAGCCAACAAAGAACCTGAGGTAAAGCAATCATGAACGGCAAGAATCGCCTTGTAGTCGCAATCACTGGAGCCAGCGGAGCCATTCTCGGGATTGAGGTGTTGCGTGCTCTGCGGGCCATGCCTGACTGGGAGACGCACCTGATCCTGAGCTCGGGCGCGCGCAGGACCATCCAGGCGGAGACCGACTACACCCCGGCGCAGGTGGAGGCGCTGGCCGACGCGCTGTATCCGATGGGCGATATCGGGGCGACGATCGCCAGCGGCTCTTTCCAGACCGCTGGCATGATCGTTGCTCCGTGCAGCATGAAGACGCTGGCGGGAATTGCGAACGGCTTCAGCGAGAACCTGGTGCTACGAGCCGCGGACGTAATGCTCAAGGAGAGGCGGCGGCTGGTGCTGGTTCCGCGTGAGACGCCGTACAACAGAATCCACCTCCGCAACATGATGGAGGCCAATGACGCCGGCGCGATCCTGTTGCCGCCGGCGCTGACCTACTACCACCGTCCGAAGAGTATTGAGGATATGACTCACCATATCGTCGGAAAGATCCTTGACCTGTTCGGGATTCAGCTTCCGGACTTTGCGCGGTGGGAGGGCGAAACACGCCTGCGGAGCGCGGCGGACTGATGGCGGGCTACGCCTTGTGCTTCCTGGTCCGGGCTGGCGCTGGTGATGGTTCGCTCATGGCGGAGATGATCTCCAGAAAGTGCGTGAGGACCTTGGAGCGGGAGTCTCTGCGCCAGACGGCGAGCAACTCCACGGGGGGAGCGGAGATGGTCAACTCGCGATAGACGACGCCGGGTATCTGTATCCGGGAGAATGAGTCAGGGACGAGAGCGATACCGTGCCCGGCGGCCACTAGCTGAATTGCGCTGATGATCAGGTTGGTGAAGATACTCTTGCGCGGGGCGATGCCTGCCAGTTCATATGCCCGCCAGATGTGCTTGTAAAAGCCGAATGCGGTGTAGGGAGAGGGCATGATGCTCGGCACGTCGGCAAACTGCGCAAGGTCCAGCGCGCCTTCCGGCGCAAGGTCAACGGGGACAGCCGCGATTAGCCTGTCGCGCTGCGCGACGCGCGAGACGAGTTGCGACTCGCCGAGCAGCGCATGCATAAAGCCGATATCGACGCGCTCTTCCAGCAATAAATCGGTCTGCGTTTTTGGATCGCACTCATGGAAGGCCAACTCGACGCCGGGAAACTGATCGCGGAGCTGACGCATGGCCTGGGGCAGAATGCCGGCCATGGCTGTGCTGACGAAGCTGATAGAGAGTTGCCCGGTTAGGCCTGCGTCGGCCTGTCTGGCCGCCTGCTCGGCCTCACCAATGCTGCGGAGAATGGTGCGCGCGTGCTCGGCGAGCGTCTGGCCAGCGGCAGTTAGACGCACGTTGCGCTTGTTGCGCTCAAAGAGCTGGACGCCGAGGGCCTCTTCCAACTGATGAATTTGTTGGCTCAGAGAGGGCTGTGAGAGGTGCAAAATCTCTGCTGCGTGGCGGAAGTGCAAGGAGTCGGCAACGGCGAGAAAATACCGGAGCTGTCGTGTTTCCATGAGTGCTACCCTCAATCGCCGCGCGTTGAATCCGGCAGGCCGTGCGCCGCGACCGGGCGCACGAGCGAGAGAATAACAGGTAGAGCAACTGAGCGGAAACAGTAGATGCGGAAGGACACGCGCCATGCGGCCCGATGAACAGATTCGAAAGATCGAAGAGTTTCTACAAGGCGAAAGCACCTGTGTGCTCTCGGTGAAGGATTGCGACGGCGCGGTGCATTCGGCGCCACTGTTCTACTGGCTTGGCGAAGGGCTTAGGCTATATTGGGTTTCGTCAGAGAAGAGCCGGCACAGTGAAGCCATGCTCGCAAACTCGAAGGTGGCCGTAGCTGTGTTTCATGCGACTTTCGAGTGGCGCGAGATTGTTGGCGTGCAGATGGAAGGCACGGCGGGTGCAGTGGATGGTGACGAGCGCCGGGCAGTGCTGGAGGGCTACAAGAAGCGCTTCCATCTGAACCACCTGTTTGCAGCGGCACTCTCCGCAAGCACGTTGTATTGCTTTCGGCCAACGTGGGCTCGTTACACGGACAATCACACAATTTTTGGACAGAAATTCGAACTGACGCTCGACTGAAGCTTCGGTGTGCACGTTCTCCTTTTTCCTTCGTTTGGTTTCGGATTTGGCGCTAGACTGAGGACCACAACGAGCAATGACGAACGCGCGTACAGATTCAGCATCAGTAGCGGAGCATGCCGGCAGCCTGCTGACCGAAGAGCGCCGCACGCAGATTGTGCAGAAGGTGCGCGCGGCGGGGCGTGTGAAGGTGAACATGCAGGTCGCACAGTTCAGCACCTCGGTGGTAACGATTCGCAATGACCCGAATGAGCTGCACGAGAGCGGACTAGTGCTGCGCTCGCATGGCGGCGCTGTGCTGCTGGCAGGTTCTTTATGAGCGGCGCGGGCTGTGACATGGCGCGGATAGCGCCGTTCAGCGAGATTGACATGGTGATTACGGATACGAGCCTTCCGGCGGCGGTGCACGAGAGGCCGCGCTGGATCGGCTGCGAACTACGGCTGGCTTGAGCAGAATCAGATCTTATTTCACACAGAAAGGCACGTGAGGATCGAAGCGATGAAGGAGCCGGGAGTGGAGACGTGGAGCAGGCGGCGGTTCATGCAGGTGAGCGCGGGGGCGGCACTGGTGGCAAGTGCGTCAACTCATGCGGAGGAAGAGAAGAAGACGCCGCATCGCTCGATGATTGACGTGGCGTTCGCAAGACGCGAACCGCGGATCGGAATCATCGGCACGGGCGGGCGTGGGACATCACTGCTGGGGCAGGTTCTGGCTGCGGACGGGCAAGTGGTGGCGCTGTGTGACGTGGTGCGTTCGAAGGCCGAGCACGCGGCCGCGATGGTGGAGAAGAGAGGCCAGAAGCGGCCGGAGATTTACGCCGACGACGAGCATGTCTACGAAAAGCTGCTGGAGCGCAAAGACGTTGATCTGGTGATTGTGGCGACTCCGTGGAGCTGGCATGCTCCGATGGCGCTGGGCGCGATGGGGCACGGCAAGGATGTGGCGATTGAGGTGCCGGGCGTGACGACGATCGAGGACTCGTGGAAGATCGTGAACACGTCTGAACGTACGGGCAAGCACTGCATCATGCTGGAGAACTGCTGCTACGGGTACAACGAGACGCTGATTCTGCGCATGGTGCATGAGGGACTGTTTGGCGAGTTGCTCTCTGGCGAGGGCGCGTATTTGCACGATCTGCGCGATGAACTTTTCTCGAATGCGGGCGAGGGATTGTGGCGGCGGACGGAGCACACGCTGCGCAACGGAAACCCGTACCCGACGCACGGGCTTGGGCCAGTGGCCAATTACATGGGCATCCAGCGCGGCGACCGGTTTGCGTACATCGTGTCTATGAGTACGCGGGAGCTCGGATTCGACGAGTACCGCAAAGCGCATCTGAAGGCCGACGATCCGCGGCAGAAGGAACGCTACGTTGAAGGCGATGTGAATACGTCGCTGATCAAGACGGCGAATGGGCTGTCGATCACGGTGAAGCATACGGTGTCGACGCCGCACCCGTATGACCGCATCAACCAGGTAGCGGGGACGAAGGGAGTTTTCTACGATTACCCGGCGCGGATCTATCTGGACGGGCTCAACAAGGACGAAGAGTTTGAGCCGGTGACGAATGCGGCGGACAGCAAGTGGAAGAAGTATGAGTATCCGCTGTGGACGACGGAGGGTGAGACTGCGCGGAAGAACGGCGGGCACGGGGGGATGGACTTCATCATGATCTACCGGCTGCTGGACTGCGTGCGGCGTGGTCTGGTGCCGGACATGGATGTGTACGACGCGGCTGCCTGGGGCGCGGTGGCTCCGCTGAGCGAGCAGTCTGTGCGCACGGGAAGCATGCCGGTGGAGTTCCCGGATTTCACGCGAGGGATGTGGAAGAAGAGGAACGCTTCAGCGATTGCTACGCTGGCGTAAATGACGGAGGTGGGACGAGCGCGCCTGCGGGCGCGCTCGTTTTGTTTTGCGCGGAGTCAGATCTTGATGAAGATCTTCTTGCGGTACATCCAGTAGAGCATCAGCCAGTAGCAGAACATGACTCCAACGCCGAGCAGGAAAAGTTCGTATCCAGGGCCGAAGACGCGGAAGGGTGCGAAGCCAAAGTGGGTGTGCAGCGTGCTGATGAGGAACTCTTCGCAGAGGTGCGCAATCATGTAGGCCGCGATGGAGTTAAGACCGACGACGACGAGCGGGAAGGACCAGCGTCGGAAGCCTTTGATGTCGATGATCCAGGCGAAGGTGGCGAGGAAGAAGAAGCACATGCCACCGCTCCAGAGGGTCCAGGCGGGCGTCCAGATGCGCTTGACGATGGGACAGATGCCGGTGAAGTGGAGCGCGAGGGCAAGGACAGAGAGCGCGACGGCGGCGATGAGGAATTTTTTGAGGGGAACGCGGCCGGGGGACTCGCGATACCAGTTGCCCGCGAAGAGGCCGAGGAGCATGGTGCCGAGGGTGGGGATGAAGCTGAGGGTGAGATAGCCGCCGCTGTTGTAAAGAAAACGGGACTCGCGCGGGAACAGGTTGAGGAACCAGACGTCGAAGGCGTTGCCGAGGTTGGAGTTCTTGTTCCAGTGTGAGGCGAAGCCGGTGAAGTTGTGGTGCCAGTCGGCGGGGACTCCGACGGCGGCGTAGTCAAAGCTAGGGCCGGGCGCGGGGTACACAGCCCAGGTGAGCCAGTAGGCGAAGAGGATGGACGCGAAGGCAATCCACTGCCAGCGCGGGCGGCAGTGGTAAAGCAGAAATGCGAAGGTGTAGCCGAGGCCGATCTGGGTAAGGGTGTCCTCAAATGTGAAGTAGGTGAGTGGGCGGCTGATGGAGCGCAGGAAGATGCCGAGAAAGATGAGTACGAGCGAGCGCCAGAGAACATGGCGGAGTTGGTGCGCGAAGCTCTCACCGGCGCGGATGCGCGAGGAGATGGAGTAGGGCATGGCGACGCCGACGAGGAAGGTGAAAGACGGCTGGATCATGTCGTGCAGACCCATGCCGGCCCACTCGACGTGGGTTTGGTTGTAAGCCAGAATGCGCCAGAAGATGCTGCCGGGATGCGCGGCGTAGGTATCAGCGAAGCGCATGACCTCACCCATCATCAGCAGCATGACGAGGCCGCGGTAGGCGTCGACGGCGACATTGCGCAGGGCAGGTTTGGCGAGGGTTTGCGAAGAGGGAGGTGCGGTCTGTTGCGCGGCGGATACGGGGGTGCTGACGGAGCTCATGGGCGAACCTCAGCGAGCGGGATGCGTGCGGACAGAGACTGAGGCGGGCCGACGGTGCGCCGGGGCCGGAGTTTGCGTTCGAAGGCGCGAGGAACTGTGCGAAACCGCTTTCGGAATCTGCCGATTGCTTTCCTATTTCTCGGTGTTGGTTCTGGGGGTTGTCAAGTAGGAAATGGCTGAGCGCAGGGGGAGAGGACGCGTCGAGGCGCAGCTAATCCTGAGACGCAGAGGGAGCAGTGAGATGTGTGTTGTGCTCCGCACCCCCGTTTCTGTTGATTTCGAAACTGGCTGGCAGGCCTGGCTGCTAGCGCAGGACTACGGGCATACGATTCTTGCATCCGCAGGAGCGGCGCAGAACCATTTCAACGGGCAGCACAACGCGATGTCCGCTGTGGGCAATGTCGCCGCGGGCAATGCAGTCAAAGAGCAGGTTAATGGCAGCCTTGCCCATCTCTGGCGCGGGCTGGCGGATGACCGACAGTGGAGGCGAGGTCATCTCAGCGAGATCGAAATCGTCGAAACCGCCGAGGGCTACGTCTGAGGGAACCTTGACGCCAGCGCTGATGAGCGCGGAGAGGACGAAGCGCGTGGCGAGGTTATTGGAGGAGAAGATGGCGGTGGGCGGATTGGGGGAGCGAAGCTTTTCGAGCAGTCCCTGTGTGGTGAGTTCCTGCGTGGTGCAATTCCAAAGCGCTTGCTCTTCGAGCCCCGCTTCACGGATGGCCTGACGGTAGCCGTCGAAGCGCGCCTTGATGGTGTAAAGCGAGCGGCTCAGGCCGACAAAACAGATGCGCTTGTGGCCGTGCTCGATCAGGTGCTGGACCATGCGCCGTGCGCCAGCCGAATTCTGGACGAGCACGACGTCCATGGCGCTGTCTGGCGCGGGCCGGTCAAAGGCTACGACCGGGGTGCGCTTGAAGAGAATGCTGGTGAGGTCTTTGTTGTCGCGACCGGCGCGCGCTGGGATCATAACAACTCCTTCAACGTGGCGCTCGATCATCTTTTCTGCGGCGGCGTACTCAATGGCCGGGTCTTCGTCGCTGGTGGTGAGGATCATCGAGTAACCGCGCTCCTTGACCGCCTCGGCGATGGCATGGGCGCAGTTGGCGAAGAACGAGTCGTAAAGATAAGGGACGATCAGACCGATGGTGCGGCTCTTTTGCCCGCGGAAGACGCGGGCGAGCTCGTTGCGGTGGTACTGTAACTGCTCGACGGCGACGCGCACGCGCTGTGCAGTTGCCTCTGACACATGGGCTGTGCCACTGAGCACACGCGAAACCGTCATGGTCCCCACACCAGCCAGCCGCGCCACGTCATTCATGGTCGGTTTACGCGGCTGTATGCCGCGTTGCGCACGGGCGTTCATGATGCCTGAGAATCCTCTCTTTTAAATGCAAAATTCCACGTGCCCGCGGGCGTGAGTGCGCTCAGCATCAGTCGTGCCCGTGCATTCTGATGGTAGCTTCGCGCCGCAGGACCGGACAAACGAGATGAATCCGTATGCAATTCGACACTATACCAGCATCTGAGCAGCTCAACGTAATCGGGGCGACGGAAATCTGAACCGGTTCCAAGCTGTGGGAGGTGCCGAGGCGGTAACTCGGGGCGAGGGTAACCGATAGCCCCAAATCCATCGTGGCAGCAGCAAAAGAAAGGCCATCAGAATGATCGATTTGCGATCCGTAACAGGGCGGGAGAATCCAGGCTGCCACGCTGGTTACCGGAGGGCACTAAACGCAGCAGAACCGTTTTAGTTGAGGGTTTCCTTGAAATATTCCATTGACAGCCGTTGTGAAGAGCCGCTATAAATTGCGCTGGTTTTTGATAACGGTATCGCGGTACGCCCAATGTGGCTTTGAAAGCGGGCTAACCGTGTTGCCGTTCGGATTGAGAAGGAGGCAGTATGCACAAGCCGTACCACCGTAAGCCGCTTCAGGTTTCGAGAGAGAGCCGCGCGGTTACGTACATCATTGCGACGCTGGTGATGGCGATTTGCTGCATGATTCCATGCAGCAGCTGGGCCCAGTCGGCCAGTGGCACCATTAGCGGCACCGTGACAGATCAGACGGGCGCTGTTGTTCCCGGAGCCAGCGTGGTCCTGGAAAACGGCGCGACCGGCGCGAAGACGGAGACCGTGGCAAACGGTACCGGCTTCTTTAACTTTGCGGCAGTTGCCACGGGCACCTATAAGCTGACGATCCAGGCATCCGGATTCAGCAAGTGGGTGGCCACGGACATCGTTGAACATCAGGGCGAAAGCCACTCGATTCCTCAGATCGTGCTGCATCTCGGTGCAGCCACAACCGACGTGCAAATCACCGCGTCAGAGGCGGGCGTGATTCCGCTCGACAACGGCGCCAGCACTACGACGCTGAACGAACAGATGGTCGACTCGCTTTCCGTGCAGGGACGCGATGCGGCCGAGTTGGTGAAGTTCATGCCTGGCATGGCTATGAACTCGGGGCTGAGCCAGTCGGAATATAACAGCCAGGTCACGCAGACCAACAGCGGCCCGATCGGCCAGTTCTCCGCCAGCGGCACGCAGCCTTACGGCTCGATGCAGATGACGATGGACGGCGCGGGCCTGATCGACATCGGCAACATGGGGACGCAGATCGCCAACGTAAACGGAGATCAGACGGCCGAGTTTACATACTTGAACGCTGCGTTCGGCGCTGACACGCCGCGCGGTCCGAACATCATTCAGGTCGTCAGCAAAGGCGGCGGTCAGGGCTACCATGGCGACGCCTATACCTACCTGCGCAACTGGCAGTTCAACGCCAACGACCCGTACCTGAAGTCTCAGGGATACACGAACCGCACGATCGCGCACCAGGTGTATCCAGGTGGTACGGTTGGCGGGCCGGTTCCTTCCATCCTGGGCTACAACAAGAGCCACGACAAGCTGTTCTTTTTCGCGGGCTTTGAAAAGATGTTCCAGAATCCGTCGGCTACGTTGCACCAGCTGGTGACGCCGACTACGAACATGATCAACGGCGACTTTAGCTCGAGCACTCTGCCGGGCGATCAGTACAGCGGTTCGACGTGGTGGAACACGGCGGCTGTGCCCTGCGCCAACGCACCGAGCTGGACCGCCTTCTGTCCGGCGGGTGGCGCCAACCAGGGAATGTTCGCAGATGGCCAGATTCCATCGGCATATTTCGATGCGGACGGTGTGGCACTGCTGAAGTACTTGAACAAGTTCAACACTCCGAACATTGATCCGGCTACGCACAATGGATACAACTATCAGTTCCTGGACCACACTCCTGTGAACCGCTGGGAACTGCGTCTGCGCGGTGACTGGAATCCGACGCAGAACGACAAGGTTAGCGTCATCTTCACCAAGCAGAATGAAGCGGACCTCAACAACTTCGGTGTGTGGTGGTGGCCGGCATGGACCGCTCCGATGGCATCGCAGCTGAATGCGCTGACCCTCGCCAAGCTGTGGACGGCGAATTATGTCCGTACCATCAACCCCACGACGACCAACGAATTCAGCTTCGCGTACACGCACTTTACGTTCCCGCCGAAGTTTTCTAATCCGAATGCGATGGCGGCAGCAGCAGCAGACTACACAACCTACGCTCCTTTTGACACCACCGCGACAAACTCCTTCGACCAGCTTCCGAACCTGATCAGCTGGGGCGCGGGAACCGGCAACACGACGGGCAGCTTTGCTGGCCTGTATGCGCCTGCGATGGTGAAGGCATTCGGCAACGCGTTCGGCAATATCAAGCAGATCTACTCATTCCAGGACAACGTCACCAAGGTGATGGGACGCCACAGCCTGAAGGCGGGTTTCTTCTGGGATGCGGCCGAGCAGACGCAGACAACCAACTATGGCAACTGGACCCAGGGCGCGATTGAGTTCGACCAGTGGGGCTACTACACAACCAACAACCCGTATGCCGACATGCTGATCGGTGCGGTGGACACGATGTCGCAGTATGCTTCCGGCCCGGTTCACGACGTGGCGTACCACGAGTGGGCGTTCTATGGGCAGGACCAGTGGCACATGACGCAGAAGTTCACGCTGAACTACGGCGTGCGCTTCGATCATGAAGGCCAGTGGTATCCAGTGAAGGGACCCGGTTTTGCGGTCTTTGATCCGTCGGCCTACGATGACACATCGTCTGCCTCGACGTTTACTGGCATGAAGTGGCATCAGACGGATAGCTCGATTCCGCAATCCGGCTTCAAGTCCACGCTGCTTTACCCCGACGTTCGCGTCGGCGGCGCGTATGACTTCCGTGGAAACGGCAAGACGGTTCTCCGCGGCGGTTACGGCATGTACCGCTGGCAGGCCTCTGAGGGCGACGTGGATGGCGCCCTGAACCCGGTGTACAACGTGCAGAACATCAGCACCTCTGGCACACCTCCCGCCTACTGGTGGCAGCAGCAGGGCAATACGGGCGGCGGCTTCAAGATGCTGTCGACCTTTGCACCTTCGACCGGTGGCAGTTGGTGCGCTTTGAGCGCGACCTGTTCTTCGGCCTCGGCCCTGAAGATGGGTGTGGACAACACGCCGTACACGATGAACTGGGATGCGATGGTCGATCAGGAACTTCCCGGCCACCTGGTTTTCGAACTGCAGTACATTGGCAACCGCACGCGTAATGTGCCGTTGACGAATAACTCAACTTCGAACGAGGCATCGTTCTCGAACATCAATAAGATCCCGCTGGGCGCGTTCTATGGAACGGACGAACTGACGGGCGTTAATTACTGGCAGCAGAACTGCGCCAAGGGTAGCTGCGCAGCACCGAACAGTTCTTACTACGGCGGCTATCGTCCGTACAAGAACTACAGCGTGCTCAACGTCATCGACCGCGGTGCCTACTCGAACTACAACGGCATGGTCGTTGCCCTGCAGAAGCAGTCCGGCCCTGTGACCTTCCTGATGAATTACACCTGGAGCAAGGTCATGGGTATCCGCGACGGCAACACCGAAAACGGTACGGGCGACGGTCCGACCATCAACCCGTTCAGCATTGCGGACAACTACGGCCCGTTGAATTATGACCGTACGCATCTGTTCAACGCTGCCTACAACATCAACCTCCCAGGGATCCACGGCGGCAACGCCCTGGTGCGCCAAGTTGTGAACGGCTGGCAGATTAACGGCGATACGCAGATTCAGTCTGGCCCGCCGCTCCAGACGGCCACCAACGGCTCAATGAACATCAACTGGAACAGCTGTCTGGATGCGGCTTGCACGCAGAACAACAGTGATGGCGCAACGGCGAGCGGCGCATACCTGCTCGGCACCAATGCTCCGATCCTGGTTCCGTACATCATCTGCGACCCGCGGAACGGCGGCGGCAAGTACTTCAACACCGCCTGCTTCCAGACGCCAACCACGCTAGGAAAGAATGGACAGTCGATCTGGCCGTACATTCACGGGCCTGCATTCTTCGTTTCGGATCTGTCGATGTTCAAGAGCTTCGCGGTTCGTGAACATCAGAGCCTGCAGTTCCGGGCGTCGGCGTTCAACTTCCTCAACCACCCGCTTCCGCAGTTCGGAGAAGGCAGCGATGTGAACCTGAAGATGGGTTGCATTAGCTCATCGTCGGGTGCGGGTTGCGACGGCGGCGGTGTGAACACCAACTCCACGACCAACGGCAATGTGCAGTACAAGGCGGCCGGCCAGAACCGCTTCATGGAACTGGCGCTGAAGTACTACTTCTAAACAACTAGCGCGGGCGTTTCGAACCGGGACGCCCGCGCCAGCAAGCATTAAACTCCCATGCCCACGAAGACACCCGAGCTTCGTGGTGGGCTGCTGCGCGGTGTGGACGAGGCGACCGATCATGGCCTCGGCGCTATACTCATCGGCAGCGCCTGCGCATGGGCCACCAACCGATGACCTTCACTTCACACACACGCAAGCCGCGCGCCTTCTTGAACGAGGCAGGGCTTTATGACTACGCAGTCAAGTCGCTGGGGCGCGCGATGCGTACTGAGGCTCAAGTGCGCAGGTTGATGCAGGCGCGGGTGGAGCCGGGCGAGCGCGGGCAGGACGTGATTGATGCGGTGGTGAGGCGGCTGCGCGAGTACGGCTACCTGGACGACGCGGCCTATGCGGAGACCTTTGCGCGGCTGCGGCAGGAGAACGAGAAGCTGGGCGCGCGCACGGTGCGGCAGAAGCTGGCGCAGAAAGGCGTGGCTCGCGCGCTGGTTGAGGAGACCGTGGAGGCGCGCTACGCGGGCGTGAACGAAGAGGTTTTGGCGCGCCAGTATGTGGAGCGCAAGCGACTGCGCAAACCCGAGGACGAGAAGCAGACGGCGCGGGTCATGCGGCGGCTGGTGGCGGCAGGGTTCTCCACCGGCATTATCTATAAGATTCTGCGCCAGTGGGATGTGTCGGAAGAGGCGCTGACGGCGCTGGAGAGCGTGGAAGACGGCTCGCACGAGGAGTGACGGGTGCCCTGCCCGGCACAGCCGCGTTCCATTTACACTGGATGCATCATGCAACATCGCACGGGAAACGAGATTCGCGAGCTTTATCTGCGCTTTTTTGAGTCGAAGGGGCACCGCCGTGTGCACTCTTCCTCGCTGGTGCCGGCCAACGATCCGACGCTGCTGTTCACCAATGCCGGTATGAACCAGTTCAAGGACCTGTTCCTTGGCGCGGAGAAGCGCGAGTATGTGCGAGCGACGACCTCGCAGAAGTGCGTGCGCGCGGGCGGCAAGCACAACGACCTGGAGAACGTCGGCTTTACACGGCGGCATCACACGTTCTTTGAGATGCTGGGCAACTTCTCGTTCGGCGACTACTTCAAGCAGCAGGCGATTGCCTTTGCATGGGAGCTTGTGACCAGCCCGGAGTGGATGGGCATCCCCAAGGACAAGCTCTACGTGACGATCTTCGAGGGCGACCCGGCGAACGGCGTGCCGCGCGACGACGAGGCGGAGCAGTTCTGGGTTGCGGCGGGCGTGCCGAAAGAGCGCATCTTCGAGTACGGCCTGAAGGACAACTTCTGGCAGATGGGCGAGACGGGGCCGTGCGGGCCCTGCTCGGAGATCTTCTTCGACCTGGGACTCGAGGCCAGCGAGCATGGCAAGGACCTGCCGTTCGGCCAGGACGATGCGCGGTACGTGGAGATCTGGAATCTGGTCTTCATGCAGTTTGACCGCTCGGCGGTGGTGGACCCCGCGACGAAGCAGACCAGCTACAAACTGGCGCCGCTGCCCAAGCCCTCAATTGACACGGGCATGGGGCTGGAGCGCGTGGCTGCGGTGCTGCAGGACAAGATTTCGAACTTCGAGACGGACCTGTTTACACCGCTGATTGCACGCGCGGCGGAGTTGACCGGCGTGAAGAACGATGTGGGGAATGCGAGCCTGCGCATCATTTCCGACCATGCGCGTGCAGCAACGTTCCTGATTCACGACGGGGTACTGCCCTCGAACGAAGGCCGCGGATACGTGCTGCGCAAGATCATGCGGCGCGGCATTCGGCACGGGCGTCTGCTGGGGCAGGAGAAACCGTTCCTGAATCAAATGGTGTACGCGGTGCGCGACCTGATGGTAGGCGCGTATCCGGAGCTGGACGACTCCGCCGACCGCGTGGCGAAGGTGGTTGAAGCGGAGGAGAAGCAGTTTGATCGCGTGCTGAAGGTGGGGCTGGAGAGACTTAACGCGTCTATTGCAACAGCCCTCGCTGAATTCAAGCTCAACACCAACCCAGAGGCACTTGCTCAGATCGAGGAAGACGCAGGATATAAGCCTGGTCAGGTTTTCTCAGAACCGCCACCAGAACACCCCGAACTGCCTGGAGCAATAGCTTTTCATCTGTACGAGACCTACGGCCTTCCAGAAGATTTCATCATCGATGCTTGCCGCGACGCGGGTGTTGCGTTTGACTCCGAAGGGTTCAATCGAGCGAGAGAGGAAGAAAAGTCTCGCGCGCGTGCATCGTGGAAGGGCGGTAGCCAGAAGACGGCAAGCCCGGCGTTCCGCGATCTTCCGAAGACAGCCTTTGAGGGCTACCGGCAACTGAAATCGACGGCTTGCCAGGTGATCGCCATCGTCAAGGACGGCGCAGGTGTTCCGGCGGCTGCGCCTGGCGACGCGGTGGAGATCGTGCTGGATCATACGAGCTTCTATGCCGATTCAGGCGGCCAGGTGGGTGACACGGGTGTGTTTCTTGCGCCGGACGGGAACTCCACGATAGCCGAGATCAGCGGCTGCGTGGCTCCTGTGCAGGGTGTGCGCGCACACAAGGCGCTGCTGAAGCAGGGGCTGGCGGTTGGCGACTTTGTGACGACGGTGGTGGACGGTGAGCGGCGTAATGCGATCAAGCGCAACCACACCGGTACGCATCTGCTGCACGCGGCGCTGCGCGAGGTGCTGGGCACGCATGTGAAGCAGGCTGGTTCGGCGGTGGAGCCGGGGCGGTTGCGGTTCGACTTCTCGCACTTTGCGCAGGTGGCCGACGAGGAGTTGCAGGAGATCGAAACGATTGTGAACCGCGAGGTTCTGGCGAACGCGACGGTCGAGACGCTGGAGGATGTGCCGATTGACGTGGCGGTGAACGAGTACCACGCGATGGCGCTGTTCGGCGAGAAATATGGCGACAAGGTGCGCGTCGTGAAGGTGATGGACGGCTTCTCGACCGAGCTGTGCGGCGGTACGCATACTGGTGCCACGGGCGAGATTGGGTTGATCAAGATTGTGTCGGAGAGCTCGGTAAGTTCCGGCGTGCGGCGGCTGGAGGCGATTACCGGGTTTGGTTCGCTGACGGCGTTCCGTGACGACTTTGAGCTGGCCAAGCTGGCGGGTCAGTACGTTCCCACGACGGAGAACCTGACGGATGGACTGCGCGCGAAGTTTGCCGCGCAGGACGAGGAACTGAAGAAGCTGAAGCGCGAGCTGGAAGAGATGCGGATGAAGTCCGCGGCTGGCGCGCTGGACGAGGCGGTAAGCGGTGCGACCGAGGTGCAGGGCGTGAAGGTGCTGGTGCACCGCGCCGACAACCTGGAACGCGGACAACTGCGTACGTTGGTGGACAACCTGAAGCAGAAGGCGGGCGAGGGCGTGGTGGTGCTGGCGTCTGCGCAGCCTGAGGGCAAGGTGGCCATCATTGCGGGCGTGACGCCTGGTCTGACCAAGCGCATCCAGGCGGGCAAGCTGGTGGGCGCAGTGGCCAAGCTGGTGGGTGGCTCGGGCGGCGGTAAGCCTGAGATTGCCGAGGCCGGCGGCAAGGACCAGTCGCAGATTGACGCGGCGCTGAAGGCGGTGCCGGAGACCGTAGCTTCGTTAATGCACTAAAAACAGTCAGTCAGATGAGTTGCTTGAAATAGGAGGGCCGCATCGCAGGATGCGGCCCTCGCTGTTTATCTGGGCTGAGTTTCTAATCTAACCGTATATTTATCAATCCGGTTGGGCGTGCTATTTGGCGTGCGTGGCGCGCGGCGCAAAGCTGTAAGCCACGCCGAAGGAGAAGACCGGATAAGTCTTCAGTGGGTCGAGATTCCTGCGGAATTTGGCGATCTGCGCGGCAAGGTTGGCTTGCACGTCTGGGTCGGTAGCTACGTCTACGCAGTTGGCTCCGCTAGCGTCACACGCCTGGCCAGAGGTTAGGTCAAGCGCGACGTCGGGTGCGCCCGTAAAGGCGACGCCGACCTCAAACGGGAACGAGAAGCGGCTTCCGTCGCGGGGGATCATGTTGCCCCAGCCAGCGGTGAGTGTAAAGGCCGGGGTGCGCTTGTGGAGATTGATGCCTCCGGTGCCGGTAACTGGGTCGGCGGCGGACGAAGTGTAGCTGATGCCGTTCAGCGTGAAGCTGGTGCCGGGCTGCGCGGTGAAGGCGCCGTTGACGGCGTTGGAGTTGTAGAAGAGCACGCCGGGGCTCACACGGAGGCCGCGATTCGGGAAGGGGTAGACATCGAGCGCGGTGCCGGCCGAGGCAAGTTCGAGGTGGGCAGTGCCGTCGAAGCCGTTGGATGAGATGTCATTGATATTGAGGTGGAGCAGGTTGCCGGTGATACGGGCATTCATACGGCGGTTGATGTTCGTTGCGGCATGCAGGTTGACGCCGAGCGGCGAGACACCCGCGCCGAACGAGAAGCGCGTGAAAGGCGCGAAGGTGGGCTGCGACGGCGCGGGCAGGGGCCGCGATTGGAAGCCGCCGGCTGGGTAGAGCCCGGCAAATGAGCTGGGCGCAGCGGTGTGTGCCTGTGCGGCAGCCGCGATGGCGGTGCAAGCGAGCGCGAAGACAACAAGAGCTGGTTTCACTGCTGCCTCCCGGGAAAGTAGGTCGATGCTGCTGGACGACGGTGTTACGGACCGCTCGAAGAGGGAGGCGGTTCCGGACCGCGACGCACTGTGTGTCCCGTCTGCTGCGGGCTCTTGACTTGGGCAGAGAGTAGCACGGGTTTTGTGAAGCGATTACGACAGAAATTTCGAAAAAGAGTTACCGACGGCATGTGAGGCGCCTGGCAAGCCCGATTTGGGCCTGATGCCGTAAGCTGAGCGCATGTATTGGCCGCGACGTGACGACGAAACGCTGGCGAGGATGCGCCGGCAACTGCTTGGCTGGTATGACGATAGCCACCGCGACCTGCCGTGGAGGCGCAGCCGCGACCCTTACGCGATCTGGGTTTCAGAGATCATGCTGCAGCAGACGCGGGTGGCTGTGGTTGTCGAGCGGTTCAAGGTGTTTTTGGAGCGCTTCCCGACCCTGGTGGAGCTGGCGCAGGCGCCAGAGCAGGAGGTGCTGGCACTGTGGAGCGGGCTGGGATACTACCGGCGTGCCCGGATGCTGCACAAGGCGGCGCAATTTGTGGCCCAGTACGGGGGCGGCGTGCTGCCGGCAACGGCGACAGAATTGCGCCTGCTGCCCGGAATTGGAGCGTACACGGCGGCGGCAATTGCCAGCATTGCGTACGGAGAGGCAGCGGCGGTGGTGGATGGCAACGTGGAGCGTGTGCTGTGCCGCGTGCAGGGCTGGGAGGCGACGGGCAAGGCTGGCGCGACCGCTCTGCGGCGAAAGGTGGAGGCGCTTGCCGGGGACCTGCTGGACAGTCGTCGGCCCGGGGACTTTAACCAAGCCATGATGGAGCTGGGTGCGATGCTCTGCACGCCAAAGGGGCCGCAGTGCATGGTCTGTCCGCTGGTGCAAGACTGCGTGACGCGCGGCGAGCACAAGACGGCGCCGCGACCGAAGATGCAGAGCCGCGAGGTGGGCTGTGCACTAGCGGTGCGGATGCGGGTGGAACAGCGCGAGGTGCTGCTGGAACAGCGCGACGCGGCAAACACCGTGATGCCGGGACTCTGGCAACTGCCGCTGCTGCGCGAGGCCGAGGTGCCGGAAGAACTGCTGCGGATGACGGTGCGGCACGCGATTATGCAGGTGAACTACACGGTGCGCGTGCGCGAGGTGGAGCCGGGCGAGTTGGACAGGTTGACGGAGCGGGGCGGCGAGAGACGGTGGGTTGCGCTGAGCGAAGCGGGAGCGATGGCGCTGACGGGACTGGCGAGGAAGGTGCTTGGCCGCGCGCATCTGTTGCCGCGGCAAGCGGGTGCAATTGCCCGGCCTGCTGCGGCGGACGTAGTCTGAAGATTCTGGCGCGGCCCACGGTTGCGCCTTGAGCATGCTTTCATTTCTCCAAGGAGACTCGATGCAGACCAGAATGTGGCTGGCGGTTGGCTCTGTGCTGATCGCGATGGCGGCGGGCGTGCGCGCCCAGAAAGCGGTGCCGGAGATTGCCGGGCTTCCGGCGGCGGGGCGAACTGCGGCGGACTCGATTGATGCGAACCACATTCGAGAACACGTGCGGTTTCTCTCACTGGACCTGCTGGAAGGCCGCGGGCCGGGCACACGCGGAGACAAGCTGGCTGCCGAGTACATCGCCACGCAGTTCGCGTTGGCCGGGCTCAAGCCTGCGGGGGCTGACGGAACATGGTTCCAGCCTGTGCCGCTCTACGCGGTACATACGGTCGAGGAGAAGACGAAGTTTGTGTTTGCGCCTGCGAGCGGCGCGCCGGTGGAACTGGCGTATGGCACTGACATTGTCGCCAAGGACCAGACGGGCGGGACGACGGCAGAGATCGATGCGCCGATCGTGTTTGTGGGCTACGGAATTCACGCGCCGGAGTACAACTGGGACGACTACGCGGGCGTGGATGTGAAGGGCAAGGTAGCCCTGATCATCGTGAACGAGCCGCCCTCGGACGATGTGAAGTTCTTCAAGGGCAAGGCGCTGACCTACTACGGCCGGTGGACCTATAAGTATGAAGAAGCAGCGCGGCGAGGAGCAGTGGGCGTCCTTCTGATCCATCGCACGGACCTGGCCAGCTACGGCTGGAATGTGGTGCGGAGTTCGCAGGCGATTGAGAAGAGCTATCTGGAAGGCGACCCCCTGGCGACGCTCCAGGCTGCGGCGTGGATCCAACATGACGTAGCCCAGAAGCTGTTCACTGCGGCGGGTCTAGGGGACGTGGACCAGGCGATCGCGAACGCGGGCAGGCCGGGAGCATTTCATGCCGTCGAATTGCCGGTGCGGTTGAAGGGACATGTGGAGAGCGCGGTTCGGCGCTACGTGAGCACCAACGTGGTGGCGCGCGCGGCAGGCTCCGGAGGGCCGGGGCAGGCAGTGCTGTTTACGGGGCACTATGACCACCTGGGGATCGACACAAACGCGAAGGGCGACAACATCTACAACGGTGCTGCGGACAACGCAACCGGCTGCGGGATTCTTCTGGAGATGGCGCGCGCAGTGGCGAACTCAAAGACGCCTCCGCCGCACGATATGTACTTTGCGGCGGTGACGGCCGAGGAGCAAGGGCTGCTCGGCTCGCAGTATCTGGGCATGCATCCACCGGTGCCTGCGCGGGAAATTGCGCTGGATCTGAACTTCGACATGGTGCTGCCGATCGGGATTCCGCGCTCAGTAAACCTGACCGGTGCGGACCGGATGGACTTCTGGCCGACAGTGGAACGAGTGGCAAAGGCTTTCGATCTGGAACTGCTGCCAGACCCGACGCCGATGGCCGGGCACTACTACCGCAGCGATCACTTTTCGCTGGCGCGGGTGGGGATTCCGGCGTTCTCGGTGGACCAGGGCGAGTTGTTCGAGGGGCACGATGCAGCTTGGGGTCACAAGGAGTTTGCAGACTTTGTGACGCACGACTACCACCAGCCTTCGGACGAGTTTCGGCCTACTTGGGACTTCCGCGGCAACGCGAAGCTGGCGCGGTTCGGGCTGGTGCTGGGCTGGCTTGCGAGTGAGCAGAAGAAGCCGGTGGAGTGGCTGTCCGGGGACGAGTTCGAGGCGGCGCGGAAGGCGAGCGAAAGGCAGTAATTCACGCCGATTGCACAGCAGGAGCGGCCTTGCCCACCGTGGGCGGGGCCGTTCCTGCGTTGAGGGCAAGCTCTGTTGCCCGGTTTTCAGCTCTAGTAGTAATCGGCGCAGCTGAGGTAGTAGCCGCACTGCATGCAGATGAGCTTGCAGCGGTGGCCGGTGAGCCGGCTCCCGCAAGTGGGGCAGACCTGCGAGTGGTGCTCGATGGCAGCAGCTTCGCCTGCCGGACAAGCGGTTCCGCCGGATGAAAAATCAGCGACAAATTCGGCGTCGAGTGCGCGTGGCCTCTCGGGGAACATGCCCGACAGATTAGCATGGAGATGTGGGCACGGAGCGGCGCCGGAGGCGTCGGGTGCCCCGTAGATCACGGATGAACGCTAGCGGTGACGGCGAAACTTCCCCTTGGCCGGCACCGGACCTCATCCCTAACAATCCGGATTCCGGAACCCCCAAGGAGGGAGCATGGCAAGCAAGGCAACTGCGGTTTGGACTGGTTCACTGAAGGAAGGCAAGGGTGTTATTTCGACGGCGACGGGCGTGCTGAAGAACGCCAACTACTCGTTTGCGTCGCGTTTTGAGGGCGCTGAGGTGGGCACCACACCGGAAGAGATGATTGCCGCGGCTCACGCGGCGTGCTTCTCAATGGCGTTCGGCGCGCAGCTGGGCGCGGCTGGTTTTACGCCGGAGTCGGTGGAGACTGAGGCGGCTGTGACGCTGGCCAAGGTGGACGGTGGTTTTGCGATCACCAAGATTGCGCTGACCACGACGGCCAAGGTGCCGGGCGTTTCAAAGGAAGCCTTTGACAAGGCCGCGGCCGAAGCCAAGGCGGGCTGCCCCATCTCGAAGCTGTTCGCGAACAACACCAAGATCGAGCTCGACGCGAAGCTGGTCTAACGCGCGAAGTCTCGCATCATCCAGACATCCCATCGCCAGAACGGCGGTGGGATGTTTTTTCTTGCGCGGCTGCGCGGCGCGTGGAAGATTGGGAGGACAGCTCCTAAACCGGCACCCCCGGAGGCCGATTCCTGATGAAGAAATATACCTTTACCGCCACGATTGAGAGTGCTGGCACGGGCGGTGCATGCGTGCTGTTTCCCTACGACGTCGAGCAGGAGTTCGGAAGACGCGGACCGGTGCCGGTGCAGGCTACTTTCGACGGCGAGCCCTATGCCGGGACGATGATCAAGTATGGTCGGCCACAGCACATGCTGCCGCTGCTGAAGGCGATCCGCCAGAAGATCGGCAAGGGGCCGGGCGACATGGTGCGCGTGACTGTGGTGCGCGACGAGACGGTGCGGACAGTGGACGTCCCACCGGCGTTTAAGTCAGCCCTGCGGCGGGAGGGCTTGCTGGCCTTCTTCGGCGAGCTGAGCTATACGCACCGCAAAGAGTATGTTCGTTGGATTACCGAGGCGAAAAAGGAAGAGACGCGGCAGGCGCGTGCAGCCAAGGCGCTTCAGATGTTGCGTGAAGGGGTCAAGACGCCGGGGTAAGACGCGAATTGAGTTGACAGTGCGAGCAGCGGCGCGGCAAAGTCGGGAACGCAGTCCAAGAGAGCTTTGCAGTCAGTTCACGTGGAAGGGGTGTGCATGCATCATCTTCACTCGATGAATCCATGGTCGATCCTTGTTGGAGGAGTCGTTTTCTGGGTGTTGGGCGCTGCGTGGTACTCGCCTGCACTGTTCGCCAAGCCGTGGATGGCCATGCTGGGGTTGGAGAAGACAGACAACCGCAAGCGTGGAATGCTCCTGGCGATGACGGCCTCGTTGATCTGTGATGTGGTGATGTCGTTTATGCTGGCGCACCTGGTGATGTGGGCTGACGCGAATACGTTTGGCTGGGGTGCGATCATCGGTGTCATCGCGTGGATTGGCTTCATTGCCGCGCCCGCTCTGCCTCAGGGCATGTACGAGGGACGTCCGTTCAAGCTGTTTGCAATCAACAGCGGCTACTGGCTGGTTGGTTTGATTCTGGTCGGCGGCTTGCTGGCCGTCTGGCACTGAGCAAGGCGCGCGCGGCTTACAATCGGCACATGAAGAAGATTGTGATTGCCACCTCCGCAGCTCCGGGAGCGATTGGTCCGTACTCGCAGGCCATTCGCGCCGGGAACCTTGTTTTCACTGCCGGGCAGATTGCGCTGGATCCGGCCACCGGGCAGGTCGTCGCCGGCGGGATCAGGGAGCAAACTACGCGCGTGCTGGAAAACCTGAAAGCTATTTTGGAGGCCGCCGGTTCCAGCCTGGAACGGGTGGTGAAGTCGACGGTCTTCCTCAAGGATTTCAACGACTTCGCCGCGATGAACGCGGTGTATGGAACCTATCTGGACCCAGAGGGGGTGCCAGCTCCGGCGCGTACAACGGTGGAGGTTTCGCGTCTGCCCAAGGACGTGCTCGTTGAAATTGAGCTTGTGGCCGAAATCTGACCTGCAACCTGCGCTGCGGCGCGGCATCGAATCAGCCATGGACAAGGTCGATACGAAAGCGATCAATGAGTCGCCAGAGAAGCTTCGGAGGACGGACGCGGAGTGGCGTGCGTTGCTGACGCCGGAGCAGTTTCATGTGTTGCGCGAGAAGGGAACAGAGCGGCCGTTCACGGGCGCTCTGACGGAGAACCACGAGACGGGCAACTACCACTGCGCTGGATGCGGGGCTCTTCTATTTCTGTCCGGGGCCAAGTTCGACTCCGGCTGCGGCTGGCCGAGCTTCGTAATTCCTGCTGGGGCCAAGGCCGTGGAGGAGCATGAAGACCTGAGCTTTGGCATGCAGCGGATTGAGGTGACCTGTGCGCGCTGTGGAGGCCACCTGGGACATGTCTTTCCTGACGGACCGCGGCCGACAGGGCTGCGCTACTGCATCAACTCGGCTTCACTCACGTTTGAACACCAGAAATGAGCCGGGAGGATTCCGGGCACAACAAAACCCCGTCCGCGCGGACGGGGTTTTGTTGTGCCCGCCTGAGGCTGGCTTAGCCCTTGGTGATCTTGCCGGTCTTGATGCAGGTGGTGCAGACGCGGATGCGCTTAGAGGCGCCGTTCACGACAGCCTTGACCGCCTGCAGATTGACGTTCCAGCGGCGGCGGGTAATGTTGTGCGCGTGGGAGACGTTGTTGCCGTACTGCGGCCCCTTGCCGCAAATGTCGCAAACCTGTGCCATGATTCCACTCCGAAAGTCGATGGTGTTTCGTGCCGCCGCTGCCGCTGACGCATCCCTCAAGGCTGCGTTCGTGCCGGCTTGCGCGCCGGAACGGCCGTCGGGGCGCACAAACACACCACACCCCTCGGCTTGCCGAATCTCTAGTATAGCGCGGAACCGGGCGCAGCGCCACCAGGGGAGCAGTTTTCCGCTCTGGTCATCTCCGTTATCGCAGGTAATGCCTCGAAAGTGCATAGAATTGCGCCCTTCGTGGTATGCCGTCTGAAATAAGTCTCTACTAATCTGTCGGTGGAGGTTTCTCCCTATGAGTGCTGAGCTTCGTGGTCCCGCCTACCGCGCCGCGCTGTCGGAGGCATACCTTGAGCTGGATCAGATTTGCGAACGGATTGCGCAGTTGCGGACACGCAAAGAGCAGCTGGAGCGGGCTTCGGCCGCCCTGCAGAGCATGATGGGTGCCGCAGTACAGCAGCAGCCCGAGCAGCCCGCCGCCGAGCAAGTTGAAGTGCAGGCCGCAGTTCCGGCTCCCGCCCCGGCCCCGGTGTACGAGATGCCTGTCCATGCGCCTGTGGCCGAGCGTCGGCGCGAATCGTCCGCCGATCCGCTGCAGAGGCACATCGATCAGGCACTGGGCATGGCAGCTCTGGCCTAAGAATCGCTTCACTCCTTCCTTTTCCCTGATGGATCTGTGCATCTGACGGTGCGCCGGCGATTCCACTTGCCGGCGCTGTCGCAGGGAGGCTTTGGACAATATGGCATCTGTTCTGGCAATGGACAGCCCGGGGATGGACAACCCTGTGCTCGACTTTCTGCGCAGGGACGCCGTCTCTGGACCGCAGACCCGGCCGCAGTCGCTGGATGAACTGGATGTTCCGACTGGTTTACTGGAAGAACTGGTGCTGAAGACGCTCTATGCGTCGGGCACACAGACCGGCGTGGAGCTCTCTGACCGGCTTCTACTGAGCTATTCGGTAACGAACGAGCTGTTCGAGCGGCTGCGCAAGGAGCAGTGCTGCCAGGCTACTGGGATGATCGGCAACGTGCCGCAGATTGCCATCACGCAGGCGGGGCGCACGAGGGCCGCGGACCTGATGGTGCAGAGCCGCTATCTGGGGCCTGCGCCCGTTTCATTTGAAAACTACTGTGCGCAGGTACGTCGCCAGAGCGTGAAGAACGTCAACGTTCACGCCGCGGACATGGCGCGCGCCTTTGCTGACCTGGTGGTTGATCCCGAGATGCTGCGCCAACTCGGCACCGCGCTCAATTCCGGCAGTTCGTTGTTTCTCTACGGCCCCTCTGGCACGGGCAAGACGACGTTTGCTGAGGTGCTTTCGCGCGCGGCGGCGCAGGACGCAGTGTGGATTCCGCACGCCATTGAGCTGGACGGCCAGATTATTACGATCTTCGACCCCTCGCTTCACACTGTCGCCACCAAGACCGGCACTCACTCGTCAGACCCGCGCTGGGTGCTGTGCCAGCGGCCGGCGGTGCTGGTGGGCGGCGAGCTGACAGCCGAAATGTTGGACCTGCAATTCAATCCAGTGTCGAAGTATTACATCGGACCGGTGCAGATGAAGGCCAACAACGGTGTGCTGATCATCGACGACTTCGGGCGTCAGAGGCTGCGGCCAGAAGAACTGTTGAACCGCTGGATTGTGCCACTGGACCGGCGCATCGATTTCCTCACAATGGCGGGCGGTAAGAAGTTGGAGATTCCATTCGAGACGATGGTGGTGTTCGCGTCCAATATTGATCCGGCGGACCTGGTCGATCCGGCGTTTATCCGGCGCATCAAGACCAAGATCCGCGTGGGTGCGGTGACGGACGAGCAGTTCTGCGAGATTTTTGCTCGAGTAGCATGCCAGAACCATGTGCAATATGACGCGAGCATTCCGCGCGACTTGATTCTCTACATCCGCGGCTACCTGAAGCAGGAGTTGCGGTCGTGCTATCCGCGCGACATTGTGGAGCAGGTCTGCTGGGCGGCCCGCTACGACAATCGCGAGCCCTACATCGACCGTGTGGCGCTGGACCAGGCGATCCGCGCGTACTTTGTCGATGGTGGGCCGGTGGCTCGCGGCTGAGTTCAAGGGGAACGGGCGCGCGTGGCCTGCCAGGCTGCGCGCCCTTTTCTGTGCCCGTGCGCACGCCGGTCGCAGCCGCGGTCCAGTATGCTGGTTCGGGTGCGCGCAGCCGCAGACTGCGCCTGACAGGGTTCCGATACATGAGCATGCCGTCTACTTCCGCTGACACAACTCCCCAGCTGCGCAAGACCATGGGCTTCTGGGATGTGCTGTTGTTCAACATTGCCACGGTTCTTGGGCCGCGCTGGATTGCGGCGGCGGGACACAACGGCACCTCGTCGATCAGCTTGTGGTTGCTGGCGGCGCTGTTCTTCTTTGTGCCGGGTGCGCTGGTGATCAACGAGCTGTCCTCACGGTTTCCGCACGAGGGCGGGCTCTATGTGTGGTCGCGCGAGGCATTTGGCGATTTTCACGGATTCATTGCCGGTTGGACTTACTGGACGTACACCGTTTTCTATTTTCCGGGGCTGCTGTTGGCGAGCGCCTCAATGAGTGCCTACATCCTGGGTGCGCGCGGCTCGGCGCTGGCGGAGAGCCGCCCGTTCCTGCTCACGGTTGCGCTGGGACTGCTGCTGGTGGCGGTGGTTCTGAACATCATCGGGCTGAACGTGGGCAAGTGGCTGCAGAACGCGGGCGGAATCGGCACCTATCTGCCGCTGGTGATTCTGGCGGGCGTGGCGTTGGCAATGTATTGGCATCACGGCTCGGCCACGCATTTCACGCTGCACAACATGATGCCAGTGTGGAACTGGGGAACCGTCAACTTCTGGTCGCAGATCGCGTTTGCGTTTACGGGGCTTGAGCTTGTATCCGCGATGAGCGAGGAGGTGCGTGATCCGCAGAAGACACTGCCGCGCGCTGTGTTGGGTTCCGGCGTGCTGATTGCGCTGATGTACGTTGCGGGCACGTTTGCGATTCTCTCTCTGGCACCGGCGTCGGACATTGATCCGCAGAGCGGCGTGTTTCATGCGATCACCGTGGGCTCTGCCGCGCTGGGCGTGGGCTTCCTCGGTATCGCGGCTGCCGTTCTGGTAACGGCGGGCAATGCTGGCGGCGTGGGCAGCACAGTGGCGGGCATTGCGCGCGTGCCGTTTGTGGTGGGCATTGACCGCTATCTGCCGGCAGCTTTCGGCAAGATTCATCCGCGCTGGAAGACGCCGTGGGTCTCGATCCTGGTGCAGGCAGGCCTTTCAGGGGCCATTCTGCTTCTGAGCCAGATCAAGAGCAGTAGCGTGATTGAGGCCTACCAGATGGTGGTGGACGCGGCAATCATTCTCTACTTCATTCCGTTCCTCTATATGTTCGCGGCGGTCATCAAGCTGTCCCATCGCAAAGACCGCACGGCGAACACGCACGCGACGCTGGTGCCTGGTGGAAGGTTCGGTGTGTGGATCTGCGGGATGCTGGGATTTCTGGTGGTGCTGCTGGGCATCGCGGTTTCGGTGATTCCTCCGGCTGACTCAGCAAACAAGATGTTTTTCCTGCTGCGGCTGCTGGGCGGTACGGGAGCCACGGTGCTGATCGGGCTTGCGCTCTATTGGCGTGGCGCGCGCAGCAAAAAGACCGTGGCATAAAAAACAGACGCGGCGCGCAAACCATTCCAGCGCAGGCGCATGCGGTTTTTGCGGCCCATGCTCGCAGAATCCGTGATTGTGCGCCTGCTCACGGTTTGGTACGATGACTTCGAGATGATCCGCTTCCCCAAGCCCGCCTCGTGTTGTTGCCTGTCGAACATCTTCGACGGGTGTACGTGCTAGTTTTCTGATCGTCTCGCTCTCATCAGAATCCAGAGGAAAGCACCCGTACCTGAGAGGCCGGGTCTGCTTCCCATTTCGTGTACCGGCACTCAGCACTTCATTCGCAAGTGAGGTCTGCAATGCCGGTCGTATCGAACGAATCTGCGCTCTCCGTGTCTTCAGAGCGCCTGAGCCATCTCAGGCAGCTTGAAGCCGAGAGCATTCACATCCTGCGTGAGGTCGCCTCAGAGTTCGAGCGCCCGGTCATGCTGTACTCGATCGGCAAGGACTCGTCGGTCATGTTGCGGCTGGCGCAGAAGGCATTTTATCCAGGGCCGATTCCGTTTCCACTGCTGCATATCGACACGGGATTCAAGTTTCGCGAGATGATCACGTTTCGCGACGCGATGGCGCGCGAGGTGGGCGCGAAGCTGCTGGTGTGGCGCAACGAACCGGCGATCGCGGCAGGAACCAACCCAATCGTGTTGGATACGAAACGCTGCTGCGGGCTGCTGAAAACGCAGGCGCTGCTGGATGCGCTCCGGCATTACAACTTTGACGCAGCGTTTGGTGGCGCGCGCCGCGACGAGGAGAAGTCGCGCGCCAAGGAGCGCGTGTACTCATTCCGTGACCACTCCGGCCAGTGGGACCCGAAGAATCAGCGCCCGGAGCTGTGGAATCTCTACAACGCGCACATCCATCCGGGTGAAAGCATTCGCGTCTTTCCTCTTTCCAACTGGACGGAGATGGACGTCTGGCAGTACATCCACGCGGAAAACATTCCCGTTGTCGATCTCTACTTTGCGAAGGAGCGCCCGATGTATGTGCGCGGCGAAGCCCTGCTGCCGGTGGAGCAGGAGTTTGTGGCGCTGCCGGGCGAGAAATCGCAGCTGGTGCGCTCGCGGCTGCGCTCCCTGGGCTGCAGCCCGTGCACGGGGGCGATTCGATCGGACGCGGCAACGATCCCCGACATCATTGCCGAGTTGATTTCGTTCCGTTCATCTGAGCGCGCAAATCGCGTGATTGACCACGACCAGGAAGGTTCGATGGAGCTTAAGAAGCGGGAGGGCTACTTCTAGTCATGGCTGCTGCTGCGTTTTCAATCCACGACTTTCTTCGCCAGGAATCTGAAAAAGATCTGCTGCGGTTTTCGACTGCAGGCAGTGTCGATGATGGCAAGTCCACGCTCATTGGCCGCCTGCTCTACGACACGCAGTCGGTTTACGAAGATCAGGTACGGTCGATCGAGGGCAAAGGCACAACCGCTCCGGGGCAGATTGATTTTGCGCTGCTGACAGATGGTTTACGCGCTGAGCGCGAGCAGGGCATCACGATTGACGTAGCGTACCGCTACTTCTCCACGGCGCAGCGCAAGTTCATCATCGCGGACACGCCGGGGCACGAGCAGTACACGCGCAACATGGCCACGGGTGCTTCTACGGCGGACGCGGCCGTAGTGCTGATCGACGCGACCAAGGGCGTACTGGTGCAGTCGCGACGCCATGCGTACATTGCAGGTCTGCTGCGTGTGCGGCATGTGCTGGTTGCAGTGAACAAGATGGATCTGGCCGGATATGATGAGCAAGTATTTCGGGCCATTGAGCAAGATTTTCGCGGCGTGCTGGAGCAGATTTCCGCGGACACGGGGACGCCGGTTGAAGCGCACTTTGTGCCGGTGAGCGCGTTGGCGGGCGACAACATTGTGCATAGCTCGACGGCGATGCCGTGGTATGCGGGGCCGTCACTGCTGCAACTGCTGGAGGCACTGCCTCCTTCGCGTGCGGACCAGAGCGCCGCGTTTCGGATGCCGGTGCAGCGCGTGATCCGGCCCGACCACACATTTCGCGGATTTGCCGGACAGATTGCATCGGGCACGGTGCGGCCCGGCGACAAAGTGGTCGCGCTGCCTTCGGGGCGGAACGCAGTCGTGGATCGCATTGTCACCTGGGACGGCGATTTGCAGGAGGCCGCAGCGCCGCTCTCCGTGACGCTGGTGCTCGACCGTGAACTCGACATCAGCCGTGGCGATTTGCTGGCCGCAGAGGCTGCGCCGCCGGTGGTTGCAGGGCGCTTGCGTGCGTCGCTGGTGTGGATGGATCAGAGGCCGCTGGACCGCTCGCGACGCTACCGGTTCAAGCACACAAGCCATACGGTCCCCGCGTTCGTGAGCGCCATCGAGCACCGAACACGTGTGGAGTCGCTGGCGCACGAACCGGCCGACACGCTGGAACTGAACAGCATTGGCGTGGTTTCGATTCATCTGCTGCGGCCGATTGCGTTCGATCGCTACGCTGAGAATCGCGCGACGGGAGCGTTCATCCTTATCGATCCGGCGACGAACGCTACGGTCGCTGCTGGCATGATCTCGGCTGTGCTGGATGCGGAAAGCAACGAACAGGACCCGTGGGGCGCAGTCATGGTGGGCGAGCGCGAGGCGCGGTGGGGGCATCGCGGTGGCGTGCTGGAACTCAGTGGGCCGTCTGCGCTGATCGATGCCGTGGAGCGGTCGCTGTTCACCATCGGCGCCGTCACGAGCCGCATTGATGCTGAGGACGCTGTGCTGCTGGAGCATCCGCGGATCGCTCAATTGCTCGCAGAGACGCAGTCGCGCTCTGGTCTGCTCACGCTGCTGGTGCGAGCGGAGGAGAGCGGTGCGCTCACGGCGACGGCGGAAGGCGAGGAGACGGTGATTGAAGAAACCGACTACCTGCGCGTAGTGAGCGCGGTGCATCAGTTGCTGCACCGCAAGGGGATTCTGATTTCAACCGAAAAGGCGAATCTGTAAATGGCCACGGATGCGATTCAGACTGAAGTGCAGACGAAGTTGGACGCAGTGCGGCAGGTGCTGGCGCGCGAGCTTACGGGCAAGGGCGATGTGTGCTTGACATGCAGCTTTCAGGCCGAAGACGTGCTGCTGGTGAAGTTGGCGCTGGAGATCGAGCCAACAATTCCGGTGCTCTTCCTCGACACGGGATACCACTTTGCCGAGACCTACGCCTACCGGGACCGGATTGCGCGCGAGTGGAAACTGAACCTGATCAACCTGCAGCCGGAACAGACCGTGCCGGAGCAGGAGGCGCAGTTTGGATTGCTGTATCAATCCGCGCCGGACCAGTGCTGCAAGCTGCGCAAGGTTGAGCCGCTGTTCAAAGCCGTGGCTGGGTATCGCGCGTGGCTCACAGGGCTGCGCCGCGAGCAGGCACGCAGTCGCACCGCGCTTGAAGAATCTGCGCTGTTCACTCTGCCGGGCGGAAAGCAGGTGCTCAAGCTGGCGCCGCTGGCTGCGTGGAGCACGCGCGATGTGTGGTATGCGTGCGAGCAGCTTGGCATTGAGCGGCTTCCGCTTTACGAGCGCGGATATACCTCCATCGGTTGCGAGCCGTGTACTTCGCTCCCACTCGATCCCAATGACCCGCGGTCCGGGCGCTGGGCAGGCCGCAAGGTGGAGTGCGGTATTCACATCGAAGCGAAGTAGCTGCGGAGGTTCTTTTGGAATACATCGTCGGATTTCTCATCGCGCTGTTTATTGCGCTGACAGGCGTGGGCGCAGGCACGGTGACGGTGCCAATTCTTGTGCTGTTTCTCAACGTGCCAGCGGCCATTGCGGTAGGGATCGGGTTGATGTTCTCGACGGCGGTGAAGCTGATCCTCGTTCCGGCTCAATTGGTGCGCGGAACGGTGGCGTGGCGCACGCTTGGATGGATGCTGGCGGGCGGCGTGCCGGGAGTCTTGCTGGGGTCGCTGTTTCTCAAGCAACTCGTGCACGCTGGTTCGCAGAACACGTTGAATGCTCTGCTGGGAGTGATCCTGGTGGTGACTGCAACGTGGCAGCTGATCTTCTCTTTCCGCCCGATGAAGGAACGCGCCGAGCGGCCTGACCGCAGCCGCATCTTGACGTGGCTGATGCTGCCTGTGGGCGCGGAGGTCGGATTTTCGTCTGCTGGCGCCGGAGCGCTGGGTTCGGCCGCGTTGCTCAGCCTGACGCCGCTGGCTCCCGCATCGGTTGTCGGCACGGACATCGTGTTCGGATTCGTGCTCTCGCTTATCGGCAGTGGCGCGCACTGGTTCTCACACGCCGAGGGATCGGCGCTGCTGCTTAAGCTTGTTGCAGGCGGTGTAGTGGGCGCACTTTCCGGTGCCGCGCTTTCGACACATGTTCCGCGTCGCCCATTGCGGCTCGCACTTTGGGTGTGGCTGCTGGTGCTTGGCGGCCAATTTCTTACCAATAGCTTCCATGAGATGACAGTGCAGGCAGGCCAGTCTGCACGGCCGGCGGCACAGGCAAGAAGCACACGCTGACTCCGAGTGAAAATTCTCTTCGCACTGCAAGCGACAAACCCTGGCATTCCGAGTGAAAATGGGTGTGCCGGGTTGGCACGTTCCTGCTAAACCGTTTTTCCGGGATGCAGGGCGCGCTGAACTCCAGCGATCCTGGCGGGAGATTCCCGCACCGTGGAGTGAGTTCGTGCAGAAAGTCGCCGTTCGTCTTCTCATGTTTTTAGTTGCGCTTGCATCTTCGGGAATCACATATGCTGCCCAGCCTGCGCCAGTCACCGTTTCCAGCGGATGGCAACTGCAGGACGCTGCCAAGGTAACGGCAGGTGGCGCAGAGTTGTCAGCCCTTGCGTTTCACCCGCAGGGCTGGTACGCAGCCACAGTGCCTGGAACGGTGCTTACCACGCTGGTGAAGAACGGCGTGTATCCCGAGCCGCTCTATGGCGAGAACAACCGTCCCGAGCGCATTCCCGAGAGCCTGGCGCGGACAACCTACTGGTACCGGGCAACAGTGGATGTGCCGGCGGCTTATGCAAATCACCGCGTCTGGCTCAACTTCGACGGGATCAACTACGCGTCGGAGGTTTGGGTCAACGGCGTGGAAGTGGGAACGACGCGCGGTGCCTTTATCCGCGGCACGTTTGACATCACCTCGCTCGTAAAGCCGGGCGCGGCCGCGGTGGTTGCGGTGCATGTTTCGCCGCAGCCGCATCCGGGCATCCCGCATGAACACACCATCCGCACCGGCATGGGGCTGAACGGTGGCGAGACCGCGATCGACGGTCCCACCTTCCTCTCGACCATTGGCTGGGACTGGCTGCCCGCGATCCGCGACCGCGATACCGGCATCTGGCAGAAGGTCTTCATATCCGCCACGGGCTCTGTACTGGTGAAGGATCCGCTGGTCACCACTGATCTGCCCCTGCCGCGTACGGACTCGACGGATATTGCCGCCGAAGCCACAGTGGAGAACGTGACGGACAAGCCGGTGAAGGGCGTGCTGAGCGGCACAATCGAGTCCATTCACTTTGAACGCGAAGTAGAGCTGGCGCCGCACTCGAAACAGCGCGTTCGCTTCGATGCGGCCAATACTCCCATGCTGCACGTCGCAAATCCTCGGCTTTGGTGGCCGAATGGATACGGGCCGCAGAATCTCTATGATCTTCATCTGGCGTTTACCGCTGGCGGCAAAGTCTCCGATGAACATAGCGTGAGCTTTGGCGTTCGGAAGGTTGCATATTCGGTGCCAGGTACGGACGTGCTCACGATCTCAGTGAACGGCGTGCCTGTGTTCATCCGTGGTGGAGACTGGGGCCTCGACGAAGGGCTGAAGCGGATTCCGCGCGAGCGGCTTGAAGCCCAGATCCGTTACCACCAGCTCGCAAATATGAACCTGATTCGCAACTGGGTTGGCCAGTCAACGGGCGAAGACTTCTACGAACTGTGCGATAAGTACGGCATCCTCATCTGGGATGAGTTCTTCCAGCCGAATCCAAGCGACGGCCCGAATCCAACAGACATCGAAACCTATATTGCGAACGTTCGAGACAAGATTTTGCGTTTCCGGAATCATCCTTCCATTGCGCTGTGGTGCGCGCGCAATGAAGGTTTTCCGCCGCCAGAAATCGATGCGCGTTTGCGTACGTTGATGGCGGAACTCGAACCGACGCGCCGCTACCAGCCGAGTTCGACAGACGGCAACGGTGTGCGCTCCGGTGGGCCGTATCATTGGCGCACGCCTGAAGAGTTTTACAAAGTAACGGACGACTACTTCAAGACGGAGACTGGCTCGGTTTCCATCCCGACGCTTGAGTCCATCAAAGGCATGATGCCGGCGAAGGATCTCACGTCCATCAATGATGACTGGGCTGAGCACGACCTGACGGGTGGTGCCTCTCAAGGAAATTTATATCCCGGGATTCTTGCCGCGCGCTACGGGAGATTCCGTAACTTTGAGGACTTTGTGCGCAAGGCGCAGATGGCCAACTACGAGGGGTATCGCGCGATGTACGAAGGACGCAACGCGCAGATGTTTCACCCGACCACGGCGGTCATCACATGGATGAGTAATCCCGCGCAGCCGAGTTTTGTCTGGCAGCTCTATCACTACGATCTCGAGCCCAACGCGTCGCTTTACGGCGTGCAGCGAGCGGCAGAGAGTGTGCATATCCAGCTCAACCAGGCAACCGGCGATGTGCAGGTTGTCAACAATCTGCCGGCGGCTGTGAACCTTACAGCCCGCGCGCGTGTGTACGAGCTAAGCGGTGCGCTGGCGTATGAGCACGAGGCACAGGTACTGGCTGCTTCATCTGCGGTCACGAGTCTTGGCCAAGTTGCATTTGCGGCGTCGACGTCAGCTTCACAATTCGTCCGGCTGGAGCTTGTGGACGGCGCTGGAAAAGTTGTTTCAAGCAATTTCTATTGGCGTGGTGCGGCATCACATCCAGATGATTTGACCGATCTCGATACGATGCCGAAGTTGGAGCTCAACGCTGCAGCGTCCGCGCACGCGGAGATGGGGCGCCGCACAATCACGGTAACGCTTGAAAATCCAACCGACCACGTGGCTGTGCTGGCGCACCTGCAGTTGCGTCGCGCGCACACGGGTGACCGTGTACTGCCGGTGATTGCAAGCGAGAACTACGTTTCTCTGGTACCGCATGAGAAGCGCGCTATCACGCTAGAAGCAGCCGAAGATGAGTTCCGCGGTGAGGACGCGCTTGTGACAGTGGATGGCTGGAATGTCACGGTTGCTCCTGCGTCGTTTGCAGGTGTCGCCATCGCGCCCAACCGCGATGCTGATCCGGCAAACTCACCTGACACGGGATTTGCCATCGCCACCGAGGGCCTGCGCTAAGGCGGAGCGGGCGGCGCACTTTGTCCATCTGCGCCGCCCGCTCCGCATCACTCACGCTACGTGGCCAGACACGATACATTCATCTCATGCGCATCTTTTCCTGCACACGCCGTATTGTGCTCGCAATTGCCTTCGTCGCATTCACGGCTTCGTCCGCCTTTGCAGCGTCTTCTGAGGGCTCTCTACAGATTGCCGATCTGGGGCGATGCACGCTTGAGAGCGGTCAGACGATTGAACACTGCCGCATCGGCTATCGCACGTTTGGTCATCTCAACGCGGCGCGCGACAATGCCGTGCTGGTGCCCACCTGGCTGTTCGGAACCTCGGCCGATCTCGTCTCGCTCTTTGGGCCAGGGACTAAGCCGGAACAGATCGTAGACTCCCAGCGGTTCTTCGGAATTGCTATTGACGCGCTCGGCGATGGCGTGTCGTCTTCGCCGTCAAATAGTGATACACAGCATGGAGTTGACTTTCCACGCTTCACCACTCGAGACATGGTGCGCGCCGAATACCGCGTTGTCACCGAAGTACTTGGCTTGAAGCATCTGCACGCAGTCCTGGGTCTCTCGATGGGAGGAGAGCAGACCTTTTTGTGGTCTGTCACCTATCCCGGGTTTTTTGATCAAGCAGTGACGATTGTGGGCACGCCAAGGCTCACCCCCTACGATCTGGAGGTCAAGCAGATTCAGCTCGGCACCATCCTCATCGACCCGGATTTCAAGAGCGGTCGCTATACGACGCCGCCCCAGTTGGCACTCGCAAACTTGTTCGGCAATCTGACGGTCATCACGCCTGAGTTTCGAAATGCCCACACAACGAGAGAAGACTTTCAACATTTCATTGAGGTGACCGAAGCACGACAAACGCTGGATGCGAACGATCGCGTCGCGCAGCTTCGCGCTGTGATTGCGCACGACGCCATCGGCGCGCGCACGCTCGCGGAAGCAGCGCACTCCGCAACGGCAAAGTTTCTCGTGATTGTCAGTGCTAAGGATCGGCTGGTAAATCCGCAGCCTGCACTGGATTGGGCTGCGACGCTCGGCGCACCGACATACGTTTCGCAAGGGGACTGCGCCCACATCATCATGTCGTGCGACGCGGCAGGGGTTTCCACGCGCGTTCGGCCGTTCCTCGTCGGTGAGCCATTGCCGTAGGCGTGGCTCGGACTTGAATTGAATCACTCAGGAGTTTCTATGTCGTACTATCTGGCTGTCGATTCTGGCGGCACAAAAGCAGAGTTTTTGCTCGCCGATGATACGCGCGAGCTTGCACGGGCGACGTGTGGCACAATCAAGCGCGTCAATGCCGACGCGGTGGACGCAGCGCGTCACCTTCACTCCGCGCTCAGCGAACTGGAACGAGCCACGGGAGTGAGCATGGGGCAGGTCGCTTCTACGTGCATAGGCACTTCCGGCGTCACCGTTCCATTAGTGACAGACTGGCTCCGCGAGAATTTTGAGGCGCGCATTGCAGGGTCACTCAGCATTGTCGGCGATGTTGAAATTGCACTGGACGCCGTGTTTCAGGGTGGGCGCGGCATTCTTGTTTTGGCAGGGACAGGTTCCAACGTAGCTGCACGCTTTGCAGATGGATCGATCCAGACCGCAGGCGGCTGGGGGCCCATGCTTGCAGATCAAGGCTCAGGACACTGGATCGGGATGGAGGGGCTGAGGCGCGGCTTTCTTGCGCGCGATGAACGACGTTCCACCGGCCTTCTTGCTGCAGCGCGCTCCTTGTGGAATTTGCCGGAGGAGGATGCGCTTATTGAATTTGCTAATGCGCAACCGGCTGCACGTTACGCGGCCACGTTCGCTCCGTCGGTGGTCGCGCTTGCAGAGCAGGGAGACGTGATTGCTGCGGACATCCTCGAGCGCGGTGGTCGCGATCTCGCGATGCTCGCGTCGCTGCTGATTGAACGCATGCGCGCAGCCGAAGGAGATTTATTCACGCTGCCTCGCGTGGCCATAGCTGGCAGTATCCTCGCCAAGGTCGCACGCGAACGAGACGCACTCAAGAAAGGGCTTGCGGCGCACTATCCTGAAATCGTGTTTGTGGATGAGCCGTCCGATCCAGTGCTTGGAGCGCTCTGGCACGCGCACCGCGGTGTTTAACTCTGCGGCGCAATGCGCGTAGCAATGACATGGGCCTCGGGTGCGGAGGAGTCAACAGTGGCTGCTTCCACCAGCACCTCAAACGCGCGCAGTTGGCCGCTCGGTGTGGACGCTGCGCGCAACACAGGCTGCATGGCCGCAGCGTTAAACAGCACGCTCGCTGCTGCCTGTGTGCCGGCCATATTCAAGCCCTGTATAAGGAGCACATGTCGTGCGCTGCCCGCGTCTGGCAGATACGCGAGTGTGCCATAGGTGAAACCGTGGCCGTCCGGCGCGCCATTTTTGTACTGCCCCTGCTCGCCGGCGCGCGGGTGCCGATTCACGATCAGTGAGCGGTCCACCTCTGGGGTGTAAACGAACTGAAAATTCAGCCCCGGCTCGAACAGGGCAACCCACGGGTTGCTGTGTACTGAGCCAAGCAAGATCACGTTGGCAGTCCGCATCTCATCCACGGTGAGATTACGCGCGAAGTGGACGCGGACATGATCGGGCTCGAACTCTGGAAGGCGCTCGATGGCGGTGCAGAGATTCAGGTCCACGATACTTGTATAGTGCTGGCTGCTTGCGTCTGCTATTCCGCGCGCATCCAGATTGTCTGGCAGATGGAGAGAAGCGAAGTACGATCCGCTGGCGTAGGTGTCAAGCGTGGCCTCAGTGTGTGTCAGGTTTTCAATAATGCCAAGACCGCTGTCCGCCGGCACGATGAGCGTGGGGCGGTCGTGCTCGAATAATTGCACCCAGAGGGCATGTGCCGATGATCTGTGCGTGTGTGTATAGAAGACACGTAGCGAGGTCCACAGTAGAAGCGCCGCGAGTATTCCCGCAGCGATCCAAAGCCACGCCGTATGCAATGCGCGCGAGCGGGGCATGCGCGGCCTTGTGCTGTGCGCATCGGTAGCATCCAGCTTCTGTGCCTGTACAGGCTTCGCTGCAACAACGGGCTTCTTTGTGTGCGGGGCTGCGGAGAAGACAGGGACATAGCCACCGCGTGGAACATCGAGGCGAAGCAGTTCCGCTTCGCCTTCATCTGAGAAGTAGGTGTCGAGGCGCTTGCGCATTGTGCGCGCGTAGCTGCGCACAATGTTGTCTTGGCCTGGGTCATAGCCCTCTGGACGCGAGAAGATGCAGACCCCAATGCGCTGCTCTGTGATTTCGTCGGCGCGTCCGGAGAGTGTGAGCGCACTGATTTCCAGCAGAAAACGTTGCAGGAGTTCGGACTTGCAAAAGCCCTTGCTTGCCGCAATGCGCTTTGCAAGCAACCACTCTTCGCGACCGGCAAGAAGTGTTGCGCAAGAGCCAGTTGCTTGCATCGCGGAGTCAGTTGGTGGCGCTTCAGCGAGCACGGCCCCGCTTCTCTGCTGCATGTTCTTACGATACGGATGGCCTGTGAATTCTTTGTGAACGCAGCGTTGCGAGAGATGCGCATCACCTTGATTCGCAGAGGGGTGAGCGAGGGGTGAGGCTCTAATGTGCACGCCAGCACCCCTTTACAGCACGTTTTCTGTTCTTCATGCTTTACAAGGCTGCGCTTCTGGCGCGCCTGCGGCCACCCCGAGAGGTTTGAGCCGCTCTGCATACAACGCTACTGCAACCTGTTTTTGGAGCATACAGTGAGACGCACCTTCTTCCTCGTCGTTCTTGTTCTGCTTCTCTCTGCGCCTTCTATCTATGCGCAGTTTGAGACATCGGCCGTGCTAGGCTTCGTTCGTGATGCGAGCGGCGCGCCGATTACTGGCAGTAAAGTGACCCTTGTCAACAACGCCACCAGCGTTGCCGCCGTCGCCGTTACGGACGGAGAAGGGCACTATCAGTTTCCCGATGTGCACGTTGGTCGCTATAAGGTGACGGCCGCTGCGCCCGGCTTCAGCGATTCGGTGACGGATGTGTTTGCGGTTGATGTGAACACGCGCCAGCGCGTCGATCTCACATTGCAGCCGGGCAGTGTATCCGAGACAATCACGGTCTCCGGCGCGGCTACGCAGTTGGAGAGTGAAACGTCTTCGACCGGCACGACGATTTCTGAGACGCAGGTGCATGACCTGCCGCTGAACGGCCGTGCGTACGGCGACCTGCTCGCGCTTGCGCCCGGCATCCGCCGCAATAACCTTGAGAACCAGTCGGTAACCAGTCGTGACGCTTCGTACAACGTGAACGGCCAGCGCTCGGAATTCAACAACTTCCTGCTCGATGGCTTGGACAACAACGCGTACGGAACTTCTAACCAGGGCTTCTCAAACCAGGCGATTCCGCCCTCCCCCGACGCAATCAATCAATTCCGCGCAGAGACGAACAACTACTCCGCTGAATTCGGGCGTGCTTCCGGCGCTGTGGTCAACGTATCAATCAACAGTGGCACGAATCAGTTGCATGGCAAGGCGTGGGAGTATCACCGTAACACGATCTTGAATGCGATCGGTCCGTTTGCCGCACCAATCAACAAGCTCACCGGCAAGTCACAGAAGTCGATGTTGATCCGCAATCAGTTCGGCGGCTCGATTGGCGGGCCTATTCTGCGCGACAAATTGTTCTTCTTTGCTGACTACGAGGGCAACCGCCAGGTGCAAGCGACCTACGCGACGGCGACGGTGCCAAACGATTTGCAGCGGCAAGGGATATTCGAAACCACAAGCGGTGCAGTCGTCCCGCTGCGCAATCCGGTAACGGGAACTGTCTATGCGGACGGCGTTGTGCCGCAGTCGGACTGGACGCAACTGGCGAAGCTTGTGGTTCAGGCGCTTCCCGCGCCGAACGTTTCCGGCTTCTCGAATAACTATGTTTCGTTTCCCAAAGCGAGCTTGACCGATAACAAGGGCGACGGCCGCCTGGACTACATCTGGAGCGACAAGACCACAATCTTCGGGCGCTATAGTGAGCACAAGGGCGACATCGTCGATGCGACGTCGATTCCGGGCGATGCGGGCGATGGTGGCAACGGCACGATTCACGCATACAACAAGCAGATTGCAGCGGGCATTACACATGCATTCGGCGCGAATTCCACACTGGATGCGCGCATTGGATTCACGTGGACGCAGGGCGGTAAGACGCCGTATCTTGCAGGCCAGGAGAGCCTGAATACAGAGGCTGGTATTACGGGGCTGCCTACGGACAAGACCGTTATTCGCCGCCTGAGCAATGAGAGCGTAAAGAACTTCAGCACCTGGGGCGCGCAGACCTCAAACCCGCAGTTCCAGAATCCGTTTGTCATTAATCCGAAGATCAACTACTCGCTGTTGAAGAATCGGCACAGCATGAAGTTTGGCTGGGAGTATCTGGCGATCAACACGCAGGTGGACGATTTCAATCCGGTCTACGGTGGCGAGACGTTCAGCCAGGGCTTCAGCCAGTACGGTGGTGGCACGAGCGACACCGGCGCGGGGCAGGCTGCGTATCTGACGGACTTCCTCACAGGCGCGCGCGACAGCTACCAACTGAACAACTTTCGTATTGTGAATTATCACCAGTACATGGACTACTTCTACTTCCAGGACGACTGGAAGGTACTGCCCTCGTTGACCATCAATATGGGCCTGCGCTACGAACTGGTCACGCCGCAGTTTGTTGATGGCAACCACTTGGCCAACTTCGACCCTTCAACCGACACGCTGATCCAGGCGTCGGCGGGCTCGCTTTATAAGCGCGCGCTGGTGCATACGCCGAAGCTGGACCTCGCGCCGCGTTTTGGCCTTGCCTACCAAGTAGACCCGAAGACGGTGATCCGCGCGGCGTATGGACTTAGCTTCGATCAGTTCAACCGCGAGGGCGGCGAGAACCTGCTGGCCTACAACGGTCCGTACATCATCAACTCTTCAGTCAACCAGGTTGCACCGTATGCGTGGACTGGCACGAAGCAGACGCTCTGCACTGGCGACAACTACAGCAACTGCTTCCGTACGGTAATGCAGGGCTATCCCTCAACGTTCGTCGCCGCGAGCAACTTCAGCACGTTGCTGGCGCAGACGCGTTACATTCCCAAAGACATTCCAACAGGCTATGTGCAGTCGTGGCATCTGGACGTGCAGCGCGAGATCACGCACAACACGGTCTTCAGCGCGTCGTATATCGGCGAGCACGGTGTACACATCTGGGTGCTGGCTGATCTGAACCAGGCTGCAGCCAACGCCGCCGGAGGCACGCTGAGTGTGCAGGCGCGCCGCCCCATCGCAACGTTCACCACCATTGAAGAGTCGATTCCCGCAGGCTTTCTGAGCTACAACGCACTGCAAGCCAAGCTGGAACATCGTTTCTCTGGTGGCATCTATCTGCTGAACTCCTTCACGTGGTCACAGGCCATTGATAACGCGTCGGGCCATCTCGATACGCCTAACGGCGACAACTCCCGCGTGAATCTGGCGAACTTGAATGGAGAGCGCGGCCAGTCGGCATACAACCAGCCGATCAACGAGACGCTGAGCGTGGTGTGGGATCTGCCGTTCGGCAATGGCCGCCGGTTTGCAAGCCACTTGCCGCGCGCTGTGGATACGGTGATTGGCGGGTGGCAACTTACGGCCATCAATAGCGACACGAGCGGGCAGCCGGTCAACCTGACGTACAGCCCGTCGGCTGCGTATCAATTGAGTACGCTGCTTAACCAGCGTCCCAACGTCTCCGGAAACCCGATCAGCCCGAAGAGCAGCTGGATCAAGACGAGCACTGCGTTGACGGGCTACCTGAGCTCGACCAATGTGACGAATCCGACGAGCGCAGCGCAGGCCTACGGCAATGCAGGCCGCAATTCGCTGCGTGACATGACCTTCAACCAGCTTGATCTTGGTGTGCACAAGAGCTTCCGCTTGTGGAGCGATCGTTCGACGTTCGATCTGCGTGGAGAAGCATTCAATGCGTTGAACAAGGTCAACTACATGGCGCCCACGTCGAATCGCAGCTCGGGAAGCTTCGGCTCGATTACTTCATCCTTTCCACCTCGTCAGTTGCAGGTGGCCGGTAAGCTAACCTTCTAAGCGGGAGTAACTGGATGACAGCACTTACACGGCGCAGCTTCAATGCGCTGACTGCAGCGGCACTCACCACCAGCCTCACGCGCTCGCTCTGGGCGCGTGAGGTGGCGGCGCAGGCAGGCGGACGGCGCTTCTATATTGCACTTGTCGCCGACACGCACATTATCGACGACTTTTACGTGAAGGGAAGCGAGAACGGAGTCGAGGACAACGAGAGCATCCTGGTGACCACGCCACGCCTGACCGCCGCGCGCGACTTCATCAACTCGCTCTCGCCTGCAATCGAACAGGTCTTCCTGTTGGGCGACTACTTCCACAACTATCCTTCGGCGGATTACGAGTTCTATTTCAAGAACCGCACGAGGCTGGACAACGCGAAGGCGATTACGGACGGTTTCCGCATGCCGGTGCACATCGGCTTTGGCAATCACGACTACGACGTGAAGCACGTTCCGCGCGAGATGAGTCACCGGCTGTTCAAGGCCAAGTTCAACACCGATCCGTACTGGTCGCTGGACTACAAGGGCGTGCGGTTCGTGCATCTGAACAATTTCCTCGGCTCGACGCAGGACAACAAGGCTGCCGACTTCAACCCCGGCACAGGATCGCTGGGCGAAGAACAACTGCAGTGGTTCGAGGCACAACTGGCTGAGCGCAAACCGACGTTCGTGTTTGTGCACTATCCACTGCTGGCGATTCAGCCGACGGAGGTCCGTGACTTTGGCCTTCATCCGCTGCTGCGCAAATACCAAGACTCGATCCAACTCGCCGTTACCGGACATCTGCACAAGTGGATCGACTTTGCGCACACGTTCGGGCCGCAGCACTACGTGATGGCTGCAACGCGCTACGATCCGAATGCCTATATGCTGCTTGAAATCGATCCAGATCGCGGCGGTGCGTGGCGCTTCCTGAACGCTGGGCTGGTCGACTGGTCAACGCACTATAGCAAACCCTATCGCGCAGGCTGATGCGCCGCGTCTGCGCTGGCAGCCAGAGCAGGAGTGCAACTGGAGCAACGGGCAGACAAAGCCGGATTACGCAGCACATTGCACCTTTTGCGGTGCAATGTGCTGCGTGACTCAAATCACTGTCCAAGGTGCGACGTAAACGTACCCTCGCAGGGTGCCAATCGATATACTTTTACCGGGTATGAATTCGAAAAAACAGACACCCGGCGGTGACATTCCCCAAGCCAGTCTGCGCCGGCTGCCACTCTATCATCACTACCTGGTCGAAATGCAGGCCAAGGGGATTACGCGCGTCTCCACAAGCGTGATTGGGCGCGAGCTGAACCTTGTGCCTGTGCAGGTGCGCAAGGATCTGCAGTACACGGGAATTGTGGGCAAGCCGAAGACGGGCTACGAGGTTGGGGAACTCATTCAGTCGATTGAATTGTTTCTAGGCTGGAACAACGTGAACGAAGCGTTCCTGGTGGGCGCGGGCAACCTGGGAACAGCGCTGCTGGGGCACGAGCGCTTTTCGCGCTTCGGGTTACGCATCGTCGCGGCTTTTGACACGGATCCCTCGAAGATCGGCACGTGGATTCACGACAAAGCCGTTCTGCCACTGGACAAGCTGCCTGATCTGGCGCAGCGCATGGGGGTCCACCTCGGCATTCTGACTGCACCGGCTGAAGTGGCGCAGACCATCGCCGACCGCATGGTGGAAGCAGGCATCCAGGCTATCTGGAACTTTGCGCCTGTTCGACTGCGTGTGCCGGAGCGCATCTTCGTCCACAATGAGGACCTCTATTCGTCGCTCGCTTCGCTGAGCTGGAAGCTGGCTGCACGCTTCCACACGGACATGCGGCACGAGTCCGACGTTGCGGACGAATCCGTTTCGTAGGGCTGCTGAGCAGATCCGATCGAACAAAAAAAGAGCAGCGGCCTCTCGGGGAGACCGCTGCTGCAAGAGTGCGCGTTGTGCAGTGCGTGCTACCGATCCGTGCAGGAGTAGCACGGATCGCAGGAAGCCTGAATCAGTGGCGAGTCCGCAAGTTCAGCACCCAGTACGGTTTCACGCACAGTGGCCATGTTCATGAAGGTTGGAGTGCGGACCTTGACGCGCTCCGGCATCTCGCCGCCATTTCCGGTGATCTGGTAGATGACTTCTCCGCGTGGTGCTTCAACGCGGCTGATGGCAGTGCCCACAGGAACCTTGAACTTCGCCGCCGTCGGTGGAGGCGTTTGGAAGGGGCCCTCGGGCAGTGTGTCGAGCGCCTGACGCAGGATCTTGCAGCTCTCGATCATCTCCTTGGCGTGGACGATGAGCCGCGCGCGGACGTCGCCTGCGGTTTCCACCGGCACCTCAAAGTTGAACTTTGCGTACGCTGCATACGGAGCGGCTTTGCGAATGTCCTGCGCGATGCCCGAGGCGCGCGCAAGCGGGCCGACTGCGCCCATGGCCCGTGCCTGCTCACGTGAGAGCACGCCCACACCTTTGGTGCGCGACTGTACGGTACGGTCATCGAGGAAGATGGGGATGATGGTCTCGGTAGTGGCGCGTTCCATCTCGTCAAGAATGGCGCGCACAGCGGCGGGATCTGCGATGTCGCGGTTCACGCCGCCGACGCGGTTCATGCCGTAGTTCACACGGTTGCCGCTGATGGCAGAGAGCGCGTCCATCACCTTCTCGCGCAGCGTGAAGCAAGCCATAAAGACGGTCTTGAAGCCCATGAGCTTGGCGGCGATGCCGGACCAGAGAAAGTGTGAGTGCAGACGCTCAAGCTCGCAGAGGATCACGCGGATGTAAAGGCCGCGCTCAGGCGGCTCCGTGCCGGTGAGCTTTTCCACGGCCTGGCAGAAGGAGAGCGAGTGGACGTTGGAGCAGATGCCACAGACGCGTTCAACAAGCGTGATGCCCTGCAGGTAATTGCGCCGCTCGGCGAGGTATTCGATGCCGCGGAAGTTAAAGCCCACGCTCATGCGCGCGTCCTTCACCGTCTCGCCGTCGAGAACCAGTTCGAGTTTGTATGGCTCTTCCAGTGCTGGATGGTACGGGCCGATGGGAATCTCGTAGCTCATTGCGCGACCTCCTTCTTCTTCAACTGAATTCCGGGTGCGTCGCCCTTGCGCAGCATCAGTGGCTCCAGCGTGACGCGTCCGGCGAACTCGACGGCGAAGTACTCGTGGGTTTCGCGCTCGGCCCAGTCGGCGCCGGGCACGATGTCCACGATGGAGACAGCGCGCTTGTCCGGCGAGGAGATGGTGAAACTCAGCAGGATGCCGTCGAGGTCCCACTGATAGTCGATCCGGATAACGCCGTCAGACTGTTCCGTTGCGGTGATGGCGGCAAAGCGAGCGTCGAGGTCACGCAGGCGCTCAGCAGTGGCGCGGATGTCAAAGCCTTCGCCAGCGGCAAGCCACCATGCGCCCTTGTCCCAGGTCCAGCCTTCACCGAGGCCGAGTTCATTGAGCTTTGCGGGGATGTCGATTGTGTCTGTCATCTCTGTCTCCCTACTTCGCCGGTTCCGGGCTCGGCGTGAGTGTTGTTGCAGCGGCGGGCTTGGTATCTTCTGCCTTGGCTGCGGCCGTGACTGCTGCCGATGCAGCGGCGGTGGCAGCCGCGACCGCCGGAGTCGCAGGCTTTACGGGGCGCTTGCGGACCATTTCCAGCACAGTCTTCAACTCTCCCTGCGTGCTATAAAGCGGCGGAAGTTGTGACTCCATGCTGAGCGTGTGCGGGCGGCAACGGTCGATGCAGCGGCCGCAGAAGGTGCACATGCCCGGATCGTAGCTCCAGGAGTAGGTATCGCCTGCGCGTTTCACTTCAATGGCCGCTGTGGGGCAGACGTAAGCGCATGCTCCGCAGCCCACGCAGCGCTCGGCGTCATTCTGGATAAGGCCGCGATACTGGTTGCTGGTGCACTCGTGCTTGTGCGGCAGCCGGTAGCTCACGGTGCCTTGCCGCAGGTTGTCGAGGATCAACTTGAGAATGTTCATGCGTGGAACCTCATGCAGACCGTTGAAGCAATGGCCAGCACCGCCAGCACGGCGGCCCAGCGCCAGTAGAAGTTGATGGAGCGCTCAAGCGTGAGGCGCGCCGTGGCGGCGGACACCACGGAGAGCAGCAGCACTTCCGCCGCACTGATGGCGATGAAGAGAACTGCCGCGGCCCACCAGGGCAGCCCCAGCGGCATAAGGAGCGTGGCGACGAGGCCGGTGAGTGCGAGCCACTCGAGTCCATGCGCCATTTGCCAGAGACCAAGCGCAGCGCCGGCGTACTCGGTGAGCGGCCCTGCGTAGATCTCTTGCTCGGCGCTCGAGGTCGAAAACGGATTGAGCCGCAGCTTGGCGGGGATGCAGAGCAGGATGCCGATGACAGCGATCCAGTGGCCGGGGTTCAGCCGTGCGCCTGCAAGCTCGGTCATGCGGAAGGTGCTCTGCGTGACGGCGAGCGTGACCATCGCCAGCAGGAAGACGAGGTTGTTGGCGACGCTCAGCACAGCCTCGCGCACCGCACCCACTTCACCAAAGAGCGAACCGGACGTGAAGCCCGCGAGGATGAAGCAGATGGAGGGCACCTCGAGGAGGGCAACCATCAGGATGCCGTCACCGGAGAAGCCCTGACCATTGGCAGGGAACACTGGCAGCATCGCCAGTGCGCCCAGCAGCGAGAGCACAGACAGGGCAGGGTAGAGCCGCAGCAGGTTGGCTTCAAAGCCCGCGCGTGCGGGCGTGTGCTTGCCGACGAGCTTCACAAAGTCCCAGAAGGGCTGCAGCACGGGCGGTCCAATGCGGCGCTGCATGCGTGCCACGGCCTTGTGCTCGGCCCAGACGCAGAGCCAGCCAGCGGGGATGGCGAACAGCAAGCCCGGAAAGACGAAAAGCGCGATCAATGCGGAGATGTTCATTGCTGCACCGCCTCTTCAGCCTGCTTGTCTGCGCCGCGCTCGGCCAGAATAGCAGCGGCGCGCGCAATGCCTTCAATGATGGCGTCCGGATGCGGCGGGCAGCCGGGCACGTAGACATCAACGGGGATGTGCTTGCTGAGCGGCCCTGCGATGACCGGGCTGCCCGCGAAGACGTTGCACGAGGCCGGGCAGGAGCCGAGCGCGACGACCGCCTTTGGCTCGCAGACCTGCGCGTAGACCTGCTTCACGGCTTCCAGCGTGTTGCGCGTGACGGGGCCTGTGATGCACAGGATGTCCGCGTGGCGCGGACTGCCTTCAAGGTGAATACCCAACTGCTCCACGTCATAGCGTGGCGAGAGCGTGGTTACCATCTCAATGTCGCATCCGTTGCAGCTGCCCGTGTTCATGTGGAACAGCCCGATGCTCTTCGTGCGTGCTTTCTGCATCAACCGCTCGAGCACTTTCATCAGAACCTCCCTGCGAGCGCGGCCAGCGTGTCCGGCCAGAGTCCGCCAGCCACCAGCATCGCCATCAAAATCACCATCACCACACGCACCAGCCACGGCTCAGTTGCCGCAGAGGACTCGCCCGTGTGTGCATCTGCCGGACCCCACCAGCTGCGCGTGAGGCAAAGCACGTAGCCAACCAGCGCCATCATGGACGCGGTAATAAAGCCAGCCAGCACCCACGGGCCGCCAGCGAGCGCCGTGGAGTAAAGCCTCCAGCGGCCGACAAAGCCCATCAGCGGCGGAACACCGAGCATCGCCAGCATACCGGCGAGAAACGCGGCTGCGCTGACCGGATAGCGTGCTGCAAGACCGCGCGGTTGTCCTTCGAGCGCGCCATCGGCTTCCGGTGCGCTGAGCGCGATGAACAGCAAAGCCTTGGCGAGCGCGTGGACCGTGGCGCCGATGAGCGCGCCCTCTATACCCACGGCGCTGACGGCGGTTGCCCCCAGCAGCAGGAAGCCCATGTCCTCAATGGTGGAGAGGGCGAGCAGGCGCTTGATGTTGCGCTCGGCCAGCATGAGTCCAGCACCGGCAAGAGCGGTGAAGAGCGCGACGGCGATCCATAGTCCGTGCGGCTCAGCAAAGCCCGGATGCACGCGCAATGTGCCGAGCAACTCGCCGAATGCGGCGATGTCGACCACCGCGATGATGAGCCCGCTCACCAGCGCCGGAACGGCTTCCACCACGGCCGGGAGCCAGAGCATCAGCGGCCCGAGCGCGAGCTTGAGAACGAAGCCGGAGAGCAGCAGCGTCTGCGCTGTGGCATCCGCACCCTGCTCGAGTGCAAGTTCTGCGCCGATGAGGGCTGCCGCGCTTGCTGCCGCGACCGTAGTGTAGAGCCAGGCCGCGCGGCGCGTAGCCGTCTGCCACACCAGCACCAGTGCCGCAGCGGTTGCAAGTTCAACAAGCGCGAGGCGCAACCAGGGACCCGCAACAAAGGCTGCACCAATGGCTGCTGCTGCTCCAACTGCAAGCATGGGTAGCAGGCGCCAGTTCTGACGCCGCGCTGCCGCAGCCAATAATAAAAACGCACCGGCGGACGCGTATCCGGCGCCCAGCAGCGTCGGCATAGTCTCGGTCACACCGTACATCCTTGACAGTACCGCCGGTGCGAAGCCGTGCACGGCCACTGCGGCCGCGCCGGTCAATAGCAATGTCCACGCCACTGCGCTGCGCTCAAGCCAGGCGAGCGCCTGCCCGGCCAGACGCGATGCGCCTTCAAGCGCGCTCCACGCTGCCAGGTAGACGCCGTCGACGTTGGTCGCGCGGAACAGTGGCTTCCAGTTCTTCTTGAGAATCTTTGAGAACTCGCTTGCAGGCAGGCGGCTGGGGCCGTTGATGCGTTCGCCGCCGGTAAAGACGCTGACGCCGCCGCCCGCCGTGCCGCCCGCGAGCGCTACCGTGCGCATCCGCGAGATGCCTGCAAAGGCGAACAGCACGGCACCGAAGATGGCAGAGACAACTGCGAGAACCAGACCGCCCGTGGTCCACATGGCGCCCGTGGAAGGCGTGAGGCCGAACCAGGAGACCTCAACCGTGGCCATTCCAAAGACGGCGAGAATGGGATTGAGAATGTAGTTGACGGCGAGTTGCGGCGCGAGACCGAGCACCACGCTGCCAGCAGCGAAGAGCCCGAGCGCGATCTGCATGGTTGCCGGAGCTTCATGGGCGTGCTCGGTGTGCTCCGTGGTGGGACCCAGGAAGACGGTACTGGTGGCCTTGACGCAGCTGAAGACCGTGCCCACGCTGACGACCCACGCGGCGAGCGCTGGAACCACTTGGCCGGCTTCAAGCGCCGCCGTGTAGAGCAGCCACTTGCTGGCAAAGCCGCTCATGAATGGAATGCCCATCATGCTGCCGACGCTGATCAGCCAGACGATGCTGGTCCGCGGCATCTTGCGTGAGAGCCCGCCGAGCAGGTTCATGTCGCGCGTGCCGGTGGCATGCTGCACGGAGCCAGCAGCGAGGAACAGTCCACCCTTGAAGAGCGAGTGGTTCAGGCAGTGGAGCAAGCCAGCGGCGATGCCGAGCGGCGTGCCCAGACCGATGCCAGTGATGATGTAGCCGATCTGGCTGACAGTGTGGAACGCCAGCATGCGCTTCAGGTCATGCTGCACCATCGCATACATCACGCCGACAACCATGGTGACCGTGCCCAGCCAGAGCACCACAGCGCTCCAGCTCGGAGCCCAGGGGCCGAAGCTGTGCATGCGCGCGGCGAGATAGACGCCAGCCTTGACGTAGCAGGCAGCGTGCAGCAGCGCGCTGACCGGCGTTGGCGCGTTCATGGCTTCCGGAATCCAGGTGTGCAGCGGGAACTGAACGGACTTGGCCAGCAGCGCGACCAGCATCAGCGTGAAGACGCCGCCAGTGAAGGCCTGCGCCACGGCCGGGTCAGTCCAGAGCGCGGAGCCCGTGCGCGCGAAGATGATGAGGATTGCGGCCAGCAGTCCGTAGCCTGCGAGGTGCGTCATCAGCAGCACCTTGCGTGCGCCCGCAACGGCCTCGGCGCGCGTATACCAGAAGCCGACCAGGCTGAATGAGCAGAGCCCCATCGCCTCCCAGCAGAGATAGAGCGAGAAGAGGTTGGCGCTGTAAACCAGGCCGACCATGCCAGCGATGAACGTCAGCATGAAGGAGTAGAAGCGCGTGGTGCCCTTCTCTTCGGCCATGTAGCCGATGGAGTAGAGCAGCACTACTGCGCCGAGCACCGTGCCCATGGCCGCGAACATCAGGCTGAGGGCGTCCACATGGAAGACCAGCTTCAGCGGACCATCCCAGTTGAGCGCCGTCCAGTCCATTGCGCCTGCCGCACGGACGCGGACAAAGCCTGCAATCACAGCGGCTACAGATGGCAGTGTGCAAAGCAGCGCCAGAACACCCTTGGTTCGCGCGCCCAGCCAGCGCCCCAGAAGCAGTTGCAGCGCAATGCCGACAGCCAGCGGCGCCAGCGCCCCTACGATCAACGTTTGCGAAGAGAAAATCATTGCTGCCGACCTCGTTACGCCGCCAGCGCGCTGCGGTTCCCGCGCTGGATCACGGTTGCCTCACAGATATCGTCGCGGCAGGTGAGGTGAATCACGGTGACTGCCGTCACTTTGTGAGATTTAGTACCATTTTGTGAGACGCACACGTTTCCGTCTCCTGTGTTCTGCTTCTCGATCTCTTGTTGCAGTTCCGACTGTTGCGTGCTTTCCGTATTGCAGCGGTAAGGACAGGCCCAGCTTCGAGTCCGTCCCTACCGCCCTCCTGGGGGGAGATCTACTTCTTTGCTGCCGGTTCCAGCACCTTCACTTCAACCTTCGCTGTCACCTTGGCCTTCGGCTTGGCCGCTGCCTCGGCTGCGGCTGTCCGTTCGGTCAGCTCAACGAACTCGCGTCCGTAGAAGCTGTCCTCAAGGATGGCCTTGAACTCCGCGATCAGCGGATAGCGCGGGTTGGCGCCGGTGCACTGGTCGTCGAATGCGTCCACGGCAACCTGGGCGAGCTTGGCCTGGAAGTCGGCTTCCTTCACGCCTGCTTCCTGAATGCTGGCCGGGATCTCGAGCTCCTTCTTCAGCTCGTCGACCCAGGCGATCAGGTTGGCAACGCTCTCGTCGTTGGTGGCGCCGCCCAAGCCGAGGAAGCGAGCGATCTCGGCATAGCGGCACTTGGCCTTGGGGCGGTCGTACTGCGAGAAGGCCGCCTGTTTGGTCGGGTTATCGTTGGCGTTGTAGCGGATCACGTTGGAGATCAGCAGGGCGTTCGCCAGGCCGTGAGGCAGGTGGAACGCGGCGCCAATCTTGTGCGCCATGGAGTGGCAGGCGCCCAGGAAAGCGTTGGCAAAGGCCACGCCAGCCAGGGTGGCCGCGTAGTGCACCTTCTCACGCGCCTTCGGATCGGCCGCACCGTTCTTGTAGCTGGACGGCAGGTACTCCTTCAGGAGCTTGAGGGCCTGCAGAGCCTGGCCGTCAGAGAACTCGTTGGCCATGATGGAGACGTAAGCCTCCAGCGCGTGCACCACGGCGTCAATGCCACCAAAGGCCGTCAGCGACTTCGGCAGGTTCATGACGAGGTTCGGGTCCACGATGGCCATCTGCGGTGTCAGCTCGTAGTCGGCAATGGGGTATTTCTTGCCCGTCGCGTCGTCGGTCACGACGGCGAACGGCGTAACCTCAGAGCCCGTGCCCGAGGTGGTCGGGATGGCGATCATCATCGCCTTGGCGCCCATCTTCGGGAACTTGTAAATGCGCTTGCGGATATCCATGAAGCGCAGTGCCAGGTCTTCGAAGTCCACCTCCGGATGCTCGTACATGACCCACGCGATCTTGGCTGCGTCCATGGGCGAGCCGCCGCCGAGGGCGAGAATCACGTCCGGCTGGAAGGTGTTGCACACGGCCACGCACTTGCGGACCGTGGTGAGGTTCGGGTCAGCCTGTACTTCGTAGAAGGTCTCGACTTCCATGTTGAGCTTCTTGAGCTGCTCAATCAGCTCGTCCGCCATGCCGCTGCGGAACAGAAAGCCGTCGGTGACGATCAGCGCCCGCTTCTTGGTCGAGATCTCCTTGAGCGCCTCGGGAATGCAGCCGCGACGGAAGAAGATCTGGTTCGGAAGCCGGTGCCACAACATGTTTTCAGCGCGCTTTGCCACAATCTTCTTGTTCAGCAAGTGTTTCGGCCCCACATTCTCAGAGATTGAGTTGCCGCCCCAGCTTCCGCAGCCAAGCGTGAGGCTGGGCGAGAGGCTGAAGTTGTAGAGATCGCCGATGCCGCCGTGCGACGAGGGCGTGTTGATGAGCACGCGAGAGGTCTTCATCTGCTCGCCAAAGTAGTTCACGCGCTCCTTCTGCCCGTCCTGGTCGGTGTAGAGCACGGAGGTGTGGCCAATGCCGCCCAGGGCGACGAGCTTGGCCGCAGTGGCGACGGCGTCCTTGAAGTCCTTGGCGCGATAAAGCGCGAGGATGGTCGAGAGCTTCTCGTGTGCGAAGGGCTCGTCGGTCGTTGCGTCGGCCACCTCGCCAATCAGCACCTTGGTGGTGGGCGGAACGGTGATGCCCGCTAGCGCCGCAATCTTCGGAGCCGCCTGGCCCACAATCTTGGCGTTGACCGCGCCCTTGACCAGGATGATCTCGCGGACAGCCTCCAGCTCCTTGCCCTTGAGGATGTAGCCGCCGTGGCGTGCGAACCGGTCGCGGATCTCGTCGTACACCTTGTCGACTGCGACTACTGCCTGCTCGGATGCGCAGATCACGCCGTTGTCGAAGGTCTTCGACATCAGGATGGATGCAACTGCGCGCTTCTGGTCAGCAAACTCGTCGATAACGACGGGCGTGTTGCCAGCGCCCACGCCGATGGCAGGCGTGCCGGACGAGTAGGCCGCATGGACCATGCCCGGGCCGCCCGTGGCGAGGATCAGCTTGATTTCCTTGTGGCGCATGAGCTGGTTGCTCAGGTCGATTGTCGGCTCGTCGATCCAGCCGATGAGGTCCTCCGGCGCGCCAGCCTTCACGGCCGCTTCCAGCACCAGGCGGGCCGCTGCCGTGGTGCACTTCTTGGCGCGCGGGTGGGGGCTGATGATGATGCCGTTGCGCGTCTTCAGGCAGCAGAGCGTCTTGAAGATGGCTGTCGAGGTGGGGTTGGTGGTGGGGATGATAGCGCAGACAATGCCCATCGGCTCGGCAATGGTGATGGTGCCAGCCTCGTCATCCTGATCCAGGATGCCGCAGGTCTTCTCGTCCTTGTACTTGTTGTAAATGTACTCGGAGGCAAAGTGGTTCTTGATCACCTTGTCCTCAACGACTCCCATGCCGGTCTCTTCCACGGCGATCTCGGCGAGCGGGATGCGGGCGTCTGCCGCGGCCAGCGCCGCCGACCGGAAGATGTGGTCCACCTGCTTCTGCGTAAAGGTGGCGTACTTTGCCTGCGCTGCCTTGACGCGCTGAACCAGGGCCTCCAATTCCTCGGCTGTCGTTACCCGGTTCTTCACTTCGCCCTGCGCTGCCAGAAATCCTGCCAGATCCGTCATCGTGTCCTCTCCTCGAATGCGCCCGCCACGGGGTGGTGGCTGTCAGCGTCCTGATTCCGTGAGTGGCCAGGCGGGGTTGCGCCTGGCCGGTGGCTCGGAGGAGTCTCCATAACGCTCTCCGCGTATCGATAAACTTATATCGATACCCACGTACTGAGTGTAGGGAGAATTCGACGTGGAACACTGTGACCGCGGTCACGACGGCCTATTTGGCGTCGTTTACGCGGTCATCTTGCGTGCAATCAGTTGATTGGATGTATCACATTGAGAGACATGCGGCCACGCAGAAGCAATTCGCCTAGCCCATGAACCCCAGATAAGGGCTCGATCCGAAGTTGCCAAAGTTGGGAAACACGGTTCGAATCTGTCCGTCAGAGAGTCCGAACCAGCGCGCCAGCGTGCCAGCGTACTGCTCAACGCCGACCTCCGGAATCAGGCGCCCGGACCCAACATCATTGGCCTGGTTGGCGCCGACAACGGGGTAGGTGCCATACATATCGCCGCCTGAGACAGCCCCGCCGACGACGAAGTGGTGACTGCCCCAGCCGTGGTCGGTGCCGTCGGAGTTCGAGGTGAGCGTGCGGCCGAAATCGGAAGCCGTGAAGGCCGTGACCTGGTTGCCAAGGCTGAACGAGTTCATGATGCCGTCGAAGTACTCCAGCGCGGAGCCGAGCTGTGTGAGCAGGCGGGCGTGCTGCGGGGCCTGGTTGTCATGCGTGTCAAAGCTGCCCAACTGCACGAAGAAGATCTGCCGCGTGACGCCGAGTGCAGCGCGGCCGCCGATGATGCGTGCCACGGTCTGCAGAGAGACTGCCAGCGGGTTGGCCACAAGCTGGTTGGTCATCGGGTCAAGATACTGCGCAGGGTCAGGCACGCCGCCCGCGCCTGCCGGCAGCATGGCCGAGGCCAGCGTTGCCTGCGCCTCAATCGACCGCTGAATCACGACCTCGTACTCCTTGGCAAAGAGATTCTGCTCGTCCGCCGAGAGAATCGCGGAGAGCGCGTCCGAGCCTGCCTGCGAGCCGAACAGCGGGTTGGCCAGGCCGTAGATGGGGATCGGTCCGGCCGAGGTGACGTTGAGCTGGAACGACGTTTGCCCGGAGAGAAACAGCGCGATTCCCGCTGTAGAAATGCAGGTGAACATCGCGTTGGTGTTCATGCCCATGCTCTCGATCAGGTCGGCCACGCGGCCGCCCCAGCCCACGTGCTCGCTGGAGCCGCCGTTGGAGGCGATCGCCTGCCACGCCGCAGTCTGGTCGAAGTGTGAGTAGAGTGAAGCGGGCAGCGGCGCGGTGCCGGACTGGATCTGTGTCTTGGTGACCGGCTCAATGAGCGTGCCGGTGTTGGCCACGATGGCGGCGCGGCCTGCGTTGAACAGGTTCTGCACGCCGTTGAGCGAGGGATTCAGCGCGAAGGTGCGCCCGCTCTGCGGCGTCCTGAGCGTGATGGGCAGCAGGCTTGCGAGCGGATACGCGAGGCCGGGCGCTCCAGAACGTGCCTGCGTGAAGGCGTTGAACGAGCTGGTATCCGTGGCGATCACGGTGCCGTGGCCGTCGTTGCCGCCCTGCAGGTAGACACAGACCAGCGCCTTGTAGTCGGTGGCGCCGCTGGTCTGCGCCATGGCCGCCAGCGAGTTCAGCTCCAGCAGGAGCGGGCTGGCCGTGATGCCTGCCATGGAGGCCAGTGAGGCCGTGCGCAGAAACTGCCGCCGCGAGTGATTGCATCCCTTCATCGTTCTCTCCATCCAACTCAAGCTCTGTCATGGCGCCCAGGTCTCGATCGTGAGAACTGGGAAAGCACGAACTCCGCTGACTCATATCTGCGCGGCATACGCAGGCGACGCCATCGTGAGGTAGATGGCGGTGCGCACGCGCGCCAGCAGTGCCGCATTGATTGCATCCTGATCGCTGGCGGGTATCGGGATCGCACTGACTGCGCCCTCAATCTGGCTACGCAGTGTCGCGTCCATCTGTCCGGCCATCAGCAGCAGGTTGATGCGGTCCATCAACGCATCCGGTGTCGCAGCCAGAGCCATCTCACTCGCGTAGCTCGCGTAGATGTCCGAGCCGCTCGTTGCATCGGCCGAGAGCGTCGATTGCATGAAATTCAGGTAGCCGACGACGGTGGTCACGTTCGTCATCTGCATCTCAGGCGCGGTCAGGCCCGCAGCCTCAATGCTGGTGCCCGGAGGCACGTAGCCCGGCGCAAACCAGTTGAAGACGGTAGGCGAGCGCAGCGCCATCTGGCCGAGGCCCCAGATCGGATCTTCGGTGGAGCCAATGTTGAAGCTGCCGTTGCGCGACTGCGCGGTGAAGGCGCGCGCCCACTCGGTGTAGCGGATAAGAGCTTCGCGTATCTTGCCGTACTGCGGATTCGCCAGCGCGGCGGCGGCGTCGCGCGCCTCCGTGTCCAGCAGAATGGCCTGGATCACAGCCTTCATGTCGCCGCGCACGCCGGAGCCATTGTCCTTGAAGACCGCGGCGACGCGGCTGATGTAAGCCGGGCTCGGGTTGCTGGTCACCAGGTGCTGAATCAGTTGCTTTGAGACGAACGCTGGTGTGTTGGGATGGTTGAAGAGCGTGTCGAGCGCGATCTTCAGGTCGCCCGCAGTGTCCGGCGTAGAAGACGCTCCGATGGTCACGCCCAGAAAGTCTTTCTGCGCCGTCGAGTGGTGCTCGGGGTAGGCCGTGAGCGGCAGCAGGTCTTCGCCGTAGCCGGTGCCGACGTAAGCGCAGCAGTTCGACCAGCCCGCGCCGGTGGTGTCGCCGGGGATGTTCCAGCTCCAGCCGGTGAAGACCTTCGCCAGTCCCTGCACGTCGCTGTTGGAGTAGGTCGGGATCGGTTGTCCAGTCGTGCCGAGCTTCTGTGAGCCGTCATCGTTCAACTGCCACAGGCCGATGGTGAACAACTGCATCACCTCGCGCGCATAGTTCTCGTCCGGATCAGTGTTGGCGTTGCCCTTGTCGTTCCCTTGCATGGCGAGCCACTGGCCCATCATCGGGTTCAGCGTCACGTCCTCAAGAAGCTGGCGGAAGTTGCCGAACGCGTCAGCGCCGAGCACGTCGTAGTAGTGCGCCGCGCCGCGCGGCATGAACTCAACGCCGGTGGAAGCCATGGAGATCACCAGCATCTCCTGCAGCGAATACGCCACGCGCTGGCGCAACTGGTCAGGTGCGGTGAGGCTCTGCTGCCAGAAGCCGTTCTCCACGTACGGCTGTCCGGTGAAGCTCTGCAGAAAGAGCTTCGCGTTGCAGGTGGTGTCGCCTCCGGCGCAGGCTGGGTTGTTCAGAATGAGCGCCTGTTCAACGCCGGGCTCGAGCTCAGTCTGCGGCGTAGAGAACTGCTCGTTGAACCACGCTGCGTAGCCAATCTTCGAGAGGTGATGGATACCGTCGTCCGTTGCGCCAAAGGTCGCCTGGTCCAGGAAACGCGCGGCATCGTTGACGCTCACGGTGGGCGTGGTTGCAGTGCCAGCAACCGTGACCGGCACGATAGCCGAGGTGGCCGCACCTGGATCGGGATTGAGCACCTGCACATCCAGCGTTCCGGCCTGCGTGGGCGCGAGCGTCGCCGTAAGCTGTGTGCCGTTGACGAAGGTCGTCGCGATGGCAGCGCCATCCACCAGCACCTGCGCACCAGAGATGAAGTCTGAGCCCGTGAGCGTGACCGTGGTCGAGCCGATGGCGATGTCGTTCGGCGTGACCGCCGTCAGCACCGGAATGGGGTTCAGCACGGCGATGTTCTGGCTGAGCGAGACGGTTGGATCGTCCACGCTGACCACGGTCAGTTGCACCACGTTGGACGGCGTGGGAACCACAGCGGGCGCGGTGTAGGTGATCACGCCGCCGGTGGATGCGACCGCGGTTCCAATCTGCGCGTTGCCGCCAGCGATGCCGTTGACGAGCACATTGACCGCTGTGTTGTTGGTGCCGGTTACAGTGAGGCCGAAGCTGATGGAGTTGCGCACGCGGACTGTGGTGCCGCCGGAGACGTCGAGTTTGAGTGTGACCGCGCCAGCCTTCACCAGCACGGGCAGGCTGGCCGAGTTGGCCGAGCCCGGATCGGGGTTGGTTACGAGCAGTGGGAAGGTGCCGGGGTTCGGCGCGTCAATGGCCGCAGCCAGCTGCGTGCTTGAAATGTAGGTGGTGGCCACAGCCGCGCCGTTCCACACAATGGTGGCGCCGTAGACGAACTGCGAGCCGGTGACGGTGACCAGTGACGTGCCTTCAGTCAGCGCCGTTGGCGCGACGGCTGTAATGACCGGGATGGGGTTCAGCACAGCCAGCGTCACCGTCCCCTGGGGATACTCGGCGTGGCCAACGGCGGTGGTGGTGATGACTACGGTGTTCGGCGTGGGCACAACAGCGGGTGCAGTGTAGAGACCGTTGGCGTCGATGGTGCCGATCTGCTCGTTGCCGCCCTCAATGCCGTTCACGTAGAACACCAGCGCGACCCTGGTGATGGCCGCGTGGTTCTCCATCTGCATCGTCTGGTTCACGCGGATGGAGCTGGCCGCGGCGGTAATCGCCGTAAAGTAGCCGGGGTCGCTGACCGTCATTCCTGAGCAGCCTGTGAGCAGGCTCGCCGCTGCCAGCGCTGCCATCGCGAGCCATCCGGCTCTGCGCAATCCTTGCGTCCGTTCGTGCATGACCTCTCCGGTCGGGAAGGCGAGGCACTCATCTTCCCGTGTGCGGGCGAAAGTATCCCGCAATTTCGTGCAGCAGATTCAGTCGCTGTGGAAGCAGCCTGGATGCTGCCTAGCGGCGCGCCGCTCCACGTGCATTCTCAATTCGCTCTGAACCAGTCAATATGAAAATCTGAGGAGAAAAGCACGGAGTACGGACTTGCACGCCCCGTGGGGCCGGGGTCGCTTCTGGGGTCAGCCTTTCCCGGCGCACCTGCCGCGCGCACCCGCTGCTGAGAGCGGAGTGCGCTGCTTCAATCGAACCCGTCCGGAGAAAACTGCCATCATCAAACCACAGTCGCCGCGCACTCTGGCACCAGGAATGAAGCGGCCACTTACACAAAGGTAATTCCGGGCCAATCGGGGACAGGGGCAGGCCCGGTCCCAATACCGCCGCAGAAGAGGCAATGGACATTTCGCGCGCGGCGGGGTTCTGTGCTCCAATAGCGGCACGCAGGAGGCACCTCATGCACACGCTCACTGCCGAGGAGATCGCCACCCGGCTTGCTGCGCTCCCCACCTGGTCGCTCGAAGGGGGAATGCTCACCCGCACCTTTGCGTTTAAGGATTTCGTCGCTGCGCTGGGGTTTGTGAACCGCGTGGGCGATGCGGCGGAAGATGCCGGCCATCACCCTGACATCGACATTCGCTATAACCGCGTGCGGCTGGCGCTCTCCACGCACGACGCTGGCGGCCTGACGGCCAGGGACTTCACGCTGGCCGCGCGAATCGACAAGCTTGCCTGAGCATCCTTGCCGCCAGCCGGCCCCGGTCGCGATACTCACAGTCAGAGGGGCTTGGCTTCCCCCATTTCTTCTCGCAGACAAGGAAAAATCGTTGGAGCGCAACTACCTCACTGCCCATCTCGTCCACAAGACCTGCCTTTCCGAATCGGCCCAGACCTACCACTTCGAGTTCGAGCTCGAAGGCGGGGCGGATTTCGCGTTTGTTCCCGGCCAGTTCGTCTCCGCCGTTGCTGAGGATCGCTCCGGCAAAGAGCAGGTGAGGGCATACTCGCTGGCCTCGGCGCCGGCAGGCAACCGGTTTGAGCTGTGCCTGAATCGTGTCGAAGGCGGCTTCTTTTCCAACCGGCTCGCCGACCTGCCTGACGTGCCGGTGGGCGCGGCTGTGCGTGTCTTCGGGCCCAACGGCTTCTTCACGCTGCGTGAACCCGTGACCGACTCGATCCTGATTGCGACCGGGACCGGCCTGGCGCCGATGCGGAGCATGGTGCAGTGGCTCTTCCCCGTAGGCGGTCCGGACCGCAGCCAGGGCCGCGAAATCTGGCTCGTCTACGGCACGCGCCACACGACCGAACTCTACTACCGCGACGAGTTCGAGTCGCTTGCTGCACAGCACGCAAATCTCCACTACATGCCCACGCTCTCTCGTGCGAGCGAGGACTGGACCGGGCTGCGCGGCTACGTGCAGCAGCACGTGGAACGGATTGTGCGCGAGCGCGCCGCGAAGCTGGGCCAGACCCTGCCCGCAGCGGCCGACGCTGGACAAGCATTCGACATCCACGCCTACGCCTGCGGCCTGAGCCCGATGATCGCCTCCGTCCGCGACACGCTGAAGGGCCTCGGCTGGCAGCGGAAACAGATTGTCACCGAGCGGTACGACTAGGCTCTCGCAGGGAACAGGGAACAGCCTCGCAGCACACGCGTTGCGGTGGATTGCGTGCTACGCTGGTGCGTCGTACGCATAGATAGCCATGATCCTTCTGCAAGACGCCGAGCAGACTGTTTCGTTCGATCCGCTCTACATCAACAGCACCCCGCCATGGTACGAGAAGATATTTGCCCTCTATCTCGCGTTCATGCTGCTGGTGCTGGTGGCGCGCGGTGCGCAACTGTGCTGGCATCTCGCGCGGCTGCGCCGTCTGCAAAAAGCGGAAGCTACCACACGTTTCAACGCGCTGTGCCGTACCGCGCACGTTCACGCCGACTCATTGCGGCGATTCTCCGTGCTGACGTTTGTCTTTGTGCTGGCGGACTTTTGTCTCGCAGCGGCGAATATCCTCGCCAACGTTGCCGAAATGAAGTCTCCCGTCTACAGGTGGATCTCGCGGGATGCCTCTGATTTGCTCTACCTCAGCGCCTTCGGTCTGCTTGTCTGCGCCGCTCTTTACGCCGCAGGATTCTTCTTCCAGTCCCGCATCGCGTGCCGCCAGCTCAGTTTTGAAAAGAAATCCCTCGAAGCCCAGGCCAGGGCTCCGCAGCAAAACAATTAGGAATCGAACGGCTCCCGCAGCGGGTGAACAATCAGGCACTTCCGCCCTGCGAGCGGCCAGCGAGCATCTGCCGCACCGCAGGTGCTACAGATTGAACAGCTCACGCAGCCGTCGCGTCTGTGCGCGGCTCACGGGGATCTCCGTCTGCTTCTTGTCGTCCATGCGCAGCTGGTAGCTGGACTTGAACCACGGCACCACTTCGCGGATGTGGTTGATGTTGACCACGAAGCCGCGGTGCGCGCGCCAGAACAGCGCCGGGTCAAGCTGCTCCAGCAGCTCCTCCAGCGTGCGGCACTTTGACTGCCCCTCAAAGTGCTGCGTGACAACGCGGATCACGCCTTCATCGATGGCAGCGTAGCAGATTTCGGCTTGGTCAACGAGCAGCAGGCGGCTCTGCGCCTGCACAATCAGTTTGCTGGTCTGTGCGGCCTGCGGACGATTCAGCAGCTTCAGCAGCGCGTCAATCTGCGGTGAGGCAGCTGCGGTGCCGCCCTGCACACGGCCGCGCGCCCGCTCAATGGCCTGCGCCACGCGCGCAAGGTCGAAAGGCTTGAGCAGATAGTCGACCGCGTTTACATCGAAGGCCTTCACTGCGTACTGGTCGTAGGCGGTGGCGAAGACGAACTGAGGAAGGGGGTCGGGATCGGGCGCGGCGGCTTGCTTTTCAACGAGCTTCTTGATGACGGCGAAGCCGTCCAGGCCGGGCATCTGCACGTCCAGGAACACTACGTCGGGATGAAGCTCTTCGATGAGGCTGACGGCTTCAATGCCGTTTTCGCCCTGCGCCACCACATCGACACCGCCGACCTCCGCGAGCAGATCTTTCAGCTCCTCGCGAGCCAGTTGTTCGTCGTCGACAATGAGCGCGGAGATGGACATGGCGCAAAAGCCGATTCTAGGAATTCCGACGTGGTCGGGTCAATTGCGCAGGGGGTTACTCGCCCATCACATGCAGGCGGGCCGGCATGTGATCGCGGGCCAACTCGTGGCCGCAGCGCGTGCAGTAGATGTCGGTAGTGCGCACAGTACGGAAGCAGTTGCCGCAACTGGCAGCGAGCTGGTAGTTGCACTGCGGGCAGAAGTGGAAGTCGCCCAGCACCTGAGTTCCGCAGGACGGGCAGCTGGCGACCAGCGGCGTTCGAAGCAGGAAGTAGAGGACCGCACCGATGCCGCCCGGCATCACGAAGCAGAGGATCATCCAGAATCGAGTGCTCATGCGGCGGCGTGGAGCGTCCTTGCTGATGAAGCCAATCATCAGGAAGTAAACGGAGGCCAGCAGTCCCCAGGAGATGTTCAGGTAGATGCGCAGGCCGAACGGCGTGACGTGGTGCTGGTACTTGGGGAAGACAAACCAGAAGTAGTGCTCGACAAGGAGAAACGCTGCCCCAGCCACCACCATGGACCACACCGGCACGAGCCGAGTATCGTCATTGGCGTGAATGGTTTCGGGCATGCGCATTCCGGTCGTTCTGCTCCTTGCAGGGTGCTAAAGAGGGATAAATCCAGCTTATCCGCTATTGCAATGGACGGGAAACTGTTTTTGGAAGTTGCGCGCACTCGAAGATAACTGTGGCGCAGCCGGGTCAGCGGCGGTTGCGCGACCAGCCAGCCACCAGTGCGGCGGCCAGCAACGCCGTCAAAAGAAAGAAGCCCCAGATTACAGTTTCACCAATGTGGCGGGGGAGCCTGTCCACGTCGACCAGCGTATCCACCAGCCACCAGATGGCAGGGCTGATGAGCAGCGCAACCGCAAGAACTGCGGCCAAAGCCATGGATCGGCTGCGGTTACGTCCTTCTTGCTGCTCTTTGAGAACGCCCAGAGAGGTAAGCACCACGCGGCGGGCTGTTTGTGCCACTTCGCGCTGGCGATCTGCCGCTTTTCCGGCCAGTGCCGCCAACACGTCTTCGCGCTGCTGCGCCGAGTCGCGGCTGCCCGGCGCAGCCGTCTCGGGCGACCTCATCCCGCAATCTCCCTGCGCCTGTCGCGCATGCGCTCAAGCTTCGGCCGGATGGCCGCCATCCCGCGGTAGAGCCGCGACTTCACAGTGGAGAGAGGAGCACGCGTTACACGGGCAATTTCTTCGAGTGAAAGTTCCTCGTGGAACCGGAGAACGAGCACTTCGCGATAAAGCGTGTCCATTTCCAGCAGAGCCGCCGCAACCTGTTCGCGATCTTCGCCTTGCGCAAACATCTCGAGCGGGCTGGGCTGATCGTCAGCCACCTCGAACGTCATCGGGCGGTCATCGTCGCCGATTTCAATCAGCTCGTCCAGGCTGGAGACGGTCCGCTTGCGTTTCTGGTCAATGACCATATTGCGGGCAATGGTGAACAGCCATGTCTCAAAGCGCGCCTTGCCGTTGTATTGGCCGCCGCGCGTGAGCACGCGCATCCACACGTCCTGGAACAGATCCTCAGCCAGCTCCCGCTGCCCCGTCAGGAACATCAGGTAGCGCAGCAGGCGGTGCTGGTAGCGGACAATCAGCGTGTCCAGCAAACCGGCTTCCTGACGTTTCAGCCCTTCGGCAATGGCCAGGTTTTCGCGGCGAACCTGCTCTTCAGCCAGTGTTGCGGCTGAAGACGAAAACAGCGCCCGGATGGCAGAGGTTGCACTCATCTCACTCAATTAGACGATAAAACTGGCCGCCAGGCCGCCTGAAAAAGTGAGCGCGTTGCGACAGTGGTATACATTGCACCATTTGCAGTGCAACTTCACGCGGCGCGGCGCCCGTACAATCTCCTTATGGATGTTCTCTATGGCGTTCACTCGGTCGAAGAAGCGCTCCGCGCCGGCCGTCGTCGCTTCGATCATGTTCTCGTAGCCCGCGAGCGGCATGACGAGAGGCTCGCTCGGCTGGTTGCGGCCTGCCGGGAAGCTGGAGTGCGCGTGCGGCAGGAGCCGCGTGAGCAGCTGACGCAGGTTGCCGGAACGCAGGCTCACCAAGGTGTGGTTGCGATGGTGCGCGCTGCGGAGTTTCTGGCAATTGAAGATCTGTTTGAGGCAGCAGCCCCCGGCGCGCCTCGGCTGGTGTTGGCGCTCGACGGTGTTGAAGACCCGCAGAATCTGGGTGCACTGTTGCGCGTGGCTGACGGCGCTGGCGTGGACGGCGTGCTGGTGACGGAGCGGCGCTCTGCGCCCCTGAGCCCGGTGGCGGTGAAGGCCAGCGCGGGCGCTGCGGAGCACCTCCGCATCGCCCGTGTGGTGAACCTTGTCCGCGCGCTTGAGGATTTGAAAGAGAAGAATCTCTGGGTGATCGGACTGGACGAGCGCGGTACCACGGATTACGACCAGTTCGATCTGACCGGCGACTGCGTCCTGGTGCTGGGGCGTGAGGGCGCGGGTCTGCACGACTTGGTGCGGCGCACCTGCGACCACCTGCTGCGGATTCCGATGGCGGGCGGCGTCAGTTCGCTGAACGTATCGACGGCTGGAGCTGTGGTTCTGTATGAGGCTGCCCGGCAGCGCCGTTCCAAGGCGCGCGCCGCCGCTACCCCCGCTCCGGTGCAGGCGTCCAAGCCAAAGAAGCAGAAAGGTCTTGGTTCTTAAATGAAGTTTGCTTTCCGCAGCGCCGTTGCGTCTGCGCTTTTCCTTGCCGCAGCCTATGCTGCCGCGCAGGCTCCCACCGCAACGCCGGCGACGGCTCCTGAACAGCAGACGACTGAGCCCAAGGGAAAGGTCATCTTTTCGCGGTCGGCAGACGCCGAAGGCGACACGTCGACTAAGGCCAGTGCAGCTCCTGCGGCCGCTGTGGAACCGGTGGCCACGGACGACGAGCGCAGCGCTCTGACCTTTACTGCACTTGCGCTGGACGTGCACCTGCAACCTGCGGCACAGCACATCGCGGTCCGCTCGGTTCTCACTGTCCGCAACGACGGCAAGGCGCCGCTGGCCCACATTCCGCTGCAGATTTCCTCCGCGCTGCAGTGGGAGGAGATTCGTGTGGCGGGCGAGCCGGTTCACTTTGCCGTGGCGACGCTCAACTCCGACGCCGACCATACCGGCCAGTTGCGTGAGGCGGCTGTGTCGCTGGCAACACCGCTCGCACCGGGAGCGGCCCTGACGCTGGACGCGGTGTACTCCGGCACAATCGCACCTTCTGCGCAGCGGCTCATTGCGCTTGGCACGCCTTCTGACCTGGCCGCGCACTCGGACTGGGACGAGATCAGCCCGGCGTTCACGGGGTTGCGCGGCTTTGGCAACGTGGTTTGGTACCCCGTGGCGTCGGTTCCGGTGGTTCTTGGCGACGGTGCGCGGCTGTTTGACGAGATTGGCCGGCACAAGCTGCGGATGACGGGCTGCCGCTTCTCACTGCGGCTGGCAGCGGAGTTTCCGCAGGGGCAGCCGCCCACGGTGGCGGTTGTGAACGGGCTTGATGCGCCGCTGACAGTGACGGATGCGCACAGCCTGGACCCGGAGGTGACGGGCGTGGCGACGGCCTCACTGGCGTCAACGACACTGGGCTTTGAAGCGCCGAGCCTGTTTCTGGCGGTGCGGACGGCGCATGCGGCACCGGTGCCGGTTTCAGCCGGGCTGCAGGCAAACGTGACGGCCTACACGACGGCGGACGACGAAGACAGTGCGCAGCGTTGGCTGGACGCGGCGGGTGCGGTGACGCCGTTCCTGCAGCACTGGCTTGGAACGCGCCCACGGGCTCGGCTCACGCTGCTGGATCTGCCGGACCCGGCAGATGCGCCGTGGGAGTCTGGAGCGCTGCTGTGTGCCGCGCTGAATGCGCCTCCAACTGACGCCCCGGCAGACCGGCTGACGACGGTGCTGGTGCATGCGCTGGCGCGGGCTTACGCGCCGGTGGCTCCGGCGTGGCTCTCTGAAGGGCAGGCGACCTTTGTTGAGGCGCTCTGGGTGGAGCGGAAGCAGGGACGCGAGCGTGCGCTCAGCCTGCTTGAATCTGGCCGCGCGGCGCTGGCTCTGGCGGAACCGGCCAGCCCCGGCGATGGCCTCGGGATTCCGCTGGCTCGCGCCGTTTCCCCGGTCTATTACCGCTCCAAGGCTGCCTATGTGCTTTGGATGCTGCGAGATGCCGTGGGTGAGGATGCGCTGGCACAGGCGCTTTCAGCCTGCGATGCTTCGGCTCCCGGCTCGTGCGATCTGGCGGCTCAGGTGAAGAAGGCGGCCCCCACGGCCGAGACGGCGTGGCTGTTTACAGACTGGGTGGATGCGGACAAGGGATTGCCGGATGTGTCGGTCGAAGGCGTGTTTCCTGTTGCGGCCAAGACGGCAACGTATCTGGTGGCGGTGAACCTGGCCAACGCGGGCTATGCCTCCGCAGTGGTTCCGGTGACGGTGCGTACAACGGATTCGGTGGTGACTGAGCGCGTGCTGGTGCCAGCGCGCGGCAAGGTGACGCAGCGGATGCTGGTGCTGGCGCCGCCGACCGAGGTGCAGGTCAACGACGGCTCAGTGCCGGAGACGCAGGCCAGCGTCCATGTGACGCCGGTGGCTCCCGCACCGCCACCGCCCACGCAGCAGGGCCCGGTTCCGCACAAGCTTCCGCGCGACAAGGCGAACTGAGCCGCTGCCGGAATTGTCCCCTGGTTTTGCACCTGAAATGGTGCAAGGCAGGGGAGGGGGTAGGGGGTATTTCTGGTCCGTGTGTTTGGCTTGACGCCTGCGCCGGTCCCCCCAGGAAACATTGTGCGCCGGGAGAGGGAAATTCTCTGCACGGCATGCTGCCCCAATCGTCAGGGACGGAAGGGCCGTGAGGCAAACGCAGAAACGCCGGGGACTGGCCCCGGCGTTTCTGCGTTTGCGAGATGCGTGCGCGGATTAGGCGCGGCTCATGTAGGTGCCTTCGGAGGTGTCGACGCGGATCTTTTCGCCCTCGTTAATGAAGGGCGGAACCTGGACGACGAGGCCGGTTTCCGTCTTGGCGGGCTTGGTGACTGAGGAGGCCGTGGCGGACTTGAGGCCCGGCTCGGTTTCAACAACCGTCAGCTCGACGAAGGTGGGCAGATCGACGCCGACGGCTTTGCCGTCGATGTAGTTGACCTTGATCTGGATGTTGGGGGTGAGGTACTCGACGGCGTCGCCGAGCAGGTCAGTCTTGAGCACGGTCTGCTCGTAGTCCACGGGGTTCATGAAGTAGTAGTCATCGCCGTCGGCGTAGAGAAACTCCATGGCGACTTCATCGACCGTGACTTTTTCGATGGCGTCGGCCGAGCGGAAGCGATGCTCAAACATGGCGTTGGACTTGAGGTTGCGCAGCTTGGCCTGGATGAAGGCGCGCAGGTTGCCCGGCGTGCGGTGCTCGACCTTGAAGACAAGGCAGAGCGCGTCGTTGTGCTTGATGATCATGCCGGGACGCAATTGGGTGGCGGGAATCGCCATGATGGAAAGCTCCTTGCAGAAGTGCGTCGCAGCCGACGCGGAAGAATTTGGCTTAAGCCCATCTGCTATTGTACCCGAGGCCTGCGCGCGGTGTGCTTGCCGCTCGCGCTGAGGAGCAGGGGCAAGGACGGCGGGTCCGCGCAGCGGGTGGATGAAGGACTTCCCTCAGGGGCTGAAGCCCCTTTTCGCCTTTTGCCGGAATCTCTGGCCCGACTCAAGTCGGTCCCTACCAGTCGGTCCCTACCAGCCGTGCCCTGACACTGGGCTCTGTCGTGGCATGGATGGCGGCTTGCTTTCCCACTCATTGCGCGATGGGGCTGCGCAATGAATGGGGCACGGAGGGTTCGTGCAACCCCACCCTAACCGCAAGGACAAAGACGCGGCGAGGTCAGGGAGCCCGGGGTGTGCGGGCGGTCAGGGGCGGGCTTCGTAGACGAGGTTGAAGGGGGTTTCTGCCACGCGGCGGAAGCGGGTGAAGCCGGCGGTGCGGATGACGCCGCGGATGCGGGCTTCACCGGCCTGCGCGCCGAGAGCGGCGCCCACCTCCTGGGCAAGCGAGGCCGGGGTGCAGATCATGGTGGAGGCCGAGTAGTAAATGCGGCCGACGGGGTTGTGGTTCAGCTCCGGGGTGTCATGGGCGAAGGGCTCGACGATCATCCATGTGCCGTCTGGCTTGAGCGAAGAGAGGACGTGGCGCGCGGCTCCGGTGGGGTCGCCCATGTCGTGGAGGCAGTCGAAAAAAGTGACGAGGTCATAGCCGCCATTGTTGATGGGGTAGTTCTTGGAACTGGCGACTTCGAACTCGATCTGGTCAAGCAGGCCGTCGCGGCCGGCGATGTGGCGGGCGTACTCGATGGAGCCGGAGTGGTAGTCAAAGCCGTGGAAGCGGGAGCGGGGAAATGCGCCTGCCATGAGGATGGTGGAGGCGCCGTGGCCGCAGCCGACATCGGCGACGGCGGCGCCGATCTTGAGCTTGTCTGTCACGCCGTCGAGCGCGGGGAGCCAGGAGTCGATCAGGTAGCTCTGGTAGTTGGGGCGGAAGAAGCGCTCTGTGCCGAAGAAGAGGTTGGCATCGTGCTCGTGCCAGCCGACGCCCTCTCCGGTGCGGAAGGCCTGGGTGATTTTGGGCTCGTCCTTAAAGCAGGCGGAGATGATGTGGTAAGCGCCGGGCAGGTCAAGCGTGGTGAGGGCGAAGGCCTGTTCGGGCGGCAGCTCGAAGGTGTGGTCTTCAGCGTGGTAGGTGACGAAACCGCTGGCGGCGTTGGCGTTGAGCCACTCGCGGACGTAGCGCTCAGAGGTGTTGGTGCGGATGGCGAGGGCGGCCGAAGTGAGGGGCCCGGCGCCGGACATGGCGCGGTAGAGGCCGAGCTTGTCTCCGATGACAACGAGGGCGGCATGCATGGCAGCGCCCATATCCACGACGGCCTTCCCCATGAAGGCATCGAGCCGGGCAGGGTCGACCTGCGGCGTTTCCTGTGTGGTTGACATACGGGACCTCCTGAGGGACAGGAACCGGGGAATGGCGCAGCTATACACCCGGCGGAGAGGCGTGTCAAAGGATTCCTGCGGAGGGGGAGAAAGGGCGGCTAGCGCTGGGGATCGTACGGCTCGACGCGGAGCATGTTGCCGAGGATATTGCGCTCCTCAGGCGAGAAGGCGTTCTGGTAACGCGAGGAGTTGAGCACCGTCTGGCGCTGGTCGGGGGGGACGGCGCGCAGGTCACGGAAGGCGGACTTCATCATGGTCTGGCGGTCGGCCGGGAGGGTGGTCCAGCGGCGGGCCGAGTCATTGATCTGGGCACGATCCGACGGGGAGAGCCGCTCAAGGTTTTCCGCACGGGCCAGGCGGCGATCGCGCTGAGGCTGCGGCATCTGGTCCACGCGGTTGAGCTGCTGCATGAGCCGCTGCTGGGTGGCCTCAGGCAGACGGCGGAAGCTGGGGTCAGTCTGGAGCATGCGCTGCTGGGTTTGCGGCGCGGCGTTGCGATGCTGCTCCAGCCAGGAGCCGAGGTGGCTGGGGGGCGCATACGCCGGACGCTGCTGCGTCGAACCGGCCTGAGGCTGCGCGGCACGGCCGTAGTTCTGGCTCTGGCCCTGATAAGGCTGGGCGGGGCCGGACTGGAACGAGCCGGGCGCGGCGGGGCGCACGGACTGCGGTGCGGACTGGCGGTAGCCGCCGGGCTGCTGGGGGGCAGTGGAGTTGGGCGAAGTGGCGCGGGGCTGGGCCGTGTAAGGCGTGTAGCCGGGACGCGCGGCACCGTAGCCCTCATTGCGATAAGGCTGCTGCTGCGGGCGGCTCTCGAGCTGCTGGCGGCCGTAGCCTTGCGGCTGGCGGCTGGAGTTCTGGCCGTAGCCCTGCGGAGCGCGGTTGTAATTTTCGGATGGGCCCTGGCTCTGCGGGCGGGCGTTGCCCTCAGGACGCGACTGGCCGCGGGGCTCAGAGTTGCGCTGAGGCGGGGCGGAGCGGGGCTGACCGCCGCCGCCCCCGTGATTTTGATTCTGATGTTGCGAGAAGAGAGCAGGCGCGGCCAGACACGCGGCGAGCGCCGCAGCCGCGATGGCCGCTTTGCGCACACGTCCCGTGTTTGCCGTACTGATCATTGCCGTTCCCCCCGCCCCTTGCATGGTCTCACGCGTCTTGCGCTAATTCACAGTGCCGTCGCTGGTGCTGTCACTGGAGATGGTCTCGAGCTGGTCAAGGAGCTGGTCGTTGTTGTCCAGCACCTGCAGATCGTGGACCACGGCAGTCTGCGCCGGAGCCGTGGGCTGTTCCCAGTTGGTAAAGCCGAGGTAAGCGCCGCCGCCGACCAGCAGAACCACGGTGAGCGCCATGGCCGCGATGGGGCGGGCATGAAGCTGCGGACCGTAAGCAAAGCGGGCGCGGAGCCGCTCAAACCAGCCCGCTGGCGGAGCCTCGCGCTCCTCGTCAAGACGGGCGTTGAGCCGGGTGAGAAAGTACGGGCTGGGCTCGGGAGCCTGCCAGGAATCCATGAGCGCCATGGTGGCGCGCAGATCCTGAAGCTCTCGGGCGCAGGAAGCGCACTCGGCAACATGAGCAGTAACCTTGGCCGGCACGGTCTCAGGCGCGAGCAGCAGATTCGCCAGCTCGGACTCGATCGCGGTGCACGTTTTGATCTCGTGTTCCATCACAACCACCCCACTTCCCTGCCGGTTGGTTCCGGCTCAGTACTGCCTTACACAAAGTCCTTCAAACGTTCTCGCAGTGTCTGGTAGGCGCGGAAGAGGAGCGACTTGGTTGCCGACTCGCTCAGCTTGAGCACCTCACCGATCTGCTTGTAATCCATGCCCTGATACTTGTGCATCAGGACAGCCATGCGTTGCCGTTCGGGCAGCGCCATTACGTGTTGCCGGATGGCGGCCATGCGCTCGTCTCGGAGCAGGTTCTGCTCCGCGGTCGGGTCGTCGTCGGCCACGTCTGGCGTGGTTCCCGTCTCTGGATCTGGCTGATCCAGGTAGACGGTCTGCGCGTTGCGCTCATGGCGCGTGTCGCGGGCGTGGTTGACCGCAAGGTTGGTGGCGATGCGGTAAAGCCACGTGGTGAATTTGGCCTCGGCGCGGTAGCTCGTACGGGAGCGATAGACGCGGAGGAAGACTTCCTGTGCCAGTTCTTCGGCAATGGCCTGGTTGTGCACCATGCGGAAGAGGAAGTGAATCATGGCCCGGTAATGCTTTTCGACCAGGAAGCTGTAGCCTGCCTCGTCGCCGGCGGCAACGCGCAGCATGATGGCGGCGTCGGAGGAGTCGTCAGGGGCGGGCATGGGCCGCGGGGGAGTTGCCCCGGGGGCCGTACCGCGCATCGGTCTGTCGAGCACCAGCGTCGCCATATCTTCACGAACACTGGAGTCAGGGGAAGGTTGCGCGGAGTCCGGCTCGAAATCAGCGGAATCGGGGCAGGAATCGCCACTTTCCGGGTCTTTTTCCGGCTCAGGACCGGATTGGGGCGACGGGGGCCGGCCGGAGCCGGAGGATGCAAAGCCAAAGGCCGTGCCGGGGACGGGCGGCAGAGTGCCGTCGCCGGGGGCGGAATCGCCTGGGTTGCGGGCCGGTTTGGCTTTCCAGAACATACAGATCGATCGGGGACTCGAGCACTGAACGCCGAGGCTTGAACCGGTTTCCCACAGGTGCGGGAACGGCGGGTTGGCCTCAGAGCCTTGCTGATGTTACTCTACCTTACGGGATGCCCCGCTGGCGCGCTTGCGTGCCAACTCCCGCGGGGGCGGTTAGCTCAGCTGGTTAGAGCGCCTGCTTCACACGCAGGAGGTCCGGGGTTCGAGTCCCTGACCGCCCACCAACTCGTCAAGAGGGAAGTTGCACAGCCTTTAGAATCAAGGCAAATGATCTTGGAAAGGCCGCTTATAGGCGGCCTTTCTTCTTTTTGGTGGGAAAAATATAGGACAACAGGGGTCAACCTGCCGTTCTGGTAGCATCGTTTTTATTATCAATAACTTAATATTCTTCTAGTCTGTTTTTTGTGATTGTCCGTTCGGGGCACCGCAATGCCAGATATGACGGTTTTATGACTGTGCTGACCACTTGTAGAGGCTTGACTTTCGCCTAGGATTCGTCTCGCCCGTGGGGGTCAGCGACGACTACACTGGCACGGTCTGCGATGATCACATGGCTCATCTCGCGCGCCAGACAATGGGCGCAAACGGTCAGGCGCGATGTGCTTGCCGTCTGGCTGGCGGCGCGTGACCCGCGCACGCCGTGGTTCGCACGAGCGCTTGCGCTGGCGGTTGTGGCCTATGCGGTGTCGCCCATCGACCTGATCCCGGATTTCATTCCCGTGTTCGGTTATCTGGACGACCTGGTGATCGTGCCACTCGGCATTCTGCTGGTGGTGCGGCTGATTCCGCCAGAAGTGATGGCGGAACAACGGGCTGCAGCCGCAAAAACAACGGAACGGCCGGTAAGCCGGGTGGCTGCTGTTGTGGTCGTTGCGGTCTGGATTGTCTGTGCCGCGTTGCTGGTCAGAGTGCTGTTGAAGGCCCACATCCTCTGGCGGTAGTGTGGCGTGGCGGGCGACACGGATTGTTCGCGGAACTGGATGGTAGAGTGGCCTTGCTCGGGGCATGGCAAGGGAGCAAGGCTGCTGATGGATCTGGTTGTCCAACTTTTGACGACTTCTCCGCTGCTGACGCTGTTTGCCGTTGCGGGGCTGGGTTACCTGCTGGGGCAGGTGAATCTGTTCGGGTTTCGGCTGGGTGTGGCCGGGGTGCTGTTTTCCGGGCTGTTTATTGGCGCCCTGTGCCCCAAGCTGATGATTCCGGACATGATGGGCACGCTGGGCCTGGTGCTGTTTGTTTACGCAATGGGTTTGCAGTCTGGGCCGAACTTTTTTGAGAGTCTGCGGACGCGCGGGGCGCGCTATGCGGCGCTGGCGCTGACCGTGTTGCTGGCCGGGTTCGGGGTGCTGCTGGCGGCGGCTCGGCTGCTGCACATGACGCGCGAGCAGGCAGCGGGCTTGTTTACGGGCGCGGCCACGAACACGCCGGCGCTGGGCGTGGTGCTCCAAATTGCGCACAACAGCCTTCCGGCGGAGACCTACAGCATTGCCTACCCGTTCGGCGTGGTGGGTGTGCTGGTTTGCTTCCACTTTGCCAAGGTGCTGATCAAGCCCGCACCTGGGCCGGCGGTGGCGCACCGCGCGGCGACGCTTGAGCGGAACTTCCGTATTACGAACCCGGAGGCTGCGGGCAAGACGGTGGAGCAGCTCTATGAGGCGTTTGGCGACCGGGGGTTCAGGATCAGCCGCTTCCGGCATGAGGGCCGGGTGGTGGTGGGTTCGCTGGACGCTCGGCTGGCGCTGGGTGACCTGGTGGTGGTGATTGGCGCCGAGGATGCGATGGAGAGCGCGGCGGAGCTGCTGGGTGCGCCGCTGCTCTCGCACATTGAGACGGACCGGACGGAGATTGACTACCGGCGGATCATGGTCTCAAACAAGCAGATTGTGGGGCGCACGGTGCGGCAGCTGCTGCGGGAGATGCCGGTGCCGTGCAGCATCACGCGGCTGCGGCGCGGCGACGAGGACTTTGTGCCGACGCTGGACACCTGCGTGAACTATGGCGACCGGCTCCGGGTGGTGGCGCGGCGCGAGTCGCTGCGTGAGGCTTCAAACTTTCTGGGCGACTCGATCCGCGGGTCGGCGGAGATGAACTTTGCCAGCGTGGGGCTGGGGCTGGTGATTGGCGCGCTGGTGGGGATGATTCCGATCCCGATACCAGGGTTTGGGGCACTGCGGCTGGGGTTTGGCGGCGGGCCGCTGGTGGTGGCGCTGGTGCTGGGGCATCTGGAGCGCACGGGGCCGTTCACGTGGACCATTCCGACGAGCGCGGGGCTCTCTATGCGGCAGCTCGGGCTGCTGCTCTTCATGGCCGTGGTGGGCATGAACTCCGGGCCGGGATTTGTACGGACGTTTCTGAAAGACGGACCGCTGTTCCTGCTGGCCGGGGCGGCGGTGACGCTGACGATTGCGGCCGGGGCGCTGGTGGTGGGCCACAAGCTGTTCCGCATCCCATTTGCCGAGCTGCTGGGCGTGGTGTCCGGGATTCACACGGAGTCGGCCGCGGTGGGGTTTGCTACGCGGATGGTGGCGTCTGAGGAGCCGGAGGTGGGCTACGCGAGCGTGTATCCCATTGCGCTGGTGCTGAAGGTGATTCTGGCGCAGGTAATTTTGAGGGTGTTGGCGGGGTGAGGGGCTTGGTTTCCCATCCTTCGCGTGATGAGGCTGCGCGAAGGATGGGTTACTCGACTACTCGTCCTTCTTTTCGTTTCTTGCCTTCACTTTGAACCAGATGGGGGTGCCGTCGAAGCCGAAGGCCTCGCGGATCTGGTTCTGGAGAAAGCGCTCGAAGGCGAAGTGCAGACGCACGTCGCGGTCGGTGAACAGCACAAAGGTCGGCGGCGCCACGGCGGCCTGTGTCATGTAGTAAATGCGGACGCGCTTGGACATGGGCACGGGGGCGCGCTGGAAGTCGATCTTCTCAAGGAAGCGGTTCATCTGGCCGGTGGTGACGCGCTTGCGGCGCTCGGCGGCGATGCGGCGAACCTCCGTGAGCACGCGGCCCACGTTGGTGCCCTGCATGGCAGAGAGGAAGATGACCGGCGCGTAGTCCAGATACTTGAGGGCTTTGCGCAGCTGCTCTTCGTAGATCGCCTTGTCGGCCGGGGGCTTGCCGTCGGTGCGGCCGGAGGTGACGGCGTCCCACTTGTTGACGACGATGATGACGCTGCGGCCGCTCTCATGAGCGTAGCCGCCGATGGTGGCGTCGCTGGCGGTCACGCCCTCACTGGCGTCGATGACGAGCAGGGCGACGTCGGCGGCCTCAAGGTGACGGCGGGCCATGACGACCGAGAGCTTCTCCGCCATGAGGTGGGTCTTGCCCTTGCGGCGGATGCCGGCGGTGTCAACGAAACGCATGCGGTCGCCCTCGAAGTCGACGACCTCGTCGACGGCGTCGCGGGTGGTTCCGGCGATGGGCGAGACGATGGCGCGGCCGGTGCCGGTGAGGGCGTTGAGCAGGGTGGACTTGCCGACGTTGGGGCGGCCGATGATGGCGACTGACGTCTCAAACTGCTCAAATTCGCCGTGGGTGCGGTGGAGCTTTTCGGCTTCGGGCTCGTCGTCGAAGGCGGGCTCCTCGGGCTCGGGCTCGGCGGGGGCTTCCGGCGCGGGGACGGCGTCGGAGACGGCTTCGAGCAGGTCGCCGATGCCCTTGCCGTGCTCGGCGCTGACGGGGTAGACCTCGCGGATGCCGAGACGGCGGAAGTTTTCCGCTTCGAGCGTCATGGCCTCGCCCTCGACCTTGTTGACGGCGAGGAAGAGGGGCTTGCCGCTCTTCTGGAGGAGGCGGGCGAGCTCGTAGTCGGGGCGGGCCAGCTCGGTGCGGACGTCGACGACCATGACGAGCGCGGCGGCCTCGTCGAGCGCGACGCGGGCCTGGCGGTAGATTTCAGCGGGGATGAGGTCTTCGTCGTCGGGGACGATGCCGCCGGTATCGACGAGACGGAAACGGCGGCCGGCCCACTCGTATTCGCCGTAGATGCGGTCGCGGGTGATGCCGGGCTCGTCGCCCACAATGGAGCGGCGGCTCCTGGTCAGGCGATTGAAAAGGGTGGACTTGCCCACGTTGGGGCGGCCCACGATGGCCACCAGAGGCAGCGCCTCCGCTCCCGGTTTTACGGGTACAACCGATCTGCGATACGTCGGCACTGTTTTCGACCTCTTTCTTTGCTGCGGGCCTGCGCGCCTCCCGGCGCTCGGGTCCGTGTGTAGATCCTTTTTTATCTTACCGGCGATTTGGTGTGTGGCTTGATCTGGAAAGGCGGATGGCTGCAATTAGAGCTTTTTTATGCCGAATAGGGGTTACCGGCCCGCGGAGTGCACTCCAGCGAGGCAGGAGGGCGATGATGCACATCCACGGAGCTTCCCCAAACCAGTACGTGGCCCAGCTTTACGCCGCTGCGCAGGACCGGCGCGCGCTGGAGGCGCGGCGTACGGCCGACACCCGGCGCAAACTCAACCGCGCCGCGCAGCAGTTCGACGCATTGGACGAGGAGACCTCTTTCGTCCGGCAGATTTCCGACTCGCTGGCGCAGGGATCAGGCAATCCTTACGCTGGCTATCCGCAGCGTGACCCGGAGTTCGACTAGTTCCAGCCGTTGCGGTAACAATTTCCCGCAGGAACGCGCGCGGGGCACTGGAAGGCAGTTTGCTTTCGGTCTCTCCTGAGGGGCTTCGCTCCGCGCGCGCTTTTTTTCTTTCCGACTGCGCCCCGGGTTGGCTAGACTGCGGCATCCTCATCACCCGCGGAGGCCGCACATGCCGAAGTTTGTTATCGAGCGTGAGATTCCCGGAGCCGGACAGCTCGATCCGGAGACACTGAAGGCTATTTCGCAGAAGTCGTGCAGCGTGTTGCGCAACCTGGGGCCTGAGATTCAGTGGGTCCAGAGCTATGTGACTGCGGACAAGATCTACTGCGTCTACATTGCGCCCAGTGAGGAGCTGATCCGGCGGCACGCGGCAGAGGGCGGATTTCCGGCCAATGCGGTGAATGAAGTGAAGACGGTGATTGACCCGACGACGGCCGAGGTGTGAGGCGCGCCCGGCCTGCCCCCGTCGCGCCGCTATGATGGGGAGAGCCGATGGCTTCCGCCGACACGCCAACCCGCACCCTGCCCACGCTGCACGAGTTTTTCGCGCCGGGGGGACTGCTTGCGCAGTCGCCGCTGCCGTATGAGTACCGGCCCGGGCAACTGGAGATGGCGAAGGCGGTGGAGCGCGCGCTCAGCGAGCGGCGGCACCTGATTGTGGAGGCGGGGACGGGCACGGGCAAGACGCTGGCCTATCTGCTGCCGGCGCTGCGCACTGGCCAGCGCGTGATTGTTTCCACCGGCACCAAGGCGCTGCAGGATCAGCTCTACTTCCGCGATATTCCGTTCCTCTCATCGCTGCTGGGCGACCTGCGCGTGTGCTACATGAAGGGGCGCGCGAACTACCTGTGCCGCCACAAGCTGGTGGCGCTGCGGAGCCAGCCGATCCTGACCGGGCTGGAGGAGATTGACCAGTACCGGCAGATTGCCGAGTGGGAGCGGGAGACGGAGACGGGCGACCGCGCGGAGCTGTCGGGGATTCCGGAGTCGAGCGCGCTGTGGAGCAAGCTGGACGCGAGGGCCGATGCCTGCCTGGGCACGACCTGCCCGGACTACAAGCGCTGCTTTATTACCGAGATGCGGCGGCGGGCGCTGGAGTCGGACATCATCATCGTGAATCACCACCTGTTCTTCGCTGACCTCTCCGTGAAGCAGGAGGCGGCGGGCGCTCCGGACGCGGGCGTGCTGCCGGAGGCTGCGGCGGTGGTGTTTGACGAGGCGCACGAGCTGGAAGATGTGGCGTCGAGCTACTTCGGGCTGTCCGTGTCGAACATCCGGTTTGAAGAGCTGGCGCGTGACATGGACGTGCTGCTGCGCGGCAAAGAAGGCGCGGAGAAGATTCCCACGACGACGCAGCAACTGCGCGAACGGGCTCGGTTGTTCTTCTCTGTGCTGCCGATGGGCGACGTGGGGCGCCAGCCTTTTGTGGAGCGCGAGGAGTTTCTGGAGACGTCGGGCGACCTCTACCTGAGCGTGCGGGCGTCCCTGCGCACGCTGGAGGCGGAGATGGACCGGCTCTCGCACATTGAGGAAGCGCCGGGACTGCGCAAGCGCGTGACGCGGCTGCGGACGGAGCTGGAATTTCTGCTGGAGTCGTCGGCGTCGAACATGGTGTATTGGCTGGAACGGCGCATGACGGCGGGCGCGGGGCAGGACCGCGGCGCGCCGCGCGACGTGTTCCGGCAGCAGAGCCGCTCGACGTTCATTCAGGCCACGCCGATTGATGTGTCGGAGATTCTGCGCGAGCAGGTGTTCGAGTCGATTCCGACGGTGGTGCTGACGTCGGCGACGCTGACGGTGCAGGGCGGGTTTCAGCATATTCGCAAGCGGCTGGGGATGGAGGAGGCGCGCGAGCTGGTGGTGCCGTCGCACTTCCACTACGGCGAGCAGGCACTGCTGTATCTGCCGCCGCAGATGCCGGACCCGCGCGATCCTAACTTTGCAGAGGCTGCGGCGGAGTGCATTCGCCGTGTGCTTTCCATCAGCAAGGGGCGCGCGTTCTGCCTGTTCACGAGCTATGCGCAGATGCGCGATCTCTACGAGCGGCTGGCGCCGGTGCTTGACTACCCGATCCTGCTGCACGGCACAGCGCCGCGCAAGGCGCTGCTGGACGAGTTTCGCGTGACGCCCAACGCCGTGCTGTTCGGCACGTCGAGCTTCTGGCAGGGCGTGGATGTTCAGGGCGAGGCGCTGAGCTGCGTGATCATTGACCGGCTGCCGTTTGCGGTGCCGAGCGATCCGGTGGTGCAGGCGCGGATGAAGGCGATTGAAGAAGCCGGGGGCAAGCCGTTCTTCGACTACCAGGTGCCGTCGGCGGTGCTGACACTGAAGCAGGGATTCGGGCGGCTGATCCGCTCGCTGGAGGATCGCGGCGTGCTGGTGCTGCTGGATCCGCGCATCCGCACGCAGCGGTATGGGCAGACGTTTCTGCAGAGTTTGCCGCCGTACCGGACGACGACGGCGATCGCGGATGTGGAGCGGTTCTTTGCGAAGACCGGGAGTGCGGATGACGGCGAGGAAGAGGCCTGAGGACAGCGGTGTTGTGAGTACCGCGCGTGGTACACTTGGCTTGCACGAGTTGAAGCGAATTGCGGCGATCTTCTTCCGCACAGAGGCTGGCAATGAGCCGGTACGGGACTGGATCAAGGCGATGCGCGCCGAAGACCGGCAGCGGATCGGCGAGGACATTCGCACGGTGGAGTTTGGCTGGCCGATTGGGATGCCAGTGTGCCGCCCGCTTGGAGATGGCCTGCACGAGGTGCGGACGACGCTAACCGGCAATCGCATTGCGCGGGTGTTCTTCTATGTGGATGTGCGCGAACGGATGGTGTTGCTGCACGGCATGGTGAAGAAGACTCAGGCTACGCCGGCGGCGGATTTGGAACTGGCGCGGAAGAACATGCTGCGTCACGAAAGAGGACTCCGATGAAGCGGTTTGATCACAGCGGATCGAGTTTCGATGATTTTCTTGAAGAAGAAGGCATTCTCGACGAAGTTGATGCGGTTGCGATCAAGCGCGTGGTGGCATGGCAGTTGGCAGAGGCCATGAAGGCGGGGCGGATTACGAAAAAGGCAATGGCGGAGCGGATGGGGACGAGCCGCTCTCAGCTTGATCGCCTGCTGGACCCCGCCAACGGAGCGGTGCACCTGGACACGATTGCCAAGGCGGCGCGCGCCGTGGGCAAGCGCCTGCGCATCGAAATGGTGGATGCTGCGTGACACGATGAGAACCGCGCCCAACGATGTGCTGATTGTGATCGACGTGCAGAATGATTTCTGCCCGGGTGGAGCGCTGGCCGTTGCTGATGGCGATGCGGTGATTGCGCCGATTCATGCGCTGGCTGCGCGGTTTGAGCATGTGATTGTGACGCAGGACTGGCATCCGGTGGGGCACCTGTCGTTTGCGTCGAGCCATGCGGGGCGCGCGCCGTTTGAGCAGGTGGAGTTGAGCTATGGCGCGCAGACGCTGTGGCCAGACCACTGCGTGCAGGGCACGCGCGGGGCGGAGTTTTATCCAGCGCTCGACGTGACGCGGGCTGAGCTGATTCTGCGTAAAGGGTTTCGCGCGGCGATTGATTCGTACTCGGCGTTTTTTGAGAACGACCGCGTGACGCCGACGGGGCTGTCGGGGTATCTGCGCGAGCGTGGATTGACGCGCGTGTTTCTGGCCGGGTTGGCGTATGACTACTGCGTGGGCTACTCGGCGCTGGATGCGCGGCGGCTGGGGCTGGAGGCTGTGGTGGTGCGCGATGCGTGCCGGGCAATCGACCTGAACGGCTCGGCGGCGGCAATAGAAGGGGAGTTCAAGCGGGCCGGAGTGGTGGTGACGGAAAGTGCGCAAATCGGTGCATAGTTGCCCGTAGAATGGCGACGAGAGCTGCCATGTTTCGTAACTTCTACATTCTTGCGGCTGTGCTGGGGCTGTTTGCGCTGCTGGCGGGGGCAATGGCGCTGGTGCCGTCGAGCTTTCAGCCGGGGCTGCCGGCGAATGCCTCGCTGTGGCGGACGGCGGCGCTGTTTCTGCTGCTGGGCGCGCTGGGTTCGGCGCTGGTGGGGGTGCTGAGCCAGTTGTTTGAGCAGGTGGACCGGCGCAGTGAGCAGGCGCGGAGGGCGCGGCGCGAACGCCGGAGGCCCTAGAATAGACAGAGGGGACTCCTCCCCGCATGGATCAGACACCGCGATGTATGAAGTGACCGTCGACGCCGGATTCTCTTCCGGCCACTACCTGCGCAACTACCACGGCAAGTGCGAGAACCCGCACGGGCATAACTACAAGGTGCGTGTGACGCTGGCCGGCGGGGAGCTGGACGGGACGGGTCTGCTGCTGGACTTCAAGATGCTGAAGCTGGTGATGCGGCCGGTGATTGAGCGGATTGATCACCAGATGCTGAATGACCTGGAGCCGTTCACCACGATCAATCCTTCAGCCGAGAACATTGCGAAGTATTTCTTTGACCAGACGAATGAGCAGTTGGACGGCATGACGCAGGGCCGCGTACGCGTGAAGGACTGCACGGTCTGGGAGACGGACGTGACGAGCGCCACGTACTACGAGCACGCCTAGCTAAAGCCCAACTCCTGATCTGGATGGCGTTATGGGCACGGCTGAAGCCGTGCCCTTTCAAAACTGTGCTCTCTGTCGACATTCCCGCGTGAAGGTGAATGACATGGACTACTTCATCGCGCTGGACTTGGACTTCAGGTATTTGTCGAAGGGGATCTCGAAGTAGAAGAGTTCTTCGCCCTCAGACGTGCGCAGCTTGTGCAGGTGGAGCTTGGCGCCTTTGAGCGGGTCGTCGAGCTGCGAGACGTCGTAAAAGAGAAAGCCGGCACGGGTGGTGTGCGGCTCGACGACGAGGGCACCGTACTCGAACTGGTCGAAGTCGGCCTCTACGTCTTTGTCACTGGCTTTGGGCTTGATCTTGATGCTGGGGATGGGGGCGGGCAGGGGAATCTTGCTGCCCTTCTTGTCTTTCAGCAGGATGCGGCGCTCTACGTCCTCTGGCGTGGCGGCCTGGATGCGGTCGCCCGCGGCGGTCTGGAAGAGGATGCGCGCGTCCCGCAGGGAGATGGGGCGGTCGCCGTTGTTGGTGACGATGAGGCGGATGGGGAGGATGCCGTGGGCGAGATAGTCGACGCGGAAGATGCTGGCCTTCTCGCGGATGTCGTAGGGCTCGGCTGCGATGGCGACCTGCTCGGCGTCGTGGACCTCAACGGCGGCGAAGGCGGTGGCTGGCTGGATGGGCGGAACTTTGTGCTCGGCTGCGACGGCGGGTGCAACGAGCACGGCGCTCAACAGGGCGAACGACGGGATGGCTCGCAGAATCGGCATCGCGTTCGACTGTATCATCTTGAGATTAGACACAGAGAAAGCTCGTTCGTTACGCATGATTCTGTTCTTCTATAACATTGCGCTGCTGGCGGCGCTGCTGGTGAGCGCGCCGTGGTGGCTGCTGCGGATGGCCACGACGCACAAGTATCGCGAGGGGCTGTGGGCGCGGCTGGGCGGTGTGCCGCGCGGGCTGCGCGCGCGGGCTGCGGAGCGGCCGGTGGTGTGGCTGCACGCGGTTTCCGTGGGTGAAGTGCTGGCGGTGGGACGGCTGGTGGGCGAGCTGGACCGCGCGTTGCCGGGCGTGCAGGTACTGATTTCAACAACAACGAGGACGGGGCAGGCGCTGGCGCGCGAGCGGTTCGGCGCGGAGCGCGTGTTCTATTGCCCGCTGGATCTGCCCTGGGCGGTTGGCGCGTATCTGCGTGCGCTGCGGCCGCGGATGCTGGTGCTGACGGAGACGGAGTTCTGGCCGAATCTGCTGGCGGGTTGCGCGCGGCGTGGCGTGCCGGTGGCGGTGGTGAATGCGCGCGTGTCGGATCGCTCTTGGCCGCGGTATCGCGCGCTGCGCTGGCTGTGGCGGCCGTTTCTGGGCAAGCTGAACGCGGTGCTGGCGCAGAGCGCGGTGGATGCGGAGCGGTTGCGTGCGATCGGCTGCCGGGCAGAGACGGTTTCGGTCGCGGGAAATCTGAAGTTCGACGTGCGGGCGGCGCAGGAGGCGGAGGCGACGCGGCAACTGAAGGCGGCTGGCGCGGGGCTGCGGTTTGTGGTGGCGGGCAGCACGCTGGAGGGCGAAGAGGCGGCGCTGCTGGATGCGTGGCCGCGTCTGCTGGCGGCGGATGGCAAGCTGGCGATGGTGCTGGCGGCGCGGCATCCGGAGCGGTTTGCGGCAGTGGCGGCGCTGCTGGAAGCTTCTGGCGTGAAGTGGGTGCGGCGGTCGGCGTGGAAAGGGCGGGCGGTGCATGAGTTGGCGCCGCTGGAGTCGGGGACGGTGGTGCTGCTGGACACGATTGGCGAGCTGGCGTCGGTGTATTCGCTGGCCGCGGTGGCTTTTGTCGGAGGCAGCATTGCGCAGGCGGGCGGGCACAATCCGCTGGAGCCCGCACAGTTTGGCGTGCCGGTGGTGATGGGGCCGAACTACGAAAACTTTCGCGCCATTGTGGAGGATCTGCGCGCGCACAAGGCGATCCGGATTGCGCAGAAGAGTGAGCTGGCGCAGGCGCTGGGCGAGTTGCTCCGCGATGGTGTGCAGGCGCGGGAGTTGGGTGCGCGGGGACGCGAGGTCTTCAACGCGCAGGCGGGCGCGACGGCGCGGTGCGTGGAGGCGATTGTGCGGCTGATGGGGGCGACGTGGTGAGACGGCCGTGGCTGGCTCCGCTGGTGCCGCTTTACGCGGCTGGAGCGGCGTTGTGCGCGCGCGGGATCAAGGTGCGGCGGCTGGCGTGGCCGGTGGTGAGTGTTGGCAATTTGTCTGCGGGCGGAGCGGGGAAGACGCCGTTCACGATTGCGTTGGCGCGGCTGCTGACGGCGCGCGGTGTGGGTGTGGACGTGCTTTCACGCGGGTACGGCAGGGTAGCGAAGCACGCGGCGCGGGTGCGCTCGGACGGAACGGCTGCGGAGTTTGGCGACGAGCCGCTGCTGCTGGCGCGCGCGACGGGCTTGCCGGTGTATGTGGCGGCGGAGCGCTATGAAGCGGGCGTGATGGCGGAGCGCGAGGCGGCGCCGACGGACGGGCTCCGCGTGCATCTGCTGGACGATGGGTTTCAGCACCGGCAACTGGCGCGCACGGTGGACATTCTGCTGGTGAATCGCGAGGACTGGTGCGACGCGCTGCTGCCTGCGGGCAACCTGCGCGAGCCGTTGCAGGGGGCGCGGCGCGCGAATGTCGTCGTGATACCGGCGGAGGATGCAGCGCTCGAAAGCGAGCTGCGGGCGTGGGGATGGAGCGGGCCGGTGTGGCGTGTGCGCAGGACGATGGCGCCGCCACACGTTGCGGGGCCTGCGTTTGCGTTTTGCGGGATAGCGCGGCCGGGGCAGTTTTTTGCAGGGCTGGAGGCGGCGGGCGTGACGCTGGCTGGGCGACGCGCGTTTCGCGATCATTACCGATACAACGGGCGCGATGTGGATGCGCTGCTGGGCCAGGCGCGCGCGGCGGGTGCGGCGGCGCTGGTGACGACGGAGAAGGATGCGGTGCGGATGGGGGCGCTGGCGGAGCGGTTTCCGGCGGAGTTGCCACTGCGCACGGCCGGGCTGGCGACGGTGATTGAGGGCGAAGAAGCGGCGCTTAACTGGCTACTGGCGCGACTGAGTGCGGCGCGAGCCGTGTGAGAGAATCAGAGCTTGCAAACGCAATCCAAGTATCGAGTGCTCGTGGTGCGACTGGGCGCGATGGGCGATATTCTGCACGCGCTTCCGGCGGTGACAGCGCTCAGAAAGATGCATCCGGGCTGGTTGATTGACTGGGTGGTGGAGCCGAAGTGGCGCGCGCTGCTGACGGCGGACGGAGCCACCGGGCGTGACACGAACGCGGCCGAGCCGCGGCAGCCGGTGGTGGACGGCCTGCACTTTGCGGCGACCAAGGAATGGCGGAAAGCTCCGCTGGGCGAGCAGACACGCGACGAGCTGAAGGCACTGCGTGCGGCACTGCGGGCGGGCGCGTATGACACCGTGATCGACCTGCAGGGCGCGGTACGCTCGGCGGCGCTGGCGCGGCTCACGGGTTGCCGCCGGCGCATTGGCGAGGCGGAACCGCGAGAGCGTGCGGCGCGGCTGCTCTATACCGAGCGCGTGCGGACGACGGGCGCGCACGTGATTGAGCAGGATCTGGAACTGGCGGCGCAGATTGCGGGCGACGAGCTTGACTACACACAGGCGATGCTGCCGTTTGATGTCGAGGCTGAGGTGTGGGCTGATGCGCTGCTGAAGCCTGCGCAGCCGGCGGTGCTGATCAATCCGGGCGCTGGATGGGGTGCGAAGCGCTGGCCCGTGGAGCGCTATGGTGCGGTGGCGCGCGGGTTGCAAGATCGCGGGATGCGGGTGCTGGTGAACGCCGGGCCGGGCGAGGAGCCGCTGGCCGAGGCAATTGTGGAGGCCACGGGCGGCGCGGCGACGGTGCTGAATGCCTCGCTGGAGCGGCTGATTGCGGTGACGCGGCGGATTGCGCTGCTGGTGGCCGGAGACACGGGACCGCTGCATCTGGCCTGCGCGCTGGGCAAGCCTGTGGTAGGCATCTACGGGCCCACGGACCCGGCGCGGAACGGGCCGTTCGGAACGCCGTCGCGCGTGCTGCGGCACCCGGAGAGCCGGCGCGACCACACGCGGCGGGCGGAGCCCGAGGCGGGGTTGCTGACGATTGAGCCAGAGGCTGTGCTGCACGCTGCCGAGGAACTGCTTTATTCTGAAACGACCCAATGAGTACCGGTCATACCGATTCGACGAACGACTTTCTTGAGCAGTGGCGCCAGGTGGCGCGGCGCATTCGCGTGCCCCTGGGCTTTGTGACGGCTGCGCTTTACCTGACTGCGCTGTGGCAGCGTGCGCCGCGGCTGTGGGCCGTGGCGGCGAGCCTGGCGCTGGTGGTGCCTGGGCTGTGGCTGCGTGGTTATGCGGCTGGCTACGTGAAGAAGAACAAAGAGCTGACGCAGACCGGTCCGTATGCCTATACGCGCAACCCGCTCTACCTGGGGTCGATGCTGATTGCGTCTGGCTTTGCGCTGGCGCTGCTGAGCTGGCCGATTGCGCTGGTGCTGGCGATCGGGTTCACGGCAATCTATGTGCCGGTGATTTCTTCCGAGGAGCGGTTCCTCCGCGCCACGTTTCCCGACTTTGACGACTACTGTGCACGGGTGCCTCGGCTGCTGCCGCGCCTGACGGCGGCACCAGGGAAGGGCGAGGCGGGAAGTTTCTCATTCACACTGTACTTACGGCATCGCGAGTACAATGCAGGAATAGGAGCCGCGCTGCTGTACGCGAGTCTGTTTGCGTTGCGGCCGGCCTTGGGAGTGCTCGCGCACCTGGTGCGCTAGTGCGGTCCCCAGACAGGCTGCGGCGGAGTTGGCCGTGGCATCAGGCGGGACCGGGTAAGCCGAATTCCAGGACATCAGCGTCCAATAGATACGAAGGAGCCGAGCCTCACGGTGAACATGCGCACGACGGTGAAGTTGATTTTGTGTGTTTTGGTCTTGGCCGCCGGTGCCGCCGCGCAGCAGCTTCCGCAGCTGCCAGCGCCGCGTGCGGGCTACAGCTTCCCGCAGCGACAGACGCTGACCTACTCGGTTGACTGGCGCGTGTTTCCCGCCGGGACCGCGGTTGTCCGCTTTGAGTCCATGGGCGAGCGGGAACGGATCTCTGCCACGGCAGACACGGCAGGGGCCATCAACCTGCTGTTCCACGTGAGCGACCGGTTCCAGGCAGTCTTTGACCGCACTCGCGGCTGCACGTACCAGTTTGACAAGCAGACGGTGGAGGGGCGGCGACAGCTCAACTCCACGCTGCACATGGACTACGCGCAGGGCAAGTCAGTCCTGGATGAAAAGAACCAGGTGACGGGGCAGACCAAGCATGTGGAGTCGGCGATTCCCAGCTGCATGACGGACCTGCTGACGGGCGTGTTTTATGTCTCGTCGCTGCCGTTGGTGGTGGGGCAGAGCTTCACCATTCCTGTGGTGGACGCGATGCACAACATCCCGGTGACGATGAAGGTGGAGGGGCGTGAGGAGATCAAGACGCCGCTCGGGACCTTCCACACGGTGCGTGTGCAGCCGACGGCGGCGGCCGGCGTGGTGAAGAACCGCGGCAACATCTGGATCTGGTACACAGACGACGAGCGGCACCTGCCGGTGCAGATGCGCGCGCGGCTGTTCTGGGGCACGATCACCTTCCGGCTGACGGGCAACGAAGCCAAGTAGCGAGTTTGCGAGCCAGCGGGCTGGCGCATGGCCGGGGCTGGATTGCGCCTATTGCATGCGGAAGCGCTCGCGCATGAGGCGCTGCAGGCGTGGCCAGTAGATCAGGTTGAAGGCCAACTCTTTGTCAGGGAACATGCCAAGGGCGAGCCGGCGCGTGTCGGCAACCATTGCCGAGGCCTCCTCGACGGTAAGCGACTGGTCTTGCGCAATGATCTGCGTGACCATGTTGACGACGATCTGAAGGCGCCGGATTTTGCGGCTTTCGTCGGCGAGCTCTTCAGGCGACTGGGCGACGGCGGGAATGGCGGGGACGGCGTCGGGCTGCCGGTCCCAGGGGCGTTCGGGTGAACCCATGCGGGCGAACCTCCGGGGGAAGTCGGCGTGCTTTGTCGCGATGGTACCGCAAAATCTGCCCGCCTGTGACCGGCAAGGGACAGGGCCAATTCCACAGGATCGTAAAATAAAGACGGATGGCGTTTACCGAACAATACGACGTGGCCGTGGTGGGCGCGGGGCATGCGGGCTGCGAGGCGGCAATGGCTGCGGCGCGGATGGGCCTGAAGACTGCGCTGATCACCATGAACCTGGACCTGATTGCGCAGATGAGCTGCAATCCGGCGATTGGCGGCGTGGCCAAGGGGCACCTTGTCCGCGAAGTGGACGCGCTGGGCGGCATCATGGGCGAGGTGGCAGACGCGGTGGGCATCCAGTTCCGCCTGCTGAACACCTCACGCGGCCCGGCCGTCTGGAGCCCGCGCGCGCAGTGCGACAAGCAGCAGTACCGCACCAAGATGCGTGAGGTGCTGGAGGCGCAGCCGGGTCTGCACATCCGGCAGGCTGAGGTTGTCGATCTCGTCCTCGCTGACGCTCCGGGCGAGATCGACAGGGAACAGGGATCAGGGATCAGGGATCAGGACGGCGAAGCCCCGCGGCGTGTGGTGGGGCTGAAACTGCGGGACGGGCGGCAGTTGATGGCGGGCGCCACGATCATCACCACGGGCACATTTCTAAACGGGCTGATCCACTGCGGCGAGGAGCGCTACCCGGCGGGGCGAAGCGGCGAACCGGCGTCGGTGTTGCTGGGCGAGGCGCTGCGGGCTCTTGGACTGCGGACATGCAGACTCAAGACCGGCACGCCGCCGCGGCTGGACGGGCGGACGATCCACTGGGAGCGGTTTGAGGAGCAGCCGGGCGACGCGGAGCCAACGCCGTTCAGCTTCCGGACGAAGCGGATTGTGCAGCCGCAGGTGAGCTGCCACATTGCGTTCACCACGCCGGAGACGCTGCGGCTGATCCGCGAGAACGTGCACCGCTCGGCGATGTATTCGGGCCAGATTCACGGCGTGGGGCCGCGGTATTGCCCGTCGATCGAGGACAAGGTCGTCAAGTTTCCAGACAAAACGCAGCACCAGTTCTTTCTGGAGCCGGAGGGGTTAAACACCCACGAGGTCTACGTCAACGGCATGTCCACGTCACTGCCCATGGAGGTGCAGTGGCAGATTGTGCACTCGATTCCGGGCCTGGAGGACGCGGAGATGTTGCGTCCGGGCTACGCGATTGAGTACGACGCGGTGGACGCGACCGAACTGGACCGGGCGCTGAAGGTCAAGTCGATGGAAGGGCTCTACCTGGCCGGGCAGATCAACGGTACCAGCGGTTACGAGGAGGCGGCCTGCCAGGGGATCATGGCGGGGATCAACGCCGCGCTCAAGGTGAAGGGCGAGCCGCCGTTCACGCTGGACCGGACGGAAGGCTACACGGGCATCCTGATTGACGACCTGATCTCAAAGGGTACGAACGAGCCGTATCGCATGTTTACCTCGCGGGCGGAGTTTCGCCTGCACCTGCGGATTGATAACGCGGACCGGCGGCTGACGCCTTACGGGCGGCGGCTGGGTCTGGTGGGCGACGAGGCCTGGGCGGAGTTTGAGCAGAAGCAGGCGCGGCGGTCGGCGCTGGAGCGGCTGCTGGAGACCACAAAGCCGGATGCGGCGGCGCTGAGCGCGGCGGGGCTGGGTGAGTTGACGGCGACCGCGGGGCTGAGCTGGGCGCAACTGCTGAAGCGGCCCGAGGTGACGATGGAGCCGGTGCTGAGCGCGCTGCGGGCGCGGCTCGGCGAGGATGCGTTGCTGGAGCGGTTTGCCGTGGACGGCGCGGGTGACCCGGTGGCGCATCGGGCGCTGCGCAACGAGGCGCGCGCGGTGGAGACGGAAATCAAGTTTGCCGGGTATCTCGATCAGCAGAAGAAGTCGATTGAAAAGCTGAAGGCGGCCGAGGCGGTGGCAATCCCGGAGTGGCTGGAGTACGGGACGATCAGCGGGCTCTCACGGGAGATGCGGGAGAAGCTGGAGCGCGTGCGGCCGCAGACCATCGGTCAGGCGAGCCGGATTCCCGGTGTGACGCCGGCCGCGTTGGGGCTGGTGCACGTCTCGATCCGGCTACAGGGTGAGCGACGCAGATCGGCCTGAGCTGCGCCGCTCGCGGTCCTACTTGTCTTTGCCGAAGAGCGGGAAGTGGAAGGGCTGTTCGGCGTTGGACTGAGACTTCTTTTTGCCCGGCGTGTCTTCGCGCACGGCGGTGCGCTGGGAGTTGATGCAGACCCAGCCGCCGCGAACCTTCTCAAAAACATGAGTGAAGACGCCCTTTTCGTCGGCCTGCTTGCCGTCCGGCGTCTTGTGGTGCAGCGCGTAGGTGCCGTTGGCCACGGCAATGTCACCGAGCATGCGGACGGTGATGATCTTCTGCTCCAGATGGAGGGTCTTGTCTTCGCCAGCGACGAGGCTGGCCACCTGCTGGTTGCGGGTGGTGATGTCGCCGTTGGCGGCCACGTCCACAAACAGGGGCGAAAGCACCAGCTCAAGCGAGTACTGGTCACGGATGTTGACGGCCGTGTCCCAGGCGTCCTCAAGCTTCTGGAACTGGGTAATCTCAGGGGAAGCAGTGGAGGTCACCGGCGGAGCCGGTGTCTGCGCGGACGCAGCGGTAAGGGCAAGCACAACAGTCAGGCAGGAGATAAGACGGATCATAGAGCGGTAGGAACTCCCACGGATGATCATAATTCCTTGGACGCGCGGCGGGGCGGGAGAGAGAGCCGGGCAGCGAGAACAGACGCTAGATCAGTGCCTGAAGATGCTCGGGCGAGGCCACGGTGACGTGTGCGTCCTCGATGGCGATCCAGCCGTCCTTGCGGAACTGGCCAAGGGTGCGGGTGACGGTCTCGCGGGTGGTGCAGGCCATCGACGCCATCTCTTCATGGGTGAGCAGCAGCGGGAAGTGGAAGGCTCCGGTCTCGGACTGCTCGCCGATCTGGTGGGAGAGCTCGAGGAGCAGGCGTGCCAGGCGCGCGGCGACGGTCTCAGCCAGCGCGATGCGGCAGGCGTCCTGCAGGGCGAAGCGGTACTCCTGGCAGATGCACTGCACGGCGCGCATCTGGGCTTCCTTGTGGCTGCGGAGGAAGTTGAGGAAGCGGTCGCGCTCAACCGGACGCAGCTGCGCGGGCGTAAGGGACTCGGCGGAAACCTCGTAGGTTCCATGAGAAAGAACGGCGTAGAGGCCGAGCATGGAGCCGGGCCCAGCGACGCGCACGATCATCTGGCGGTTCTGTGGCTTTCCCGTGGTGAGCTTGAGGTAGCCGGAGCAGATCAGGTAGAGGCAGCGGGCGTCTTCGCCCTGATTGAAGAGGCTGGCCTGTGCGGGCAATGAGATGGTGCTGGTGACGAGCTCAAGATCAGCAAGAACGGAGTTGCCGAGGGAGCAAAACCAGCCGGGACGACGGCTTCCGCAAGCAGCACAGCCGATGGGCCCCTGCCGGGAGAGGTTCTTTTGCCGCCTGGAGTGTCCAACCAGTGCTGCGCCGTCCATCATGGCCTCACCCTCACCCACTGCCATAGTAGCGGGCACGCCTCGACCGGCGAACCTGCAACGGCCGAGCTCAGATCCGTCTTAGGTATACGAGTAATCTCACGAAGTAGATCGCATGTTTACCCATGCACAGTTTCAGGCAACATTGGTACGACAGGATGTGATGGGCCTCACGAATGTTGCGCAGATGCTGCACCTGCGCGCTCTGCGCGGGTGCGGCTCATGCTCAAGAGCGAAATCCGAATAACAGTGCCCTCACTACCGATGTGCAATGTGACTCTTTCTTGAGAAAATAGCCACTCATGGCGTGTGCCTCCGGGGTATGCTGGGCCGAATTTCGCTATAGAATGGCCTCGACTTTGTTGTTGGGAGAATGTTGCCGGATGCGCAAGGCTGTCATTGCTGTTTTCTTCTTTGTTTTGATGGGCGCGGGTTTGCTGACTGCGCAGGTTGCGGCCCCGGCCGCACAGGCTGCGGCTCCAGCCGCGCAGACACCTCCGCCACCGGCGATGCTGATTGAGCGCGGCGTGACGATGAAGACGCGGGACGGCGTGGTGCTGCGCGCGGATATCTATCGCCCCGGCGCCGAGGGCAAGTATCCGGTGCTGTTGCAGCGGACGCCCTACGACAAGAGCAATGCTGCGGACTTTGCGCGCGAAGCGGTGACGCGCGGCTATGTGGTGGTGGTGCAGGACGTGCGCGGGCGCTACACGTCAGACGGCGAGTGGTACACCTTCAAGCACGAGAGCAACGACGGCTACGACGCGGTGGAGTGGGCGGCGGCGCTGCCTTACTCGGACGGGCGCGTGGGCATGTTTGGCGGCTCGTATGTGGGCGCAACGCAGATGCTCACGGCCATTGTGCATCCGCCGCATCTGGCGGGCATTTGCCCGGTGGTGACGGCTTCAAACTACCACGAGAACTGGACCTACCAGGGCGGCGCGCTGGAGCAGTGGTTTGACCAGTCGTGGAGCTCTGGGCTGGCGCAGGACACGATGAACCGCACGGTGCGCGCGGCCACCAACGCGCTGGCGGCTGACCGCGCGCTGCCGCTGAAGAAGTTCCCGGTGTTCAACCTGGGCAACATTGCGGGCGGGCCGGAGCTGACGCGCTCACTGGCTCCGTACTATCTGGACTGGCTGGCGCACCCGACGTATGACGCGTACTGGAAGCAGTGGGCGATTGACGAGAACTACGCGCAGATCCAGGTGCCGGCGCTCACCATTGCGGCGTGGTACGACATCTTCCAGGGCGGCTCGCTGCGCAACTATCTTGGCCTGCGCGACCACGCGGCGAACGAGGCGGCACGCAAGGGGCAGAGGCTGCTGGTGACGGTGGGCGGACACGCGGGCATTGGCCGCAAGATTGGCGCGGTGGACTTTGGCCCGGCGGCAGGCGAGTACGACGAAAACAAGATCACGCTGGACTGGTATGACCACCTGTTCAAAGACGTGAAGAATCAGTTCGCCGACGACGAGAAGCCGGTGCGGCTGTTTGTGATGGGCGAGAACGCGTGGCGCGACGAGGCGGAGTGGCCGCTGAAGCGCGCGGTGGAGACGAAGTACTACCTGCACTCGGCGGGCAAGGCGAACACGCTGGCAGGCGACGGCGCGCTGACGGTGGATGCGCCTGCGGCTGAGACGGCGGACAGCTACGTCTACAATCCGGCGAACCCGGTGCCGACGGTGGGCGGGCCGCTCTGCTGCGACGGCGCGCACCTGGCTCCGGGACCAATGGATCAGAACGAAGTCGAGGTGCGGCAGGACGTGCTGGTGTATGCCACCAAGCCGCTGGAGAACGATGTGGAGGTGACCGGACCGGTGACGCTGACGCTGTTCGCGAAGTCGTCGGCGGTGGACACGGACTTTACGGCAAAGCTGGTGGATGTTTCGCCGCAGGGCTTTGCGCAGAACCTGACGGAGGGCATTCTGCGGGCGCGGTTCCGCGAGTCGACCGCCGTGGCCAAGCCGCTGCAGCCGGGTAAGCCGGTGGAGTTGACGGTGGACCTGTGGTCAACGAGCAACGTGTTCAAGAAGGGCCACCGCATCCGGCTGGAGGTTTCGTCGAGCAACTTTCCGCGCTTTGATCGCAACCTGAACACGGGCAAGAGCGCAGCGGAGGAGACGAAGTTTGTGAGCGCAACGAACACGGTGCTGCATGATGCGGAGCATCCGAGCGCACTGCTGCTGCCGGTGGTGAAGGCCGGAGGCAGTGATCAGTAACCAGTGACCAGTGATCAGTAAGCAGATGTCAGTGGATCTGGTGCGAGGGCGGCCGTGGTGGCCGCCCTCGGTGTTTCTAGTGCGTGGTCACTGCGGCGGGGGCTGCCGCTGCGACGAGTTCACGGGCGGCCTTGCGGCCCAGGCGGATGCAGTCGGGGATGCCGATGCCGTCGTAGGCGTTTCCGGCGAGGCGCAGGCCGGGCAGGGCGGCCACGCGGTCCTGCACAAGCTGCATGCGCTCCTGGTGGCCGACGGCGTACTGTGCCATGGCGCGGCGCCAGCGCGAGACTTGCACGTGGTCCGGCTCGGCGGTCAGCGGGATGACCTTGTTGCCGAGGATTTCGCTCAGCTCACGGCGGACGGTGGCGATGAGGGTCTCGTCGGGCTCGTCCAGCAGGGCCTCATTCTTCATGCCGCCGAGGAAGGCGCGGATGACGGCCTTGCCTGCGGGCGTGCGGCCCAGGAACTTGCGGTGAACGAAGGTGGCGGCCAGCATGGAGCGGCCTTCGACGGCGGGGACGAGGAAGCCGAAGCCCTCAGGCAGCGTGCCGATCTTCGCTTCGTCATAGACGAGGTTCAGCGTGATGGATGACGAGTAGGGAATGGAGGCGAGCGTGGAGCCGAGCTCGGCGTCGACCGGCTGAAGCAGATTGCCGACGGCCCATGCGGGCGAGGCCATGATGATGCCGTCAAAGCTGTGGGCCTGGCCGGCGGCGGTGATCTGCCACTGGCCGCCGGAGCGGGCGACGGATTCGACAGTGGTGGAGCGGTGAATCCAGTCAGGATTCAGGCGGGCTTCAAGCGCGTCAATAAGCTGCTGCAGGCCGCCACGAAGGGTGGTGAAGATGCCGCGGGGGCCAGCGGGCTTTTGTCCGGCGGGCCGGGGTGCGGCAGATTTCTGGGCCATCTTGGCGCGCATCTCACGGTGCGCGGCCAGCATGCCGCGGGTGAGCGAGCCGTACTTGGTTTCCATCTCTACCATGCGTGCGAGCACGGTGCGGGCGCTGAGGCGCGTGGCGTCTCCGCCATAGATGCCGGAGAGCAGCGGGTCAGCGAGGCGGTCGACGGCCTCCTGGCCGAAGTGGCGCTTGACCAGCGCGGCGACGGACTCGTCCTCAGTGGAGGGGCGCGGCGGATGCAGCAGTTCGAGACCCATGCGCAGCTTGGTGAGCGGGCTGAAGAGCGGCGTGAGCGCCGTGGGGATGAGCTTGGTGGGCACGAGGAACATGAGGCCGTCGGGCAGCGGCACGAGCCGGTTGCGCACCACGATCCAGGTCTTGCGGTCGGCGTCGTTGGAGGGCGTGAGCTGGTCGCCCAGACCGAGTTCGCGACAGAGCTCGGCGGCGGAGGGCTTCTCGCTGATGAAGGAGTCCGGGCCGCGCTCAAGCACAGCGCCGTTGACGATCTCTGATGCGAGCGAGCCGCCGAGACGCGGGCGGGATTCAAACAGTGTGTACTCGACGGGCTCGCCTGCGGCGCGCGCCTTTTCGAGTTCGTAGGCTGCCGCCAGCCCTGCAATACCACCACCAATGACGGCAATTTTCATACAGTGCCCCCTGGGGAATTGGGCTCGCCACGGATCTTCAGGGAAACGGGAGCGAACCTCCAGCATCTTATACGCCGGATGCCGGTTCATGTCTGCATTTAGAATCCACTGCGACAGGCGGGGTTGCGAGTGACTTAAATCACACGAAATTGCGAAGATGGCTCTAGTCTGTTCAGGCACACAAAACAAGGGAACATCCCAAGGATTGATTTCGGACCGGGGCGGTCCGTTCTATTCTTCCAGCAGGAGCACAAGCAGATGACTGCAGAGCTGATACACCGGCTTCATTTTGCATTTACGGTGACGTTTCACTACCTGTTTCCCCAACTCACGATGGGACTGGCGCTGCTGATTGTGGTGTTGAAGACCGCAGCGCTCAAGACCGGCGGTGAGCAGTGGGACCGCGCGGCGCGGTTCTGGGGGCGCATATTTGCCATTAATTTCGTCTTCGGCGTGGTGACGGGAATTCCGATGGAGTTCGAGTTCGGCACCAACTGGTCGAAGTTTGCAGAGCTTTCAGGCGGCGTGATTGGGCAACCGCTGGCAATGGAGGGTGTGTTCAGCTTCTTCCTTGAGTCGGCTTTTCTGGGGCTGTTTCTCTACGGCGGCAAGCGGCTTTCAAAGAGGATGCACTGGTTCAGCGCGGTGATGGTGTGGCTGGGCTCGTGGATCTCAGGCTTTTTCATCATCGTGACGGACGCGTGGATGCAGCATCCGGTGGGCTACAACCAGTTGCCGAATGGGCAGTATGAGATGGTGAGCTTTTGGCAACTGCTGCTGAACCCATGGGCGCTGCTGCAGTATGCGCACAACATGACGGGCGCAGTGGTGACGGGCAGCTTTGTGATGGCGGCGACGGGCGCGTTCTATCTGCTGGATAGGAAGTATGAGGCGTTCGGCAAGATCTTTGTGAAGGTGGGCGTGATTGCGGGGCTGATCTCGACGATCCTGATCATCTTCCCGACGGGCGACCTGCACGGCAAGTATGTGGCCCGGAACCAACCGGCTGCGATTGCCGCGATGGAGGGGCTGTTCAAGACCGAAACCGGCGCGGGCGTGGTGCTGGTGGGCCAGCCGAATGAGGAGACGGGGCAGATCGACAACCCGATTGTGGTCAACGACCTGCTGAGCTTCCTGATCTACGGCACGACCAAGGCCGAGGTGAAGGGGCTGGACCAGATTCCGCATGACCAGTGGCCCACGGCGCTGCCGCTGCTCTATTACGCCTACCACATCATGGCGGGGCTGGGAACCTACTTCATCGCGCTGATGATGGCGGCCGCGTTCCTGCTGTGGAAGCAGAAGATCTACACCGCGCGGTGGATGCAGTGGCTGCTGCTGATCAGCTTCCCGCTGCCCTACATTGCCAACACGGCGGGCTGGCTGACGGCCGAGCTGGGACGGCAGCCGTGGCTCATCTACGGGCTGATGCGGACCAGCGCGGGCTTCTCGCATACGGTTTCAGCAGGCAACGGGCTGTTTACGCTGCTGGGCTTCATGGGGCTCTACCTGCTGCTCGGAATCCTGTTCACGGTGCTGGTGTACCGCGAGATCAGCCACGGGCCGCTGTCTGATGCGACGGCGCAGGCTCACTAAGGGGAAGAGGAGTCGGACATGATGGGGTTTCTCTGGTTCTGGCTGGTTGCCGTAATGATTGTCGGCTACGTGGTGCTGGACGGTTTTGATCTGGGCGTGGGCGCGCTGCACCTGATTCTGCCCAAGAGCGAGCGTCAGCGGCAGGCGGCGCTGCGGTCGATTGGGCCGGTGTGGGACGGCAACGAGGTATGGTTGCTGGCGGGTGGCGGCACGCTCTACTTTGCGTTTCCGCTGCTGTATGCCTCGGCGTTCAGCGGGTTTTATCTGCCGCTGATGATTGTGCTGTGGCTGCTGGTGCTGCGCGGCATCAGCCTGGAGCTGCGTAACCATGTGGACGTGGGCGTGTGGACGGCGCTGCTGGATGGCGTCTTCTGCTTCGCCTCGGCGCTGCTGACCATCTTCTTCGGCGCGGCGCTGGCGAACGTGCTGCGCGGTGTGCCGCTGGCTGCGGACGGCTACTTCTTCCTGCCGCTGTGGACGACGTGGACGCCGGGCACGTATCCGGGCATCCTCGACTGGTACACGGTGATTGGCGGGCTGGTGGCGCTGGTGGCGCTCACGATGCACGGCGCGCTGTGGCTCACGATTAAGACCAGTGGTGAGCTGGAAGAGCGGGCGCGGGCGATTGTGACACCGCTGTGGCTCGGGCTGGTGGCGCTCACGCTGGTGAGCCTGTTCGCCACCATTGCGGTGCGGCCTGCGATGCTGAACAACTACGCGAACTATCCGGTGACGTACATTGTGCCGGCAGGCGTGGTGGCGTCACTGGCGGCAGTGTGGTTCTTCAACAGCAAGGGCGCGGCGGTGAAGGCGTTTGTCGCGTCGTGCCTGTACCTGTTCTTCATGCTGGCCGGGGCCTGCTGGGGCGTGTATCCCACGCTGCTGCCGGCGACGACCGGCGCGGCCAACGACATCACGCTGACGCGGGCGATCAGCGGCCCACACACGCTGGCCGTGGGGCTGGTGTGGTGGGCGTTCGGCATGACGCTGGCGCTGGGCTACATCGTGTTCGTGTACAGCCGCTTCAAGGGCAAGGCGGACGCGGAAGGGCATTGAGAACAGCGCCGCAAGGGCGCGAACAGCCTCGAATGAGTCTGTGTGGCACGAACAGGTAGGCCGGGGCTTCAGCCCCGACGCATGCACAAAACCCAAAATAGAGAGAAAGAATGCCCGGAAGGCTTCAGCCTTCCGGGCATTCTCGTATTGCTATTGCAATTCGCCCGGCATGGCGTCGACTCGATCAGGATGCTGCGTATGGACGAAGGTGGAATCGTCGAGGCCGCGCTTTGATGGGTTGGCGGCGATGTAGCCAAGCTGGTTGCGAAAGTCTTCGGCGTCGCGGATGCGGTGTTCATGAAAGCCCGGCTGCCAGATTTCTCCACGGAAGTGTTCACGTGCAGCATGCGAGAAGCCGCCCTTGATGCATTGGGCGCAGCGCTCGATGGTCTGTCCTGTTGCGGGTGTCAGCAGGACATGAAGGTGATCGGGCATGATGGCGAAGCCGTGCAGCGCGTAGCGGCCCTGGGCGCGGTAGTGGAAGAGCGTGTTGAGAAGGAGTTCGGCTAAGAGCGTGCGCTGAAACAGAGAGTGGCGCTGGTAGGTTGCCGTGGTGAGAGCATAGGTCGGCATCTGGGAAAGAATACCTCAGGGGCTAAAGCCCCTTGGAGTCTTTTGCGGGGGTGTCTGTGTCGGGCTTAAAAGCCCGACCTACCTGTTCGTGCCTGCTGGGACGCATATGTGGCTGTTCGTGCCTGCACAAAGCTTCTGTGGCGCGCAAAGAAAGGGCCCCGGAGAACGAATCTCCGGAGCCTCTCTCGTGCAGTACGTTGTGCGTGTTGCGTTACAGCGTCACCAGCGGGCCGGTCCACATGGTCTGGGCGGGGTCGCTTTCGTTGGTGTTGACCCAGCCTTTGGGCTGGTAGATGCAGCAGGGTTCCTGCGCGAGCGGATCGCCGGTGAGGGCGTAGGCGCGGGCGCGGGAGCCACCGCAGATTTCCTTGTACTCGCAGGCGCCGCACTTGCCTTCAAGCTGCTTGGTGTTGCGCAGAGCCTTGAAGATGGGCGCGTTGCGATAGATGTCGGCCAGCGGCGTTTCGCGGATGTTGCCCGCGTGGATGGGCAGGAAACCGCTCGGGTAGACGTTGCCTACGTGCGAGATGAAGACGAAGCCCTTGCCGTCGTTGACGCGGCGGGTGGCCCAGCCGTGATTGCGGCTCTGTGCGTCGGCTTCCGGCGCGCCGGGCTCGTAGGCGGCTGCCTCCGGGTGGCCGCCGGGGTGGCCGTGGCCTGCAAACTCGCGCTCCTTCAGGTTGTTCTGCAGCAGGTAGCGGCGGTAGTGCATGGCCTCGGTGGTCTTGATCTGGAAGTTGACCCGGTGCGAAAGCTCGTAAATCTTGCCGAAGACCTGCTCGAACTCTTCGCCGGAGAGCAGATCGTCAAGCTGGCCGCGGCCCACGGGGACGAGGAAGAAGACGTTCCACATGACAATGTTCTGCTGCTCAAAGAAGGCGCAGAGGTTGTCCAGGTCCTTGGCGTTGTGGCGGCTGATGGTGGTGTGGACCTGGATGGGCATGCCCGCTTCGCCAGCCCACTTGATGGCCTGCACGGTGCGCTGCCAGGTGCCTTCCACGCCGCGGAAGTGGTCATGAATCTCCGGCGTGGAGCCATCCAGTGAGACGGCCATCCGGACGACGCCGGCTTCCTTCATCTTGAAGATGGCCTCGCGCGTGAGCAGCGGTGTGGCGCTGGGCGTCACTGCCACCTTGACGTTCTTCGTGGCTGCATACCGGACCAGATCGTAGATATCAGGACGCTTGAGCGGGTCGCCGCCGGTGAAGACGAAGATGGGCACCTTCATGTCGGCAATCTGATCGATGAGCGCCTTGCCTTCGTCGGTGGTGAGCTGATCGGGGTGGGGCAGCGGCTGTGCAGCTGCGCGACAGTGCTTGCAGGCCAGATCACAGGACTGCGTGATTTCCCAGATGGCGAGGAACGGAGTTTCGTCGTAATTCAACCCGCCACGAGCGGGGATGTTACGCATGGCTTCCATTGTGAAGACCTCCAAAAGCGAGGAGCGACCGGCCGGGACCACGATCCGGGCGGGGGAACGCCCCTTGCAGCATCCCTAGAAGACCAAGAATTGAGGGCAAAATCTGTGATTTAGATCACGGGAATAAGGAAACCGTGAAGATCGCGAGTCGCACTGGACAGCCCGCGAGAATAGGCACAGAATGGCGGACATCGGAGATGTACGAAGCAGCATCCAACGTCTGTTGAGCAGCAGAAGGGCTCCGGAACCGGCGTCGGGGCTGATGAAGGAATGGGATGTGACCGTGTGAGTCAGATCACAGGGCCACGTGTCGCCGGGCACCGATAACCGGTTTGGAGTGAGTCAAAGTACCTACGCAAAATCAAGGAGGTAGCCATGGCCATCACACTGAAGCCAGGGTGGAGCAAACCCTCCACCATCCTCTTCGCCTCCGAGATCCCCGCCAATGAGAAGGCCCTGAGCTTTGCCGTTGCAGAGGCCAAGGAGTTTGGCGCCCATCTCATTCTGTTTCACGCCTACGACACGATGGTGGTGGCCGCCTCTGAGACCTCGGGCATCCGCTACTACGACTACGCGGCGGCAGCGCGCGCCGAGGTAACGCATCTGGAGCCGCTGGCGGCGCAGATTCGCGCCGATGGGGTTTCATGCGAGATCGTGGTGCGTCCGGGGCTGGCTGCAGACCAGATTCTGGCCTTCCTGCGCGAGCGGGAGGTGGACCGGATCGTGATGGGCACGCACTCGCCGGGACCGATTGGCAAGATGCTGGTGGGCTCTGTGGCTGAGGCGGTGCTGCGCACGGCCAGGGTGCCGGTCTACATCATTGGGCCGGAGGCAGCAGACGCGCGTTACCGCAACTATGAGACGCACACGATTCTGTGCGCGGCCAGCCTGCATGAGACCAGCTATGTGGTGGCAGCGCTGGCGGCCGCGGTGGCAGCGCAAGAAGACGCCCGGCTGATTCTGCAGCATGTGATCCGGCCACAGGAGCGGGCCGAGGTGCTGGCAGGGCGCACCATTGAGGACATCGAGAACGAACTGCAGTCTCTGGTGCCAGAGGATCTGCGCAGCGTGGTTGCTGTGCAGATGATTGTGGTACCGGGCGATCCCACCGAGGAACTGCTCTACCAGGCGCGGGCGCAGCAGGTTGACCTGATCGTTTTGGGCGCGCAGGGAGCATCTGCCTTTGCGGCGGTGACGCGGCAGGGCGTGGTCTATAAGGTGCTGTCTCATGCGCATTGCCCGGTGCTGACGCTTTCTCCGGCGGTTCTGGAGGCTTGCGGCGCAAAGCTAGGCAAGCATCATCCCACTGAGGAGTACCTGGCAGGGGTGTTTTAGAGAACAAGCTTCTCCCTGCAGCATGCGCCGGGCGGTCCTTTCCCAACTCATCGGGAGACCGGGCTGCCCGGCGCGCGGGGTCTGCTGCACGCGGAACAACCGCTACCGGATTGGGTGCTTCCAACCTGTTCAATGTTGGGGATTGCAGTCGATTCCCAGCGCGGACAAGGAGGCTTCCCCCATGCTCTGGACAATTTTTGTCATCCTGCTGATCCTGTGGCTGCTGGGTCTGGTAAGCAGTTACACGCTGGGCGGTTTCATTCACCTGCTGCTGGTGCTGGCTCTGGTGGTGCTGCTGATTCAACTGATCACCGGGCGGAGGCCGAGCTTGTGACGCGCAGTCAGGAACAAGAAAACGGCGGCGAGGGGGTAAGGCCTCGCCGCCGTTTTGTTTGCGCCGAACGCGGTCAGTTGACGGTGATGGTGACGGACTGCTGCGAGCGGCCGTACTGGCTGGTGGCGTAGAGAGTGTACGTGGTGGTGGCGGTGGGCGTGACCACTGTGCTTGAACCTTGCAGGCCGCCGAGCTGGTCGATATAGACGTAGCTTGCGCCGGTGGTGGCCCAGTTCAGCGTGACGGCGGTGCCCGCGGTGACGGTGGTGGCGGTGGCGGTGAAGCTGGAGATGGTGGGCGGCAGGCCGCTGGGTGCGGTGGTTGCGTCCCAGCCGGGGTAGGCGGGCGTCATCTGCACCACCTCAAAGTTGCTGGAGCTGATGTTCTTCAGGTTGTCGAGGTCGGCGTCGTCCCAGCGGGAGTCGGGCGCGCCCTGGAAGTAGAAAGCGCTGCCGTTGTCAGCCAGGATCATGCCGTATTGCTTCATGGCGGTGAGGATGACCTGGTTGGCGGGGGAGAAGCTGGAGACATCAAAGCTGGCCTTGAGCCGGATGCGCATGCCCATCACGTTGAGGGTGGTGGTGCTGTTGCCGGCGGCATGGCTGGCCGGGGGGACAAAGTAGCCGCTGTTCCCGTCCGTGAGCGTGTTGGGCATGGTGAAGCGGATGGCGTGGTGGATGGCGCCGGAGGCCACCTCGTCATAGCGGAGGAGGCCGGGCAGGATGGCGAGGCCGGCGGCGTCGGCCGAGGTCCAGGTCCAGGGGCGCTGCTCGTCGGTGAGCAGGTTCCAGATGGTTTGCTGCGAGGCGCTCCACTGGCCGGTGCAGCGATGCGTGTTGAAGGTCTCGTAGAGGATGCAGGTGTTGCGGTCGAGCACGAGGACGTGGGCGTCGCCGACGTAGGTGTTGGGCCAGCCGTCGCAGTCCGCGGGGGCGCCCTCAATGGGCGCGTTGGTCGGGATGGGTTCAAGCGCGACATCGCTTTCGCTGGCGTAGTCCGTGATGGCGATGGAGGAGAGCGCGGTGGAGCGCGAATCGACGACGGTGTAGGGAATGCCGTAGTTGCCGCCCGCGACGGAGGAGAAGTCGGGGTGGAGGAAGTGGCCGGTGAACTCGGCGGCCGAGGTGATGGCTGCGCTGTTGGGATCGACGGCGGCTGAGGATATGTTGGCGTTCCAGGCGTTGTCTGCCGGGAAGGGCACAAAGCCGTTGAGGCTGGCGTTGTCGCCGAGGCTGGCGTTGCGGCAGGCGGCGGCGGAGCTGGCGGTGTCAATGGTGAGCGGCAGCTGCGTGGAGACCTGCTGTGGTGTGGGCGAGCCGGAGTCAGTGACGGTGAAGATGACTGCGGTGGTGCCGGAGGTGGTGGGCGTGCCGGTGATGGCGCCGGTGGAGGCGCTGATCGTGAGCGGTGACGGCAAGCTGGTGGCGGCGAACGTGTAGGGCGGGATACCTCCGGTGGCCGCGATGGTGGCTGAGTACGGCCAGTTGACGACGCCTTCGGGCAGGGCCGTGGTGGTGATGCTGAGGCCGGAGGGAACCACGGTGAGCGTGAGAGTCGCCGTGACGGTCTGCTTTGACGCTGCGGAGTCAGTGACGGTGAAGGTGACGGCGTGGGAGCCGATGTCGGCCACGGCAGGGGTGCCGGTGATGGCTGCGGTGGAGGCATTGATGCTGAGCGTGGAGGGCAGACCGGAGGCGGCGTAGGTGTAAGGCGGTGTGCCTCCCGCGGCGCCCAGCACGGCGGTGTACGGCGACCCGGCGATGGCGTTGGCCAGGGCGGTGGTGGTGATGGTGAGCGTGGCGGGCGTGATGGTGAGCGGCAGGGCTGCCGTGGCGGCCTTCTGGGGGCTGGAGCTGTCAGTGACGACGATGGTGACGCTGGCGGTGCCGATGGCTGACTGCGCGGGCGTTCCGGCGATAAGTCCGCTGGAGGTGGAGACGGAGAGGGCCAGCGGCAGGCCTGAGGCGCTGTACGTGTACGGAGCCGTGCCGCCGGTGACCTGGATCTGCTGCGAGTAGACGGTGCCGACCGCGCCGGAGGGCAGTGCCATGGTGGTGATGACCAGCGTGGGGATGGACTTGGGGCTGGGGGCGACACATCCGGCGAGCGCGAGGGCGGACAGCAGAAGAAGGCGGAAAGCGGACTTGAGCATGGTGCTTCTCTCCCGATGGGGGTCAGGCGCGGAGCATAACGGCAGCGTTACCGCGAAGTGTCTGCACGGAACGGGGAACGAAGATGTTGGCAGAGACAGGGAGAGGATAGAACGCGGAGCGGGCGCATACTGCTCTGACCTCAGTCACTGTTCGTGACCGAGGTCATGTTGATTTGAGAGCACGCGAAAGTGCTGTGCGGGAGAAGGGGCGGCGGGGACGCGCTCAGTCGAGTCGCGCGAAGGCCGCACTGACGCGGTCAGTGAAGTCTGCGGGCACGTCTCCGTGGAGAACGGCGAGCTCAAGGACGGCCGCGGGCGGCGTGGGCAGGGCCTTGAGCGCGGCTGCTGCGGCGGGCCAGTCGATGGTGCCTTCGCCGGGCCAGAGATGCTCGTCCTTGACGCCGTGATTGTCGTGGACGTGCAGGGAGACGATGCGCTTGCCGAGCGAGGCGATAGCGTCATTGACGCCGGGGCCAATGTGCGCGTGGCCGAGATCGAGGCAGACACCGACGCTCTCAAGATGGCCCATCTCAAGGATGAGCACGAGGTGGTCGGGGGTGGTGGCCTCGCTGACCAGGTTTTCAACCAGCAGGCGCACGCCGAGCGGGTGAGCGAAGGCACCGAGATGCTCAAGTGCGGTCAGCGCCAGCTCAATGGTGCGGGGAGACCAGGTGTCAGTCCGCTCGCCAAGATGAAGCACCAGGTTCTGGAACGGGATGCGCTCGGCGGCCTCAAGGGCGCGCTTGATCTCGTCCATGGCGTCAATGCGGCGGGACTTCTCCGGGTGCAGGACGTTGACGCCTGGGGCTCCGGCGCGGCCCATCTCGCGGTCTGGGAAGAGCGGCGCGTGCATGGAGAAGGGCTGGACGGAGTTGGAAGCGAACCACGCGGCCAGCTCGGCGACATGCTCGCGGCTGGTGTAGTCAAAGTGCTGGCGGGCGGCGAAGATTTCGACACCCTGTGCTCCGGCGTGGGCGGCCGCGTCGAGCAGGCCGGGGTGCAGGCGCTGACTCAGACACACATGCGTGGACAGAACTCGCAGCATCGTCAAGACCGACCCCCCCCAACGGCTCGTGTGGAGCCTGAGTTCATTGTCGCATCCGTGGCAACGGAGGATGCGCCGATGGCTGTTGCGCAGAATGGTGCGGGGTACGGGCAGGGGCAGTGGCTGGGCGCGGGGGAATGTGCTTTCCCAGGTCTCAGAAGCGAGACCTGGGGCAACCGTTTCCGTCCTTGAGCGGGGACGGCAGGGGCTAGTAGCCGGCGGCTTTGCCGTAGTGGCCGCGGTGGTCTTGCCCGCCGAGCAGTTCGCCGGTCTTGGGGTCAATGGCGATGCACTCACCGTTGGACCAGTGGCCGTCTTTGAGGACGAGCGTATAGCCCTGGGCGCGCAGGGCGTCGAGAGTGGCCTTGCTGAAGCCGGGCTCAAGGTAGAGCTTGTCTGGCATGTACTGGTGGTGGAAGCGTGGGGCATCGACGGCCTGCTGGATGTTGAGGCCGCCCCCGGCTGCGTAGAGAAAGATGTTGCCGACGACGGAGATGATGCGGCCGCCGCCGGGGGTGCCGAGCACGTAGCGCAGCTTGCCGTCCTCAAGCACGATGGTGGGCGTCATGGAGCTGAGGGGGCGCTTGCCGGGGGCAATGGCGTTGGCCGGGCCCTGGATCAGGCCGAACATGTTGGGCACGCCCATCTTGGCTGCGAAGTCGTCCATCTCGTCGTTGAGCACAAAGCCGAGCGTGCCGGAGGTGACGTGGGAGCCGAAGAGATCGTTGAGGGTGGTGGTAACGGAGACGGCGTTGCCGTCGTTGTCGACGACCGAGTAGTGGGTGGTGTCCGGCGACTCCGGGCGGCGGGTGCCGGCAGTGGCAGGTGGCGGCGGCAGAAAGCCGGCGGGGCGGACCAGCTTGGCGCTGGGCGTGGCGAGCCTGAGGTCGATGCCCTTGCGCCAGGCTTCGGCGTATTTCTTTGACGTGAGCTCGGCTACGGGGATGGTGTTGTAGTCGGGGTCGCCAAGGTAGTCGGTGCGGTCCATGTAAGCGCGGCGCCATGCCTCGGTGGCCAGGTGCAGCCAGGCGGGCGAGCGGTCGCCGAGCTTGGCGAGGTCGTAGCCCTCGAGAATGTTGAGCGCGCTGAGGAGTACGACGCCGCCCGAGGACGGGGGCGGGGCGCTGAGGATAGTGAAGTTGTGAAAGGTGCCCAGCAGCGGTTCGCGCTCAACCACGTTGTATTGCGCCAGGTCGTCCAGGGTGAGCAGCGCGCCGCCCTTCTTGAGTTCGGCGATGAGTTCTTCGGCGAGCTTGCCGTGGTAAAAGTCGTCGGGGTCAGCGGCGATGCGGGCGAGCGTGCGGGCCAGTTCGGGCTGCTTGAAGACCTCGCCTGCGGTGTAGAGGTGGCCGTCGCGCTGGAAGATGCGATAGGAATCGGAAAATTTGGCGAGGTCGGGGTCGGCCAGCCCCTGCGCTTCTTCGTCGGTGAGCGGAAAGCCGTTTTTGGCGAGCAAGATGGCGGGCGCCATGACGCGGGCGAGGTCGAGGCGGCCATAGGTGCGCTCGGCGTAGACCAGACCTGCGACCGAGCCGGGCGTGGCGATGGAGCGGTAGCCAATGACGCTGGAGTTGAGGCTGGAGGCGGGCAGGACGTTGCCCTTCGCGTCCTGAAACATGGTTTCTGTGGCGGACAGCGGGGCCTTCTCGCGGTAGTCGATGAAGGTGGACTTGCCGTCTGCCAAGCGCACGAGCATGAAGCCGCCACCGCCAAGATTGCCAGCGGCGGGGTGGACGACGGCGAGCGCGAAGCCGGTGGCGACAGCGGCGTCGACGGCGTTGCCGCCCTGACGCAGAACCTCAAGGCCCGCGTCGGAGGCGAGGTGGTGGACACTGACCACCATGCCGTGGCGGGCGCGGACGGGCTGCTCGTCCTGCCAGGGGAGGACGTTCGTGGAGCCTTCTTGCGCGGAGGCGGGGAAAAGGCTGGTGAGGGCGGCGAGGGAAAGCAGCAGGGAAGAGAGGACGCGGCCGGTCATTTCCCACCAGCATAGCGTGAAGCACATATGAAATTGCCTCAGGGAATTTTTCGGCTGGGGCAACGGCCGGTGTTTCCGGTGTGTCCAAACAGACAGAGAGCCCGGCGGCAGGTCGGTGCCGGATCCAAACCCTGGAGGCAATCGACGATGAGACTCAGGCTGAAGACAGGGCTGGCGTTGCTGGCCGGCTGGGCGGTTGTGTGCGCTGCGGCGATGGGCCAGACAACGGTGGCGCTGAGTGGGTACGGTGCGTTCAGCGGCTCAACTAACGGCAACGGGACGATCCAGAGCCCATCAAACGCGGCGGGCGCAATGGTGGAGTTGCGGCACATCTCCAATCCGCTGATTGGCTACGAGGCAACGTATAGCTGGAACCGCGCGAACCAGGCCTACCGGGCGGGCAGCTATGTTTGCCCGGTAAGCAATCCCAGTTGCCCGCCGCCGGACCCGGTTTCAGTGCCCGCAAATGCGCATGAGATCACGGCGGACTGGGTGGTGTCAGTCCACGCACTGAATGTGCGGCCGTTTGCGCTGGCCGGAGTGGGCGTGCTGCTCAATCAGCCTGCCAGCGGGACGAACACGACCACGTCAACCAAGGCGGTGTTTGTGTACGGTGCAGGGCTGGACTGGGGCGTGCTGCCGCACCTAGGGCTGCGGCTTCAGTATCGAGGCAATCTCTACAAGGCGCCCGACCTGACCTCGCTTTACACTTCGACGGACAAGTTTACGCATACGGCCGAGCCGATGATTGGCGCGTATTTTCGGTTCTGAGGCGACGTTCAGCATCGATTCCGCTCTCTTGTGAGCCGCGCAGTGAACGGGCTGCGTCCGGCACATCGAGGCCCCGGCGCTGATGCCGGGGAGGGCGGCCCTGTGGGGTGCCGCTGTGTTACCGTGGCAATACGACCTCCCGCGGCGCGGACCATGCGCGGTGCGCGGTCGTATGGGATTAGATGCCTCAGCAGCAGGACCTATTTTCGCCTCCGTTGCCCGCGAGCCAGGCTCCTGAAGCTGGCCCCGACGCGGCACCCAAGTCCGCGGTGCCCAGTGTTGGGCCGCATGCTCCGCAGCGGATTCCGCACTGGCTGGTGCGCGCGGAGCTGTTCCTGCGCGTGATGTTGCGCATCTATATTGGTCTGGCGGTTTGTTATGCGCCGTGGTCACCCATGTTCTGGGACCAAAATCCGCTGTTTGTGCAGTTTCCAACGCTGTCAATCTACGCGGCCCACGGGGCGGTGCGGGGCATCGTTTCGGGCATCGGCCTGGTGAACATCTGGCTGGCGCTGGGCGACGCGATCCGGCACCGGAACGACTGACGGCGCAGCCCACGGAGGGCGATTAACGATGGACTCCGACACCAAGACAACAGAGACGGCTGGCAGCGCACCTGCGCGGTTGCCCGGCGATCACGCGCTCCCGCGGCTGGAGCGTGCTCCGCTGGCCTATGAAAACAGAACATTCGTCAACAGCGCAGATGGGCGGCTGATCCGCATCGTCTCCGAGTTCATGGAGCCGCTGGCGCGGTTTCGGCATGAGCAGATCCAGGACACGGTGGTGTTCTTCGGGTCGGCTCGGTTCCGCGGGCGAGAAGAGGCAGACCACGAGCTGGAACTGCTGGACAACACCGGCTCCGTGCAGCCGGCTCCGAGCGAGGAGCAGCCGGCGCGGGCGCCGGAGATTGCCTCTGGACAAGCTAGTGACCTGCAGCGCATGCGCGCGGTGGCGGCGGTGGAGATGGCGCGCTACTACGAGGACGCGCGGCGGCTGGCCTTTATGCTGACCGAGTGGGCCAAGGAGATTCCGTCCAGGCGGCACCGCTTTGTGGTCACTTCCGGCGGTGGACCGGGCATCATGGAGGCCGCCAATCGCGGCGCTCATGAGGCCGGGGGCAAGACCATCGGGATGAATATCGCGCTGCCCTTTGAGCAGTTCCCGAACCCCTACATCACGCCTTCGCTCAACTTCGAGTTCCACTACTTCTTTATGCGCAAGCTGTGGTTCGCGTATCTGGCCAAGGCTCTGGTGGTGTTTCCGGGCGGGTTCGGCACGCTGGACGAGATGTTCGAGCTGCTGACGCTGGTGCAGACGCACAAGATGGCCAAGCCGATCACGGTGGTCATCTATGGGCCGGAGTACTGGAAGAAGGTCTTCAACCTGGAGACGCTGGTGGGTTCAGGAGCCATCTCGCCCAAGGACATCGACCTGTTCCAGTTCGCAAGCACGCCGGAGCAGGCCTTTGAGATGCTGCGCGAGGGGCTGACGCGGAACTTTCTGGTGCCGGAGGCGGCTGAAGAGGCCGGTCACGCGCATGAGGAGCCGCTGGCGCGTGCCACGCTGGAGGACTTTCTGGGTTCGGAGTTTGCAAAGAACGGCAAGTAAGAGCCGCTAGGTGGATACACCCTGGACTCAGTGCTCGGTCCGGGTGAGCGTGTAGCGCAACTGCACCTGCGCGCCTTCCGGCATGCGTTCGAGCCAGAACTCGTATGTGCCGGAGCGGGAGAAGACGGTTGCCGTGGCCAGCGGCTTGTTCTTCCATGCGCTGCTTTCGTAGATGGACGCGCTGTATCCGGCACCGGCAGAGAAGTGCCGGGTGAAGGCGTACTGCAGCTTGGCGCGGTCGATGTCAAAACCGGCCTCCGCTGAGCGGTTGAGCGGAATGGTGGGATAGACGACGATCTCGGACATCCAGCGGGGCGTCAGGTCCATGTCGAGCACGGGCCAGATCCAGAAGGTGCGTGCGTTGTGCGAGCCGGGGCCCACGGCCTGCGAGATGTAGAAAATCTGCGTGTAGTCGACCTTGCGGCCGATACGGAACTCGGCGCCCGCGCCAGCGAACAGCAGCTTGGAGGCCTCGTCGCGGTTGCCGTAGACACCGACGTCAGGGATGACCCAGCGGCCGCGCTGCTGGGAGAACTCGATCAGTTCATACGTGAGCTTGTGCGAGGGTTGCACCGGGACGCCTGTGCGGACCACCAGCGTGGAGACAGCGGGATTGTGCAGGGAGTCGGACTGGCCCACAGCGCTGACAGAACCGAACAGCAGACAGGCAACAACAAAACTACGGCGCATCGAACTTCACTTCATTTCACTTCACGTACACGCACACACGGAGCCCGCGGAACGGCCTCGAAGATTCTATCTGCTTGCCGGGGCGCGCGGAGGTGATTGCGGCACAAAATTTCGCTGTCTGTACCGTGGGGCGCACGGCGGGCAGGCAGGCCGGGAAATGGTGTGCTGGCTGGCTGCGGCGGCTGTACGGCTTGCGATAATGATTCCGTGCCGTTTACGCCTGCCCATGCTGCCGCCGTTCTGCCGCTCCGCCGCACGCGGCTCGTGCTGTCGGCGATGCTGATCGGATCGTTTGCGCCGGACTTTGAATACTTTCTGAACATGGCGCCGCACGGGCAGTTTGGCCACACGCTGGCGGGGATGTTTCTGTTTTCACTCCCCGTGGCGCTGGTGGTGTTGTGGCTGTTTCATCGCTGGGTGAAGCCGCTGGTGGCATACATGGCGCCGCGTGCGTTGCGTGCCCGGCTGGCTCCGTATCTCGCGCCGTTTCCGTTTGCGCCACGCAGGCGGTTTCTGCTCATTGCGCTCTCTGCGCTGGCGGGGATTGCCACGCACATTGCCTGGGACTCGTTCACGCATCCGGGGATGCCGCTGGTGCAGCACTGGGCGGCGCTGCGCGCTCTGCACCGTGTGCCTCTGCTCGGTGTGCACCAAACATGCCGGATTCTGCAACTGATCAGCACGTTCGCGGGCCTGGCGGTGCTGTGCGGCTGGGCTGCCCGCTGGTATGACCGCGCAGAGGTGGTCGCGCTTCCGCCGGAGCCGCAGTGGGAGTTGCGGCGTGCGGCGCTGTGGCTTGGACTGCCACTGGGCGCGGCCGTGTGCGCTGCGCTGCGTGTGTGGGTGCGCAACGGCGGCCACTGGGGCCACTTCGGTTACTCGCTGATGGTCTTCGTGGTGTCGTGGATTGCGTTTCTGTGGTGGTGGATGGTGGTGGCGGGTTACTTCGCTGATTCTGCGGGCGAATTGAACCGGCGTTCGCAGGGCGTTAACGCGGCGTTGACCGTGGCTCCCGATACTGACGAGTAAGGAACCCATTGGGACCGACAGTCAGGAGGGGGCGTGGCCAAATCCACCATCTCGTACCTGTGGCGCGATCGCAAAGCCGCAGAGGGCTATCGTGCGGGCGTTTCACTGCATAGTCACACGAACCAGTCGCAGGAGACGCTGGACTTCCTGGCCAACTTCGGCAATCAGTACCCCATCATCCGGCCGCTGCTCTCGCGGCTGGAGCGCCGCTCTGAGGCGATGCATGGCGTGAAGGTGGATTACGCGGCCAGCTACTGGACGCCGCCCATGACGCCGAAGCTTGCTTTTGATCTTGAGCGCGGGCAGATTGAAAAGCTTGACGTGGCGCCGATGGTTTCGATCTCTGACCACGACAACATCACGGCGCCGATGCTGCTGCGTGCGGTGCCGAGCGCGCGGCAGATTCCGGTTTCAGTGGAGTGGAGCGCGCCGTATGGCGGTGAGCAGTCATTCCACCTGGGCGTGCACAACCTGCCCAGCGCGCGGGCGCAGGAGTGGATGGCGACGCTGGCCGACTACACGGCCAATCCGAGCGACAAGCGCTTCACTGAGATTCTGGTGGCGCTGAACGACGAGCCCAACGTGCTGGTGGTCTTCAACCATCCGCTGTGGGATCTCTATCTGATTGGCGACGAGCGGCACCAGTTTCTGGTGAACGAGTTTCTGCAGAAGAACGGCGCGTGGCTGCATGCGCTGGAGCTGAACGGCCTGCGCCACTGGGACGAGAACCGCGCGGTGCGGCGGCTGGCCGAGCAGTGGAACATGGTGCTGATCTCCGGCGGCGACCGCCACGGCGTGGAGCCGAACGCGAACCTGAACCTCACCAACGCCGAGTCATTCACCGAGTTTGTGCATGAGATTCGCCGCGAGAAGATGAGCAACATGCTCTTTATGCCGCAGTACGCGGAGCCGTGGAAGCACCGCATCCTGCGCTCGACGCTGGACGCGATCCGCAGCTACCCGGAGTTTCCGCAGGGTTCGCGCACGTGGGATGAGCGCGTGTTTCATCCGGATGCGAACGGCGTGGTGCGGCCGCTGAGTGAGATCTGGCCGAAGGGCCGCGCGCCGCGTGCCATCGGCTGGATGATCGCCATGGTGCAGATGCTGGGGATGGGCCCGGTGTCTGGCAGCCTGCGGTTTGCGTGGAGCGAGTCACGGCAACTGCGGCTGGCGCTGGGAGATACGGAAGGATAGCGGAGTCAGCGGCGAGAGCGGTGTTAGCGGAGCTAGTCCTGCTGAATGTGGCCGCTGAGGTTGAAGATGAACGCGTTGCTTTTCTAACTCCGCTAACTGCGCTAACTACGCTAACTCCGCTCTGACCGAACACAGAAAGCTCTGATCTCATGTCTACCTCCGCGCCACGCATCGCATATTTTCCGGATTCCTTCCACGAGATCAACGGCGTGGCGCACACCAGCCGCCACTTTGAGGCCTTTGCGCGGAGGCGTAATCTGCCGTTCCTGTGCGTGCGCGCGGGCGACCGCGGCGAGGCGCTGACCGAGGACGGCAATGTGTGGACGCTGGAGTTGCCGCGCGGCTTTCTGTCCTTCGCGCTGGAAAAGGACCTGCGCTTCGACCCTGCGTTTCTGCGTCATGTGCCGCTGATCGACGAAGTGCTGGACCGCTTTCAGCCGGACTTGGTGCACATCACGGGGCCGAGCGAGATCGGCATGTTGGGCATGGGGCTGGCGCATCATCGCGGGCTGCCGCTGGCGGCCAGCTGGCACACCAACGTGCATGAGTATGCGGCGCGGCGCTCAGAGTGGCTGTTGAAGATGCTGCCGCCGGAGCGGCTGGCATCGACCGAGCAGAAGATTGAGGACCTGGCTCTGGCTGCGGCGGCCAAGTTTTACGCCGTGGCGCAGGTGCTGTTTGCGCCGAATCTGGAACTCTGCGCCAGGCTGGAGCAGATGACTGAACGGCCGTGCCATCGCATGCCGCGTGGAGTGGATGCGGAGCTGTTTACGCCGGAGCGGCGCGGGCGTGCGGAAGGCGATGCGGAGCGCGTGCTGGGTTTTGTCGGCAGGCTCTCGGTGGAGAAGAACATTGCCGGGCTTGTGGCCGTGCAGGACGAACTGGAGCGCATGGGCGTGGAGAACTTCCGCTTCCTCGTCGTGGGCCACGGCGGCGACGAGCAGTGGCTGCGCGAGCATCTGCATCGGGCCACGTTTGCGGGCGTGTTGCGCGGGGAAGAACTGGCCGCAGCGTATGCGGACATGGATGTGTTCGTGTTTCCGTCGCACACGGACACGTTTGGCAACGTGGTGCTGGAGGCGCTGGCCTCGGGCGTGCCCGCGGTGGTCACGCCGGACGGTGGGCCGCGCACGATTGTCGAGGACGGCGTGACGGGGCGCATCGCTGCGGATGCGGAGTTTGCCGCGGCTGTGGCGGGGATTCTGGGCGACGCGGAGAAGCACGCCGCCATGCGCAAGGCGGCGCGCGCGCATGCGCTCACGGCGAGCTGGGACTCGGTGTTTGAGGGCGTGTATGCAGCGTATGAGGAGATTCTGCCGCGGGCGATGCGCGCGGCGGGCTAAGCCTTTGCAGCGAGCTCCTGAATTGCACCGACGAGTTTGTCCAGGTCGGGCAGCGTTGTGTAGACGTGCGGGGTGATGCGCACGCAGTGGATGTTTTCCCAGTCGATGCCGACGACGTGGATTTTGTATTTGTCGAACAGCGCGGTGGCGAGCTGGCCGGGCGTCATGCCGTCGATGGAGACGCCGCAGATGGCGCAGGAGTGGTCGAGGCTGAGCGAGGTGTGGAGCTTCACCCGGGGCGCGTCTTTCACGCGCGTGGCCCAGTAGTTCTTCAGGTAGCCGATGCGCTGCTGTTTGCGCGCGGGGCCGATGCCGAGGTGGAAGTTGATGGCCTCGCCGATGCCCTGCTCGAGCGGGAAGCTGCGCGTGCCCAGGTCCTCAAACTTGCGGATGTTGGGCGAGTGAGGCTTCTCGGCGCAGACCAGCGGCCAGAGCTTCTCGATCTTGTCTTCGCTGACCCACATCATGCCGGTGCCGATGGGCGCGGAGAGAAACTTGTGCAGGCTGGTGCCGAAGTAGTCGCAATGCAGGTCGCTGATCTTGAAGTCGATGAGACCGAAGGAGTGCGCGCCATCGCAGACCACCTCGACGCCGTGCGCGTGGGCCATGTCGGCGATCTTGCGCACGGGCATGAGCTGGCCAACCCAGTTGACCATGTGTGTGACGTGGAGGACGCGCGTGCGCGGCGTGATGGCCTGCTCGTAGGCGCGGACGATTGCGTCGTCGTCCTCGATGGGGAAGTCGAAGCTGAGCTGCTTGTAGACGATGCCGTCGCGCTCGGCGCGCTGACGCCACGCCTCGATCATGTGCGGATAGTCCTGCTTTGAGCCGATGACCTCGTCGCCTGCTTTCAGCGGAAGGCCGAAGATGATGGTGTTGAGCGACTCGGTGGCGTTGCGGTTGACGGCGATCTCGTCGGGCTTGGTGCCGGCCAGCGCGGCCAGCTTCTGGCGCAGCGGCTCGCGGCCCTGGTCGAGGATGCCCCACATGAAGTAGGACGGCCCTTCATTGGTGAGCTGGTTGTAGCGCTCGACGGCCTGCTGCACGACGATCGGCGAGGGCGAGACGCCGCCGTTGTTGAGGTTGAGGATCAGGGGGCTGACCGAGTAGGCACGCTGAATGGGCGCCCAGTAGTCCTCGTTCTGCGCCACCTCAACGGGGCTCTGCGTGGCGGCAGCGGTGGAGGCGGCAGCGAACTCTGCGGCGTGCATTTCTGCAAACAGGCTGCGGGCGGAGAAGGCGGAGACAACGGCGGCAGAGGAGCGGAGGAAGGCGCGGCGGCTGCTCGGGGTCATGCTTGCACTCTAGGGGCGCGGGCGTGATGAGGCGATAAAGAACGTCAGGCGCACTGCCCGGAAGCCAGATGGAGCGCGAAGGGCGTTTCCTTGTCTGACGCCATGCTCCAGCCGAGGCCGTGAAGCACACTGCCTTCGATGGCGAGCTGCGTGAGTCCTTCGTCGGAGAGCCGGGGTGACTCCCACGCCTGGCCGCTGGCGCTCCATGCGAGGACAGTGCGGCTGGATGCGAACAGCAGCAGGCCGTGCTCGACTGCGGGCAGGACGGCGAAGACGGGCCGGAAGGGGAGCATGGTGAAGCGCTCCGGCGCGCGCGTGTCGATGAGATACGCGTAGCCGCCGGCGACGGCGCAGAGTTCCTGCGGGTTTGGCGTGGACCAGAGGCCGGTCGGCAGGGAGGTGTCGCGAAAGCCGAGCGCGCAGGTGGCGAGGAAGGGCTGTGCGCTATCGCCGGGTTCAACGAAAACCTCCAGCGCGCCGCGTTCGGCCTCTTCCACGGCGTGCGGATAGGTGAAGTGTCGCGGAGGCAGGATGAGCGGCCGCGCGGCGAGGATTTCAGCACGCCACAGATGGGGGAACGCGAGCTCGACGCGCGGCGGGGTCACGGAGGCTATCCGACGAAGCGCTCAATGCGGGCGCGGATACTGGGGATGCCGATGCCGAGGCGCGAGCCCTGCTCAATGAGCGGCACGACCTTGTCGAACTCCGGGCCGGTGTGGGCGCCGGTGAGTGCGACGCGGATGGGGCCGAAGAGCTCCTTGCCCTTGATGCCGGTGGCTTCGCGTATCTGGTGCAGCCAGTCTTTGAACAGCTCGGCGGTGATGGGCATGGCGTTGGAGCGGATGCGGTCGGCCAGCTCGGTGAGAACGACGCGGGCCGAGTCGGCGTGGAGCACGGCGGCGTTTTCGGGCTTGGAGCGGATCTCCTTCGGGTTGCTGCCCCACATGAACAGCGCTTTGGCGGGGAGCTGGTCGAGGTGGTCCACCGAGGGTGCGAGTAACTGGACGAGGTTGGCGAACCAGACGAGCACATCGTCAGAGGCTTTGTCTTTCTCCGGCAGCAGAAAGCCGAAGTACTCCCATGCAAGGCGGGCCAGGCGCGCGGGCCCGGCAGTCTTCATGAAGTGACGGTTGAGCCAGTTGAGCTTGTCGAAGTCGAAGATGGCGGGCGAGGCGGTGACGCGCTCGAGCGTGAAGGCCTTCAGCAACTCGGGCATGGTGTGGACCTCGGTCTTGCCGTCTTCTGCGCTCCAGCCGAGCAGGGCGAGGTAGTTGGTGACCGCTTCGGGCAGGTAGCCCATCTCGCGGAACGAGGAGATGGCGGTGACGCCGTGGCGCTTGGAGAGCCGCTCGTGGTCTGTGCCGAGGATGGTGGACAGATGTGCGAACTCGGGCACCGGCCAGCCGAAGGCCCGGTAGATGGCGACCTGCCGGGGCGTGTTGGAGATGTGGTCGTCCCCGCGGATCACGTGAGTGATGCCCATCAGCGCGTCGTCCACTGTGACGACGTAGTTATAGACGGGCATGCCGGGGGCGCCGCTGCTGCCGCTGCGGACGAGGATGGGATCGCTGACCGTTTCGGCTGGAAACTCCACTGTGCCGCGGACCATGTCGTGGAAGCGCAAAGGCTGTTCACCAATGCGCAGGCGGACGGCGTAAGGCTTGCCGGCTTCAAGGTTCTTGCGGATGGCTTTGGGGGTGAGCCGGGCGCAGCGTCCGCTGTAGACCTGCGGCTGGCGGTTGGCGGCGGCCTGGCGGCGCTCTTCTTCCAGCTCGCCAACGGTGCAGAAGCAGCGATAGGCCTTGTCCTCTTCCAGCAGCTTGCGGGTCAGCTTTGTGTAGATGTGGAGCCGCTCCGATTGGCGATAGGGGCCGTTGGAGCCCTTGTCTTTGGCCCGTGTGCCTTTGTCGCCGGGCTCGCTGGGGCCCTCGTCCCAGTCAAGGCCAAGCCAGCGCAGGTCTTCGATCAGCTGAGCCTCGTAGCGCGTCTCGGAGCGGTCCACGTCAGTGTCTTCAATGCGAAGAATGAACTGGCCGCCGGCGCGCCGCGCGAACAGCCAGTTGTAGAGCGCGGTGCGCGCGTTGCCCACGTGCAGCAGGCCGGTGGGAGAGGGGGCGAAACGCACGCGAATCTTTTTCGTGTCCATTACTCCAAGATCATAGCCGCAGGCAAAGTGCCCAGGTTACCCGGAAAATGAGCACAGAAACGCGAAGGTCACCGGAGGACGGCCGAGTCATACCTGCGCTGCGCTGCGACAATCTGGCCGATGTGGCTCTCAGTCCAGATGCGGAAGGCGTCAACGGGTGCGGTCAGGTCGGCGCCCAGCGGGGTCAGCGAGTACTCGACTGTTACGGGAGCGGTGGGGAAGACCTGGCGCACCACCAGGCCGTTGCGTTCGAGTTCGCGAAGCGTCTGGCCGAGCATCTTCTGCGAGACGCCCTGCAGGCGGCGCTTGAGCGCGTTGAAACGGAGCGGCCCTGCGGCCAGCGCGCCGAGCACGAGCACCGCCCACTTGTCCGCGAGCTGATCCAGTACGGCGCGCGTGGGGCAGTCAACATCAAACGCGTCACCGCGAAAAGGAATGGGATCAGCAGACAAAATAACCTCAAGTGCACCAGAATGCCGCCATATAACTTGGCGTTGCCACCATCCTAGCGCTCACTTGAAGAAAGCAGCAGTCCACGATGGTTGTATTTTGACTTGGTTGCAATTGGGAGTAGCGACAAGGGTCTGTTCACGCTACCCGGTCGGATGCCGTTGCGCGGAAAAATCCGCTCAGACGAGGCGGAGGACGAAGGCTTTGGCTATTCCAAGGCGAGGACGACAACGACGGATGAGCGGATTTTCCCCGCAACCCGAAGGGCCGGGGCCAATTTTCCCGATCTCCGCGTCCCTCGTCGCTAGGAGACACCCGGTATCCGTCGCTCCTCACTCCTCGATCTCAGAAAAATTGGCTCCCGGCGGCGCCAGGCCGCGTAGCGTGAACAGACCCTAGTCAGGCTTTGGAAGAACTGCCCGGCTTTCAATGGAGTTATGCGAAGTGTTGCCATCCGTGCGGCTGGAGAGGCTTGCGGCCCGTGCCGTCAATCAGCGTGATGGCCGGGCGTCCGCGGCGCCGGGCAAGCACGCGGCCGATCTGCGTGACCGGTACGCCGGCGATGGCGCGCGGAAGCCTGACCGTGGGCGGCGCGGCGAAGAGCAGTTCGTAGGCCTCGCCGCCGTGGAGAGCTTGCTGGAGCGATGCGCCGGGATAAAGCGGGAGCGCGGCCGCCTGAATCTCGGCGGCCACACCGGACTCCTCGCAAAGATGGGTGAGGTCGGTGGAGAGGCCATCGCTCAGGTCAATGGCGGCGGAAGCAGCATGGCGGCGGCGGAGCCAGAGGCCCTGCGGCAGCCGCGGCTCCGGCGCAAGATGCGCGGCAAGTCTTTTCTTTTGTGCTGTGGAGAGTACTGGCGGGGTGCGGCGAGCAGGCGCGCTGGCAAGCTGGGAGAGCTCTTCAAGGCCGAAGGCCGCGCCGCCGAGGGAGCCTGTGACGTAGAGGCAGTCGCCGGGACGTGCGCCGGAGCGGAGCAGGGCTTGCCCGCGCGGCACGGCTCCGACGAGCAGGATGTCAGCCAGCGCGAGAGGGGATTCGGCCAGATCGCCCCCGGCCAGCGGGGTATGATACCGGTCGGCCAGGGCCAGCAGGCCATCATAAAACCGCTCCACCCAGGGGGCTTTGCCCTTTTGCCCCTTGGTCAGTTGCGACGGTAAGCCTAAGGAAAGAAAGGCAGCTACGGGGCGAGCCCCCATTGCGGCCAGGTCGCTGAGGCCACGGGCGAGAGCACGGTGGCCGATGGCCTCCGGCTGGTGCCAGTCGAGGCGGAAGTGGCGGCCGTCGATGGAGAGGTCGGTGGTGACGGCGGCTTCTTCGTCGGCGCGTAACCGGAGCAGGGCGCAGTCGTCGCCAATGCCGAGGCGCAGGCCGGAGCCCGAGCGCGCGGCGCGGGCGCGAATCTGCCGCAGCAGGGCGAGCTCGCCCATGCGGCCGGGCTGCGCATTGGGCGGTCGGCGGTTCATGGCTGAAACGATAGAGTAATTGCCCGCGCCCCTGTCACTCCAGCGTGGCGTCAGGGGCGGCGGCCTCTGGGCAGGAGGCCGGGGCTGTGGAAGGAAGACAGACCGATTCTGCGTTGACCCCCAGGAATCTAGTTTGTTACCCTATTCAGACGTTCCAAGAAAGCACACCCGCGCAGGGGGCTTTCATTGTGTTCACGGGCCCGTTCAGGCCCCTGTGCCTTTTCGCTGTTTGCACGCGTTGGCGAATTGCAGCCTTCCCCCGGTTGCGGGATTGAGAGACGTTGTTCATGCTGCGTAAGCGCTATTACATCCTTTTTGTTGCACGAGATGAAGACGGGCGAGTCCGGAAGATTCCTCTTCCTCTGCATTACGTGTACGGTTTTGTTGCCGCTGCCGTGGTGGGTGCGTTTACCATCGTGGGCCTGGCTGGCTCTTACACGCGCATGCTGCTGAAGACTGAGAGCTTCAACCAGGTGCGGCAGGACCGCGAGACGCTCCGCAAGAATTACCTCCAGATGGCCAAGGTTGCGCATGACCGTGACGTGCAGGTGGCGTCCCTAGGCGCGCTGGCCAGTGAGGTGACCACGCTCTATGGCCTCCGGCAGAACAAGCTGAACGCGCGGCCAGCAGCCGTGGCGGCAAAGGCGGATGCGCCGCAGAGCCTGGCCGTGACAGACGACGTGACGGCGCAGAACCTGAAGCAGTCCATTGACCAGTTCTATGCGCTCCGTGCGCAGGCCATGAATGGCCGCGTGACGCGCGCGCTTGAAGGTGGCCTGACGCCGAACTCCGTAGGCGACTGGACGCAGTTTGCCGATGCGCCATCCCTGTGGCCGGTGCAGGGGCGGCTTGGTTCGAGCTTTGGGCAGCGTGAGGATCCAATCAACGGTGAGGGCGCCTTCCACTCGGGCATAGACATTGATGCTCCGATGGGTACCGCCGTGCGCGCTGCGGGCGACGGAGAGGTGACGGGCGCAAATATGGGCGCTGGCTACGGACGCCAGGTGGTGCTGAATCACGGGCACAATCTGGAGACGGTCTATGGGCATCTCTCGTCAGTGGCCGTGGTGCCGGGGCAGCATGTGATGCGCGGCGAAGTGATTGGCTATGTGGGCATGACGGGCCGCGCCACCGGGCCGCACCTCCATTACGAGGTGCGCGTGGGCAATGTGCCGGTGAACCCGCACAAGTATCTGCGCTCCACTTATAACCAGGCGATGCTGGAGAGTCCAGTCAAGTAGGCGGCTCAGCAGAAAGTCATGAGCGGCTCCCTCGAAGTGAGGGGGCCGCTTCTGTTTTCGCGAGCAGGTGCAGGCGCGGCGGCCAGCGTGGGCCTGCGTGCTATGGTTTCTTGCGGGAATTCCGGACCCTCCGGATGGAGCTTGAATCGTGCCGCTTTCGTTTCGCTGCCTTGTTCTGATTGCCGCCCTGGCCGCGCCCGCTCTGGCGCAGGACCGTGCTGCTGACCTGCACACCGCCGTTACCCGCGCGGCACACCTGCGCCACGGCATCAACGCTTCCATCTGGTTCGCGCAGCATCCACAGGACTACTCAGCGCAATACACCAACCACGAGACCACGCCGGAGGACATTGCCACAATGGCGCGGCTGGGGTTCGACAATGTGCGGCTGAGCGTGGATGCCGCGCCGCTGGAGCAGTATCCGCGTGGGGGAGACGGGCTGAACGACGAGTTTGTGGCGCGGCTGGATGGCGCCGTGGACGCGATTCTGGCCGACGGCATGGCAGTCACCATCGACCTGCACCCGGAGGGCGCCTTCAAGCAGACGCTGCGCTCAGGCTCTGACGGCGTGGAGCGCGCCGAGATGCTGTGGCGGCGGCTGGCGGAGCACTACGCCAATCGCGACCCGGAACGCGTCTTCTTTGAGATCATGAACGAGCCGGAAGTGGGCGATCCGGCACGGTGGGCGGGCATTCAGACGCGGCTGGCGGCGGCTATTCGCGCAGCCGCGCCGCGGCAGACCATCATTGCCACCGGGCCAAACTACTCCGGGCTGGCCGACCTGCTGACGCAGCAACCGCTGCCGGATGGCAACGTGATTTACACCTTCCACTTCTATGAGCCGCACACGTTCACGCATCAGGGCGCAACGTGGGGCGTGCCGTGGTGGGTCTATGAGCACGGCGTTCCGTACCCGGCCACGGATGGCGCGATGCAGGAACTGCTGGCGCAGGTGCCGGACGCTGCGGACCGCTACCAGTTTGAGCAGTACTGGCTGGATCACTGGGACGCGCACCGCATCCGTCTGGAGATTGATGCCGTGGCGGCATGGGGACGGGCGAATCGCGTGCCCCTGATTTGCAATGAATTTGGCGTCTACCGCGCGGTCACGCCGGTGGCATCGCGCTTGGCGTGGCTGAGCGACGTACGCACAGCGCTGGAAGCAGACAGCATCGGCTGGGCGATGTGGGACTACCACAACGGCTTTGGCGTGGCCGTGAAGGGCAAGGACGGCAAGTCCGTGGTGGACCCGGAGACAGTGAAGGCGCTGGGGCTGGCGCAGTAGCGCGGCCTGCTATTGCACCGGCGCGGGAGACGCGGCGCTTGCGCCCGTGTCAGCCTCCACGGCGGCGAGCGTGGCCGGGTCCAGCGTGGCGGTAATCACGACGCGGTCGCGCTTCTGCGTAACTTGAGCGGTGCCGAGCAACTGGCGGAGGCCGTTGTTGGCGGGGTTCTGGGCGAGTGGCTGGGTGAAGCCGCGGGCCAGTGTGACCAGCGTAGCCAGTGAGGCGGCCTGCTGCTCGGCCACGGCCGGCGAGAGCGCAATCTCTTCAACACGAACATGCAGAGAGCCCCCCAGCGGCAGCGCCGGAGTGACGCTGGCGACGATGGTGGAGCCGTCATTGAGCGGCAGTGAGAGGCCGAAGATCTTGATGGCGCCGCTCTCAGAGAACGGCAGGCCGATCTGTCCGACGCCCCAGGCCAGCGAGAGCAGAGGCACATCGTGATAGTGCCGCGAGAGCAGCGACGAGCCTGCGACGGGCAGCGCGGCGGTGCGGTGGCGGTCGATGATGGAGTGAATCTTCTCTGGCGTGGGGAAGTTGCTCACGGCCAGCATGTCATAGCCGATCTGCGCCACGCGCACGGTGCGGTTTTCAGACGGCACGCTGTAGATGGTGTGCCCGGCGTAGCTTTCGCGGGCCGTGGCGTGCGCGTCAAGCCACGCGTTCAGCCGCGTCCCGGTCAGCTTGCCGACAAAGACCATGGAGTAAGCGACGGGGCCGTTGGGGCCGTTAGGGTCGGGCATGCGATGCAGCGCGATGGCGGCCTGATCAAGGTCGCGCTCCCAGTCAATGCCCGTGGCGTTGATGAATTGCTGGTACTCCGGCACGCGCTGGGGCGGCGGAATGGGCTTGTGAGAGAAGGCGCGAAAGGGCTTGAGATTGACGTAGAGAATACCGTCCGACTCGGGCAACAGCCGCGCAGCCTCCGGCGGTGCTTTGGAGCGGAGAAAGACAGCCACGCCCAGCAGAAGCAGGACTGCGGCGACGATGAAGAGCGTTCTGCGCGTGCGTCGGTGCATGAGTGGCGGGCGCATCCACAAGGAGTGCGCCCGCATTCAGCATAGCGGATCGGGGTCTATTGCGCCGGAGCCTGCGCTTCAAGCTCAGCGTTGAGGTGGATGCTGCCGCCAGTTACGTTGAGTGTTTTCGACCAGTCAGCAAAGCCTTTCTTCTTGACCACGACCTGATGGCTGCCGGGAGCAACAGTCACGGTGGAGGGCGTGCTGCCAACGAAGCTGCCGTCCACTTCGATGTCGGCTGCCGGTGGGGTGGAGTCGATAGCGAGGCTGACTTGCGCGAGCTGGTTGGCCGCGGGTGCAGCGGGCGCGGGAGGCGTGACGCCGAAGCGCGCCATGTCCAAGTGCATGTCGCCGTCGACAAAAGCCGTGATCTCTGTGCCCTGTGGAATCGTGATGTCCTTGCCGTGCACAAACAGGAACAGAGGCGCGGCAGGGAAGAAGACGATCGATGTGGCAACAATGGCGCCGGTCATTGCGCCCACGTGGCCACCGCCTTTGGATTCCTTGATGGCACGCAGAGCGACTTTCTCGTTGTCAGAAAGACGACCGTAGCTGATGGCGACGTTGAGTTTTCCGGCGCGCCCCATGCTCTTCTTGTGTTCGGCCTCGGTGACGTTAGCAATGGCCGTTGCTCCTTTTGGAAGCACAACCACGTCATCAACCGTCACCGCTTCGACTACTTCGAATGGCACCTCCTGGCCAACCTTTGCATCGGCGGAGGAAATGGATTGGGTGAGACGGAGTTTTACGGGCATTCCATCAAGCAGAGTGTGTGGTGGCGGAGGTGTGGTTGGCGCGCTGGCGGCAGGAACGGGAGCAGGCGTCTGAGACGGTGTGTTTGCGGGCGTCGGAGTTTGTTGTGCTGAGAGTGAGCAGGAGAGGAGGAAGGCAAGAATACTCGCTTTAGTCGACACGACGGGTCCCTCGATCTTTCATCGCAGAGTGGGTGGACATTGAAATGATGGTCAAATAATGCGCTTAGGACTATGTAATTACAAGCGGTGAATGATAGCGGAAAGTTACAAGAGTTGTAGCGCAAGTTACCCGGACAATAAAAGCGCCCGACGAGTGCGGTCGAGCGCCATGTAGTTAGTGGAGCTTGCGGAGATCCTTACTGCGTGACCGTCTTCACATGGTCGCCAACTTTGAAGTCTGAACCGGAGACCGGGGTGCAGATCGACGAGGCGTCGTCGACGTCGGTGGCTTTGACGACGCCGATGGTGTTGGTCAGGCGGCGCAGGACGTTGCCAGTGGCCGGGTCCTTGATCTCTTTGGTGACGCGCAGGACCTGGAACTGGTCGCCCACCTTGATGCCAGCGCGGCCGCCCACGTTCAGGATGATTTGCCCGCCGTCTACGGCGGCCACGAGGCCCTCAACAACGACGGTACGGACGCCGACTTTGCCGGCTTCGCCGACGAGGTTCGTGGTGAGCTGATCGACAGCGTTCTTGGTGGCTTCGCCGATGATGGTTTGCTGGAAGTCGCTGGAGCCGAAGTCGGCGTGGCCGCTGCCCCAGCCGTGCCAGTTGCCGCCGCCGCCCAGCATGGACGTGCTGGAGCGCGCACTCTCGCCTTTGCCGTCGGCCACAGCCATGATTTCGCCGGTGTCGATGTTGATGATGCGCGCGGTGATGGCCACGTTGGCCTTGGAGTTGGAGTGGCCGAAGCCGCCCACGCCGAAGCCGTGCCAGTTGCCACCGCCGCCGCCGAGCGTGCGGTTCTTGGTCTCGTTGCCGAACTCGGTGATGGAGCCCTCAATGATGGCATCAACGCCGAGCAGCTTGCCGATCTTGGCGGCGCTGGCCGGGTCGGCGCGGTCGGAGTTGGAGAAGTTCTGCTCGGCGAGGATCTTGTCGAGGGCTTTGCGCTCGATGATCGAGTAGGTGCCGTCCTTGACCAGGCCGGTGACGAGCAGATCGACGATGCCCTTGCCGACATCGACGTCGGAGCCGAACATGGCGGCTGAGGCGGTGTGGACGGTGCCGTAGTCGAAGTCGAGCACGGCGATGCGCGGGCGGCGCTTGGGTGCTTCCTGGGAGAGTGCGCGGACGGGGGCGAGCGAGGCAGCAATTGCAAGCGCCAGGGCGCAGGCGGAGAGAGTCCTGAGTCGAGGCATATTGGGCCGTTCCTTGGGGAATTTGGACTGCTCAGGAAGGTTCGTTCCGAAGAACGGGAAAGTCAAGGTAAAATCCCGGAGAGGGGCGCAGTTTTCAACGGCTTCCGGGTTTGCTCCCAGACGCCGCCTGTGCTAACCTTGGTTTCTGTGCCGTGGTATGCGCGGAGGGTAAGTGTGTCCCCGCATATCTCCGGTTCCGGAGCAGGTTTTCCGGGTGGACGGCGTCTTCTGTGTCTGGGGGATGGCCGATGGGCTGGCGTAGCTCAGCTGGTAGAGCATCTGATTTGTAATCAGAGGGTCGGGGGTTCAAATCCCTTCGCCAGCTCCACTTGAAATACCCGTCTTCGGGGCAGGAAGCGGCAGAAAGTTTTTGGACCGGTGCAAGGTTGTAGTTGCAGGCACCGGACCTGTCCTCTGCGGTGATCCCACTGAGGTGCATGCTCCGAGCAAGCCGGAGACTCTCCGGTAAGTTCCGTATGCGCGGAAGCGGTTCTCTGAGGCGGGCAGGACAAATGGGCACAGGTGGCCGAGCGGTTAATGGCAGCAGACTGTAAATCTGCCGCTCCTTGCGAGCTACGGAGGTTCGAATCCTCCCCTGTGCACCACGTTTTAAGGCTTTGGCGGGAGACCCGCGGGTAAAATGGCAGCGGATACGAATCGCGAGGAAAGCAAGCGCTCGGGTTCGGATCTCGAGAAGCGGTACCCGGTGGCTCTTGTGCTGTACGCCGTGCTGGCTGTGCTGATATGGTTCACGATGGACGCGGGCAAGGTGCTCGTGTGGGGGAAGCCGGTGGAGTTGAGGCTGCTCCCCTTGATCATCCTGGGTGGACTGGCGGTACGGACGGTGCTGGCGGTTCAGGCGGATCGCATCCGCAGGAACGGTGAAGGCAAGGGCGGCCGTTAGAGGCCGTGCGAAGTTTGTGGAAGGGCCGATGGTGCGGTAGGTCAGGCTTTCAAGCCTGACAAAAGAGTCACTCCGGGGGCCCGGGAGTGCAGGTGTTACGAGAAGGGCTGATGGTGCGGTAGGTCAGGCTTTCAAGCCTGACAAAAGAGTCACTCCGGGGGCCCGGGAGTGCAGGTGTTACGAGAAGGGCTGATGTAGCTCAGTTGGTAGAGCACTCCCTTGGTAAGGGAGAGGTCACCAGTTCAATCCTGGTCATCAGCTCCAGATTTTTTCAGTGCACAGTGGTCAGAGATCAGTGGTCAGCAGGGTTGAGCGGAACGAGCCGACCGCCTGATCGGAGCAGAAACTGATCACTGACAACTAATCACTGATCACTGTTTGGGCGGGAGTAACTCAGTGGTAGAGTCACAGCCTTCCAAGCTGTTGGTCGCGGGTTCGATCCCCGTCTCCCGCTCCAGAGAATCGCAGTAGAAGCACAGAAGGATCAGGCAGGGCACGATGTTTGAGCAGGCGGCGATTGCCGTTCAGGACGAGCAGGGATACCGGAAGCTGCATGGGCTGTTGGATGCGGCGTTCGACACGCGCGACGTGGATGTGCTGTTGAATCGCGTGCAGCGCGCACATCTGCCGGTGCGGGATTTCGAGACGGTGCTGGGCCGCGGATGGCTGGGCAAGCAGGCGCAGGACCTGTATGCCGCGCTGCCGGTCTCTGATCAGGCCCTGACGCGCGAGCGGTATCTGCAGCTGGTGGAAGCAGTGCCAGCTGGTGTGCGGCAGCGGTACTTCAAGGCTTACGCCTACTATTGAGGCGCGGCCGTTTTTGAGTTTGGGCTGAGGGGCTGAGCCTCCGGCCGTGAAATACAAGTCCAACGGAAGGGATTGAGCGAAGGATATGGCGAAGGAGAAGTTTGATCGTTCGAAGCCGCACGTGAACGTGGGAACGATTGGTCACATTGACCATGGCAAGACGACGTTGACGGCA